>BNJV01000815.1_pt1 | contig 443283 bp, 655 predicted proteins | sample 8540591 | NCBI WGS metagenome assembly BNJV01 (sample SAMD00202457, study PRJDB9452) | human saliva metagenome | host: Homo sapiens
ACTAAATTATACCACGATTTTTAATATTTCAAAAACAAATTTCTTGTTTTTAGTCAATCTTGAAAAAAGAGAAAAATAGATTATACTATTTATAATTAAAGGTATAACGAAAAGGATAAAGTTATGAGAAAATCTAAAATTGAAAAGAAACACATTTGAAACAAAAATAAAAGTTGAATTAAATATTGATGGAACTGGGAAGTATGAGAATAATACAGGGTTGGATTTTCTAGATCATGCTTGACTTGTTTGCAAAATATGAGATTTGATTTAAAGGTTTGCCAGATGGGGATACGCAGGCGGATGATCACCATAGTACGGAGGATATTGGGATTGCATTGGGAAAATGTTTTTATAAGCGTTAGGGAAATTTGAAGGGTGCAAGAAATGTGGGAACTTTTTGCTGCGATGGATGAGGCTCTGACATTAGTGTGCTGTTGATTTAAGCGGAGATATTGAATTTTTGATGTGAATATTCCGACTGAGAAGTTGGGACTTTTGACACAGAATTAGTGGAAGAGTTTTTATTGATTTTTACGGCATTTTGAATGGGACGTTGCATATAAAGAATATGGCTGGGACAAATTCGCATCATATAATTGAGTCGATTTTTAAGGAGTTACTAGAGCTTACAGAGGCTGTGAGTATTGATGAAAAATATAGGGATGAGATTCCACTCGACTAAAGGGTTTTGGTTTAGTAGGAATTGAAAAATGAGAAGTTTTTCAACTTATACAAGAAACAATTTAAAAATATATTTATTATTTCTTGTATAGAAGAAAAATGGAAATTTGAAAATGGAAAATGGTTAAACTCAAAAGGAGAAACTATAAATATGGAAGAAAGAGAAACGACAAATATTAATGAAAAGTAGAAAAGAAAAATACATTGTTTACTATTTTGAATCATGAAAAGAGTAAATTTGACGATTGAAGAAATTTTTGACAGCAATAGGTTTTATGAGATAAAGGCAGTTACATTTTCTGCTGAGGAAAGTTTTTGAATAAATATTTGACTCCATTTAGAAGTGTTGACTTGATTATTGGGATACAGGATACTGATGTTCAGGCAAGAGGGATAATGGCTTAAAAATGAAACACGAAATCTGATTGAAAAGTCAGAAACGGATTATAAAAAGAGGAGCAGATTAAGTTTTTGAGAATCTTTCGAGGGAAAAATCAAGAAAATTTTTGTTAAAGAGAAATGGAAATTACGAGTGCCGATAAATTCAACAATTCATAGTAAATTTTATCTTTTGAGAAATGATTCTGAAACAAGGCTGATTTTTGGGGTCAGCCAATTTATCTTTTCAGGCTTTTTCAAATAAAAGAAATCAGTTTGAAAAATATTATAATTTTTGACAATTCACAGTTATTCTATCAATTTGAAAAATATTTTGACGAAATAAGTTTGACTTGTACAGATTTTTATTACTTCTGCAATAAAAGAAAAAGCAGAAAGTAAGATTAAAATTATGAATGAAAATATTGATAAAAATCAAGAAGAAATGTTTTTCTGTAAAATTTACCAATGACGAAAGTGCGAAAATTGCAAATAGATATTTCAAAAAGATGTCATTAAAAATTTGAATGAAGTTATCGTCAAGGAAGAAGATGAGGTTGCGTTGCCTATAATTGAAGAGATAAAGACAATTGATGAAAAACATAGAATAATTGAAAATGATCAAAAGGAAGCTGTGGAAATTGAAAAATTTGCTTACGAATTGTCAGTCAATACTATTTCAAAACAAGCTAAAAAGAAGGAAAGTTTGATTGTAACTCCTGAAACATTTGCCAAAAGATAAAGCCTAAATTGGAAGTCAAAATTGCTGCGAGATTAAATCAAGCAACTCCAGAAAGAGAACTGCTGTTTTCAAAAGACACGGATCGTGGTTTTGGCCGTTCGGGCTTATATATTGAAGAAAATGGCGGCACTAAACCTTTTGGACAGAAGGCTGGGAAGGAAGAAATAAAAAACTCTGTTGAAAGCATTATAAAGAATTAATTGATAATTACAAAAATATGTTATTGATTACAATGATAATTACGGCTCAAGAATACTTGAGATTATTTTTGTATGCTCTTTACTTCGCCTTTTATTCAGGGATATAAGATTTAGCTTTGAATCTGATTCTGAAAAATTGGATGTTCCTCAGTTTTCTTTTATAGGAGGGACAGCAGGTTCAGGTAAAAAGCAATTTGCTGCAAATATTACATAAAAATGCTGGGAGCTTTTTCCAAATCAAAAGCTTTATTTTATACAACAACATTATTCCGACAGGAAGGACAAAAAGCTGATACAATAACTCAAATTCAATTATGGATGAGTGAAAAACTAATGTCGCTCCAATTTTAATTGATGAAATAGACGAGGAATCAAATAAGGACAGAGGAAACAATCTGATTGTCAACGTTTCTAATCTTTCCACTTCCAATTATGATTTTACCCCATGCTTTATCGAACTACAAATGCGTTGGAATATTCGTTGCCTCAACGTTCGCAAAGAAGATCCTATTATGTAAAAATGACAAAAGTTTTTGACACAGAACTCAAGAAAAATCTGTAAAAGCATATACAGAAGTGCTTGAAATGGTTAATGATACTCTTTTTCAAGATTTTGTAATTAGATTTGCAGAAAAAATTGAGCAGATGATAACTTGAACTGAAAAATTATTCGCTTCTCTTCGACAGATTAATAGATTTTCTTTACTGAGCCGTGAGATTTTTAAAGAATATTTTGAAATTGCTCAAATGGAAGTTCTCGCTTGGTTTCCCTGAACAGATACGATGATACTGTAGAAAAATAATCAATCTTTATGGAGAAAACTGCATGAATATAATTACAGGGATTTTAAGCCAAAAAGAAGACAAATCTGTTTATGTTTGTTTAGAATCGAAAAAGTCTGGATAGTGAAGATGCTCAAAGCAATAGATACGGCACAAAAGTTCTTCCTTCAATAAAAATATTTGAATGCATTGTCGCAGAAGTGTAAAAATGATAATAATTCTTCCTGATATTATTGAAATAAAGATAAAAAGAATTTCACGATTGGATAGAGTGCCTATTCCAAAAAGAATTAGAACACAAAAAGACATTCTTGACTTTTTCAAGAAGAATAAAAATGAAAAATAATATATTTTTATAATAATTTTCTGAATTGCAGCAGTTTAATTTTTGATATGGTTCAATTAATAAAAAGGGAAGGAAAGAGATTAATTATGAAAGATATGAGAGAAAAAGGACTAGCAACTAGGAAAATCCGATTTTAAGGAAATAATAACATGAAATGCTTATTATATTGACAAAATGAAATTTATAGAAGAAATAATAGAGGATTTATCAGAATTTAAAATTATTTACAAGGCCCAGAAGATTTGGAAAAACCCTAAATTTGTCAATGCTGAAATACTTTTTGATTTGGAAAATGCTGAAGAAAATAAAAAGTTATTTGAGAACCTGTGTATTTCTAAAAAGTGAGTATATAGAACATCAGGGACAAAATCAGTGATTTTTATAAGTATGAAAAATGCTGAAAGCAGAAAGTTGGGAAGATAGCTTTTCAAAATATTAAAAAAATCTTGTTTCAGATTTGTATGAAAAAAGTAATTATTCAATAATGAATACGATACTCCCATGACAAAGAGGGATATTATGAAAAGGCAGAAGATTTTTAAAAAGTTTTTACTCAAATGCGTTAAAGGATAATGAATATCTGCAGTTCGCTGTTGTAACTGGAATACTTAGAGTAGTAAAGAAGGTTTTTCTGGACTTAATAATTTATCTGTTTACACTGTTTTAGACAGTGATTTTTCTGACTATTTTTGGATTAGTGGACAATGAAGTGAAACAGGGCGTTGGAATATTATGAATTAAGTCGACATATTGAAGAAGTTAGAAAATAGTATAACGACTATAAATTTCGGTACTGTTCAAGTATACAATCCGTGGAACATTCTTAATTATTTCGAAGCGAAAAGAGATTAATGTATATTGGATAAACACGTCGGATAACAGGCTTTATACATTCTGCAATAGAAAAATTCGACAAAGAGCTGTTTGACGAGCTGAAAAGATTTATTTAATAACGGAACGACGAGAACAGACTGTTATAGGCTTCCTCAAATATGGATAAGTTGAAAGATCCGCAAGAAGTATGGCAATTACTTTTGTTTGAGTGATATTTGACGGTTGAGGAAAAAGTGGCTATGAATGAATATGCTCTAAAATTGCCAAATTATGAAGTAAAAACGTTTTTAAAGATCATGTTTGTCCATAATTTGGGAGGTTCAAGCAGATTTAAAAGAAATGATAAAAGCATTTAAAAATCTGAAATTGAAAATTTGAAGAAATTTTGAATGAAATATTTTCTAGGTGTCAATGAGCTATTATGATACTAAAAACAGAAAAACCATATCATACTTTAATTTTTAGGAATAATGCTTTTACCCACCTTTGACAGTGAATATACAGTTTTATCAAATAATGAAACAGGATATGGAAGGAACAATCTAGCTTTAGAGTCGACAAATAAAAAGCAATCCAGGATATATTTTGAGTTTAAAATGGCTAAAAACAGAAGAAGAGCTTGAAATAAAAAGTAAAAGAAGCATTGAATCAAATTGAGCATAAAAAAATATCCTGTAATGCTAAAAGGAAAGAGGATTAAAAGGAAATTGTGTATATGGAATGGCATTTTTATGGAAAAAGTTAAAGTGGAGTGATAGTTGATTTTATGAAAGAGTAAAGGAAATGCTATTGAATAGTACGAAACGAAGGGCTGGTAGGTAAAAGTAATAAAAACATTCTATTGTAGGAGCTGATTATTTGGAAAAGAAGAATTGTTAGATAGACAAAAATATAAAAGAGATTTATGATATGATGTATATACTCCGAAGGAGACGAAAACTAATATTTTAAAATTAAAAATGTCTCATAATAAGGCATGTTTTATAAATTGCAATATGTTCATATAAGATGAAAATTTATTGTTTTTCAATAACATTGTATAATGTATTTAAATAAATTATTAAAAATAACAAATGAATAAACAATAAAAATAGAAAAGGACTTTTTATTTATGATTGCAGTTATTGATTATGGAGTGGAAATCTTTTTTCCTTGTTGTCTTCAGTTGAAGTATGTCGGACTGGATACAAAGCTGACTAATGATATTGAAGAAATAAAAAGTGCTAAAGGGATAATATTGCTAGGAGTTGGGGCTTTTAGAGACGTTATTGAAATTTGGAAAAATATGGGACTAAAAGAGACTTTTTGATAAATGAAGCGAAAAATGGGAAGCTGTTTTTGGGAATTTGCCTTGGCACGCAGATGTCTTTTTGAAAAAGTTATGAATACGGAGAATATGAAGGGCTTGGGCTTATAAATGGAACTGTTGAGGAAATAAAAATATATTCCAGAAAACTCTGATTTTGAAAATACCGCATATGGGATGGAATAGTTTAATTATAAATGATAGATATAGGATGATAAAAATTTTTAAAAGATGTAGATAATAATGAATATGTTTATTATGTTCATTCATATTTTTACAAAAACTGATATGAAAAATATTGTCACATATTCAGAGTACGGAACAAAATACCTGGAATTGTAAAAATGAAAAATGTCTATGGAATGCAGGTTTCATCCTGAAAAAGTGGAGATACTGGATTGAAGTTATTGAAAAACTGGGAGAGTTAATAAAATAAAAGTAACATTACGATTATTTTTGATTAATTTATTGATTTTTGGTTTTGATAACTTATTTTTAATTGAGAAAGAGGTATTTATGAAAAAATAATAGTATTGATAAGTCTTCTTGCAGCAGTGAATATGAATGCTAAAAAGCCGAAGTGAAATGATAAGGCAGGATTTGTCAAAAATTAGGAGTTTCTCAGAAATCAATAGTAAAACAATAGAACTGGATAAAGAACATACCTAATGTAGTGAGTGAACCTGACAGGGATAAAAATCTGGCATTAAAAATTGAAGAATTGCTGAAAAAGAATGAGAAGAATTTTGTGTTATCAGAAAATTTGATAAATATTTATAATGCACTTGAAAAAGTGATGCTGAAAAATTAAATAATTTGAAGCGGTATGAAAAATATAATCCTTATGAAGTATCAAAAATTATTTTTCAAATATGTATTATTCTAACAAAGGAGATACAGCAGCGTTTGATAAAAATTATGAAAAACTTAAAAGGGAATATCCTGATTATCTAATTACTAGAATTGCTGTAAAGATATACGATAGGAAGAGATGTAATCTGGAATGTTATGAAAAATGATGAAAAGCAGCACTTGCAAGTTTAAATTCCATTATGAAATGTGCGATGATAAAGTAAAAACAGAGGAATCACGTATTTCTGATGAGCAGGCATGGGCATATAAATTGACGATGGGATGGTTTGCGATAAGTTTTTATTTAAATGAAAATCGTACTGCAGGATGCAAATTGATTTTTATTATGAAAATTTTGAAGGAAAAATAAGTCAAGTGAAGAAATATTGTATTACAACAGGTATCAAAACTGGTATATAAAATCGGAGCTTGCAAAGGCGAATAAAAACTGATTTTTATAATAATAAGAAAATATTTCAAAAATCTGGATAAAAATAAGAATGTTTGATTAATATTTTTGAGATTTTTATCAAAGTTAGAATTTCGAGTATGGTTGTTGAGCAGATATTCCAAATATGATGATTTTTCCTTTGTGTTTTGGAATGACCTAACTTTTTGAAAAAAATTTTGCAGTACATAAAAATAGAGTTATAAAATAAAAAGTATATAATATTTGAAGGAGATTAAATTATGATAGAGATTTTTCCAGCGATAGACTTACATAACGGTCAGGCAGTCGACTGAAACAGGGAGATTATAATCAAGTGGAAGTGTAAAAATCCTGTTGAAGTTTTGGATTTCTTTAATAAAAATAATTCAAAAATCTTCATATTGTAGATTTGGACGGAGCAAAAGATGGAAATACTAAAAACTATGAAGTTATAAAGGAACTGGTTGAAAAAGTGATTTTTGTTCAAGTTGGCGGTGGAATCCGTGATGAAGAGAGAATAAAAATATATTGAACTTGGTGTAAATAGAGTTATTTTAGGAACGATTGCTGTTGAAAATGAAGAGTTTTTAAGAGAAATGGTAAAAATATGGAGATAAAATCGCAGTTTCTGTGGATGCGAAAATGAAAAAGTAGCTGTAAAGGGATGGACACAAACAGTTGAATTAAATTCAATTGAATTTTGCAAAAATTATCGGATATGAATGTAAAAACAATAATTTACACTGATATTTCAAAAAGACGGAATGCTAAAGTGGGACAAATCTTGAAATTTATAAAAAAATTATCAAAAATAGTAAAAATCGGATATTATAGCTTCTGTGGAATTACATTTTTAGATGAAATAAAAAGAACTTAATGAAAATGGAGTTTATGGAGCAATTGTTGGAAAAGCAATCTATTCAGGAAATCTTGATTTGAAAGAAGTGTTGAAGTTAGTAAATAATATTTTTAAAAATCATTTAAATGAAATTGAAAAATATAGATATTGTATATTAAAAAGAAAGTAGGTATAAAAATGCTTGCAAAGAGAATTGTTCCCTGTTTGGACGTGAGAAATGGAAAAGTTGTGAAAAGGTATTAATTTTACTGGGATAAGAGAAGTTGACAGTCCCATAGAACTAGCAAAATTTTATAATAAGTCAGGAGCAGATGAGCTTGTTTTTTTATGATATTACAGCAACTGTTGAGGAAAGAGGGCTTTTTACTGATATTTTTAAAAGGAAGTGGCAAGTCAGATATTTATTCCGCTTACTGTTGGCGGTGGGATAAATACACTAGATGATTTTGACAGAGTGTTAAAAAGCGGGAGCAGATAAAGTGAGTGTCAATTCAGGTGCAATAAGAAACCGAAATTAATTGAGGAAGCTGCAAAAATATGGAGATCAGTGTGTAGTTTTGTCCGTTGATGTAAAAAGAGTAGACGGTAAATTTAAAAGTTTTTGCAAAAGGCGGAAGAGAAAATACTGGAATCGATGTAATTGAATGGTTTGTGCAGGGGCAGGAAAATGGAGCTGGAGAAGTTGTTGTGAACAGTATCGATACCGATGGCGTTAAAACTGGCTTCTGATTTGGAATTATTATCAATTTTGGCTGAAAAATTGTCAATTCCAATAATTGCGTCAGGTGGAGCTGGAAATATGGAACATTTTAAGGAATTATTTAAAATCCCAGGAATTGATGCAGGGACTAGCAGCTTCGATTTTTCATTTTAAGGAAGTGAAATTATGGAGCTGAAAAAGGTATTTGAGGGATAATGGAGTGGAAATGAGGATTTGACGTAATTGATATTTAATTTTAATAAAAAGAGAGATAAGATAACTTTAATCTCTCATTAGTTTTTCATTTTTTAAAATAGAATCTATATCTCTATAGCTAAAAACAATACGCAAAATAATTATACTTTTTAAATTATCATTTACAGAATAATATAAAACGTAGTTGCTAATCAATCTAATAATAATAGATTCAGATAAAAATTTATTTATAACTTTTGGACAACTGTTTGGAAATAATTGAATATTACTAACAGCTTCTTGAAATTATTAATAAAAGAAAAATGCAGCTGTTGGATTGCCTAAATCTATTTTTGATGTAATGAAGAATTTGTTCTAAATCATTTTTTTAGCACTTTTAGTAAATTGATAAGAATATTTAGATTCCATATTTACCTCTTAATTCATTAATAGTATTTTTGCTGTCTAAAATATTGTTATTTTGAACATCTTTTATTCCATCAGCAGAAGTTTTGCTTTTCAATTTCACGCATAGTTCGTTCATAATATTCAATATCCATTACAACTAGGCGTCCATAACCATTTTTAGTTATAAATACAGGTCCTTGTCTCTTTCGAAACAGTATTTTTTCAATTTCAACAGTATAAATCACGAATAGGAATAATTTTCATAGTAATACACTCCTTTATATTATTTATACCTGTATTATACCATAAATTATGTCACAATAAAACTAAATTTTTGAATTTTTTAGAAAGGACAAAAAGATGAATATAAGAAAAGAAGAGATTTTAAAACTAAAAGAGATTAATAAAGAGAAATATTCGATTTTAAAATTAGGTCTTTTTGGAAGTTTTTCAAAAATATTAATACAAATGATAGTGATATTGATATTCTTGTAAAAATGGAATTTAAGAAGGGATGTATCAGAATTTTTGTAGTTTACATAACTAGAAGAAATTTTTCAAAAAGTAGATTTAGTTGATGAAAGTATGTTTGAGTATAAATTTAAAAAAATCCAAAAAGTTCAGAAATATAAAGATGAAATAAAAGAAGAAATTTTTACGGAGTGTAATTTATGTGTAAAAAGGAAGAGAAATATACTCAGTTTTACTTATGACATTGAAGAATGTATTGATGTATACAAGAAGAAATTTCTAAAGTTTCTTTTGAAGAGTTTGTTAATGATAGAAAAACAATCGGGTTATATTGAAAGACAATTAGAAAAAAATTGGAGAAGCTATTTCGCAAATTCAAAAAGTTAGACAAAAATATTTTTAACAGATATATTTTCAGATTATTCTTATTGGGAAAATATAAAAGGAATGAGAAATAGATTAATTCATGAATATTGGGGAACTAGCTTTAGAAATGATTTATGAAGTTTCTGTTTTTTTGAAATGGAAGATTTATTAAAATATATTTACTTATTGAGAAAAAAATTAAAATATTAAAATAAATAATTTTAGAAAAGAGGTAAAAATGAATATAGAGCAAATAAAAATTTGATGAAAAAGGGCTTGTTCCTGCAATAATACAGGATTATTATACAAAAGAAGTATTGACACTTGCGTATATGAATAAAAGAAAGTCTTGAAATAACTTTTAAGAGATAAGAAAACTTGTTTTTTTAGCAGAAGTAGACAAGAACTTTGGCTAAAAAGGGGAAACTTCAGGGAATTATCAGCATGTTGTTTCGATAAAATATGATTGTGATGCGGATGCTTTGCTTGTGGAAGTAAAAAAAGATGGGCCTGCTTGCCATACTGGTGCTGAAAGTTGCTTTTTTAACTCATTGTTTGAAGCAGAAGATTATAGCAGTTTTACGCCTGAAAAACTTTATGAATTGATAAAAGATAGAAAAATTAATCCAAATGAAAAATCTTATACGACTTATTTATTTGAAAAAAAGGGCTTGATAAAAATTTTTGAAAAAGTTGGAGAAGAATGTACGGAAGTTATAATTGGGGCTAAAAATAATGATAATGATGAATTGAGATATGAAATTGCAGATTTATATTATCACACTTTGGTTTTAATGATTGAGCAAGGGCTTACTATTCAAGATGTGAAAAGATGAATTGGCTAAAAGACATGTTGTTGATCATAAAGTTAAACAGGAAAAAAATGGGTGGTGAAAAGTAAAAAATACTTTGTTTAAAAAAAGGATATTTAATATGAAGAATAAAAATCATTTAAAAAGAAATCATAGATTTTTGACAAAAAGTGTAAAAAGAACTGAAAAAGTTTAATTTTTAATGATGAATTTTTTTAAAGAATGTCAAATAGTGAAATATCGTTTTCTTTTTGAAGAATATGATATTTTATATTTTAAATTTGGAAACATGTTGTAAAAATTGGAGATGTGATATTTTCTTTATTGAAAAATTAAATTTTTTTCCGATAAATATCAGTATCAGTGGCATTCAGCTTTCAAATTTTTATTAAATGATACTGATAGATTTATATTAAATGATATTGATGGATTTGTATTAAATGATATAGACGGATATGAAAATATGCTAACACTTTCAAAAATACGACAAAAAAATTCGTTTAGTATTTGATACTCATACAAGAGCAGAGTTTCAAGATATTACAATTGCGTATAGTTTTGATGAATTAATAGGTGGACTTTATTTAAGTGATAATTAAGTCACTTAGTACAGGAATATCACAATATGAGGAGCTGATAAAAAAATGCAAAACTAAAAACAATTTTTTCCCATCAAATCTTCATGCTCACACATTTTACTGCGATGGTAAAAACAATGCTGAAAGATTATATTTTTAACTGCAATAGAGAAAGGTTTTACAAGTGTTGGGTTCTCAGGGCATTCTTTTACGGTATTTGATACAGAACCGTGCATGACCGAAACAAAGGAACGTGGAATATTTGAAAGAATTAAAAGAACTAAAAAGAAAAATACAAAAATAAAATGCAGGTTTATATTGAATCGAAGCTGATTTTTATACTGGGTATAATCAAGAAACTGATAAGGAAATGGGACTTGATTTTAGGATTGGATCTGTTCATTATGTGAAAGATAGGGAAAAAGACGAGTACTACTGTGTTGATAATACACCTGAAAATTTTGGAATATGGAATAAGAAAATTATGCAAATGGAGATGAAAAGAGCATTTATTGAATCATATTTTGATAATATTGTAGAAATGTTACATACTCAAGAGCCTGACATAATTGGACATCTAGATTTAGTTAGAAAATTCAACAAAGATTTAAAATATTTTTGATGAAAATGCTGACTGGTACAGTAGAATACGTGCTGGATGAAATAGCAAAAACAAACGCGATTATTGAAATTAATACTGGTGGAATGTCAAGAGGATGGACACAAACTCCTTATCCGAGTGTTCCAATACTGGAAAGAATATTAGCTAAAAATATTCCAATTACAATTTCTTCTGATGCATATGAAACTAAAAATATTGATTTTTATTTTTGAAGAAAGTCTTGAAATTGCTAGAAAAGCTGGATTTAAGAGTGTGAAAATTTTGGATGGTGGAGAGTTTAAGGATTTTGAGATTTAATAAAAAATTTTAGACATCACGTATATTCGACTACAAGGAGATTAATTATGATAATTTTGAAAAATTAAGGAATAAAACAAACTATTTAGCTATTCTAGCTATTTCAGTATGTTTCACAGCAACTCTGAGTACAGCAAATGGCATTTACAAAACCTATACTCATTCAAGCCAAAACAAAAATTGAAAAACTGATCTCAGATTTTGAATTGAAACAAAAAGGTTAAGGATAGAATAAGAGATATTTCTACAAGGGCAGAGGCTGAATCAAGGTTAGTTTGGGTAGAAGTGCCTGTCTGGAGATTGAAAGAAGACGGAAAGAAGGTTTCAGATACGGAAACATTTCAAATTTTAGATATTTTGGCTGATGAAGTAAAGGAGATTTTTCACGAGATACATAAAGGAAAGGAAAAATTTGATAAAAAGGTTAATTGGATATTCCATGGCGAGGAAGTTTTAAAAGTTTACACAGTACAGGGCGGGCAATAGACTTAAATCCTGAAGAAAATCCACAGGTAAACAGTAATGGGAAGGCTATTGTCGGAAAAAGCTGGGAACCAAAACAGCAATCCGTATTCTATAAAACCTGACGGTGATGGGTAAGAACTTTTTACAAAAAGAGGCTGGGTTTGGGGAGCAAACTTTAGAACACGAGATTATATGCACTTTGGCTTTTGATGAAATGTAAAAGTTAAAAAGAAAAAGAGGCGATAAAAATGTTATTAGGGCGGAAATGAAACTACAAGAAAAATTGACAGTTTTTATGATAAATGAACTAAAAATTCCAAGTATTGTGCTTATGGAAAATGCTGCTATTTCTTTTGTAAAAACATATTGATGAAAATGAAAATAATTTTTCTTATCATTTGTGGTAAAGGGAATAACGGTGGTGATGGCTATGCGATTGCACGGCAATTATTTTCAAAAAAATAAGAATGTTAAAAATTTTTTGTATAAGCAATGAAAAATATGAGTCATGACTGCTTTGTAAATTATGAAATTTGTAAAAAAATATGGGAATTGAAATATTTTTATAAAAAAGAGGAACTGGATAAGCTGCTTTTTAGAATGTGATGTTGTAATTGAAGGGTATTTTTGGAACAGGGTTAAATTCTGAAATAAAAGGAGAGTATCGTGAAATTATTGAAAAATCAATTTTTTTGAATAAAAATAAAATTATTTATTCCATCGACATTCCCTCTGGAATTAATGGCGATACTGGTGAAATTATGGAATTTCAGTTAAAAGCTGATATTACAATTTCATTTGTTACATACAAAAAGGATTTTTAAAAATCAGATATAAAAAAATTATTTGGGAAAAAGTAGTTATTGAAAATATTGGATTAAATGAAAATAAAATTAGTCATATTGTCAATGAGTATTATTTAACACCTGAAATGATAAAAAGTTTTCATATAAAAGAAATGAAAATTCTCATAAGGGAGATTTTTGGAAAAGTATTGATTTTTGCTGGAAGTAGTGGATTTTATGGAGCTGGAAAATATTGTAGCAAAATCCTGTGTAAGAAGTGGAGCTGGACTTACAACTGTAATTACAGATAAAAAAATAATTTTTTTCACTTAATGTATTTGTTCCCGAAGCTATGAGCTTTCCTGTGAATTTTGAAAATACAGAAGAAAGATTTTGAAAAACTGGAAAATGAAATTTTAAACAGTGATGTTATTGCCATTGGGCCTGGAATTGGAAAAAGTCATAAGGCATTGAAAAATTTTTGAAAAATTGATCAGCTTTTGAAAAACTATAAGGGAAATAATATAAAACTTGTACTGGATGCAGATAGCTTTTAAATTTATTGTCAGAAAATAAGGAATTTTTGACAAAAATAAAAAAATAGAAGTATTTTAACTCCACACTTGGTGGAATTTTCAAGATTGACAGGATTTTCTCCAGAAGAAATTAATAAAAATAAATTTGAAATAGCAAAAGAATTTTTCTCAAAGATACGGAACAGCTTTTACTCTTTAAAAGGGAAAAATACAATTATTACAAATGGAGAAAAATCTTTTGTAAACAGTACAGGAAATTCTCACATGGCAAATGGAGGAATGGGAGACTGCCTGACTGGAATTATATGTTCGCTTGTGGGACAAAAATATGATTTGCTGGAATCGGCTGTTATTGGAGCATATTTGCATGGTAAAATTGCTGATGAGTTATTAAAGAAACAGTATATAATCAATGCTTCACACATTATTGAAAAATATTTCTAAATATATTCTTAAAATTTTTTAAATTAGAATAATAAAAAAATAAAAATTTGAAGTTTGATAAGATTTTTTTAATAAAAAAATTTGAAAAATCAGAAAAAAATGTAGTACAATAATATTATAAAAATAAATTATTTATTATATTAATTAAGAAAGGAATAAAACAAATGGCATTATTTTCTAGCAATAAAGAAAAAAAGAGAAAATGAGGATAAATTACAAAACAATTTTCTGTAAACAATGAAGAAAAATGTAAACGGAATTAGTACAATTTCAATGGAAACAACAATAACAGGAACTATTGAATCAAATTCTGTATTCAAAATGGAAGGTGTCCTAAATGGAGATATTAATGGGAATAAACTTGTGCACGTTGGAAAAACAGGGAAAGTAAATGGAAATATTACTGCTGGAAACAGTAGTTATTGATGGAGAAGTTTCAGGAGAAGTTGCGGCAGACAAAGTTGAAATAGGGAATACAGGAAAAGTATATGCTACAATAACTTCAGCTGTATTTGTAATCCAAGAAGGCGGTTTATTTGAAGGGACTAAAAAAATAAAAAGTGGCTCTTATAAAAGAAAAGGAAACAAAAACCAAAGGCTTTTTGATAAAGAAAAAGTTAGAAAAAGAAAAATAAGGAATTATAAAAATTTCAAATATTAAAAAAATAGTTTTATAGTCATAGGCTCTAAATTAATGTATGAGTTTATGACTATTTTTACTATACATTAAATTGAAATTATGATAAAATCTAAAGTAAGTGTAAGTGAAAGTAAATAAATTAGATAAAAAGGAACGAAATTTAATGAAATTTATTACAAAAAAATTTATCGGAAATAAAGGATATTATTGAATATAATAAGAGTTTGAAATTTACTGATTATGATAAAAATATCGAAGAAATAGGACGGTCGAAAAATATTGTAATTTTGGGAAATTTTGACGGAATTCATAAAAGGACATAAAATTATTTTTAGAAAAAGGCTGTTAAAAAAAGCTAAAGAAAAAAATTTGAAAACGATAGTTTATACTTTTAGTGAATATCCTAAAAATCGTCAAAATAAAATAACTACCTGTTCTGAAAAAGGCTTATTTATTAAATGAAAATAAAATTGACTATCTTTATTTGGAAGAGTTTGAAAAAGTTAGGAATTACTCGCCTGAAGAATTTGTAGAAAAAAAGTCATTGTGAATATTTTGAATGCAAGCGAAGTTTATTGCGGCTTCAATTTTACTTTTGGGAAAAAAGTCTGGAAATGTTGTTATGCTTGAAAAATCTTTGAAGGAAAAAGACATAAAATTAAATGTTCAGGAACCTGTTTTGGATGAAAAACAATGAAATTATAAGCAGCACAAGAATCAGAAAATATATAGAAAAATACAAATTTTTACAAAAAGTGAAAGAACTTTTAGGGCATAATCTTATTATTTTTGGGAAAAGTTATTTATGGAAAACAGCTAGGACGAGTTATCGGATTTCCTACAGCAAATTTACGTTTTGAAAGTAAAGTTTATCCTGAATTTGAGTTTATGGAGTAAAGATTTATATCGAAAATGACGAAAAAGTTTATAATGGAGTAATGAATATTGGTAGAAATCCTACAGTTGATATTGGTGTGTTAAGTGTTGAGACAAACATTTTTTTAATTTTAATGAAGATATTTACGGAAAAGTTATTTTTAATTGAAGTTTTGGAAAAATATTCGTCCCGAAAAAATTTAATTCTGTCGAAGAATTAAAAACACAAATAGAAATGATGTAAATTACTGAAACAAAAAAATTTCATATTAGCGTAAAAAAATATCAAAAGGGAAACAGACGCAATATGAACACAATAAAAATAAAAACAGAAAATTTTTGAAGGGACCTTTTAGATTTACTCATTCATCTAATTGAAAAAGAAAATGAATATTAATGCGATAAATATTTCACAAATAATAGATGATTATTTAAACTATATTCATTCACAAAAAGAATTAAATTTAAAAATAAAAGTTGAATTTTTTTAATAATGGCGACTGATTTAATTGAGATTAAAGCATATTCAGTATTAAATAGAGATAAAAAAATTGAAAAATAGAAAAATCTTGAAAAATAATTGAATATCGGTTATTTAAAGAAATTTCTGAATTATTTTCAAAATATGAAAATCCGTACAATATTTTCCTATACAAGAACAGGAACAAAAAAAGTATAGAAAATGAAATTGAATACGATATTTCGAGCTTAACTCTAGATAATTTATTTAAAAAGTCTAAAAATTTAATCAATTCAAATAAAAATAAACCTGAAGAGCAAATGCTCTTAAATTTAGAAAAAGATACTTATTCGACAGAAGATGCTTATAAAGAAATTTTCTGAAATTATAACAGCTAATAATGAAATAGAATTTAATCGCCTGTTAAAAAAATAAATTTTCAAAAAGTCAGAATAGTAACATTATTTCTCTGCATTCTCGATATGTTTTAAAAACGGAGAAATTGATATAATTGTTGAAAATGATACTTTTTTTATAAAAAAATACACTAATAATAATAAAACAAACTAAACTAAAAAGTAGTTGGAAAGGAAATTAATTAATGTTTAAATCTAGTTTTTATAGTAATGGTAATAAATATGTTAAGCCGTATTTTAGGACTTGTGCGGGAAATGATTATTGGAAGCGTTTTTGGAGCGACAGGAATGACAGATGCATATTTCAGTGCTACAAAAATTCCTAATTTTTACAACGTTATTTGGAGAAGGTTCACTCGGTACGGTTTTTATCCCGATTTATAATCGTGGGATTGAAGAATCTGGAAAAGAAAGGACAGATGAATTTGTATTTTCAGTGCTAAATTTAATAGTGGCTTTTACGTCAACAATGTCAATTCTTATGATTCTGTTTTTCAAGACAAATTTTAAAAAGTAACAACAGGATTTGCAGATCCTGAAAGATTTGAAACTGCCAATATTCTTTTAAAAGATAGTTGCTTTTTATTTTTATTCATTGCACTTTCTGGAGTCGTGTCATCATTATTAAATAATTATAAAAAAATTTGCAATAGCAGCATCAATGGGAATTGTATTTAATTTGACAATTATAATTGGAACATTGCTTTTTAAAAAAATAAAATGGGAATTTATGGACTTGGGATAGCTTATCTTTTTGTCAGGTGTTTTTCAATTAGGGAATGATGCTTTCCACAATTTTTTTCAAATAATGAAAACTTATAAATTTAACTTTAATTTAAAAGATGAATACGTACAAGAAATGTTCAAGTTAATGTTTCCAACATTAATCGGAATTTTTTTGGCTATCAAATAAATGAAATTATAGATAATCGTTTTGCGACAATGCTTCCAGCAGGAACAGCCAGCGCCTTAAATTATGCTAGCCGACTATATTTATTGCCAATTGGAGTTTTCGCAATTTCATTGGCAGTTGTAATTTTTTCCAACATTATCAAAAAGCAGTAGTAAAAAAATAGAATGAAAACTGTAAGAAAAGTAATTCACCAAGGACTGTATATGTTAGCATTTTTAATAATTCCATCTTCAGTAATTTTATTTGGCTATGCACAGGAAATTGTAACATTAATTTACAAACGTGGACATTTTACCGACAAAAGTGTCATTCTTACAGCTGAAACATTACAATTTTATGCAATCGGACTGCTATTTTTTCTCAACGATACATCTTCTCACAAGAAGCCATTATGTATTCAAGGACAGAACTTTACCAGTAATTTCATCATTTACAGCAATTGCAATTAATATAGCTTTGGACTGGTTATTGTACAAAGCAATACCGTCATGTCGGATTAACATTCGCAACTTCTTTTTCCGCAATGGTAAATTTCCTTATATTATACATATCACTAACAACAAGATATGTACGATTACGAAATTTCAAATATATTGTAATACTGGGAATAACATTTGTTATTTCAGGAATTTCTTTTTATCTTTCAAAATTAGTAAAATTAAATTTGCTTGGAAGATTCAATATTGCAATAAATTTAGCAGTTTTTGCCGCAATTTATTTTTATAATTTGGTTCATTTTAATATCTATTTTTAGAAAAGATATAATTGAGCGAATATTAAGAAAAACTATAAAAAGGTAGAAATAGATGATTATAAAAAGAAAAGACGAGATATACAAAAAAACAGGCAAAAAGAATTGAAGTTTATGAGTTTAAAGCAAAAACTTCACCAGAAAGTTGTAATGAGCAAGTCCCAGTTTGAAAAACACATTTTTCCAAAAGCATCCTGAAATATCATTGGAAATTATAAAAGAAGTTTTTGGAAAATCCAGATTTTGTAACAAAAGCAGTCAAAATCTCGAAAGGAACATTTTTATCAGAAAAAAATCGGAAAGCTGAATTATTTTTGTAGTAATTTCCCAGCATAAAAAAATGTAAAAAAATTTAAGATTCGTATTAACAGCCTTTTATGGCAAAAGACACAAATTTTTTTAAAAGAAAAAAATATACACTACAGATATAAAAATAAAAAAAGATCCAGAAAAATCATCGAAATAGAAAGCATATAAGAGCCTAAAATTAACTTAGCCATACTTTTTATCGTCGATGATTTTTATTTGCTTTAAAAAGCTTAATTTCAAGAATTTTCAGAAAATAGATATTTTTTTAAGTATTTTTATTAAATTTTTTTATACTATTATTTTTTTAAAATTGCTAATAGTAATTTTATTTTTTTGATTTATGTGAACCATAAATCAATTTTTTTATAACTAAATATTATAAAATAAGGTTTATGATGTGTTTTTGAAATTTTAAAAAGTTCTAAATAAGTTCTATTTTTATTAATTTTTTTCAAAAATTTTTCCTGTTTAAAATACTAATTTTTGCTTTATATTTATAGTATAGCACTTAAATTTTTAATAATTCAACTATTAATTTTATCTTTTGTATTGCAAACAGTTAAATCTAAATTTTTTATATAGCTATTCTTTTTCAAAAAAATATAAGTTATAATTGTACTGTAATTGTACTGGAATAAAAAAATAATAGATTATATAGAAAGGAGGGATTAAAAATGAAAAAAATATTACTTTTATTAGCGATGATATTTTTGTTCACTTATAATAGGAGCAGAAGAAATTAGAGAAGGATATTGTGAAGGACGGGGAGAAATTTTTGGAAAAAGATTTTGATTATCCAGATTTGTCAATTGTAACTACATATGATTATGATACATGTGTGATTAATGATGTAGAATATGAAAATATTAAAGTGGAGAGAATTTTTAAGATCTTATAATGAAAACGCTACATTAGGGTACAAGAGAAGATTATCCTGGTAATAGCGATTATTGTGTAGTTGAAAATGATGAAGGTGATGGTTTGCAAATTTATCATAGCAATGCTGGATGTGAATAAAATAAAAAAAGGGAACTGTTTTTGAACTGCCCCCAAAAAGAAATTGAATGTAAAATTAACTGATTAAAAGGATTGATTTTTGTATAAAACGGAATTAATCCTTTTTAACTTCTTTAAATTTTTAAATAAAAGTGTCAACTGTTAATATTTAATTTTTTTCATAAGCTGTTTATTAGCATTTTTATACAAATGAGAATAAGTATTTATCGTAGTTTGTAAATTGTCATGTCCAAGACGTTTACTGATGGCAGTGATGTCAGCTTGGATAAATAATAAATACGATGCGTGTGAATGTCTAAAATCATGAAGCCTTATTTTTTTCAACTTCAGCTTGGATACTGTATTTTTTTCCAAAAATATAACGTAATTGAGATTTTTTTAAATTAAATATTCTTTCTGATTTTTGAAATTTTTTTGTTTTTTTCAAATTTAGAAAAAAATATAATTCTAAATCTGAAATAAGATTTTCAGGCAAAAATTACTTTTTCTTACTGAGCCTAAAGTTTTTGGAGTGGTTATATAATCTTTTTATTTATATGAGAAATAGTTTTGTTCACATCTATAAATTTTTTCCTTCAAATTAATGTCATCAAATGTAAGTGCCAAAACTTCCCCAATTCGTAATCCAGTCCAAAATAAAATTTTTAAATATAATAATCGCATCAGTATATTTACCATCTTTTTTCTTTATTTTTATTTCAAGTAAATTTATAAATTTATTAAAATCATCTACTGACCATATTTTTCATTTCAGAACGATGCTTCCAAATGCCCCCTAAATTTTTACATGGATTCTCATTTAGCCCCTGATATCTAGCAGCCCAGTTAAACATACTTTTTAAAGCTGCATAAATATTAGCTTTTGAATTTTCACTAAACAATTTCCCATTTTTCATTTTTTCTTTTCCAGCATTTCATTTTGCCATTCCCGAATCATATAGGAATTGATTTTTGCTAATTTCAATATTATCGAAAAAAAGGTAATATGTGCAGCCTAAAAAAAGTTTCCACAGTATTAATGGCGGTAGGTTTATGTCTTTTTTTATAGTCTTCAAAAATAAAGCTCATAAAAGCGAATTAAATGACATATTTACAGATTTTTGAAATTTTTCTTAAATTCATATTCATATTCTTGAGCTTCTTTTTTCTTAAATCCAGTTTTTTATATTTTTTTATTCACACCTTTATAATCTTTTAGCATAAAACATCGCATACCACGTTTTTTGTCGGCGTTATAATAAACAGGCATTTTTAAATTTCTCCTTACTATGTAAATCGTTTTAAAAATTATTTTGTTATAATTATACCATATTTTTTTGGGATAATAAAAGTATTTTTATTCAATTTATAAAAACCTTTTTAAATGTTAAATTTACGTGGCTAGAAACATAGTAAAGGGAAGAATTAACAATAAATATTTTCTGAATTAATTAATTACATTTTTTTAATTTTTTTATTTCGTATGTTATACTTAATTTAAGTTAAATTTAAAAAGAAAGCAGGTGTCAACAATGAAATTGCCTAAAATATTTAAATATTTTTAAGATTAAAAAGAAAAGAAAGTATAGAAAAAAACTAGTTGATGATGAACAATTAAAAAAATAAAATTTATTTATCCTAGAAGATGAAGAAATAGCAAAAATTGTTGAAAAATGAAGTTTTGAAGCATAAAGCTCTTAAACAAATTCTGAAAAATAAAAAAATGAGTTAGAAGATATTTTTAAATGAAAACATAAAACCAGGTCCTTTTGAGTATGATTTAGTAGGACATGATTGTACTGGCACATATTATTATGAAAAATATTTGGTTTTATAGATTTGCTCTCAACAATTTATGAATATACAGATGAAAAATAAAAAGAGCTAAAAGAAAGATATGCTGTGAAGCAATTTTTAAGTGATTTTTATTATTTTGGAGTAACTTTTTCCTGATAAAGTTTATGCAGATAAATTTAACTATATCGAAAATATTTCCGACGAATTATACGAGAAAGCCCTTTTAGAAGAACAAAGATTAAAAAGAAATTATATAAATTTTTCCAATGAATATTTAGAAGAAATAAATAATAAAAAAACTACAAAAATTTATAAATTTTGAAATTTCAAAACATAAAAAAATGAATATAAAAAGAAGAAATTATAGAACTTGAAAGCACATTGAATCAAATAATTCATAATATAAACAACGAATCGAAGAAGAAGACATAGACATTATCAAAAATAAAGTTATTAATTTTTATAGGAAATAACCAGACATTTTTCATACCAAAGCAAAAACATTTGGATTATTGAGTTAATAATAAAAAAATTTTAGAAAATTATTCCCAAGATTTAGCCAAATACAGAGCATTATTCTGTATGAAACTTTTTAAATCAATTATATCTTTTTGAAATTGAAGATTTAAACGAGTTAAATAAAACTGAGTTTGAAAATGATACGAAAAATTATATCAGTATTACAGATTTTATGACAAATTAAGTATGGAACGAAAGAAAAAAATTTTTTGTAAATCAATTTATTAACAATTGTTACAAATTCTTCTAAAGTTATCAGGCAAATAGAATGTAGCTGGATTGGGATATTTTACATCATCTCCCTGTCATATGCTTCTTCTGCCTATCTGTTTATTCTTTGTCTGCATTCTTCTCCTATAACTTTATATTTAATTTATTTCTTATATTCTTATTATCAAAACATAACGTTATATCTCTTCATTTAATCCAAATTATACAATTCATATATCAGTTCCTGTGGTATTTTTCTCATCTAACTTCCCACAAAAATCCTCATTGGTTTATCTCCATAGCTTTTTATAATAATTGGCTTTTCCTAAATAAATAAATGGATTAGTTTTATTACCATCCATAAATGCAAATTTTTCTTATAAAAAATGTGAACATCATATCCCTAATTCTGAATGTTTTGTAAACATTTTTCCCACACTTGAAGTATGAGCAGTTTTTAGGCTGACTTTATCCACTGAATTATATCGTCTGCAAAAAGAGAATTATCATATTTTTAAATTTTTCCTGCAAAAATATGAGTCTTATCAATCGTTGCAAAAAGGCAAAATATCCTTGATCTGTATTCGCATAGCCTGCTCTCCAGCTGCCTTTTGGCACTTTGGAATCCAGCAAAAATTTGAAGTTCTACTCTTTTATATTTTTTTGTATGGAATTAAAATATTTTCATTAAATATTTTTAAATTATTGTTTTTCTTAAATTCTGATAATCCTAAATATATTAAATCTTTTAGTCGATTTTTGAAATTATAATTTAAGTTTAAGTTTTGAGAATTATCTAAATGTAAAAGTTTTTTTGATTTATTTCTTTATTATTATTAATTTCAACTCTATTTTCAAATATTTTTTTATATTTTTTTCAGAAATTATAAATGAATTTTTCATTTTTTTGAATTTTCTTCTAAAATTTCATCTTCTACTAATTCTTTAAAAATACGATTTATTACGTATTCTTTTTGAAAATTTTCTTTAATATTGAAATAATTTTTATATTCATTAATAATAATTTCTGAAGTTATAAAATCATTATTTATCAAATAATTTTATAATTAAATATGTAAATGGCTCTACAAGCGTCAATCTAAATATGCTAAAAATTCAATTTCTGTCAAATTTAAAGATATTTTTATTCATTTTTAGAATTTCAGGCTTTTTCAAATTGCAACTGTGCATTATAAAATGAACCTAATTTTAAGGATAATTCTTGAAATAATTCGATATTTGTATCAAAATCATTTATTTTTAAAATTTCATTTTCAGATTTTGCCAATTTCCTGTTTATAATCCAAATACAATTCTTTTTAAAATATTTTTAGAACTAAAGTTAATTTTTTTCAATTTTTTTCAATAATGCGGTTTTGACACACTCTATCGAGTTCTACATAGCAGGATTTTCGGGATATTTGAAAATTGATTTTTTTATTTCGTTTATTATTTTTTTCTTTTTAGTAAATAAAGGTATCCTTATTATCAACTTCATTTGAAAAATAATTTATTAGCAAATAATCTTTCTTGTGATTTCCGATAAAATCAATAATTGTAACAAAAGTCTTTATTTTTCAGCCTTTCTCAAACCCTCTCCCAATTTGCTGTATAAAAATCGTTGAGGACATTGTGGGACGCAAAAATAGCAGTAAATTAATTGTTGGAATGTCAATTCCTTCATTTAAAATATCTACTACACATAAAATTTCAATTTTTTTGTTTTTTGAACTTTTCTAAAATTTCTGATCTTTCGTTTGAACTTGTATTTGCTGTAATCATAGCTGATTTATAACCTTTTTGCAAATTCTTCCTTCATAAAAAAGGCATGTTCTATATTTTTGACAAAAATGCAACAGCACTTAATTTATCGCCATCAAAACCAAATTTATTGATTTTTCGACAATGTAATCGGTACGTGTATTCAACAATAAATTTTCTAATAATACTTTCTCATTATATTTTCCCATTTTTATAAGGAATATTATCATAATTAATTGTATAATCATTTACACCAAAATAATGAAAAGGTACAATCAAATCCTCTTCCAAAAGCCTCCTTTATTCCAATTTCATCCACAACATTATAGTCGCAAAGTGAAAGAATATCCTTGCCATCCATACGTTTTTGGAGTTGCTGTCAAACCTAGCAAAAATTTACTCTGAAAAATATGATAGCGTCTTTTAAATAACTGTCTGACATTGAATGATGAAATTCGTCAACTATGATATAATCAAAAGAAATTATGTTTAAATTCATTGTAACAATTTCTTAATGATTGAATAGAAGCAAAAACCATGCTTTTTATTAGTTTCTTTTTAAGCCACCGTAAATTCCTTCCAAATTCATTTTTATCAATTTTAAGAATTCTCGAAAAAGACATTCATTGCATTTTCTAGCAATTCTTCACGGTGAGCTATAAATAAAAAAATTTTATATTTGAAATTTTAGATTTTTCATCATTTATTTCAAATAGTTTATTTTCATTATTAGAATCAATTTCAAAAAAATTGTTTTTATATCCATTGCGGCAAGATAGGTTTTTCCCTGTACCAGTTGCAGAGATTACAAGGCCCTTTTTATTTCCGTTTATTCTAGTTTCTCTTAATTTTTTTGCAAAAACTCTTTTTGCATGCTATTTGGTACAAATTCATTTTTCCTGTTTAATTTTAGTTTTTCTATAATCAAAAAGTATTTTTGTACATTTATAGATTTTTTTATATTTTTCATATTCATCAATAAAATCTTCTGTTAATTCTATTGCTTCATTGCTGTGCCATAATTTCTCAAATTGATTTAATGATTTTTTTCATAAATATTAAAAAAACTGCTGTCTGTCAATTTTACATTCCATTCTTCTGCCGAATACAAGGCACTTTTGACTAATATTAGACGAGCCGATTATAACACTATGATATTTTTTTCTTTTTCAAATAAATATGCTTTTTGTGAAAAACTCTCGCTTGAATTATTATAAATTTTTACCTTTATATTTTTTATACGATAAAAGTTTTTCGTAATGCCTTTGAATCCGTAATATTTAGGTAAACAGATGTTATAATTTCCCTTGAATTCCTTGCTTTTCAAGTTTATCCAAAGTGCTTATTAACAACTGAATCCCTGAATATCTTATAAAACTTACAATAAAATAGAATTTTTTTACAGTTTAGCAATTCCTGCTTTTAAATAAATAAAAATTACGAAAATTTAACCTTTTTCGTTTATAATTAATTCATTTATATTTCCGATTATATCTTTATTTTTCGTTTTAACGGCAACTCAAAGTGAAAAATCAGTATTTTTGAATTTTTTTATTTTTTTCTGATTCATCTGTAAATGCCTGATTTAACAAATACAATTGTTTTTTTCAGTAAATTCAATAACTTTTTTTGATAATCATTTTTTCAATAAAATTAGAAATTTTTATCTGAAAAAGTTTCCAGAACTTCAAATTCCAAATTTTTCCTTGTATTCAGTTATTTCCAGAAAATTATCATTTTTCTTCACTTACTAAATTACTTGACTCAGATTTCTTTTGCTAAAATACTCATTTTCACCCCTTTTATTTAATTAATTTTTACAAGAATTTAAGTCTTTTAAATTACTCTTTTTCTAAAAATTCTAAAAATTCTCTTATTTCCAGTTTTATGTTTCATCATTTTAAAAAAATATTCTAAACATTATTAAAAACATCATAATAACTTCCATGTAATTGACTTTCTTCAAATGGAACGTTATAATAATTGGCACATTCCATTAATTTTGGCCATTTGTAGTTTCCATAGGAAGAACCTGTTACCTTTACAATATCTATATTTGTTAGCATAGTATCAAATTGATTTTTGCAATGGAAAATCTACAAAACTTCTGTCAAATTTTTATGTTATGAGCGACAAAATGGCTTTGTATCTTGACAAAATAAAAAAGAAATTATCCATATCTTCCTTTAAAAGTTAAAGGATATTCAATTCCTGTATTTTTGAATAATATTTTTCCTTTCACTTAAAATTACATCATCTGTCAATCCGTTTACACTAACTGCACCTTCATTTAACTCCTCACCTTCATTTCTGAAATAAAATCTGTTAAATTCCGACACTTTTTTCCATTTATTTCTTTCTTCTCCAGTATTTTCAGAATTATAATTCACTTTTTATTGCAGACATTGACAAAACAGAACTTCCTGAAATCCATTTGTTTCCACATCAAAAAAATATTATATTCTTATTTAGTTTTCTTTGTTCACTTTTTCTCTTTTCCTTATATTTTTTACACAAGATATAAAAATTAATCATTTAATTTTTAATACTGATAAAAACGCTTCTTGTGGTATTTCTACATTTCCAATTGCCTTCATACGTTTTTTTACCTTCTTTTTGTTTTTTCTAATAATTTTTTTCTTACGTGTAATATCTCCACCATAACATTTTTGCAAGTACATTCTTTTCTAAGTGCCTTAATTGTTTCCCTTGCAATTATTTTTTTGTACCCAATGCGGGCCTGTAATGGTATTTCAAACTGCTGTCTCGGAATTACATCTTTTAATTTTTCAACGATTGCACGTCCTCTGTAATAGGCATTATCTTTATGAGCAATGAATGAAAAGGCATCTACTGGATTTCCACTTACCAAAATATCCACTTTTACCAAGTCTGACTCCTTGTATCCAATCATTTCATATTCAAATGAAGTATACCCTTTTGTACGTGATTTTAATTTATCATAAAAAAATCAATTACTATTTCTGCAAGTGGCAAGTCATAACTTATCATTGTACGAGTTTCATCAAGGTAATTCATATTAAGGAAAGTTCCCCTTTTTTCCTGACAAAGTTCCATTACATTTCCAACATAATCTTTTGGAACTATGATTGTCCCTTTTACATAAGGCTCTTCAATGTACTTTTTCCCTTCTGGAAATTCCGCAGGGTTGTCAATTACAATCATTTCCCCTTGTTCAGGTGTTACATTATATTTAACCGACGGTGCTGTTGAAATCAAGTCAATGTTAAATTCACGACGCAATCTTTCTACAACTATTTCCATGTGCAAAAGCCCTAAGAATCCACATCTGAATCCAAATCCCAATGCAAGAGATGTTTCTGGAGCATAAGACAATGAAGCATCATTCAACTGTAATTTTTCCAATGCCTCTCTTAAATCTTCATAATCATCTGTTGAAACTGGATAAATTCCCGCAAAAACCATGCTTAATGCAGGACGATAACCTTCAAGAGCTGTATCTGTCGGATTTTTCACATGTGTAATTGTATCCCCAACTTGTGTATCCTTGATTGACTTAATTCCTGTAATAATATATCCAACTGAGCCAACTGTCAATTCATCTACTTCTTTCATTTTAGGCGAGAAAATCCCAACTTCCAATACGTCAAATTCCTTTTCGGTAGACATAATCTTAATTCTGTCTCCTTTTGCAATTTTCCCTTCAATTATTCTAATGTACGTTATAACTCCTCTAAAATCATCATAATGCGAGTCAAAAATTAACGCCTTCAAAAGGATTGTTAATTTCTCCTTTAGGTGCAGGAATATGCTCAATAATTGATTCCAGCAAATCTTCAATTCCAAATCCAGTTTTTCCAGAAACAAGAACAGCATCATCTGCAGGAAGCCCAATAACTTCCTCTATTTCCAGCTTAACCTTATCAGGATCCGCTGAAGGCAAGTCAATTTTGTTTATTACAGGCAATATTTCCAAGTCATTTTCCAAAGCCAAATACACATTTGCCAATGTCTGTGCTTCAATTCCCTGTGCGGCGTCAACTACAAGCAAGGCCCCATCACAAGCTGCAAGCGATCTTGATACTTCGTAAATAAAATCGACGTGTCCCGGCGTATCAATTAAATTTAACTCATAAGTCTCCCCGTTTCGAGCCTTATACTTCAATGTAACTGCCTGTGCCTTAATCGTTATCCCTTTTTCCCTTTCTAAATCCATGCTATCCAATAGCTGATCTACCATTTCCCTTTGCGTTACAGTTCCTGTCTGCTCTAAAAGCCTGTCCGCAATAGTGGATTTTCCATGATCAATGTGTGCTATTATCGAAAAATTTCTTTTATTTTTGATCCAACATTTATATTGTTTCCTCCGTTTACTCGTTTATTATCTTCTTTGTTATATTTTTAAAATGAGTAACTATTCTATCCGAACCTAGTTACTCAGCAATATGTATATTATATAATAATTTTACATTTTTTTCATAGTCTTTGTGAAAAAAATATTTTTATCAAAATTCAGCTATTTTTTTATATTATATTCCAATTTCTCGGAAAATCATTTTAAAATTAAAAATAAAAATTATACTTTTATCACTTAAATTATAAATTTATTTAACTTTTAACTGATTTTCAGATTGAAAAATAAAATAATTTACATTTGACAAAATTCTCTAAAATATGATTTTTGGTATGGAAATAAGCGGTGTTTTTCGCTGAAGTCCGTAAATTTCATAATTTTCGTTGTCAAACCCTAACTTTTTCTAGCAATATTTTTAGAACGGAAAACATGATAATCATTCGTTACAATCAATACTTTTATTTTTGATTTTTATTATTGTTTAAAAATATTTTTACTATTTTCAATATTTTTTTATCTTCTCAAGACTAAACCTAAAATTTTCAACAGTATTCTTAGATTTGTCCTCCAAAATAATTCTATCCTCACTAATTCCATTTTTCAAAAGTTCCCTTTTATTGCCAATCCTTCTGCCACATTTTCATTTTTCCCTTGTCCACCAGTTGCAATAACCTTAACTTCTGGATTTTTCTTTAAATACTTCATTGCAGCTTTTTATCCTTTCCATAAGTGATTCAGTTGGCTTTTTCTCCCTTTTACTCTTGCTCCTAGTATTATTACATAATCTACTTTTTTATTTTCATTTACGGCTTTTTCTATCAGTTATGTATTCTTTTATTATGAAATATTGGACAAAGCAAAATAAAAATAAATATGATAACAGAGATTTTTATTAAAATTATGATTGTATTCTTCATAAGTTTTTGATTTAAAAAAATATCCTTTCTTAAAATAAAGGCTGTTCCATTTCTGAAACAACCGCTATAAAAATTATTCTTTCACGATAGCTGTAAAATCACCTCAGTCCTCAACTTTTAAAAAGCTCTTTTAAATTTTACAATAATATTTTAGTACATTTTACCATAATTGTCAATTTTTTTGTTTTTTTATTTTTTTAATTGACATTTTTGTACAAAAAGAACTATAATAAATTGTACAATAAATTATAAAGGAGTGATAAATATGTTAGCTGTAAATTTTTTCAACTATGAGAAATAATTTAAAAAGTTATTGTGATAAAAGCAGTGAAAGAAAATGAAGATGTAATTGTAACAAGAAAAAAATGAAGAAAATGTAGTTTTAATAAATCTTGAAAAATATAATCAATTTTTGAAAGCAGTCCAAAATGCTGAATATCTTGCAAAAAAATAGATAGAGGGTTTTCTCAGATGAAAAAGTGGAAAAGGACAAGTTCATGATTTAATCGAGGTCGATGATGAATAAATTATGGACTGATGATGGCTGGGAGATTATTTATATTGGCAATCTCAAGATAAAAACTTTAAAAAGAATTAACAAACTCATAAAAGATATTGAAAGAAATGGAGCATTGAATGGAATAGGCAAAACCTGAAGCTTTGAAATATAGAAAAGGATTTAGTCGAAGAATTGATGAAACTAACAGGCTTATCTATGCCATTGATGAAAAATGGGGTTTTTATGGATAATTTCTTGCAGAGGACATTATTAAAAATTAATTTTTTTATAATTAAAAGAGTGGATAGTACCACTCTTTTATTTTTATATTATTCTTACGTATTTTAGCAAATATTTGAACTTTATGAATATTACTCTTTTAACACAATTAAAAATTAAATAATTTAATTTACTGATTTTCAAATCCGCCTGTATAAAGCTGATAATAAGTTCCTTTTTGTGCAATCAATTCATCGTGATTTCCACGCTCGATAATTTTTCCTTGATCAAGTACCATTATCACATCGGAATTTTTGATAGTTGAAAGCCTGTGGGCGATTACAAAAACTGTTCTTCCCACCATCAACTTATCCATTCCTTCCCTGCACGATTTTTTTCTGTTCTTGTATCGATAGCTGAAGTTGCTTCATCCAGAATTAAGACTGGTGGATCGGCGATTGCTGCTCTTGCTATTGACAATAATTGTCGCTGTCCTTGTGAAAGACTCGAACCATCACCGCTTAAGTAAGTGTTGTAGCCTTGTGGCAAGTGTTTTATAAAATGATCGGCATTGGCAAGTTTTTGCGGCTGCATACACTTCTTCATCTGTTGCATCAAGTTTTCCATATCTGATGTTGTCGGCAACTGTTCCAGAAAAATAAGTGTGTGTCCTGTAGTACAATTCCAAGAGATTCTCTTAAATCCTGTTTTTTTATTTTTTTCAATGTTAATTCCATCATATCGGATTTTTTTCCAGAGTTAATATCGTAAAATCTGTTAATTAAGTTTGTAATTGTAGTTTTTCCAGCACCTGTTGCACCAACGAAGGCAATTTTTTTCTCCCGGCTTTGCATAAAGATTAATATTATGAAGTATTGTCTTTTTCATCATTGTATCCAAATGTTACATCTTCAAAAACAACATCTCCCATTAGTCTTTCATAAGAAATCGTTCCGTCAGAATGCGGATATTTCAAGCCCATGCACCTGTGTGCTTTTCGGTTTCTGTAATATTTCCATTTTCATCAATATTTGCGTTTACAAGAGTTACATAGCCGTTATCTTGTTCAGGTGTCTGATTCTAGCAGGTTAAATACCCTTTGAGCTCCAGCGGATGCCAATATTACTGATGTTAATTGCTGTGCAATTTAGAAACTGGCTGATTTATTACTTTTTATAAACTGCAAAAATGATACAAGACCTCCGATTGTAAAGCCTGCAATATTATTAAACACGATTATTGAACCAAGAACTGCTGTAAGCACGAAGTTTATATTTCCAAGATTTCCAACAGCAGGGCCTAGAATGTTTGCAAATTTCATCGCATTGTTCGCCCTGTTAAATAATGCCGTATTTAGCTTATTAAAACGTTCATCAGCCTTTTTCTCATATGAAAATACTTTTACAACTTTCAGTCCTTCTATCATTTCTTCCACATATCCATTTACAATACCAATATTTTTTTGCTGTGCCGTATAGTTTTTGAACTTTTTGAAGAAATAGTTTTTGTTGTAACAATCATAATAATAATCATTATTACTACGAAAAATGCTAGTGGAATATTTAATATAAACATTGAAATAAGAACACTTACAATTGTAATAATTGAAGATATTACCCTGTGACAAGCTTTTCAACCATCATATTTCGTAAAGCGTCAATATCGCTTGAATAGACACTCATTATATCTCCATGCGCATTTGTATCAAAAATATTTTATGGAAGCGATTCCATGTGTATAAACACATCATCCCTTAATCTTTTTCAATGTCCCCTGTGCAACGTAAATCATAAATATCTCATAAATATACGTACAAATAACAGCTCCACCATATACGACTGCCATTTTTTTAAAATTAGGCTCACAAGCTCATTAATAAAATTAGGATTATTTTTACCAATGTTAGGAATAATGATTCCATCAATCAATTGTTTTTGAATACATTGTCCCAATAACCATTCCAAATGAACTCAGACAGATAAATGTAATAACAAATAGTGTCTGTATTTTATAATGTCTAAACATATATCCGAGTAATCGAATTAATCCTTTTTATCTGATTTCGTGATTGTAAATTTTTCAGCTTTTATTTTTACTCATTATTTATCACTCCCTTCTGTCTGGGATTCATAGACTTCACAATATATCTTGCTTGTTTTAAGCAGTTCATCGTGTGTTCCTGACGCTGTGATGATTCCATCTTCCAGAACTAATATTTTTATCAGAGTCTTTTATTGATGACACTCTTTGACCAATAATAATTTTTTTGTAATGTGCGGCAATTCATTTTTGAAGGCTTCCCTTATTAATTTGTCTGTCTTTGTGTCAACTGCGCTTGTTGAATCGTCTAAAATCAATATTTTTGGAGATTTCAGCAAGGCTCTAGCTATACAAAGTCTTTGTCTTTGCCCTCCAGAAACATTTGCTCCGCCACGTTCAATGCGGGTGTCGTATTTTTTAGGGAATTTTTGAATAAATTCATCAGCTTGTGCCAATTTGCAGGCATGTTCCATTTCTTCATCAGTTGCATTTTCATTTCCCCAACGTAAATTATCTTTTATGGTTCCTGAAAACAGTACATTTTTTTGAAGAACCATCGCTACATTATCCCGAAGCGTCTTTATATCATAATCCTTTACATTCACTCCACCAACTAGAAGTTCCCCATCCAGAACATCATACAATCTTGGAATCAGCTGAACAAGAGCCGATTTTGCACTTCCAGTTCCCCCAATAATTCCAACAGTTTCTCCAGACTTTATTTCCAGATTTATTTTTGTCAAATTCAGAACATCAGGATTATTACTGTAACTGAAATCTACATTTTTAAACACTATTGAACCATCTTTTACCTCTGTTATACCATTTTCAGGATTTTTAATATTTGGCTCTTCATCTAGAACCATCACAATTCTATCTCCAGATGCTCTTGAAAACACAATATTTACAAGCATCATCGCAAGCATAAGAAGGCTCATAAGAATATTGGTTGTATAAGCAAAAAGGCTTGTAAGCTGCCCGGTCGTCAGCTCATTTTACAACAATCATCTTTGCCCTCAAACCATGAAAGAAGCAAAATACACCCAAATACCGTTATTTGCATTACAGGAGACACAAATATTATAATCTTTTTCCCCTTTTAAAAACATATTTTTCAAACTTTCAGTAGCTTTCTTAAATTTATTAGTTTCATATTTTTCACGGATATACGCTTTTACAACTCGAATACCATTTATATTTTCCTGAAGGCTAGAATTTATATCATCATATTTTCTAATTGCAGCTGTAAAAATTGGATGCACCTTAAAAATAATAAAGGCCAAAAAAACTTCCTAAAAATAAAACTGCAACAATAAATATCATCGATAATTTTGGATTTATCATAAAAGACATAAATATTGCCACGCACATCATAAGCGGAGCCCTTACAAATCCTCTGATTAACAACTGAAATGAATTCTGAATGTTATTAACATCTGTCGTAAATCTTGTAATCAGTCCAGCTGTAGAAAATTTATCAATATTAGTGAAGGAAAAGGACTGTATCTTAGAAAATAAATCCTTTTCTCAAATTTTTAGCAAATCCAGCCGAAGCATAAGAAGCGTATTTACTGGCCTGTATACCACATAACAACGACAACATAGCCACTCCAAATGTTGCAAGTCCCATTATGATAATAAACTTCATATCTCCCTTACCATCATTTCCATTCAGTCCGCTGTCAATAATTACAGCCATAAGTGTTGGAATAAGCATTTCAAAAAAATAACTTCTATTCCAATAAATATTGGAGAAATTAATGCACTTTTTTTATACTCTCCAAGATGGGAAAATAATTTTTAACATATAAATAAACACCTCTTTTCTCTTTATTATAAAAATTTAAAAGCACGAAACTTATCGAAGAAATAAATACTTATCCTCATTAATAAATTTCAGTGCTTTTTATTTGTTAGTATAATTAAATAAATTAAATATCTAAATGTTCCATAAAAATATCTTATCTGTATTCTCCACCAATCCCAATCATGAGCTACATCGTAACCCCAGAAATCATTCCATGCTGGAACCTCTTTTTTATAAAGGATGTCTGCAAGTTCTCTGTTACTCGGAAGAAGTTCTCCTTCCCAAGCTCCTTGTCCAATGCACACTATGATATTTTTTGTCTGTAAATATCTAGATAAGGATGATTCCACGGCATGTTTCTTAAAAAGTCAACAACTGAATTATTGTAAACTAAATCATCTTTGTAATCTCCAAAAAAACATTGCCGCATCAAACATTCCACTTAGGGAAATCAATGTGTCAAATAAGTCGGGCCTTCTGAAAAATGCGATTCCCGCATGAGCTCCTCCCATGCTACACCCTGTAACAATAATGTCACTTCTCCAGGAAATATCCTGTATTCTCGGTACAAATTCATTTGTAATATAATTAAAATACTTTTTCCTGCATTTCTATTCTATGTCTTGGATCTCCGTAAATGTCTGACCAGCTCTCAGTGTCAACACTTCCAACACAAAATAATTGTAGTCTTCCTTCCTCAATGTAGTCTGACAGCACATTTACCATTCCAAATTCTTCATACTGGTTACAAGTTCCATCTTGTGAAGGAAAAACTAAAACAGGCTTTCCTGAATGTCCGTACCTTATGAATTCCATCTCTCTCCCAGATTATGGCTATATTCTTTTTCTGTATTCTACTTGCATTCTTTTCTCCTTGATTTTTATTATTTTTTTATTCTTCAGTTTTCTCATGTACAAAGTTTATAAATTCATCCATTTCTTCTTTTTGTGGCAAATTTCGCTGTATACATATAATTTCCCCATAGCTTCTGAAAAATATCCGGCATTCTTTCATCCATTACAATTGCATTTCCATATTTTTGCTTAATTTCATCATGTGAATGTACATAATTTTTGTTATCACGACGGCTGGCATAAACACAGTAATTTTTCTATATTCTCATTTAATTCAGCTTTTTCGATTTTTGTCAAAAAGCAATCATGTCAGCCCAAATTTGATAAACATCAGTATTATTGGCATAATTATACATATCAGGTGTATATCCGCCTGCAGGACGCATATTTGCCTCGAGTCCAATGTAATCTCCTTTTTTTCCAAGTCCTTTTTATTATTTTGAAGTTTAAAAAAATTCAGATGTATAAATCTGCTTTTTTTATTCCCAAAGCCTTTTAACTGTCTCGTCTTCCAGCTTCCAGTAATTGTTCAGGGCATTTCTTTTTCTACATAATAAAAATACATCTAGTCCTTTGTTTTACAACATCCATAATTGCAGGCTCAACTATTCCAGTTTCAAAAATAGGTTCACCTTTTTGAATCAATGATTGCATCATAAGATACAAGTTCACCTTCAACGTATTCTTCCATAATATATTTTATATCTTTATTACGATTTTCAAAAAAATTCCTTTAACTCATTTTCATCTTTTAATTCTTTTGCGTATCGCTGCACCTACACTCATTATCAGGCTTAGTAATAACTGGATACCCAACTTTTTCAATAAATTTTTTTAGCTTTTTGCAAGCGTTGTAACCAACGAATAGTCACAAAACAGTACGTCAGCTTTTCTTATATGCTTTTTTTCATTTTTGATTTTTTTCTTTAATGTTTGCAACTTTATCAGCTTTTATTCCTGTTGTAATATTAAAAGTCTGAACGAAGTTTGGCATCCTGTACAAGCCAATACTCATTATTTGATTCAAGCCAGTCTATTTTTCCCATATTTGTGAGTAAAAAGCGACTGCTTTCAAAACTTCATCATAATTTTCAAGACTTGAAACTTTGTAATATTCAGTCAAACTTTCCTTTAATCTTTTGATCTAACGTATCATATTCCACGTCCGCAATTCCTAACACAGTAATCCCATTTTGTTTTAATCTGTTACAAAATTCAGTATTAGTTTTTTTGGAAATTGTGGTGAAATATAAATAAAATTCATAATATTCATCTCCTTCTATTATTTAAGTTGTTTAATGTCATTATTTTTTGATAAAAAAATAGTATATATACTATTATAACATAATTTTTACAAAATGTAAATATTATTATTTTCTCAACATATGTTGATATTACAGGTATTCAAATAAAACTTCTTATTTTATTTTACATTTTGAAAACTTAGCAATTTATGTTATAATACATTAAAAAAATAAATGGAGGTTTTTATTTTTTTATGGATTTTTGAATTTGAGAATGATAAAAAAATGAGAAGAATGAAATTACAGTAGCTGAACAAGAAAAATACATCAGAAGAAATAAATAAAATTACAGACAATTTTTTTAAAGAAAATTACACATCTTCATCAGTTAATGAAAATTTTAATACTAATAATACTAACTTTGACAATAGTAATTTAAGTAATCCAGATAACAGTGATTTCAATAATTTTTAATAGTTTTAATCCAACTAATGCATTTAATGGTTCGATTAATTTAACATTAGATGGAACTACAGTAAAGAATATGAAATTCATTTCAACTGCTATGAAAAATTTTTTTCAGTTTTTAGGAATAATTTCAGGTGTCTTTCAATTAATTGTTTTTTCTCATTGGAATTTTTCACTATTATAATATCAATAAAATTCTTTAAAGCTGCAACTTTTTTAGAAGAAGCTATTTATACAAAAAGATGAAAATAAATTAAAATTGTATTTTTAGTGAACAAGTAAAAGGCTTCAAACTTTATATAATTTTTATTATTGTTAGTATAGCTCTAACTGCTATTTTTTTATGCGATATTTATTATAATGGCTCTTCTAGGAGCTGCTGCATCAAGTGTTTAATAATTGAGAAAAGAATAGAAAAAAATAACTGCAGATAAAATAAAAAGAATCCCTTATTTTGTACTAAAATAAAGGGATTTTTTTATAATTATTTTTGTCAATCTACTTAAACGTTAAACACTTGAAATTACAACTGTCTTTATTTCTCCTGTTTCATCATAAGTTTGATTAAATATGACACCCCACACTAGATTGACATTTTTTTATCTTTTACAATATTTGAAAATTTTTCTGTTATTATTCCTATATCTGATAATGAAACACTGTGTCCAGTAGTAAAACTTATTAAAACTTTTTTTAGCATTTTCTAGCTTTCCTTCAAACAAATTATTTTTTTCATTAACTGTTCAATTATATTATCTACCGCCCTATCTCCCTTACCTTTCCCTACACGAATAATTGTATCTTTGGAATTATTCAGTACTGACTTCACATCCAGAAAATCAATATTCATAAACCCAACTTCCGTAAGAATATTTACAATACTTTCAATACCTTCCTTTATAATCTCGTTAACTTTAGCATAAGCTACTTCAAGTGGTTCTTTCCTGTCTATATGATTATATAATTTTTTTCGTTTGGAATTATTATAAGGCTATTTGTATTCTTTTTCAATTTTTTTATTCCAATATTTGCAATTTTTCAAAGTTTCAAATCCTTCCAAATAAAATGGACGTGCAATAATACTTATTGTAAAAATTCTTAACTTTTTTTACGATTTCAAGAATAACTGGCGTTATTCCACTTCCTGCAGCTCCACCAATTCCAGAAATTAAAAAAATAGAATATCTGTTCCTTTAACAAATCATAAAACTGTCTTTCACATTGAAATGCTACTCTCTCAGCCAATTCCCTTTGACATTTTGGGGACTCCAGTATCTAAAAAAATATCTTCTTTTGAGCCCGACTTGCATTAGAATTTTTCACTATCTGTGTCAATTGTTATATACTCTACATTTTTTTACTTTTTGAAGTTATCATAAAATTAACAAAATTTATTCCCATTCCGCCAATTCCAATAACTTTCATATTCATTTTATCTTCCATACCAAAATTCCCACTCTTGCAAATACGAATATATATGCAAAATCTCCTTTCCATTAAAAGATACATATAGTGTTGAAGTTAAGTTTTTATAGGTATATTTTAGCAGATTAGAGGGGTATTTCAAGAGAGAAAAATTTGAACTTATTTTTTACTTTTTTCTAGAGGCAACTTAAATACACAAATTTCTTTTTGAAACTATTTATTTTTTTGCTATTTCCAAAATTCCCAAATCTCTCTCCCATATTCAAACAGCCACCCCGGTGTAACATACTCTCTTTGTTCATCATATTTTTTGAATTTTTATCTATCTTTTTATTTAAGACTTGATTATTTTTTTATAATAATTTTTTTATAATGTATTTTTAATATTTCAAAGCAAAAATGGGAGCAAATCGTTGTACTTTTATTAAAGCTCCCTTTTACATACTTTTTCATTTCCAAATCCTAATCCGCCTATTGTAAAAACTTTCATATCTTTATCGTAATTATTGTTTTTCAAAGTAATTTTTCTATGTAATTTTTTGAATTTTGTAAAATTTCTCCATCTGGAAATTTTATTTCAAAAAAATTTCTGCTCGATTTTCTGAATAAGTTCTTGTTTTCCAGACGGTCAGGCAAATACCATTTCATTTTACCACTTTTGTTTAAAAGTTTCAGAATAATCGTAAACAGTATTGCCTACGATTAATTCACAATGGACAAAGTCTGATTTTTGTTATATTTTTTTATAATTTTTTTCTACAATATTTTTTTATCATTTCCACGACAAAATGAAATAAATATTCGCTCCATTTTTTATTTTTTTCACCTCGTTTATTTTTCCGAATTTATTTTTTTATAATTTTCATAATTATTCACAACTTCATTTTTTTAAATTGATTAAAATATTTGAAAAAAATTCTGTTTTAAATCGTCCAGATCAAGATTAATTTCACCAGTTTCTGTATTAACATTATTTTTTAAATATTCAGAATATCCAAGTCCAATTCCTTTCGTAATACTTGCCGCAACTGTTCCATTTGCCGCCCATCCAATACCAGGAACTATTTTTCAGCAAATTAGCAGCTAATTTCCCAACTTGTGCTACACCTGTAATTGATATTAAAGCTGCCGCAATATCTGTAAAAGTATGAGTTCCTGAATTTACACGATAAATTGTGTTAATATCAATAATCAATTTTGTCTGTAATGCGGCCAGAGCTATTGAATCTGCAAAAGGTAATGGTGTCGCTCCAATTCCTGCCGCTAGAAATGCATATTTATTTGTGGCATCATTAGCTTCTTTTGCCATTGCTTCAAGCCGATCTTTTAAAATTACAATTTGGGCCTTTTTAATAGCATTTTTGTTTACCTTCAGATACATATTTATATGTTTCACGTAGTAATTCTTCTGCTCCTCTAGGCTTTAAAACCAATCTTTCATCTTCATCAATTTCAACTAACTCTTCAACACTTCGTACTCTCACAATAGCTCTTGCTTTTTCTAATGTTCCTTCTTCTTTTACTTTTTTAACAAATTCAGATTCCTTTACTGTGTCTCTTTTTGTAAACACTGCAATTGTAGGAATTCCAGATGATTTCAAAATCTCAAGCAATTTTATGTCAGCCGCTTCAATTCTATCACTTCTTTCACTAATGCAAAAGCCAAGCAATATGAATATGCTCATTTTTCATCTTTAGACTTTTTGTCTTTCTGCTAAAAAAATTTTTGAATATTTGATAATGTTTCTTCATAATTTTTCAGCTTCAATTCCTTTTGTATCGTATAAATTTATATTATCTTCTTTCAAATGATAAGCTCCAATTTCTTGAGTTACAGGAGCCCCTGCACCAACTTCCGCTACTTTTTCTCCAAAAAAATATAATTAATTAGTGAACTTTTTTTCCAACACCAGTTTTTCCCTGCAACGATAATATTAACTGTTTCTCTATTACTATAACTATTCCACATTTTTATTTGTCTTTTTCATCAAAACTAACTGTTCTCTCACTAACTGTCAATCCATTAAGACTTTCTAAAAATTTGATTTTTTTCATTCCAACTTTTTTTGATTATCTTGATTATTCATTTTATTTTTCCTCCACATTTATATTTTTTTCTTTTTCAATTAATTCTTTTAAATTCTGTAACATCCATATTTTTTCTCCTTCTTAATATAAGTTTCAAGGCTTTTTGTATATCTATTATTTATTACTATGGTAACATAATTATATTTTTTTATTTCAATTTTAATTTAAAATTCTTTACAATATAAAAATTTATTTACTTTTTAAATAAAATTAAAAAAATCGGATAATATTATTATTAATATTGCCCTGATTAAATTTTACATTTTTGCTTTTTCATAACTAATTTATAGTTTTTTTCTATTAAATCTTTTAAATATTCTCTAACTCTATCTTTCAGTTCCTCGTGTCTTAGTCCAAACTCAACATTTGCAACAAACATTCCAAACTTATCTCCTGTGTCATATCTAAGTCCTTCAAAAATTGTATGCATACAATTTTTCCGCCATCATTTTTCATTGCTAAAATTGCATCTGTAAGTTGAATTTCTCCACCTTTTTCCAGGTTTTTGTATTTTTTTAAATATGAAAATATTTTCAGGTTCCAAAACATATCGTCCAAGTGCCGCTAAATTGCTTGGAGCTTCTTCAATTGTTGGCTTTTTCAATAAAAATCTTCTACAACTACAGTTTTTATCGTCAATTTGTGTTAAAGGCTTTATTATTCCATATTTAGAAACATTCTTTTTGTTAACTTCCTGAACTCCTAAAATTGTTCCACCTTGCAGATCTTCATATTTTTTTCTATTAATTGTTTTGTTACAGGACTTTGACCTTTATCCTTATCCGTATAAATAATATCATCTCCAAGAAGCACCACAAACGGCTCATCTCCAACAAATGCTTCAGCACAGCTTATTGCATGTCCTAATCCTAAAGGTTTTTTTGACGTACATAATAAATATTTGACATTTCAGAAATACCGTCAACTATTTTTTTAATAAATCTTTTTTTCCCATTTTTCTTCCAAAGTTTTTTCAAGTTCATAAGAATAATCAAAATGATTTTCAATTGACCCTTTATTTCTTCCCAGTAATAATCAAAATTTCTTCAATGCCAGCCGCTATTAGTTCTTCCCACAAGATATTGCAATGCTGGTTTATCAACAATTACAAGCATTTCTTTAGGGTTGAGCTTTTTGTTGCAGGTAAAACTCTCGTTCCAAGTCCCGCAGCAGGAATTACAGCTTTTCTTACTTTTTCTCTTTTTTTCTTCATATGTACTTACACTCCTTTTTTTAGATTATTAAGATTAATTTTAATATATCTGTTCATCAGAATATGCTATATTTTTGTATTTGGGGTATTTTTTTCAAATAACTGTATTTTTTTCAAAATATTCTTTTGCCTTTGAATTAACTACCATTTGATACTGTTTAGTTTTTTTAAGTCATATTCATATTTTTCCAATTATAATAATACTCTTTTTCATCTGGAAACTGTACATAAAAACGTACTATTTCCTTATCTGGAAGCGGGTTATTTCCAAGATCCTTCGTATCAATCTTTGTAAAAAGTTTTTTTATATTCATCAAACTTCTTAGAAAAAAATATTTTTAAATTCATCATTTGAAGTTGTCTGATCAACTTTTATTACTATCCCTATATTTGCATTATAATCTTCATTTTCAATTGTATAATATGCCATCTTTATACTGTCTCTATCACAGAAAATATCATTAGTCTTTTTCAGATTGAATCTTTTTTAATAACTTTGTCCAAAAAGAAATCAGGATTATTAACAAAAGTTACAAGTGTTACTAAAACCTTGCATTCCTAATAAAAATAAAAGTGATGGTATTAATTTTTTTCATTTTACCTACATCCTTCCAATTATATTAATTTTTAATTACATTAATTATACCATAATTTTTATAAAATATAAAATTAATTTTTTTATTATACTATCATAATATTTATATTTAATAATATTTTACTAAATAAGGAAAATAAAAAAACTAGGACAAAATCCCAGTTTGTGAATATGTGGATAAACTTTTGCAGTATAACATAAGAAGTTTCCGTCTCCTCTCGAGTATAAATACCTACAATTAATCCCTTAATCCCTTATTTTACAGTATATTATTTTGATTATTTCGTGAAACTTGCTTAAGCTTTAAATTTCCAGTTTTTCTTTTCAGAAAAAGTAAAAATATGTTTTAAGTCCCCCATTTTTTACGCAATATTATGGCAATTTCTGTTGATTAAGGTAGATTATTTTTTTAATATGATATCTCTTCTCTATTTTTTTACTTCTTCTTTAACTTCTTCCCTAATAACTTCTTTTTCTACTCTAAAAACTCTCTTTGAATTAAATTTAATTTTTAAAAAAATTTTTAAAGAATTAAATTTAAAGAATTAAAAATATATGTCCGATAATATTTTTTTAATAAATATTTAGTTGTTAATTGTTTAATTTAGTTAGTATCTTAATTTATTTTTTTATCTTTTAAAATTACTCTATATTTGATATAATAAAATAATTATAAACTAAAAAGAAAAAAAGAAAGGACTGTGAAGAATATGAAAAATGTGGGAAGGGCGATTTCATAAGGAAACTAATAAATTGTTAGAAAAATTTAATGCGTCCATTACGTTTGATAAAAAGAATGTATGAGGAAGATATTACAGGAAGCATTGCACACAGCAGAATGCTTGCTAAACAGGGGATTATTGCAGAGAACGAACAAAAAAGAGATTGAAAATGGGTTACTTCAAATAAAAATGAGATTGAAAAAGGAGAATTTGAATTTAGAATTGAAGATGAGGATATTCATATGTCGATTGAGAAAAAGGTTGACACAGATTATTGGGGCTGTGGCTGGGAAACTGCATACTGCTAGAAGCCGAAACGATCAGGTGGCTCTTGACGTGCGAATGTATGTACGAAAAGAAGCTCGTGAAATTTCAGAATTGCTTGTAAAAATGGAAAATGTATTGCTAGGACTTGCTGAAAAATATAAAAATGTTATTATTCCTGGATATACTCATTTACAAAGGGCTCAGCCAATTTTATTCTCTCATCACTTGATGGCTTACTTTCAAATGTTTAAAAGGGATATTTCAAGAATCGAGGACTTTCTCAAAAGAAGTGATGAAATGCCACTTGGAGCAGGGGCATTGGCTGGAACTACATTTAATCTTGATAGACATTTTTGTGGCAGAAGAGCTTGGATTTTCAAAGCCTACAGAAAATAGTCTTGATTCTGTGAGCGACAGAGATTTTATAATTGAGCTTGCAATGATTATTTCAGTAATTTCAATGCACTTGTCAAGATTTTCAGAAGAAATTATTATCTGGTGCACATCCGAATTTTCATTTATAAATCTAGATGATGCCTTTGCAACTGGCTCTTCAATTATGCCACAGAAAAAAAATCCCGACATCGCCGAACTTGTAAGAGGGAAAACAGGCAGAATCTACGGAAATCTTATGGGAATTTTTAACAATAATGAAGGCACTTCCACTAGCTTACAACAAGGATATGCAGGAAGACAAGGAAGGAATTTTTGACTCTATTGACAATATCAAGTTATCCATCGAAATTTTCTACCTAATGCTTGATACAATAACAGTAAATGATGAAAAAATCTATACTTCAATGCGAGCAGGATTCCTAAACGCAACAGACGTAGCCGATTACCTTGCAAAACACAATATTCCATTCAGACAAGCACATAAAATTGTTGGAGAAATAGTATCCTACTGCGAAGATAAAAATCGCAATTGACGACATGAAACTCGAAGAATTTCACAAATTTTTCTGATGTTTTTAAAGACGACATCCTATCAGAAATCACAATTGAAAACTGTGTAAACAAACGAAATTCATTTGTGGAACTTCTATAAAAAAATGTTGAAATGCAAATTGAAAATGGAAAGAAATTTTTTTAGAAACTTTAGAAATATAACCTTATTAAAAACAAATATTTTTGCAGCAAGGGGTCTTGACCCCTTGTAAAAAAATAAAAAGATTAGGTTCTCGAACACATTTATTAACATTTCATTTATTATTTTTCATAAAAAAACATCACACAAAACACAAAAGAAAGGCAAAAATTTATTGTAATGAAAGAAATTAGACTCGCACAAGAAAAAGATATTCCAAAAATAGAAAACTTGCTAGAACAAATTTTATTAGTCCATCACAAAGGGCGTCCCTGATATTTTCAAGGCAACTGGGAAAAAAATACACAGCAAAAGAATTAACAGAAATGTTAAACGATTCAAACAAGCCAATATTTGTAGCAACTGATGAAAAGAATAACGTAATTGGCTATATTTTTCTGTATTTTCAAGCAACAAACAAATCACAACGTACTAACTAATATCAAAACATTATTTATTGACGATCTTTGTGTTGATGAAAATCACTCGTGGGCAGAATATTGGAAAGAAATTATATGATTTTGCTTTTGGATTTTGCGAAAAAAGAAGGCTGTTACAATTTAACATTGGATAGCTTTGGGCGGATAATGCTGGAGCTGTTAGATTTTATGAAAGATTGGGAATGAAAGTTCAGAAATATGTTTTTGAAAAGATTTTTGTAATTTTAAAAATCAATTTTTTTAAATTTTTAAAAAAATATGCTATAATATGCTTAAACTCTTTAAATTAATACAAAATAAAAAGTTAGAGTTTGAATAAATGGTTACAATTTTTTAAATTCAGTTTTAAAATTTGTTACTATAAAAGTTGGTAAATTTAAAAAAATTTAGGAGGAAAAAAATAAAATGTCTGAGGGCAGTTTATTATTACAGATTGTAATAATAATAATTTTTAACGGGAATTAATGCTTTCTTTTTCCAGTGCGGAAATGGCGATTGTTTCGTTAAACAAAAATAAATTAAAAAAATATTAATTGAAGATGGAAATAAAAAAAGCAATTTTACTTGATAATTTGCTGCAGGAACCTAGTAAATTCCTGTCTACTATTCAGGTTGGGAATTACTTTGGCAGGTTTTTTGCGTCAGCATCGGCAGCGACTGGTTTATCACAATATTTGTCGAATGTATTGCAGCCTTTGAATATCCCGTACAGTAATCAAATTTCAATGATTTTAATAACTTTTTCTGTTATCATATATCACTCTTGTATTTTGGAGAACTGATTCCAAAGAGAATTGCACTTAGAAATTCAGAAAAGATCGCTTTATCGTCAATTGGAGTTGTTGTATTTATTTCAAAAGTTATTTTTCTCCATTTGTAAAAATTTTTTTGACATTTTTCTACAAATTTTGTTCTTACAATTTTTGAAAAATGAAAGAAGACAATATTGAAGAAAAAGTTTCTAGGAGGAACTGCGTTCGCTTGTGGAAGTTGGTAAGGAACACTGGTGTTATTAACGAAACTGAACAGGAAATGATTGAAAATATTATTGAATTTGATGAAAAATTGCACGAGAAATAATGATTCCGAGGACAAAAAGTATTTTTTTGATTGATAAAAAAATATCTCAATTCATGAGCTTTTTGAAAATAAGGAAATTGGAAAATATTCACGTATTCCTGTTTATGAAAATGAAGCCGACAATATTGTTGGTGTGCTATTAACCAAGGACTTGATGATGGAAGCCTATAAAAAAAGGGTTTGATAACATAAAAGTTGCTGATTTGCTGCAAGAGGCGTATTTCGTTCCTGAAACAAAAAAATGTAAATGAACTATTTAACGAAATGCAGCTGGAGAAAAAGCACATTACTATACTGATTGATGAATACGGAGGTTTTTCGGGAATTGTTACGCTTGAAGACTTGATTGAGGAAGTTATGGGAAATATTGCCGATGAATTTGATGATGAGGACTTATCAATCCGTCAGTTATCACGAAATAAATATTTAATTAGCGGAGAAGTTTCGCTAAATGACTTGAATGATAACTTTAACTTTTGAACTTGAATCAAAAATATTATGATACTTTTGAGCGGGATTTTAATTGAAAAATTTAGGATATATTCCCGAAGACAATGAAAAATATTGAGCCAATTACAATTAATGGTATTGTATTCAAGCCACAGCGAGTTAGAAATAAAAATTGAAAAAGTTGTTATGACTTTTGACAAAGATAAAAACAGAAGATGAAAAAGTCTAAAAATAAATTGAATGAAGATGAATAATATTTGTAACAACATAAATAATACATAGAAATGGAGTTGATTAATCAAAATGGGCATCACTAATGTTCAACAAACAGGCGGACTTAAACGACTTTTCCCGCTTCTAGCAAATGAAAATGTCAATATGAAAAAGGAAATTGTGGCAGGAATTACAACATTTCTTACAATGGCGTACATAATTGCTGTAAATCCAAATATTTTGTCAAAAACAGGTATGGATGCAGGTGCATTAGTTACAGCTACTTGCTTTTCTGCTGCACTTGGTTGTTTTCTTATGGGACTTATTGCAAATCTGCCTTTTGCTCTCGCCTCAGGTATGGGATTAAATGCATTTTTTGCATTTACAGTTGTATTAAAAGGCGGTATCAGTTGGCAAACTGCTCTGACTGCAGTATTTTGTGAGGGAATTATCTTTATCTTCTTAACACTCTTTAAAGTGCGTGAAGCCGTAGTAAATTCCATTCCAGAAAATATGAAACACGCTGTTACTGGTGGAATTGGAGTGTTTATTGCATTCGTAGGTTTTTTTCAGGAAGTGGACTAATTGTTTTAAACGAATCTACAAAAGTTAGCATGGGGCATTTTTCTCCAGCTGTTATTATTTCATTTATTGGATTAATTTTAATAGCAATTTTAGATAAAAAGAATGTACGCGGTTCAATTCTTTATGGAATTGTTCTAAGTTCTTTGCTGGCTTGGGGATATGCGCTTATAAATCCTGCACATGCAAAGGAACTGGGAATTTACTTACCAGCGGGCATCTTTAAATATGAGTCAATGATGCCTGTTATGGGAAAATTGGACTTTAACTTATTTACAGATTTTAAAATGTTTGGGAATTTATTTGTCATAGTTTGTACATTTCTCTTTGTAGATTTCTTTGATACTGTCGGAACATTGATAGGGGTATGCTCAAAAGCAGATATGCTGGATGAAAATGGAAACGTACCAAACGTAGGACGTGCCTTAATGGCAGATGCAATCGCAACTACAGCCGGTGCCGCACTTGGAGTTTCAACAGTTACAACGTATGTAGAAAGCTCAACAGGAGTTATCGCTGGTGGAAGAACAGGATGGACTGCTATTACTACAGGTTTCCTATTCCTAATATCAATGTTTTTTTCACCAATATTTATTTCAATACCAGGATGTGCTACAGCTCCAGCCTTAATTTACGTTGGTTACTTAATGCTAAGTTCAGTTAAAAATATAGATTTACACGACATTCTGGAAGGCGTTCCATCATTCATCACAATCACAACAATGGCTTTAACTTACAGCTATCGGAGATGGATTAACATTAGAATTTTATCTTACGTATTAATAAATCTATTTTACAATTTATTCTCGAAAAAAAGAAGACAGAAGGCATGTTTCATGGGTAATGGTTATTTTTAGGTGCATTATTTATAGTTAAATTGTTATTTATGTCCTAATCAAAAATTTATAAATTTTTATAAACAAAAAAATATGATCTCTTATACATTAATTGTATTTGAAATCATATTTTTTTATTACTTTTACATAAAAATAATTTAAAAAGTTATTTGTAATGATTAGCACAAGCTATTATTATAACTTCATTTTTCAGTCAATTTATAAATAAATCTGTGCTTATCAGTTATTCTTCTACTCCAATACCCACTTAATTCATGCTTTAAAGCCTCTGCTTTTACCTATTCCTTCATTTCCATTTCTCTGAATATCTTTTTATAATTTCATTTATCTTTTTAATAATTTTTCTTATCTTTTTGATTGCCAGTCTACATATTCCTTCCATGCTTCACTATTCCAATTTATATTCATATTATTATTCCACCTCAATTAAATCATGTTTCTCAACTTTCCCTTTTTTTCAACCTCATCTTTTTCTTTTCAATAATTCATTATAATAATCTTTATTAGACATAATATACAAATTTTTCCATTAAATTATTGTATTCTTCTTCACTCATTAATACCACATTTTCATCATTTTTTTCTAGTTACAATTATTGTTTCATAATCTCTTGTTGCCTTATCACAATACTTTTTAAAATTATTTCTAATATTAGAATAATTTGTAGCTATCATATTTATCACTCCTTATATGTTTCTGTTCAACTTATTGTACATTAAACAAAAGAAATTGTCAACAATATTTATACAAACAAAAAAATAGAGAACTTGTTTTTTTATCAAATTCTCTACTTCCGTTTTTTTACAAATTTAAATTTTTTTATTGTAAAATGAAGTCTAGAAAGTAACTCCTCTTCTAAATTTACCTTCTCCTTCAATCGGTTCTGTTCCAGCCTTAAATAACGCTGTTCTTTTGTTTACTCCATCTCTGTCCAGTAATCCGACTTGTAAATCAATTTTCCCTTGTTGTCAAGTCTTTTTCTTGTTATATAGTCATCTATAAATTCAAATACTCCAACATTATAATTTGGCAAGTCCACTACTGCCTGCATATAATTTTTTTCCAAATTGGTGCGGCTGCAGCTCCTCCTGTCATTCCAGGCCCCATTGACTTGTTGTCATCATTTCCGACGTAAACTACTGTAGCAAGAGTTGGGGTGTAACCTGTAAACCATGCTGAAACATAATCTGATGTTGTTCCAGTTTTTCCTGCCATTGGAATTAGTTTTTCCATCTTTCATTACTTTTTTGCTGGTTGTCCAGTTCCATAATTTACAGCATTTTCCAACATATAAGTTAAGATTGCGACATCTTTTTGAATCGTAAAATCATTTTTTGGTTTTTGCTTCATAAACAATTTCTCCGAATTTATTTTTCAATTTTGTAAATATATTGTGGTTTCACTTGATATCCTCCATTTGCAAGTGCCGCATAAAACATTGCCATGTCTGATGGTTTTTGTGGAAATTGAACCAAGTGCTAATGTGTAGTTTTTTTAGGAAAATCTCCTCCTACAATTCCAGCATCCCGCCATACTTTTTTTCAGCTGCGCCGATTCCAACATACTGTAATAATTTTTATTGGAATAATATTGTTTGAAATTTCTAAAGCTTTTAGCAAGTGTCATGCTATCTCTGAAAAACTCCATCATAGTTTTTTTGGTTTCCAGTTACCTATTTTTACTGGAGAATCTTCCATTACGCTGCTCATTGTCATTTTTTTCTGCAACGCTGCCAAATAAACTACTGGCTTAAATGACGAACCTGGCTGTCTTAATGAACTAATTGCACGGTTAAAATTACCTTTTTTATAATTTTTTTCCACCAACCATAGCTTTTACAAAACCATTACTTGGGTCAATTGAAAATAATGCTCCGTTTAAATTTGCACGACTTTTTAAATTGTAGTTGCTGTTAAATGCTGTATAAGCCGCTCTTTGCAAGTCTAAATCTACAGTTGCATAAATTTTGTAGCCATCGAACAGGAATTTTTGATCTTCTTCAGGAATTTTTAAAATTTTTCTAACTTCACTAAGTACAATAGTAGTAAATTCAGGTGCCACGTTTGAAGTTGAAATTTGCTCTTCCTCATTACGGCTTTTTAATATTTCCATTTACAAACGTTATTTTTTCACGTATTGCCTGTGAATATTCAGCATCTGATATAAATCCAAAATTCCTCATTTGATGAAGCACTAATTTCTGTCTTTCCAACGCATTTTTCTAATTTTTGAATATTTTGTTGGAGACTTAGGAAGACTTGCCAATATTGCCGCTTGTGCAATTGTTAACTGTTTTGGCTGTTTATTAAAAATATTTTTATTGCCGCATTTTTTTATTCCATATGCTCCTTGTCCAAAAATAAATTGTATTCAAATAATTTTTCCAAAAATTTCGTCTTTTGTATATTTTCTTTCAATTTCCACTGCTAAAATTGCCTCTTTAATTTTTTTCTTGACATTGTTTGTTCAGGCGATAAAAAAAGCATTTTTTTGCAAGCTGCTGAGTAATTGTACTTCCCACCTTCACGTCGTGTTTTTTTGTAAGTGTCAAGAAAGCCGCTCTAGCTGTTCTTATAAAATCAAATCCATAATGCGTTCTAAATTTTTTCTGTCTTCTATTGCTAAAAAAAGCATTTTTGTACATGTTCAGGAATTTCTCCAATTCCTATAGGAGAACGATTCTGAACCATGATTGTATCAATTTGATTTCCATTTATATCATAAATAACAGAAGGTGATACAGGAGCATAACCATCTATTAAATCAACTGGAGTTTCCTTTGCTTACTGTATAAACCAAATAGGCTCCTGTTCCAATTACTATAATAAACAGAAACATAAAAATTTTTCAAAAAGAATGAAAAGAAGATTAAAACTTTTTTTCACTTTAACTTTTTGGTTCTTTATTTTTTTCTTTTTCATTATTACCTCTTTTCAGTATTTCAGTATTTTTTTGATTTTTCCGCTAATATCCAAAGGACTTGTTTAAATTATACTTTGACTTGTATTCATCTCCTTTTTTTGCCTTCAATTGTCCACAAGCCGCTGCAATGTCCTGTCCTTTTAGTTTCCCGCAACGTTACATTAACATTTTTTTATCTTTTAATAATTTATAAAATTCCCTTTGTTTTTTTGTTTTGATGGCGTTTTATAAGGCTTTTCCACCAACAGGATTGTAAGGGATCAAGTTTACTAGACACGAAAATGAATTTAAAAATCCAGCCAGTTCCCTTGCATCTTCAGGCTCACAGTTCAAATCATCAATCAAGATATATTCAAATGTAATACGATTTTTTTAGTCTGTTTCTGATACTCCAAAAGCGAATCTTTCAATTGTTTTACTCCCCATCTTTTTATTTATCGGCATAATCTCACTTCTCACATCATCTTTTACCGAATGTAGCGAAATTGCCAAATTTATCTGGTTCTCATTTTCTGTAAATCTTTTTATTCCATTCACAATTCCGCTTGTAGAAATTGTAAAATTTCTTTTTGAAAAAATTTTTGTCCTTTCGGGGAATTTAGCATACTAATTGAGCCAAGTACCGCATCATAATTTAAAAATGGCTCTCCCATTCCCATATAAACTACATTTCCAAGTTTTTTTCTCCACGTTGCAGCAAATGTCTTTGTACATAATAATATTGCAGTAAAATCTCAGAAATTGACAAGTTTCTTTTCATAAGTCATTGTCGCTGTTGCACAAAAAAATCACATCCAATAAGGCATCCAATTTGCGAAGAAACACAAAGCGTATGCCGATTTTTATGAGAAATAAGCACACTTTCAATCAGCCTTCTATCCTTCAGTTCAAATAAAAATTTTTTTCAGTATCCCCATCTTCTGAAACTTGATGCGTCTTAAACTCAAGCTTTGCCACATAAAAACTCTCTTTCAAAATCTCTGTCTTTTTTTGGAAATATTAGAAAACTCATCAAAATTAAACACTAGTTTATTATGCAGCCAGTCAAAAACTTGACTCGCATTAAACTTTTTTAAGACCAATCTCAACAAATTTCTCCTGCAAACTCTCTAAATCCATCCCCAAAATATCAATTTTTCTCAACTGTATCTATATTTGTCATTTCATTATTACTTCTTTCCATATTCTCTATTCTTTTCAATTTCCTCCTTTTATTTCTCTAATTTTTAATTGTTTATATCATACCACATTTTGAAAAAAATATTATAGTATAAAAAAATATAAATTTTAAAAACAAAAATGCTCAAAATTTAATCCAATTCTAAATAATCTACTTTTGAACACTTTTTCTATTTCAATTTTTATAATCCTAAAATCTCTTAATACAATTTGCAATTCTTTTTCATTCTCATCATTTAACTATTTTTTTAATAGGTACCGTTATCTTTTTGCTACAAATTTTTAAATATATTTTTATTTCTTTAGGAAGCATAGATTCTGAAAAAGTTCCATTTTTGAATGCTATTTCTTATCTCAACAACTTTATCAGTTATATCCGTTATATTTACAATCCAGTCATTTACATATTTTTTCACAGTTTCTCCCTTTATGCCTAACTGTATCGCTCTTCTTCCTAGTGGATTACCGTAAATATCCCTATCTGGATCCCATTGACATCTTACTTCTGAACTTTTCCAATTTTTTCTTTCCATTCTTCCTTAGATAAATCAGAAACTTCTCTAAAAGATGAAAAGTACAGAATTTTTTTGCTATTTCATCAAATCCTTCTCTTTTTCAAATCAATGGCCAATATTCTTTCCTGTCCTTGCTTAGTAGCCCAGCCACTTCGGTACATCATCCAGAGAAACGACGGTTTTATCCAAGTCATTCTGTTTAAACTGAACTTGTTTCCAAACCTTCCTAACTTCAAAGCCTCATCTGCTATTTCATTATTATATGCCTGATAAACTCTTATTGTCTTTATTATCAAATACTGCATAAATATTTTCTTTTCTTCTTCTTTTTTTCATAATTAATCCTTTCATTCGACATCCTTATTTGTAAAATCATGTCTGTTTAATTCTCGTTTTGCTGATTCTCTTAATTCTTCAGTCTCATTTAAATTATTAGCCAAAAGTTCTAATTTTTTTCTTTTGATTTAGGAGTATTTATTTTTCCCTAGTGCATGAATACATTTTTCTAGCCATTGCAAGTCCTCCTTCATATCCTTCAAATTGATGTGCCAACGCTAAATAATATACCCATTCTATTGTTTTTGGGTGAGCTATATCTTCAAATGCTTCTGCTATATTTTCATGATCACCATGCCAATTTCCTGTTATAATTTCCTCAATACTATCCTTTGATTTCATCAAAATCTATTTTTGATGAAAAAAACTAAAGAAAAAGACTAAATGAGAATAATACATCATCATATCTCCATTTTTTTCAAAGTACAAGCTTCTTTTTAATTTTTTTCTTTTGCAATATTTAGGAACTTCTCTTCTATACCTAATTTTTTTCCAATTTAAATTTTTTTCTAAAAACTCATCATCAGTTAATTCTTTATTATACCATTTTTGATAGTAATATAATTTCCTCAAGATATTTGTCCATAATTATTATTCTCCTATTACTTTGTAATCGATAATATTATCATTAAAGATACTCAATGCCTTTCCTTCTTCACTTCCTAATCCTATATTTACATTATAAGGATCTTTTATTATAGGATTTTTGAATTGTTTTTCCAATTTAAACATCGCATGATTATTTCCCCAACCTTTAAAAATAAATCATTTGGCAATTTTTAAACAATTATAATTAGGATTCGCTATTATAACACTTATTTGTTTTTTTACTTTTTAACCCCTATATTCATTAATTCATTCGTTGTTCCTGGATTAAGTTTAAATTCTAATGTTCAACTTTTTAATTTTAATTCAGATAAAATTTTTTTCTATAACCCTTCATTATTTCAAAAACTGAGTTCCATTTGATTTATTATGTTCTTTCGATATAATTTCATTTTTACTTATATCATTATTTTTGTATTATTTCTTTTTAATTTCTTTTTAAAAATTTTTTTCCATATTTTTTTATTATCACGAATCATTTCCAATATCATGTTAATTGAAAATATATCTAGATATTTTTAAATCTTTTTCAAACGCACTTATTGTTTTTATCTAAAAAGATGATTATCTTCTAAAGTTTCAGTTAATATATATAGAATATTCCAGTATTTATCATATTTTAAGTTTATATTCTTTATTTCACTTATTTTTGATAATATTTTTTTCTACTTTTTCTTTTAACCATTTTCTTTCTTCTTTTTGAAATATTAAATTTCATATATTGCTCAAGACATTCTTCTCTTTGCATATGAAAAATAACTTCCCATTATAATGTAAAAAAATATTTTTGCTTGTTCACAATTATCTACAATCATAAATTACTTCACCGCTTTCTAACAATTTCCACCTTTTTTTAAAGTTAAATCCGTTATCTAATGTTACATAAATATTTTTTTCATAATTAATCCTTTCAGTCAACATCTTTTATTTGAAAAATCACATCTATTTAACTCCTCCATTCCACGTTTCCTTATCATTTCTTCATCACTCTACAACAGTAATTCCAGCTTTTTCTTTCGCCTTAGGAGTATTAATATCTCCCAAGGCAAAACAGCATTTTCTGACTAGTGCAAAATTATCATCCCAACGGTATTTTTTTCAAAATTTGAAATTGCTAGTTCGTATATACAATCTATTGTTCTTGGTAACCTCATTTCTTGAAAATAACTTGCAAAAATCCTCATGTTCGTTATGCTAATTTTCTTTTGATAATTTGCATAAAATATCTATCCATTCTTCAGTATGTAAATTAAATTCCATATTGCTGAACATACATAATAAAAGCTTATCTTCGTCTTTTTCATCATAGCCTCTTCTAGCCCTTTTTAATAATTTTTTTACTTTTTTCTTTATCGTTAATATTGAATTTATTTTTTTATCTCATTTTTATTTTTTTACTTTTCATTAACTCAATCATTATATTTAAAAAGTTCATTATTTTTTTGCTTCCATTTTATTTATTCTCCTTTATAAATTCATACTTTTTCAAATTCTGATTAAATATTTCTAATCCTTTTCCTTTTTTTCCAAGTTGAATGTTTATTTATGAACTAGGCTGTGTCTGAAAACTCAAAATCTATGTTATTTTTTTAATGTTTTTTATTTTTTTCAAATTATACAAATCACTATAAAATCAGTGTTTATTATTTTTGATTTTGGAAAAATTTGTTAAAAATTCATCATTTGGAGAGTTTTCAGACACGCCCTAATAGATTCTTGTTTTATTTAAACATATCATATTGAAATTTCATTTTATTTTCTCAAACTTTCTATCCAACTTTCAAAAAAATTCTTCTTGTTCCTTAACACTGCCAATTTTTAATTCACTATCGTAATCAAAAATATCTACTACATCAGATAAAGTAGCTTGTTTTTCCCATTTGTAATTTATACGCCTTTTGTCCCTCCAAATTCTTTTTTTGCATTCCAGAAGGATAAACATTAATAACCGAAGCATTACAAAGTAAATAAATGTTTTTTTAATTCTAATTTTTTCGCAATTCTACAACAGAATCAAAAATATTATCACTTTTTGAAAAATATATTGCTCTTTCAATTTCTATTTTTAAATTAATTTCATCTTCAAATTCTAATAAAAATAACTTATTTTTTTCTCTATTTTTTTCCATTATTAATAATTTCAATATCAAAAATTTCCATATTATTTTCATCTTTCACATTTACCAATCCTTCTTTTCACTTTCCACATTTTTTTCCCAAAAAAATGCAACTCCAATTTTTAAAATATCCTCAATTCCTGCATTTTTTTAAGTACAAAAACATACTCTTTCTCTTCAATTTGCTTTAGTGTGACTTTACATTCTTTCTTTAGCTCACTAAAAAAATACTTTTTCACAATTCATATTAGCACACATATTTCAAAAATACAATGTAGTTAAAATAAAAAAATATGAAGATACATTGTAAAATCAAAAATATATAAATTTTTTTAGCAATTATATTGACTTTTTGAAAAATTCTATAGTACAATATTATTGGTACGAAATAATCAATAATAAAACTTAGTATAAAAAAAGGAGGAGTTTATTATGTTAAAAAGGTTTAAACCATTAATTTTAATTTCAACATTCCTAGCTGTTTCATCTATTGGATTTAGCGGTACACAAGCAACTCTTGAAGCTAGTTATAGACAAGCACAAGCTGCTGTTAATAAAGGATTAGGTAAATGTCTAAGTGAAGCATACAATTTAGGTGCAAGAGACGTGGAAGACTATATAAGACGAGAAAATAATAAATACTTTAGTGATATTTCTTTCATAAATGGAGGACGGGTAACAGTAAAAATTATTACCTAGAAGTAAAGATATTGATGAAGAAACATATGAAGATTTGGCAGATTTTTATATAGGAGAAGCATATACAAGATGTAATGCCGCATTATCAGAATTCAAACGTAAAAATAAAAATACTAGATCAAACATAAAAGCAAAAAAATAAATAATTAACAACAATTAGTCACACATATCATTTCACACATTATTCAACAATATTATTTATTCATGACAAATTATAAAAAAATAAAAAAATTATTATACTAAGTTTTTATAATACATAATCTTATACTTATAATCAATTAAACTGTTTTCATAAACTATATTTAAACTATATTTTTATGAGACAGTTTTTATCTACAAATATTTTAAAAATGATATAATTTACAAAAACAAATTTTTATAAAAGGAGCAACAGTGAATCTATTTAATCAAGACGAAAACAACAAAAACAAAAATATTAATAATGAAAAATATCAATTTTTCTAAAATTCAAGAAAAAAATATAAAAATTAAGAAATGAAATTGAATATCACAATAATCTTTATTATAACGAAGATAATCCTATTATTTCTGATATGGAATACGACGCTTTAATGCGTGAATTAAAAACAGCTTGAACAGGAATATCCTGAATTGCTGGAAAATAGTGAAAACTCGCCTACCAAAAATTGGAGGGACTGCGAGTGAAAAAAATTTTCAAAAGTGCGGCATCGAACACCAATGCTTAGTTTATCAAATACTTATAATATTTCTGAAATTGAAGATTTTTGACAAAAGAGTGAAAAATTATTTCAGCTGAAAATATTGAAGATAACTCAGAAGAACTAGAGTATATTCTAGAGCTTAAGCTAGACGGACTTAGCATAAGTTTGATTTATGAAAGCGGAGAGCTTGTTCAGGCTGTTACAAGAGGAGATGGGCAAATTGGGGAAGACGTTACGGAAAACATTAGAGAAATTTCAAGTATTCCTAAAAAATTGAAAGCTCCAGTTTCATTGGAAGTACGTGGGGAAATTATTTTGCCAATATCAAATTTCAATCAGATAAATCAGGAGCGTGAAGATGATGGCGAAGATGTTTTTGCAAATCCAAGAAACGCGGCTTCAGGCACAATACGACAACTGGATAAGACAATTGTTGCAGAACGCGGGCTTGACTGCTATCTCTATTATCTTGTAAATGCTGAAAATTACGGGATAAATACTCATTTGGAAAGCATTGAATATATTGAAAAACTTGGATTTAAGACAACAAAAATATTTGAGAAATATACTGATTTTAAAGAATTGGAAAAAAATCCATCGACAAATGGCATAACGAAAGAAAAACACTCGATTATGAAACAGACGGCCTTGTTATAAAAGTAAATAATTTTGCACTTTACGAAACACTTGGCTACACAACTAAAAGCCCACGATGGGCAATTGCCTACAAGTTTCCTGCTGAACAGGTAAAAACAAAACTATTGGATGTAACTTTTCAAGTTGGAAGAACTGGTGTAATTACTCCTGTTGCTAAACTTGAAGCCGTGAATTTATCAGGTTCTGTTGTGAAAAGAGCAAGTTTACACAACTTTGATGAAATTCGCAGAAAAGATATAAAAATTGGCGATAACGTTATTGTAGAAAAAGCGGCAGAAATTATTCCACAAGTTGTAAATGTCGTATTTGATGATAGAACTGGACAAGAAATTGAAATTCAGGAGCCAACAAATTGCCCTGTCTCGCAACAGCGAACTTTCCCACGAAGAAGGACTTGTCGCATTAAAATGCCATAATCCACTTTGCCCCTGAAAAAGTCAAACGCCAAATTGCCTATTTTGTTTCCCGTGACGCAATGAATATTTCTGGACTTGGCGATAAAATTGTCGAAAAATTTATTGAATTAGGAAAAATAAAAACAATAGTTGATATTTATTCGTTAGAGAAATATCGTGAAGAATTAGAAAATCTTGAAAAAAATGGGACAAAAAGTGTAGATAACTTGATAAATAGTATTGAATCCAGTAAAAATCGTGATTTTTTTCAAAAAGTCCTCTACGCACTTGGAATTCCTTTTGTTGGAAAATTCAATGCAAATCTTTTGACAAAAACTTTTAAAAATATTGAAAATCTGAAAAATCAGTCAATTGAAAATTTACTGGCTGTAAAAAGGAATTGGCGATGAAAAGTGGCACTTGCTGTAAATACTTTCTTAAATGATGAAAATAATTGGAAAATTATTACCGATTTACAAAAATATCGGATTACAGTTTGCCATTGATGAAACTAATTTAGAAAAAAATAGCAGATAATCCTATAAAAAAACAAAAACTTCCTTTGCGACTGGAAAACTGCAAAAATACAAACGAAACGATATAAAAGATATTATCCTGTCTAAAGGCGGAAATTATCTGTCGGCAGTTTCAAAAATCTAGATTTTTTAATTGCTGGGGAGAAAGCTGAAGTAAACTTGAAAAAGCTGAAAAATTAGGAATTCGTGTGCTTAAGAAGAAGACTTTGAAAAAGAATTTTTGAAATATAAAAAAATATAAAAAGAAAAAAGACTGTCTTAACTTATAATTTTTGCTAAGGCAGTCTATTTTTAATTATTTATTTTTTGTTGTATCTTGTATTTTTCCATTTTAAAAAGAAAAATCAATTATTTTACCATATTTTTATTCTATCTTCAGGAGCTTTATACATTCCATCTCCTGGGATTGTTTCAAATATTTTATGGAACGCATCTACATTTTGTAATACTCCATTTACACGAAAATAATTTGGGAATGAGAATCAGATTTTTGCTAGATTTCTTAAAAATTCTGGAGTCGATTTTTGTCGCATACATTCTTGCATAGTTCATAAAAATATTTTACTTGATATATTTGGATATACTTTTTGTAGCATTTGGATTGTCTTTTAAATAAAAGCTGTAATGCATCATAGGCAATATTTACTCCACCCTAAGTCAGCAATATTTTTCTGTTAAAGTATATTTTCCATTAAGATGTATTCCACCATCAACTGTATATTTTTGAATACTGATTTTCTAATTTTTAGTCACTTCATCAAAAACTTTTTATCTTCGTCTGTCCACCAGTTTTTACATTTCCATCTCCATCATATGAAGCACCCTGACACATCAAATGCATGTGTAAGCTCATGACCAATAATTGTTCCTATAGCTCCAAAATTGCTTGCTACTTCCTGATTTATTAAAATCATAGAAAGGAATTGTAAAATTCAGCTGGAAATACAATCTCGTTTCCTGTTGGAGAATAATAGGCATTTATTGTATGCGGATACATATGCCATTCTGCTTTGTCTACAGGTTTTCCTATTTTCTTAAATTCTTCATTATATTCCCATACGCTAATATTCTTCATTTGATCGTAAAAGCGTATCGTTGCTTTGAAATTACCATCTTGCTGTAATCTCTCCATTTATCAGGATATCCAATTTTTCACATTTATTTTTGCTAATTTTTCAAGTGCTTTTTCTTAGTTGCATTAGTCATCCAGTCTAATTTTTTTCAATTCTGTTTTTCATTGCTTTTTATATACTCAACCATTTTTGTGTATTCTTTTTAGCTTTCAGGCGAAAAATTTTCTTTGAACATAAATTTTTCCTATTATTTCTCCCAAAGCTCCGTCTGTAAAATCAAGTGCTCTTTTTCAAGTGTCTCTTTTCTTTTTTGGCCACTTAAATATTTTTCCATAAAAATTCATAGCTTCGTTTTTCCTAAATCATCAGTTAAAACACTAGCTGCTGATTTTATTAAATTATATTTCATATATTCTTTAATTGTAGTCAATATTTCCATTATTTACAAATTTATCTAAATTTTTATAATAGTTTTAACTCTGATATGATTACTTTATCAGTTTTTCACATTTAATTGTTTTTAAATAATCAGCTAAATCAACATTTTTTGATAATGTTCCTAATTCACTGACTGCTATTGATTATTATATTTTGTCACATCATGACGTTCCTCATTTGTTAACAAAGTTTCTACGATTTCTTTTTCAAATGCAACTATTTTTAGCTTTTTCAAGAGTATTTGTTTTCTCCTAAATATTTTTAGCATATCACTTACATATTTTGTGTATTCATCTAATATCGCTTTATTTTTCTTTAGTGTTTTTTGAAAATAATCTCTTGATAATCCAATTCCCGCACTTCCTAAATATATTGCATTATTTTTAGAATCATTTAAATCTGTTCCGATTCCCCATCCATAAAAATTCAGAATTCCCAACTTTTTGTCACTTCTATATTATATTTTTCAAATCATCAATATTTTGTATTGCATTAATTTTTATCCAAATCTAAAGGTTCCAATCCTTTCTTTATTTCTCTTTTCTATATCATATAGCTGTCATAAAGTGTTATAACTTTCTGTTCGTCGGCAGTTAATGATTTTGCAGGGTTTTTCTTTTAATTCTTTTTATTAAATTACGTAAAAATCCTGATCATTTAGTTCATAAAAAGAACCCCAAGCTGGCTTAGTATCAGGAATTTTTGTATCCCATTTTCATTTACATATGTATAAAATCTCTTGTGCGTCAACATCTTTACTTGTATTAGTAAACAAGTCCTCATCATTTTCTTTTAAAAGTTCTGACTGTTTTTCTTTCATAAAAATCCCAAAAATCTGAACGTCTTTCAGATGCCCTTGGATCTCTGTTGTTGCTGGCGGTGTCACTGTCTTTGCAGCATTTCCTGATTTTTCTATTATCTTTTTAATGCTACAGTTGTTGGTACAGAAGTATTTTCTGCATAAATTAAATTAATACTTGCTAAAAATAGTGAAATTATGACTAATTTTTCATATTCTTAAAATTTCTTTGAATTTAAAGAAATATTCTCCTTTCATTTTTATGTACTAACATTCTTGTAATTATTCTACCCAATCTCTAGATTTATCTCTAGATTTGTTTAATTCAAAATTAAAAGTTAAGTGTATAATTAAATTTTTGATTATGCTATTATCACATTTCTCTTATTATACATTTTCTCAAATTTATTTCAAAGTTTAATCAAAAATCTAAAAATTTATGATAAATTATAATAAATTTTATTAAAAATAGCCTTAAAACTTAAAAATAAAATTTCAAAGCTATATGATTAGAATGCAGGAATTACTCTGCCTTGATATTTTTTCTTCAATATATTTCTTAACTTTTTCACTTTGTAACGCTTTTTACTAACTTTTTAACTCTTTCGTCATTTTGATTTTTCTTTTAAAACTGTTACAATATTTACATATGGCGAATCCTTACCTTCAATCAAGATAATTTCATTTTTGTTATTCCTGCATCAATTGCAAAGTTTGAATTTATAATCGCATCTGCAACTTCACCTAATCTTGGGGCAATTTGTTCATTTGACATTGTTATAATTTTTAAGTTTTTAGGATTTTTGAGCAATATCAGCTGTTGTTGCTGATAGATTTTTGTTATCTTTTTAATTTTATAATACAGCTTTATCAAGCAAGATTAATGCACGTCCTCCATTTGTTGGATCATTAGGAATAATTAAAGTATCTCCACTTTTCAAGTCGTTAATATTTTTTTATCTTTTTAGAATACAAAGCCATTGGTTCCAAATGAATATTTCCAACTCCTACCATTTCTATATTGTTTTTTTCTTACAAAATCTTCCATATATGGAGCATGCTGGAAAAAGTTTGCATTTATACTTTTATCAGCAAAGTGCCTTATTTGGTAGAAAATATAGTCAGTATACTGAACTACTTTTAACTCAATTCCTTCCTTTTTCAAATCATCTTTAACAAGATTCAATAAATCCAGCGTGCGGAACAGGTGATGCTCCAACAATTAACTCCTTCCCCTTATTTTCCACAAGATACAATAAATAATGCCACCACTAATACTAATGACAATAATGTCAGTACTCTTTTCATAGTTCCCTCCTAAATTTAATTTTTTATTTATAATTTATTTTATAACTAATTTACGTTTACGTTCTTTTTCTCTTATTAAGCAAGGCTTTTACAATTTTATCTCCAACAAATTGAATAATTTTGAACTAAAATAATTATATAATTGTTGCCTCCACATCAGCTCCATATTATTTCTTTGAAACCATCCATTACAGCGGCATTTCCAAGTCCGCCACCGCCAGTGTTCCAGCCATCGCAGAATATCCAATCAAACTAATTAAAGTCAATGTCATTCCATGTACAAGAGCAGGCATTGCTTCTGGAATCATAACTTTAAAAATAATTTCAGAAGTTTTTGCTCCCATTGATTTTGAAGCTTCAATAAGCCCTTCATCAACTTCTTTTTAAAGCCCCTTCAATAACTCCTTGCTACAAACGGTGCAGATCCTAATGAAAGCGGTACAATAAACGAAGTGCTTTCAAATGAATATTTAAACAATAATTTTGAAAGAGGTATTATAAAACTATCAAAATTATAAATGGAATGGATCTTGTAACATTTACAATAACTATATCTCAATATTTTATGTAAAGTTTTGTTAGGTTTCACTCCTTTTTGTGTCGGATGTGGTAAGTAAAATACCTATCGAAGTCCGATAATTAAAGCTATAATTGTAGAAATAAAAACCATATATATGGTTTCCCATAAAGGTTGGACTATAGTTTGAAATTGTAAAAATTTTACCCAGTCAAATTTCATTATAACACCTCCAAATCTATTTTATTTTCACTTAGCCATTCAATAATTTCCTTAGATTTTTCTTCATTTACTGAAATTTCAATTAGCAAGTTTCCTACAATAATATCTCCCACTTTGTCCAACAAATCCACCTAAAAATATTTACTTCAACGTCATATTTACGAATTATCTGAGTAATATAAGCTTCATTTACCTGTCCTTCATTATACTTCAATCTTAATCTTAATTTGCCGTTATTTTCTTCACGATGTTTTACTTCTCTTCTGTTCTAAATTCTTCATGTGAAATATTTGCCACAAATTCTTTTTGCTAAATCTGTTTTTAGGATTTAAGAATATTTCTTTTGTCTCTCCTTTTTCTATAATTTCCCCATCTGACATAATCGCTGCTTTATTGCAAATTTTCTTTATAACTTCCATCTGATGGGTAATTAATATAATCGTTATTCCAAATTTTTATTTATATCCTTTAATAATTCCAAAAATAGAATTGGTAGTTCTTGGGTCAAGTGCGGATGTTGCTTCATCTGATAATAATAATTCGGATTATTTGCCAAGGCACGTGCTATTGCTACACGTTGTTTCTGCCCTCCTGATAATTGTTCAGGATAATTATCTTTTTATCCAAAAAGACCTACAATTTCTAGCAATTCATCAACTCTTCTACTAATATCTCTTTTTCCATCCTGAAATTTCCAGCGGAAAAGCCACATTATCGGCAACATTTCTAGAATTTAGCAAATTAAAATGCTGAAAAGATCATTCCTGTCTTTTTACGAAATTCCCGTAATTTTTCTTATATCAAACTCCAGAATATTCTGATCTTTCATATCCAAGTTTTTCTTTCTCCTTTTTTATCAATAATCTCGTGTTTTACAAAAATTTCTCCAGAAGTAGGTTCTTCCAATCTGTTAAGAAGCCCTAATAAGTGTAGATTTCCCAGCTCCACTAAGCCCCATAATTCCATAAATATCCCCTTTTTCAACATCAAGGTTCACATTATTTACAGCCATTAGTTCCTGACCATTATTAACCTTATATTTTTATCAAATTCCTTATTTTTTTATAAAGCTGTCCATATTTCACCTCTTTTTCATTAATTTTTCCGATATTATACCGTATATTTTATAAAGATTATATTATTTATTACTTTTAAAAGTCAACTTTTTATTGATAATTTTAATTTCCTAATATTTTATTCAAATTATCTTAAAATTTCAGCAAAATTTTAGAGGTAAATTTAGTTTAACATAATTTTTCCATATTATACCACTTTTTTATGTATATACAAGTATTATTTATAGTTTTTATAAAATATTTGAAACAAACAAAAATATCTTACAAATTTTATTTTTGTGCTTTTACATTTAGTTTTAAAAATAATTATACTATAAATTTAAATTAATATTCCTAGATAATTTAATAAGGGAGAATTTTTAGTTCCCCCTTAAATAAATTAATTTTATTCTATTTTCTAGTTCGTTGTATTTAAAAATTCTCTTACTCTTTTCAGAAAATGGATTTTCAAAGATTTGCTGTAAAGTTCCTATTTCCAGTATTTTCACCTTTTTCCATAACAACTATTCTATCCGAAATTTCACGGACAAAAATTCATTTCATGGCTTTACAATCAGCATTGTAATTTTTGTTTTTAAGTTTTCTTATTATATCCAAAACTTCCTTTACTAGTTCAGGATCAAGTGCTGATGTTGGTTCATCAAAAAGCATAATATCTGGCTGTAATGCTAATGCCCTTACTATTGCCACACGTCTTCTGTCCACTTTGAAAGTTCATTTGGAAAACTGTTGATTTTATCAGAAAGTCCAACTAAATCCAGCATTTTTGCAGTATTTTTCAGCTTCCGTTGTCGCCATTTTTACAAGTTTTAAAGTTCTGACTATATTATTTCTGACTGACATATGAGGGAAATAAATTAAATGTCTGAAAAACCATTCCTGTCTTTAACAGCATTTCCTTTTTATTTTTATCAACATTTTTTTATCCGTCAAATTATTGCCCTCAATTAACACTTCTCCTGACGTTATACTTTCCAAGTCAACTATACAGCGTAAAATTGTCGATTTCCCACTTCCAGAAGGCCCTATTATAGAAACTACCTCACCTCTGTCAACATGCAAGTTAATATTTTTTAAAAACTACATTGTCGCCATATTGTAAATTTTTAATTCAATTATTTTTCACGTTCCACAATTTATCTCCCAGTCTTTTTATATTTTAATAAAACTATTTACAAATCAGAAATTTTAAATCCTAATTTTATTTTCTTTTTCAATACTCTTAAATAGTCTGTCAACAGCAAAACTTAATACCAGATAAATAATAATTGCACAAATATATGGAGTAACATTGTAATAAATATTTGCCAGTTCCTTTGTACGTTTCATTACTTCTGTCACTGCGAGAACATATACGAGGGAAGTATCCTTTATAAGTGTAATCGCTTCATTTCCCAATGTTGGCAGTACTCTTCTTATTGCCTGCGGTAAAATAACGTATATTATTTTTTGCCAATAACTGTAACCTAGTACTTTTGCCACTTCATGCTGTCCTTTGTCAATGCTTTCAATTCCACTTCTCATAATTTCCACAAGATATGCGGCATAATTTATGATAAATGTAATTGTGGCTGCCGTGTATGGTGCAAGAACTATTTTATAGCCGCAAAATTCATTAACGGTATTCCATAATAAACAACCATTAATTGCAGCATTAAGGGAGTTCCACGAAAAACCCATGTATAAACTGAAATAATGAATTTTATTATCTTATTTTTACCTGTATATGCCAACGCTCCTAAAATTCCTAACGGATGGAAAATAAAATCGTGAATACATATAATACCGCTATATTTGGTAAAGTTTTTACTAATTCTATAAATATTGGTAACCACTTACTCATTAATCTTTAAACCATTTCGAATAAAATTTTTGATATGTCCTGTCCGCTTCAATTCCTCAATAGCTTTATTTATAGCTTCAACTAATTTTTGTATTCCCTTTTTGGCTGCAATTCCCATATTCTTCTTCACCATAATTGTCATTCAAGATTTTTATACAGTTCTTTTTAGCCTGAGTTTCTTTTGTTTTTTTAGTATATTTTGCCAATACTTCATCAGCTATAATTGCATCAACTCTCCCTGCGTCAAGATCCATAAATGCCTGATCATATTGAGCATATGTTTTAAATTCCTTGAATTTCTTGTCATCTCCTGATTTTTCACAGCTTCTTCTCCACTGCTTTCAGTTTGACTTCCAACATCCTGCCAAATCAGCTTTTGCATTAATACTTGAACCTGCCTTAACTACTATAAGCTGGTGACTTGTAAAGTAAGGTTTTGTCATTTCAGTTTCTTTTTTTCTTTCCTCAGTTATAGTAAGCCCATTCCAAATCAAATCAATATTCCCACCATTCAAATCGAGTATCTTAGAATCCCAATTTATTGGCTTAAATTCAACTTCAGCACCTAATTTTTGAGCAACCGCCCTAGCCAAATCAATATCAAACCCTACAATCTCACCTTTTTCATTCTTAAACCCCATCGGAACAAACGAATCATCCAGCCCAACTACAATTTTTTTAGGAATTCCATCAGCATTTTTCTCTTCCTTTTTCCTCCTTTTGAACACTGCACATAAAAACACTTAATGCTAAAATCATTAATAATAACATTTTTCATTGTTTTTCCTCCAAATTTTTTAAATTTTTTATTTATTTTTATAATAAATATTATCATTTTTGTATTTAATTTCAAGTTATCTATAAATTTCTCAAGATTAATATTGTATAACCTTTGAATTTAATTTTTAAATTATTTTAAAATTATGTGAAATATTTAATTTACTATAACATTTTTATATATCTTTTTGTCAATAACTTAAATATATAAGTTTTTATATGATTTGATATATTTTATTAATAATAAAAAATATAAAAATATGAGATAAGCATTTTTCTTATCTCAATTTATAATTATACTTCTGTAAAATTAGAAAATTGTATACACTTTCAAATCAGTTTGTGCATTTAAAATATTGCTTGCACTCCATAACTACTACTTGAATATTTTTGAGTTTTTATTCCTGATACCATTTTTCCATATTTTCAGACAAAATTTTTTTGAACTTGACTTTTATTTTTATTAAAGTCAGCTTCAGTTATATTTTTCTTTTTAGCATTTTTCTAATGTCATTTCGGATATAGCTCTGTATTCTTTCTTTACTTTAGCACTTGCCTTTTTCTAATTTTTGTCAACTCATATTCATCAAAATTTAAATTATTTTTCCCTAAAAGCTGTTTCTCCAAATTCATTAACCGAAGTTATAAATTTTAAAATATTTAATTTTTGTGATTTTTATCTTTTTCAATTTTTCTTCCATGTTAATAGCTTGAGCCAGTTCACGCAGTGAATTGGAAAAATTTTATTATTTTTCCTGTCTATTCTGCAACACAACTTTATATTTATCATTCAATTCCTGAACTCTTTCCAGCCTATCTTTCTTATAGTCACCTTTTTCAAAATAATCATCAATTTCTGTCAGCACTTTCTGTTCTTCCACCAAAGAATTTATTAAATTTTCAGCATTTTTATCAATTGCTTCTATTTTTGGTGATTCCTGCATTATATCTGAAATTTCTCTTATATACTCTCCAATCAAATTAATTGAATGATCGAGAGTTTCAATGGACATGGCTTTATTTGAAACATTTTTATTTCGCCATTTTGTATCCAAAAATTCTTCTTTTTATTTCTTTAAAAATGAATTCCATTCTTCAGAATTCGGCTCATTACTTATCTTTAAATATTCATTATATTTTTAATTTCTTCAGTTGAAATTTCTTTTTCATATTCAAAGTTTTTGCTTTTTCCATTATTTTTATTATTTTTCCTTTTTCCCGCAAGCTGCAACAACTAATACAGCCATTAAGCCAATTAAAATATATTTCTTCAATTTCATAATTTTATCTCCAAATCATTTAAATTATTATACAATCTATGATAAACAAAAATTTTACATTAATCCTGTAATTTTCAATATATATACAGCCATCCCGTCAATGTAAAAATACTAACAATTGTCGTAACCATAACAGTTCCAGAAGTTAATGCCCCGTTATGCCCCATTCCTTTTTGCCATTGTAAACGAAGTCGGAGTTGTCGGACTTCAAGCATTCCCAGCACTGCAACCAGCTTTTCATCTCTAAATCCAAATTTTATAGCTATTGGTAAAAATATCGCTGTAAGAATTATCAGCTTGAATGAAGACGACACTACCACAGGTCTTTATTTTTTTGAAAAACTTCCCTTACATCAAAACTCGCCCCAAGTGCAAGCAGTCCAAGCGGAGTTGCCGCTGCAGAAAATGTTGAAATTGATTTTTTCATAATTACTGGCTGTGGGATTTTTAGCAATGCCCAAATCATTCCAGCCAAAATTCCCAATATCAAAGGATTTTTATAACTCCTTTTAACGTATTTCTCAAAACTACTCTGTTAAGTCTTCCTTGTTTTTGGACGAAGTAGCATTAAAAATTACAACTGAAGCGACATTGTGCAAAGGAACCGCTCCAATTACCATAAGTGCTACAATTTTAGCTTCTCCATACACATTCTGCACAAACGCATAGGCAAGCAAAGCTGCACTGCTTCTAAATCCCGCCTGAATAAATTCCCCACGAATTGACTTATCCTTTAGAAAAATCGAAGTAATGCACATTATCGTTATTGAAAATGTTGCAAAAAGCAGAACAATAAATATTTTAAATCCCAAATTGCCGAAAAATCAGACAACGACAATTCTTTAAATAAAAGTGCAGGCAAAAGTGCCAAAAACACAAACCTGTTCATTTTATCTGCAAATCCCAAATCCATAACTCCAACTTTCCTAAACACATATCCAAGTAACATAAGCAAAAAATACAGGCATTGTGGCATTTTAAGCAAAATATTAATTCTTTCATTTTCTCCTTCATAAATTTTATTTTTCATAAATTTAATTTTCACATATCACATAAAACAAAAATCTATTTTACAATCTTATCAATAACTCCTCCGCCAAGACAAACTTCACCATCATAAGCAACCACAATCTGCTATGTTACTGCCTTTTTGCGGCTCATTAAAAATCACTCCATATTCATTTTCATTCAGTTTATTAATTACAGCTTTCGTGTCTTTTTGCCTATATCTAAAATTTTACAGTACATTCCAGCGGAAACTGCACTTCATTTATAAAGTTAAAGTCTGTTGCGATTAAACCTTTTGAATAAAGCACTGAATTATCGCCTTGCGTTACAATCAGTTCATCCAAATTCTTATCCACAACAAACCAAGGTTCTCCAGTCCCTTCCTTTGTATTTCCGATTCAATTCCTTTTCTCTGTCCAATTGTAATACATAAGTCCATTATGATGTCCTAGCACTTTTCCCTGTATTTACAATATTTCCACCCTTTGCAGGCAAGTATTGTGATAAAAATTTATTAAAGTCACGTTCTCCAATAAAGCAGATTCCTGTGCTGTCTTTTTCTTCGCCGTTGCCAAGTTATATTTTTCAGCTATTTCACGAATCTGTGGCTTTTGTGTATTCCCCAATGGAAACAGTACTTTTTTCCAGTTGCTCTGATTTAATTGACAAAGAAAAATATGTCGATCTTTGTTATCATCAATTCCTCTTAACATAGTCGATTTCATTTCTCCATCTTTTTCTTCGTGAATAATTCTCGCATAATGCCCTGTCGCCACATAATCAGCCCCAAGTTTCATCGCATAATCCAGAAATGCACGAAATTTAATCTCTTTGTTACACATCACATCAGGATTAGGAGTTCTTCCTTTTATATTCATCTAGAAAAATATGTAAAAACCTTATCCCAATACTCCTTTACAAAGTTAACTGAATAATAGTATCCCCAATTGCTCTGCCACAGCAATCACATCCTATAATCTTCTTCCGCCATACAAACCCCATTTTCATCCTTTTTCTTTCCCCAGTTTTTCATAAAAACACCAATTACATCATACCCCTGTTCTTTAAAAGCAAAATCGTCGCAACAGAAGAATCCACTCCGCCCGACATTCCCAACACAACTTTTCTTTCTTCTTTCCATAATGTTTCCTTTCTTTCTCTCATTTCCCAAAAATTCAAACTTCTTTTCAAACTTTTTATTTTTATAAAAATAAGTATACCACAATATTTTATAACAGACAAGGAAAATAATCTCAAATTTATGAGTAAATAAAAAGGTATTCTACTTATTCTGAGAAAACCTTTTCAATTTTATATTGTATTTTTAATAATTTATAAATTCAAATTCAACTCTAGTTGGAAATCAAAAATGCATATAATCAGGTCTAGTATAATTTGCTCCCCAAACCCATCCTCTACTTGTAAATGCTCTCACTACATCACCTTCCAGGAGTTATAGAGTAAGGATTTTGATATGGTTCCCATTTTTCCCCACCAAGACTACTCCATCGGGACTCAATTGAGGATTTTTCATCAGGATTTATATCTATTGCACGCCCAAGACTATGAAGACTTTCAATTCCATTCGGACGCCAATTATATCCTCCTACTGATTTAATAGGGAACTTTTTCTGGTCCATTATATATTTCTGTGAATATTTCTTTAACCTCATCTGCTAATAAATTCAATACTTGTATTCTTGCTCTACTGAAACCTTTTTCCCATTTTTAAATTCCATATAGGTACTTCAACCCAAACCATATACTTTACAGCAGTTGCATGAGAAGGATTACTATAAACATCTGCTAATTCTGTTTCAATTTTTCAGTCTTATCATCCGCATACCATTGTCGAAAATTTGGTTCAGCATAAAGTTTATTTCCAGTTCCCATAATTCCAATAATGGAAAAATATTCCTATAAATATACTTTTCTTTATATATTTTCTCAATTTTCGCCATCTCCTAGATATGTTTTTATATAAAAATACATTATATATAATTTATTTTTAAATATATAAAGACTTTTTCTTTTATAATTACTTATAATGTTATTAATAATAACATATCAATCAAAATTTGTCAATAAAAATCAAACTGTATTCACTACAAACAAATTGATTTTCTCACATTTCAGTGCTATACTTATTTTATCAAAGCTTTATTGTAAAAATAAATTTAAAAATATTATTTAGAGGTGATTATTTATGAAATTAGGCTATGAAATTTTGAACAATCCATTTCCTTAACAAAGGTACAGCTTTTTACAAAAAGGAAAGAGAGGAATATGGACTATTAGGGCTTCTGCCTCCATATGTTCAGACTATAGATGAACAGGCAAAAACAGGTTTATGGGCAATTTCTAAAAAGACAAGTTAATTGAAAAAGACATTTCTTAATGGAAATTTTTAATACAAACAGAACATTATTTTTTATTATTTATTTAGCAAACACGTAGTTGAATTTATGCCAATTGTTTATGATCCTGTAATTGCAGAAAGCATAGAAAATTACAGTGAATTATTTGTAAATCCTCAAAATGCGGCTTATTTGTCAGTAAAAGAACCAGAAAACATAGAAAACTATTTTTAAAAATGCTGCTGACAATAGAAAAATCCGTTTGATTGTCGTTACTGATACAGAAGGAATCCTGGAATTGGTGACTGGGGAACTAACGGAGTTGACATTTCAGTTGGAAAACTGATGGTTTTACACTGCTGCTGGAATTGATCCGCTACTGTCCTGCCAGTTGTAATTGATGCTGGAACAAATAGAAAAGAGCTACTAGAAAACGACTTGTATCTAGGAAATAGATTTGAGAGAGTTCGAGGAGATAAATATTATAATTTTATAGAAAAATTTGTAAAAACAGATGAAAAACTTTTTCCCAAATTTATATCTTCACTGGAAGACTTTGGGAGAGATTGAATGCGGCAAATATTTTAAATAAATATGAAAATGAAATCCAACTTTTAACGACGATATACAAGGAACTGGAATTATCACTTTAGCTGGAATCTTTAGGAGCATTAAAAATTTCAGGCGAAAAAGCTTGCTGACCAGATTTATATGTGTTTTGGAGCAGGACTGCAGGAGCTGGAATTGCCAGAAGAATTTTCAATGAAAATGGTAGAGCAGGGCTTTCTGGAAAGAAAGCAAAAACGATTTTATCTAGTTGACAGACAAGGCTTATTATTTGAAGACACAGAAGGACTAACTCCAGAACAAATTCCTTTTTGCAAGAAAAACATGTGAATTTACAAATGCAAATGAATTAACTACTTTTGGAAGCCACTGTAAAATCCGTGAAACCAACTATACTTGTTGGAACTTCCACAGTGCCAAAGACTTTTACAAAAGAAATAGTTCAGGAAATGGCAAAACACACTGCAAGACCAATAATTTTCCCACTTAGCAACCCAACAAAACTAGCAGAAGCCAATGCAAAAGATCTTATTGAATGGACAGACGGAAAAGCTCTCGTTGCAACAGGTATCCCATCAGATCCAATAGAACTCAATGGAATCACATACGAAATTGGGCAAGCAAACAATGCTTTTAATCTATCCTGGGTTGGGACTTGGAATTATCGCAACAAAATCAAGGCTCGTAAACGACAAAATAATCTCAGCGGCCGCACATTCACTAGGTGGAATAATCGACACAACAAATCCCGGAGCTGCCGTACTTCCTCCAGTATCAAAACTGACAGAATTTTCTGAAACTGTGGCACTGGCAGTTGGACAAAGCGTACTGAGATCAAAAATTAAATACAGAACCCATAAGCGATTTAAAAGAAGCAATAAAAATACAAAATGGATTCCTGAATACAAGAATTTTTAATTGATTTACCCAATTTTCAAGGTAAAATATATAATAGGCCATTCGATAACTATATGTATTTAGAATTTAATAAAATAAATATTCTCGAAGCAAGGGTCTTGACGCCTTTGTGGAAATGAAAAACTTAGGTTATCGAACACATCTAATAATAGAAAACAAACAAGGAGATGATTTTTATGAAAATAGCAATGGCTGGAGATCATGCTGGATTTAATTTAAAAAGAAATTAAGGAATTACTGGAGTCACAAGGACACGAAGTTGTAGATTTTGGACCTTTTTAGTGAAGAATCTTGTGATTTGCCTGATTTTATCTATCCTGCTTCGCTCGCAGTAAGTAAAGGTGAAGTTGACAGAGGAATTTTTCATTGACGGAGTTGGCTATGAGAAGCACTTAATGGTGCAAACAAAAATCTATGGTGTATATGCCGCTATTTGTCAAGATCCATTCTGCGCTGGGCTAGCCCGTTCCCACTCAAACACAAACGTACTTTTGCCTTGGCGGAAAAAAATCATCGGTTCTGCCATCGCACAGGAAATGTGAAAAATTGGATGAACACAGACTATCTAATAAATGAGAAAAATATACGGATAGAGTGGATAAAAGTTGTGGCGATTGCTGAAAACACATTAGAAAAAGATGTTTAATTTAAATTTTTCTTAATACTATATTGGCAAAGTCAAGTGCAACAAAAAGTAAAAATAATTATTGCATTTTAGAAAAATACATTATAATACGTAGTATATAATTTTTAAAAAGAAAGGATGTATTTTTAATGTTTAAAGAATTTAAGAATTTATTTCAAAGAAATGTAATAGATTTAGCAGTCGGAGTTATTATAGGAGGAGCATTTGGAAAAAAATTGTAACTTCATTAGTTGATGATATGATTATGCCAATTATAGGGATTATATTAGGAAAAAAATTAATTTTACTGGTTTTAAAACTTGTTATTACTCCTGCTCAAGGGAATAAACCTGAGTAGCAGTATTGTATGGTAGCTTTATTCAAAAATGTTGTAAACTTTTTTTAATAATGGCTTTGTATTATTTTTCTAATGGTCAAATTCATTAATAAATTAAGAAAAACTGACAAAGAAGCTGAAGAAGTTGTTAAAGAAGAAGTTCCAACTAAAGAAGAAGCGTTATTGGCAGAAATTAGAGATATTTTAAAAACTAAATAGTTATTATTATTATTATTAGGGAGAGATTATTAAGATCTCTCCGATTTTTACTTTATATTTCCTGAAGTTGCAAATTTTATCATCTAGTTTTAAATTTTTTATTTCTATAATAATCTAAACTTTCTCCTATTTATACTCATTCAAGTCAATCCCCTGATCCATTGCAGCAAAAATACAGCCACAATAACATTGTCTGTAAACATCGTATTCTGACACATATCAACTGAACGTTTGTATCCATTATTTTTCTTAAAATCAGACGGAAAGATATTTAACATCAAAAATTTCCTGAATTTCTAGGCCCAATGTATTTATTAATTGACTGTTTTATGCGGACTTAGTGTCAAAGCACTTCCCAAAATAGTCAAATCCCAATTCCTGAGCCTTTTTGCCACAATGTCAAGCCTCATCTGAAAACAAGCAGTACATCTTGCTCCACCCTCTTTTTCATTTTTCCAGCCCTTTTCACAGCCTTATAAAAGTCCATTGGCTTATATTCATCTTCAATAAATCCAACATCATTTCCAGTACGCTCATTAAATTTCTTAATAAATTCCTCCTGTACTAAAGCTCTTTTTCATATTCTGCCTTTTGGATGAATGTTATTATTTGCAAAACAGAACTGTCACGTCTGCATATTGCGTTAAAAATTCCAGCGTATAGGTACTACAAGGTGCACAGCAGCTATGAATCAATATTTTAGGACGAATATCCTTATTTTCCCCAATCTGAAATTAGTTTAGTCAAAAATTGTATGATAATTGATTTTTCTGATTAGGATTCATTCTTTCTAGAATTTCTTTTGCATTTTTATATCTCTTTCAATATGGCCTTCTTCAATCTTATTATGTTCAAAAATCAGTATTTTTCATCAAATTAATTCTCTCCTATTTACTAAATTTTTACAAACTATTTAAAAATTAGACTTGCCATAATTCAAAAAAACATTTATTTTATCATTGAATTATTAACAAGTCTATCAAAATAAATTACTTATCCAATTTATTATAAGTTTCCAGTGCTTTTTCAATACTTTCATTCCATTTTCAATTTCAATCAAATTATAGTGTACAAAACGAAAATCTAGCTTCTTTTTGTACCTTTCCCCGGCGTTGTATAAAATCCTGGTCCTGGTGCAAATGATAACGTCTGATTTTCATATCTAAATTCTGTCAATAACCAAGTAGCAAAATTTTTTCGATATCATCTACTGGCAATTCTGCTATCAAAATATAATGCGCTGCTTGGTTTGTAGTTATAACTCCTGGTATTTTTATAATATTACTATAAATCATATCTCTTCTTACTTTGTATTCTAATTTTTGTATTGTCAATATAAGTATCTAAAAGTATTAATTAAGTTTGTACTTGCATATTGCTCAATTGTAGAAACTGATAATCTTGCTTTGGCAAAAATTTTAGCGCTTGTGCCATAAAATCTTTATTTTTAGAGGCAATAACTCCTATTCTAGCTCACATGCGCTATAATGTTTTGAAATACTGTCAACTAAAACTACTCTATCTTGAATTTCTTCAATAGACATAAATGACTGGTAACTTTTTCAATTTCTTCATCATAAATAAATTGTCTATAAACTTCATCGGTAATAATAAACAAGTCATGTTTTATGGCAATTTCCTTTATTAACTCCATTTCTTCTTTTTGAAAACAATTCCAGTTGGATTACTTGGATTTGAAAAACATTATTGCTTTCGTTTTTGGAGTAATTAATTTTTCTATTTCTTCTTTTTCTGGTAAATGATAATGATTTTCAATTGAAGTTTCAATCGGAACTAATTTTGCATCAGCAATTCTCAAAAACTATCATAATTTGTATAATATGGCTCTGGAACTAAAACTTCATCTCCTGGATTACAAATGGTTTCTAATGTAATTTGGATAGCTTCGCTCCCCACCTGTGAGTAATTAAAATTTCTTCAGGCGAAACATCAATTCCAACTTTTTGCATAAGATTTTGAAAAAGATTCTCTTAATTCGATTATTCCTGCTGAATTTGTATATTTAACAATTTTTTCCTTATAGTTATTTAATCCTTCAAAAACGTATCTGGCGTTTCCACATCAGGCTGTCCTATATGTAACTGATACACTTTTCACACCAGATTTCTTTGCTTCATCAATATACGGCACTAATTTTTCTAATTGGTGAATACTGCATATTTAAAACTCTGTCTGAAAATTTTTCATAGTATAATTTTTCCTTTCTGTTTCTGTATTAATTTGAAAATTTTATTTTAAAATGACACTGTTATAATGTGAATGCAAGGAAATAACAAAACATCATTCCTTGCAAAAATTATTTATTATATTTATCATTTAATGCTTTCAAAAATTGCATATGTTTCTAAATCAAGTTTCCCATCATATTTAGACGGTCTGAAATGATATTGAAATGCCTTTATTATATTTTTGTTTGTTCATCCCATCTTCCAGTTTGATTCACTGCATATCCAAATTTACTAAATTCAGCTTGAACTGTCGCTGCAGGTATAGTATCCCAAGTACTTGCATATTGACTTTCATACATTGATTTACTTTGAACTGTCATACCACATTCCTATGTTATATTTTTTATTTAGTTCTTCCCATAGGGAATAATGGACCTGGATCAGGCTTTCTTTGTGGAGCAATGTCAGAATGTCCCAAAATATTTGTTGGTGGAATTTCATACTTATCAATTAAATGTCTCACAAGCACTGCAACTTCCTTTATTTGAAAATCCTTAAATGGTTCAAAATCTTCCACTCACATCTCCATTATTAACAATTTCAATTCCAATTGAACTATCATTTTAAGTTTTTAGTAGTTTTTCCATTCACTTGCCCCAGCGTGCCATGCCCTTTTTATTTTTCATCAACTAAATAAAAAGACAGGATCATTTTTGGTCTGATACCAAGTAATGAGAACTTACGTCATTACCTGTCAAGGCTCTAAGCTGATCCATCTCTATTTACCGCTGTATAATGCAGTATTATAAAATCGTTGTCTATAGTTTTGCCCTTTTGAAGTGTATGACGAGTCTACTGTTATTGAACCAGCGGAATTGCTGATTGTTTCAGTCCCGCCTTTTTCTTGCTGTTGTATTGCTACTGTTTCGAGATTCATTAGTTCTGCCCTGTCCATTGTCAATACGTATTTCTATTGGTGGTTTTTAACTTCTGAACCACTATTGCTATTATCGTTATATGCGTTCAATATATTTCCAATAGATAATACTGATATTAAAAATAATAGTTTTTATATCATTTTTAAACTAATCCTCCTTGTTTTATTTTTGTATCTTGTTTGTCTTTTTACTATTTTCTGAAAAAAACATAATAAATAATGGCAAAAATAGAAATAATAATTCTCATAACTGCTGTTATGTTTGTATCAAAGTCCAGCCATATCATTACTGAAATTATAACATTTAATGCTGATATTAAAAATTAAGAAAACATTTCTTCTGCTTACAGCAATAAATATAAATATTATTGAAGAAAAGATAAACAGAACTCTCGTTCCTCCAAAAAAACAGAAGATATGAACTACAGTTGAAGCTACATCATTCATATAAAGGTGAACTTTGCAAAATAACACGTGAAATATTTACACAGATTAAGGTTGCTAAAAATTATAGAGCAAATTATTAAATCTATTTTTATCTATTTCTTTCTCTTTCATTTCCTTAGTTTTAATTTTTATTATTCTTATCAATACTTTTTTATTTTCTAAATCAAAAAAACTGAATATAATAGCAAAATCCAGAAAACCACTTCGATAACGCCAAGTTCAGTTGTTATATGAAAAATTTTTATTATTTGTGTATTCACGAAAAATTGAATTATAGAAATTATAATTTACAAAAATATATAAAGAAATTATTATTGAAAATCCTTTTTAAATAAAGAAACATAAAGTTAATCTCCCGAAAATTTATTTATCCAGTTCAAATAATTTGAATCTGTAATATTTAAAAGCCTCTATATTAGCTTGAAAGTTCACATCATCATCATATTTTTGAAAATAATTGGTGCCAATATTTTTAACGTCTGAGTTTCAAAGATGCCATGAATGTTCATGCTGTAAATAAGTGGTTTTTGAAACTTCAGCGAGCTGGCTGTTCGTTTGTTTTATCTCATATAAAAGTGATAGCAGATTTATTTTCTTTAAATCGTTATTTCGGTCTTCAAGCACATTATCTATCTGATCTGAAAGCAACTTTTTGTATCTCCACGATTGATGTTTTTATGAGGCTTGCTCTGTATTAAAAATTTTCATCTTTTGTGAAAACAAAACTAAATTATTCAAATTTTTCATATTTTATAGAAAAACTTCTTTCAAAAAGTTATTTACTGATTTTAATAAATCGTTTTTGGACATTATAAAATTGTATTTTTCATCATAAATTTTATTAATTAAAGCTTGATTTATGCTCATTAAATGTGTCATATAAATAAATTTCAATTTCATATTTTTTCAACATTTGGCATTTTAAGGATATTTCCAGCCAAAACAAAAATTTAAATTATTATTCTGTCTACGTATCAGTTTCATATAATCTGTACTGTATCTTTTCTTTGATATGAAAAGACTTTTCACCACTATAGGCAACTGCCAGCTGATAATTCAGATTTGTTTTATAATGCAAGTTTTTCATTTAAATATAAAGGCAGTGAAACAGCTAAATTTTTCAGCCAGTTCTGATTTTTTTCCCTCAATTGATGTAAAAGTTAAAATAAGAATATTGGGCTTTATACGTTTTATTTTGATTTAACATAAATTCAGGACAGTTAAATTCATAATACCATAAAGGTTTATTTGTTGAAAAAAATCTATTTTTTTATTTTGTTTTTTTCATCGTTACTTTTTATTTTCATTCTTAACTTTTTGCTTTCCAGAAATATTCCTCATAGTACATAAATTTTTTTATAATGTTCAATCCATGGAAACTTAGATGTAAATTTACAAAGTTCCAGCCCTTCCTTATACATATTCTTCACTTTGTAGTACTTTAGTACATTTAATGCAGTATAAACATTATGTTTTTCAGGATTATAATATGTAATTACATATTGTTTAAATTCCTCATACAGTTCATTTAAAATATAAATGCTTGATGTTATATACATTACTTCAGAATTATACCCTGACTCTTTAAGAGCCATTAATAAAGCAGGCATTTTCCCGATTCCTTGTCATTTTTCTTGAAATAAACTACCGCCTGCATCATTTTAGCACGCCAGTTTCCTCTTATTGCAGAAAGTTTTTCCAGCTTATTTTTCATATTCAGTCTTACTTCTCTTTTTACAATATCAAAGTATTTTTTTAAATGCAGTAGCTGAATTTGGATTAATTTCGAGTGCCTCATAATATTTCTTTTTCTGACTCTGATGATTTTTCCAAAAAGCTCCAATGCTTCGCATAGGCTATACAAAAGAGCTTCTGTTGAGTTATTGACGTTCCAGTTTTTTCATACAGTTCTACTGCACTTTTTATATGCTCCTGTCTTTATATGATATGTTCCGAGAAGAATTAATTTTCTTTCAAAATTTTTCATCAGATGCATAAAATCTTAATACAGCTTCCTTAATCTCAGGATAAATCTCCTTTGAAAAAGGCATCTTGTATTATAGGATATAACCCGTCCATATTATTCCAATATTTTTATTGATGGATATAATCAAGCCAGTCCTTTTTGGGCATTTTGAATTCTTTTTCCAAATTCATCATAATAGGAAATTTCCTTGAAATCATCCGCATAGTTGTCATTTTCAATAGGTTCCGAATCATTGTTTTGAACTTTTATTTACATTTATATTTATATTTTTGTCAGAATTTCCTTGTTAATCTGATGGTTATTAATTTTTAATTTCATTATCGACATTATTTTCTTTTATTCTTATTTTTTTATTCTCAGAAGATTTTAAAAAAATCAAAAATCCCCATATTTTTTTCTATCCTCCTATCCCAAAATTATTATTTTATAGAAATATTTTTAAATTGATATCCCTATAAGTTTATCATATACAAATTATAGCACAATTTTTATTTTTTGTTATATATTTTTTTAAAAATCTTAAAAAAAGTGAGATTATAAAAATCCCACAGTTTTAAATTAATAGATTTCATTTTTAATTATCATTTTTCTTCATTTTTTACAATCTATTGTTTCACTTTCCATATCTAGATTTGAATCACTATTAATATTTTTCTTCTTGATTCTTCAAATAATCATATTCCACATTTAAAAAAATATTGAAATACTTAAAACCTGAAAATATATTGCCCAAAAATACGAATCCAATTATTGAAATAACTGTCGTTATAATTTCTATCTGATAATTTATTCCGAATATTTTTGGAAATCCCTAAGAAAATTATGAATACAAATACAATGCTTATTAGAATAAAAAAATTACTTCAGGAATAATTTTTCTGAGTCTATTTGCTTTTTGATAATTGATGACTGTATTCTATCGAATCCATAATTTTAAAATCACGAACATAATATGTTTCAAAATATAGAAAATATTTAAAAAAACATAACTATCAGAACTATTTTTAACACTAAGTCAATAAAATTTAAATGAAGCAGATTCAGCTCCAGACTTACTACAAGAAAAAAATGTTACAAGACAATACTGTATTCCAATAAATTTCAACATCTTTAAAAAGAATTTTTTTAAACTCAAAACTATTTTTCAGTGCCTTCGATTCCCATTACTATTTTTTTAAAATAATATCCAATTAAAAATGAATGACCTACTGACAAAATTAGTTCTAGAATTAACAATATCATAACAAGAAATGCAATTTTTACTTCTCTATGCTTAACAACTAATGCCATTAAATATTTATTAAGAATATCCAGACTAGTTATTAACATTAGCAATAAACATGTTGAAAAATACTAGTAACTTATTATTTTTTAAAAATTCCTTATATATATCAAATGCAGCCTTAAAAATATTCTATTAGATCAAGTTTTTCGTTCAAACAATTTTTCCTGCACACTTTCCAAATCCATAGGTTTATTTCCTTTCTAAATTTTTTTATTATGTTTTTTTGACATAATCATATTCCACATTTAAGTATATTATAACGCTTATTGTTATTATAAAAATGATTAACAAGCTAGAAATAGTTCCAATTATGATAGATATTGGAAATACTGCATATATTGGTAAAAAAATTTTTAAAAAAACTTAGTGAGACTAATATGGCAATATTGGAAAACGGACTTGTTAATATGAAAATTTAATGTCGCAAGTGATACAACCGGAATTAAAATTCTTAATCTATTACCTTCCAATAATTTTAAATTTAATCCAAATGCTTTCTGTACCGAAATACTTCTAATGCAATATATCTGTACAAAATAAAAAAACATTTGATATTAAAAAAATATTATTGCACCAAATACTACTAAAGACAAGATTGCAACAACTATTTCAAAAATTATCAAAAAAATAGTTCAAAACCTACATACAAAGGTCTTACGATTTCAGCGCCTAGCCACCACATTCCAAATATAGCTACCTGAAAATTAGCAATTATATCGAAAATTATCTCAGCAGCCACTAGATATGCAATTACAAGTATTGCTATAGTTATCAGATATTTTTTTCATTATATCCTTTAAATTATACTCAAATATTTTTATTTTTCAATTTTTATTTCCAATTTTTTTATAATTGAGACTATGCAAAAATACTCCAATATATATTGTTGCTACTATATTAGGAATAAATATTAAAAAAATTTGTAATCATATATTCTATTTTTCAATTATATTTGAAAATAATTTCCAGATATTTGCAATAACAAAAAAATATTGTCCATAATTTATTTTTCATTTATAAATACTTTCAAAATTTCAAAATGCCATTGAAAAAAATATTTTTTTGTTTCTAATTTTTCATAAAGTTCTCTGAAAAATTTCTCAAATGCCATGCTATCACTCCTTTTTTTATTTAATATTTCTGTTTTTTTCTTTCACCTTTTTACTATTATGTATTAGTAATTATAGCATATTTTATTTCTTTTTAAAAAAATATTTTTAAATTTTTTACAAATTTTTACAAAAATATAACTTCTAAGGAAAATATAATTTTAAATTGTTATAATAAAAATGATATTTAAAAACTAAAAAAAGAAGGAGCTATTATGTTAAAATTATTTAAGCAATCAAGAAAATCGATAATAATTTTATTTTCGTGCATATCTACAGGTATTTTTTTCATCAGCTGCAACTGTAAATAAAAAAATATTCCTGTCAAAAGAAGTAGTGAATATACTTCACAGTCTTCACGCGCATTAAGTTCATATTACAGTACTGTTGCTAATGTTACAATTTCTGGAAATTATGCAACTTTAAAAGATACTGGTCAACCATTTACTGGAACATATGTTGAATTTAATAAAATTGGTCGAGCACAAGCGGTAAGAAACTACCTGAACGGAGCATTAAACGGACCTATGTTTTCATACTATGACAATGGTAATATATCAAAAGTGGCTAATTATACAAATGGGGTAAGAGAAGGCGAAGATATTGATTTTTATGGGAATGGTAATTCCCGAACAATTAGAAATTACAAAAACGGTATGCTAAATGGGGATGGGTATGACTTTGATGAATTTGGAAGACTAACTTCATCAGTACAGTATGTAAACAACGCCAGAAAATGGAAAAGGAACTAAAACTTTCAAACGGAATTGTTACAAATGAAAATACCTATGTCAATGGACAATTAAACGGAAAAAAACTAAATTTTTATTATTCTAATGGAACCGTACGTGTGGATGGAAATTATACCCGAAATTTAAGAGATGGAAAATGGACTTGGAACTATGAAAATGGTACAAAAAAATTAATCGAAAATTATAAAAAAATGGTACAATTACAGATATTATAGGTTATTCCAGAACAGGTGTAAAAGAACGTGAAATGAAGCTAGATAATGGAAGTGGTACTTTTTACTCAATTCTATGACAACGGGAAAATAAAGACACAAGGAACTTTAAGACATTATCAGCCTTATGGAACTTGGACTTTTTTTACAGTCAAGAAGGTTATGTAACCGATACTCAAGGATTTTATTAAAAAGACTTGATTTATTTATTTTATAGTGTATAATATTAGTGTGGTTCAACTGTTAATAAAGGAAAGAAGAAAAAAATTTTTACTTAGAAAAGTGGTGATAATTATGAAAAAAATGCTATTTATTTTAACATTTTTAATAAATGTTCTAAGTTTTTCAGCATTAAAAAAATGGTATTTATTCTGTTGAAAAATATGACGGTAACTGGAGTTCATTTGTAAAATTAACCATAAAGGACGGAAAAAAATAATTGGTGCCCAATATGACAGAAGAAACCAAAATGGAGAATTATTCTCAATGAGTCAATCTTCATTTAGAGACGTCTCTCTTGAAATATCAAGAAATCTAGTAAATACTCAAAATGTAAACTCCGTAACAGGAAAAAGATACAAAAAGCTCTATCAGAATTTAAAGAATTGTCGAATTTTTTTGATTAACAAAGCTAATAACGGAGAAGTTGGAGAATTTAAGATGTAACGAGAACCATCGCATAAGATAATAAAATTACCAATTATAAATTTTTGTATACTTTACTATTTTTTTATAAAACTAATAAACTAACCTAAAAAGATATATGATTATTTGTATAAGATACAACAAGATATAATAAAAAGGAGTTTTCTCAATCTTTTCTGAGACTGCTCCTTTTTTTAATTAATTATTTTTTTCTAAAAAAATTTTTTTCTATTTTAAAAGCATTTAATCCTGCTAAATTCAAGAAATTCCAAGGCTTTGTTATAATGAGGCTGGAAGAAGAAGTCTACAAATGCCAATTCTTCTACAGTCATTTTTATTTTTGAATGCATACTGACAATGTGTTGATTGATTGTGTTAAAGTCAATTTTTAGAAGTTAATTGGGCTCCTAAAATTCTTCTACTATTTTTTTCAAATACCACTTTTTAATGTTACTTTTTTCATAAGTTGGCATAAATTCAGGACGGTAATTGTCAACTGCAATTACGCTTTCAACCTCTATTCCTTCTTCTTTTGCACTTTCCTCTGTTAATCCAGTTGCAGCCATATTGTTTTCATAAATTTTTAATTCCTGAAGTACCTTGTGTCCCAAGATGTCTAACTTTATTTTTCAAGCAAGTTTATACCTGCTAATGTTCCCATTCTTACAGCGTTTGTTGCAAGTGGAATATATCTTTCTTTTTGCAGCGGATTATAGAATACTGAACAGCAGTCTCCTGCAGCCATAACGTCTTTATTGCTTGTTCTCATATATTCGTCAACTTTAATTGCTCCATTTGGCAACATTTCAAGCTGTCCTTTAAACAATGAAGTGCTTGGCAAGAATCCAACACACATAATTACCATATCTGCTTCATATTCATTTTTGTCAGTAACTACTTTTTGTTACATTTCCGTTGCTTCCTTCAAATTTAACAACTTTTTCTCCCAGTCGCAATTACAATTCCTCTATGTTTAAACGATTCTTCAGCAACATCTGTAAATTCCTTGTCAAAATATTTGCTCAAAATTCTTTCCTCTGCATCAACTAAAACAACTTCTTTCCCATTATCTCTAAATGCTTCAATAAGTTCCACTCCAATGTATCCTGCTCCAACAACAACCACTTTTTGTGAATGTTTTGCTCTTTCGATAATTTCATTTGAATGGTTATAATTTTTTACAAAAGCAAAGATATTATTTAAATCAATTCCTTCAATTGTGGAATAATAGGCCAAGAACCAGATGTGATAATTAATTTGTCAAAAGTTTCATTAAATTCAATTCCAGTTTCCAAATTCACAACTCTTACTTTTTACCTTCAATATCAACATTCTTTACTTCATGTCTCATTCTAGTGTCAACATTTAATTTCTCTTTAATTTTTCAGGTGAACAGTAAAACAGCCCTTGAGGGTCTTTTTACAACTCCTCCCACATACAAAGCAATCCCACAAGACAAGAATGAGATATTATCATTTCTTTCAAATACTGTTATCTCAGCATCAGGGTTTGTCTTTTCTCAAATTTCAAAATTGCCGCTGTACCAGCGTGTGTACATCCAATTACAACTACTTTCATCTATTTCCTCTCCTTCAATATATTCATATTTTTAATTTTTTTAAATAAATTTATAATAATTTGTTAAATCAAATTATTTTTTTCTCAATCTATTTAATTATACTACATTTTTTAAAAAAATCAATAGTATTTTGAAATTTTTTTACAAATTTATATTTAAATAAAATTATTTTTTTAAAATAAAAAGACTACTTCAGAATTTTCATTTTCCCAAAAATAGTCTCTTTCTAAATTTAATTTTTAATATCATAAATTACAATACTTTTACAAATTTTATTCTTTAGTTTCATCATCATTATCTTTATCCTGATGTTCTTCGTATTCGTCATATTCATCATACTCATTGACTTCACTAGGATCTTCACCATGATAATCTTTTTTTGTTAAAAATCTTTTTTTATATTTTTTTGTATTTATCCATCCAAGATGAAGACATACAAACCACCCTTCCTTGTATTTTTTTATTATTTTTTTATTAAAAAGTTAATCTTAATATTTATAATATTCCTTGATATTTTTATACCTTTCCAGTACACATTATTTACAATTACAGCTTCTTCTGGAAGATTAACATCTTTTTAATGCCCATTTTTTTAAACTCTTCAAAAACCTGTTCTGTCAACAATGTAACCAATATGTTCTTTTGGCAGACTTCTGTCGATATATTTATCAACATATTCGTAAGTATTTTTTTATATATTTTTATTATTGATTCTTCATCTGCCCAGAATAACCAGTCTTCTGCCAATCTTGGATTTTGTTTTCCACTTCTTCCCATTATTGCAAGTTTATAATATTTTTGGGGATCTTGTCCATGCTCCTGTTGGACAGTTTAAGACACATTCTCCACAACCTATACATCTTTGATGATCTCTTACAGGTTTATAGTTTTTATATGAAATTGCTCCTGTTGAAAGCTTTTTACATTTTCTTTCACACATTCCGCAAGAAACACATTTAGATTCATCAAGTTCAGGTTTTGCCATTCCAATTATTCCAAAATCATGCATTCTCACTTTTTTTGGCAATCATTTTGGACAGCCTGTTAATGCTACTTTGAAGTGAAAATCATTTGGAAATATTGCTTTTTCGATTTTTTTGGCAAATTCTGTTGTATTATAGGCGCCTTTTGGACACACTTTGTTTCCGATACAAGCGGCAATATTTCTTGTACCAGCAGCAGCATATCCTTTATCTTTATCCTTGTAATTAATTTCCAATTTTTTTCCATGATTGGTTGCACCATCTTATTTACTTTCTCAATATCATTCCAAGAAATTCCCAATACTTCAAAACCTTGACGAGTTGTAATATGAACATTTCCATCTCCATAAGTATTAGCTATTTTTTTGCAACCATTTCCATTATTTCGCCAGTAATTGCTCCTCCTGGCACTCTCACACGCAATGCTGTTTTAGATCTGTCCTTTGTTACCCTGAATGCGTTTTTGGTAACAATTTTTCTATTTAAATCCATGCTCATTGTTCTTACCTCTTCTTTTGTTTTTTCTTAAAATTCATATCTTAATCAAGTAATTTTTTTGCAAAATCATATCTAAATACTGGCCCTTCGAGGCAAATATAAGTTTCGTCAATTTTACAATGCCCACATTTTCCAACGGCACAGGACATCTTTCTTTCAAATGAAACCCATATTTTTTCAGTTGGAATACCTGTTTTTAGGATTTCAAGGCAAGAAAAATGCATCATTACTGGAGGGCCTACAACAATGTATTCAACTTCATCCATATTTTCAGGAATTTTTAAATCAGGAATGTATTTGGTAACCATTCCTTCGTGAATTTCGTCTTCTGTTTTTCCAATATTTCTTGCTGTTTCTACATTATCCAATGTTACAAGTATTTCAATATTTTCTCTCCAACGTGAAAAATTCCTCTTCAAAAATAATACTTTCATAATTTTTATATCCAACAATAATTTTAAAGGACTTCATTTCATCAGGATGCTTTGTAAAATATTCGATAATTGGGCGAACTGGAGCAATTCCACTTCCTCCAACAACCATTACAATATGCTTATTTTTATATTGTTCAATTGGAAAGCCGTGTCCATAAGGTCCTCTCAAAAAAATTCTATCTCCTGTTTTCAGTTCAAAAATCTTGTCTGTAACTTTTTCCAACTTTTTCTAATCAGAAAATCAAGATAACCTTCCTCCAAGTCAAAATTCGCAATAGAAATAGGGGCTTCTCCAACTCCTGGCAATGAAACCTGCATAAACTGTCCAGCTTCTACACTTCCTTTTTTATATTCCACCCGAAATAGCCATTCCAGCTCAGTAACTTTCTCAATGAACAAAAGTTTATGAACAGTCGGCAAATATACATTCATGTCCATTATAGCCTGTTCATCCATATTTATTGTATTTAATGTGTTAATTGTACTCATTCTGATTCTTCACCTCTTTTTTCAGCCGAAATTCTTTTTAGTTCGGCACTTAACTTGTTTATACAGTTTGAGAATGAAATGTATTCAGGACGAGCATCATCGCATCTTCCACATCCTGTACACATCTGATATCCAAATCTCTTTTTAAAATCAGATATTTTGTGCATTACCTTAAATCTCATTCTATCTCCATGTCTTTGTCTAAATGAATGCCCACCAGCCATATCTGTAAAGCCGTTCACATGACATGAAGCCCATACACGCCTTCTTTCTCCATTATTTTCATTTTCACTGTAAAAAACATCTTGCGTAGTCGTACATGTACAAGTTGGACAAACAAAGTTACATTTTCCGCAGGCTATGCAACGGCTGTCGTATTCACGCCATAAATCCAGATTTATTATATCTTCAAGCTCAATATTGTCAGGAATATCCACATGAATTTCATTATCTTCTACGAATTCCATTTCAAATTCAACATTTTTCCTTTATTTTTTATTATTATTATTTTTCGGCAATTATCTCTTCAAGATATTTTTTTCATTTTTCTCATCTTTTACATCTAGATACATTTCATTTATTTTATTCTCATCATCGTTTCCATTATTTTTTTCTCAGCAATAAGTTCGTTAAAATAAACCTTCAGTTCATCATCTTTTATATCGGCAAATATTTCTTCTTCGGTAACTTTTATTCCAATATTGTATTCATCAGTTTTGTTAGTTCCCATATCTACACAAAAACAGTTCTCAAATGAATTTGGACATCCAAACACTACAAATTTAACTTTTATCCCTAACTCTTTTGTAGTAAATATCCAAAAAAACTTATTATTCAAGTAAATATCATCAACTCTTTTGACTCCATGTAAATCACAGCTTCTAAGAAATATAAGATATTTTTTTGTTCCTGCTCTTTTGGGCATCTTACATCCTTCTTCTGTAAAAATAGAACATTGTTTGCGTTATTGGCAGCATTATTTCCTTTTGCTGAAAAATGAGATTTTTTTGTCAAAACATATTTCATCAATTTTTTTCAATTTCAGAATATCTGATTGCAGAAGTATCTGAAAATGTCCCACGAAATGGTATTTCAATTGGTGCATATATCTTGTATTCTTTTTTTCAGCTTTTCAAGTGCCAGATTAAAAATTTTTCACGATTTAAACTGATTTTTCATTTTCCCTCCTAAATATTACTTTATCTCTCCATTTTAAAAATTATTTTACTTTTTATTTAAATTATTATTTATCCTTTTTTTGCTAAATAATAGCAAGCAAAACCAACAAATGCTCCACCAACAATATTCCCCAATGTTACAAATAATAAATTATAAAAAAATAACCATTTAATGTTATTTCTTTTTGCTCCATTGTATATTATACCCATCATTAAAAGAGTCATATTAGCAACACTGTGTTCAAATCCAGCAGTTATAAATGCAAATAAACACCAGAATACCATTATTAGCTTAGCAGTTTCCTCTTTTAATTTTATTCCAGCCAGAACCGCAAGACACACAAGAATATTACATAAAATTCCTTTGAAAAAAATAGTTCGTGCGGCAGTGCAGTAATTTTTGCCTTTGAAACCTTTACAATAAATTCTACAACAGGTTTTGAAGCAGAATTTGAAAATACATATGCTATTGCAAGCATAATTGATCCTACGATATTTCCCACATAAGATGCCACCCACATAAGAATCATATCCTTAAAACTTATTCCCTTGTTTAAAAATCCTGCTACTCCAATCATATTATTTCCTGTGAAAAGCTCAGTTCCAAAAACAACTACAAGGCTAAGCGCTATCCCAAAACTAACTCCCATAAGAATTTTGTTAGTTGGCAAGCTGCTGCTAACTCCTCCTACTGTGAAAGTCAATAAAATTCCTATTCCAATAAACATTCCAGCCAAAAATGCAGACATGAAGTACTTCCCTTTACTTTCCTTTAAAAGCCCTATTTTACCTTTTGCAGCATTTGTTACTAATTCTAAAGTTTCTTTATTTCTCATTTTTAAATGATTTCTCCCTCTTTTATTCTTATAAATTTTCACTTGTGAAAAAAATTTCTTCTTAATTTTACTTAATAAATTATCACATAAAAACTAGAAAAGTCTACTAAAAAAATAATTTTTTTATATTTGTAATCATAATAGTTTGAAGTACCTAAAGTAAAAAGTGAATTGAGTCAAAAATAAATGCAATAAAAATACTATCTTAAAATTTAAATTTAAAATAGTATTTTTATAAAATTAATAAATTATCGTTTATTCTTAAGCTTCTACTCTTTCAGGGATAAATGCTTACTCTTTTTTTACCGCTTCCGAATTTTTTTCAAATTTTTACATATCCATCAGTTAATGCGAATAAAGTATAATCTTTTCCTAATTTTGCGTTAGTTCCTGCGTGAAATTTACTTCCTCTTTGTCTTACAATGATGTTTCCAGCTTTTACAGCTTCTCCATCATATTTTTTTACTCCTAAATATTTAGGGGTTAGAATCTCTACCATTTCTAGTTGATCCCTTGCCCTTTTTTTGAGGGCAAATAACTGTAAGTTTAATTTTAATAACATTTTTCCAACCTCCTCGATCTCTTTCTTTTTCATATTTTATTTCTTGGATTTTTCAAATCTTAATTTTTGTGAATCAAAATTTATTTTTTTAATTTCTTAAGTTTCACAAAATTATTATAACTTTTTGCAACGTCCTTTAGATATGAATACATTGATTCAACCAAAATATCCGACTTTTTCCAGTTCTTCATCAGTCAATCCAGAATTTTTTTCAAATCACAGACAATATGCCCATCTTTCTCGATAAACTTTAATTTTTCTTAAGTTTCAAAGTTTCTATAAGACCATTGACCGTCATTTGTCCCTACTGATGAAACCGCTGCACAAATTACATCTTCTCCATATTCTGAAAAACTCTGCATGTCCTTTTTATTTCAAAATATGTTATTTTTATCTTTTTGTCTTTGAATCTTTATATTTATCATTCAAATCACAACATCTTTCACAATCTACAATTATAAAAAAACTACAATTAAGCATTAATCGATTTAATTTCAATTGCTGTAAAAGATTGTCTGTGTCCTTTTTCTGTAGTAAGTTTTTTTGTTATATTTAAAGTTAATTTTTTTGTCACCTTTTCCATGTGATTTAACTGTAGCCACAACTTTAGCTCCTTCTACAACTGGAGTTCCAACTGTTACGTTTATCTCCTTCTCCAACTAATAGAACTTCGTTAATTTCGATGTCTGAATCAACATCAGCTGCTAATTTTTTTCAACTTTTTAATACAGTTCCAACTTCTACTTTTGTACTGTTTTTCCACCTGTTTTAATTACTGCAAACATTTATGTTCACCTCAAATAATTTATCGCTATTATTGGTATTAGCCACCAATTTTTATGCGTGTATCTTAATCAGTTTACTACATTTTTATAAATTTGTCAAACATTTATTTTTTTAGTTTATTTTTCAGCTCTCTCTGAATTTTTCTTTTAACAAGTCATAAGAAAAATAAAAAAATCTATCTCTAAAAATATTTAAAAATTTAAAGATAGATTCATTTCATTGTATGTATAGTAAAACTGCTTTAAACCCTGAACTAAAAAAGTTATGACTATTTTACTCAAACTCTAAATTTATATAATTTTTTTAGTAGTTTAATTTTTAAATAGGTTTGAGTATATTTTTCATTTTTAAATGGCGGAAGTAGAGGGACTCGAACCCACAAGACGTTTAACCGCCCACAGCTTTCCAAGCTGCTGCCCTACCATTAGGCGATACTTCCTTTTGATATTCGATATTATACTAAAGTTATCTCTAAAGTCAATAATTTTAATATTTACTTATTTTTTTGATTTTTTTCTGTAAATATTAAATCCTGTCGCCTGATTTGTCGCCATTATCGTAACATCTGAAATTTGTACATGTTTTTGGCTGATTTGCAATGTAAAGTATCGTATTTGCAATATCTTCTGGTTTTAATGCCTCAATTCCTTCATAAACCTTTTTAGCTTGCTCCATATTTCCGTGAAATCTCACATTGCTGAAATTTGTTTCTACAATTCCTGGCTGAACTGTTGTTACTTTTTATATTTTTTTATCAATTGTATCAATTCTGATTCCATCACTTAAAACTTTAACAGCTGATTTTTGTTGCACAATACACAGCAGCTCCAGCATATGCATAAATTCCAGCAGTTGAGCCGATATTTATAATATGTCCCTCATCATTTGCAACCATACTAGGTAAAAATCTGTCTTGTTATATACAAAAGCCCTTTTCATATTAGTGTCAATCATTTTCTCAATATCCATAATATCATAATCCTGAAATTTATCAAGACCTAAAAGCAAGCCCTGCATTATTTATCAGAACATCTACTTTCTTAACATCTTCCATTACTTTTTTTAACAGTTTTTACAACATCATTGTATTTGGAAACGTCAAGTATAAACACATAGGCGTTTGTTCCATATTTTCTATCAATGTCTATTTTAATTTCTTTTTAATTTTTCGCCATTTCTAGCACACAAAATTACATTATCTCCATTTTTGCAAATGCATAAGCAGTTTCCTTTCCAATTCCACTTGTAGCTCCAGTAATAAAAATATTTCTATTCATAAAAACTCACTCCCTATATTTGAATTTCTCATTATTTATTTTTAAAAATGATTTTTTTAATTTATTTAAAATCAAATATACTTTTACTTCTATGCTCTATTTCAACAGCTAAAAACTATTAACTTATCATCTTGTATTTCAACTACTATCCTGTAATTTTTTTAATGGTTTGTACTTCCAATATCCTTTTTAAATTACGGCTCAAAGCCTCCCCTTTGATTCTTGGATTTTTCAAATTGTTTATTTTTTTCAGAAAATCATAAATTTTTTTACTTGTATTTTTATCCATTTTTTTGTAATTTTTTTGCTGCATATTTAGATAACAATACTCTGTATTTCACTTAAAATCCCATTTTCTTTCCAAAATCTTCAAGAGGGTATCATTGGGGATTTTTTAGCTTTTTCAGATAACTTTACTATTCTTTTTTTATTTCTGATTTTTGAAATTTGTTCATTTTCTTCTATTTTTATCTAATTCTTTTTGATATCAAATTATTAATAAAGTTATTATCATATTCCAAAACTTCTTTTTAACTGTTTTTTTGTTTTTTTCATTTAATTCAACATCTATAATCATAGTATTTTCCTCCTAAAATAAATTTTTGTAATTTTTTTAGAAATCGAAATGATTTTTTAAGTTCATTTAATAGAACATCTATATTTTTTTATTATACCACAAAAATTTCAATTTAAGTATTATTTTTATATCAAGTTTATTTTTTTCTGATGAAATTTTTTTGTCTTAATTTTTAGTTTAAAAATCCCAATTCCTTTTTCAATGCTCATTTCCTGTGAAAAAAATTATACACAAACATATTTGTAAATTTTAAGTCCATTTTTTTATTTGAACCTAAATCAACAAACATTTCCAAATTTCTATAATCACTTTTTTTCCAGATATGATTCTGCCCATTCTACTAAATCTATTATATTTTTTGTTTTTCATACAAATCGTCATTTACACTTTGGATTTTCCTGATTATTCCCAGTATTTTTCCAAATTTGATATAATTTTTTTCCAATTATTTCCATTTCTACTGTACTTCTGCTATTTTGCCAAATTTGTATCTTCTGCAAGCCCAATTTTATATTTCACTTCCATAATTTCGTCTTCACTTACGTTTATTTCCTTTTTTTATTTTCCTCATCTGTAATTTTCAATCTATATTTCATTTTTTCTCCCCTTTATTTTTACTAAAAAAACTGCTATTTCATCAATTTTTACTGTTTCATCAACATTTACAACTCCAAAATGATTTTTTTCCCAAAATACTTTTTAAATTCTAGTCAAGCTCCAGAAACAGTAATTCCAGAAATTTTTATTTTTGCTATATTCAGTTTATTTTTTTCTTTATTTATATAAATTATTATTTTATTTTTTTGATTTTTTCTTTGTAAATAATTGAATCGTAAAAAGAAATACTGTACTCAATTTTAAAATTTCTTTCATACAATTTACACTGTTTATTTTGCTGATTATAAACTAAAAAAAGTGATATGTATTCCTGCTCTTCCCTGTTTAATTGAAAAATACTTTTTTTAATTTTTTTCCCTAGAACTTCATTTTTTTATCTCTTTTTGAAAATTTTTTCACAAATAACATCTATCACAGTTGTTCCGCTTATAAAATCTAATTCCCTTAAGTAATTTATCACATTATTTTTCTACATCTTTTCTTAAAATTCTTTCAAAAATAAAAATTACTATCTTTTTTCTTCCTCAACGTTTTGTACTTTTCAAATCCAAAAATTTCTTCTAGCTTTACTTTTTAGCAGTATTTTTCAGCTGTTAAATCTTTTTATTTTTTTATCTTTTTAAAATTTTTTCTCTATTTCAAAAATTATCGTAGTAATTCAAAAAGTTTACGAAAAATTTTTATTGAATCTGACATATGGATTTACTTTTAACTAATTTTGCTTCATTAAATTTGCTATTTACAAAAATCGGTATTTATTTCAATGTATGCCGAGATACTGTTTTTCAAGTTCAAATTTGGAATTTAAAGGAGTTGCCCAGATGTATTCATATCCGTTTTTTATTTTTTTATTCGCCATACAGATACCCCCTGCACGTAAATTCTTCAAAAATTATTCTGAATTTCTGAAATTACAAAAACTTATTTTTATCCTCTGAATATTCATCAAAATTTTTTAATTTCAACAAATAGATTCAAATTTATTTTTCAAAGTAAGATTTTTTTCAAATTCATTTCTTAAATTTTCATTGCAATCATAAATATTTAAGTTTCCTTCGATTTTTTCATTAAAAATTCAAATCTTTTTAATAAAAATTTTCATTTTTATGAACTCATATTCAGAAAAATATTTTTCCAAAAATGAACGGCTTCTAGTTTTTTTATTTTTCCTTTTGAATTTTTATCAATGAAACTTTCATTTTTTTACATTTGTAAAATGAAAAATAATTTTCTGGATTTTCATTATTTTTTGATATATTTCCAGCATTTTTCTACATTTTTTTCTATTGATTTTTATGGAAAAATATTCCAAATGTCGCCTGTATTTTGGAAATAATGCTTTAACTTATTTTTTTGTCGCTTTGATAACAGCATAAAATATCTTCATTTTTCATAATTTGACACTAAAATCTGTTCATTATCTTCAAAATTTACTGTATATTCAAAAGACAAAGTCAATTTTTGTTGGACGGACAAAGATAGTGCTTATAATCTTCTTTTTTCTCAATATTCCAAAAGTAATTCCTTATTTCTTAAAATTTTTTTCTTCATATTCTTCAAAAATCATATGTAATTTTATATTCTCCATTCTGAATTTTTTTCTAAAAATTTTCCTGCGACATCTCAAAATCATATTCATTCAACCTAATTCTAAAACATCTTGCAAAAATGTGCCATATTCAACGTTTTTCCATACTTTTTCCATTAAGCTCAAAACAGAATCATATAATTTTTTTATTTCTTCAAAAATACCTTTCATCTTTTTCCAAAACCACCTTAAGCTCATAATTTGCTTCATCAATCTCTATCCCAAGCCAAAAATTCCCTATCTGCAATATCACTAATCTTTCTAAATTCACGTTTAAATATACATCTTCCAAATAAATATTTTTATAACTCTCATCAAAAAGTGTCTATTTTATCAGTTAAACTTGTCGATTACTGGGAAAAAAATACTCCATCCAGCTTAAACACTTCATTTTTTTATCAGCTAACACTGTTTCAATAAAAAATATCTTCTTCTCAGTATTTCCCCAAATATGTACTTTTCAAAAACTCATCCTTAATTTTTCTGAAACCTGTCTTCAGTTTCAACATTCAATTCAAAAAAACATTTCTCTCAGACTTTTTCCCAAGCATTTCCTTTTCAAAAATTTCATTCTCCTATTCATAACCCCTCCAATATTTAATTATATTTTAATTTTTATCATATAATTAAATTTTTTTCAAATATTTTTTTAATAATTTTTTTAAAAATAAATAGATTTTTAAAAAATATATATATTGTAAATAAAGATAAAAATGATAAAATTATTTGAAAAATCAGAGTTCATAATATTCTTAAAAATAAAAAAATAAATAATTATCTATTTCAGAAAGGAGAAATTTTTTATGAGCTATCAAACTATAATTGTCGGAATTGCTGGAGGTACTGGTTCTGGTAAGACAAAGCGTAACTCAGGCTATAATTAGAAATTTGGAAAAAAACAGGGATTCATTCGATTTTACTTGAACAGGATTCATACTATAAAGCGAATGACCACTTGACTTATGAGGAACGGACTGCCTTGAATTATGACCATCCGAATGCGATTGACTTTGACTTGCTTGAAAAGCACATATTGGAATTGAAGGATGGAAAATCTATCGAAAAGCCTATTTATGATTTTTCAGGTTCATAACAGAGTTGACGAAACTCAGCATATCGAGCCTGCAAACATAATTATTGTTGAGGGAATTTTGGTGCTTGCAATTGCAAAAATTAGAAATCTTTTTCGATACAAAAGATTTTTGTTGATACTGATGATGATGAAAGGCTTTTAAGAAGAATTGAACGAGATTTGAACGAGCGTGCAAGAAGTTTTGAAAGTATAAAAAATCAATATATAAATACTGTAAAACCGATGCACCTGGAGTTTGTTGAACCTTCCAAAAAGATATGCCGATGTTATAATTCCACGTGGAAAAGATAATAAAGTCGGTATAAATATGGTGGCAAGCAGACTTAGATATTTATTTAACAAAATGAACCAAAAAAATAAAAATAACCATAAATGAAAGGAGTGTATGATTTTTATAAAATTATCATACGAAAAATATTATGAAAATAGTTGTAATTGGAGGCGGAGCAGCTGGAATGATGTTTTCGACTCAATATAAAAAAGCAAATCCTGAAGATGAAATTATTTTTATTTGAAAAAAATCATCTTATGTGGCTTGGGCTGGATGTCCAACACCTTATTTCATTGCTGATGAATTGAAGAAAAAGTGATGTTCTGCACGGAACACCTGAAGATTTTATAAAATCGTGGAATTGACGTAAAAATTCATCACGAAGTTACAGAAATCAACTTTGAAAATAAAACTGTAACTGTAAAAGGCGATGAAATTAATGGAATAATTTTTTATGATAAACTGGTATATTGCCGTTGGGGCAAAATCGTTTGTGCCAAATATTGCTGGATATTCAAAAGATTTTGGAAAATGTGTTTCACTTTGATCACATGCAGAACATGCCTTTAAAATAAAAAGATTTTCTTAATGAAAATAAATCAAAATTAAAAAAAACGCAGTTGTCGTAGGAGCTGGATTTATTGGACTGGAAAATGGCTGAATCATTTAGAAAAAAATGGATTAAATGTTACATTGATTGAAAAGGCTGATCAAATTTTTTTCCAAATGTTTCTGAAAACTTGAAAAAGAATTTATAAAAGAAATAGAAAATAATGATGTTGAATTAAAAATTAAATTCAGGCGTTACAGAAATAATTTCTGAAAATAATGTAGCAAAAATCAGTAAAATTGGATAATGGTGAAACTATAGACTTTGATATTGCACTATTTAGTATCGGAATTACTCCAAACATTGATTTCTTGCCAAAAGAATTAAAAACTGATTCTGGAAAAAAATTGTTGTAAATGATAAATTTGAAACAAATCTTAAAGATGTATATGCCATTGGAGTTGCATTTTTAACAAATATTACAAAACTGACAGAAATTTATACGCTCCATTTGGAGATGTAGCAAACAAGCATGGAATGTTCCTTGCAAAACACTTATCTGGAAAAGATGTGAGCTGGAAAGGATTGATCCGTTCTTTTTGCAACTTCATTTTATGATGTAAAACTAGCACAAACTGGACTTTCTCTGAAAAGAGGCTCTGGAATTAGGATACAATGCTGATATAGTTTCAATGAAAGCAATGTACAAAAAAATTCTGGCTTTGAAGACTCTGTTCCTGCAAGTGCTGAAATTATTTATGATAAAGATAAAAAAATTGTTCTTGGTGGAGCAATGGTAGGAAAAGAAGCTGTGGCACAATTTGTAGATCAAATGGCTATCGTTATTGCTCTTGAAACACCTATTGAAAAATTTATAGAAATTGACTTTGCATATTCCCCAACAAATGCAAGTGTTTGGAATCCGTTATTAGTAACATACAGAAAAGTTATTAAATAAAACAGGAGTTTTTATGAAAAAGAAAATTGAAAAATTACATAAAAAGCAAAAGATTTCGGATAAGTTATCAGGTTATTTTTTTATTTTTCTTGGCATTATACAGCTTTGTCACTACACTTTTTAGATTTACATGGCGATATTAGCATTTTTAATAATCCAATTCTGGAATTTATTGACGTGTCAATTTATCTAATTTTTGCAGTTGATTATTTTTATACGTTTTTACACATTCAGACAATAAATTAGATTTTATTGAAAGCAATATTCTGATTTAATCTCAATTATTCCGTATTATTCTATTTTTAGGCTATTCAGAATTTTTAAGATTAGACGTTTAGCCAGAGTTTTTTTAAACATTTAAAGCTGACAAAAAGCTTATTTGTCTGTAAAAAAATTCTACAATAAAAAAAAATCTTGAGAGCAAATGGACTTATTTATTTGTTAATATTTGCTGTACTTGGAATCATAGTATCTGCCCTAATAGTTTCCTATGTCGAAAAAAACTCTCTTATTTTTAATGGCCTATGGTGGGCTTTTGTAACTGCAACTACTGTTGGTTATGGAGATGTCTATCCGCATACATTTATTGGAAGAATAATTGCTATTTTTTTCTGATACTGATTGGAATGGGAACTTTTTGGAATGATTACAGGAGCAATCACAAGTTATTTCTTAAATCGGCAAACTGATTTAATTCCAGATGATGATTTAGATGAATATGTTTTAAACTCCCAAAATTACACAGATACAGAAAAACAGGAAATTATAACTTTTATACAATTTATAAGAAACAAAAAGAAAAATAAACTATACTAAAATCTTTTTAATACAGGAAAAATAGTAAGTTTTATCAATCTTATTATTCTCCTGTATTTTTATTATTAGATATGTTCGATAACCTAAGTTTTTTTATCTCTACAAGGGGTCAAGACCCCTTGCTTTAGAAATATTTATTTTATTAAATTCTAAGTTTGTATAGCTATCGTCGAATAGGTCTATTAATTGCTATGAACTTTTTCCCTTTAATTCTAACATCTGAACTTAATGATTCCATTGTTATTTCCTTTCTCTTTTCCCAATAATATTTATCTTAGAGCCATAAAAATCAGCATCCCCAATCGACTCTATACCCCAAATAATTATTCGAAGCCACTATCATATTCTGATTAGCCTTATTTACAAAATTATCTGCATTTTCAACTATATTTGGCGATTCTACACTATATTTTCTCAGCCGTTTTCACTTCAAAACTGTTCAAATTCAAAGCTAAAATTAAAATCACTCTGATTAACCTGAAAATTTCTTTTTGTATAATCGCTAAATCTTCCATTTCCTTTATTGTTTATTGCCCACGACACTTTTTGCAAATCGCTCATCTTCATTTGGAAAATAAACTTCCACAGTATCATTTACTTCAGGGAGTGCAGAAAAAAATCCAGTATTTGTCTGCGAATAAAAAGTCTGATAACTTAATGGAAATCTTTTTATCCCATAATCATCGTACGCTTTATCATTACTTTCATCATTGCTTTCTTTCCTGAACAATTTTTCAGCCCCTCTGCAAATCTGACTTCCATTTTCGCAATTCCACCATCTTCAAACACCCGCTCAACATTTAGCTTCAATCCTGCATCCTTTTAATTTTTTTCATTATACTTTCTTGAATATATGATAACTGCTCATATCTGTTGCCAAAAATTCACTTTTTCAAAATAAAATCCTTCAAAAAAATATCCTAGTTTTTTTAATACAGAAAAAAATTGCCTTTATTTCCACTAGACTCTTTTCATTATTTCCTTCATTTTTCTACAGCATTTTCAAAAATAGAAACAGTATCTCCCAAATTTATTACTTTATTTGACTGCACTTTATAATACAGATTTTTTTATAATCTCTCTACAAGCGAATAATCTGAAAAAAATATTTATTTTTCCTTCTTAATTTCTCCCATTTCACCATTCCAAACAATATTATTCCCTTGTTCAATCACAAACATCCCAGTTTTTAATTGACTTGCAAGCCTTACTAAAAATTCCCAATCTGTCTCATCAAACTGGACAATAAGACTACCTATCTGCTTTTTCGCAATATCAGAATACTTTATTTCCAACTTTTTATCAGCATAATCCTTATTAATCTCATCAATTATATCTGAAAACATTAAATTCCTATCTTGAAAAAAACCCGATACTTTTTTCTCGTTTTTCCTATCAAAAAATACACTTTTAGAAAATGCCTTCATCAAAATTCTGCACCCATAACTCCCATAATCCAGAATCTCAAAATAATCAACAATTCCACTAAAAAAACTTTTCTTTTGACATCCTTATCTGTATTAGCAAGCTCAATTTCAATTCCAACATCTTCCTTTTCAATAATTCTTTCCAAATTTTTTTCTCTGCTCATCATCCATTTCCAATTGAATTTCCAGTTTCTGATGTTCATTAATATTTTTCATCCAACACAAATTCCTGAATCACAAAAATTCTCTAACTTTGTTTTATTCAGTATGATTCCCAATATTTTTTTCCTTCATACATATTTTCAACATTTACATCTTTACTCATTTTTACCACCTCAATTATTTCCTTTTTATTAATTTTTATTTAACAATCATTTTACAGTTTTAATCCTTAAGTACTAAAATAACAATTATTTCTAATTTTTATAAATAGAATTGTTGTTAATAAAAATTTTTTTCAATGATTTATATTTTTTTCTTTTTTTATAACGTAAAGGGGATCAATCGCCATCCCCTTTATAATCCTCGCTCGTCTAAGCATTTTTTGAAACAAAAACGAAACTCTGCTACGTAAAAACTTCGCTCAAACAGTCGTTTTTATTCCATCACGACACTTTAAATTTAATTATAACAATTATAATAAAATAACTATTAATCAAAATAATCTGAGATTTAAAAATCTTTTATTTTAGTACTTAAGTAGATATTTTTAAAAAATACTAATTAAATATTAATATATATTTTATTATACAATATTTTTTTAATTAAATTTCAATAATAAATTAAAAATAATCACTGTTTTTACAACAATGATTATTAAATAAAAATTTATTTAGACATTAAATCTGAAGAACATTACATCCCCATCTTGCACAATGTACTCTTTCCCTTCCAATCTCATTGCACCTTTTTTCTTTTTGCACCGTTCCATCCGTTTAGTTCGATAAATTTGTCGAAAAGATACTACTTCGGCTCTGATAAATCCTTTTTTTCAATGTCTGTGTGAATTTCACTGTGCAGATTTTTGGGCATTTGTTCCCTTGTTTTATTGTCCAAGCCCTTACTTCTTTTTACTCCAGCAGTAAAGTATGTGATTAGTCCTAATAATTTGAATCCTGCTCTAATTAGTCTGTTTAGGCTTGGTTCTTTTTATTCCTAATTCGTCAATGAACATTTGTCTTTCTTCTTCATCTTCAATTTCGATTAGTTCTGCTTCCACTTTTTGCTGAAAAAGTTACTACTTCACTGTCGTACTGTTTTGCAAATTCACGCACTTTTTTTACGTAATCATTTTTCAATTCCAGCCGTCAAGTCTTCTTCCGAAATATTTGCGGCAAACATCATTGGTTTTTACTGTCAAAAATTGATAAACTTTTATTAATTCTTCTTCTCTTTGTGTAAATTCCAATGTTTTTTAATAATTTAAATTCTTCCAGATGAACTTTACATCTTTCGAGAACTGCGACTAATTCTTTTCCTTCTGCGTTTCCTCCACGAGCCAGTTTCTGATTTTTTCTGAATTGCCCTTTCAACTGTGTCTAAATCAGCAAAAATCAATTCTGCATTAATTGTTTCAATATCTCTTATAGGATCAACGCTTCCTTCCACGTGAATAATATTGTCATCGTCAAAACATCTTACAACCCTGACAAATTGCCGCTGTATTTCTAATGTTTGATAAAAAAACTGGTTTCCTAGTCCCTTCCCCTTTTTGATGCGCCTTTTACAAGCCCTGCAATATCTACAAATTCAACTGTCGCTCCAACCGTTCTTTCTGGATTAACTACTTTCTCCAAATCTTTTAAACGTGGATCTGGAACGCTTACAAGCCCCTACATTTCGGCTCAATTGTTGCAAATGGATAATTTGCCGCCTCTGCATTCTGCGTTTTTTTGTTATTGCATTAAATAATGTTGATTTTTCCTACGTTTGGTAATCCTACAATTCCTATTCCTATCATTCTTTTTTTATTTCCTTTCTTCTTTTTATAATTTTTCCAAAATCTTTTATTAATTTCCATTTTTCCTTATCTGTCGCTTTAAATAAATACGGTATATCGTAAATTGGAACAACTTTTAATTTCTCCATAAAAGTCATACATTTGCCCAACCAGGTTTCTTATATCTTCTTTTTATTTCATTTTGTAAAAAGGATTTTTGTTGCCCTTTCTCCGACTGTAACAACATATTTGGGGGTTAATTAGAGCAATTTGCGCTATTAAAAAAATTCGTGGCACTTTAAAATACTATCTTCATTAATTAGGTTGCTATGTGAACTGCATTTTTGTAAGTGTTGTAAAATAGCATTTTTTCTATATCTATCTTTGAATATTCCAGAAATTTTTTTAAAAATATTCACCATTTTTCTATCAACAAGTAATTTTTTTGTTTATTGTCTTCTTCTTCACTTATACTGTCTAAAAACAAATAAAATATCCGCATTTTTTTACTTCCTTCACCAATTATTGGCTTAATGCGTATTTTTTTCCAAAAACACATTTTGCACACATATCAATTTCTAATTTCAGGTCATCCCACATAATTTTTTTCCTTTACTTTATATTTTTGTAAATTTCTGTTCCATTTTCATTAATAATTTCAATTTCCAAATGACTTTTTATTTTTCACGTTCCAAAAATCCATAAAGTGAATTATACGCTAGTTCAGGCGTGTTATTATCCTTGCTTATGTGCATTAGATAAATTTTTTTCAATTTTTCATTCAGAACTTGCGCGATTAATTTTTGATGCTTCTGCATTGGAAAGATGTCCATTTCTGCCTTTCACGCGATTTTTCAATTCCCAGTGATAAGGCCCTTCCATCAACATATTATAGTCATAATTGCTTTCAAGCACGATTACATCGCTATTTTTTCAAATTTTTCCTTAATAATATTGTTCACACAGCCCACATCGCTTGCATGGGACAACTTTTTTCCCTTCATATTCAAAAAGTGTACCCTAAGCATTTTTCGCATCGTGCATTACTTCAAAATTATTTATAACACAATTTTCAATTTTAATTTTTATCATTTCTTATAAAATTTAGATTTTTTGTCAATTTTTCCCAATTTTTATCCTTAATTACATTATAAGTTACCTCATGAAGATAAATTGGAATATCATATTTTTCGTGAAACAACTCCTAGTCCCTGAATATGATCAGAATGTTCGTGAGTTACAAATATTCCTTTTTATATCTTCAATTCTTTTTCCAATGTTATTTAATTTTTCTACAATTTTTTTCCACTAAATCCTGCATCTATAAGAATTTCTTATTTCCCATCTCAATATAGCTGGAATTTCCGCTGCTCCCGCTTCCCAAACTTGAAAAATTTCATTTTTAATAATTCTTCTTTCTAATTGAGTTTTTCCTATAACTCCCCCATTTTATTTTTTTAATTTTAAATATTCGGTGAAACTTTTTCCTTTTTAATTCATCGTAAACCCATCCACCTTTTTCCATCCTTTTTTTCGTTACAATTCTGTTACTTCTTTCCCTTCCATTTTTTTATACTTTCAGAATTTCATATATTTTTATCAGACCCATAGAATGTCCCAAAAATTGCTTTTTCCATCTGCACTTTTTTTACGTTTTGCAATTCATCTTCAAGCCCTGCCAATTTCAGATTTGAACCAGTTTTTTTCATTAAATTTCTTTACTGCATTCTGTAATTTTACAGTTTCTACTTGGATATCAGCACTTATTAACTTGTCCACTTTTCTTGAAAAATAAAATAACTACATTAAATATTGCAATACATGTTACTATAAGAAAACGTTATCCCACGCATAATAATTTTTTTCTAGTTATTCTTTTTTACTATCCATATAATAATTTTTCATTATCAAAAAGCCATTTATTTTTTTCCATAAAATTTATATAAATTATGGTCTCCTTCCTAAAAAAATTTATTTCTTATTTCTAAAAAAATCGACGGTCTTATAACTACTTTCACTTTTTCAGGAACTTCAGCTGTATCTTCAAAGGTCCTCTTTTAACATTAATCCATCCCAACCCTGCAATTACAAGCTCTTCATTTTCCTCTATTTCCACTTCGTAAGTTACAAATTCGTTTTGAAAATATTTCTTTTTCTCACTTCCTTCTAAAATTTCAAAAAAACTTCCACTTAACAAGGCTTCCACTCTTTCCTCACGAGCCACATGGAATTTTACACTTTTTTTGAAGCATATGCGGAAAAAATAGGCTTACTTCCGCTTTTCAAAAGCTCATTTTCCAATATTTTAAATCTACAGAAAACATCAAACATAAATACCTGATTTTCTTCAAGTTTAAATGTTTTTCGTGAAATTTCTCCAGCTGGTACAAGTTTTAATCCATTTTCCACGCTGATTAAATCAGAAATCCTTCCATCTGGAATAAGTCCAGGCGTATCAATTATCGTAATTTCACTGTTTGGAATCCTGTTATTAATTGATTTTTAAAGTTGTTCCAGAATATTTTGAAGTTGTTATCTTGTTATTTCCTAAAAAGCAAGTTTATAACTGACGATTTTTCCAACGTTTGAAACTCCAAGCACAGTAGCCTTCACCTTTTTATTTTTGAAAAATATTTTTTTAATTTTTTTCTGATTATTCCATTCACTCCATATCTATTTTTTTGCACTGATAAAAAGCAATATCATCAGGCACAATGTCCTCTTCGGCAAGCCTGTCCTTTACCCAGTTGGAAATTTCAGTCGGATGTATAAAGTCAGGTAGCAAGTCAATTTTATTAATCAGAATTATTGATCTATAATCCCGCAAATAATCCAGAATTTCCTCAGTAAACGAACCTTCAAAGTCAATAATATCAAAAATTGGCAATATTATATCCGATTTTTTTCACACTTTCATTTACTTCCTTCAGATAATCTTCCTTACTAAAATTATTTCACAAGATTTTCTCCATAATTCTTAATCTTAAAACATCTCTGACAAAGCAAATTATCCTGCGTTATAAACTTCTCCTCAGGTACATACCCCTCCTTATTTTTTTATCCTCAAACTGCAGCTCAATTCCACAGCCACTACATTTTTATAATCAAAATCTCCTCCTATTTTTTTCATTCTTTTTTATTTCTCAAAATTATTCTTTAGCCAATGAATGTGCATTCATATAAATATCCTTCAAAAAGTCTTATTTACGTGAGTATAAACTTGTGTCGCAGCAATACTGCTATGCCCCATTAATTCCTGCAGATACTGAATTTCTACACCATTGTTCAAAAGCTCCATTGCAAATGAATGCCTAAACACATGTGGCGTTATTTCCTTTTCTATCCCAGCCTCATGCACATGTCCTGAAATAAGCCTTCTAAGTGAACGTGTCGTTAATTTCTTCCCTTTACTGTTTACAATAAGCACTTCCCTAGTATAATTTTTCATACTGCTTCTTCTTTTTCATCAATATATTTTATAAGCCATTTTTTTCGCATTTTCACTAAAAAAAAGTAACTCTTTCTTTCTCACCTTTTTCCAATAACACGAATTTCCCGCTCTTCAATATCAATCATAAATTCACTTAAATTAATAAGTTCTATCGAACGAAGTCCACTCGAATACAGCAGCTCAATAATCAGCCTGTCCCGAATCCCAGTAATTTTTTTCTGTGTTTATGACATGCCTTAATTTGTTTAAATCATTCCGATTCAATACATTTGGCAATTCCTTTTTCAAATTTTTGGCATATTTATATAAGCCGCTTTGTTCGTTTTCAATTACGTTTATTTCCTGAAGATATTTAAAAAAATGTCCGAAGTGCTGAAATTTTTTTCTGTTTATGCTTCTTTTTAGATACAGGTTTTGGTTTTGCCTTTTTAGATTTTTTTATATTTTTTTAACACTTTTTTTATATTTTTCGAAGTTTTCACTTTTATTTTTTTATCATTTTCCATTAATCTTTCTGGAGAATTTAAATATGCAATAAACGACCTGAAAGTCATCATTTCGATTTCCTCAAAATTATGAATTTTTCTCATATTTATCCAAATATTCCATAAATTGCAGTAAATCCCGCCGATAGCCTCTGATTGTATTAAAACTCTTTCCAAGAATAACTTCTTCATAATACAAAAATTTATCCACATACATCACAAGATTTTTCATTTTTCTACATTCTTTTTTTATTTCCGATATCTTTTTCTTTCTCTTTTTCAACATCTTTGTCATTATTATTCATAAAAAAATTTCTCCATTTATCATAACACATATTATTTACAGCAATTCTACTTTTTTTGTTTTAAGATAAAAAAATCTATAAAACTACATTTATATAAATTATAATAAATTTAAGTTATCTTAAACTGTTAAATTCTATTTTTATATTTATTTTATTTTTATATAAATTAGTCCGATAATAAAAACAAATAAAATTAATAAAATATAATATAAATAAAATAATTTTTTAAGATTTATTAAATTACTCAGATTTCTTGGCTGTTGATTTTTTTAGTTGTCGTTTTTCTTCTTAGTCGCAGTTGTCTTTTTTTAGCCTTTGCAGCTGTAGATTTTTGATTTAGTTACTGTTTTTTTCGTCGCTTTTTTTACAGTTTTCTTAGCTTTTTCCTCTTTTTCAGTCACCCTCGTAACTTTTCCAGTTTTTTTATATTTTTTTATCGTTTTACATTCTGGATAACCTGTACAAAGCCAAAAATTTTCCCAAATCTGCCAGTCTTTTATTTCATAAGGTTTTTCCGCAAAATTCACAGACTCCTGCTTCTTCTATTATTTTTTTCTATCAATTTCAAAAAGCCGTTTCATTTCATCATTTATTTGTAATACTCCATCTAGCTCTATTACTGCGCCTTTTTTTATACTTTTCTGCTTCAATTCAACTGGCAACGACATTCTTTTTTTCATCTTTTTTCATAATTTTTCACTTTCAAGATATTCTCCAAAACGCCCAATTTTCAGCACATATCTGTTTCCATCCTCATCAAAAATAATCAGTCAAATATTCCCTTTTTTATTATTCTGAAGTTTCTCCACTTCCTCTTTTACAAAGATTTCTCCCTTTTTAAGTGCCTCAGGCGGTATTGCAATTCCTTTTAGCGAAATTTTTTTCCTTTCTCATTTGTTTCACTAATCAGATATTTTCCCGTAAAGCCCTGTTTTTCAAAACCATTGGATTTCCCTCTGAATCCAACACATCTGACTACAACTCTACGATTTTTTTATTTTCATCAATTTCCTTCTCAAACTTGTCAATATCCTTTTCCAGCGAGTCATAAAAAGTTCTCAAAAGCTGTACCCATTCAACTGTGCCCTCTTCAACCTTATCCAGCTCCTTTTCCATATTCGCCGTAAACTTTACATTCATAATGTCCTTAAAGTTCTTAACAAGCTCATCCTTTACTTCATATCCCAAATAAGTTGGATAAAAACGCTTTTCAATAAGTTCCACATATTCCCTTGTTTTCAGCGTTTCAACAATTGAAGCATAAGTTGATGGACGTCCAATTCCTTCTGATTCCAGTTTTTTACAAGTGTCGCTTCTGAAAATCTTGTTGGTGGCTTTGTTATTCCTTCTTCCACATTCAATTTATCTATCGGATGAATATTACCTTCCTTTAATTCTGGAAAATCCCCAGTCTTGATTTCATCTTCGTCTTTAAAAATCTTATAATACCCATCAAAAATTACTTTGTTAATTGTCCCACGAAAACTGTAATCTCCATTCACAGCATTAATCTGCATCTGCTCATACTGCATTGCTGCAAACTGTGAAACCAGAAATCTATCCCAAATTAATTTATACAGTCTATACTGCTCATTTGTCAAATAAACTTTTATGTCGTCTGGAACTAAAGTTAATGTCAGATGGACGGATTCCTTCGTGAGCATCCTGAACATTTGATTTTGAATTTTTTTACAACATATTTTCCAACGTATTTTTTTCACCATAATTTTTTTGTAATGTAATCCTTTGCCATATTTAAAAGCATCAACGGAAATTCTTGTAGAATCTGTTCTCATATAAGTTATAAGTCCCTTTATTTTCACCATCAATTGCAAGCCCTTCATAAAGCTGCTGTGCAATTCTCATTGTTTTACTTGCACCATAACCAAGATATGACGAAGCAAGCTGCTGCAGTGTACTCGTTTTGAATACAAGCGGTGGTCTTTGAGATTTTTTTCTTAACTTCAATTTTTTTCAATTGTCAAAGACTCATCTTTCAAGTCTTTTTAATTTTTTTACAATCTTTTCATCAAAGATTCTATCCACTTTTTCATCTGCAATTTTTATTAAATTAAGATTAATATCTTTTTCAATTAATGCACTTACTTCCCAATATTTTTTTGCGGTACGAAACGCATTTATCTCGTCTTCCAAATCACAAATCAGCTTTAATGCAACTGACTGTACACGTCCAGCACTGGCGTTACGATTAATTATTTTTCCATAAAAAGTGGACTTATCTTTATATCCCCACAATTCTATCCAGCAGTCTTCTCGCCTGCTGTGCATTCACTAAGATTATCATTAATATCTCTTGGATTTTTAATCGCATTATTTACAGCCGTCTTTGTTATCTCGTTAAATTCTATCCTTTTTTTACCTTATCAGGCTGCTTAATATAATTAGAAATGTGCCAAGCAATCGCTTCCCCTTCCCTATCCTGATCTGATGCCAGATAAACAGCATTTGCACTTTTTCGCTTTTTTTCCTTTAATTTCTTTAAAACCTCACCTTTCCCTTTTTATAACCTTGTATTGAGGCTCAAAATTATTTTTCCACATCTATTCCAATTTTTTTGTTTTTGGTAAATCAATCACATGTCCGTGAGATGCAACAACTTCGTAATTTCTACCAAGTATTTTTTTCAATAGTTTTTTGCCTTCGACGGTGACTCAACAATAACTAACTTTCTAGCCAACTCTATTTTTCTCCTTATTTTTTTATCTACTTATACATATTTATTTTTTTAAATTATTTTTGATTAATAATTACTTTTTCTTATTTTTATTCATATTTAGTTTTTTTAAGCAGGGAGAACAAACGCCATCTCCCTGCACCCACGCTCTACACAAAACTTTCTTATAAAGAAAAATAAAACTCGATTTTTGAATAAAAAGTTATTTTTAAATACGATTAACTAAATATAGTTCAAAAATTCATTCCAAAATTTCAAACAGTTATTTTTTTCTTTAACGAAATTTTTGCTTATTTTCTATTAACATAATCATTTATAATCAAACTAAAAAAATATCGTGATTTTTTTGGAATAAAATTGACTAAACACATTTATGTGTTTCTTTCTCCATAACTTTTATAATAAAAATTCAGTTTATAAAGTTATTTAACTTTGATTTGCGAAAGTGAGCTTTTTTTCAAAACTTTTTAAATCATAAACAGTTTAAGAATTAATAATAACCTTTGTTAAAAAGCGAGTTTTAATTTCATTTCAAAAAAATGCTTAGATAATCAGAGAACCAAAGGGTATAGCAATTAATACCCTTGCTTTTAATTTATACTATCCTAATATACTTCGCCCCATTTGTTTCTGTAATTAATCCTCTAATTTTTTTAGACTCATAATTATTGAAAAACAATTTATTTTTTTCTCAATTTTTTTCTTTCACATTTTTGTAGAATTTGCTCAAAACTTACTTCTTCCATTATTGTTTCAAATACAATTTGTTCTTCTGATGTAAGTTTTTTTGTAATTTACTTTTTTCTTTTTATATCCCACAAAAATTCCTCAGCAATATCATTTCCGCAAGTTACTAATTTTTGCTTTATTATTTTTTTATTAAATCGTTACAGCCTTCAAAAGATGGATAATTTATGAATCCAGGTACGGCAAAAAAACTTCGCGGTTCATGCTAAAAGCCAGTTCTGCTGTAATTAATGCACCACCTTTTTTTAAAACTTTCGGCTACTAGAACTCCATCTGACATTCCTGCTATAATTCGATTTCTTCTAGGAAAAGTCCAGCGTGTAGGCTGTGTTCCAAGCGAATATTCGCTTATAAGCGTTCCAATTTCACCTATTCTTTCCCATAATTCCCGATTTTCATATGGATAAACTATATCCAGCCCTGTACCTACAACTGATACAACTTCTATTTCCTTAGCCAGTGCAGTTTTTCAGTGCGATTGTGTCTATTCCATCAGCAAGCCCACTAATTATCGTTACATCATAATTTACAAGTTCATTTTACAATTTTTTCACAGGCTGTTTTTCCAAATTTTGGTTGCTCGCCGTGTTCCTACAACTCCGATATTACGCTTATTATCTACTGATATTTTTGCCTTTGTCTATTTTTATTTTATCGTAATCTTTTAACTTTTTCCTTTTAAATACAAAAAGACTGGAAAATCCTTTTATTTCCTTCAGTTTTTTTCGGATATTCCTTATCATTTGCACTTATTATTCTTACTCTGTTTCGCTCATAAAGCTCTAGCCTTGCTGTCATATCAATTTTTCATTGCTTCTTCCAGTGACTTTTTAATTCATCATTAAACAATTTAAAAATTTTTCTTCATAAAATAATTCTTCAAAATCCTGAAAAAAATTAACATAAGTTTTTTTATATGGGCATTTTTCATCCCATATTCCTTTAGTCTAAGCCATTCCACAATAATCCCCCTATTTTTTTATCTTGAACCGGCTAATATTTCATTTTAATACTGCGATTTCTTTTTTTACCTCATCATCAGAATGTGTAGAATTATAATCCCGCAAATATCCTAATGCTTTTGAAAAATCCCCTTTTGATTTGTAGGCAATGCCCATTCCCAGTTTTGCTTCAACCTGATTGTTGTCTTGTGACAAGATTCTGCTGTAATAATCAATTGACTGTTCATTATTCCCCATAAGCCTTGAACCAATTGCAATTACATACATTACAGGAATATCAGGTGCTTCATCTTTTTAGTGCCAAATTTACTGCTTTTTCATAAAGTCCATCACGAAAATAAAGTTGTGCCATTCTGAATGTTGCTGATGAACTCTTTTTGGCAAGCGTGGCATTTTCGTAATTTGCGTATGAATCGTATTTTGCTTCCGTCGATATGTCTTCGGTCTGTGTTGCCGGCATAGTTCCACTATCAACAGTTTTTCGTTCAACTGGTATATTATTTTTTGTTTCTTTATTTCTGCTTTTATTTAATGCATTTCCTGGTTCAAATGCTTGTCTTGTTATTTCATCAGGTTCAACAGTTGGTGCAATTCTTTCTTCTTCAACAGTAGTAGCATCACCTGGACTGGTTACCGTCGTATTTTTCAGTAATATAATAATTTGCCTTTACAACTGTCGCAAAAAAATTAAAAGAATCCCCATCATCATTATCATTCTTTTCATTTTAGTCCTCCTGGCAATTAGAACTCCAAGTTTTTAGTTGTTCTTGGGAACGGAATTACATCCCTTATGTTTGTCATTCCAGTAATGTACATAAGCATTCTGTCAAATCCAAGCCCAAATCCTGAATGTGGCACACTTCCATATTTTCTCAAGTCTAGGTACCACCAGTAATCTTCCTCTTTTAATCCCATTTCATTGATTTTTCCTAAAAGAATTTCATAATCATCTTCCCTTTGGCTTCCACCTACGATTTCTCCAATTCCCGGTGCCAATAAGTCAACTGCTCTTACAGTTTTCCCATCTTCATTTAACTTCATATAAAATGCCTTTATATCTTTTTGGATAATCAGTTACAAATACAGGCTTTTTAAAGTGTTTTTCCGTCAAATATCTTTCGTGTTCAGTCTGTAAATCAATTCCCCATTCCACTTCATATTCAAATTTCTGTTTTGAATTTTTCAAAATTTCAATTGCTTCTGTATAAGTAATTCTCCCAAATTCATTGTTTACTAAAGTATCAAGCCTGTTAAACAAGTCCTTGTCTACAAATTGGTTAAAGAATTCCATTTCTTCCTTAGCATTTTTCCCTTACATAATTTACAATGTATTTTATCATTTCCTCAATAACATCCATATTTACATCCAAGTCCGCAAATGCAATTTCAGGCTCCATCATCCAGAACTCTGCAGCATGTTTTGGAGTGTTCGATTTTTCAGCCCTGAATGTAGGCCCAAAAGTATACGTATTTTTAAATGCAGTTGCAAAAGTTTCAACGTTTAACTGCCCACTAACCGTAAGATTTGCTTCTTTCCCAAAGAAATCCTGTTTAAAATCAATACTTCCATTTTCAGTTTTTGGAATATTGTTTATATCAAGCGTCGTAAGTCTAAACATTTCTCCAGCACCTTCTGCATCACTTCCAGTAATTATAGGTGTTTGCACATACACAAAGTTTTTTTCTTGAAAAAATTTATGAATTGCATAAGACAAAATTGAACGTACTCTAAAAGTTGCGAAAAACGCATTAGTTCTAGGACGTAAATGTGCAATCGTTCTCAAAAATTCAAATGAATGCCTTTTATTTTGCAACGGATAATCTGAATCAGCTTTTTGATAAACAGAAATTTTTGTTGCTTTAATTTCGTAAGCCTGCCCTTTTCCCTACTGATTCTACTACAATTCCTGTAACTTTAACTGAAGTCGAAATCGTAAGTTTAGAAATTTCCTCAAAATTTTTCCAATCCTTCTTCAAACACAACTTGAATCCCAGTAAAAAAAGTTCCATCATTCAACTCAATAAATCCAAAGTTTTTTTGACTTCTAATTTTTTTTACCCAACCATTAATTTCAATTTCTTTTCCCAAATACTCTTTTGTATTCTTTTGAAGTTCTCTTAATTCTAATAACATATATCTCTGTATGACTAAATATAGAAATAATCTATATAAATATTCACATCTCCTTTCTCTAAATTATATAATTTTTTTGATTATTCTCTACATTTTCACATTATAACACAATTTCCTACATATTTTAATAATAAATTTTAAAAATATAAAAAAACTTTGAGATAACTTATAGTATTTTTTTAAATTATTAATATAAAATATTCCCTAATAATTTGTTTAATCAAAAAAATTAAAAAAATAATATTGTTGCAAAAAAATTTTTAAAAATACGATACACTACATATGCTATAAAAATTACAAAAAAACACAATATCTTGTGTTTTACTTTTTAAATTAGGAGGAAAATAATAAAATGAGAAGAATTGTAAAATTTGAAAAATGACTGCAACCCATGTGCAATGGTGTCAGACTTATTAGATAAAAAAAGGTGTAGAATACGAAAAGAGTAAATCCATTCGACAATCCAGAAATGGCTGTAAAATATAGAGTAAGAAGTGTTCCAACAGTAATTTTGTTTGAAGAAAACGAAGAAATAAAAAAAGAACAATTGGATTTAAGCCAGAAGAAATTAACGAAATTATTTCAATGATATAAAAAAATATAATTTAAAAAAATTTTAACTGTGCTATCAAAGACAGTTTTTTTACATATACTCAGATTATTTAAAGAAAGAACTATTTGAAATCAAATAATTTTTATTTTTTTCATAGATTTTAAATTCTTTCATAAAATAATTTTGAGTATATTTTTATAAAAAAAAATTTAAGGTGAAAACTATGTTTATATATTACGATTCAAAAAAACAGGAAACGTCCACCGTTTCACAAAAAATGCAATCCCAACGCCCAGACTGGCATTTTATAAAGATAAATCCAACTATGGTAATCAAAAAAATGAAGGACATTTTTCTAACATTTACAACAAAAAAATCGGAGAAATTCCAACAACAACAGACGAATTTCTACAAAACGAAAACAACAGTAAACTATTAAAATCAGTAAGTTCCAGCGGAAACAGAAACTGGGGACAATTTTTTTCGCACTAGCAGCTGATAAAAATTCAGCAAAAATACGGAATTCCAGTATTGATGAAATTTGAGCTGTCGGGAACAAGTACGGAAGTGGAAAACTATATTGAGTATTTGGAAAAATAACTAACTTTTTTATAAAATTTATTATTATTAATGAATATTTTTTTATAAAGTAATGGGAACAATAGTCTAAAAATATTTATGTTTGGGTAAATTTACATTACTACGACGAAAACGAAATGATTATTTTTATTTCAAAAAAATCACGAAACTTTAAGATTCAAAAGGATTTTTTTAGTAAAATTTCGTTGAAAGAAAAATAGCTGTTTGAGCTTTTTGAAATAAATTTTTGAATTAAATATAGTTGGAGGTATATTAATAATTTATATTCAAAAAGCGAGTTCTATTTTTTTCTTTTTATAAGAAAGTTTTACGTCGAGCAGGGAGTGCAGAGGTATGGCGTTTGATACCTCTGCATAAAAAAAATGAATATAGAAAAAAAATAAGAAAAAAATTTATTAATTAAGATAATCAGATTATATGAAAAAAATAAATAGGAGAGAAGATTATGGTAGATAAAAAGAGCAAAAAAAATGGATATACCTAAATAACGAGATAATGGTAAAACAAGGAGAAGATTTTTCAGCTTGAGAAAGATAAGGAGGCTGTTTATTCATATTTTTGTAGATTATGTGAATAAAAAAATACGGTGTTTTTTTCATAATCTTGAGGAAAAAGATGAGATATTTGATAAAAAAATGATTATTATATTGATTTTTTTATGAGATGTATAGCCACGATGAGATAAAGGAAGTGTTTTAAGCTGGTTTATGATAAGAAGTTTAGATTTGCTTCGTTTATGAGTGCATCGAAATTTTATCAAAGTTATGCTTTGATGGATGACACTGGGGAGAAATTCTTGGAAAGATATGAGGATAGAATTGCCGCCGTTTCGTTGTACTTAGCACAGGGAAACGCTGAGAAAGCAAAAAGAATATGCCTTGATGTTGATAAATCAGGAGTATCAGCCAGCTACGCCTACTTTCTTAAATTCAGGGAAAAAGGCGTTCTGGAGAGTTAGTTTCTTGTTTTCTTGATGAAATGGGAGATAATTTGAGCGGAATTGGGTATATTTTTTTGATTCGTCTATGAAATTGTCTTCAATTGGGGGAGGAGTTGCGATTAACCTTTCTAAAGATCAGGGCAAGAGGGGAATCAATAAAAGGGCGTGGAAGGCAGAGCTTCTGGAGTTTTGCCGATTATGAAAAATTTTTGGAGGATATTTTTTTCGTATGCAAATCAGTTAGGGCAAAGAGCTGGAGCTGGAGCGGTTTACTTGAATGTTTTCCACTCTGACATTAATGAGTTTTTGGACAGCAAAAAGATAAATGTTGATGAGAAAATCAGAATAAAATCGCTGTCAATTGGAGTTATTGTTCCAGATAAATTTATGCAATTGGCAATGGAAGATGAAGTTTGCTATACATTTAATCCACACACAGTATTCCTAGAATATGGACAATATCTGGATGAAATGGATATGAACGAAATGTATGAAAAAAACTGGTTGATAATCCAAATGTTAAAAAAAGAAAAAAATAAACGCAAGGGAACTACTTGTAAAAAAATTTCTCAAACGCAAAAAGGAAAGCGGATATCCTTATTTATTCTTTAAAGATAATGCAAATAAAGGAACACGCATTAAAAGAAATTGGGACTGTAAAATTTTTCAAATTTATGTGTTGCACCATATACAAAAAAATTTTTAACAAAAAGAATATGGTTATACAGAAATAGTACGACATGAAAATGAGGAAATTCACGTATGGAATGGGGAAGAATGGAGTAAAACTACAGTTGTTAAAAACAGGAACTGATCAAAAGTTATTAAGAGTTAGTACAGATAATTTTTCAAACTGTAGATGTGACACCTTATCACAAATTTTTATATTAAAGATGAAAATGAAAAAAAGTTGTTGAAAAAAAGAGCACAGGAACTTAAAATTGGAGATAGACTTATAAAATTTGATTTGCCAAAATATGAAAAATGAAAAATCGTGAAATACTTGAAAATGCTTATGCAAATGGATTTTATTCAGGTGATGGCTGTGAATATGATGTGAAAGACAGAAAAAAATCTTACAAATAAAAATGATTTATTTGTATGGAGAAAAAGAACTTTTAGATAAATTTGATAATTTAGAATACAGTAAATCAGAAAATGAAGATAGAATAATTTTTGAATTATTGTAAGGGACTGAAAGATAAATTTTTTTGTACCTTTTTAATTATGAAATTTCAAGTATTGTTAAATGGTTAAGCGGATTGGCAGATGCAGATAGCACTGTTTCAAAAAAATAATGGAAATAATTCATTACAAATAGCTTCAACAAATTTAGAATTTCTTTCTAACATTAGATTGTTACTTCAAGAAATTGGTATTCATTCGAAAAATAAATAAAATGCGAGATACTGAAATCAGAGAATTACCATTAAATAACGGAACAGACGAATGTGGAAAAATTTGAATGTAATCCATTATATAGATTACTTATAACACATAAAAAAACTTACAAAAAAACTTGTGGAGTTAGGATTTGAAACATTTAGATTGAAATTTGATTTGGAATATACTCCAAATAGAGATGCTTTGCGCTTTTGAAAAAAATAACCGCTGTAGAAGAAATTGATGGAGTTTACGATACATATTGCTTTACTGAAGAAAAAAAGACATATGGGAATGTTTAACGGAATGCTATTGGGGAATTGTACTGAGATTATGCAATTATCAGAAGTTTCAGACATTAACGCATATTATGAGGAAGACACGATAAGACGTGGAATTTCATGTAATTTAGGTTCATTAAATATTGCAACTGTAATGGAAAACAAAAGAATAAAAAGAAGCCACAAAAAGCCGCAATTGACTCGCTTACAATGGTATCAGACTTGACAAACATTGATATTGTTCCGTCAATAAAAAAAGCGAACGAAGAACTGCACTCAGTAGGGCTGGGAGCAATGAACCTGCACGGATACTTGGCTAAAAAAACTTTATTATGTATGAAAGCAAGGAAGCACTTGACTTCTGTAACGTATTCTTTATGATGGTAAACTTCTATTCATTGGAACGTTCGTTGGAAATTGCAAAGGAAAAAGGCGAAACTTTCAAGGACTTTGAAAAATCTGAATACGCCAACGGAAACTATTTTGACAAATACATCACAAAAGAATATATGCCAAAAACAGAAAAAATAAAACAGCTATTTGAAGGAATCTATATTCCAACAAAAGAAGACTGGGCAAACCTAAAAGAGCAAGTAATGAAACACGGAATCTACAACGCCTACCGAATGGCAATCGCTCCAAACCAGTCAACATCCTACATAATGAACTCCACAGCCTCAGTAATGCCAGTAGTTGACACAATCGAAGTAAGAGAATACGGAGACAGCACAACTTTCTACCCAATGCCGTACCTAACAAACGACAACTACTTCTTCTATAAGTCAGCATACGATATGAATCAAAAAAATATCTTGAAACTGATTTCTGTAATCCAAAGACACGTAGATCAGGGAATTTCGACTATTTTGTATACGAAGAGTACAGATAGCACTAGGGATTTGGCTAGACTTTATATTTATGCTCATAGATTGGGGTTGAAGTCGCTTTATTATACACGGACTAGGAAGGCGACTATTGAGGAGTGTGTGAGTTGTTCGGTATAAATAATTTATGCGAATATAGATAAATTATAAATATAGGGGTTAATTGAGAACGCAAATTGATAAAAACAAACTTATCAAGAAGGGAAAAATAAAAAAATGGAAAAAGAAAATATACGAAGCAGTAAACTGGAACACCCCTGAAAATGATTATGTAGAAACTTTTTGGGAGCAAAATATAAGACAATTTTGGATTGATACGGAGTATGTTCCTTCGAGGGATATTGATAGCTGGAATGCGTTGAAACCTGAAATGAAATTGGCTTATTTACATGCACTTGGAGGGCTTACAATGCTTGATACGTTGCAAAGTCATACTGGGATGCCTAAAATTATTGATCATATTGATTCATTGCAAAATAGATCGGTACTTTCTTATATGTGTATGATGGAGTCGATTCATGCAAAATCTTATTCGACAATATTTACAACTGTAGCATCGACTAGAGAGATAAATGAAACTTTCAAATGGGTTCAAGAAAATCCTCATTTACAATACAAAGCTAAAAAAATTGATGGCTATTATCAAAAGATGAATAATCCTGAGGCTTCAAGACGAGATATCGCAATGGCTTTGGCAGCTTCAGTTTATTTAGAAACTTACTTATTCTATAGCGGATTCTTTTTACCACTTTGGCTTGCAGGACAAGGAGAAATGGTTGCAAGTTGTGATATAATTAAAAAAATTATTGCAGATGAATCGATTCATGGAGTATTTGTTGGATTGCTATTCCAAGAATTGTATAATTCGTTTGATGAAGAAACTAAAGAAGGAATAAGAAGCGAGTTGAATACGTTGCTTTATGAATTGTATGAAAATGAAAGCAGATATACTGATGAAGTGTACGGAGATGTTGGACTTACAGGAGATGTAAAAGAGTATATTCGTTACAACGCAAACAAGGCCCTTATGAATTTAGGATTTGAAGAAGAATTTGAAGTAAAAATGTAAATCCAATTGTGCTAAATGGATTAAACGTGGAAACAACTCAGCATGATTTTTTTCTCTAAAAAAATCTACAAATTATGAAAAAGCCTTGAAGTTGTTCATTTGCATGATGATGATTTTAAATTTGATGATGAAGATGCAGATGAATTGATTTAAAGTTAGAAGATAAGTGAAAATGGAAGTTTTTGATTAAGGGCTTCCATTTTTTTGAAAAAAATATTTAATAAAAAAATTTTTGACAAAAGAGAAAAATATGGTAAAATAAGTTTGTAGAAAAAGTTCCTACCACTACAAGAAATAAAAAAATGTTAAGAAAATCCATTCAAAGCCAGTAAAAAAATAGGGATTAGGAGTTACGGAAAATGCTAAAAAAACAACAAAAAAATTGAAAAAAATTAAGCAAAAAGCAATTTTAATGTCTGAAAAAAATCTTTGTAATATTGATGAATAAAGGGTTTTCTTGAAAGTACGGGTTAAAGTAGTTTATCCATTAAAACAAGGATTGAAACTTCTTCAAATCTTTTTCAATACTTCTTCTTTAATATGTTAAAGTAGTTTATCCATTAAAACAAGGATTGAAACACTATAAATATCATCGTGGGCGAAGTCTATAAGACCCGTTAAAGTAGTTTATCCATTAAAAACAAGGATTGAAACAATCGAAGGATTTATTTTTTTAGGATATCCCATCCCTTGTTAAAGTAGTTTATCCATTAAAAACAAGGATTGAAACTTGCAAACCCTGATTCGAAAAAGTCAAATGTTTGAAGGAGTTAAAGTAGTTTATCCATTAAAACAAGGATTGAAACTTCATTAATCTCATTTTTTTCCATTCTTTGTTCTCTGTTAAAGTAGTTTATCCATTAAAACAAGGATTGAAACGCTCTTCTGATAGCAGTATAATGGGGTTTTTCTCCCCGTTAAAGTAGTTTATCCATTAAAAACAAGGATTGAAACTTACCATCTAAACGAGGAAAGAAGTCCAAGTGGAACAGGTTAAAGTAGTTTATCCATTAAAACAAGGATTGAAACAAATGGACGGTTAATGCTTTCATATGATACCTCCTTAGTTAAAGTAGTTTATCCATTAAAAACAAGGATAAAAGTTTAAAGAAATTTAATCACAGTAGTATCTGTGATTTTTTAAAAAAATAAAAATATAAAAAAATAAAATTTGATTTTTAATTGATAAGGTAAAATAATAGTAAAATAAATATTAAATTAAAAAAACATATCTAAGAAAGGATAAAAAAACTATGGAACTATATATAACAGATTTGGGGACAGTGGTAAAAAAAGAGATGATTTGTTTGAGATAACTACGAGTGAGAAGAAAGTGGCAGTAGCTCCACAAAAAGATAAAATCATTAGTGCTATCTAAAGGGATATTTTTTTAACAACAGATGTAATAAAATTGGCAGTGGATAATAATATTGATATAGTGATTGTTGATAATTTTGGAAATCCTTATGGAAGATTTTTGGCAAAAGTAAATTTGGTTCAACAGCTAATATTAGAAGAAAAACAGTTGGAAATATTTGGGACTCAAAAAGGGAATTGAATTGGCAAAACAGATATTGATACAAAAAAATTAAAAAAATTGTGCAGAACATTTGGAAGATTTGAAGATAAAAAGAGAAGCGAAAAAGCATTTTTTTGGATAAGCAAATAAAAGAAATGAAAAAGATATATTTATCAAATAAAATTAGTAGAAGGAAATGTTAGTGAAAAAAAGAGGAACTTTGATGGGGTATGAAGGAAATGCAGCAAAAATATACTACAAAACATTGTCAGAATTGATACCAGAAGAATTTAAATTTGAAAAAGAAGTATGCATCCAGCAGAAGATGAATTTAATGCAATGTTAAACTATGCTTTTTGGAATACTATACAGTAAAGTTGAAAAAAAGCTTGTATAATTGCGGGACTTGATCCTTATGTTGGAATAATTCATACAGATAATTATGGGAAAAAAATCGCTTGTTTTTTTGATTTAATAGAAAGTTATAGACATTTGGCTAGTAGAACAGTATTTTTCACTTTTTACACAAAAAGAGTTCAAAAAAATATTTTTTCAAAAGAGAAGGAAATAGTGTTATGTTGGTAGGCGATGGAAAAAGTTTTGGTTGAGAGTTTTTATAACAGATTGGAAAAAGGTGCGTTACAATAACAGAAATATTTCGAGTTTAGATAAGTTACAGTTTGAATGTCATGAATTAGCAAATTTTTTTGATATCAAAGTAAAATTAAAAATTTTTGGGGACTTGAGGACTAATTTTTGAATTATTTATAGAAGGTGATTGAAAATGATGACTTGGTTGATATACGATATAACAGATGATAGAAATAGAAGAGAAATTATTAGAATAGCACAAAAAGCATGGATTATACAGGGTTCAGAAGTCGGTATTTCTAGGAAATATAGAAAAAGATGAAGTTGATGAAATTATAGTGGAAACAAAAAAAGCAATTGATTTACGAGAAGATTCAGTATATTTTTCCCAGTTTGTGAAGCAGATTACAAAAAGGCAACATTGTTGGGATTATCTTTTGAACAAGATATCGTTAAAGATGAGAAGCCAGTACTATTTTTTTAAAAAGAGGTGAATAAAAAAATGGAAGTTATTAAATCTCAAAAAAATATCAATATTTGAAGTTTTTGGACTATATTTTTTTGTCCTAGAATAATATATTATGAAAATGTGCTAAAAAAATGTTTGGAGAAAAAAAGAAGATTCTAACAAGGAAGAAGAGGAAAGGGTGAAAGGAAAAAAATAGTATAAATAGGAAATGGATATGGGATAGATTGAAATTAAAAAAACAAAATATAGAACAAATGATAAATTCAAATCAAAAAAACATATTACACTGGTATAATAAAAGAATTTAACAAAGAGTTGTCTTCAGAAAAAAATATCATTTTTATGGAAAAATTAGATGACATACTTCTTTTAGAAGACGAAACAATAGTTCCAGTTTATTACTATAATGCTAAATATACAGCAAGAGAAGAAAAATAGATACAAATATATAGTAGCCATGTTTTTTTAATATTAATTGAAGAAAAGTATAAAATTAAATCTCAAAAAGGGTATATTTTGTTTTTTTAAATGGTTTATCATTAAAGAAAATAGAATGTACAAATAAAGATTTGGAAAAAAAGTAAAAAGAAAGTGCTGCTGAAGTATTAAAAAAATAATTGAAACTGAGCGATACCCAATAGAAGCAGAAGGCGGTACAAAATGCCGAGATTGTTATTACAAAAAAATTTGTGGAAGATAGTATTAAAAAAATAAAAATAGAGGAAATCATTTTTTTAGTAAAATTATCATAAATAGATTTTTCTCTTTTTGTAAAAAAATCAAAAATTTTTGAAAAAAATAAGAAAGTATGGTAAAATAAGTTCGTGGTGAAAAATTCCTACCACTATCAAAAAAATAAAAAAAGAGAAAGAAAAATCTACTCAAAGTCAATAAAAAAATGAGGGTTAGGAGTTACGGAAAATGCTAAAAAAACAGCAAAAAAACGATAAAAATTAATCAAAAAAATACGATTTTTAATGTCTGAAAAAAAATCTCTGTAGCACCTATAAATAAAGGATTTTCTTGAAAATATGGGTTAAAGTAGTGAATCCATTAAAACAAGGATTGAAACAATAATTTAGTTACTCCTATCCATATAAAGGTATGTTAAAAGTAGTGAATCCATTAAAACAAGGATTGAAACATTTACCCTCATCCTTGACGATTAGTGAAGTGTTAAAGTAGTGAATCCATTAAAACAAGGATTGAAACCTCTTCTATCTTTTTCTCTTTCGGAGTTTTTTTAAGAACGTTAAAGTAGTGAATCCATTAAAACAAGGATTGAAACTTCTTTTAATTTTTTTAGGAAGGTTTTCTAACCAACCTAGTTAAAGTAGTGAATCCATTAAAACAAGGATTGAAACATTATTGAATTTTTTTATTGTAGTTTTTCAACTTCTTTTTCGTTAAAGAAGTGAATCCATTAAAACAAGGAAAAAAATATTTAATCACAATTTATAGTTGTGATTTTTTGAAAAAAATTAAAAGATGTGGTATAATTATACTAATAATATTAGTTTAAATTAAAAAAAGAGATTAGTAATTCTATTTTTTTAAAATTAATAACACAGGAAATTAAATAGTGAAATAACAATAGAATATTCTTTCGTTGAAAAACATTAATAAATAAAAAAATGAGAGGAGAAAATAAATGAAAAAAATTCAAAATATATTTATGAAGTAGAATTAGAGCAGATAACACCTTATGTCAATGAAATAGATGGAGAAGGTAAAGATATTTTTGAGACCGACAGAGTTTAAGCCGAGATTCGATAGATTTCTTGCTGGAAAATATAAAAGAAAAAAAGATATAGAAAAATTTTTTTATTAGAAAGCAATGGGGAAAAAGAGAAAAGCATTTGACTATAATGTTACTATTAAAACAAGGGAAAAATATGAGGATCGTAAAAGAGTATAGAATATTTATGACAGCAGGTGGGAAAAAAGTAGGAGGTTATAAAGCTAGAAAAGAAAATATAAAAATTAGAAATAGTTTTCTTTTTCTTTAAATTCAGAAATGATAAAATTAATAAAAAGAAAAACTTGCCTGAATTTTTTTAGCAACAACAAATTTTTGGGAAAAAGAAAAAAATAAATGCTTTTGGCTCTTTTTATATTTCTAAAACTGATTTAAGTTATAAAGATATAGATGAGATTGAAGCATTAAAAGATTACAAAATTCTTTAAGACTGATGCAGAGAATAAAGAATATTTGAAATTAAAAAGGAAATGATGTTGAAAAAAATATTAAAAAGATTTAGAATTTAATACAAAAAAATAAAAGATAGAATTTCCAAAAAAAGCATTAATTCTTTTTAAGAATCGATATAGACAGGAAAGAATCATTAGAGCAATGAAAAATTTTTGAAAACCAAAAAAATAATGATTATAGATTATATTTTTGTACCTAATTTAGAATTAATAAAAGCATTAACTAAAAGAAGATAAAATATATGAAACAAAAACAAACGAAAGAGTTCAGTATACCGGAGATCCTACTTTATAAACCAGAAGTATTTGATTATAAAGAGTTTAATAAGTATATAGAACAACAAATGAAAGGAGAATAAAATAATGAAAATTGTAGGGATTACATTAGGACCAATAGTAGAAACCATTTCAGAAAGTAGAAAAAAATTTATGAAATAGCAAATGCTTCGGCTTTTTTTCAACATTCATGTATGAGTTTTTTTAAAAAAAGTGAGTTCTTCAAAAAAATTATGAGATAATAACACCTCATTTTGAAAAATAAAGAAAATGAGAATAAGTTATATCCTGATCGAGCCATTTTGAAAAATAAAGGCGGAAGAAAAAGAAGAAATAGGAAAAAAAGTGATGAAGATATAGTAAAAGAAATAGAACATTTTAAAAATGAAGTTTTTTTGAGGAATTTCTAGAAAAAAATAAAAAAATAAAAAAACTAAAAAAATAACATTTTTAGAAGATTTAGAAAAAAATAAATAAAATTATTAAAAAAAGGAAAAATAAAAGTTTCAGGGATAACTATGAAGAGCAAATAGATTTATTAAAAAGAATATATAAATTTTTAATATTGTTTTGATGAATGTAGAAAAAAAGAAGATATCAAAGAAATTTTTTTCAAAGTTAGACGGAATAGAGTTAATTAAAAAAACTTTCCAATTCAATACAATGAAAAAAAGTGATAAATGAAATTATAGCAGATAGTTTATCTGAAAAAAATAAAAATTGAGAGAAGATAGTTTTTTTAGTAAATGAAAAATAATTACAGAGCAATTATTTCTCTTGATTTAGATAATATGGGGAAATTTTTTCTCAAGAAGAAATAGAAAAGATAAAAAGATGTTTCAGTTAGGATACATAACTATATTTCAAAAATTAAAAAGAATTTATAGAATCTAAAAAAAGAAATGAGAAATCAGAAGGATTAGTTTTTGTATTCAGCTGGTGATGACATATTAGCTATTTTGAATCCTAAATATATACTTGAGTTTATTGAAAAAGCTTGTAGATTATTAAAAGAGTGCTTTTGGAAATGAAAAATAAGGCATTAAGTGTGTCTTTTGGAATATTTATTTGCTATGATAAAAATCCAATTAAGGAATCTATTGAAAAAAATCTCATGAATTATTATTCTATAAAGCAAAAGAAATAAATGAGAAAAAAATTCAGCAGTAGTATCAGTACAAAAAGCATAGTGGACAAAGTTTTTGAATTTACAATAAATAACTTAGTTAAAAGATATGGAGTTTAATGATAAAAAAATAATATTTTTAGCAAAATGAATAATTATTTAAAAAAATACATAGAAAAAAAGGTCAAGTTTATTCAAAAGAAAGAGGAAAAATTACTGAATACAATTATTCAAAAAAAGTTTATATGAATAATTTTATTTTTTTAAAGAAATTATTACAAGTCCAGAACAAATAAATAATTTTTTTAAGTAATCTGTTTGATAGTAAAAAAAGAAAAATAATGAATTATTAAATGATTTATATGAGCTATTAGTTTATGTTGGAAAAGAAAATTCCAAACCAGAAGAAAAAAATTTGAGGAAAAAAATTAGAAAAAAATAGTTTCATATTTTTAAATTGATAAAATTTTTATGAAGATAGAGGGGAAAAATAATATGGTAGAATATTTTATAAAATTGAAACCATTGAATCCTTTTTATTTTTGGGAGTACAAAAAGTTTTGATGACAATAAAAACGACAAAGATTATAAAAAGCCATATTTCTTAAAAAGGAAACATGTATCCGCAGCAAACAGCTGTATTAGGAATGTTACGAAAAAAATACTGGAAGATAATGGAATTTTTAATAAGCAATGCGAAAAGGAATAATGAACAAAAAAATAGAGAAAAAAAGAATATATAGGAAATTTAACTAAAAATTTCAGAAAGTACATTTGGGAAAAATAGAGAGTATTAGTTCAGTACAAGTTTATATTGACGATATTCCATATTATTTTTTTATGAAGATAATAAAACAGGGGAAACAAATGCAAAAATTTTCTGATATAAAAAAATTTTACTAATAAAAAAATGGAGAAAAAAAGGTTATTAGAATATAATCCAAAAAGTTTTTGGAGAATATTTTTGTGAATTTTTAAAAATAAAGATAAAAAAAGTAAAGATAAAATTTTTAAAGAAGTTGCAGAATTGGGAATAGATAAGCAAAAAAAGAAGGCGAAGATAATAGTTTATTTAAAAAAAGCAAAGATATTTATTTAAAGAAAGAAATATTTATTTTTGGTTTTTATGTAATTCTAAAAAGATGTCAATATAAAAAAATGGGTTTGTTCAATTAGGAGATAAGTATTCGATTTTTTTATTTAGAAGTTAAGAAAAACAAAACAGAAAAAAATTTAGAGATTAATGTGAATCAAGAAAAATAATTTGATGTTGTTTACAAGTGATATGTATATAGAACAAGATGATTTAAATAAATTGTTAGAATTAGTGAAGGAATAAATTTAAAAAAATAGTAAATTTAAATTTATTAATGATAATAATAGTGAATTTTTATAAAAATAAAAAAATTCACAGAACTTAATAAAAAAAGAGGAAGTATTCTAATAAGCAACAATGAAGTTATTAAGATTTTAGAAAAATGAGAAATATAAAAAAATTATAAAAAAAGTAGGATTTAATGATTATAAATTAATAGAAGGAGATAAATAGTATGAAAGCAAAGTTATTTAGAATGCGTTTAGTTACAAATTTACATATGGGAAGTGGAGAAGCTAATTTTAATTTTTATAGATAATCAAGTGCAAAGAGATCCGATTACAGAATATCCAAATATGCATCCTTCAGGGATAAAAAGGTGCACTAAGAGAATTTTTTTGATGGAATTGAAAGTAAAGAATATGTGAGAGAAATTTTTTTGGTTCAGAAAATACTGAAAAGGAAGATAATAAACAAGGCGAAGTAAGTTTTATTGAAGGTAAATTATTATCAATTCCTGTAAGAAGTAATAAAAAGTCATATTTTTATGGGGACAACAATAGAGATAATAAAAAGAATATGTAGAATTTAGTAAGCTATTTGGAAAAAAATACTGAGAATTTGAAAGAAATAGAAGAAGAATTAAAAAAATAGAAAAACTATCTGAAAAAAATAGAAAAATTTGTGTGATTGGAAATCAAGAAGAAGGGTTATTGATCGAAAGTTTTGAAAAATGATGAGATAGGGTTTTTTTATCAAGAGGATGATATATTGATTAAAGTGCTGGGAATAAAAGATATAGTTATATTAAAAAGAAGAAATTTTTTTAAAGACGAGATTTCAAGAAGATTACCAGTAATTGCAAGAAATTGTCTTGAAAAATGGGGTAAGCAAGAATTTGTGGTATGAAGAAGTAGTACCTAGAGAATCAGTATTTTTATACAGGAATTGTTAATTCACAAAAATACTGCAAAATTTAAAGATTTTTTTGTAAAAAAATTAGAAGATAATTTGATTCAAATTGGTGCTAATGCAACAATCGGTTATGGATTTACAAAATTTGAAGAGGTGAAATAGGATGAATAGAAGAGTAGAAAAATATTTTTCCTGGTATTTTTAAAAATGGTAAATGAAGAATTTTATGAAGAAATAAAAGGTCAAGGAATACCTTCGGAATATAAGGGGTATATATCGACATTTGGAGCTATGGTAATTCAGAATGGTTTGATACCGGCATTAGCTTATTTTTGAAAAAAATGATGCAAAATGAAAAAGGAAACAGAAAAAGAATATCGAATATAGTAAAAAAATTTTTTTAAAGGTAAAAAGGTATAATTAAAATAAATGATAATAAAAAAAGTTATGTCAGTACTTATCTGAAGAAGTTCAATCAAAAAGAATGGTAAAAAGATAAATTGAGAGAAATTGAAAATAAAGTTATAGATATTTCAATAGCAATAAAATTAGCTTTTAAGAACTTTTTTTAGAAGAAAAAAATAGGAGGGGTATAATGGAAAAAATATGATATTAATTTAGGCTTTTCATTATATGAAATCAAGATTACAAAAAGTTTTATTTAGATAAAGAATATAAAGAAAAAAAGCTTCGCTTTGAAGTAATAAAAAAATAGATAAAAAAAATAATAATCAAAAAAATTTGGAAGATTTAATAAATATTGATAAAATTTACTTTTCAGTAAATTATCCAGGATTATTGATTGGGACAGGAACAACGATTGAATATACACCTTTTAATAAAGAAAAAGATAATAATTTTTAAAAACAGGTCTATCTTTTGATTATACAACTGGTCTTCCATATATTCCAGGAAGTGGTATAAAAGGTGTGATTAGAGATTTCTTTTCCTCAAAAAAATCGAAGATAAAAAAATTATTCAGAAAAAGAAAAATTGAAATATCAAGAGCAAAATGAAGCTAAAATGGAACTAATAAATCAAATTTTGGAATCAAATTATTCTTTTGAAGAGATTGAAAAATAAAAAGAATCTATTTTTTTGATGGAAGAGATTTTTAGAGAAAAAGAAAATTTAGAGGAAGAAAAAAATTTTTTTACCAATATTTAAAAAGAGATAAATTTATTGAAGGAAGAATACTGGTTCAAGATGGAAAACAAATTTTAGATAAAGATTATATTACACCTCATAAAAAAATATTAGAAAATCCTGTACCAATACAGATTTTTAAAAAAATAGTGCCAGAGACAGAAATAGAAATATTATTTCAATTAAATGAAACTAAAAATATTTAAATCTGAGGGAAATGACATAATTATTACAAAAGAACAAAAAGAAAAAAATTTATTTACAGAAATTTTATCTTTAACAGGATTAGGTGCTAAGACAAATGTTGGTTATGGTCATTTTAATGTGGAAAAAAAGTGCTGAGATAATAAAAAAAGTAGAACAAATAAAAAAAGAAAAAAAGAAGAAGAAAAAAATAAAAAAACAAGAAAAAGAGAAATTAGAAGCAATACAAAAAAACAAAAAAAGAAAATATGAGTGATTTTGAAAAGTTTGTTTATGAATTTAAAAATGAATGGAATGAACAAACTAAAAAAAGGAAAAAGTTTCTGAAATAGAAAAATTTGAAGGTGAAGAAAAAAAGAAATAGCAAAATTATTTTTTTATCAGATTTAAAAAAATGATAAAAAAACCTAGTAAAAAAACAAAAGAAAAAAATAAAAAAATTAGAAGAAATTATAAATTCTTAATATGGAGAAGCAAGTATTTTTTTAGAGAGGTAAAAATGGAAAATCATAAAAAAAGAAGAAATAGATACTGAAAAAAAGTAAGAATTCAGAAGAGAGTGAGAAACAAGAACAAACAGAAAAGTTGATTTCAACTCATATTTTTTTATTTTGCCATTTAAGATATTGAATCCAGATAATATAGATAGGATAGAGTTGCTTCTTAAAGAAAAAAAGAAAAAAATGGGAAGATTGTAAAATTAATCCAGATGTAGAAAAAAATATTTAAATAAATATGCGAAAGAAGCACTATTCTCAAATTATGGCGATAGTGGTAATGATGATAAAAGTAATAGAAAAAAATTTATAAAGATATTCAAAAAGGAATATATAAAATTTATTTTTGAACACAATGATAAAGAGGTAGAAAAAAAGTTTTTAAAAAAAGAATATTTATTGGAAATAGAAGATATAAAACTGAAAATGTTTTTGATACAAAATATAGGTACGTTATCATTTATTTTTAAATAATAGAAAATATAAAGAAATAGAAGATATTTTATATATAAACAATTTAGGAAGAAAAATTATATAGAGCATATACAAGAGAAGAATGTCCAAAAATAAGTTTGTATGATACAAATAGAAGAGAAATAGTAAGTCAAGATATTTATAGTGCAGATATTGTAAAGAAAAACTGAAAAAAACTAAAAAAATAATATAATTTCTTATTTTTTTAAAAAAACAGAGGATATAGAGATTATACTAGATGACAGGATGTTTGTAATGTCTCATTATATTTCTGAAGTAAAAAAAGGAAAAAAAGGAATAGAAGATTTTTTTCTTTGAAGAAAAAAACAAATTGATGAATGGAGAAAATCTAAAAACTGGTATAAATATTTTTTTATAGATACTGGTGATCCAATGTGTCAAGATGAAAAAAATGATGGAGGAACTATTGGAAAATTCTACATATGTACGTTGGAAGGATTATAAAACTTTATATGGAATTTCTAGATATTCGTTTTCTGCTTGGTCAAGTAGCGATTTTATAAATAATCACATGAAAAAAATCATTACTTTCAATTAGTCTCTTTAGTAGTCGCTCAAAAAGCAACTATTATTTCTTTGAATGAAAAAAATGAATAATTTAATTAATAGAATAATTAATGGAAAAAGATGATGAGACTTATGAAAGCAATGAAGAAACAAAAAGAATATCTAACTTATTTATCGAAAAATGCATTTTTTTCTGAAATTACACAGCAAGAACAAGGAATAGAATTATATGATTTTTTTCCAAAAAAATGAGAATAAAGGAATTATTAGAAGAATTAGATTTGAAGATAAAAACTTTAAATGAAAAAAATTAGAAAGAGATAGCGATAAGAGAGATGAAGAAAGAGAAAAAGAAAACCAAAGTAAAATAGAAAGATTTGGAATTCTATTTGCAATTGTTGGTTTATTTGCTGGAGGTATATTTGAAATTAGTTTTGAGGGAAAAAAAGTATATTAGAAATAGCTACAATGATTATTCTAATAGTTTGTGTAGTGATATTTAGCAAACCTTTAATAAATTATAGTGAATTTCCAAAATATTTAAAAAGAAGTGTGTGATTCTTGGAAAGGTAAGAAAAAAATGATAGAAAAGAGTAGATGGATTGAAAAATTTGAAAGTGAATTAGAAAGAAAAAAAGGTTTTTTTGTTTGTATGGAAGTATAGATGACGATTATTTTTTTATAAAGAGAGTACTTGTGATATAAATGAATTTTTTTGAAAAAAATTTGGAGATGATAAGTTTATTGGAACTGATTATTTTGAAAAAAATGATAGAAAGTGAAGAGCAGCAAGATGAAGAAAAATGAAATAAATAGTTTATCTAATGGGGTATTTCTAAATACAAGAGTTGATTTTTTAAAAAAATGTTCAAAAAAATTAGAAAATTCAAGTGAGAAAAAAATATAATTATTAAAGATCCAAGATTATTTTTTTGGAGATTCTTCATGCTATGATTATTCATATACCTTGAGATATTTTTTGAATATATTAATTCGGAAAAAAATGATAGGAAAATAATTTTTTTATTTGTGAAAATTTAGGAGATTTTCCTGAGAAATTGACAGTAAATAATCCTTATGTATCAACGATTTATATTGATTATCCAGAAGAAGATGAAAGAGAAACTTATATTAAAGATTTTTTAAAAATTTTTTATCATAGAGAAAAAGTGGACAAGAATCGAGTTTCATAAAAAGAAGATTTTTAATATTTTCCTAAAAAAATAACAGGGAAAAAGAAAAACTAAAAAGAAATAGCTAATATTTTTTTAAAAAAATCGGTAAAAAAACTAAAACAATTTATGATCCTTCAAAGAGTATTAAAGAGATAGTTAATGATTATGATTTTTGGTGAAAAGAAATCACCATGGGTAAATTTAAAGAATAGTACAATAAAAAAAGATTAGAAACAAAAATTAAAAAAAGAGTAAAAAGGACAAGATGAAGCAATTGAATTTGTAAAAAAAGTAGTTTATAGAGCTAAGCTAAATTTAAAATGGTGTTATGCAAACCATATAGTACAAAGCCAACAGGAGTTATGTTTTTTTACTGGACCTTCTGGTGTTGGGAAAACAGAGTTGGCAAAGGCCCTTACAGAATGTATTTTTGGAGATGAAAGTGCTTTTTAAAAAGATTTGATATGAGTGAATATAAAAGTCCAGAAAGTATAAATAAATTAATTGGTTCTGATCCAGGATATGTAGGATATAATGAAGGTGGACAATTGACAAATTGGATTATGTCAAATCCGTATTCAGTAATTTTTATTTGATGAAATAGATAAAGCAAATGTGAAAATATGGGATACATTTCTTCAAATATTAGAAGATGGAAGATTAACAGATAATAAAGGAAATACAGGATATTTTTACAGAATCAATAATCATATTTACTTCTAATATAGGAAATGCAGAGTTTGATGAAATAGCTGAAAAAACCCTAAAAAAACACTATTTAGATAGCTTTTAAATAAATATTTTGAAAAAGAAGTTGGAAGAATTGAAATTCTAAATAGATTCGGTGATAATAAAAATAGTATTTAATCATATAAGTAAAGATGTATTTGAAGAAATTATTGAAACTAAGCTTGAAATAGTACTCAAAAAAATATGAAAAAAAGGATAAAAAAATTTAGAATTAGAAATAGAAAAATATAAAAGAAATGAAACAATTTTTTTATGAGAAAAATTAGAAACTTCAAAAAAATTTGGTGCAAGATTAGTAAATACTCTTATAGAAAAATTATTTTTGTAAATGAGTTTTCTATATTTTATACTGAAAAAAATAATAATAAAAAAATAAAATTATAGCTTTTTGTTAATGATGAAAAAGGTTGAATTTAGATGTTAATAAATATTGCAAAAAAATAGATAAAAACTGTAAAGTTTTAGGTCCTGGAAAAAAAGATATATAATCTGGGTACAGGGCTGTTTTTTTCAATTGTAAAGGATGTTATAATACAGAATACCAATCATTTGAAAAAAATATTAATTGATACAGAAAAAAATAATAAATGATATTTTTATCATTAAAATCAAATATAGAAGGAGTTACATTTTTAGGCGGAGAACCTTTATTACAAGCAAAAGCAGCTTGCACTAATAGCTCAAAAAAATGTCAAGAGAATAACTTATCAGTTCTATGTTATACAGGTTTTGAATATGAAAATTTAAAAAAAGGATAAAAATGAAAATGTAGAAGAACTTTTTAAATATATTGATGTTTTTAATTGATGGACTTTATATAGAAAAAAATTAGCTATAAATAGAGAATTTAAAGGATCTTCTAATCAGAAAAATTATTTATTTTTACAAAATAGATACAGCAAAAAAAGATTTTGATGTTGAAAAATTCATACGAAATAGAAATAAGTAAGAATAATATACAGATAAAGGGGTTTTATAAATGATAAAAAGCTGAGAAAGACATCTATATTCAATATTTAGGTGGAGCTCAGAAGTTGGAGCTACATCAATATTTTTTTATATTGGAAAGGTGAAAAAATTTTAATAGATTCAGGAGCAAGACAAACAAAAGATAAATATCCTATCTTTGAAGAAATTAGTGATGATATTGATTTGTTTACTAACACATCTACATGGAGATCATGTTGGTTCTTTAATGGAATGTGAAAAATCAATTGAATTTAAAAAAAGAATGATAACAGTTCCTGATAATAAAGCTATGTTGGAAAATTGCTTTGAAAGATTCTCAAAAAAATATTAAATAATAATTTAGAAAAAGAAGATAATATAAAAGAGAAACAAAAAAATAGAAGAAAAATTAGAAATATATTCTGATGAAAATATAGATAGAGTTATAAAAAAATGGAGACAAAATGATTTTTTTATAAATCTATTTATATAGGAAAAATAAATTTAAAAAAATAACGTTTTATAAAACATCCCATTTATTAGGTTCATTAGGAATCTTATTTGAAGATGGGAATTATACGTTATTTTTTTAACTTGTGATTTTACTGAATCTAAAAAAATTTTTTTCCATCAAAAAAACAGAATTTATTTCAAAACTTAAAGATAAAAAAAATAGATACAATGATAACAGAAACAACTTATGGAAAAAAATGATGAAAGCGATGAAGTACTTAAAGAGAAAACATTGACAGATTTATCGTATGGAATAAATAAAAATATTTGAAAAATGAAGGAAATGTTCTTATTCCATGTTTTGCATTGGGAAGAATGCAGGAAGTAATTTCTGCTATTTTAAGATTAATTTTAGAAGGTAAAATACCAAGAGATACAAAAAAATTTACCTACATAATAGTTCAAATTCTTTTAGGAATAAAAATATACTGACAAATATTTAGAGCAATCTTTAGATATCTTAGCAGAAGAGTTGATAATAATGGAAAAGATTATTTTAAAAATTTTAACTAGAAAACAGAATCAAAAATTTTAAAATACGAGAAGAGAATTATAGTTTACTTAAAAGTTTACAAAAAAATTAAATATAGAAAGATATAATCCAAAAAGAAATTGCTAGTGAATTTAGAAAAGCTAATAAAGCAATTTTTTTCTTATCCAACCAGGGATGTTGGGATTTGAAAAAGAGCTATTTAAAGGTGCAGAATTAGCATTAGAAATAATTCATGGAAATAAAGATGGTATAATTTTTGTAGGTTATCAAGCTCCTAATACAGTAGGTGGAAAAAAATTCAGAATACAAACTATTTAGACTCTATAACAATTGAGAGAGAACTTATAAAAATAATAGAAATATATATAAAGTTACGTTTCCAGGACATGTTAGTGTAAGAGGTGTAATAGATTTAGTAAAAATTAAATCCAGAAAAATATTATGTTAGTTCATGGAGAGTTGGAAGCAAGTAAAAAGTGTAGCAAGAGGGATAAAGGATAAAAAAAGTGTTTATTCCAGAAATTGATGAAAAAGTTTACTTAGTTGATAATGGAGTAAAAAAATTTTTTTAGTATGCAGCATAAATTTTCTAGAATAATAATAGATACAGATAATGAATATAAATTAGATCCAGAAGGTGCTAATATTTTTAGAGAATGAAAAATATGATGGTTATCCTATTATAAAATTATTTAAAAGTAAAAAAATATAGGTAATATTCAAAGAGAATTATTACATTTTGAATTTATTATATCAGAAAAAAATAAAGAATTTTTTTGAAAAACTAGTACAAGAATTAAAAAAATATGGAAATAAGTTCTAATGTAAACTACTATAACAATAATAAAATAACAATGATGGAAGATTTAGCAATGTTAATTTCAGATACTAATGAAAAAAATCAAATATATATTTAATTAGTATACCTTTTTAAATTTATTGAAAAAAATTGTAGTTCTTTCACAAATGACAGGAACATATTTATATATGTATAATGGGAATAATTTCGATTTAATTCCAAATTTACCCTTTGATATTTCAGAAAAAGCAGAAGATAATTTAAGAGAAAAATATAGAACACTAGAGATAAAAAGCATTAATTCGTAAATTATGCTATTATCATCGAGTGAATGAAAGAAAAAGTAATAGAAGAAAAACTTTCTGAAAGACCAAATTATGATATTTCAAATGGAATTTATGAAAGAAATATATTTTATCATTCAGATAATTCGTTGTGGGGAGATATAGATCATATCTATGAGATAAAGTCAAAAGAAGTTGTAAAAGATTTAGAGTTTATATATTCGAAATTGAATGAAAAAAATTGAATCAATTCATATGTTGAATTATATATTTTCTTATAAAGAAAATAAAATTTATAGAGAAATTTTAGGTATTCAAAAAAATGAAATATTTGGAAAGTATTATTTGGAGAGTGGGATACAATATTTTAAGATAATAATAAAAAGAAATGAAAAATGAAAGAAATTATAGATAAGATAGAAAAAAATATAAAGAATTATAAGGAAGTATAATAATGAAAAATAGCAGTATATGATAAAAAAAGTAGAAATAAAAAAATGATAGTTATGATATAGAGATTCATTTGGAAAATCAAGTAGAATATTTGAATAATAAAAATTAATAAAAATGAAATTTTAAAAATTTTAGATTATTTATATGGAAAAATAGATATATCTAAAAACACAGATATATATTATTTTGGAGAAAATTTAAGAATGTGGTCATCCTTACTTTTTATTTTTCTTATATTGATGAAAAATTCGCTTATTTCACCGAGATAGAGAGGTGAAAGAGAGTAATTTATTAAGGTTAAATTTAGAAAATATAGGCTTAGAGGAAGAAAATATAAAAAAATATACTATCAAAAAGAAGAGTATAATAGTTTACCAGAATTTATAAAAAAATCTTTATTATGATAATGAAAAATATGAAAGAATGCGAACTTTCAGAGATAGGAAAATTATATGTTGAAAAATATTAAGAATAGAAGAAAATAAATATAGAAATATTTATGTAATTTCAGATATTCATGCTCATGGAGATTTATTAGAAAAAAATTATTAGAAAAAAATAGAATATTCAAAGGAAGATTTGTTTTTAATTTTAGGTGATTCCTGTGACAGAGGAAATGAACTAGAAAAAAACTTATGAAATATTATTTAAATTGCAAAAGGAAAGCAATTTGATACATTTGATAGGAAATCATGAGAAAATGCTAGAAGATTATTATATGGGAATTGAAAGAGAAACATATCTTATAAATGAAAAATGGTAGTACGAGAGAGAAATTTTTAGATAGTAATGAAAAATTTAAAGGATAAAATATTAGATTTTATTTATGAGATGCTACATATTGTATACAGTGAAAATTATATATTTGTTCATGCAGGAATAGATAAAAATATCTCTTGAAAATCAAAAATGAAAAAAATATTTTATGGACAAGAGATAGATTTTGTTGGATAAAGATAATGAAAAATAAGAAAATGATTATTTTTTGGACACAAAGTATAGGAATATGGAATTATAAAAATAGATAATTTTTATAATTATATTGGTATGGATTGTGGAACTTATAAGTTTAACAGATTAGGCTGTTATGAATTGAAGAGCAAAAATTTATATGAGTGAGGAAAAATATATGAAAAATAATATAAAAAAATATTTTATTTTTAAAAAAAGACTCAAATTCAGTTTTTATGCAAAGATGGAGAAGAAGAAGTCAGACTTTTAAGAAATGTTTTTTCTGTGTATGACGATGTAGAAGAAGGAGATGTTTGGGAATTAAGATGGAATAAAAAAAGAGAACAATATGACCATTTCTCACAACTATTTGATGCACAGTATTATAGAAAAACTTTTCAGAAGGAGTTACTTATAGAGGAAAAATATTTAGAACAGCAATGAATTTTTTTATTTGGTAAGAGTTGATAAGTATAAGTATGGGTTAGTTTTATAAAAACGGACACAGTTTCTAATGCTAATATTGGAGATGAAATAGAATTCATGGTAACTTATAAAAATGGAAAACCAGAATTGAGTAGTTACAAGGTTAATGAAGATAAATATATTGGGTTAATAGAAAAATCAAAAGAAAATTCAAAAATTACTTATTCACAGTGTAGAAGAAATAGAGATGATAAAGAATTAGTGGGTTGGAATTATTTAGTTGAAGATGTAGAAAATAACTTAAAAATTTAAAATATTTATTTCTTCAAAAAGTTGATACATATTATAATCAAAGAAATTATGAAATAATAGACACGCTAATAGTTGGAAATGAAAAAGTAGAAAGATATTTTTAATTGTAAAATTAAAAGATAAGAAAACAAGATATTGCCATTATAATCTTCAAGTAGATAAAGAGTTTAAAGAAAGAATCCAGTTAGAAAAAGATGAGTTTTTTTGCAGTGTTTAAGAAAAAAATGAATTAGATGTAGAAGATTTAACATATTATATTGAAAGAGAAGACATAGGATTAGCAAAAATTTAATATTGACTCTTATAGTTTAATCGAATTAAGTTTATTGGATACTTTGCACAATGATTGGATTTGTCTTGAATTAAATCGACATAGAATCCAGTTGAAACAAATTATGTATCCTAAAGAAGAAATAGAAAAATTTTTATATTTCAAAAAGTAATAAAAACATTTTCCGATAAAATAATATATCAGTTGAGTTCTCAAAAATAAGGAAAGTACTTTTAAAATAATAGATTATTTATAGAAGCTCCAGATATAGATTATTTAGAAGATGTTGTAGAAGTTGGAGATGTATTAAAAAAATTAAAAATATAAATATAAAGTAGGAGAAACTTTTTATTTTTTTATACACAACTTCCTGTATTTAGAAAAATCCATTAATTCAAATATTGAAGAATAAAATTCTCAGGAGATACAATAATAGCGAGAGTATATGAAGTAACAAATAATGATATACAAGTTATTATTGAAAATAAGTATAAACTAGTTATTCCAAAAAGAAAAATTTGAAAAAAATTAACAAAATTTGATATAAAAGATTACTATCAAAAAGATAAGCTATATGAATTCTATATTGATGATATTTCAAAAGAGACTGGTGAATTAACATTATTAGGTTATAATCCATCTAAAAATTAAAAAAATAATGCAAAAATTGAAAAAGATGATATTTTAGAGTGTACAGTAAAAACTACTTATCATGGATTAGTAGGTATTTATGAAAAAGATGGAGAATATATAGAAATAAAAAGTTCCAAGTGAAGAAATATCGTATCTTTCTAAGGAATTAAATTTTGAAGAAAAATAAAAAAATATCAATTTAAAGTTTTGGAAAAAGAAGAAAATTTATTAATATTGTCTCGTAAAAGATTATCTCCAAATATACGATGTGAATTAGAAGAAAATTATCCTGTTAGTAGTGAGATAGAAGGAATTTACTTTGCAGAAGACGAGGAAGGATTCTATTTTTAATTTGACAAATCAAGGTTATTCCTTAAATTTAGAGATTTAATAGGATATTTACCATATAACAAAAATTTCTTTATATCCTGATGTAGAAAAATTTAAAACAACAATTTTTGAAGAATTCATATAAAAAGTATAAAATAGATAGTTATCCTAAAAATATAAATAGTTTAAATTTGAAAGATAGAGCTATTCAGTTAAAGATGTTGGATGAACATTTTACAATAGAACAAATAATAGAAGAAATTAATTTTGATGAAATTGTTTTTAGATATAAAAAAATGTAACAAATAGAAAATTGATATCAACTGATGAGGATAAATTATACTTTGAATCAATTATAAAAAAATCAAAAATTATTTTTTTCAATAAAGAAAGATGAGTTTTTATTTGGAGAAGAAGTTTCAAAAGAAAAACTATTCATCAAAATTAGAAAAATATTATGTTCATTTAAAAAGAAAAATAAAGATAACAATATTATATATAATGATTTATATTCAATATTTGATGGTAATTATGATAAAAATTTATGTTTCATTGAAAAAAATTGAGTTATTAAATAATACAATAGAAGTTTCTTTTAAAAACAAAAAAATAAAAAAAGTTTTGACTGAAGGAAATTATTCTATTAAAGGAAATTTTGAAAATAGCTACCTTTTTGGGTGATGAAGAATTAAATATAAAAATAAAATTAAATTCAAAAAAATTTCAGATTTAAATTATAAATATTATATTTCTGAATTTGAAAAAGATATATGTATACTAAGATTAAATATTTTTGATGAAGATATGAAAGAAAATGAGATAGAAGTTACAGTTAAAGAAAAAAATTTCAGAAACAGAGTATATATGTAAAATTAATAAAGATGAAATTTTTAGTAAATACTAACACAAAATTATATTTAGGAGAAAAATATATTGTAAAATTAATGAAATCATAGATAAAAAAAGTAATTGGTGAGTTGAAAATTTATGAAAATGAAGATGAAATTATAAAAATAGTTGTTATAATTCTACAAGTATACTTAGAAGAAAAAGATTCAAGAATTTCAATTGAAACTCTACAGAAATATATTTTTAAAAAAAGGATAAGTATTATAAAAAAATACCAATATTTAACAAATACTATTCATTAATTTTATCAGGAAATAAAAAGGATAGCTATATTTTTTTAGTAAGGATGAATTTTCTAATGGAGCATTTGGAAAAAAATTTATTCAGGTTATAATTTAATCACTGATGAAAAAGTTATTTTGAAAAGATATAGTGCAGATAAAAATAGAAGAATATGAAAGTTTTTTTATCATGAGGCAAAACTTTTAAATGAAATGGATTTAGAAGTATTAATGAAAGTATACGAGTATGATCAAAAATGAATATGTAGGAGAATATATAGAAGGTAGAACATTTAGAAAAATATTTAGAGGAAGAAGAGCATACCTCTAAAGAAAAATGGATAAAACTAATTGCAATATGCGATGCTTTTAGACCTGATTCATAGTGAAGAAATTTATCATCTGGATATAAAGCCAGATAATGTTATGATTGATAAAAATGAAAATATAAAGTTAATTGATTTTGGTTGTTCACAATCGAAATATGAAGAATATGGAAAATACGGAACTTTACTCTATTCCTCTCCTAAACAATGTCTTGCGTACAACGAAAAATGAGAAGTTAAAAATACAGTGAAAAAGGATGATATCTATTCATTCGGTATAATGATGTATCAATGTTTTGTAGGAAAAGTTCCTTATGGCAATAATCTTGGAGAAGATGGTATAATAAAGGGACATAGAGAAGGAAGAACAGTTATAGAAGATATCGAATATAAGTATCACAGCCCAATCAAAGTAAATAAAAAGATAAATGTAAAAATTATCAGAAATTGTTGATAAATGTTTAGAAGTGAATGAAAAATGATAGATATGATAATATTTGGGACGTAAAAGAAGAGTTAGAAAAATTATTGAGGAGATTTAAATGGGATTTTTAACAGTATGTTTGGAGGACGTCGTTCAGATGATGAAGAAATATTAAGAAATCAACGAGAGCAACAAAGAACCCAAGAACAATTTAGAAAAGAAGTATTAAGACGGGAAGAAGAACACAAAAAAGTAGAAGATTTACAAAATGTAATATTTCAATTAAAAAGAAGAAATGAGAACTATAAAAAAATGAACAAAGAAACTTAAAAAGAAGTAAAGATGAGTTTGATAAAATTAAATTAAATGATAATAAAGTAAAAGAGGAGGTAACCAAAGCACAATTAGACAAAAAGAAAAGAAGAAGAAGAATTAAAAATAGAAATAAGATTTCTGAAAAAGAATATATGGAAGCAAAAACAAATTACTGAAAAAGTAAAAAAACAATTAGAAAAACATATAGAAAATAAAAATAGCATTGAGATAGAGAAAATTGATTGAAAGAAAATATTATAATTTTCAAAAAAATAGATTTGTAAATGGTAGAAGTAAAAATATGAAAGAACTAGAACTTGTAAAAGAAATTATCTATAATATTGCCAATTTCTACTATAATTCTGATGAATATCAAAAAGCTTTTAGATCTTTTTTTAGAATACAAAAGAATTTAGTACTTCAAAAGATGATAGAAATATAGCAAAAAGGAATTATCAATTCTTCATTTAAATGTGGAAAAATACAAAGATGTTGAAAAATTACTTAGAAGATTATTATGAAAAAGAAAAAGAAGAAGAGTATATTTTAAAATTGAAATTGTATTTAAAAACTAAATAATGAGAAAAAATGGAAGAATACATAGAAAAAAACAGAAGAATTATTTTTTTAAATGATACAAACAATATAGGGAAGCTTTACTGGGAAAAAAATATGCTGAATTACTCGAAGAATATTGTTGAATAAGAAAAAAATAATAAAAAAATTTATTAGCTATTTATTTTTTTGTACTTTTTATATAGAAAAATTTGCAAAAATTAAAAGAATTACTAACAAAAATTTGAATCATTTGAAGAAAAAAGAATTTTTTTGAAGGGTTATTAGATTTAAGAAATAATGAAAAATCAGTTAGCAGCTAAAAAGATGAAAAAAATATACAGAAAGATTGTATGGGAAAGTGTACTATCTAGAAGCTGTTAAAAATAATTTAAATGAAGATGATATATGTATCTTAAATGAATTTTTAAAAATTAAATTTGAAAAAAATAGAGAAGAATATGTTTTTTTACTGATTTTATGCATATTCAGAATAAAAAAATATGAGTTTTTAGCAGCTAAATTGGAATATGTGGTAAAAGTAAATAGAAAAGAAGAATTATCAAAAAAATTTTTAAAATGAAATAACAAATGTTTTTGGAAGAAGATACAAGGAAAAAAACAGGAAAAAGGTAATTTATCTTTATGGATAGCACTAATAAGAAATAAAGAATATTTAGAAAAAAATTAAGTAGTCCATTGCAGAAGAAATAAATAATATATTACAAAAATATTTATCAGAAGATGAGATTTTGAAATTAAAAGATGGACTAGAAGAAATACTAGAAATAGATATTTCAGAAGAATATACAATGTTAGATTTTAAAAAAATAATATTTCTTGGTATAGAGATATAAAAATGTAAAAATAATTTAACAGAAGATTTAAAAATTTATATTGAATTAACTGAAACTATGAATAAGGAAAAAAAGAAATGAAAAGAAAATAGCTCTTTCAAAAAGATCAAGTATTAGGTAAAAAAATTCAGATAATTTTGTAAAAATAGATAATTATTATGTAGAAGATAATAAAATCCAGGTTATAACAGAAGATTATACGAATTTGTATGAAGAATTTAAAGACAAATATACTGTTATGACATATGAAGATAAGTTAAAAGAATCATGTAAATTAATAGAGGCATTTAAAAAAATTAGAGAAGGAAGGCATAGTTTTTAATCGACTTAATCCTGATAATTTAGTTATTGGAGATGAAAATTACAAATTTAGATTTTTTTAAACTACATAAAACTAATTCAAATGGAAGTTTGAGTTCAACAAATAGTATTTTTAAATAAAAAGAGTAACTTTTATCAATCTCCAGAGTATATAGAAAAATATAGGAAAAGAAAGTAATATTTATATATTGGGCTTAATCTTACATGAAGTATTTTTATGGTTATCATGTTATAATGGGAATTGTAGATTCCAATTTGTCTTTAGAAATTAAAGAAAAAAATAAAAGATGCATTCTATCTTGAGAAAGATATAGATAAATCAATTGTAAAAATATATCTTCTGAAAGATTATATGGAGAAAATAGAGAAAAATACTGTTAAGATTAGAAAAAAATACAGCAAGTTTATTATGTTCCAAAATTAATAAGTAATTTGATAGAAGAAATTTTATCAAGTACAAAAATCAGCTAGACCTTCATTAGAGGAAATATCTGAAAGATTAGAAGATATAGCAGATGATACACAAAATTATACAGGTTATATTCCGAACAACTTTAAAAAGAAGATCTGATAAAAATTATAAATTTACTAAAAAGAAAATATAAATAGAATAACTGTTAGAGATGAAAATTTACAAAAAAATCATTTCAGAAGCAGAATGTGATAAAGATGCACCAGCTTTAATTGTATTAGAAATGAATGATAACAAAGTTTTTTTGAAATAAGTGAAATTGGAGAATTGTATAATCTTGTTGAACGAAAACAAAAAGAAGAATTAAATGTCTCAAAAGAAGAAATAAAAAGAAAAAAATTGAAAAAGCTGTTATTAGAAGGGAATTACAAAGAGTTCTCAGAAAAATAAAATTTCAGAAACTAAATCAGAAGAATTTCTTTTACGGTGTAAGAGAAATTTTAAATAAATATTTTGAAAATGGTATAATTGAATTGAGAATGAAAGAGAGTATTTTGAAGAAATTTTAGGAAATACTAAAAGAAGTTAGTCAATTATTTGCAACATCAGATTCAGTAATTCTATTTAAAATATTAGAAAAATTATTATATTAATAAGGAGAAAATAAAAATGTCAGCAGGAATAGAATTTGAGATTTTTTTATGGATGGTGTTAAAGATTTTTATTTTTTAAAAAGAAAAACAATATGGATCAAATAAATTCTAGTATGAGAAAAGAGATAGAAAAATTCTAAAAATAGATTTAGAAAAAAATTACAAAAGTATGTCTTCTAGTAATATTGAAGAATATAGAAATAAAAAGTATAGTAACAATCACAGAATATGTAAACTATTTTTAAGTAAAAATGAATTAAATGAAGTGAAGAAATATAAAGACTTACTAAAAGAAAGTAGAAAAACAACAAAATTTTTCTGAAATTTTGAAATCTATGATGAAGTAACAGAATATTATGATGAATATCAGTTTAGCCTATGAAGAAAAAAATAAGGAAGAACTTTTTAAAAAGAATATATAATATCAAAATTACAGGAAATGGGAAGAGAAATATATAGATGAAGATGGGAAAATTATTTCTCCTAAAGGAGAAAATGATTTAGTTATTGAAATTGAAAAAGATAATTTAAAATTAGATATTCCAGGAAAAGGAAGAAGTTGTGTTTCAACATTGATAGAATTTGAAAGAATAACACAAAAATGAATTAAAAAGAACAAAAACAGAATGGCATACGTTAGAAAAAAAGAAAAACTTAAAAATATTACTAAAGTAAGAGAAAAGTTAAATTTTAATCAGATTTATGATAAAAAGTTAATGAAAAAAAGAAAAAAATAGAAGGAAGTTCTGTAGATAGTTGGAGACTAGAATAATATTTCTTGTAAGTTATTAGTCTATAGGATGATAAAAAGTGCAATTTTTAAATGAGAAAGGAAAAAGCAAATGAATAGTATAGTTTTAGAACTTTCTGCACTGGAAGATAAAGTAATAGATAATACAGGAATGTATAGTCTGGAAATTCATAAAAAAATATCTGAAATCTTAGAAATAGAGAATAAAAAAACGAATTGAGAGTATCTAATATTTTTTGGAGAATTTTTTTAATGAAACAATACGACTTGAAAAATAAGAAATATAAAAATTAGAGTAATTACTAAAACACAAGAAAAAAATTTTTTTAAAATTGAGAGATCAATTATTTCAGATAGCTATAAATAAAGAGAAGATAGTGATTGGAGATGGGGTCTTTCAATTAGCTGGGATTATAACAAAAAATGATACTTGGTGTGTGAGTATGATATTGAAAAAGAAATAAAAAGTTTGAATGTAGATATACCTAATTTTTTTCTGCAAAAAAATAAACTTAAAAAAATTATAAATCCTATTCTGAAAAGATGAAAAATCTATTTTTTGGATTAAAAAAATACTAGAAATTATTTTTAAAAAGATGTGAAAAATGATACAAATTTAGTAATAGAAGGAATAAAAGAAAATATTTTTAAATTCTATTACAGTGAAAAAGGAATTTTATAGAGAGTAAATTTATTAAATAGCAAAGTCAAAAAAATATATTTAGGAGATATAGAAAGCAGTATTACGAGGATATTATGGAAATCTTTTTGTTTTTTCTTAAATATGTAAAATATACTGGTATAGGTGAATTTAGAGAATACGGATTTGGAGAAATGATAATTAAAAATTAAATGTACTCAAATAAAACAAGCAGATTTTTAAAGATTTAGATAAAAGGTAGAATATTTTTTTATTAAAAAAAGCGAGAAAAACAGTGAAATTAAAAAAGATGAAAAGGTAATTAAAAATGAAATACTCAATATTAAAATTCAAACGAAATGAAACACATACAATGAGAGATTTGGAAAAAGTTAAGAGGCTTTTTTAGCGGATAAGTACAGAAAAAAATATGGTTTTTTTCATAATCATTTGTCGGATGGCTATAATTATGCATATCCTAAGTTGCAATATAAACTGATTAAAAATATGCTTTTCTGTAATGGGAATTGGTGAAGATGTTACTGAGATAAATAAGAAAAACTTTTTGAAGAAATTGATTATTTAAATATTGATGGGAAATTTGATTTTTGATATTCAGAAGGAGATTGAAATTTTTTGATGATGAAATAGAGTTTACAGGGGATAAAAATGTATGAATATAGATTTGTGACACCGTATTTACCATTAAATGACAAAAATTTTTTTCTAAATACTTGAGGAGAGAGTACACATTGGAACAAGCGATTACGAATAACATTTTTAGAAGTATTAAAAGGTTTGGGAATTTGGCTTGAGAAAGAAAAATAAAATTTATGTTTCGGCAGATTTACAAATAACTTCAAGAGATTTGAAAAATGTAAATATGATAGCATTTATTGGAAATTTTTTTATACAAACATTAAAATTTCCCAGATTATTTTCTCACTTGGAAAAAAAGAAAAAGTTTAGGTTATGGAACGTTTGTGAAAGTCAAAAAAATAAATTTTTATGAAATTATATGAAACTAAATATTTTATAATTGATAAAACTAAATAGATATGGTAAAATGAATGTGGTTATTATTACCATATCTTTATATTTTAATTGTAATTTTTTTCTTGCTTGCAAAAGTAGCTAAAATAAAGGAATTGGGAGATAAAAAAAGTTACGGAAACAAGTGAAAAACAATAAAAAAATCTTGTCATATATCTGTTAATTTTTAATAGAGTTAGATTCTCAAAAAAACTCTATAAGAGTTGAAAATAAAGAGTCTGCTCTGTGGAACGGATAAAAGAAGGGAATCCAGTAGAATAAGGATTGAAAAAAGAAAAAGATTTGGAAATTTGGTTTGAAAAAAATAAAACGAAATATACTGATGAAATTTATGGAGATTTAATCTATGAAAAATTATAATATCGCCAAGTAAAACTAAAAAAATTAACAATTTTCCAATAAAAAGATAGTGGCTCTTTAAGCGAAAAAGAGCCTTTTTATCTAGAAATAACAAATGAAATTATTGAAAAAAATAAAAAAACCTTTTCTGTGGAAGAAATTGAGAAAAAGTTTAAATTGAAAAATGAAAAAGGCACAAAAGTTATTGGAATTTTATAAAAAAATTATGAAAAACGAGAAAAGCGGAAAATGCTTTTGGCAAGTTATACTGGTGTTGCGTATAAGGCTATAAAGATTGAAACGTTTGATAAAAAGTGATTTTGAATATTTGGAATCGCATTTGGTTATTTTGTCTGCTTTGTATGGGGATTTTTGACGCCCTTATACAAATGTGAAGGAGTATCGGCTTGATATGACAAATTCAATTTTTGAGAAAGTAAGTCGCTTTTATGAGAGTCTGGAAAACTAGCTATGAATGAAATATTTTTGAACAGGAAGACGTTATTTTAAATCTTGCTTCAAAGGAATATTCTAAACTTATAAACCCTGATAAATTGATTGATTTTTGAGTTTTGGGAAGATTCAAATGGGAAATTAAAAGCAAGTGAGTACGAAACTCGAAGAAAAATGAGAGGCTTTTACTTTGAATTATATTGTGAAAAAAATAAGATTAGTGATGTGAAAAAAATTGAGAAATATTACTTTGAATGGGTATGTTTTTGATGAGGATATGTCGGATGAGAGAAAATTTGTTTATGTGAAAAGAGTAATAAAAAAAGATAATTGTAAAAAGAGAAATGTATTGATTTTTATAAAGTTTGTGAAGGGGATATATATGAATAAATTAATCTTGATTTTTTTATTATTGGGAGTTTTAGGATTTTTCAAAAAGATAAAACTGTGATAAGAGATAAAAAAATATCTGAGGGAAAAAGAAAAATTTTTATTAAAACTTTCAGAACAAGCACCATATAAGACAGAAACTGAAAAATCTGGTAGATTATAGTTATATCTGCATTTTTTTAATAATTAAATAATTTAAAAAAATAGAGAGTTTTTAAATATATCCTCTCTATTTTTTTATTTATCTACGTTTATAACAAAAATTAATTAAAAATTTTCACTTTCACAAATCCTCCCACCTTAACTAAACGCCAACAAAATCGTAAGCAATACAATAATCGAAGGGCCTGACGGAATATTTAGTGTGTAGGAAAAATATAGTCCTGATAGTATTCCGATGAAATGAGAAAAATTATGGATAGAAATTATGATTGTTGAATATTTTCTTGCGAGTGAGGCTGCGATTGCCTGTGGGATTGTCAGGATTGAGATTATTAGGATGATTCCTATTGTCTTTTATGTTTATTATTATGACAGAGGATATTAGGATTATCATAAAGTAGTTTATGAAAGTTACTGGGACGCTGTGGATTTTGTAGAAGTTTTCATCAAAGCTGGTGTAGACGATGCTTTTGTAGAAGATGATGAAAAATGTGATTGTGATTATGTCCAGTATTAGCAGTAAAATTATGTTTAGGGTGTTGGATAAAAGGATATTTCCGAATAAATAAGTTGACATATCGGATTGATAGCCTGGTGTCAAGAAGGCAAAAATAATTCCGATAGCCATTCCCATTGACATAACGATACCTATTCCCAAATCACCGTCAACATGAAGAGTGTCTTTTAGAACCAAAATTAGCACACCTGACAATATTGAGAAAATCAGTCCAAAAAATAATGGATCTTTTATTGGCAAGTTAAAGAAATAAATTAGGTAGATTCCTATTCCAATACCGCCGTAAGAGGCATGGCTGATACTTGATGAAATAAAGACCATTTTTTTATTTACAATATAAGTTCCTATTATTCCACAGCATATACTAGAAAGAAGCCCCTACAATAAGGGCATTTCTCATAAAAGGCATATTCAAAAATTTTTTATAAATTCCATATTTCTCCCAATCTTTAATAATTTATCTTTTAATTTTGTAAATTTTATTTGTGTGAATGTAAAGTAAGGATTGCTGCACACATAATCTTCTTTTTCTCATAAACTCGAATACTGCCTTCCACGACAAAAATTGAATCGATGTAATCGTAGATTTTTTTCAAGCTCGTGAGAAATTACAACTATTGTTGAATCTGACAATTCCTTTATTTTTTTCAAAAAGTTTAAATTCAAATTCCTTTATCCAGAAATGATTCCGGCTCATCAAGAAAAAAATAAGTTCTGGCGAAGAAATTAAGGCACGTGCAATTAATGCCCTTTGAAGTTGTCCACCAGAAACTTCGTTTATTAATTTATTTTTTTAAATGAAAAATATCAAATTCCTTCAAAAAGTATTTCAGCACGTTTTTCTTCGTTGTTAAATCTTCTGAAAAAGATTATTTTTATTAGTTAATCCCGATATTACCAAATCAAAAAAATGTTAATAGGAAAGGAAGTGTCGAACTCCCTTATTTGTGGCAAATACCCAATTTTATTTTTCATTTGTAAAAAAACTCAATGTTGCCAGAACTTTTTTTCTCAAAAACCCAAGCATAACTTTTTACTAAAGTTGATTTTTTCCGCCACCATTTCTTCCCCAGAATTGCAACATTTTTTTCCTTTTAAAAAAATATCTAAGTTTATATCGTTCAAAAATATAATCATTGCTGTATTTAAAATTAAGATTTTGTACACTCACAAGTTTTTTTATTTTGTCCGTTAGCCATCAAATTTTTTTATCCTTTCGTTTTTTTCTTGTCATTTTTTATTGAATAAAAATTTTTTTAATTTAAATAATCTACAAACTGTTTTTAGATTTTCAAAGACATTTTTCCTTGTCAACATTAAATTCAGCGACTTTTGAGTTAGGAATTTCTTTTTGAAATGGCTTTCAGCACTTTGTTTTGGAAATTGAGGCTGAACTAAGATTGTAGTTACGTTATGTTCTTTTGCTTCGTCAATAATTTCCTTTATTTGCTGTGCTGATGGCTCTTTTTCCTTCCTGTTCGATTGAAATTTCTTCGATTGCGTAATTTTTTTAGGAAATAGTTTAATGCAGGGTGATAAATCATAAATGATTTTTTTAGTTTTTGAAGCCATTTTTTTGTGAAAGTTCTGCTTTTTACTTGATTAAGTTCTGTGATGAAAGCATTGTAATTTTTTTCAAAAGTTTCTTTTTTTGTCTGGGTAAAGTTTTGACAATTCATTTTTTTATATTTTTCAGCAATTTTTGGCATCATGTCAAGCGAGAACCATACATGCGGATCAATCCCACCGTGTCCTTCATGCTCGTGATGATGTTCGTGTTCTTCCTTTTTACCGTGTTCATGTCCATGCTCATGTTCGTGGTCATGATCATGATCTCCTTTGATAAATAAAATTTTTTTATCAACACCATCCAAAAACATTAACAATTTTATTTTTATCGCTTAGGCTGTTAGAAATTGTTTCTTCAAATCCTAACATATTGTAAGTGAAAAATACTTTTGAATTTTTCCAGAATTTTTCAAATCTGAAGGTTTTCGGCTCAAATAGTTCGTGATTCATATTTGGCTGCACAATTGAAAATAACTTCAAAATCATCTCCCTGCAATTTTTTTGAGCAAGCCATCTTAAAGGCGGCACGCTTGTTACAATTTTTTTCCTTTGCTCCTGCAGTAGTTCCTTGCTCTTTTTAGTTTCTGATTTATTTCCACAAGAAAAAAATAAACAGAGCTGATAATAAAAAGTAACGATAATAATTTTTTTCATTTTAATTCCTCCTATATGTATTTTTTTGTAATAAAATAATGAATTTATTAAAAACTTTTCTAGAAAAAAAGATAAAAACTTAATATTTTTTTAAATAATTAAAAATATAATTTCATTTCTCAAACAGAGTCTAGTATAAATCATAGATTTAATCACAATCGTTGCATTTTTCCTTTAAAAAAATCGAAAGATGTGACAATAGTGAAAAAGCCTCGTTTTTTTAATTCGCTTTTTTTCTTTTTCTGTTTCTTCATCTGAAAATTCAGGCACGGTTTCAATATGTTTGCAAGAATCACAAATAAAAATTGGCATTTTCTTCCTTAAAAGTAATATTTTTTCATTTTTCAAAAATCAAACGAAAAAAATATAGCTATTTTTTCTAGAAAGTCCAAAGCACGATAAACCGTAGATAAATCAAAATCCACTTGCGATTTCAAAAATCTGGCATTTATGGGAATCTCTGAAACTAGCACAAGATCAAGTATTTCTTGCCTTTTTCTTAGTTAATTTCATAATAACATCTCCTAAAAATGTTTTTCACTTTTTGCAAAATGATTTGCAAATATGATTTATTATATATTAAAATATTTGTTTTGTCAAATAAATTTATGATAATAGTATTATTTTATTTGATATTCAATATAAATTCTAAAAATCAAATAAGTTTATAAAAAAATTAATTGACAAATACTATGAAAAATGAAGTAAAAATTTTTAAGAAACAACATTCAAAACATTTAGGAGGAAACTTAATGACAGAAGAAAAATTAAACATAACATTTCCAGCTGTTTTTATTGGAATTGTAGGTGCGATTTTAGTATCTGCAAGCTCTTTTTACATTGTATTAAAATTTGGAGCGTTACCTTGGCCAACGATAATGGTTACGCTTTTGTCAATGATAACATTAAAATTTTTCAAAAGGACAGACAACAGGGAAATTACGATTACACATACAATAATGAGTGCCGGGTCAATGGTGGCAGGGGAGTTGCCTTTACAGTACCAGCTTATATTATTTTAGGTGGAAAACTTTCGGATATTAATCAATATTTGCTTTGCATAACTATTTTGATTGGAAGTATCGCTGGTTCATTTTTATCCTATATTTTTCGTTCAAAATTAATTGAAGAAGAAAAACTGGAATTCCCAATTGGAGAAGCGGCGTATAATCTTGTGAAATCAGGGGAAAATATGGAAAATATTCGTTATGTGGCTTTTGGTACATTGTTTAGCTCAATTATCGCCCTTTTTCGTGATTTTAGCTTTTCAAAAGGGAAACCGCCGTTCATTCCTGCTCTGCTTTCACTAAAAATGGCCTTCTTAGCCTTTTATGTATCGCCCCTTTTAGTTGGGATTGGATATGTTTTAGGATTTGTAAATACATTTGTATGGTTTTTTAGGTGGTGCGGTTATTGTTTTTTTATTGGAGAGCCGCTTGCCAAAAATTTTTAAATTAAATGACTTTGCTATTATGAAAAAAATAGTTTTGGAATGGGATTTATGATTGGAATTGGGATTGCTGTAATTTTAAAAAAATTATTTTTTTCAAATAAATCAAAAAAATGAAAAATAATCAGAATATTTTTTTAAAAAGTTATCATTTTTATCAATTTTTTTCAATGATTATTATAATTTTAATATACAAATTGCCAATATTTCTAGCATTAGTTCTTATTCTAATTTCCATCCTTTGTACAATAATTGCAGGATATTCGACTGGAAAAACTGGAGTCAATCCAATGGAAATTTATGCAATAATCACAATTTTGTTAATTTCATTTTTAAACAAAAATATTAAATGGCTTTAAATATTTTTTTGGAATAAAAATTTTCTGCAGACTTAACAACTTTGACATTATTCCTTTTGGCCTGTATTATTGCAGTAGCTTGTGGACTTTCTGGAGATATTTTGAATGACTTTAAATCAGGATATAGAATGAATGTAAATCCAAAAGATCAGCTTGTTGGAGAATTAATCGGGTCAATTGTAAGTTCATTTGTAATAACATTTTTTTATTTTTTTGTATTTTTTTAGAATTTACAAAAAAATATAGGCCCTGTGGAAAATACTGATTTAATTGCATTACAGGCTTCCATTGTCGCAACAGTAATAAATGGAATTCCATTTTTAGGAATTTTCTTTGCTGGACTTATTTTTCGGTATGGTTTTTAAGTTTGTTAAATCTTCCAGTACTAACTTTTTGGAATTGGAATCTATGTTCCATTTTACTTGACTTCAACTGTATTTTTTTAGGTGGCCTTATAAGTTATTTTTGCAAACAGACGTTCAAAAAAACTTCACTCTAATCTTCTTTTTACTCTCAAACGGATTAATGAGCGGAGAAGCAATTGTCGGTGTTATTTTATCGGTTGCAGCTTATATTGGATTATTTATGAAATAAAAAAAGAAAGGAGAAAAAAATAATGATTTTTAGGATTTGATATTGGAAATACACATATTATTCCAATTTTTATGATATGAAAGGAAATATACTTGCTTCTTTTAGAATACCAACTATCTTGAATTTACTGAAGATACCCTTTTTATAATGTTAAAGGAATTTTCTAAAAACAGTAATTTGGAAATTTTTAAATGTTGAAAACATCATTGTGTCATCTGTTGTTCCGAATATTAACGAAAATTTTTTTCAAGACTTGGAAAAAAATATTTTGACATTAATCCAGTTTTTGTAAATCTTGACAACGTTGAAAATAAAAATAAAAAAATTTTACCAAATATGGAACGTGGACTTGGAGCAGACAGAATTGTCGATATTTTTGGCGGCAAAAAAATTTACATCCAGAAAAAAAGAGATTTTTAATTATCGACTTTGGAACAGCCACAACTTTTTGATATGATAAAAGATTCTACTTACATGGGAGGCTGCATTCTCCTGGAATTACACTTTCAATAAATGCCTTGTTCAACAATACTGCCGCTTTACCCAAAATTGAATTTACAGAACCTGAAACAGTTTTGGGAATAAATACAGTTTCTCAGATTAACACAGGTATTTTTTTACGGAAATGTGGGAGCAATCAAGGAATTAATTTTTACAATATAAAAAAATTTTTTTCCAAATGCTCATGTTATCGCAACTGGAGGACAAGGAAGAAAAAAATTTCCAAATATATTGAAGAAATTGATGAATATGTGGCAAAAACTTGGAGAAATTGGTATTTTTGAATTTTATAAACTTATAATTAACAATTAAAAAAAGGAAAAAAATATGAAAAAAATAATAAGAAATATATTAATCGGGACATCAATTGCTACTATCGGAACAATTACTGCTAAAAACAGTTTAGCTGGTCTACTTTTACCACGACTATAAAATAAAAACTTATTATGAAAAAAAATGATAAAAAAACGTGAAAATCAAGATTTTTTTAGTGCTTTTTCACGGAATTTACGGAAAAAAGTTCAGATATGGAAAATATTGCCCAGTATTTTTAAAAAAATGAGTATAGAATTGTAAATATCCAGTATCCTACAACTAAGGAAACTGCACAAGAAATTACAGAGCTTTTATATAAAGCCAAGCATTGAAAAATATTATTGGAGAAATTTATGCACAAAATTTTTCACAATAAAATAGAAAATCAGTATTTTTGAAATTGATGAAAATGGAAATCGAAAAGATACATGGGCAGCTGATAAAAAAATTTAAATCAAAAATATAAAAATTAATTTTTGTGACACATTCGATGGGAACGGGAATTTTAAGGTACTATTTAAAAGAAAATCCACTTAAAAAAATCTTGGAAAAGTAGTGTTTATTTCTCCACCATCGCATGGAAGCCAACTAGCAGATATTCCATTTGTAGACAAACTTCCATTTATCCTCGGAAAAGTTGTTCCACAATTTAGCACAAAAAAAGATAGTTTTGTAAATCAACTTAGCGAACCTGATTATAATTATCTTATTTTAATTGGGAATAAAACAAATAATCCTTTTTATTCAATGCTAATTCCAGGAAAAGATGATGGAATGGTACCCGTGGACTCTGCAAAAATGAAATCTGAAAAATTTTAAGATTATTGACAATGCCACTCATACAAGCATTTTTTGAAAAGATGTACGTACAATGAAAGGAAATTTCTAATTTTTTTGAAAAAGTTCTACAATTCAAGAAAATAAAGTTGAAAAAGACAAAACAGAACTGAAAGAAACTGAAAATTTTAGTGAAAAGAGGGAGCAAAAATATTAAAATATGGAAAAATATAAAAAATACATTTTTAAAAGGCATTTCCTGTGATATTTATGCTGGGAAAAAGCAGGAATTGCCGTAAGAGCTACAATGAAAAATGCAAAAATCAATTACAATAATTGCTCCTTTTTTAAGCGGAAGAATGATAGGGTGAAGAAATTTTTAAAGGCATTAAATAAAAAAACGTTCAAGTAAAAGATTATTTCAAAAAGACAACGAACGAATTTATCCACTTTTTAAAAAATTTTATTTATAAAAAGCATTCTTCACAAAATCAAAATGAATGGGTTTTTCAACTTGGAAAAATTTCTACTAATTGTATTTTTATATAATTTTATCGCTTGCAATACTGGAAATTTTTACATCTTTTGGCTTTAATGTTTCCTTTATGAGAAATTCATTGTCCAAAAATAGTTTTTTTAATTCTCACAATACTTTTTTTCTGTTTTTTTATTGTATTTTTTTCAGAGATTTTATATTGAATAATAAAAAAATCTTCTAAATTTACCTACTCCAAAAAGAGAAAAATCTGAAACTACATATTTTTAGACAAAGATTACCATCTCCACAGTAAAAATTTACATAATTGACAATAAAAACAGCCTTTCTAGGCTCCTTAAACTGTACCGACACAGGATTTCTCCTAAATCACGAAACTTGTATAAAAACCATTGATAAGTCTGTAATTAAACATTTAAATAACGTCTACAAAGATTTAATAAAAAGTTCCAAGCCTATTCCATTAAAAAGAATTGAAAAAAGAATAAACAAAAATAGAGCTATCTAATATTTGCAATTGAATTTAGATAACTCTTTTTCTTGATTTTATAAAAATCTTTTTACTACTTTTTGAAACAATTTAGTTAGCATTATGAAATAGCCAGTTCAGAAATTCTTTTTGTATTTTTCTGTACTAGAGTCAAGTCTTTTTGGCATTTTTAGATTTCAATAAAGTATCTAGCTCATTTTTTTGAAAGCACTTGATAACTACTTCTTGTATATTTTTTTACCATTTTTTAATCTCTGTACCTGAATGTATTAACCCTAAAATAGTAATTTCATACGAATCTGTTGTAGATATATCTTTTTCTTCTCCGTCAACATATCCTTTATCAATTTTTATAAATTAGCACAGGATAGCCTTCTTTGTCATAAGATTCTACATTTTTCAAAAGGCGTATATGAAATTTTTATATTTATTCCCTACTGGCAAGACATTAATAAAGAAATTAATCTTTTTCCATGTAGTTTCTTCTTCATCAGCTGGGTACATTCCATAAAAACCAATCTTTTTGATTTGAAACATAAACTTGTGTTTTAGGTGAAAAACTCTCCACATCTTTATCCGTTATTTCTGCAAAAGTAAAACTTCCCAAAACAAATATTAGCATTAAAATAAATTTTTTTCATACTTCAGACTCCACTTTTAATAGTTTCAAAATATTAAAAGTTAATCTATCGGAGAAAATCTCCTTCCCAGTCTATTCCCTGATCTTCTGCATAACTAAAATTATCTGTCGCAAGTTCTCCAGTTATTTTATTCACAGTATAACTGAATAAACGTGGCTCAACACTTGGATCTCCACCACATTTTCGCATTATCACTATGCACATCAACTTGAAATTCATCATCAGTTTCATCAAAATAAAACTTCATGCATTTCTGTTCCTTGATTACCACCAAAGCCATGCTTAATTATTGAATTTTTGTACAAGTTTTACAGCCTCATTTGCATTTCTTACAGGAGCTGCATTTGCTAATCCTGCACACACCAAAGAAAAAAATCAAAACACCAATCTTTTTATTAAAAATTCTTTTCATCAAAATCACCTTCTCCTTTTTTTCTTTTGACCTTTTTCTATATTAATTATACCACACATTTTTTTAAAAATCGAATAGAAAATAGAAAAAATTAATTTTTTTATTGTTAAAATATTATTCATCTTTTTAATTTATTTAGCAATACATCAATATCAATCTTCTTAACTTTTCCCATTTTTCAGAAAAATCTCAACACGGCGATTATTATATCTTCCAATTTCCGTATTATTTGTATCAACTGGATTTTTCAGAACTTTTTCCAGTTATTTTTATTAATTTTTATATCTTTTTCTCAATCCATTTTGTTTTTAAAAAAACTCTGCCATTTTTCAGCTCTTAATAAGGATAATTTCTTTTTGTTATTTTTCCGTTTCATCAGTATATCCGACAATTTCAAAATTCTTCGTTCTCAAAGAAAAACATTCAGCATATATTCTATTTCTTCTTTAATTGCCTGTTTTTCGGTTTTATTTACTTCTTCCTTATCAATTGGAAAACCCTTTTATTATCATTTTTTTCTACTTTTTCCATCTTTTTTTCTACAAACCTAATTGTTGTCCAATTTTTTCGCATATGGATCTTTCAGGACATAATTTTTGGAAGTTTATTTACTATTTCCAAATTTTTTTCCTAGCAATTTCAGAACCATTTTTTTAATCGCCAATCTATAATATTCTTTTTGCCTTAGGAATATTTCGAGAATTTTTCATCCTTCGCATACAAATTCCCTAAATTATTAATCGCTTTTTTTATCTCCATTTTTATTTTTTTCTTCTAACTTCTCTACTTTTTGAAAAAAATTCATCATACGACGTGTTTGAAAAATAAATTAATTGTCAAAACCAATGTAAAAATAAAATTATTTTTCTTCATAAAAAAATCCACTCCTTCATAATATCAAAAACTTAGAACCATATTAAAACAGTTCTGAGTGTGAACCTAATCTATACAATACAAGTATCAACACATTATCTATTATTTCATAAACTAACAACCAATCAGGCTCAATATGGCATTCCCTTGTTCCTTTTATATTTTTCCAGATAAACTATGATCTCTATATTTATCATCAAGTTTTTCACCTTTTTCCAAGACTTTTATCACGTTAAATAATGTATCAAGGTTTTTTCCTTGTTTTTTTACCAATTTCAAATCTTTTTAAATTGTCCTGTAAATTTAATTTTATACACCAAGTGCCTCTCTCAACTCCTCTATGCTGTCATATCCCTTTACACTATCGTCTTTTGCTATCCGTCTTCCTTCTTCAATTGCTTTCATTGTTACTTCATTTGGCTCTTCTTCCAATTTCAGTTCAAAAGGAATTCTATTTTCTCTAATTGCAGTTTTTAAGAACATATTTACTGCAGTTGTCATTGTCAAGCCAAATTTGTTAAATAATTCGTTCGCTTTTTTTCTTTTGTTTCTTTATCAACTCTAATACTTAAATTTGCATTTGCCATAACAAATACCTCCTTTTTTCTTCATTGTACCAATTTACAATTACATTGTCAACACAACATCGTACAAAAATAATAAATATTTTTCTTTTTTTCTATATTTTTCCAACTTCCCAATCTCCACTTCCAATTTATCTAACAACAAATCAAACTGCTTTGCCACAGCCTCGATTGTTTCAATTTTTGATAAGTCAACTCCTGCTTTTTTTAATTGTTCCATTGGGAAGTCATTTCCTCCTGAGCTTAATAATTGAATGTATTTGTCTAGTGTTTGTTTTTTCTTGTTTTCATCACTTGAATTTATCATTTTTTCATATAAAACCGCTGATGAGGCAAAGCAAGTGGCGTATTGATACACGTAAAATGGCGAGTTGAAAAAGTGTGGAACTCTTGCCCAGAAAATATAGATTAAATCATCTTTTTCTATTATGTCGCCGTAATATTTGTCAAACAAGTCTTCCATAATTTTACTCAAAACTTCCGCTGTGATTGGTTCTCCAACTTCTGCCAGCTTATGTGCCTGATATTCATAATCTGCTAGTAATGCCTGAAAATAGAATGTTCCAACAATATTTCCAATTTCCTGCTCCAATAGTGCGATTCTTTCTTTTGGATCGTTGGTATTTTCTAACATATAGTCAAGCAGTAATCTTTCGTTAAATGTGAAGCCACTTCTGCTACGAAAATTGTGTAGTCTGCCATCGAGAAAGGCTGATTTTCGTCTGAATAAAGAGTGTGCAAGGTATGTCCCAGTTCGTGTGCCAATGTAAATACGCTGTCTAAAGTCTTGTTGTAATTCAGAAGCATATATGGGTGAACTCCGTAAACTCCTGCAGAATATGCTCCTGTTCTTTTCCCTTTTGCCTCAAATACATCCAGCCAGCCTTCTGAAATCGCTTTTTTCATTTTTTCTACGTAATCTTTTCCAAGCGGAGCAACTGAATTTAGCACTATTTCTTTCGCATCATCATATTCGTATTCCTTGTCAAATTCTATTAAATTAATTGAACCGTCAAAATTATAATATTTTTTTCAAGTCCCAAAATTTTCTTTCTCAATTTTAAATATCTTTGCAATGGTTTTGTATTATTTTTCGCCGTATTGACAAGATTTAAGTAAATTTCTTCTGGAATATTGTCACTCTCCAGATGGCTTAACAAAAATGAATCATAATTGTAGGCCTTCTTTGAAGCAATTCCTTTTTGCAAAATTGAATTATAAATTGCAGCAATTGTATTTTTTTTCTTTTCATAAATTGTATAAAACGTCTGAAACATCAGTTTTCTGTCTTCCTGATTTCTATTTGTAGACAAAATTTTAGAATAATTGGCAGGCGTTACATCCACTTTTTCTCCAGAACTAAGCGTAACTTGAGGCCATTCCACATCCGTAACCGTAACTTCCGAATAAATGCTTCTAGGTGCTGAAAAGAATGAGCTGTAGTACGACAGCAGTTTGCTTTCCTTTTCCTCCAGAATATGCTTTTGCAATCTAAATAAATTTTTCAGTCCAAATCTATAATCATCAAATTCTTTTTTTTCAATCCATTTTTCAATATTCTCACGATTATCAACCAGTTCCGAATTTACCCAAGACAATTCAGTAGAAATCTCTGCAAATAAAAACTGCACCTTCTGCAAATGTTCCACAGCCTCCTTATCCAACGAGTTCAAATCCCTCCCAAGCTGAGGATACCGATACAATTTATAAGAAATCTTATCCATTTCCTCTTGCTTCTGAAAAACTCCAATAACTTTCCTTCATTCCCCAAATTGCCCTTTAAATCCAGCCAATTCTTTTTTTCAGCTCACTAACTTTTTCAAAATCCTTCTCCCAAGCTGAATAATTTTTCATAAATATCCGATAAATTCCATTTATATTCCTGTTTTATTTCACTTCTTTCCATCTTTTCATTCCTTTTCTATTTTTTTATAATAATACTTTTTCAAATCTAAATGTAAAAAGTTACATATTTTCAAGCCCTAAAATTACTTAATTATCAATTTGATAAAAATTAAGAAAAACTATTTTTCTTTAAATTTTTCATACAAAAAAATAATATCAACGCAATCGGAATTATCCAACCCTGCAACTGATAAAAAAATACCGAAAGTGCTAATTTCAGGAATGCAATCACGGCAACAATCCCAATTGCTATTACAAGACATCTTATCAATATTTCAAAAATTACTTTTTGGCGTAACATCTTTCATTTTTCTACCTTCTTTCTTTAATTTAGAACATTTTAAACCAAGTTCAATAAATCTATTTTTTTATTATTCCAAGATTCTAAATGTATTTCTTCACAAGTATCCGTTCCTTCCCCTTTTTCGTTTCCCCTTATCCAAAAACAATTTATACTTCCCAAACCCTCTGATCGTAATCAAACTGCCAATTTCAAGCATTCTAGACTTATCCTTTTCTTCCACATAATCAACTAGAACCTTTCCTTTTTCAATTGGCTCAATTACTTTTTGTCCGAGATAAATTTGTAATCGTTGAAACAATGCTGTCCAGACGCTTAGAGGAACTGTAATTAACTTATCATCATATTTATATTGCGGGAAGAGTATTTTTATTTTTTTGTGTCAATAATTTCAATTTCACAAGACGCTTTTTCCTATTTGCTTTTAATTCCGAAATAATATAATCCGCAATTTTTCTCTGATATTGGAATATACCCTGATATTTTCCTGCCCTCATTTTTCCAAAATCAAGTCTCCCATAAGCTCTCTTTTTATATTAAGCCCCATAAGACTTCCTAAAAAAATCCTTATGAAGATATTCACGAAATCTTGAATCTATTGATATTTTTTTAACAATTTATTTGAAAATTGAAAACTATTCCCATTAAACTCATTATTAAAGTCCGCATATTCTTCAAATTTTTCATCATCTTGTACCAAACTTTTGCCATTTTTTTGCAAAATTATCATAAACATCTCTATTTCCAGCTATAAAACTATCAGGCACAAATGCAATTTGCCGTCTATCACTATCCGCAAAAACTCCATCACAAAATAACATTAAGTTCATCCATCCTTTTTCCTAGCTTCTTCCAAAAATTCGGCGTATAAAACTCCTCAGTAAAGCTCATAATCTCATATTCCTTCGCCACTTCATAACAATTATACAATTTACTAACCAAATACTCCATTTCTTTTTGGAAACTGCCTCAAAAAAATTTTCTTTTTCATATTTCTCCACTTCTTATTTCATTTTTCATTTCTGATTATAATAAATCCTTTTTGAAAAATAAAGCTCATTCAATATTAAAATTCAAATATATTTTTACATATAAATGAAAGTTTGAAAAAAATATTATACAATTTATGATAATATGTATAATCTATGAAAAATAAAAAAATATAATATAAAAATATTTTTAAATAATTTTTAAATACTTTTACTTTTTTTATGTCCGATAATTTATTTTGTTTTTTTGTTATATATAATGTTATAAACAATATAAAACTTTATACTAATCTTCATTTACAACTCTCAAATTATCCCAATCCACATTTTTATCTTTTTTTCATCCTGTTTTTTTCTGTATTTCAAATTTCTCATATTCAGAAAGCAAAGACCCCAGTTTTGAAATCACATAAGCCACTACCCCAATATCATCTCCAAATCCAATAATTGGCAAAAATATCAGGTACCGCATCAATCGTTGTAATCACATAAACAATCGCTCCAATAATTTTTGACTTTTATCCATCGTCGGAATTTTAAACTCCCCATTTTTTTGTCCGCTTGCAACATTCTCACAAGAAGCCCAAATTTTGATGAAATTTTTTTCCTAAATTGTTTGTAATTTTACTAGCTTTTTTTAAATCTTCACCTGTAATTTTTTTGTTTTTATATTTTTTTCATACAATTTTTTTCGCATTTTTAACACAATACTTCCCCTTTCATTATTTATTAAAATAATATACCTAATTATACTAAAAATCTTTTACAATTCAATTATATTGACTTAAAATTAGCAAAGGAAATTTTTTTAAAAAGAAAAAAAGTCACTTTAAAATTTTTAAAAGCAACTTTCTATTACTAAATTTATTACTTAATTAATTTGAATAATCAACGAAAATATCTCCCTTTACATAAATTATTCTTTTATCATAATCTATTGCTATATTTTGTCCATCCAAAGACACATTTTTGTACATTCGATGAATCAAAAATCATAATCCCAACTTTTTATAACAACTGTTATATTTCTGTATTTTAACCCATCTATTTTTACAAAGCGGATATTTTACTCTAGCAGAAGCTGGCAATCCAGTTATTCCATCACTTGCAGTCGAAGCCTTTTTTTAGTGCTAATTATCCTTCCACCTTCACAAAAACCACTAACACTTTCAAAATCCTTTATTCCCACTTCTCCAGAACGTCCAAATAAAATTGTCCCACCCATTAATAGTATAGCTAATAAAAACTTTTTCATAAAACTACCTCCTTGTGAATATTTTTCTCTTATTGAAGAACGTAATTCCTAAAAACATTTCAAATATAATTACTAATTCTAAATTTAGAATAACACATCTTTACAGGTTTGTCAAAGAGTTTGACAACAAATTTCTCCATTTAATTTTTGTTATTGGAATTGATATTTATTTCCTTCTAAATAAAAAAAGATACTAAAAACAATTTTTGTAGTTTAGTATCTTTCTTCAAATTTACTTTTCCATAATTTTATTTCATAGATGAAAAATATCTTATTTAAAAGCTTCTTCAGCCTTTTTTTGAAAGATTACTTTTTGGAAATTCTTTTACCGTGTAAGTCCGTCTTTCAGCCAAATTTCTTTTTTGCAATCTCTTTATTTATTTTTTTCTAACTGTCCTTTTTTTACAATTATAGCCATAATAATCCCTCCTTGAATCAATTATATTACTTTTTGATAAAAAAATCAATCCATAAATATTCTATTTCTTCTCCATTATAAATATCAAATTTCAAAGTTTTAAAACCAAATTTAGAATAAAAATTTCTTGCTTTTATCATTTAATGGAATTATACATAACCCCTTTACAAGATTAAGAAAATTAAAATACTCTCTAGCTTCTGGAATAATAATCTTTTCCATAATCTCACTTCCTATTCCTTTATTTTTGATATTTAATATCCACTCCCAAATATTTTTAATTCTAAGTAATTAAAACTTTCTATATCTCCATCATCATTAGGTTTCTCACCTTCAATTTGATAAATATTCAATGTATAAAATCCAAAACAATTCATTATTTTTTAAACAAAAAGATAAGTTACTGATTTTTATTTTTGACATATCCATATATGCTTTTTTTCTTTAAATAATCATCAATTTCCTTTTGCTTTTACACGAAAAAAATTTTCAACTACTTCTTGATAATTTTTTTAAGTCAATTATCTTTATTTTTTAATTCATTCATAAAAAAACCTCTCCCCTTTTTATTAATTAGGCTGTGTCTGAAAACTCAAAATCTATGTTATATTTAATGTTTTTTTGATTTTTGTAAATTATACAAATCACGATAAAATCAGTGTTTATTATTTTTGATTTTTGAAAAAAATTTGTTAAAAATTCATCATTTGGAGAGTTTTCAGACACGCCCTAACTCCCTTTCTAAATTTTTAAAAATTAATAGACTTCTGCACCTTTCAAATTTATCTTTCTTTCTTCTCAATAGTCCAGTTATCCGATAACTCTGAAAGTTCCTTTTTCATATTTTCCAAAAATTCATCATTATCATAATTCAAGGGAAATCAATGTAGGCCCCTGCACCGCTTATGTATTCTCCCAAAGCACCGTGTTTTTAGATATTTCAAAAGATTTTTTTCTGAATCATTTATTAATGCGAATCTGTAAGGCTGGTGAATCTTGTCGCCTAAAAGAAAACGTAAGTTGTTGTATTCACCTTTGTTAAAGGCGTTTACAAGTAATCCCAGCTTTGAAATGTTGTTTATTGCGTCAGAAACTAGGTACATTTTTGGTAAAAACGCTTCTTGCTTTTTCTGTTGATAATTTAAAATCGGGAATCATTACGTAGAAACATAAATCGTCCGAATTTATTAATGAGCTGTGAACGATGTTTTCCTTATCGTGTGCAGTAAGTACCATTCCCCCAAAGATTGCAGGCACTACATTGTCAGGATGCCCTTCCATTTCTACAGCAAGTTTTGCCACTTCGTTAATATCCAGCACATCTCCAGCAAATTTATTTGCAATCAAAAATTCCCAGCAACAATAGCTGATGAGCTGCTCCCCAGCCCACGTGAAATTGGAATATCATTTTTCACAATATTTACTTTATAACTAGGAATATTTTTTTACCAAATACTTTTTCCGTATATTTTATCGCTTCAAAAAAATTAAATTTTCCTCAATCGGAATCGAAAAACGGCTTCCCATTTTCCAAAAAAATTCAATTTTATCACCTTCTCCACTTCCAGTTCCAGAAAATAATCCAATGCAACTCCTAGACAGTCATATCCCACACCAATATTCGCCGATGTTCCCGGCACTTTTTACCTTAAATTTTAAACCCATCTTTTCCATTCCTTTCATTCTTATATTGTCAAATCCAAGTAATGAGCCCATTTTATTTGACTCAGTCCTTTCAATTTATTTAACGACTTTCTTCCAACTTCACTATCTACGGTAAGCAGCATAATTGCACTATTTTTCACGTCTACCAACATTCATTGTGGCAATATTTATGTTCTCTTTTCCTAAAGTTGCTCCTACAGCTCCGATAACTCCTGGCACGTCATCATTTCCTAAGTAAATCATATTGTCAGAAATTGCCATATCCACATCGTGATTCTTTTATGCTGATAATTCTTTCTTCGTTATTCATTCCAATTGTTCCGACAACATAGATTTTTTCCTTCTTCACTTGTTATGATAAATTCTATTGCTGATGAATAATTTTTTTATATTTATGTTCCTTTTTATTTATTGAAATATTGATTCCTCTTTTTTTCAGCTAGCGGCTTTGCATTAATATAATTAACTTCTTCTTTTAATACAGGCTCCAGAATTCCCTTCATTGCTGTTGAATCTACTAGGGCAGTTTCCTGTCCAGCGATTTCTCCGTAATAATTAATTACTACATTTGCAATTGGAGTTTTTTTCTATTTGAAAAATAGATTTTTTTCCTAATTTTTTTCAGCCAAATTTATAAAAAGGTTTTTACAATTAAAAATTCTTCTCTTCCAATTGCAGGCAAGTTTACAGCTGTTTCCACTATTTCTCCACGAAGTCCATTTAGTACTTGTCTTACAACTTGAGTTCCTACATTTCTCTGTGCCTCATAAGTTGTTGCCCCCAATATGCGGAGTTGCAACTACATTGTCAAATTCGTATAAGACACAGTCTGTACGTGGTTCAACAGTGTGAACATCATATCCGAAACTGGCTATTTTTCCCACTTCTAAACCTTCTGCAACAGCATCTTCGTTAAAAAGTCCTCCACGTGCTGCATTTACAAGCCTTACTCCATCTTTTAATTTGTGAATGTTTTCAGCGTTTATCATATCAATAGTTTCTTTTGTTTTAGGCGTATGAATTGTTATTATATCCGCTTTTTCCATCAATTCATCCAATGTTTTGGCTTTTTTTCATGGCTGTATCTTTTTAAAAACGTTCATCTGAAATATATGGATCATAAGCAACGAGTTTCATTCCAAACGCTTTCATTCTTGTAGCCACTAGTCCACCAATTCTTCCAAGTCCGATAATTCCTAATGTTTTTTCAAACAGTTCATTTCCTACGAAAATTTCCCTTTCCCATTTTCCACTTCTTATAAAATTATTTTGCCGCAACAATATTTCTCGAAGTTGCAATCATCAGCCCAATTGCGATTTCACAAGCAGAAACGGTATTGCTGTCAGGTGTATTTGCAACAATTACTCCGTGTGCAGTAGCTTCTGGGATATTTATGTTATCTGTTCCATTTCCAGCACGTCCCACTATTTTTAGATTTTTAGCTTTATCCAGCAACTCCTTATCCACTTTTATGACACTTCTTACAATCAGAGCGTCGTATTCATGAATTATTTCCAGAATTTCCTCACGTGAAATTCCCACTTTTACATCAACTTTCACATCTCTTGCACTATGTAACCCAGCAACCGCTTCATCATCTATATATTCTCCAACTAATACTTTATACATATATCCTCCTTAGTTATGCTTAATTTATAAAAAAATATTGTAGCAAAAGTATTTAAGTTTTTACAAGTAAAAAAATATTCTACATATAAAATGTTACAGTTAATTAAAAACTATTTTTTTGCAATTTTTATTTAAAAAGGTTTGAACACATTATTAAATTTAGTCCAATTTTCATTGCTATTTTTCTACTTTTCGGGATATAATAAAATTGATATTTTTTTGAAAGGAGCTACACCTGTGAGCAAATACAAAGGAAGTTTATAATGATATAAAAAGAAAAAAATTACAAACGGCACACTTAAAAGCTAGGGAATTTTTAAGCAGTGAAGCAGAGCTTGCACGTAAATATTCCTACTCTAAAGATACCATAAGAAAAGCACTTTCTATGCTTGAATTAGATGGATATATCCAAAAAAATTAAAGGAAAAATTCAATGGTTCTGGAAAATGGACGTTTTTAAAAAAATAGTTTGTCAAACTTGCGAACATCAAAGGAACTTAATAAAAATTGAAAAACATAGATATTACTACAAATCTAGTAGGCTTGACAATTATTAAAGGGATTAAAAATAATGGATATTTTTGAAGTTTCTGAAGACGTTTCATTTTATAAAATCTCACGTAACCGTGTACTTGACGGAGAAGCTCTTGAATATGAAACTACATATTTTGATAAGAGAATAGTTCCGTTTTTTTAGACAAGGATATTGCCGAAAGTTCAATTTATGATTATCTAGAAAAAAAGCTGCATTTAAAAAAATTTCACATTCACGGCGTGAAATAAAAATTCAGATATGCCACTAAAGAAGAAAAAGAAACATATGGATTTAAAGGATTTTAATGCAGTCGTTGTAATTGAAAGCCACACTTACTTATCCAATGGAACTTTATTTCAATACGGCGTAAACTCATACCGTCCTGATAAATTTGTATTTTCAACAGTTGCCAAAAAGATAGGAGGTTCTTTTTAATATGAGAATTTTAGTAATCGAAGATGAGGAAAACTTAAATGATATAATTGTAAAAATTAACTATGGAAAAAAATATGGCGTTGACAGCTGTCTTAATGGAACAGATAGCCCTTAACTATATTTTTCAACTGAATATGATGTTATTGTTTCTGATATTATGTTGCCAGGATTGGACGGATTTGAAAATTTTGAAAAAAATAAGGGAAAATGGAATAAAAACTCCCGTTTTGCTGCTTACTGCAAGAGATGGGATAGAAGATAGAGTAAAAGGACTGGATTACGGTGCTGATGACTATTTAGTAAAAACCATTCGCATTTGACGAGCTTATGGCAAGAATAAGAGTTCTTTTACGCAGAAATCCAACCAGCAACTCCAATGCAAGCAATGTCTTTAAAATTGCAAATCTGACAGTAAACTGCAATTCCCACGATGTTTTTCGGGATGAAACGTTCATCAAGTTATCAACAAGGGAATTTACAATTTTTAGAATATATGATTAGAAATAAGGAGCGTGTTCTTTCCAGAGAACAGATTGAACAACACATCTGGAATTATGACTATGAAGGCGGAACAAACGTTATTGATGTCTATATTAGGTATTTAAGAAGAAAAAAATTGATAAAGGATTTGAGCCAAAACTAATTCATACAATTCGTGGAATTGGGTATGTTTTTAAAAGTAGAATAAAAAAATAAGGAAATTAAAAAAATATAATGAAAGAAAAAAATTTTTAATAATTCAATAAAGTTCAAAATCAGCCTGTGGTATATGGGAACTATGATTTTACTTGTAATGTCGTCATTATCCATAGTTTTTTTATAAGTGAAAAATATTATTCATTCAAGCGTTCGTACCTATTTAAAAAGAAGTCGTCAATCATAGGCTTGATTATTTGACAATAAAAAAATGGAGAAATTATCATTGACAGCAACTTTGATACAATGATTCAAAATGTTGAAATAGCAATTTACGACAAGGATTTTTAAATTTCTTTACGGAAATTCTCCAAACGGATTTGAAATGGATAACAAAAAAATCTAAGGATGACAAAATCATCATAGTAAGAAGCCACAACCAGAAATGGTATGTCTACAACAAAATGATTAGCCTTGGAAATTATGGAGAAGTCTGGATTAGGGGTGTAATGCCAAATATCGGTCAATCCAGTGCAATTGAAACAGTTATTCAAATATCATTTATCATTCTGCCTTTTTTTCTAATACTTTCAGCTATTGGAGGGTACACTATTACTAAAAAAATGCCTTTGCTCCAATGGAAAAAAATTACTGAAATTGCAGAAAAAAATTAACGAAGGAAATGACTTGTCCAAAAAGAATTCATCTGGAAAAATGGTGCCGATGAACTTCGTACACTTGCCAATACCTTTGACGTAATGTTTGATAGGTTACAAAAATCCTTTGAAAATGAAGTGCAGTTTACATCGGATGTCTCACACGAACTAAGGACTCCAATTACAGTTATACTGACGCAGGCTGAATACGGAAAGGAATACATAAATTCTTTGAAAGAAGCTCAAAAATTCCTTTTAAAAATTATAGAAAAGGAAGGGCAGAAAATGTCAAAGCTCGTTTCACAGTTGTTGACTTTATCACGTATGGAGCGGGGAAAACAAAAAAATTACATTTAGAAAATATTGATTTAAGCGAACTTCTTGAAATGAGCGTAGAAACTCAAATTTCGTGTGCAAAAATCTAAAAAAATATAAAATTTATTACAAAAATTGCTCCAGAAGTTTATGCAAATATTGATGAAATGATGATAATGAGAGTTTTTTTACTAACTTAATTTCAAATGCAATTTCATACGGAAAAAGAAAATGGAACAATAACAGTCGAGCTATTTTCAAAAGGAAATAGAATTATTAAAAATTTCTGACGATGGAATAGGAATTGCAAAAAGATCAACTGGATAAAAATATGGCTTCGTTTCTATCAAGTAGACCCTTCCCAAAAAAATGGAGACAATTCTGGACTTGGGCTTTCAATGGTAAAAAAATTATAGAATTACATAATGGGAAAATTTTTTTGTAAAAAAAGTGAACTTGGAAAAGGAACTACTTTTACAATAATTCTATAAAAAAATATTTAAAAAATTTTTATAAAATTTGGAACTCTAAATAATTTTATTAAATATCCAATTTTTAGCTGTTTTTTTCCATATGTTTAGCACGGTATACAAAAAAATTTAAAATATAAATTTTTGCAAAAATAAAAAAATTTCAAAAAAATTAAAAAGTTCTCATTTTTTTCTTTAATGTTTGTATGATACTATTAAATTGTGAAAGGGAGATGAAACATAAATTCTAAATATTACTCGAGTAAAAAAATAAAAGTTTTTTTGGATAATCTCAAAAAAATTCTTAAAAGTGAAAAAAATGGGGAAATTATTTTTAGTATTAAAAAAATGAAAGGAGAAAAAGAAAATTTATCAAGTAATTGTATATCGTGAAGAAAAAAATGAAAAAAATTAGATACATTTAGACATATTCAAATTAAAGAAAGGGATGATAAGCTATGAAAAACAGAGTTTTAAAACTAACATTGCTCGGAATGTTAATTATCAGCTCTCTAAGTTTTTTCAACTACTAAACAAAGAAAAAGAATAACAGCAATTAAAGCCAAGCAAATAGCTTTAATGAAAGTCCCTGGAGCGACATTTGCAAAATGTTCTTGAATTTAATGATTCAAATGACGGCGACTTTTATAAAGGACAGATTAGCTATAGAGGTGTTGCTTATAATTTTTGAAATAAATGTTTATAATGGAAAAAAATAATAAGTTGGAGTGAAGAAGAAAAATAAATAGAATTTAAAAAAAGAGTTTATGAAGAAAAAGAGAATGACATGAAAAAAATAAAAAAATAAAAAAAGGATGTTTTGATTATACAATTACTTTTGATAATATTTCTTCTTTCTATTAGCTTTTTCAGCGAAAGCAAAAAGGAAATAGCATCAATTTTGACAAACCAATATTAGTGGCTGTTAGCATTAAGACTTCCGATGGACAAATAACGCCAAATAGAGCAAAAAGCAATTGCATTATCACACGCTGGAGTTTCAGAATCGTCTGCCAATTTTTAAAAAAATAAAACTCGACAACAAAAAAATGGAAAATCCGTTTATGAAATCGAATTTATTGCAAATAATTCCAGATATGAGTTCGATATTAATGCAAGTAACGGCTCAATTATAAAATTTAACAAAAGATAAAAAATAAAGACTATTTAAGAAAATAAAATTTCAAATAGTCTTTTTTAAATTATATTGATAATTAAAACTGAATTACATTTACATCCATTTACATCATTCCAAGGTATGCAGCTCCTAAAAATTCCAACATCATTTCCAAGAGTTGCAGCAACAATTCTCAAATTTTTCTAAAAGTTGATGGGAACGCCACATCTTTTTAATTTTTTTCTTTTACACGATCAAATAAAATGTCTCCAGCAAGAGCAACTCCCCCACCAACTACTACAATTTCAGGATCTAGTATGCTAAGCAGGTTTCCAATACCAAAAAGCAAGTTTTTTTCCGCTTCATAATCTACAATGTCAAGCGAAAATTCATCACCTTTTTAGCTGCATCAAATACATCCTTTGCTTCCAGCTCTCTGCCTTTTGTCGTTTCATAAAGTAAATTTTGTTTACTTACTGCAAGACGGCTGTTTGCTTCACGGATTATTCCTGTAGCAGAAGCATAGGCTTCCCAACATCCTTTTTGTCCACATCCGCATAATTTACCATTCGGCTCAATTTTAATATGTCCAACTTCTCCACCTGCTCCATGTTCTCCGCTGACAAGTTTTCCATCAACAATAATTCCACCACCAATTCCAGTTCCTACAGCAAGTCCCAAGACATTTTTATACCCTTGTGCTGCACCTTTCCACATTTCTCCAAGTGTAATTACATTAACATCATTATCCACTTTTACTGGCTTACCAAGATTTTTTTCAAATTCCAATGCCAAATCCACTCCATTTTTCCAAGGAAAATTCGCCCAGAACTTAACAACTCTGGAATTTAACACAGGTCCTGGTACTCCAACTCCAACTGACACAACATTATCAAAAATTAACATTACTTCCTTCAATTTGAGTAATTAAAATTTTTGACAATCTTTGTACTGTTTCAGAAAAAAACCTTCCATTGAATCAGTTTTTACAATGGTAGTAAAAATAATATTCCCCTTTTTCATCCACAAGTCCAATCTTCGTATTAGTTCCTCCCAAATCAATTCCTACATAATATTTCATATTTCCTCCTAAGTCTAATTTTATTTTATTTACACAACATAGCAAAAACATCTTTTAAAAATTAATTACTATATCAATATAAGTTTACCTTATTTCTTCTACTTTTTCAATATTTTTACAAAAATTTTTTTAATGATATAATGAAAAATATTTTTTTAAATACAGATATTTATTTTAAAAGAAGCAATAAAAAGCAAATATTTTTATAAGTACTAAATTATTTATATAGCTGGTGAAAATAAATTTCAGGAAAGGAAAAAGCTGTAATAAAGTGAATGAAATAAAAAGGAATAATAATAGGTTTGTTATTAACGTGTATTTACAGTATAGGGGCATATATTTATAAAAGTCAAGCTAAAAAGAAAACTGAAATTGGAATAAAAAAACAGAAAAAAATAATGAAACAAGTAAAAGAAAATGCAGAAAAAGAAATTAATACACAGAACTTACAAAATGAAAATGATAAAAATAATCAATGGTTATAGATATAAAAATGGCTATGTATACAAATGGTCAGATAATGAAAAAAATCTTTATTTGTAAAAAGAAGCCTTGGATATGAAAAAAGATTTTCCAAAACAGCAAGTCAAGAAGAGCTGGACAATGGATTAAAATCGGAATATTGCGATGCAATAAAGGAAATTGAGAAAGTTGACCAGAAAAATAGTTCCTGGAACTGATATTCCTTTTAGAAAGGCAACTTATACACAGGTGGATGATGCCTATAAGGAATACTTGCAAAAAAATATCTCAAATAAGACAGGTGGTTTCTATTATAAAACCAGATAATCTAGATAACGAGATATACTTTGAAACTCGTATAAAGTGTTGGTATAAAGGAACTGACTGGAATAATGCCAATTCAAAATTCAAGCATTTGGCAAGAGATTTTTATAGTGAGGAAGTTAATGACTATTATAAATAATCCATTGATATTAAAGTAAAGTATGAAAATTCATAAGGAGATAAAAAAATATTTACAGAAAGGAAGATATGATATTTAGTTTGTTATCATCGCTAAGTAAAAAAATGGAAATAGGGAAAATACTAAGTGAAATAAAAAGGTACAATAATAGGATTGCTATTGATAAGTTTTTATGGCATAGGAGTATATGTTTATAAGAATAAAAAAATAAAGTAGAAACTAAAATTGAAATAAAAGACAGAGAAAAACAATGAAATAAATAAAAGAAAATACAGTAAAAAGATATTGACGTACAAAATAAAAAAATGATAAGATAATCAATGGTTATAGACATAAAAAAACGGCTATGTATATAAATGGTCGGATAATGAAAAAAATCTGCATTTGTAAAAAGAAGCCTTGGGTATGAAAAAAAAGGTTTTCAAAAAAACAGCAGGTCAAGAAGAGTTGGAAAACGGTTTAAAAAAAGGAATATTGCGATGCAATAAAGGAAATTGAGAAAGTTGACCAGAAAACAGTTCCTGGAACTGATATTCCTTTTAGAAAGGCAACTTATACACAGGTGGATGATGCCTATAAGGAATACTTGCAAAAAAATATCTCAAATAAGACAGGTAGTTCGTGCTATATTGCCGGATAACAAGGAAGCTTTTGAATATCATATAAAGTGCAGATATAAAGGAACTAACTGGAATAATAAAAAAATTCGGAATATTCAGTAGCTAGTTTTTTTATAGCGCAGAAGTTAATGATTACTACAAATAATTCATTAATTTTTAAGCTGTAAAAAGTTTTGAAATACCATGTATATTTACGGAAAGGAAAATATGACAGTTAATACACTGTCATAAATAAATATAGAATGAGAAATGAAAATATTGAAAAAAATACTGACAGAAGTAAAAAGGGATTGTAATAGGTTTATTATTAACAGGTTTTTTTATGGTGTGGGGGCATATATTTATAAAAAGTCAGACTAAAAATGCAGCAGAATCTAAAAAAATGAAATAAAAGATAATGACAAAAATAATGGAGATACTGAAGCTGGTTATGAAATTTACGGATATAGATATAAAAATGAAGGCGATAAAGAATCTAAAGTTTTTAAAAAGAAACCTGGGTTATGAAAAAAAGGATTGCAGAAGCAGTAAATAAAGAAGAAGTATATAATAAGCTAAAAATCAGAATATTGCGCTGCAATAGCCGAAGTAAAAAAAGTTGATAAAAATAATGCCAGGTACAAATATTCCTTTTGCACAAGCTACCTATACTCAAGTAAAGGATTCCTATGAAGAATATTTGCAAAAGATAGCTCAAATAAAACAAGCAGTATTAACAATGGAAAAATAAAGATATAGAAAGCGAGACAGGGTGTTATTATGAACCGACCAGATGGGACAAAGTAAATAATTTAAACTATAGATTGAAGAATTTTTCTTTAGCAGGCGTGTATTGGCTATAAAAAGCTGAAATAATTATAGCATTTGGATTTTTAGAAAAAAATTTAAATACATTTAAACATAGAAAAGCTATTTTTGGGATAATATTTATTTCCTAAGATAGCTTTTTTTAGTTTATTAAATATTAGGATAATTTATACATATTTTTAAAATATTCCATAAAAAAATTTATTAATATAAAAATAGAACACTTTGCATAACTTACTTCAAAAAGCTATAAAATACTATATTTATTGAATCATTTTTTTAAAAACGTAATTATATTTATGTAAAAAAATAAATATTTTTTTAAAATAATACATTGACATATTATATAAAAATACGGTATAATATTTCTGTAATTAGAAATGATAATATTTTTTTGTGAGAATAATTCGTACAAATAAATATTTATTTTTTTATAAATTTTAACTCTATATAAAAAAAGAAAGAGAGGATATTTTTTTAAATAAGATAAAAAAATTTAGAAAATACAATAATAAAAAAATTTTTTACATAATTAGCGCACAAAAAGAAATTTTTATAAAAAAATTTAGTTTTTTTATTTTTTTCAAACACAAAAGAATATGCCCCTATTTTTTTACTTTTTAAAAAGTTAGAAGGGCATGATATAAGGAAAATTAATTAAATAAATCTGGAGGTATTTATGAAAAAGTAAACTAAAACTAATATTATTAGTAACTATGATTAATTTAAACTGTGTGAGCTATTTTTTTCTAATTTTTTGTAAAGTGGCTGGAGGAAAGAATACAAGTAAAAAAGAATTTGTACTTTTTTTATAAAAACAGGTAAAAAAATTATTTGGTGAATCTAGCAAGGTGCTTGGAATTGTACTTGATATGGGTATTAATGGAAATAGAACTGTTAGTAAAAAAAGACAAAAACAAAGACAAAAGAAAGGTAAAAATTTAAAAACAGATAGCTGAAAAAGATAAGCAGTACAGAAACTACAAAAAGAACCAAAGGGAAAAAAATAAAAAAACAAATTTAAGATAAAGAATGAGTAAGGAGAGATCGAATATGAATAAAAACAAAAATTAATGCTAGCGATATTTTTCGTTAATTGCTATTGTAAGTTGTGGAGAAGCAGGTAAAAGCGGTGATTCAGGAAGTGGTACATCAGCAACAACTCCTACTGCTCCTGTGACACCAGCACCCTCAACAAGTCCAGCGGCAACAATAAGTAATCTCTCGAGATTTTTCAAAAACAGATTTAAGTAAACTTGCTAATAATGTAGATATTTTTAAATATGCTGTTGCTGGAGAAAAATGGGATCCAAGTGCTCGAAATACAACTAGAACTCGTTATGATGTTGGAAATCGTCAAATTGGGTTTGAATTAAGAGGAAATTCTTCAGCGCCACTTACTGTAGTTAGGTCAACAACAATGAATGTAAAAGCTGGTGGAGCGGCATTTAGTTTTTCTATAGGAGGAGCTTATGAAAATTATACAAATTTTGTTGATACTCCTCAACAAGCTATGAGAAAATATTTGACTGAATATGTAAAAATGCTAATAAATTGACAATTAATATGGAACCTAACTCATATTTATTTGTATTTAAAGATGCAAGCATTAAATTATCTCAAGCTAATGTTCAAAAATCCTTTATCTGCAGTGCCTTTAAATTCAAGACCCTACAATTAATGGAACAGGATATAAAATATTTAAATTTGATAATTCTAAACTTTTTATAGATCAAGATGTAAATTTGGATGATTCTAATGATTTATACAATCAAATAGATTTTACAAATACAAATACTTATGTTTGGAAAGATATTAAAGTTGTTGGAACTAAGGATAATCAAATTGGTATTAAAAAGTACAGAGTCATTTGATGGGGGTGGATGGACGCTTATTAATTCGAATCAAGGTATGATTGAATTAAAAAGGAAATAATACTGTTGGAGTTTACAATACACGTGCAGGTTTTTACTAATTACCCTGACGCGAAGATTTCTGTAAATACAAATTCTATCGGTATTTATTCAACAGATAATGATATTTTTAGGAAATTCAGCAGGTGAAATAGAAAATGATGGCCTTATCAAACTGGGAGAAGGTTCTACGGGTATTTATTATGAAAAACGTTGGATTGATTATAATGGCAGTGTTCTTAATGATTATCTTGGAAAGATTGAAAGTAGTTCTAATAATGTTATTGGGATAAGTGCAAATGTTCGTAATCAAAAAGATTCTTCATCTCCTATTTGGGTTGTTGATGTAATTAGAAATTATGGAAATATAAATTTAAATGGAGATAAATCAATTGGAATATATGCTGGTGGAGATACTAATTATAATGCAATCAATGATGAACGGTATGGTAACGTAGGCGTAATTAAAATAGGCGATTCATTTGAAAAGAAGAATCCGAGCATGGGAATGTACAGCGATAATAAAAATGCGGTTTTAATAAATAAAGGGATTATTGAAATTGGGAAAAACTCTGTTGGTATGGCTGGATCCAAGAGCACTGTACTAAATGATGCTGGAGGGATTATCAAAATTACTAAAGATGGTGGAGTTGGAATGTATCTGGGAGATGGTGCAACAGGAACTAACAACGGAACTATAACTACTGTTGGCTCTCCAAAAAATGCAATTGGTGTAGTCGTTGGAAAAAATTCAGAATTTACAAATAATGGAACGATTCATATTGATTCTGCTGATGGTGCGGGAATAGTTATCGCTGGTGGTGTAGTTAAAAATTATGGAAATATTGAAGTTAGTGGCGGAGCTGTGAGAAGCCGTACTGACAATACATACACTGTAAAAGTTTTATCAAATAGAGTAAAACCAGTAGATAGTGACTTAGGAGTTTACGTAGACACATTAGGAAAAAAACAAAAACCAATTGAAGGGCTTTCTAACTTAGGATTACAAAGTGTTGACTTGTTAATCGGAGCTGAAGCTACTGAAAAAACTAACGCTACTGAGGTTACAGTTGGAAATGATGTGCTTGATCCATTTAACAAATCTATTGAGGCAAGTAATATTGCGAACTGGAATGTAAAAACAGGTTCTTTAGTTTGGGAAGCTGATTCTGAAATTAAAAATAACAAAGTAGAAAAAGTCACTTTGAAAAACAATCTTATACTAAGTTTGCTGATAGTGAAACAACAGAGGAAGTAGCAAAAGGGCTAGATGAAAAATATACTGAAACTGCTGTAGATTCAAAAGACAAACAAGTATTCAATTACTTAAATACATTAAGCGACAGAAAGGCGTTGGCAAGAACTTACCGTGAAATTAATGGAAATCAATATATCAATGTTCAACAAAGAATTGCACAGACTGATAATATTTTAGACAGCAAGCTTTCTGCTTTACAAAAAGAAAATGCTGATAAATCTGGACATCATGTTTCTACTTTCTTTAACAGGGATAAACATGAGGCAAGAACGCCAGAATTAGCAGATTCAAACAGTTCAGCTTACGGAATTTCATACTTATTCAATAATGCTGATGCAAAACAGGGAATTTATGCTGGAACAGTTATTAACAACTTCAAATTTAAAGACAGTGGAAAATCAAGAGAAAATGTAACAATGTTTAAATTAGGTGCCTACAAGACATTTGACTTGAATAATCTTGAATGGACTTTAAGCGGAGATGGATTTGTTTCCAAAAACGATATGAAGAGAAGATTTGTAATCGGAAATAATGTTTATGAAAACAAGGCTAACTACAATGCTTACGGATTTGCAATTAAGAACGAATTAGGAAAAAAACTTTCCAAGTTGGAGAAAATGTTACAATTAAGCCTTACGCTGGTCTAAAACTTGGTTATGGTAAATTTTCAAAAATCAAGGAAAAAGACGGAACTTTAAATATGGAAGTTAAAGGAAGCAATTACTATTCTGTAAAACCATCTGCAGGAATTGAAGTTGGATATTCCGCTCCAATTACAGAAAACACTAAATTTAAGGCATCTTTAGGACTTGGTTATGAACATGAACTAGGAAAAGTTGAAAAGCAAGGCAAACGAAGCTAAATTTACGAACACAAGCACTAAAATCAACTTAAAAAGGTGCAAAAATACGAAAGACGTGGAAACTTCAAGAGCGACGTAAAAGTAGGATTTGAAGCAGGAAACTTTAATTTCACAGTAAATGGTGGATATGATACGAAGGATAAGAACTCACACGTTGGTGTAGGACTTGGTGTTTCGTTTTAAAAGAAATAAAAAAATTATAAATAAAATATAGAAAGGAAGATTAATTTATGAAAAATTGATTTTTATTAGGGAGTTTGATTATCTCAAGTTTTGTTTTTTTGGAAGAGAGTATACTTTTTATAACAAAGAATGCTTATTGTACACAACCTGTATCTGAATTAAATATGTTTACATCTATAGGTGAAATTGGAACTGGCACAGTATTTCCGTTTAGAAATTGTTACAATAATGGAAAAATTTAATTATCAAGGTACATTTATTGTAGCGCCTGATATAAATAAAAATACTTACGACAAAAATTGTCAAAACAAAATTATCCCTATGTTTTTAAAGATGGTTCAGAAATCCGTGTAATAGAAGCTACAGTAAAAATCTACAAATGATGCTGGTTATTTTTTTATCGATATTAATGACGGCAAGAGCAATTTTTTTGTTCTCGCATAAGTATGCATATCCTAGTAGAAGTGATTGGGAAGACTAGTTAATCTATAAAAATTTAGGCAATAAATTACTAAAATTTATACTATTTCTCATTAAATATTGTTAGATTTATCATAAAAATATAATTTCTATTTTTTTAATGAGATTTAGTATCAGATAGATTGTATAATAAAAATACAGCAAATTAAATTTTATTCATCATTGTTATACTGTTTCTTGTTCAAGTAGTAAAAATAAATTAAAAATTGTTGTAATTTAGGAAAAGTATAAAATGTTATGAAAACTTATTTTTTTAAAAAGAAACTAGCGTTAAGCAGATAATTATAATTTTAAGAAGCATTAATGACTATGTTTAGCAGCTTATAGTTTAAGATTATAAATTGCAAAAATTTAACAAAAACATCAGATTTATGTCTTTCAGAAATCTCTAAGTGTACAAAAAGAACTTAGAGATTTATTTATCAATATTTAATAAATTCCAAACAAGATAAATCAAAAAAACAGTAATAAAGGACATGAAAGGAGAAAAAAACATGAAAAAAATTAATAATAACGTTAAATTTAATTTCAGTTATTGTCTATGGAGCGAGTGAGTTAAGATATGTTAATAGTGAAACATATACTCGGAATAAAAGATGATTATATAGTATATAAAAAGAATGAGGCAAGAAAGTCTGGAATAAATGACTATATTGGACTTTTTGATGGAACAATAGACTTGGATAATGTGAGGAAGCTGGCAGGAATTCCTTTTCCAAAAGTATGGTACTTTCCAGGGGCAGAAAACGAGGAGTTTCAAAAGGTAAAAAAGGATAAAAGCAGTGATAATCATCTTTCATCAATGTTCCGTGCATTCATAATGATGGTAGGAAATGATTGGGGGTCACAAAAATTACGGAAGACTTTATACAAGTTCATTGCAGGGGGAAAAATCAGGCTGTAATGCCTTATGGGATTGCACAAAGCTCATTGGCGATTACTAACAACTATAGCGGGCATTTGACCTCACAAGCTCCATATTACGGAAATGTGATAAACGAGATGTCTGCATTGCCAATGACAGGCAGAAGAATGCTTGATGAAGATTATACTGAAAACGGAAACTTGTTTATACAAGCCATGGAAAATGAAACTCCAATAAATACCGTGAAACTACAGAAAAATACATCAGGAACAAAATCAGGTCTTGTGAATATTGATAATTACACGGCAGTATCAAGCGGATACGGAATAGAGGCTCAGAAACTCATGAGGGCTGAAAGCATACATGTTATTCAGGAGATTTGCGGAGGATGGGGTAGAGGATGGGAACAGGGGGGCGACTACAAGAACAGCTGGAAAAATGTTACCACTCAAAGCTCAGGAGAAACTACCTTGGATTTTTTGGACAAAGAAAAAAAATTGAGAAATGGAAAGCTTGCCAAAATGGTGGAACATGGATACGCAAAGAATGAATGTGTGCTTTCATCCGAAAAGAACGATATTGCTTCACTGCCCCTGTTGTCAAGAGCGCATACTGTGGTTGCCAATGGACAGGTATGGAATGGAAATAGGGTAACAAATGGAACTTCCTTTGCAGCTCCAAAGATTGCAGGACTTGCAGCTAAGATACAGGAGAAGTTTCCAGGGATGAGCTATCATCAAATCAAACAGCTGATACTTACGACAGCAAACAGAACAGAAGACAGATTATCGAGTTTCATAGGGTGGGGTACGCTTAACGAAACTAAGGCATTGAATGGTCCTTCTATGCTTAATGCAGGACTTATTGAGGAAGAAAAATTTTTTACAGGGATGTACGATAAAGTAATGGCAAAAGATGGAACTAAATTTTTTTGGGCTGAAGTTCCGCAAGGAATAAAGTGGAAATGGAGCAACGACATATTTCCGGGATTTGAGGATAAACCTAGTGGATATGATACATTTGACACGGCTCTTACAGGGGAGCGTCCTGATGGAAGAATGGCAAGTGCAATGAGTTATGCTTCTGTTGTTGAAGGGATAAATATTGCAAGATATGTACCTAATGAAAAGAACTTCTACTATGACGAAGATGACATGGAAACAAGAGCAGGATTAAGAAAGGCTGGAAATGGAATATTGGAGCTTAATGCAAATTTGAGATACAGGAAGTAACTCAGATTCTTCAAGGGAAGCTTGTCCTTAATGGAAACTCTGATAGTGAACTAAGAGTATTCAAAAACGCAACACTGGAAATCAATGGAAATAGGAATATCCAAAGTTTAATTGCTGATGGAGGAAAAAGTGAGCCTTAATGGAAACATGACAATAAATCATTTTGGAATTGATTCAGGGGATATAAGTTTTTTTCTGGAAATATCACAATAAATAACCTTTATGTAAAAAAATGAGGCTGAAAAACAGAAGTACATGTCAATGGAAAATCTTAAAATAGGTAAAGTGTTTTTTTAGGGATTTTGAGCCTGTAAATGCGATAATCAATAATAAGAAGGTCGCAAACATTAAGCATGAATACTTTTATGAATAATTTTTCCTCATCCCCTAAGACTACAGGGATATATGATATAGACAAGAAAGAAATTTTTACGAAGATTAGGGAAAGATACAAAACAAATGCAGATTCTCCAAACAGGGAATACATTCCAGGATACAAAAAAATGGAGAATTTACAGCTGACAGGGATCCTGACACTGAAAGATTTAATTATAGATACTATCTAGGTGGTACAATGTGGTTCATGGGATTTAGTCCAAACCTTAAAACAACAGGTAAGGACTGGAAAATGTATGATTATCAGACAGTACAAGGAAAATTTAAAAAGATAGAATAATGAATCTTTAGTCATTGAATTTTTAAAATACTTATAGCATAATAGGAAATATTACTGAAAATACAGATATTAAAAACTGTATCATAGTTTTTTAAAAAAAGAAGCTAGCTGATATTTCAAAAATTATTCTGATAAAATCAAAAGATAATGAATTAACATATAATTATAACTGATATAAGGTTTGAATTAAAAAAATTGTATATTTAATTTTTTTAAGATATTTTTCGTTATTAGTAGTTACTATTGTAATTTTTAACTAAGATATCTTTTTATTCAAAGTTATTTAGAGTTAAATTTTTATATAGCTCTGATTATTTCTTTTAAAACTTTAAATATTTTTAAATTATGTTTATTATATAAGAAATAAAAGTATAAAAAAATTTAAAAAAATAATTTATTATTTTTAAATAAAAGTATTGACAAAAAAACAAAAATATATATTATAATTACTTTATAAAAAAATACAGAAATATAATTATGTTATTATAAGTAGAAAGATTTGTAAAAAAATATTTAAGAAAGGAGATTAGAACTGTAGAATTTAATTTTACCAATAAATTTAATTTATTGTGTTGATAATGAAAAAAATATTAAAATTATTAATTTTTTTGATTGTAACTGAATAATAAAACAAATAACTAAGTTAGGAGAGATTAGAATGTATTTTTATTGATTTTTTTAAAAAGTATTTAAGTTAAAAAAATATTGGGATAATTGTATGGATGGTAATAAACTTATATATAATAATTAGTTTTTTTCCAACAACTAAAAGGAGTCACAAATGGTTCTGAGGCATTAGTAGCCATAATTCGAGGAGTTATTGTATATGCGATTTCTGTAGCGTTGGCATTATCTCCAATAGGTGAGGCAATTTTTAGGTCAATGAACGGATGTAGAGAAATTGTTGATTCATCCATTCTTAACCGATTGACACCATTGTTTAATGAAATTTATGAAAAGGCTAAGTTAAAAGATCCGAATTTGTCACAGAACATTAAACTGTACATGGTAGACCAGCCCTATCCAAATGCCTTTGCACTTGGAAGAAATACAGTTTGTGTAACAAACGGACTATTACACCTGGATGATGCTGAAATAAAAAGGTATTTTTTTGCTCATGAGTTTGCACATCTGTCAAATAAAGATACAGATATTGCGTTGTTTATATATGTAGGAAATTTACTTGCTTCGTTGATGTTCCTTATTCTTAGAGTTGTGCTCTTTATAATAAGTTTTCTTATGATAAGTTTTTTTCTGAATCAAACAGCACATATGAAACGTATGATGCTTTATGGAAGACGACAAAGAAAAAGGTGGAGCTTTTAAAAGGATTTGTCTTGGCAGCAGGTCTTGATATGATTTATGTGGCGATAATTGGACTATATACAAAATTAGGAATAATTTTTAGTAAGTCATTCAAGCAGAAATCATGAATTTGCGGCAGATAAATTTGCGTATAATTTGGGGTATGGAAGGGAGTTAAGAGATGCTTTGGTAGAATTGCAGGGAGAAACTGAAAAGCCAACAGGCTTTTGTAGCAAACCTTATGGTAACTCATCCTAAAAACAGCATTAAGAATTGAAAAAAATTAAATATGTATTTATCAGGAAATTTTGATGATGATTTGAATAAATCTATAGATGAAGAGCCGCAAATATCAAATGACAAAACTGACACAGCTTGACTATAATACAAGTAAAACAGATTATTCATCAGCTAGTTCAAACGATATGGCTTTCCTTTAACAAAGAAGAGACAAAATATTCAGTTGATTCCAATGACACAATGAGACAGCCAACAATTAACGGTGTAATTTTTATTGATGATGATATAAATTCTGATAAAAAAATATCAATAATATTAAGAATCAGGAAATTATAAAAAGAAAGAACAACAGCTTCAAATACAGCAATTTTTTTAATAAAAATGAAGAAAAAAATTAGTTCAACTGATGTATCAAAACAGCATAATGATACAACTTTCAGGGAAGATAATAGCAAAAAGGGTAGTTATGAAAAAAATAGAGGATGTAAAAGCAAAAACGAAAGTGGAAGTGACTAGCTCAAATCAAAAATAATGATAGAATATTTTTATATAGGATTGTTTATTTTTGAGTCTTGGAAGTATCTTTTTGATCGTTATAATATATTTGGATTTGAAAGTATATTTCAGATAATCTAGGATTATCCGAAGTTGCAGAGATATTCAAAAATATACATATGTATGTATTTGTAGATTTATATTTCATACACGAGAAAATGTTAATATTTTTGGGTATTACTATTATTATCAATAATTATAAAGTTAATTAAAGAAAATCGAATAGGTGAATTAAAAAAAGAATAAATTACTTATCGGTAATAGTGGGACTCTGTTTATATTGCTTATTATTAAGTTTTCTTTTTAGATATCGTTCGATTTTTATGGGGTTTTAAGAATTATTACTTTATTAATATCAGCTATCACAAATGGAATTCTTATCTTTAAAAAGAAAGAAGAATAATAAAACATTATAAATTATTAAAAAAATGTCGTTGGAGGGATTTTTTTATGAAGAATAAAATTTTTTAGAGTTATATTAGGGGTATTTGTTTTAGCGAATCTAGGAATAGCGGAATATGTAAAAAGGAATAATGAAATTTATTATAAGTATTCTAAAGAAGACGATATAGGGATTAAAGTAAAAATATTGATTTGAGTACATTTAAAATATTGAATGATAGATATGCAAAAAGATGATAAAAAGTGTTTATTTTTTTCAGGAAATAAATCGTATGAAGATGTGGACAGTAAAACTTTTGAAGTGTTGCCAAACTATTATTCAAAAAGATAAAAAATAATGTTTATAGACCAAATAACGAATGGATTCGGAAAAATAAACGGGGCAAATCCAAAAACAATAAAAGTTTTGAGTCAATATTATTCAAAAAGATGATAAAAATGTGTTTTATGATTCAGATAAAATTTTAAATGCAGATGTAAATTCGTTTGTGGTTCTGGAGGGAGACCATAGTCATGCAAAAGACAAAAATTCAGTCTATTATTCAGGAGAAAAAAATTGAAGGTGCGAATCCAAAAAAACATTTAAAAATAATTTCAGATGGAATGTATTCAAAGGATGATAAAAATGTATATGTTGCAAGAGAAATTGTAAAAGGTGCAGATCCTCAAACTTTTAGAAGAATTCCTGAAACAAATTATGCTAGAGATAAGAATACCCTGTATTATTACTTTTGGAGATGTTAAAAAAATCTTGGGAAAAATAAATGAAAAAGATTTTTAAAGTTTTTGGATAATAATTTGGTTAAAAATGGAAATGAAAATGTACTATTTGGGAGAAAAAAAGTTAATATAAAAAAATCCTGAAAAATTTGAACCAATAAAAATTTCAGATGATAAGTACATTCTTTATGGAAAAGATGATGAAAAATATATATGTAGTAACATCAGATGAAAAAAATATGGATATTTTAAGGCAATAAAAAAATGCTGATAAGGATACTTTTGAAGTAATGGAAAAAGATACTAGATATTCAAAAGACAAAAAAATAATGTTTATTATGCAGGATATAATGTTGTGCAGTTACAGGATGTAGATAAAAGATAGCTTTGTTATCGCAGATGAAAATGCTTTTTCCTATGATAAGAAAAAAATGTTTATTACGCAGGAAGAAAATTAAATGATATAAGTTCAAATGGCTTTTAAAGTTACAAGGCTTGATAATAGACCAAATTTACCGATTAATTTTTTTAAATGATAATAAAAAAATATATAAACTTATTGACGTATTTGATGAAGAAACTGGTGAGCTGAAAAGTGTAAAAACAGCTGTTGTAAAAAAATCCTAAAGTAGATTCTAAAAACTTTTGAATTGTTTGACCATTGGGGAAATTATTTCCGTGATAAAAAAATAATGTGTATTATGAAAATGAATTATACAAAAATGAGCTTGAAAAAAATAGAAGGTGCAGATAGAAACAGTTTTGAAGTTTTTGAATGATGAATTTTCAAAAGACAAAAACAATGTCTATTATTATGGAAATAAAATGAAAAGGTATAAGTCCAGTTGGATTGAGTTTGTGGATAGTAACTTTAAAAATGGTGAAGATATTATTTCTTTTTAAAAATAAAGATAAAGTTTATGCCTTGAAAAACTAGAACTGGTAAAGAAGCATACGAAATAGTCCCTTTAAATTTTGACGTAATTTCTTTTTAAAGATTCCAATGCTGATTATCCGTATGGACCCTAAATTTGAGGGTTATTTTCAGGACAAAAACGGAGTTTATTATTTTGACATGTCTAAATTGGATAAATTAACTCCAAATAATATTTTTTTCAAAAAGTAGAAGGTGCTGATACTTCGTCATTTGTACAGTTAATGTTTGGTTATGCAAAGGATAAGAACAAGGTATATCGTGGGAATCAGGAAATTAAAGGTGCAGATCCAGAAAGTTTTAAAATAATTGAGACAAGCGGGAAAGTTGTAGTAAAGGATAAAAATAGGGCTTACAGGGAAATAAAAGAAGAATTTTTAAATTGCACAGAAAAAAAGTTAGTGAAATTTAGTGATAAATATGCTATAATACAATAAATTTCCTGAACGTATTAAAAAACATATTTAATATTAAATATAATTTGATAAGAAAAATAAGGATATGTGAAAGGACAATAGTTATGGAAGTGGAAAAATTGAGAAAAGGGTCGTGTCAGAAAATATTTCAGCCAGTTTTAGAAAATGAAGCAGTAAAATTGATTGCTGAAGAAAAAAAGTGTATTTGAAGAGATTCAGGAGCTTAATGAAAAAAATGGATGTTATGAATGATACAGTTTCTCAAAAAAATATTAAATATGGATTTTGAAAAATGTAGCCGATAAGCTCCACAAGGAACTGCAAGGCTATAAAGACGATCTTTATTTTTCAGCTCGTAAAACCTCTTATAATGGATTTGATAAATATGAGGGAAAAGAATGAGAAGAGCTGTAAAACATTTTTTTCTAAAAGAAACTGGTGAAAAAGTTGAAATGCTTGAAAGTTATGTGGAAGAAATTGAAACAATTTTTAGAAAAATAACAGCATAGAAATTTATGAAACAGAAAAAGAAGAATGTGATTACAAGGTAAAAACAACGTATAGTAAAGCAAATAAAAACATCAGATGAAAAAAATTACATGGAAAAAAATCTGTAATATTTTTAACAAATGGGTATATTTATACAGAAAAATAAAAATTATCTTTCCAGAAAAAGTAGAAGTGTATGTTTACAAAAACAATTAAATGAAAGGGAGAATAAAAAAATGTCAAAATATGTATTTGGAATTGATTTAGGAACAACATATTCTTGCATAGCTCGTGTAGATGAAACAGGGAGAGCAGAAGTAATCAAAAACTTGAAGGCGAAAACGTAACACCTTCTGTAGTAGCTTTTGAAGATGACAGTGTAATCGTAGGAAGCGATGCAAAAAGATGAGTCAAGCATAAAGCCAGAAACAACTGTAATGCTGGTAAAAATCCTATATGGGGAAAAAACTAGCATGATTGACTACAATGGCGAGCCCTAAGATGCTGGAAGAAATTTCATCATATATTTTTAAAAAAACTTGCAAGAGATACTTCGGAGCAGCTTGGAGTTGAAGTAAAAGATGTTGTGATAACTTGTCCTGCATATTTTGGAACGGCAGAACGTACAGCTACTAAAAATGCTGGTAAAATTGCCGGATTGAATGTTTTGGAAATTATAAGCGAACCGACAGCTGCGGCTATATATTATGGCTGTACAAGAAAACTTGAGGAAAAGACAGTTTTAGTGTATGACCTTGGTGGCGGAACATTTGATGTTACAGTTATGAGGATAAGCGCTGACAAGATAGAAGTTATATGTTCTGATGGAGATCATGATTTAGGTGGTAAAAATTGGGATGAAGCATTAATGGCCTACTTAATTAATCAGTTTAGTGAAAAAATTGGATATGAAGTTGAACCAGATGAATATTTGGATCAGAGATTGAGGGAACTGGCTGAAAAACTAAAAAAGAGATTAACTTCAAGCAGTAAGGCAAGCGGAATGCTGGAAGGCGATGGAAAACAGGAAAAATTATCAATAACTAGAGAAGAATTCGAGAGAATGACAGCGTTATACCTTAGAGAAACAATGAATAAAGTGGACGTTGTACTTGAAATAGCGCAAAGTAAGGGATATCAAGCTGATGAAGTTCTTCTGGTTGGGGGCTCAACAAGAATGCCTCAAATAAAGGAAACGCTGGAGAAAAAATTTGGAAAAGAAAAAGTTCAGTTTCTTGAACCTGACGAAGCTGTAGCTAAAGGAGCCGCAATTCATGCTGTAAACGTTTATGTAAATAATCAGAAAAACCTTACTGAAGAGGATTTTGAATCTGAAGAAAACGTACAGGTAAATATCGATGGGGATATAAAAGAGCTGAATGCAAAAGACTACAAGGAAAAATTAAGCTTTTCGCCAGAAATAATGAGTCTAGGAGGTAAGGCAAGGGAAGTTGTTATGGCAACAACAAAAAGCTTTGCAATAAATCCTATTGTGAACGGTAAACAGATTGGTTATAATATGATTATAAAAAAATCAGCCTTTAAATAACGGTTTTTTTAGAAGTCTCAAAAGTTTTTGGAACTTATTATGAAAAATCAGGAAAGTGTAAATATAGCAATATATGAAAATGACAGTATGGGAAGAGTATTTTTGAGCTGGAGGAAAATTTGAAATTAGGAGATGTAAACTTGGAATTGCCCTAAAAGCCTTCCCAAAAAAATCTCCAATAGAAATAACTTTAAAATTAACGAAAGAGGGAATCCTTGAAGTAAAGGGACTTGACAAAAACAAGTAATAAGGAAGTAAAAAGTTGAGATGAATGCAAAAGGGATTATGTCGAAGGAAGAACTGGAGAAAATAAAACTTAAGGTTCAAGGCATAACATTAATATAAAAAAATTATTTTTATAAAACGCTCAAGTTTTTATAATATCTAAATTGATATTATGGAATTTGAGTAAATTTTTATTTGTTAATCATAGATTGTATAATATATTGTGAAAAATTTAAAATTACCGTTTGAATTGTAATGTGGCAGTTTAATTTTGATGTAGTTTTTACTGGATTTGAATAAATAAAAAAATGCAAAGGAGAATATACAGTGTCAAAATGAAATAAAAAGATAATTGGTTTGTAGTGTTAGAATTGGATTTAGCTGAGAAAATGAAGAAATTATATGAATAGGATAGAAGAAAAAGAAATCTGAGTGGGAAAGAAGGAAAGTTCGTGCTTATAATAAAGAAAATTTTTATAAGATACATTAATTCATACGAGACTATAAAAAGGAAATGTTAGGCAGTAATAATATAAGAAAAAGAATTAATAGAAGATGCTCTCGCTCCTGTAGACAATGCTTTTAAAAATGGGAGAAGGAAGCATTAAAGTCTTTACAGATGATATTATATTTCAAGGAAACGAAAAGAAGTGAGAAAGTTGTAAGGCAAAGAATTATGGAAAATCCTAATTTTTGAATTGTATGATGAAACAATATACAATGATTATCTTGATATTATTAAAAAGAAGGCTGACTTTAAAGTGATAGAAAAAAATTATTAAAAAAACATTGAATAGTGAAGATATTTACAGCTTTTTTAAGCTCTCAAAATTTAAAAATTTGAAACTTTAGACAAGAGTGTTATAAATAAAGAAAGGAAAAAAACTGGAAAATCTTCATAATAATATTTCTTCTGCTAAATACAAATTATATAGTCAAATTGAAGATATGATTAACAATAATGAAGAAAAACAAAAATATGATAAATATTTAAAAATACAGTAAAGTAATGAAAGAATTAAATTATGTAAAAATATACAAAAATGGAACTGTAGGAATTAAACCTGTTCAAAATATCAAAAAAATACTAGGCAATGAAAAAAAAGCAACTAATATTTTTATAGGATTTTTGTGAAGAAAATAATATTGCATACAATCTTTCAGATAACTCGGATACAGCGATTGCAGATACTTTAGATGATGAAAATGAAAAATTTTTAAAATTACATCTGATAATAAACAGACTAACTATATGATCAGATATGCAGTAGCTTTTAGCTAGTATTCGCTTTAGGAGTTTTTTTATAATAAATACATATTTTTATAGGAATATAAAAGAATAATTACATAGTATTCTGTGTTTTTTTGTGTTATAATAAATATGAAAAATGAGATAAGAAGAGGTAGAAATGAAATTAGGAGATAATGTAGATATAATAGCGCCATTAAACGTAAAAACGGCTGATTCTGAAACAGGGATATTTTTTTACTAAATCCTACAATGGTAAATAATGGGAAAAATAGAAACTTTTGATTATGCAGAAGTTCCAGACAGGTATAAAAATGGAAAAAAATAAAATAGCCGATAAGTATTTTTATAAAAAAAGGATGATGTGCTGTTTCAAGCTAAAGGAAGTAAAATAGACGTGGTGTATGTAGATAAGGATTATGAAAAAGTTCTTCCATCAACACTTTATTTTATTTTTAAGACCAAACGAAAAAAATAAATCCCAAATATCTTCAATGGCTTTTTAAAAAAACAGAACTGGTATTATTGTATTTTGAAAAGAAATACAAGACAATGGGGACTGTTAGGGGCTGTGAACAAGGGAGACATAGTAGAGCTGAATGTGAAAATACCCGAAAGAAAAAAATTCAGGACGAAATGGCTAAAAATAATAACAAGCTTTTGAAGAGGAAGAATACAGTACAATGAAATATTTAAACATAAAAAGAAAGTACATTGAAGAAAGAGTTATTGAAAACAATCAGGTGATAATAGATGAAGAATAAATTTTTTTAAAGTTATGAGTGAAGAACTTGAAAAATGAAAAAATCATAGATATACTTAAAAACATCATTATTTTTTTATATATGACTGTAATAAGCAAAGTTCTTTATGAAGAACTAGAAGTTTTGAAAAAAATAATAATTATTTATTTTTAGAATATTTAAATAATATAGGTTTTACATACAATTTTAAAAAGAAAATTATTTTGAAAAAAATATGGAAAAATCTATCAAGTAAAATAAAGATATTTGAAGATACTTATAAAGCTATAGAAAGCCGTTTGAACAGGGAAGAACTGATTGAAGATGCAGGGAGCTATGGAAATAGATATTAAACTGGATATTTTTCAGAGGACAATGTGTAAAAATAGCTAAGAATTATATTGATAAAATAATCAACAGCGCAGTAATATCTAATGATAACATAGTTCAGCTGTTGTCAGAAATTCTTGGAATAAAAAAATAACGAAATTTTTATATGCTATAAACTTTTTGAAGAAAAACATGTTTTATGATTACGAAATACCAAAAAAATGAAATAGATGCTATTACTAATATTTTTATTTTCCATAGCTAATTTAAAAAAAGAAAGAAAAAAATATCGATAATTTTTAACAAAAAGAAATAACATCAAAAAGAACTAATATATGAATCAATAAAAAAATAATAAAAAAAGGCATAGTGGAGAAAAGCGTTATTGATTTGCTAACTTTAGAAGAAAAAAAGAGGAATTAGTAAAAGTCAGATAAAATTCAATGCGTAATATCTGTACCGTTTAATAATGTATTAAAGAATCAAGTAATAATATTTAACGAAGAAAAAGAAGAAAAAGAACATATATTATTTGTTCAAACACAAGATTTTTGAAAAAGGGAATGAAAAAAATTAAAGTTGAGAACTTTAAGGAATTGTTAAAAATTCTTGATGAAAAAGAGAAGTTAATGGAGTCTTAAAATCAGTTTCCAATGATGCAGTATTAGAGAAAGAATGTAATTTTTGATATTTTTTAAATTATGTCTTTAAAATAAAGGGAAAAAAATTAATTTGGAAGAATTAATGGCAGAAAAAAATGAAAGCTATGAAAATAATGATGAAAAAAAGAGAAAAATGTGATAAATTACTACGAGAATCTTTAGAGATAAAAAAATAAACATTAGTTTATTCTGTTTTTAGACTTCTGACAGAGTAAAAAAATATAGGGGCAGTCATTAAATACCACAACAAATCTTTTTGACTGCTTTTTTTAAAAATATTTTTACTTTGTGATATTTCTTTTAAAAACTTCCCTAATAGGGACATTCTCCTCCTCTCAAATATGGAATGTTTGTGCTTTTCTCTGCTTCATTAACAATTTCTGGCAAGCATTCCATCTCTATTACCTTTTCTAGTGAACTCGTTCTTTTACCACTAAAGTACAATTCATACGCTTTTTTCCCTGTCTTTTTCCATAGTTTGCAAAGAAAGTGTGGTATAACGCTCTTGCTTTTATCTTTCTTCTTGAAAATGCTTTTGGCCTGTTTGATAGAAATCTTGAGCATTCGTGGGACACTAGGGCTTCCGTCTTTGAGCCTATGTAGTCTTCCTCTGTGTATATTCTTCTTATCTTCTCATACTGGTTAAGCAGCATCTTCATCTGCTCCTTTCTTCTCTGACTTACATTCTCCTTTTCCTTGAAATTTTCATAAAAATTCTCAAGTTCTTTAAAATCGTCTTCCTTTAGCCATTTGTAAAGATTTTTTGATATTTCCCTGTCCCTTTTAGAAATTTCAGCTATGGCTTTTACTAAATGGAACTTGTCATAGATGTGTATTGGCTTGTAAATTCCAAGCTCTCTTACAAAGCTGTCTATCCATATTCCCCCATCAGAGTTCACAATCAGCTTCTTCTTGTTCATATTGTATCTTTTTTCAAGATAGTTAAGTACATACTCCGACACTTCTTCAAGCGATACGGATGCAGGAAACATTATTGTGTGCTTGTCAATGAGTTTGTTCCTGTCTGTGCAGATTTCCTCAATTCCACGATGTATTACAACCATCCTCATATATGTATTTTTTTACTTCTTCTACACTTCATATGATCTTCATCAATCTCCATATATACTGGCGAATTGTCGTCTCTTTCAAATCTTTCAATATCAAGTTTCGGCATTTGAAAAGAATTGACAAGATTATACACGGTAGCCCTTGAAATACCGTAAGTTTTTGCAAGAAATGAAGCTGTAGTATGCTGATATTCAAAAAGTATAGTAAAAATCATCTCCTCAGAAAGCCGTCTATACCGCTTAAGTCCAATTTTTTTCATCAATGTAATAGTGAATGCCTGTTTTTTTGTTTACATATTTTTCGACGTTCAAAAGTTACATCTCCGAAAGCAGTGGTAACAGTTCTTTTAACAAATCCTTTGCTTTTTAAACTTATCTTTTTCTTTCGTTGGAATGAAAGAAGTAATCATCAACTTTTTTTGACATAAACTTTAAACAGTGTTTCAAAAGCTTTTTGTGACAAACAGCTTAAACTGCTGCTCAAACGGAAGTCTGAAAGAAAAAAATATTTTTTTAAAAAGTCTTTACAAGTGAAGAAAAAAATTTGATATTCTAATCATAGAGGGAACCACCTTTCAATAGGATTTGGCGATTATATTGTAACTGGTTTCCTCTTTTTGTTAATTTGAAATTTAATTAAATTTATTTGCCCCTATATTTTTTACTCTGTCAAATTATTCAATCTAAATAAATTACTATTCTAAGATATAAATTAAATCTAAAAAAATACAAACTTAAATTCTTTTTTTAATTATTTATCAACATTTTTACATTATCTCTCAAAATTATCATTAGCCAAATCTTGAATGTCTATTTTTTTCCTTAATTTCTTCCTTCTCTTTCATCCCTTTTTTTCTATCAATTTGTTAACCTCGATTAATCTTTTCAATTTTTTTCTAATAATAAATTCGCTTTTTTCAAAAGGCTTATTAACTTCTTCTTCTTCTGCATTGGAAAATTCTTCCTATAATTTTCAAGCCTTGCCTTTTTCCTTTTTCCAGTTTTTCAGGAATTTTTATTCAATAAATTATCCATTCTCGTTATATTTCCAATTGAATCTTTCCCAAAAATCAGTATAATATTTTTTTCTTTGTTTTTCCAGTACACATTTATATTTCTTCTCATAAAAAGTCAAAAATTTGAAAGCAGTTTAAATCCTCTATAACTTCCAATAATTTGAGGCTCATCAGATATTCCAGTACCCTTTAATAGCTTTTTAAAAGTTCTTCTCCAGCTTCTTTTTTTATCATAAATTTTTTTGTTCCATTAATTTCAATAAAAAGTAAATTTATCCTCGTTATCTGACTTTGGCTCTATTTTTAGAAATATCTTCTTTCATATTTTCAATATTTTTTTCCATTTTACTAATTTTTTTGCAGGATATTCCTTTGTTATCTTATCCTCAAGGCGATACAGGTTTGACTTGTAATTGGCTTCAAGCATTCTTAACTTGTTTACTTTCATATCCAAATCCATTTTTTCCTTAATTAAAGGATTTCCTGTTGCAAGTGCCTTTATTTCAGCATAGTTTAAGGAACTTTCGTCAACGTCTTCCGCTACTCTGACTGGAGTTTTTGAAGTCATAATTCGGCTTATAAACTTTTGTTTATTCTCTATAGTTTGGTCGAGTAGGTCAGAAATATTGCTATTCCTTTCCCCTCTAAGAACCGTGCATGAGAGTTTCCCCTCACACGGCTCAAGTTTTTATAAACTCTAATTAAAGAGCCAGCGTGGTTTCTTCTCTTTTATCAAAATATGCTTGCCAGTCTTCATCAAATGGATTTGCTTTGGCTTGTATCTTGGTAAATCTTCTAATATCTGTATCTGTGGCATATTTTAAACAGAGATAATATTTTTCTCCATTCTTTATTTTTCTTTCAGTTGCTACACTAAAAGTCCAAGTTCTATTTCCAATAATGTGAAAATATTTTTTTAGCTATCCATTTTCTGCTTTTTCTTCGGATGTCTGCGAACACACCATTTCCACAAGCATTTGTAAACTTCATAGTCAAGTTTTTTTCAAAAGGCTTTTTGATGAAACATTGTATTTCTGATAATTTACCCATCCTATTATAATTGGGTTTAGTTTTTCTAATCAGTATTTCTTGCTTCATTGATGGATTTTCCTTTATAACTTTTCTGATTTTATCAACAATAGCCTTGAAGTTCTTTTTGGATGGTTTGGTAAGCAGCTTATCCTTATACATCTTGATATTGACTCCAAGAAAATCAAATCCATCATTTATATGTGTTATAAGTGTCTTTTCTTCAGACAGTTCCAAGCCTCTTTTGGATAAAAATTCTGTAATGATTGACTTAACACCATTTTCAAGCAATTCTGCACTTTCTCCAGTAACAATGAAATCATCTGCATATCTAACAAAATTAACTTTTGGGAAATATGCCTTCTTATTCACTGTTCGTTTATGGTATTTATCTTTGATTGCTTTTTCTAAACCGTCTAATACCATATTGGAAATTATTGGCGATATTGGTGAACCCTGTGGACTTCCTGTTTCTGTTGGAAATAGTTTCTGTTTTTCTATATATCCACATTCGAGCCAAAGTTTTAATATTTTCTTATTAATTGGGATATTATTCATTATCCATTCATGGCTAATATTATCAAAGCACCCTTTTATATCTCCTTCAAGCACCCACTTTGCAGATTTCTTTTTATTTAATGATGTAAAACATTGCTCAATAGCATCTTGTGTACATCTTTTTGCTCTAAATCCATATGAATTTAAATCTGCTGTTGTTTCTGCGATAGGTTGAGTGCAAATTTATATATAGTGTCTGCATTGCTCTATCTTTCATTGTAGGAATGCTTAGAGGTCTTTTCTTGCCATTTTTCTTTGGTATATACACTCTTTTTAAAGGTTGCGGTTTGTATCCTCTAAGTTTTAACTTTCCTATGACGTTATACTTTGTTCGTGATGTTAGCCATAATTCACCGTCAATACCACTTGTTTTCTTGCCTTTATTTTCAGTTATTCTTTTTACTGCTAAGGCTTTTGCATAAAATGAAGTTGTGAGTAAATGCTGTAAAGATTTTACTTTTCCATATTTACTCATTTTCCACGCTTTCACAATACGCATTTGTAGTTTTTTAACATAGCTTTCGGCTTCTAAAAAATCTATACTTTCCCAGTCCTCAGCTCTGTTAGCAGCAGCACACATTTTACTGTTCATTTGCTTTCTCCTTTCAAAAATTCTACAAGTTCTCTTGTGATTAAAAACCTAATGGAAGTCTGCACTCTTTCGAGTTAAGGCAGATTACCTCTATCCGTCTCATTACAAGACGGCATTTGCTTTTTCCATTTTCCTCTACCTGCATTATTATCAGCATTTCTTACGATTTGCCTTGCTTTTTAGCAATAATACAGGCTTACCATGTTCCACTTAATTAACATTGATAACTTAGGCTCCACCTCTTTGCCGGTAGTCATTTTGTCCGTGTAATCCTATTGTGGAAAGGATTATCCGACTACGCACCATTTTGGTTCAGGCTTATCAGCAACTTTAGCCTGTTCACCTTAACGACATTTATCAGCAGTTCACATATGTTAGCCATATTATCAAGCCTTGCTCCCTAACCGCCTTGTTGCTAGCAGTTTCGGCATTCCCTCACGGTTCAACCTCAAGTAGGGTTACTTTAGTATCGGCTTACCACACATAAGTGCAGTCAATACTTGGCTCAACTAACGGAATAGTTGGTTTGGTCTTATTGCCAAACAGTTAAATTAAGCGACTTCATGTCGCACCCACAAATAAGCGTCAAATGTATTCTCAGTAACATATCTATAAATCTCTACTTTCTTATTTTCATTCCCCTGTCTGACTATCCTTCCTGCCCGTTGTTCCAAATCTGAAGGACGCCACGGAACATCTAAGTCGTGAAGTGCAATTAATTTTGTCTGTACATTTGTTCCTGCTCCCATTTTTTGTGTTGAACCTAATAGTATTCTTACATCTCCTGTTCTTACTTTTGCAAAAAGTTCATCTTTTTGTTTTTCAGAATTTGCATTATGAATAAATGCTATTTCTTCTTCAGGAATACCTTTATTAATCAACTTTTCCTTTAAATCTTCATAAATATTGAAACTTCCATCATTTTTGGGAGTAGACATATCAGAAAATACAAGCTGTGCAGATTTTTTCTCAACATTTTCTTTCCATATATTGTAAATATTTTCTACACAAGCATTTACTTTACTGTTTTCATCATCGGGAAGCATTTCATTTACAAGCCTCTGATCTAATGCAAGTTTTTTACCGTCATTTGTAATTTTTAACATATTGTCTTCTGTTGGCTCTACATTTCTGTTTCTTACTTCTTCTGCTCTTTCTGAAAGGCTTTCTAATATTAATTTCTGTTCCTCTGTCGGTTTAGTCAATACTTTTTTGTACTCTACTTCAGGTGTTGGTAAATTTAGCATATCGGCAGTTTGTATATCTGCAAACTGTTTAACATTGTTCATAAGTTCAGGAAGATTGTAGAATTTTGCAAATCTTGTTTTAGTTCTGTAGCCGTTTCCTTCAGGAGATAATTCAATAGCTGTAACTGTTTCCCCAAATGTACTTGCCCAAGAATCAAAATTTTGATGTCCTTGTTTTTTTAGTTCATCATACTGTAAATATCTTTGCATTGTATAAAGTTCCGACATAGTGTTGGAAACTGGTGTACCTGTCGCAAATACAACTCCTTTTCCATTTGTTATTTCATCCATATATCTACATTTCATAAACATATCCGATGATTTTAATGCTTCAGTTTGCCCTATTCCAGCTACATTTCGCATTTTAGTGTATAAAAACAAGTTTTTAAATGAATGTGCCTCATCTACATACAGCTTATCAACTCCTAATTCTTCAAATGTAACGACATTATCCTTTTTAAAATCATCATTTAATTTTTTTAGTCTTACTTCCAGTTTCTTTTTTGTACCTTCAAGCTGTTTTTACAGTAAAATTCTGATTATTTTTCTTCTTTTAATTTTTAGAATATTTTTTTACAATTTCATCAATTTCATTTTGTATATGTTTTTGCTGGTAATCCTTGCTCATCGGTATTTTTTCAAACTGAGAATGTCCTATTATTACAGCGTCGTATTCTCCAGTCGCAATTCTTCCAATGAATCTCTTTCTATTTTTAGGTTCAAAATCCTTTTTAGTTGCAACAAGAATGTTTGCTCCTTGATAAAGTTCCAAAAATTCCCTTCCCAGTTGTTCTGTTAAATGATTAGGAACTACAAACATTGATTTTGTTGCAAGTCCAAGTCTTTTTGATTCTATAGCAGAAGCAACCATTTCAAAAGTTTTTCCCGCTCCCACAACGTGTGCAAGCAGTGTATTTCCACCGTACAATGTTCTTGCAACTGCATTTAATTGATGTGCCCTTAATTTTATTTCAGGATTTATGCCATTAAAGGTAAGATGGCTTCCATCATATTCTCTTAGTCGAATTGAGTTAAATTTTTCATTGTATATTTTAGTTAATTCATTCCTTCTTTCCAAATCCTTAAAAATCCAGTCTTTAAAAGCCTGTTTAATAATATCCTGTTTTTGTCCTGCAAGCATAGTTTCCTTTTTTTATTTAAAATTGCTATTTTTTTACCTTCGAATCTGTTTCATAGTCAAAAATTTTTGTATCCCTCAAGTTTAGAGAATCTTCTATAAGTTTGTACGCATTTACCCTTTCAGTTCCAAAGGTCATAACAGCAAGGGGATTATCATTGTCCATATTCTTATTTTCTATTCTCCATTCGGAAGTATATTCAGAGTAGTGAACTTTTATATATGAACTTTTTGTATGCTGGTGTCTTTAATATTTCCACAATAAAATTCTTTATATGATTTTTTTAGGAACCCAAGTTGCTCCAATTCTGACATTTATCTCGCTTGCTTCAAGTGGTTTAGGCATTACTTCCTGCAATTTTTTTCTTTTTGAAAATTTAGTATTTCAGGACTTATTCCATTTTTTTCTCTTCATCAGAAAGAGAATTAAATTTGTCAATATATTCTATTTTTTTCTCTTATATTGCCACTTAAATATTCATCCTGTGTTACATATTGAAATTCCTGTGGAAAATCTTGATTTATATCAAGAAATATTTCCCCTTTTAAACTGTTAATTAACTCTTTTTTTCATACCAGTAAGATTTGTCATATATTCAAAATCTACTTTTTGCCTTTTTGAGAAATTGAAAGGATTAATGCTTCTTGTGGAGTGTCTACTCTATCTATAACTTTTTGATTGCTTTATAGTTCTTTTGGAAAAAAAATATCCCTTTTTTTCTTAAAGTTTCCACGTTCATCGAATATTTCTATTGAAGATAATAAGGAATAATTGGAATCTTCATTAAATAATCTTGAATTTGCTCTTGAATTTAAGTATCCATACTTATTAATAAATCCATCATATATTCTATTTAGTTTTTCCTGTTCAATTTTTTTAGTCTATCATCTGTTTCCTCATATTTTTGAATCTGAATAATTTTTTTCTTAATGAAGATGTAAGTTCTATATATTTTTGATATTTTATCCTTATCTCTATCTGATAAATCTTGTAGTGTCATTTCACTATTTTCTTTAAAATAAATCTCGTTATCTTTTTTGAAGAACGAAAAATTTCTTATTTCATAGTCTTCATTTTCAACAGCAATTACAGTTTCTTTTTCTTCAACAAGAGTTTTTTCATAACTTCCTTCTATATTCCCAACTGCTTGTTCTAATTCATCCTTTAAATTACTGTTTTCTTTTGGCATACAAGTTAATGTTTTCCCAAAACGTCCACTAACTTCCTCCATTTTTCCTAAAACCATATCAAGATTATCTACAAAATATTGATTGTAGACAAGCCCTTGTGAATCAGCCTTAACTGAATACCAGTCCTGCTCCTCTTTATTTATATTTTCCCTTTTCTTTAAAAATATAACGTCCGATGTTACTTCAGTTCCAGCAACACCTTTAAATGTATCATTTGGAAGCCTTATTGCTCCCAATAATTCCGCTCTTTCTCCAATGTATCTTCTTACACTGTCATCCTTTTTATCAAACGTTCCAGAGGAAGTTATGAAAGCCATAATTCCACCTTTTTTCACCTTATCCAATGATTTTGCAATAAAGTAATCATGTATCATAAAGTTCTGCTTTTCATATTCTCTGTCCATTACCTTAAAATCTCCAAACGGAACATTTCCTATTACAACATCAAATGAATTGTTGAAAAATTCTGTTTTTTCAAATCCTTTTACTTGGATATTACTTTCAGGATAAAGTTTTTTAGCAATATTTCCACTGATACTGTCTAGTTCCACACCATATATCTTTGATTTTTCTAATTCATCAGGCAAATTACCTATAAAGTTTCCCACACCACAACTTGGCTCTAAAATATTTCCGCCTTCAAATCCAAGCTGCTGTATTCCTTTATAAATGGAATCAATTACTATTTTAGGTGTATAAAAGGCTGTCAATGTACTTGCCTTAGCATTATCATATTCTTTCTGCGTCAAATTTTCTTTTAAAAAATTTCTTGCTTCTTCCCATTGTCTGCTTTTATTTTCATCAAATACATCAGCTAGTCCTCCCCATCCGACATATTTAGAAAGTGTTATCTTTTCATCATCTGCAGCTTCTCTTTCCTTCAAATTTTTTTAAAACTTTTATAGCTTCAATATTATTGTTTAGACGCTCTGATGGTAACAGTTTTTCAGATTGGATTTCTTCAGTAATGTGAAAAAATGGGCTTTCGTTTACACTCAAAAACTCACTTCGTTCGTATTTAATTTCTTAGAAATTAATAATATTTACACCTTCAAAAACGTATTTTTACAAAAAAGGACAGTTTTTTTACTGCCCCTAAATCTATTTACATTTACTTTCATCAAAAATTTTTTTATCTTTCTAATTCATCCAAAACTTCTATATCTTCCATTCTAAAATTACCACTTATACCTCCTAAATTTTTTTATCATAATTTGCACCATTTAAACTGTTACTTTTTCTTTTTCCTGTTCCATTTTTTTATACTTACTTGTCGTTTTTTTCAGACAATCTTTTTCTTATCCAACACTTTTTATGGCTTCTATATTCTTGATAATTTTTTTAACTTTTTCCCTTTCCTGAACTTTAGAATTGCCATTTTTTAAAAGTTCATCTTGTAATTTTTGAATTTTTATTTCAATATTTTTCTTTTTCTTGCCTCACAATCCTCCTTTATTTTTTTACTTCTCTTTTCAACCAGTCCAAGTAATATTTTTTTGTTCACTTATATCCAAATTTTTTTGTTAAGTTCTTTTTTTGCAATCCTTCTATTTTAATTTTTACTTTCTGCAATATTTTTTTCTCCAATTTTGAAAAATTCATAATTTGAATATTTATCTTTTATCAAAGTTTCCTGACTGACTATTTCCTCATTTTTTTATTTAACTCCTTTATCAAGTTTTTTTAAGTTCTCTTTCAATTTTATTTATCTCTTTTAGTCCATCTTTTTCATAAATAAATTGCAAATGATTTATATTATACAGTCCATTTTTTTCATCATTGTATTTAACATTTTTTTCTCTTTTAAATTTTCATATACCTTGTCCTTCTCATCTTCAAAATTTACAATTTTTTTCTTAAATATTTTTCCCTAATATTTTTCAACTCTTTTGTCAAAAAAATATTTCTTTTTTTCCAGTCATTCTGAATTTCATTTCTTAAACTTTCTAAATTTTTTTAAGTTCTTCTCTTTTTGTAATTTTTTTAAATATTTTATTCTATTTTTTTATTTTTTTATATTTTTTTAGTTCCTTATCAATTTTTTTATTATCATTCAGAAATTTATAGTACTTTTTTTATTTGTCATCAAGTTGTACACAGTATTCTCAATTTTATCTTTCGACATCTTCTTTTTTTATATCTCTTACACTCTCTTCTAACCCCCTCAGCCTTTCCAAATTTTTCTAAATCTCCTATTTTTATCCCTTTTTTAAATTTTTCATACTCCCTTTCCAGTTTTTTTCAATTTTTTTCGAGTAATTTTTCATTAAATCTGTTCCAGCTTTTTAAAATTCTGCTTTTTATTAAATATTCTCTTCTTAACTTTTTTTCCTTATCACTTAACTCACTTTTCTTTTCTATACAAAAATCTTGCCATCAATATTTATCACCTCACGATTTAACTCATAAACTTTTTTTATAGTCATTATTATTTTTCCGCATCTCTTTTCTGATCCTTTAATGATTTTTGCACTTACTTTCTCAATTCCTTTCTTTTTCAAGTTCAAAAATTTAAAAATGTTTCCCACTCTTTCCTTATATTTTTTTAACGTACTTCTCTCGTTCCATTTTTATCTTTTCTCCAACCGCCTTTTTCTATGTTTTTTTAGAATTATATCTTTTAAAAATACCTATCCTTATCCCTTTTAATAGCATCAATTTTTTCTTTCAAAAAAACATTATATGCACGTGTGGCTGCATATCTCCATCAAAAACTTTTTGGATTGTGAATTGCATAATTGTACACATATTCTTTTTTCCAAAAAGATTTTCACAAAAAAATTATCCACTATCTTTTTTATTTTTCTTCAGGAGTAAATTCTCTCGGTAATGAAATTTCAAGTTCTCTGTACAAGTTAGAATTTTTTTCTCTCATAAGTTTCTGCACATTTCCAAAAGTTTTTTTAATGTCGCTCAAACTCTTCAGGAAGATTTCTTACTTCCTTTAAAAAGTAAATCCTCTTTTTTTACCATATTTTTTTCATCTCTGTTTATATAATCCAAATGTGCAGCAGGCGGAATATATTTACTTCCTCTTTTACTTTTTCATTCTAAGATGAAATATTGCCACAATTATACCCCCCGTATTATTTTTTTATAATCACATATTTTTATATATTTATCATTTATGAAAAAAATTTCTATCTAATAAAAATATCACAGTCTTTAAAGTTTATATCAGTATCAAAAATATTTTTCAATTTTATACATCCATATTTCATCATTTCTATACAGCTTCATATTATATTTTTCCTATTTTTATTATTACTTACCTTTATCATTTTTCATAATTTTTTATAAACGTTTCTTCACTTATATACTCCTTTATTTTTCTCATCATTTATTTGATTATTTACTATTAATCCCTACATTTCTCTTAAAAAAATATCTACTGTTTCATTTATCCTTTTTTTGGGTAAAGTCTTGTAAAAACATATATGCTCCTTTTCCCGTCGTTGTCCTTAGCAATCTTATATCGTATATTTTTCATATATCCCTCCCAAATTATTTCTTGCAATATTCAAACTGATTTATCAAATAAATTTCTTTTTGTTTCTATTATTTATTTTTTTCTTATAATTACAAAAAACTAACCATAATACAAATATTATGATTAGCTTATCTCTTATTTTATTTTTGTTATAATTTTCTTGATTCAAAAAAATTCTTTTCAATTGCTCAAAATCATACTCAGCATACTGCTCATTTTCCATTTCTAAGATAACAGTGTTTCCTCCTTTTTAAAAAAACAGTTCTATTTTTAATATCATATGATTCTTTTTATTCCTTGATGCAGAACTGACTTTTAATTTTTTTCTTTGCTTCTTCTATCCATCTTATACCTGTCAGCTCGTTAGCAATAATTATCAAGTTTTTTTAAATATATGTTTCCATTTATATATTTAAATCTTTCCTTTCTTAATTTCCCAGAAAAAAATCAAACCCAGCTTCTGTTATAAATTTTTTTCATAATTTTTATACATTTCATCAAGTGATTTTGTAGTTTTTCTGTATCACTTCTCCTGTTTTTTTAGTTTTATATTTAATCTAAATTTTTTTAAATAAGAATAATTTTTCTTTTCAACTTTTTTTCAATATCATTTACATCTATTATTCTATCATCAATTTGTATTTGAATTTTATTATCTAATATGTTATTTATTATATCCATAATAATTCCCCTTTTAATTTTTCATAATCTTAAATTTCTCATATGTGAGAAAAACTGTCTTTTAAAATGTATCTACTTACAGTATTCACCAATCGTATAATTCCCCAGTTTATCTTCATCAATTTTATAAATATTTTTTTATTTTTCAAGTACAACATAAAAATTCTCACCATCGTTTTCACTGTATATCTTCATAACTTTATTTGTTCTACATATATCCAAAAATTTCTTGTTGCTGTTTTTTTCTTGAATCTCCTGATTATTCCCCTGCTTTTTTTCCAGTTTACCTGATTGATATTTTATTGCAGCTATAGTGATTATAACTAATCCTAAAATTGCTGAAACTTTAATAAATTTTTTTCATTTTTTTCCTTCCCAAATTTTTTTATGTATTTTTATTTTTTTCATTCTCTTTATCAAAAATCATTACTTTTTACTTTTTTTATCTTATTAATTTCAGATTTCCATTTTTTTCGATTTTAACAGTTCAATGCCTCCAACAAAAAAATCACAGCCAATCTAAATAACTGTGATTCAATAATTCTTATTTTTTTCAATATTTGATTTTTCACATGTGAAAAAAACTGCCTATCTCACTTTTTTTCGTGGTTTTGTACTTTTAATTTTTATCATACCAATTTCTCGGTAAGTCTATGAGTATTTCTGGCTTTCTGTCAACCCATTCTTTATAAAATTTCTCTATCTCAATTCCATTCTTCTTCAAATAATTTTTCAAATTTTTCTTTAGTTTCCTCGTTGAAATGCTTGTAGTAAATCCAGAATGTATTCTCAACGCTTCTTTTAATAAATTCTGTCAACGGTATATAGTTTTTATCAATTGAAGCAATCTCCAGTGCCTGATAATAATCATCTCTGTCCTCATTTTTTTATTATAGTTATTGGATAACCATTTTTTTCATCAATTCCAAGTTCATCAACAACCTACCAGTACGTCCATTTCCATCATTAAATGGATGCACCATTTCAAAGTCATTATGAAATTTAGCAACTTTTTCTATTAAATTTTTTTATCACTTTCATTAAAGTTGTCTATCAGTTCCTGAAGTTTTTTTCCTCTACCTGATAAAATGGTGTTGTTTGAAATTTTGCACCCAGTATTGTATTATTTTTCCTGCTTAAATCTGCCTCTATTATCCTTGTCATCATTCAGAATCAAAAGCATGAAACTCACGTATAAGTCTTATTGACAAGGGCTCTTCTTTTTTTCAGAACTTCATTCAAGAAATCCAGTGCATACTCCTGTCCCTTTACTTCATTGTGTTCCTTCAAACTTTTTCCTTTTACTGTTATTCCAAACTGAAGTATTATATCAGTTTCACGTAAAGTTAGAGTATTGCCTTCTATGGCATTTGAATTATATATAAATTCTGTCCTTAAATTATTTTTGAAGTTTTTCTTAAAATGCCATCATTCAAAGGACGCTCTTTATTTAAAAAAATTCTTTGAAAATCTCAACCATTTTATTTAATCCTTTCTTCAAATATGTATTGTAAAAACAAGTATATCAAATTTTTTATTTCTTTTTTTCCGTATTATTATTTCTTGTTTATTTTTCGTCATATATAATTTCAACATTTCTTTCTTCAGTATTTATACCAAACTTTTTTTAATAATGGAACAGAAAAGAGTTGCTTTTTGCCCCTAATCCATTCCCCGCTTTTTGAAAAAGAAATTTTTAGAATTTCGTTTTTTCCATTTTATCTCCTTTAATAGTACCTAACAGTTTACTTATATCACAGTTAGGTACTATTGTCAATATTTTTTTAAGAATTATTAAATCTCAATTATTAAATTGTCATTGTACTATTAATTTTTCCCAAACGTAAGAAAAAAACTAAAACTTATTAGATACACAGCTCACTTTTTATCTTACAAAAGTAAACTTTTTCCTCTTTATCATAATAAACTCCCTTTATTTCATCTACTTTTAAGAAAAAAATCCTTTATATCCTTCTTCTATTTTTTTGTATAGTAATTATCATCTTCATTCAGTTTTCTTATTTCCATTCCTGTTTCAATTTCATTATCCATAATTATTAACATTACATCTCCCATAATATAGCTTCCTTTCTATTTTTTTATCGTTTATATAAATTTCATTATACAAAAAAATTAATTTACTAAATTTTTTTATAATCTATTGCATATTTAATGGGATTAGCTGAAGAAGAAAAATATAAAACTAACTAAAGATAATTTGACTAAACACAATATAGCATTTTTTTAAAAAAATAAAGATATTAGCGATGAAGATAAAAAGAAAATGATTGAGTTAATGCAAGAATTTTTATTATAAACAAAAAGTATGGAAATAAAGATAAATAATTTTGTATTAGGGTGTGTCTGAAAAAAATAATAAAAAAATTTTATTTTTTTGAAAAAAATTGTCTCCTTAAAAAATTCATATTTTGATACATGAATTTGGACATTCTATATTACATAAACAATGTTTATTAAGTCGAAGAAGCAATAATTTAATACAAAAATACTTTAAAAAAATTATAAATTACTAACAAACTGTTTAATTTTTTTCTCATATGAGAAAATCAGTATATTATTTACAGTGAGGTGTTAAAAATGGGAGTTTATAAAGATGTTGAACGAGGTACTTGGTTTGTAGAATTAAGATATAAAAAAATGCTTACGGAGAGCCTAAAAAGAAGAAAAAGAGGTTTTAAAAAAACAGTCGGATGCAAAAATGGGAAGCTAAATTTTTAAATTCTCTATATTCTGATCCTGAAATAACCTTTGAAAATTTATATAATGAATACATTAAAGATAATGAAAAAAAGATGTAAAAAAACTACTTTTATATAATAAGAAATCTTATTTTAAATCACATATTTTACCATATTTTTGGTAAAATGAAAATAAAAAGATATTTCAGCTCTTGCCATTCGTAAATGGCAAAATGAATTATTAAAAAAATAATTATTCCCAAACTTATTTATTTACTCTGCACAAAACAATTATCTGCATTTTTTTAATTTCGCACGCAAATTTTTATAATCTTAAACAAAAATCCATGTTCTTTATCTGGGAAGTATGGGTGGAAAAAAATCAGAAAATGAAATGAAAATATGGAATTTGGAAAACTTTACTCTCTTTCTTACAAAAGTTCAAAAAGAAGAACCTAAATTAACATTTGAATTGTTATTTTGGACAGGTATGAGAATTGGGGAACTACTAGCCTTAACTTTTTGCAGATATAGATTTTTGAAAAATAACATTATAAAAATAAATAAAACATTGAGTAAAGTAAATAATATTATATTGATAACAGATCCTAAAAACTAAAGCCTCCATCCGAAATATTCAATGTCCAATTTTTTTCTTATAGAAGAAATAAAAAGATATAAAAAAATAATTTTTATGACTTTTAAAAAGAACAAAGAATAATTAATATGACTAGACATGGCTTAAGTAGATATATAAAAACTTACTCTAAACGTTTAGGATTAGAAAAAAATTAGACTTCATGATTTTTAGACATTCCCATGCTTCTTTTCTTACTTCATAAAAAAATGTTAATATCTTAGTAATTTCTAAAAGGTTGGGACATGAATCCCCATCAACAACTTTTAAATATATATGCACATCTTTTACCTGAATCAAACGATCATTTAAAATTCATTTTGAATGAAAAAAAGTTTTTGTCCCCAAATTGTCCCCTAAATGGAAAAAAATAGGCTATCATTAGCCTATTATCAAACATCTAATTTGCTCTGTTTTTCAATCATTTTTTTCAACAAGGTTTCTAGCATGATCTCCAATTCTTGTAAAATGTGACACAACATCTATATAATAAAGTCCAGCTTTTTACATCACATTGCTGCTTACTGACCCTTTTTATATGAGCTTTTTCTTACTTCCTTTTTCTTTGGCATAAAGTTTATTGTGCAAGTCAACTACTGCAAAAAGCTTTTTTTCTGTATCGTCATTTTTTTAGTGCTTCTTCGGCTGTTTCAATAATTCTTTTTCGAAATTCTGAACAGTTTTTTTCAATTTCTTGGTGAGCTACATCAGTAAATACTACTTTTTTCTTAATTTCATATCGCACATCTCTTACAATTCCGATTGCATGATCCCCTATACGTTCTACATCACGGCACATATCAAGATACATGCTGATTTCTTCCCCGTCTTTTTCAGTTATATGTTCTTGAGATAATGTTGTTAAGTATTTTTGTGATTTCCTGATCAATGTTATTTATTGCATCTTCTGATTTTTCTACTCTTTCTGCATCTTTTTCGTCGTGATTATGGAAAAATTTAACTGATCTTTCTAAACTTTTGAGTGTGATTGAAATCATAGAAAGCATCTCCTGTTTAACTTGTCCCAAGGCAATTGACGGTGCGGAAATTAATGCTGAATCCAAATATTTTGGCTTTATGTTCAACTTTATCTTCATCTTTTTCTTTAATTACTTTTTACAACTATGTATTCTAATAGTCCAATGAATGGAAATAATAAAATTGTTGTCATGACATTGAATGAACCATGTGCAAATGCTATTGTAACTTTTTGGATTCAAATGAAGAATTTGAGCCATTTTTTTCTACAAATATAGAAAAATGGTGACAATAAGACTAGAAAAAAATTGTTGTTCCAATTACATTGAACATTGTATGTGATAAGGCTAATCTTTTTGCAGAAGTATTTGCACCAATTACTGCAATTATAGCTGTAATAGTTGTTCCAATGTTATCTCCAAAAAGTACTGGTAAAGCAGCTTTTAGTGTTATAAGGTTCTCTTGATATACATTTTGTAAAATACTTATTGTCGCACTTGAAGCTTGTACAAGCATGGTAATTATAGTTCCAATGAATACTCCTAAAATAGGTTGATGACTAAGTTTTACAGTTAAATCTGTAAATGCTGGAAGATATTTAAGCGGTTCCATTGCACCTGACATTAAAGTTAATGCAAAAAATATTCCTCCAAAACCAAACAAAATCCGACCCAAATTGTTTATGAAATTATGTCTTACAAAAAATAGGCACGCTGCTCCTAAAAATAATATTGGCAAAGCATAATGTGTGATATTAAAACCGATAATGAAAGTTGTAATTGTTGTACCAATGTTAGCTCCCATAATAATCCCTATTGCTTGTCTTAAAGTCAAAAGACCTGCTCCAACTAATCCTATCGTAATAACTGACGTACCTGAACTTGACTGTATTAAAGCTGTTACAAAAATCCCGACTAATACACCTAGAAATGGTGAAGTTGTATATTTATCCAAAATAAATCGAAGTCTATCTCCAGCCGCCATTTGCAGCCCATCCCCCATATATTTTATACAGAATAGAAACAATCCTAATCCTCCTAGAAATCCGAACGCCATCTGCTGATAGTTAATCGTGTTGAGTGCTACTCCATTCATCAAATCAATCCTCTCTTAATTTTTTTATTTTTTTGATTATGATTTTTTTGTTCAAAGTTAGAATTTTTTTAGTCAAATTCTTTCTTCGTTATATTTATATCATATTTTTTTCTAAATTTGCTATTATTTTTTTACTGTGTATCAAAGTAAAAAAATTTTTGTCTAGTTTGGTTTATAATCTTTAGTAATTTTTTATTCAATAAAATTTATATTGATGCGATAATAACGATAATAAAAAGATAATCATTAATTTTTAAAGAATAGTGATATTATTAAAAACATTTTTTTAGTATAATTATTTTTGTACTAAAAAAAGTAAATTAATTGTTTTAAAAAAATAAAACGCTTTTTATAATATTTGATTTATTGAATTTTTAACAATAAATCTTTATGAAAAAAAAGAAGATGAAATTATGAAAATCCTTGAGGTAGAATTTAAATAATAGATAAATAATAAAAAAACTTACAAAAATTATTTGACTTAAACTGATTTTTTTCTGATATAATGAATTTAAGAAGATAATAAATTTTTAGGAGGAATATAAAGATGAAAAATTGTAGTTTTCGATGCAAAAACCTTATGATATTGAGTTTTTTTGACAAATGGAATGAAACGTTTGGAGCTAATATTACGTATTTTTGAGGAAAAAAATTGAGCCTGAAAAAAACGTGATGCTTTACTAAGTATCAAGATGTTGTCTGCACATTCGTAAATGATGATTTGAATGCAAAAAGTACTAAATATCCTTGCAAAAAAATGGAGTAAGATTAATTGCCGCAAGATGTGCTGGTTATAACAATATTGACTTGAAAGCTGCCCGTGAAAATAGAATTACTGTTTTAAGAGTTCCTGCGTATTCACCATATGCTGTTGCTGAACATTCATTGGCTCTTCTTATGTCAGTAAACAGAAAAACTCACAAAGCTTACAACAGAACTAGAGAAGGTAACTTTAGTTTAGCAGGGTTAACTGGAATGGATTTAAATGGAAAAACTGCTGGAATTATAGGAACTGGTAGAATCGCGAGAATTTTCATAAGAATTTTAAACGGATTAGGAATGAAAGTTATTGGTTACGATAAATTCCCTAATGAACAAGCTGCAAAAGAAGAAAATTTCACTTATGTAACATTAGATGAAATATTTGCAAATTCTGATGTGATTTCATTACATTGCCCATTATTCCCTGAAACAAGACATACAATTAACAAAGAAACTATTGCTAAAAATGAAAGATGGTGTTATTATCATCAATGCTGCCAGAGGTGGATTAATTGATACTGAAGCGCTAGTTGAAGGATTAAAAAGATAAAAAAATCGGTGGAGCAGGACTTGATGTTTATGAAAATGAAAGCAGTTATTTCTTTGAAGATGAGTCAGCAAGCGTGTTAGAAGATGATTTACTAGCTAGATTGCTATCATTTAACAATGTCGTTTTTAACTTCTCACCAAGCATTCTTAACAAAAGAAGCGTTAGATAATATTGCTGAGGCAACATTTAACAATATTTTTATCTTATGTAAAAGAAGAACCATTGGCAAACGAAGTTTGGTACAATGAAGAAAACTAATAAAGTTGTTGAAGGTTTAAGAAAATAATTATCATCTAATAAAATATTTAAAAAAAGTTTTTTTATTTTCTAAGAATTTAAAGAGAGGCTGTTTTTAAAGGGCAGCTTCTTTTTAATATTTTCCTAAAATTAAATTATAAAACATAGAGTTTTAGTAAATTTTTACTTAAAAAAAGAGGTATAAAAAAATATGGATTTATTTGAAATAAAAAAACAAAATGAAATAAATGAAATTAATATTGAAGAAATTAGGAGGCATCTTTGACCTTGAAAAATTTGAAAATTGAAATAGAAAATTTGGAAAAAAACAGACATTTGAGCCTGATTTTTGGAATGCTGAAAACAGTCAAGAAATTTTTGAAAAAAATATCAGTGCAAAAGAAAAAAATGCTTGAAGAATATGATAATTTAAACGGACTTTTTGAAGATGTTTCTACGATTATCGAGTTTATTGAGATGGGAGACAATTCTTTTTGAAAATGAGCTTGAGCAGAAAGCAAAGAAGTTAGAGAATGAAATTGACAATTTTAAGACTAAACTGCTTTTTAGATGAAGAATACGATACGAATAATGCGATTCTTACTATAAATTCAGGTGCTGGCGGTACAGAAGCCTGCGATTGGACAGAAATGCTTTTACAGAATGTATGACAGATGGGCTAATCGTCATAATTTTAAAGTAGAAGTTTTGGACAGTCTGGCTGGGGAAGAAGCTGGGATAAAAAAAGTATTACATTGAATATAAAGGGAAGTTATGCTTATGGCTATTTAAAAGGGAGAAAAAAAAGGTGTGCACAGGCTTGTTAGAATTTCTCCGTTTGATTCAAATGCAAGGCGGCATACTTCATTTGCCGCAGTAAATGTAACTCCTGAAATAGAAGATGACGTGGAAATAAATATTCGTACAGAAGACTTGAAAATTGATACTTATCGTGCAAGTGGAGCTGGAGGACAGCACGTAAATACAACAGATTCAGCTGTAAGAATTACACATATTCCAACAAATACAGTAGTTACTTGTCAAAATGAACGTTCACAGCTAAAAAAATCGTGAAACTGCAATGAAAAATATTAAAAATCAAAAATTATTTGAACTGGAATTGGAAAAAAACGGGAAAAAGGAAATGGCAGAATTAAAAAGGAACCGAATCAAAAAAATCGAATGGGGAAGCCAAATCCGTTCATATGTTTTTCCAGCCTTATAAAATGGTAAAGGATCATAGGACAAAGGCTGAAGAGGGAAATGTGGAAAAAAAGTTATGGATGGAGACATTGATTTATTTATAAATGAATATTTAAAATATTCTAAATCTTAATAAATGATATGAAAAAAATAAAAGAGTTAAATACATTTAAAAAAACGAAGGTTTTTATTTTTGTGAAAAAAATAAGAATTATTAATTGGTTGTTGGTTTGTATTTATTTGAACATTCTATTTTTTTACTTCCTTTGTAATAAATTTGTATATATTAAATATAGATATAATGTATATAAAATACAAAAATAAAAATATTAAGCTTTGTATATGTTTTTAATTTTAATTTAACAGTAATATAATAAAAATTTATTAAAATAAAAAAATATAAAGAATAAAAAAATATCTAAAAAAAATAAAATAAAGTCCTTGAATAATTTCAAAAAGTGAAGTACAATTATAGTAAATAATAAAACTTTTTTTAGAAAAATATAAAAAAACTTTAGGAGGTAATGGAATGGGAACGCCACATATTGGGGCAAATAGAGGAGATGTTGCAGAAACTATATTGTTGCCGGGAGATCCGCTTAGGGCAAAATATATTGCAGAGACATTTTTTTGGAAGATGTTGTTCAGTATAACAATGTTAGAGGGATGCTAGGATTTACTGGTACTTATAAAGGGAAGAAAGTATCTGTTCAGGGAACAGGAATGGGAGTGCCTTCGATTGGGATTTATTCACATGAACTGATAACTGAATTTGGAGTAAAAAATTTGATTAGAGTAGGAACTGCTGGTTCTTATCAGGAAGATGTAAAAGTTAGGGACGTTGTTATCGCAATGTCGGCTTCAACAGATTCTGCTATTAACAAGTTGAGATTTAATGGAGCAGATTATGCACCTACAGCAAGTTCAGACTTAGTTTTCAAGGCTTATGAAATTGCTAAGGCGAAAGGATTGAATGTAAAGGCTGGAAATGTGTTTACAAGCGATACTTTTTATGGGGATAATCCTGACGCTTGGAAAAAATGGGCTGCGTTTGGAGTATTGTGTGTGGAAATGGAAACAGCACAGCTTTTATACAACAGCGGCAAAATTGGGAGCTAATGCTTTAACATTGCTTACAATAAGTGATTCGTTCATTACTCACGAAGTTACAAGTGCTGAAGAAAGACAAACAACTTTTTAACGAAATGATAGAAGTGGCATTGGAAACAGCAATACAGCTTTAAAAATAATTAAAGAAAAATAACTAAAGGGAGAAAAAAATTAGTGGAATTTTATAAAAGATTAGTTATAAAAAAATTTTTAGAGCGTAGTTCGGTTGGTTCTGAAAAATAGAATTTTTGAAAAAAAGTTAAAAAGCGGGTATGACTTGACACAGAGAGAAATGTCAGAACTTGAAGAATTACTGGAAAATATTTTATAAATAAAGATATTTAATAAATCTTTATCTTTGAGACAAGGGGATTATCCCCTTGTTGTTAATTTAAACTAAAAAGAAAGGAAAATAAAATGAAAATAGAAAAATCTATATCCTGAAAAAAAGTTTTTTTCACTATTTTGGTGAAATTTCAAAAAAATACCAAGAGGTTCAAGAAAAGAAAAAGAAGATTAGTGACTGGATTGTTGAATTTGCGAAGGAAAGAAATCTGGAAGTTATTCAAGACAAGGCATTGAATGTATTGATAAGAAAGCCTGCAACAGCGGGATATGAAGAATATTCTCCACTTATCCTACAAGGGCATATGGATATGGTTTGGGAAAAAAATAAAAATACACAATTTGATTTTGAAACACAAGGAATTGAACTTGTTGTGGAAGATGGATACTTGAAGGCAAATGGAACAACACTTGGGGCAGATAATGGAATTGCTGTAGCTTACGCACTTGCGATACTTGATAGCAATGACTTGAAACATCCAGCACTTGAAATTATTATCACAACTGACGAAGAAGACGGAATGAGCGGAGTTAATAACCTTGACTTTGGAATTTTTTCTGGAAAGACGCTTATAAACCTAGATACTGAAGAATACGGACAGGTTTATGTCAGCAGTGCAGGCGGTGCGAGAATCCTTAATGAGTTTAACTTTGATGCGGAAAAAAACTAGAAGAAGACGATACTGTGATAAGCGTTGATGTGAAAGGGCTTATAGGTGGGCATTCAGGTGCTGAAATTCATTTAGGATTAGGAAATTCAAATAAAATTTTGGCAGAAGTTCTGAATCACTTTAAACAAAAAAATACACTCTTGCAATAATGGACATTGACGGCGGGGAAAAAAACTAATGCGATACCGAGAGAGGCTGTGGCGGTGCTGGCTGTGAAACTTGAGGATGAAAAAAAGTCAGCGATTTTGAAAGATTGGCAAAATTGGCTTTTTGAAAATATAACAAAGGATTTTAAGATTATTGATAAAAAAATCCAGTTATTGAAGTGAAGGAAGTTAAAAAAAGAAGAACTGGAAAAATCAAGAAAAATTGTCAATTTCCAACACAAATGCCGTTATTTCATTTTTTCACGAATTTCCAAATGGAGTTATTTCAATGAGTAAAGATATTGAGGGGCTTGTGGAAACTTCAATAAATCTTGGAGTTATAAAAAGCTGAAAATAAAGATGGAAAAAAATTGTTATAAAAAAATTCAGGCATTACCAAGAAGTTCGGTAAATAAATCACTTGAGAAATTACTAAATGATGTGAAGGAACTTTCTGAAAAAAATACGAAGTGGCAATAAAAGTAAATTCTCCATATCCATCTTGGGAATACCGAAGAGATTCAAAGATTCGTGAAATAGTTGTAAACTCATTTAAGAAAAATAACAGGAAAAAGATCCTGAAATTAAGGCAATTCACGCTGGACTTGAATGTGGAATTTTTGATAATAATATGGAAAAATATTGATATTATTTCAATCGGACCTAATATTTACGGTGCTCACACTCCAGAAGAAAGAATGGAAATAGAGTCAGTTGGAAAAACTTGGGAATTATTGCTAAAAAGTTATGGAAGATTATAACATTAAATAAAAAAATAAAAAAACAAAAAGGAAATATTAAATGAAAAAAAGAGCCAAATAAACAAAAAAAGAAAAAAACTAAAAATAAATGAAATTATAGTAGTTGAAGGGCGAGATGATATAACAGCCATAAAAACGGGTTGTAGATGCACATATCATCGCCTTTAAACGGCTTTTTCCGCATTATCTAAGGAAACAATAAATAAAATGGTTGAATTGTCAAAAAAAATAACGATTTAATTTTTATTTACAGATCCTGATTTTGCAGGAAAAAAATTCGTGATACATTAAAAAAATATATTCCAAATATAAAACATGCTTTTTGTAAGTCAAAAGGATGCAACGAGAAAATGATAATATCGGCGTGGAAAATGCCAATGACAAAGCAATTTTTAGAGGCATTAAAAAAATGTTGTTACAGCTAATCAAGATGGTAAAAAAATAGATTTAATATTAGTGATTTGATTGATAATAGATTTGTTTCTGGAAGTAATGCAAAGGAACGTAGAATAATGCTTGGAGATATTTTTAAAAAAATTGGCTATTATAATGCAAAAACAGCTTTTTAAAGGCTCTTAATTCATTTAATATTTCACGTGAACAGTTTAATGCAGCAGTTAAAAAAATAAATAAAAAAATGATATATAAATTTAGAATAACTAATCAATATATATCAATATATAAAAAAAATTGTAATAAATATTGAATAAGTAATGAATATCATAAAGCTAAAACTGAATATCTGAAAAAGAATTTTTTTAATTTGATATTTGAACATACGATTGATTTAGAATCTAATCGGTAGGCATGTGTGCAAGGAGGCAAAATAAGAATGAGCGGACCTAAGGTAAGTAAGGCGGAATTAGACAGAATGAGGCAAATAGAAGTACAGAAAAAAAGCAGATTATGTGTGAAATTAAAAAAATAAAGAGAGGATAGTTAATAATTTTGATATAAGAATTATTGATTCTGATATTCATGAAAAGTTAGCTAAAAAAATTTGAAATTATAAGAAAAAGATATTATAAAAGTTTAAATGAATTATCGAAAAAAATCTAAAATTAAGATGGAAATTGATAAATTAGAAAGAATAAATGAAAAATTCTGAAACAATATTAAGGAAATTTGAGAAGAGTTACGATACGGTATTTAAAAAAATTGAAGAAAATATTAATAAATTAAGTCAAAAATGAAATTCAAGAAATAAAAAAATGAAAAATAATTCATTTAGTTGATGAAATTCCAGAAAAAGGGGAAACGGAAACTGAGATCATTTTTAAAAAAATGTAGAAAAAAATATAAATAAACTGTTTAAAGTAAATAATAAAGATGTTGGAAAAAAATAAAGAATATAGAATTTCAGGAAATAAAAATTAGAAAAAAACATGATAGAAGAGAGGTATTTAGCTTTTTCTATGAAAAAAATAAAAAAAGTGAAAAATGAAGAAATATCTTTATCATCTTCCAAAGAAATAGAACAAAATACAGAAGAAATTTTTAGATAAACTTTATGATTTTTATGAAGTCAGATAAATATACTATAGAAGACAGGCAGAGATTTCTTTGTATGGAAAAAGAAATTCTAGATATAAAAGAAGAAAAAGGAATCACTTTAGAAATAAAAAAATTATTGATATTGGAAAAAAAGAAAATATAGAAACAAATTTAAAAAAAGAATAGAAGTAAATAACAAAAGAAGTAGAATTTTTTTATATGATGATTATTTGAAAGAGGCGTACTATATTAATCATCAGAATATAAAAATCAATAAGAGAATTTTTCATCAAAAGAAGATATAAAAAGTGAGATTGAAATTTTTGAAAAAAAGGTGAAGAGATATCTAAGAGAGAGTATATTAAGGAACAGCTTGATGAAGTTATGTTAAAAGCACGGATATAATGTAATTGATTCTGAACATCTAGAAAAAAAGCAAAAAGAAGATAATAGATTACTTTATGAAATTGATGATTCTACAGGAATAGATGTTTTTTTATCAGAAACCCAGACTCAGATGGTAACATTAAAAAAATTGTTGGAATTGGATTTGATGAAGAAATAACAGAAAGAGAATCAGACAGGTTGTACGAGGAGCAATGCAATTTTTTTGTTCCATGTTTCCAGAGCTAGTAGAAGAATTAAGAATAAGAGGAGTTATACTTAATGAAGTAAGATATAATGAGGCTAATAAAAAGTATAATTCAAAAATCAAAAATTAAAAAAAGAATGATAAGACCAAAAAAATAAAAAAAGAAAAAAATCAAGAGAAAATATTAATAATAAAAAAATATAGAGAAATTAAGAGGTAAATAAAAATGAAATGTCAATATTGTGGTTCAAAAATTGAAGATACAGATAAAGGGATGCCCTATTTGTTGTGACACGAATTTAACTGAAGAAGAAACTGTAAAAAGGAAAAGTTGAGAAAGAAAATGAAAAAAACAAACGAAGAAGGATTAGACAATGATGAATCTTCAAATAAAAAAAGAGAAATGGATAGCTGAATGCATGGAAGGGCATAAGACAGAAATAGACAAAGATGACAAGGAATTTTTACTGTGAAGAATGTGAAGAAAATTATATAATAAGAGATGATGGCATATGTAAAAAAATATCCAAAAGAATCAAGCAACAGATGTGAAAGATGATCTAAATTCAGACGAAAAAAACAAATATTATAAATGAGAGAGCAATATTAAGCGAAAAAAACAGAAAAAAATGAAGAATTAATTTCTTTAATTTGGAAAAAAATAATAAAAATGAAGTTATTAAAAATACCTAAAAAAAGGTGGAACTATTGGAAGAGACGGAGATTACGGCTCAAGTTTATTTAATAGATATTATATGAATACAGTATCTAGACAGCACATCAAAAATAGAATTCAAAGGTGGAGACTGGGTAATTTCTCATCTCAGTAAAAGTAAATGATACAGAAATAAATGGAAAAACTGGAACATGATTCTTTTCTAATTTTTAAAAAAAATAATGATGAAATAACACTTGCTAAAAAGATTTCTTTTCAGAGTGGAAATTAAATAAATGTATATTGACAGAATACTTTATCCGATTCATACTTTTAGGTCCTGGAAATCGAGCCGTTATTTGGACGAAAGGATGCTCAAAAGAGTGTAAAAAAATTGTTCTAACCCCGAATTATGGCATATAGGAAAAAGCAGCAAAAGAGCAGAAGTGTTAAGGAATTATTTCAAATTATATTAAATATAAGCAGAGAAAAATCGAATAGATGGTATAACTTTTACTGGTGGAGATCCGATAGAGCAATTTGATGAACTGATTGAGTTTATTAAGTTGCTTAAAAGAAATAACAAAATGATATTTTGGTTTATACAGGAGATTATTTTAAAGATTTAAGTAAAAAAATAAACAGGAAAAAAATCAAAAAAATATTTCTGTCTTAATTGATGGACCGTATATACATGAATTAAATTTTTAAATATGTAAATTTAAGAGGGTCAAAAAAATCAAAATATTATATACTTTTAATAAAAAAATTGAAATATAAATATAAGAAATATATGAAAAAAAGGCAGAATGATACAGAATATAATTATGGGAGAAAAAAATAATATCTGTAGGAATACACGATAGGCAGGGAGGAAAGTAACAGTGGATAAAAAGACCAAAGTGGCAAAAAAAGAACTTGAAAGTTTTAAAGGAATAAAATCTACTTTTTATAATTGAAGGAAATATAAATGATATATACCCTTATTATTTGGATGAAAAATAGTGTTAATTATTTAGATTTAGATTTTCTTTTAACTCAAATGCTTAAAAATTGATGAAGAAAAGTAAAGATAATGATAAATTAGAATATGATTTTGTATTCTGTAATCCAGTTTTTAGGATTTTACAATAAAAAGAATTCACACTAATGTAGCTAATGTTTTGAGAGATTTCGATAAATCTGGTAATAATATTTTTTTAAAAAAAAGAAAAAAACCGAATTACATAGTAGATGATATTGAAAAAAATTTTTCAGTTATTGTTAAAGAGGCGATAACAAGTAAAAAAAGAAAAAAACCTGTTGCAGTAATTATCAATTTTGCAGCAAGATACATATCTTCACCCACTTCATTAGATACAAATGAAAAATAATATGTTTATAAATCTATTTGAAGCTTCAATGAACGCAAAATCAGTTAAAGGTTATTCAAATACTTTGATATTAGTAGTTGAAAAAGTTTAACGACCTTCCTTCCTGGTTTTTATTATAATAATCCTAATGTTAGAACTATAACGATACCTAATCCTGATAAGAAAAATAAGGCTTAATTATATAGAAAAAAATTATAAAAATGAATTAGAAAAATAATATAAAAAAATTAAAGGGCAAATTTATTGATAATACAGAAGGCTTAAAAAAATAGAGAATTGAAAGAATTAAAAAAATCTTTATAAAAGATATAATAAAAAAAGACTCTGATTATACGTTACTGGATGCTTTTAACGATGTATAAGTATGGTATCAAGGAAAATATGTGGGAAACAATAGATGAAGAAACAGTAAATAATCTTGAAAAATAGTTTAGAAGAGAGAGTAAAAGGACAGGATAGGGCGGTTAAAAAGGTAAGTTCGGTTATAAAAAGAGCAGTTACAGGAATGTCAGGGTTACAACATTCATCAAATGGAAATAAACCTAAAGGAATTTTTGTTTTTTTGCAGGTCCTACAGGAACAGGTAAAACAGAGCTTACAAAAAGCATTGGCAGAAGTGCTTTTTTTGGAGATGAAAATAACTGTATAAGATTTGATATGAGTGAATATTCAGAATCTCATTCAGATCAAAAAAATTATTTGGAGCTCCACCAGGATATGTAGGATATGAAGCTGGAGGACAATTAACAAATGCAGTAAAAGAAAAGCCTTTTTCGATACTACTTTTTGATGAAATAGAAAAAGCTCATCCTTCGATAATGGATAAATTTCTTCAAATTCTTGAAGATGGAAGAATGACAGATGGACAAGGAAACACAGTATATTTTCTCTGAATCATTGATAATTTTTCACTTCAAATTTAGGGATAACAAAAAAACAATAGATTCTTCTGGAAATGAAAGAAGAGAACAGTTGGTAAGCATAGATGAAACTTATGAAAGCATGGAAAAATAAAGTTATAAATGGAATAAAAAGCTCATTTTAAACCAGAAGTAGTTAATAGAATAGGAAATAATATAGTTGTATTTGATTTTATAAGAGATGAGGTATCTCAATTAATTGTAAAATCACAAATAAAGAAAAATAAATGAAAATATAAAAAAAGATTAAAAAAATAGATATAGAAATTAGTCAAGAAACATTAGAATACTATTATAAATTATCAAAAAGAAAAAAATATACTTGAAATGGGAGGAAGAGGAATAGGAAATATGATTGAAGAAAAATATATAAATGAGTTATCTAACTATATATTTGATTCGAGAAATGAAAAAGGTAAAATAATTATTTATGTTGAAAATGAAAAAAATAAAGTTTAAAAAAAGGAGAATAATCTTTATGTTTAATTATTGCTCAAGAAACGATATTGGTGTTTTTTATACGGTATTAATGATGATAAATTTATGATTAATGATGTTATTGTAGAAACTGGAGATTATAAAGGTGAAGCTGAAAATTATATAAGTGCTGTATTATGTGATGGAGTAGGCGGACAATTAGAAGGCGATAGAGCCGCTTTTAGAAACTCTAAAAAAATCTAAAAAGAAATAATAAAAGAAGATGTTGCAAAAAGAAGAAATTATTGAGAAAAGTAAAAAGAAACTAATGATTTAATAAGAAAGCTTCAAAAAAAGAGGAAAAATAAAGAAAATGGACTGAAAAACTACATTAGTTGGGATTTATGCAAATCAAGATGTTTTTTTATATTATAATCTTGGAGACAGCAGGGCTTACCGATATAGAAAAAGGTTATTTTCAAAGGTTGACAAGAGATGATTCAAAAAAATACAAGATATGCTGGATAGGGAAATTATAACAGAGGAAGAAGCGATGAATCATCCTGAAAAAAATATAATCAATAAATGTATCGGATATTCAGATGAATGTGAGCTTAATATCTATTCTTCAAATATTGGATTAATACCTGATGATATTATATTTTTTTATGTTCAGATGGGGTTACAGATGTTATTGATGACGATACATTGAAATCAATTTTTTTGATAAAAAAAGGTTCAATAGAAGAAAGCTTGGAAGAAATACATTCTCTTAGTCTAAAAAAATGGAAGTAAGGATAATATAAGCTTAATTATAATCAAAAAGGAGAACCAATAAAATGAGTGATAATAACAGAATACCAACAATGCCGCAAAATGAAACTATTGAGAGAAGTTCAACAGTACCACAAAATGGAACTATTGAAAGAAGCGCAACAGTACCACAGAATGAAAACATTGAAAGAAATTCAACAGTGCCGCAAAAATATAGATGCTGAAAGAGAATCTACGGTGCCACAAAAATGATTTTTAATAATATAAGAAATGAAGAAATAGATTTAGATGGAGAAAAAAACTTATATTTCTGATAATGGACGTTTAACTTTAAAAAAATAAAAGATACAGATGAAATAAAAAGTAAAAAGCGGAGAATCAAGACTTTTTAAAAAAATAAAGTTTATAATAATGAGGGAAAAAGAAGTAGAAGTTCTAATAAAAAAATTCTTAAAAAAATATAGATATAGAATCTGATGCTAAAAAAATTAGAGAATAGAAAAAAAGATTCTTGAGTTAGTATAAAAAAAGGAAAAAGAAGTAGAGAAAAATAATTTAGCCAGAGTTATATCTTATGGAAAAGTCATTACAGAAAAAAATCATGAATATTTTTGCAGAAGTTTATCGATATTATTCAGGTGGAGATTTGTTTAATAAAGCACCTTTAAAAATATGAAGAACTAGAAAAAAATGTGATTCCTTCACTACTTAAAGCTTTGAGATATCTACATAGCCATAATATAGTTCATAGAGATATAAAACCTGAAAAATATTTATATTGATGATAAAGGGAAAAATATACTTAGGAGATTTTTGGAATAGCACGTTATATAGAAAGTAATATAGATTATGATGAAAAGAAATTTGGAACTTTAGGATATGCTGCACCAGAGTTATTACTTCCTAATACAGGAAGAGTTAAAAAGAATCTGATTATTATTCATTAGGACAGACATTGTATACTTTATTTACGAAAAAAATTAATGTATGAGTCTGTTAAAGATAAAAAAATTACTTAATGATGATATGATGAGTGATAAATATTATGGATTGTCAAGATTAAATGAACATAAGTTATTTGAAGCTTTAATAAGAGGGTTGTTAAAATATTCTCCTGCAGATAGATTTAATGATAAACATATAGAAAGATTTTTTTAAAGGGAGATAATACTTTAAAAAAAGAGAAGTAAAAAAATGGAAGAAGAGGGTAATTTTGATTTTCCTTTAAGAATCTATGGAAAAAAACTCTTTGGTCTAAAAAAATGAAATGTATGACTTCTTAATTCAAAAATAAAGATAAAAGCAGACGAGATATTAAATAATGAGTTTCTTTTCGCAAAATTTTTGAAAAAAATAATATGTTGTATGATGCAAATGTCAGATATAGAAAGATTATATTTAACTGGAGATAATTTCGAGAAAAGATATCAACTTTTTTTAAATTATATAAATTTTTAAAAAGATGAATATATATTTGTATGGGGAAATGAAGAAATAAAGGACTATAAACAAATTACCTTTATTCCACATCAAGAGTTGAAAACGTCTTCTTCAAAGAGGAACTATACAAGAATTTTTTTAACAAAATCAGAATTTGATACTAAATTCATAGAAAGACTTGAAGAAATCAAGAATTATAAAAAGTATACTAATAGCTTTTATATTAATAATTTGTTTTGATCCTGATAATAATGGAAAAAAATGTAAAAAGAATATACATATCGAAGAAAAAGATTTTTAATGATTTAATCAAAGAATGGATTAATAATAAAAAAATGAGGCATTGACACCATTATTAGCTTTATTGTATATTAATGGATATGATGTGGATATAAATGAAAATAGCTTTTAATATGTTGAAATTTTTTTAATGGCACTTGAGAAAGAAGCAAAAAGAAGATGAAGTCAAATTAAAAAAATAAGGGAAAAAAATTTTTTTAGAAAGAAACATAAACAATATTAATTACAAATATAACAAATTAAAAAAACCGTAATAAATGACATTAATAGCTCTAAATATGAAGCAACTGGTTTAGAATCACAAGAAATATTAGATAATATTTGTAATTGCCAAATTTTTTTCTAGAAAAAAATGGATATAAAACGAAATAATGAGAACCATTAATAATTTTGAAAAATAAGTATCAAGAATTTGAAAGAAGATTTGAAAAATAACCCATATAGTGTAATAATGAAATCTTATCCTGAAGATGTAATTGTAACAAGACATTATAGCAAATATCCCCAAAATATAGAATTAAGAAAAATACAATGAAGATTTTTAAAAAAAGAAGTCTCTGAAAAAAATTATCATTGAAAAAAATTTAACAAAAATATCTGGGAAATGTCAGAATAGCACCATTCTATTTAGCTTCGATAATATCATTCATTTTTAGGGTATGTCTTTAGTATAAATAATTTGTATGCTAATATTGAAAATGTGGGAATAAGAGATATTCTTCCAACATTTCAGTATTTATTTTATGGAATAGGAGTATATTTTTATAATTAAAGCTGTAACTTTTTACAATATTACAGATGAGTACAGATTATAAAGTCATTGAAAGAGAATATGATATTCTTTTTGAGAGAACTTTTTGGAAATGATTATGAAAAAAATATAGATCGAATATCTGATTTAATTCATAGACAAGCACAAGGAAAAATTTGAGGAAGATTATTCTGAAGCTGAGAAAAAAATTATATGAATTAGCTAAAAAAAGTATGGTCAATCTGTCGATAATTATAAAAAAATAAGAAAAAAATAATAGAAAAAAATACAGCATGTACTTCCCAGTGTTATCTATGACGTCAATATTGTTTTTTTACGTTTAAGAATCTTGATATTTTTTTGCTAATGAGTATTTCTTCTTTAAAATGTACTGTTATCTTCTATTTCTTGCAACAATATATATATTTGCAATAGAGACGCACATAGACACTTACTTTTCATATTCAGTAAAAAAATATGGTCAACATTATCAATAATTTCAATAATTGGAGTCTATACTTATAACCGTTCAATTGAATACACTTTAAACTCTTTAATTCCTTGCGGAATAGCAGTAGTACTTTTTGCGATGCTATGGAAGAATATTGAAAAAAATTATTGAATCTATTGATACAAGTACTATAAAAAGGTGTATTATTTTTACATTATGTTAATTCCTGGAATTTTTAGTTCCGCTTAGTTTACTAACTACGTCTCAACAAATAGGATGGTTTTATTTTTTTCTTTATTATTAGCAGTGCCAGCTGCGATTGGAATGTTTTTTTAAACAGTGGTAATCTTTTTTTCAGGATATGTTTTTATATAAAATACCATTTGCATTATTGGGATATTCTTTAATAGGAATGACTCAAACTTCGATGTTTAGTTTAACGGGAATTTTCAATGGATTTATAGTACTTCTTTTTAGGAGATGTCTTAGTAGTGATTGTTCTGATGATTCTGTTTGGAGTAATTGCATCAATCTTTTTAAATAATCTAAAAAAATTTTTTTATTAAATTTTTGAAAAATATAGTGGAAAAAGATATAGTAACGAATATTTCTATACTTTTTCCATAATTTTTTTATAAAATAAAAAAACCCCTGAAAACCAGTGTTTTCCAAGGGCATATAAAATAATACAATTATCTTTTTGAGAATTGTGGGCTTCTTCTTGCTTTCTTTTTCCCGTATTTCTTTCTTTCAACCATTCTTGAATCTCTTGTTAAGAATCCTGCTTCTTTTAAAGCTCCTCTTAATTCAGCGTCAGCTACTAATAAAGCTCTTGAAACACCATGTCTAATTGCTCCTGCTTGTCCAGTGTTTCCTCCACCGATTACATTAACTTTTACTCCGTATTTGTTTAAAAGTTTCTGTTAATTCTAATGGTTGTTCTACTATTTTAGCCAAGATTTCTCTTCACCAAAAATATTCTCTCATATCTTTTCCATTTATTGTTACTCCAGTTTCACCTGGTACTAATCTTACTCTTGCTACTGAAGTTTTTCTTCTTCCAGTTCCTAAATATTGAATTTTTTCTGCCACGAAAATTTACCTCCTATAACTCTATTCTTTCTGGTTTTTGCGCTGTATGCGTATGTTCTGTTCCTGTGAATAATCTCAATCTGTTAATCATTTGGCTTCCTAATTTGTTTTTAGGTAACATTCTTTCTACAGCTTTTCTGATTACTTCAGTAGGTTGTTTTTGTAACATTTCTTCTAAATTTCTTACTTTCAATCCACCTGGATATCCACTATGTCTGTAATATTTTTTTGTCTAATAATTTGTTCCCTGTTACAGCAATTTTATCAGCGTTCAATACGATAACAAAATCTCCTCCATCAACGTGTGGTGTGTAGCTTGGCTTATGTTTACCCATTAATCTAACTGCGATTTCAGTAGCTAATTTTCCAAGTACTTTTCCTTCTGCGTCTATCTCATACCAGTTTCTTACAACTTCTTCTTTTTTGCATTACAGTGTATTTACTCACTTTGTTTCCTCCTGTTTTTTTATTCTCTATTTTTATAGAATAACGGTCCTTTGTGGGAAAGGCTCATATTAGTTAATTATATATTATTTCCTTTTTACTTGTCAAGTGAATTTCCTTGATATTTTTTTCCATTTGAATCAATTTTTAAAAGATTTTTACTCATAAAAAAATACCATTTTTACTTTTTAATTCTTGTAAAATTCAATAGATATGTTCGACAACCTAAATTTTTTTATTTATACAAGGGGTCAAGACCCCTTGTTTCCAGAATATTTGTTTTTATTAAATTCTAAATACATATTACTGTCAGACAGATTTTTGCATATTTATAGTAAAACTGACTTAAAAACCAAACTCAAAAAGCTACGACTATTTTTACCCAAACTCTAAATTTACATGATTTTTTTAATAGTTCTATTTTTAAATGGGTTCGAGTTATTTCAAAAATTTTATAAAAAAATATTCATTCAAATTTTTCCCAATTATGTTTTTTTCATCGGTTATTTTATTGATATTTTTCTTCTATTATTTCAAAGTTCTTTTTCAATATATTCATTAAGAATTTCTATTTTTTTCTGAATAATCCATTTCCAGCATTTGAATCTTTTTTCCAATAGTTTTTTTCTATTTCCATTTTTTTACTTTTTTTCATCATTTTTTTCAGTTCTTCATTTAAAAAGTTTTGAAAATTCCATTGGTGGATAAATCTTTTTATCAATTATCCATTTTTGCAGCAAGTAAAGGACGCAAGACATAAAAAAATATTTTTATTCTTACTTTATCTTCTTTTTAAATATTCACGATAGTTTGTTTTTTTGCCATATTCAAGTAATGATACAAACTTTTTTTAGGCGAAAAAAATAGCGCGGTAATAGTTTTTTTAATTCTTTAAATTCTTTTCGTTTTTTTATATACAATTGGAGAATTGCACCATTCAAACAAAGTGGGATTTGTTTTTATACAGTAATTTTAATGCCTTTTTTTATATCCCAACCACTAATGTCCAGTGTTTCATCAAGCTGCCATTCTATTACATCCCGAATTTCATTAAGTTTCAAATATTCCTTAGTTTTTTTCTCACATAAATAAATCTCACATCATAATCGCTATCTGGCGAAGCAAAATCCCTCAAGCACGACTTCCAGATTCTACAGCAAGAATAATTTTTTTACATTTTCTATTTTTTTCAATTTCTTCTAATTTTTGTTTTATAATTTTATTCATTTAATCCCTTCTTTCAAAAATTAAAATTTATTGTCAAATATATTTAAATTATAGCACAAAAAAATAAAATTCTAAATAAAAAAACAGGGGGTAACATTTTTTTCAAATATCTTTGAAATGGAATTTAGATTGATTATTTAAATTTTTCGAGGTATCCTTATTATAGAAAGGTGAATAATATGTTAAATTATAGAGAAACTGAAATATTAAATAACCTTATTAAAGGGGAAAAAAATATAATTTCAAATTAATATCTGAAAAAAATATAGCGTTTCAGACAGAGCAGCTAGATATTATATTAATAATATTGATAGTATTTTACGGTTACTTGACTATAAGATTACTAAAAAAAGTTAAAAAAACAGTATTTATCTTGATACTAATCAGGATTTTTAAAAAAATCTATTTGAGATTTTGGAAAAAAATTCATAAATTATCTATAGAAGACAGGATAGATATTTTTAAAGTTAATATTATTTTTTTGACGAAAAAGGACTTAATATTACAAAGATATGTGAAGAACTTGAGATTTCTAGAACAACAATAAAAAAAGATTTGAAACTGATATCAGAAGAATTTAAAAATGCAAGGAATCGAGCTAGTTTATAAAAAAATGCTAATGGTTATCGCCTTAATGGTAACTTTCGGGACATTCTCATAAAAAAATTGAACTTCTGGAGCAAAATATTTGATTCCCTTAATGACAAAAAAATTTTTTTCAAAAAGTAATCAAAACACAAGTTTTTTTCGTTATTTTTTTCAAATATATTAAACAAAAAAATATTGAAAATGCAAAAAAAATTTATTGTAGAAATTGAAAAAGGTTATGTTTTTAAATATAAATGAAGAAAGCTATAATAAAAATATTTTTCTTATGTCCTTCTGCTTCTAAATTTTGAAAAAGCTCATGAAAAATCAAAAAAGATTTGATTGCAAAAAAAATTTTTTTAATTCACACAGAAGAGTATCAAAAAAATTGAAAAGATTTTACAAAAAAATTCTGAAGAAAAAAATAAAATAAAATCTGAAATGTTAATTGAAATAACTGACTTGATAATGGGAATAAATATAAACAGTCTAAAAAAATAATTCGTTTAAAGGCTGGATAAATGAAGAACTGATTATAAAAATGATTTCTAAAGTGAGCAAAATTGTAAAAACTGACTCGACACGTGATGAAATATTATACAATGGACTTTTTATACCATATAAAGCCTGCTATGTACAGGATAAAAAAATAATATTCAAATTACAAATTCGGTTTTTTTCAGGAACTAATTTTTAGAAAAAAAGACCCTATTCTAAAAGTAGTAAATAAAGCTGTACAGGAAATTGAAGAACTTTTTTTGAAGTGAAGTCTCCAGAAGATGAAATTGCTCTTATGGGTTTTCATATAAAAGCCTCTATTCAAAGAAACACTTCTGAAAAAAACTAAAAAAAGGTAATATTAATTTGTGGACTAGGGTTATGGCAGTTCAAAAAGTACTTGAGCAAAGCCTGAAGGAGAAATTATAATTTAGATATTGTAGATGTTTTGCCATACTATTTAATAAAAAAACTTCAATGCCAAATTATGCGAATATTGATTTAATCTTGTCTACTATTGACTTGGAAGAAAAACTACGATATTCCTGTTGTAAAAAAATAAATCCATTGCTTAAAGAGCAAGACTTTATTCTTTTATCAAAAATATGGAATAAGAAAAAAATATAACAAAAAAATTTCTTTAAAGCAAATAGTGGATATAATAAAAAAATAATACAAGCATAACAGATGAAAATAAACTTATAAATGAATTGAAAAAAATAAATTTGAAAAATAAAATTATTGATGATTTGTCAGAAGCAGGAATTATTTTAAAGAAAATGCTTAATAAAAACAATGTCCAATTTGTTGATAAAGTTAAAGATTGGAGAGAAGCGATAGCTAGAGCAGGAAATATACTTGAAGAAAAATGAAATTATACGACATGACTATATAAATGAAATGATAAAAATGATTGAAAAAGCACTGGTGCTTATATTATTATTGAAGAAGGGATTGCAATTCCGCACGCACCAATTTCAGAAAAATGTATTAAAAACGGGGATTTCATTATTAATTGTAAAAGAAAAAGTTCTATTTCCAAATGGAAAAGGCGCAAACATATTTTTTTAAGTTTTTGCAACTACCAGCAAAACAGAGCATCTAGGAATTTTTAAACGACTTATTTGAATTAATTACAAAAATATAATTTTATTGAAAAAAATCTCAAAAATAACTGAATATGAAGAATTAGATGAATTCTTCAGAAAGGAACTTATATGTTAAAAAAAAATACTTGATGGTAACATTCAAATAATAGATTCTGTAATCGACTGGAAAGATAGTATAAAAATTGCAAGTAAATCTTTGTTAGAAAAACATAATAACGGAAAAATTATATCAAAGCTATGATAGAAAGTATTGAAAAACTAGGCTTTTTATGTTATTTTTAAGAGACAATCTGGCAATGCCGCATGCAAGACCTGAATACGGGACATTGGGAACTGGAGTAAGCCTTTTAAAACTCAATAATCCAGTATATTATGGGGATTCCAAAGTACAGTTAGTATTTGTGCTGGCAACTAAAGGATACCAACAGCCATTTAGAAACTCTTATGCAGTTAATGGAATTATTTCAAGATGATGAAAGTATTGAAAAAAATTAATAAATTCAAAAAGATTATAACGAAATATTAGAAATCATAAAAAAATATTGATTTAAAAAAATAAAAAAATAATTTATAAAAAAAATTTAGGAGGAGATTATTATGAAAATTATGGCAGTTTGTGGATCAGGATTAGGGAGCAGCTTTTATGGTGGAAATGAACATTAAAAAAAGGTTCTTAAAAAAATTGGTGTAGAAGCAGAAGTTGAACATTCTGACTTAGCATCAGCACTTCCAGGAGCAGCAGATGTATTTGTAATGGGAAAAGACATTGCAGAAAGTGCAACAGTTCCAGCTGATAAATTAATTGTTTTAGACAGTATTATAAGTATGCCTGAACTGGAAGAAAAAAATTAACAGATTATTTCAAAAAAATAAAAAAATAAACTTGTTCGGAAACTATATGTATCTAGAATTTAATAAAACAAATATTATGAAGCAAGGGGTCTTGACCCCTTGTTAAAATAAAAAAAATAAGTTGTCAGACATATTTAATATATCAAAAAAATAAAATATAAAATTTAGGAGGGCAAAATGAAAGGCTTTATTAACTCTTATTGTGGACATTTTAAAAGTCCCGTCAATTTTAGTTGGATTGATAGCTATGATTGGGTTATTAGTTCAGAAAAAACCATTTACAGACATAGTAAAAGGTACAATTAAGACAATTTTAGGATTTTTAGTATTAGGTGGAGGAGCAGGACTTGTTGTAAACTCATTAGCGCCTATGGGAAGCATGTTTGAACAAGGATTTCATGTTCAAGGAATAGTGCCTAATAATGAAGCAATTGTTTCATTGGCATTAAAAGAATATGGAACAATAACAGCCTTAATAATGGCGCTTGGAATGTTCTGGAACATATTTATCGCAAGATTTACAAAGTTAAAATATATTTTCCTGACAGGACATCACACTTTGTATATGGCATGTATGATTGGAATAATATTAAAAGTTGGCGGATTTGAAGGGCCTTTATTAGTAATCATTGGTTCATTGACATTAGGACTTGTAATGGCAATATTTCCTGCACTGGCACAACCTTATGTTAGAAAAATTACTGGAAGTGATGATGTTGGATTTGGACATTTCAGCACAATAGGATATGTTTTATCAGGATTTGTCGGTTCTTTAGTCGGAAAAGGTTCAAAATCAACTGAAGAAATGAAATTACCTAAAAATTTGAGTTTTTTAAGAGACAGCTCTATTTCAATTTCATTAACTATGATGATAATTTACTTAATATTGGCATTAGTTGCAGGAAAAAGGCTATGTTGAAAAAGGAATTAAGTGGCGGAGATAATTACTTAGTATTTGCAGTTATTCAAGCTATAACATTTGCAGCGGGAGTTTATATTATCTTATCAGGTGTTAGACTTGTTCTTGCAGAAATAGTTCCAGCCTTTGTAGGATTCTCTGAAAAACTTGTACCAAAATGCAAAAACCCGCATTAGATTGCCCAATTGTATTCCCTTATGCGCCAAAATGCTGTATTAATCGGATTTTTATGCAGCTTTTTTTAGGAGGAATTGTTGGATTATTTATGCTTGGTATGTTAAAATGGACTCTTATCTTACCAGGAGTAGTACCTCATTTCTTCTGTGGAGCAACAGCCGGTGTATTTGGAAACGCCACTGGTGGTAGAAGAGGAGCTTCAATCGGAGCCTTTGCGAAATGGATTATTATTAACATTCTTACCTGTAATTTTTATTACCAGTATTAGGAAATCTAGGATTCGCAAATACAACATTCTCTGATGCAGATTTTGTAACAGTTGGAATTGTGTTAGGTAATATGGCAAAACATATATCTCCAGTAGTAATTTCTGGAATAATCGTTGGAATAACTGCTATTTTTAGTAGCCTTTTGGATTTGTACCTTCAAAAAAAATCAGAATAAATCATTGTTAAAACAGAAATAACAATTGACTATCATTTGGAAGGAGCCAAAAATGAATAGTGATTATAATGAAAAAGTGAAAGAAATGAAAAAAATTAGCCGCCAATATTAGGATAAATACACTAAAAATCCCTTTACTAATCTAGGTTTTGGGCATTACGGCGGAAGTTTATCAATTGTTGAAATATTAGCAGTACTGTATGGTGGCATTATGAATGTTGATGCTAAAAATCCACATTGGGAAGGCAGAGATTATTTTGTGCTGTCAAAAGGGCATGCAGGCCCTGCACTGTACACAACTTTAGCTTTAAAAAGAATTTTTCCCGCTTAAAGAAATTTACACATTAAATCAGAATGGAACAAATTTGCCAAGCCATCCAGATAGACTCAAAACAAAAGGAATTGATGCAACAACAGGTTCTCTAGGGCAAGGAATCTCAATTGCTACAGGAATTGCAAAAAGCCTTACAAATAGATAAAAAATCTAATAGGGTATTCTGCATTGTTGGAGATGGAGAAATAAATGAAGGGCAGTGCTGGGAGGCATTTCAGTTTATTGCTCACCATAACTTAAATAATTTAACGGTATTCCTCGATTACAACAAAAAACAGCTGGACGGTGCTTTTGGATGAAATAATAAAAGCCACTCTTTTTGAGGAAAAAAATGAAATCATTCGGCTTTTGATAGCTGTTACTGTAAAAAGGAAATGATATTGAAAAAAATGTATGATATTTTGAAAGTGCCTCGTAAAAAAACAATGAAAAAAACCACTATTTGTAATACTTGACACTATAAAAGGGCAAGGTGTCGAATACATTGAAAAATTGAAAAATTCACATCATCTAAGATTGACTGATGAACTAAAGCGGGAAATCGAAAAGGCGATAAAGGATTTGGAAAGCGAGGTGGAATAAATGATAAAAAAATTTATAATGGAACTCCAAAAAAAGATGAAATAGAAATGAGAAAAGTTTATTCTTCCAAACTTTGTGAATTACTGAAAAAAACATAATAAAGTTGTAGCTCTTGAAGCTGACTTAATGAATGCAATTACAACTGACAAGATACAGGATAAATACCCTGAAAGAGTTATAAACTGCGGTATAATGGAAGCAAATATGATAGGTGTTGCAGCTGGAATGTCCATTGCTGGAAAATACCCTTTCGCACATACTTTTACAGCTTTTGCAAGTCGAAGATGCTTTGATCAATTATTTATGTCAGGGGCATATCAGAAAAATAATATTAAAATGATCGCTTCTGACGCAGGAGTAACTGCTGCCCATAATGGAGGAACTCACATGTCCTTTGAAGATATGGGAATAATGAGAGGTCTGGCTAATACAGTTGTACTAGAAGTGACAGATGCGGCAATGTTTGAAAATATTCTTGAACAAGTTGCTACAAAAGATGGTTTCTACTGGGTTAGAACAATTAGAAAAAATGCAACAACAATTTATGAAAAAGGCTCAACATTTGAAATTGGAAAAGGAAACTTATTAAAAGATGGTTCAGATATTACTTTAATAGCAAACGGAATTATGGTGGCAGAAGCCTTAAAAACAGCAGAAAAATTAAAAAACGAAGGAATAAATGCCGCTGTAATAGATATGTTCACTTTAAATCCAATAGACAAAGAGTTAATTGAAACGTATACACAAAAAAACAGGAAAAAAATAGTAACTTGTGAAAAATCATAGCATTCATAATGGTTTAGGAAGTGCAGTTGCCGAAGTAATTGCTGAAATTGGAAATGCAGAATTAAGAAGAATTGGAATAAAAGAAAGATTTGGACAAGTTGGAACATTAGACTTTCTGATGAATGAGTATGAATTGACTGCGGAGCATATTTACGGAGCTGCGATGGAATTACTGAAAGATTAAAAATTCATTTTTAATCAAAACCAAAACTTTTTGAATTTGATTTTTAAAACACTATTATGATAAATTAAAAATATACTCACTAAACTGAGAAATTGAAGAGTTTAAAGAGTATATTTTTTTATTTGTTATTTTTACAATGAAAAAGTTTATCATCATTACTGTATTCTACCAAGAAAAATATCGTTAATATCCAAAACATTGTACTTTGCTAGTTCTTCTTTCAGCCATTCATCATTTTTTTCCAATATGTTCTAAATTATCTTCTATTATTTTTTTCCTTCTGAAATTAGCAGATTTGAAAAACGATCATCGTTTTTTTGTATGACAATTAGCTGTCCGTTTGATTCCATGAATGCGTCTTCAATGTCTGATATTTGAAAAATGCCTTTTGTTCTTAACTTTGTATAAAAAAATCAGGAATAGAAAGAGTTGCCTGAGCAAAAATTTTTTCTGTTAGCATTTTTTTCCGCCTTTTATTAAGTATACAATTTGTCCGTCTATCATTTTTTACATTCTTGTTTGAATTTTTTTAGAAAATCTATTGTTGTCATTAACAGTCCCCATATTAACAGAACTATTAGAAACTGAACTATTGTTATGCTAGGATTGTAAATTACACCACCAATAATTCCCCCAAGAACATAGTTACCTATCTGATCTTCTGTTGAAGTTGGTGCTAGCTGGCTTCGTCCGTTTAAATTCATAAATACGACCAAGGCAATAAATCCGATTGTAAGTTTTATCGCTAAAGGAATTATAAAAATCCAAATTACATCATCTCACTTTCTTTACTTACTTTGAAAAAAATTATTTTTTTATTCTTTAATTGTTTTAATCTCATCTACATAAGGCACTGTCATTTGTTCAACTAGAATATTATTGTCTCACCCAGTGAATCTGATAAAATTTATCCCTTATTTTTATAAACAGTGTGTTCTGTTATTTCAGGAGTATTTATAAAAATCTCATTTTCTCCCACCTTGAATTTTTTTCAGATAATTTTTTTATAACACTTGCCGAATTTTTTTATAAACTTTTTCTTGATTATTCTTAGCTCTGTAATTTTTCAAAATGATACAAGCTAAATAAAAAAATAAACATTAAAACCAAGCAGGCTAAGCTGTTTGTCTCTCAAGGAAATACTTCCTTTAAACCATTTCCAGAATGCAAATAATATAAATGCAATTACAAGAATAATCATAACAAGAAAAAAACTTGTCAGTTACAAGCCTTTTTATTCTCTAAATAAATAAAAATTATAAAAATTCCATATTTTTTTAGCATTATCTCCTTTCTAAAAATTTTAAAATGATAGTTATTATATCACTTTTTTTCCATACAAAAATAAAGAGTTTTTACAAAAATAATTTAAAATTCTAAATATACTTCAAAAATTTTTGTTCTTAAATATTCAAATTAATAATTTTTTTATTTAAAGTTTATCAAAATGCTAATTTGAATACTTTAGGATTAGGTTTTTTTATTTTTAAAAAAATAAATTGGAAAAAAATAGCAAATTTGCTATAATATAAAAGGTAAAAAAATTGGACAAAAATGGAGAGAAAATTAAATTGAAACAGGAAATAAATTTTGATAAAAAAAGGAAAAATGAATATTTTAGCACCAGCTGGAAATTATGAAAAACTAGTCGCCGCTGTGAAAGCTGGGGCTAATGAAGTGTTTTTTTGGTCTAAAAGGATTTGGAGCGAGAAGAAATAATGAAAATCTGGCAATGCAGGAAGTGTTTTGACGGGATTGACTATGCTCATTCACGTGGCGTTAAGACACTTATGACTTTAAATACTATTTTTGAAGGACAGCGAAATTAACAGCATGTACAACAACATTAAGAGAGTTTATGAACATGGGATTGATGCTGTTATTGTACAGGATTTGGGATTTGTGAAATTTTTGAAGGAAAATTTTCCAGATTTAAAGATTCATGGAAGTACTCAGATGACTGTAGCAAATCACGTGGAAGCCAATAAATTAAAGGAACTAGGACTTACTCGTGTCTGCCTTGCAAGAGAGCTTTCCTTTGAAGAAATAAAAGAGTATTCGTGAAAATACCGATATTGAACTGGAAATCTTTTGTGTCAGGTTCACTTTGCATTTCTTATTCTGGAAATTGCTATATAAGCAGTTTTATTGGAGGAAGAAGTGGAAACCGTGGACTTTGTGCCTATTCTTGCCGTAAAAAGTTTACAGATGAAAATGGGGAAAGTGCTTATTTTTTAAGTCCTAATGATCAATTATTGCAAGAAAAGGAAATAAATATGTTAAAAGACATTGGAATTGATGCAATAAAAAGTTGAAGGGCGAAAAAAATCAAGTGAATATGTTTTACGAAACTGTAAACTATTATGACAATATTCTAAAAAGGTACTCCACGTCCGACGGAAAGTTACAAACTCTTTAATCGTGGGTATTCAAAAAGGATATTTTTTTATTTGGATAATAAGCTTATGAATTTCAAATATTCTTCAAATTTTGGATATTTTCTTGAGCGAGAATTGGTGAATCGAACAATTTTTAAAATTGACGATGAATTAATTTTTGGGGGATGGAGTTCAATTTGTGGATGAGAACTTTTGAGCAGATTGGCGGAGAATATGTAAATAAAATTCGGATTATTGAGGCTGGAAAAAGTGAAAAATTCTGGAAGAAAAAAATAAAAAAAGCAAAATAGTCAGAAAGAAGGAGAAAAAGTTCAAAAAGGCTGATAGATTTGACATTGTTTCAATCGGAAAATTGCCAAAAGGGACAAAAATATATTTACAAAAATTATTCTAAAGAAATTAATGACAGAATTATCCATAATATAAAAGTTTCCAAAAAGATATGCAGCTGTTAATGCCGCATTATTGGCAAAAAAAGGCAGGAAATCGAACTTACGCTGGAAATTGAAAAATCTGAAAAATGAAATAATTTCTGTTACGAAAAAAAGGGAATATTATTGAACAAGATGCAAAAATTGATTACAAAGGAACAAATCGCTGAAAAAAATTGGGGAACTTGGGGATACGACATTTGAGCTTGGAAAAATTCAGATTGATTATGATGGAACTTCGTTTATTCCGTTTAGTGAGCTGAAAAAGTCTGAAAAGAGAATGTGTTTTACAACTTTTGGAAAAAAACTGCTTGAATCTTACAAAAAGAAAAAGCTATTGAGCGAAAAACATACAATTTTGAAACAATTAATCTGGAAGATGGAAAAATATAAAAAAATAATGAAAAACCTATTATTTCAGTACTTGTTACAAATGATGAGCAGGAAAAAATTTGCCGTGAAATGGGAATAACAAAAATTTATCGAAAACAGTTTGATGTTGCAAAAAGAAAAAAATTTGTCAAAAAAACAAGTAAAATAAAAAAATAGGTACAAATCTGGTTTTCCAATCTTTATCAGGCGATTATGGGAGAAAAAAACTGGAGTGACTGGACAAACGCTGGACTGGAACTTAAACGTTTTCAATAATCATACAATTGAAATGTTTTCGAGATTTAAAAATCTTGAAACAGTATTTTTATCGCCAGAATTAAATTATCGCCAGTTAAAAAACATAAAATCTGATAAGCTGAAAAAAGGACTTGTGATTTATGGCTACTTAAAAGGAATGTATATTGAGCATAAAATCTTTGACAAAGAATACAAGGAGCTGGAAGGTGAATTTTTATGATAAGTACAAAATTGTGAGAAATGAACTTGATAATATTGAACTTTATTTGGATAAACCGATGAATCTGATACCGAAGCTGGATGATATTTATGAGTTGGATTTGGATGAACTTAGACTTGATTTTACGTTTGAAACAGTGGAGGAAGTGAGAAAAATTATAAGAAGCATTGATACAAGAAGTGGGAAATATACTCCGTATGCTTTTTGAGCAGGGAGTTTTATAAATTTAAGAAGAATTGAAATTGTAAAAAAATTGGTTTAGAAGATAAATTTGAAAATAATAAGGAGGAAACTTGGAAATCGAAAAAAATCAGAAATATCTGAAAAAAATTGTATTTACTTTTGAGTGCATCAATTTTTTTATACACTACGGTTTAGTAATATTATTTAGTATTCTAATATTGATAAATATTTTTTGCGACAGGTGAGTATAAAAAAATTTTTTTAAGGATAAATCGCTTATAACAATTGGGATTGTTTTTAGGTTTTTTTCAATTATAACGTCTGTATTTTTACAGGAATATTTTTAGGATTGATTGCTGTGCCGATATTTTTTTGTGCCTTGTAGTTGGACGTTATTATACGTTAATTGTTAATGTGGAATTTAAAAATAGAAATTTAGAATGGATGGCAAAAATTTTCTGGAGTCTCATTTTTCATTGGACTTTGCGAGTTTTTTTGTTTACACACGATAGAGCGGGATATTTTGCGTATTTTAATCCAAATTATCTGGGAAGCATTATGATGATGTCGGCGATTATAAATTTATATTTTTGCCTTTTGAAAAATCGAAAAATAAATATTTTTAATATTTTTTTGTAAATATCCTGACAATTTTTCTAACTGGCTCAAGGTCATCATTAATCGCAGTAGTGCTTGGAATATTTGCCTTGTTTTTTTACTTTTTTTACGAAAAAGATACTTTTGCAGGAGGAATTTTACTGCTTTTTGGGATATGCAATTGGAGTGATTTCAGGAGTTTTTGCTGTTTTTTTGAGGGAAAAATACGCTGGTGGAGTATTTTTGGCTAAGAGTGGAAATAATTGACATGGCATTCAGAATTTTCAAAAAGAACGAATATTTTATATGGACATGGAAAATTTTTTTATTATTATAAGTTTACAAATCACGTATATCCGCATTCTCACAATGCTCTTGTGGAACTGCTTTTTAAGCTATGGTCTAATTGGAACAATTGCCCTGCTTACAGTGTTTTTGCGGTATTTATACGATATTTTAAGAAATGATAGAAATAATGTTTTTAAAAATTGCATTAATCGCTGGAATTGTAGTTCATAATTTTACCGATTTTGCGATATTTTTGGATACAAACTGTGCTTTTTATTTATTATGGCTCTATCTTATGAGGAAGAAAATGAACAGATACGTGGTTATGGTTTTTAGAAAAAAATTGGAAAAAAATAACAAATAAAAATTGAGAGGAATAAAAAAATGAGAGATAACATATATGTAGGACTTGTACATTATCCTGTATATAACAAAAATAATGTAGTTGTGGCAACTTCTGTCACAAACTTTGATATACACGATATTTCCAGAACTTGCAGAACCTACGATATAAAGAAATATTTCATAATCACTCCAGTCGATGCCCAGAAGGAATTGACAAGCAGAATTATCGGCTACTGGACTGAAGGAAACGGAATAGAATTTAACAAAAATCGAAATGAAGCTTTTTGAAAAATACAGAACTTGAAGATTCTGTCCAAAGTGCAATAGAAACAATTGAAAAAATTGAAGGAAAAAAGCCAAAAATTATTACAACTTCGGCAAAAACTTTTCCAAATACTGTTGGATATGATGATTTAGGCAAGGAAATGGTTGAAGATGACTCGCCATACTTGATTTTTATTTGGAACTGGATGGGGACTTACAAATGAGATTATGGATTTATCCTACAAAATTTTGGAGCCAATTCGAGGAAAGACTAAATATAATCATTTATGTGTCAGAAGCGCTGTCTCAATTATTTTTGGACAGATTGCTCGGAGAAAAATTAAATAAAAAAATATACAAAAAAATTAGAAAGGACACACTTATGGAGGAAAAAAATAAAAAAAATAGTGGGAATTGTGGTAGTTAGCCATAGCAATAAACTTGCAGAAGAAATAATAAATTTTGTAAAAAAATTTTTTACAGACTGATTTTTCCATTGGAAAATGGCGGAAATGCAAACAGGGAAGTATACGGAACAAATATTGAAAATGTGAAAAATGCAATAATTAGAGCAGATAACGGTGCAGGAGTCCTTGTATTTGTGGATATGGGAAGCTCTGTATTTAATGCGGTTAAGGCTATAAAGGAACTTGATGGAGAAGTTGAAGCGAAAAATTGCAGATGCGCCTTTGGTAGAAGGTATTATTTCCGCTGTTGCAGCTAATTTTTGATGGAATAGATTTGGACGAGCTAAAAATAATTGCTGAAGATAGTAAAAAAATTTACAAAATTGAAAAAAAGATTTAAGAAAGAGAGAAATTTAAATAAAAAAATGGAAAATTTAATAAATATAGGAACAATCGTTGGAACACATCATTTACGTGGAAGCGTCAAAATTAATTCGATTTTTTTGAGAATATTGAAGTTATTGAAAATGAACGTGTTTTTATTGGAAAAAAATGAGAAAAAGAAATTGCTTGTTGTGAAGAAAGTGAAAAGGCTGAATGAAAAAAAGGCAATTTTAGATTTTGAAGGTATTGAAAATATTGACGAGGCAAAAAGAACTGAATGGCTACAAAGTTAAAATTCGACGTGATTTACTGCCTGAAAGAAACGAAAACGAGTTTTTACATAAAAGATTTATTTGGGATAGAAGTGTTTTTTTGAAAATGAAAAAAATTGGGGAAGTTGTAGACGTAATGGAAACCGCGGCTCACAATATTTTAATCATTGAAGATATTGAAACAAAAAAGAAATAATGGTTCCATTAATTGATGAGTTTGTAACAAAAATCGACTTTCCAAACAACAGAATTGAAGTAAGCCTAATTGATGGAATGCGAGAATAATTAAAAATTGTAAAGAAGGTAAAAATTAATGAAATTTAATGTACTTACGTTATTTCCCGAGCTATTTGAGCAGTATTTATCCCAAAACTATTTTTAAAACGAGCAATTGACAAGGATATTATTGACTTTAATATCGTAAACATCAGAGATTATGCCAGAAATAAACATAGCCAGATGGACGACATCCCTTTTGGCGGCGGCGCTGGAATGGTTCTAAAGCCAGAAGCCTACTGGAACTTCTTTTATGAAAAACTACGAATTTTTATAATAATGAAAATTCAGATTTAAAGAAGCCTTATGTAATTTTTCTTATCTCCGCAAGGAAAAACAGCTGACTCATAAAAAAAGTTACAGAACTTTCAGAAAAAGAGGAAATCGTGCTTATTTCAGGACGTTATGAAGGACTTGACCAAAGGGTAATTGATAAATTTGTAGATGAGGAAATTTCGATTGGGGATTATGTGCTGAGTAGCGGGGACTTGCCGTGCCTTGTGATAATGGATTCTGTAATTCGTATAAAGGAAGGCGTGATAAAAAGGAGTCTTTTGAAACTGACTCATTTTACAATGGGCTTTTAGGTTTTCCACAATACACAAGGCCCGTAGAAATAGACGGATATTCGGTTCCCGAAGTATTACGGAGTGGGAATCACGCTAAAATTGATGAATACAGACAGTTCCATTCGATCGAGAAAACTATGAAAAAAATAGAATGGATTTATTTGAGAAAAAAATTGGCTGAAGATGAAGAATTTTTTTGAAACTATGTGAAAAAAATATAAATTGAAATTAAAATAAGAAGAGTGCTTTTTCTGGACTCCTTTTTATGTATTTTTTTCAACAGTAATGTTATTTTTTTGTTTTATGTGGTACAATTAAAGTAATAATAAAAATATTAATTAGGAGGAAAGTGCTATGTATTTAATTGATTTTTAAAAAAATTATTTAAATCTAAAAAAATATTGGAATCATTATATGGCTTTGTGTTTAATATCTTAATATTTATTTTTTTCCTTTTATTTCAATAAGTCCAAATTATCCGATATTAGGTTTACTTTGTGGAATAGCTGTATATGTTGGTACTATAGCTATTGTTTTATCTCCATTAGGTGAATGGTTTTTTTAGACTAATAAATGGGTGCAAAAAAATAATTGATCCAAGGATTATTAATCGTTTAACTCCATTATTTAATGAAGTTTACGCGAGGGCTAAAAATGAATGATCCAAATTTATCCCCCAATATTAAATTATATATGCTTAATGATCATTATCCTAATGCTTTTGCCTTAGGAAGAAATACAGTTTGCGTGACAAGAGGTCTACTCCATTTAGATGATGAAAAAATTAAGGGAATTTTCGCTCATGAATTTTCACATTTATCAAACAAGGATACAGATTTCCTTTTTATTTATCTATATTGGAAATTTATTTATGACATGTGCTTTTATGATTGCTAGAGTAATGATTGGGATAATGAGCTTCATTTTAGGAGTGGCAACTAGTGATGACGATGATTTCGATATTATTAAAGGTCTTAGAGGTTTAATTTTTTCCTATATAGCTGATTTTTTTTATGTGATAGCTGTTGGATTGTATACAAAATTAGGACTCATTCTAGTACGTCACTCTATGAGAAAACAAGAATATGAAGCAGATAAATTCGCATATGATTTAGGTTATGGTGAACAGTTAAGAGATGCACTGACAGAATTACTAGATGTAAATGAAACTCCCAAAAATTTTTGCTGCAAATCTAATGTCAACTCACCCCTGATACATTTTCAAGAATTGATAAACTAAATATATATCTTTTTCAAAAATAGTTATACTGAAAATATTAATTTTGACAAAAATACACCAACTCAAAAAGCTTTCAAATGAATACGCACAAGCAACTTATACTGAAAAATGTTAATTTTTAATGAAAATACACTAGTAAGAGAGCTTTCGAATGAATATACACAAACAATTCATACTGAAAAACGTAAAAAAAGAGAATCTTCAAATGAAAAATTCAAACATTCTTTATAAAGTATTACTATCTGTTTCTTGCATAATAATCGCATTCTTAACAGGTTATATGTTTTCTAAAATGAATAATAATACAATATCTATCAAACATACTACTCCTAAAAAGTTCTCAAGAACAAACTATAGAACAAAATAATACAAAAAGTAAATAGTAATGAAGTACAGCTAGAAAAATAATAATCAAATAAATACAAATTCACAAGATATTTCTGACATTAATTTAGCAAGTAAAGATTTTTTTCAAACTTTAGTGCACAACCTTCACAAAATATGACTGATTTAGAAAATATAAGTTATTTAGCCTCAAATTTACCGTCAGTAAATTTTTTTAATAGAAAACTTTAATTCAGAAGAATTAGCTTTATTAAGAAACTCAATATATGCTAAATATAATCGTAGATTTCAAACGCCTAGATATTCCAGTTATTTTTAGTAGAAAAACATGGTATAGAGGAGAATATGATGAAGTAAGCGAAAGAAATTTCTCGCAAGATGAATTTGATTTATTGAATAATATCCTAATAGCAGAAGGAAAACCAACTATCAGTAGATAAATCTATATATTTATTTTTATACTCGAACCCATTTTTAAATAGAAGAGGTTATTATAAGAATAAACTGCATCCAATATGTTTGTTAAAAATAGAAGGTGCAGTTTATTTTTTTCAAAAATTTTAATAAATTACTCTAAATCCAATTCCACTTCTTACATTCTTACCTTTTAGTGTCATATCCAGCATTTACAGTAACTCCAATTCTCCAATTCTTATGTTATCCAATCCAATATTCAAGTCAAACTTACCATTTCCACGTTTATCTTCTTTTTTTCTTTTTTTCAAGTTATACTATCCAGCTATTGTATTGTATAATCCAACTCCTACCTGATTTTTCATCCTGAAGTTTTTTCAATTTTGTTTTCGTAAGCGCTGTCAGTCCAACAGAGGTTGGAATCATAAAATAACTCTTTACAATACCTAAAAAGGTATGTTACTATAAGGTATATATAGGAGGTATATTATGGATAAAATAATTTTAGGAATTTTTAATGTTACACAGAATGACCGCATACGAGCTTCGAAATGTAATCAGAAATAATTTTAAATCTATGTGTAGTGACAGTCTTGAAGTATTCAGGCAGCTCTCAAAAAAATTGCTTATGTTGGAAATGGTTACTTTTGAAGAGCTTGTTGAAAAAGGAGTAAATAAAAAAAGATATTCAATAACTAATATTGGACAAAAACATTAATAGAATGGATAAGGATTCCTATTGACATGTCAAAGACAAAAAAACTTAGATATTGGAAAAACTTCTTTTTATGGGATATATTTCAAAAAGAACAAAAAAATCTAATTGACAAAAATCATTGATTCTTTAGAGGAGGAATATATGACGCTAAAAATTAAGAGAATCAATACATATCGAAAAAGAAAAGGGAAACACTTAAAAACTACCTGCTTATAGATATAGAATATCAAAAAAAGAATTAAAAAAATTTAAATAAAGAAAACGATATATCTGAAAATATTAAAGAAATCAGTAAATTTACATTGACTACTTTAGATTATGGAATTGATATTACTGCTTTTAACATAGAATGGTTTAAAAAAATTGAAGAAAAGAGTATAGAAAGAAAGGTGAGATGAGATGAATGATACAAGTAAGATTAAACGAAATATAATTATCTTTACGATTTTTAGTACTGCTTGTGGCTGGATAGGATATCTTGTTGATAAATTGTCTGGTCAAGCTCATTATGAAAATGTTGGAACAATGTCAGGAGAAGAGCCTTTTTGGAATGCTTATCTGGTTAGTATCTCCATTAATTTGTACAATTCTTCTTCGTATTTTTGGAGGAGATGGTTGGAAAGGCTCAGGATTTTCTATTAATTTTAAAAATAATAAAAAGTTATATTTGATTAGCTTTTTGATATATCCTACTGTTACTTTAATTGTTATATTACTGGGATTAATAACAAAAGGTGTCAAATTTTCTAATGTAAATATTGGAATTACGGCTTATATTGGGATTTTGTTTGCACAGATTGCCATTCAATTTATAAAAAAATATTTGAAGAGTCAGTTTGGAGAGCCTATCTTACAAATCAATTGTTAAAATTAAAATTATCCGATTTGAAATTATACTTACTTATCGGATTTATCTGGTGGATTTGGCACTTGCCTTATATTATGATATTTTTTTGTCCGAAAGTGAAATACAAAAACACTTTACCTGTTGGAAGACTGATTTTTTTCTTTATTGGAACAATAGTAGTAATATGCTGGACGGTAATGTATACGGAAATTTTTAGAGTTACTAAATCTATGTGGTCATTAGTTATTATGCATACTATGGAAGATGCAGTGATAAATCCGTTGCTTCTTTTTAGGAATTGTATCTGTAGAAAAAAATCAGGCGTTTCTTTTTTCACTTTCAGTAGGTATAATTCCGACAATTTTTATTTAACAGTGGGATTAGTTATCAGAAATTGGAGAAAAAGACGAGAGAAACAAAGCAAAAAAAGAAAGTATATAATTTTGTTATATTATTATCAGGATTTTTAGGTTCCCAAAGAAAAATCAGTTATAATACCAAAAATACTGGTCTCATAAGTATCAAATAGTTAAATAAAAACTTTACAAATAAAATATAATTTGAATTTTTGAAGGGCTGCCTCATAAGGTAAATAAAATTACTAAATCATAAATTTTATATATTTTTACTATATTTATAAAATCAATAAAAAAATAATATCTGTTGATTTTTTTAAAAATATATAATATTTATGTTAGTAAAATTATTTTTTGACTTATGAGACACCCTCCATTTCGTCAAACTATCTTAATAGTTAAACACTAAATTAGAAATCACAATCATAAATATTATCAGTAAATATAACAAATTATTCTTCATAAAGTCAAGTATATTTTTTCCTATCTTCAATACTCAGTTTAAAAACCGAAAAAGTATCTCTTTGTACTTTCCTCTCAACAATCCAATTATAAAAAAATACTAATAAAAAGATAATCAAAAAGGCAGAAAACAAACCAACTAGAATTAGAAGTATATCAATTCTTAGAATTGCTAAAACTTGAGATGTTTTTGTTATTGCATTTATAAAAAAATGTATCAAAAATAGAATATTTTATTGAATACTTGTATGCAACATAGGAAAAAAATAATTCCTGTGAAAAATGCTGGAATAATCATATCTGTATTATAATGAGATAATGCGAAAAATTGAATTAATAATTATTGCTGTTTTAATTCCATATTTTTTTCAAATTATTCATTATAACTCCACGAAAAACAATTTCTTCTAATACTGGTGCCACAAAAACTGTCATTATTATATCTGTATATAAAGGTTCATATATTGCTACTACAGGTGTTCGTCCTTTATGACTGTCTCATTAATACAATTAAAAAAACTAAAAAAATTACCTATCCAAAAGGCTAATGCAAAAATATACACTAAAGTCTTTTACATTTAATTTTTCATTCGTTTTTAAAAATATTCATATTTTTTTATAAGTTTTTAACAAAAATAATAAATTATTGGAAAAACTAAGTATCCATCTGTGTATTCTAAACATATATACATATTTAAATATCTGACTATCTATGATTGATATTTTGTTGTTTACAAAAAAATCATAAATATTAGATGAAGTATATAAATTATAAATAAAATTAAGAAACTATCTTTTTTGTATTATCCTTAAAACTCATTATTTTTGCCTCCAATTATTTTTACATAATCTGCCAATGTCACTGTCAATTTTTTTATGTCTTTAATGAGGGAATTCCATTTTTTATTTTTTACTTATATTTCTTGCCTTATTCAAATGAAATATGTAAATTCTTTTTGCATAATATTTTTTTATCTTAAAACAATATCTAAAAAAATTTTATTTTTATTTATTAATTTTTTTAATAGTTGATATTTTCATTTATATTCTTATAAAACTAATTTAATATTTCAATATTTTTAACATCCATTAAAACAGCTGAATGATGATGCGCATTATTTGAATGGAATAATTCGCCTGTCATTTTAACTTTTTACCGTATGCTTGATTTGATTTCAAATAATTAATTAGATTTTCATCAAGAACTAAAATGTAATTCTGTTACTCCTGTCTCAACTATATTTTTCAGAATCATCTGCAACAGCTGGAACTACTTTTATTGGCGAACTTAAAAATAAGAAATAAGGATAAATTGTTTTTTTCCATTTTTCATTTTTCTGCTCCATCTTCCACAAATATTTTTTTATGTCAAAAGTTCCGATTAAAGTTTGGCTATTTGTATAATAATACGTTGATTTATTAAGACTTTCTGTTTTCTGTTTTTTTCTTTTTTCTCAATATTTGCATCAGAAACCATATCACTTTCTAAAATTAATTTCCATTCATTTCCTATTTTTTTGAAAACTAAATAAGACGGATAATCTTTTCGTCCCTTTTTAGTTGTAACTTCTTTTACAAATTCTGCTTTATATTGTGTATCTGAAATTTGCTGAATATCAATATCACCTTTTAATCACTTGTCCATAAACAGGATTTTTTCAAAAAAACTTTTTGATCTTTAATATAGTAATCTCTTGTAACGGTTTGCTGATAATATTCAATTTTATCTGCAAGCATATTTTTCCAAAACTGTAAAAATCTCCATTACTTGAAGCCTTATTCCATAATTCAACCATTTCTTTTTACTTCTTGCTCTGAAGTCTTTGCTTTTTGCGTAGAATTTTTTTCTGATTTTTTTATCGTTATTACTTTGATTATTTAAACCACATGAAAAAGTTACCAATAATATTGATAATATAGCTAATTTTTTTCATATATTAATTTCCTTTCAGATTATTTTTTTAATAATTTTTCTTCAAAAGTCCCACAACATCTCTAACTTCATTCATCTTCGCAGTTGCAATGCTTCTAGCCTTATTTGCACCTTCTCGCAAAATTCCATATACATAGTCCATATTATTTTCCAGTTCTTCACGTTTTTTCTGGAATGGAGAAAAATAATCCATAAATTTGTCAAACAATTCATTTTTTTAGCGTGTCCATATCCAAAGTTTCCAGCTCTGAATTTTTTTCCTTCAATGCTTCTACTTCTTTTTCTGTTGCAAAAAGAGCATATAATTTTGTAATGTTGTTGTCAGGATTTTTTGGTTCTTCTAAAGGCGTTGAATCTGTTACAATGCTCATTATCTGTTTTTTCAATGCTTTTTTTGAACCAAACATATTTATTACATTTCCATAGGACTTGCTCATTTTATCTCCATCTGTTCCTGGAACAGTTGCTACATTCTCAACGATTTTTTTCTTTTGGCAATTTAAACACTTCCTTGCCGTAAGTTTCGTTAAATTTAGTTGCAATATCACGAGTCATTTCCACATGCTGCTTTTGATCCTTCCCAACAGGCACAATATCTGGTGAGTACATCAAAATATCTGCCGCCATAAGTATCGGATAAGTAAACAGCCCCACATTTGGTTTAATCCCTTTCGCAACTTTGTCCTTGTATGAATGAGCTCTTTCTAATAATCCCCATTGGAGTAATATTTGATAAGATCCAAGATAATTCTGCATGTTCCGGAACATCTGACTGTAAAAACAACGTTGACTTTTTCAGGATCCAAACCTAAAGCCAAATAATCCAAAATTACACTTATTGTATTAGATTTTTAAATCTTCTCCTTTTTGGCGAAGATGTTAAAGCGTGATAATTTGCTAAAAAGTAAAAATCCTTCATATTCATCTTGCAATTCTACAAATTGTTTAATTGCTCCAAAAATAATTTCCGATATGTAAAAATTCCACTGGGCTGTATTCCTGATAAACTTCTCATAAAAACCTCCATAATTTTTATTGCTAAATAAATATTTATATTTTTAAAAACATATTTATATTATATCATTAAAAATTTTTGTAAAAATATTGGAGAAGTCTAGACAGAGTAAAAAAATATAGGGGCAGTCATTAAATACCACAACAAATCTTTTTTGACTGCTTTTTTTAAAATATTTTACTTTGTGATATTTCTTTCAAAATTTCCCTAATCGGACATTCTCCTCTTCTCAAATATGGCATATTTGTGTTTTTCCCTGTTTCATTAACAATTTCTGGTAAGCATTCCATCTCTATTACCTTTTCTAGTGAACCCGTTCTTTTGCCGCTAAAGTACAATTCATACGCTTTTTTTCCCTGTCTTTTCCATAGTTTGCAAAGAAAGTGTGGTATAACGCTCTTGCCTTTATCTTTCTTCTTGAAAATGCTTTTGGCCTGCTTGATAGAAATCTTGAGCATTCGTGGGACACTAGGGCTTCCGTCCTTGAGCCTATGTAGTCTTCCTCCGTATATATTCTTCTTGTCTTCTCATACTGGTTAAACAGCATCTTCGTCTGGTCTTTTCTTCTCTGACTTACATTCTCCTTTTCCTTGAAATTTTCATAAAAGTTTTCAAGTTCTTTAAAACTGTCTCCCTTTAGCCATTTGTAAAGATTTTTTTGATATTTCCTTGTCCCTTTTTAGAAATTTCAGCTATGGCTTTTTACTAAATGGAACTTGTCATAAATGTGTATTGGCTTGTAAATTCCAAGTTCTCTTACAAAGCTGTCTATCCATATTCCTCCATCAGAGTTCACAAATAGTAAAAATCATCTTCTCAGAAAGCCGTCTATACCGCTTAAGTCCAATTTTTTTCATCAATATAGTAGTGAATGCCTGTTTTTGTCTACATATTTTCGACGTTCAAAAGTTACATCCCCGAAGGCAGTGGTAACAGTTCTTTTTAACAAATCCTTTGCTTTTTAAACTTATCTTTTTCTTTCGTTGGAATGAAAGAAGTAATCATCAACTCTTTTGACATAAACTCTAAACAGCGTTTCAAAAGCTTTTTGTGACAAACAGCTTAAACTGTTGCTCAAACGGAAGTCTGAAGGAAAAAAATATTTTTTAAAAAGTCTTTACAAGTGAAGAAAAATTTGATATTCTAATCATAGAGGGAACCACCTTTCAATAGGATTTAGCGATTATATTGTAACTGGTTTCTCTTTTTGTTAACTTGAAATTTAATTAAATTTATTTTGCCCCTATATTTTTTTACTCTGTCCTTATGTTGAGGATTGCAGTGATGAGAATAATATAAAAATATTCTTTTTGGCTATGATGTGGTTAAAAAAACTTGAAATGAATGACTACATTGTAAACGGCTCTCTTTTTACGGATTAAAAGAAATGGGTGCATGATCATGATGAAGTGGAGAAAATAAATGATGAATTTGGAAATATAAGATTTGTAGAAAGAAAAAGAAATTATAAAGGCATATTTGAAATACATTGTAAGAAGAGCCGAATACATGTTTAAGTGTAAATTTAAAAAAATACATGCTTCCAGTCCAGTAAGACTGAAGGAGCAGTTTTTGAATATGTTTCAGGAAATATTTTCTATTGATGTAGAAGATAAGGATGTAAAAGTAACCGGCAAGAAATATGAATATGAAATAATAACAGACAATGCTATGGATGAAGCGATAGCTGTGCTATACAATACAATAGAGAATCAGATAAAAAAAGAAGATATATACAAGGGAAGAATACAGCGCTTTAATTATAGACTGTGGAGGAGGAACAACAGATCTTGCGGCTTGTAAATATGTGATTGACAATGGAAAAATTTCGTATAAACTTGATATAAAGACAAGTTTTTGAAAATGGGGATGAGAATTTTGGGGAAATAATTTGACATACCGATTAATGCAGTACTTGAAAGTTGTACTTGCGGAAAAAAATATTCAGAAAATAATGAAATATCGGTTAATGACTTAATCCCATATGATAATGATATGATTTATAAAGTTATAGATGAATACGGAATAGAAAAAAATATTTGAAAATTTAGACAGGGAATATGAAAAAAAGTGAAAAAAATAATTCCTACAAAATATTCAAAAATTTGAAAATAAAATGAGTGAATCATATAGAAAAATAAAGAATAACTTTTTATATGTTATGGGAAGCTGCCGAAAATATGAAAAAAAGAATTTTTTTACATCCGATGGAAGGCTAAGAACAAGATTTGATATTCCTAAAAATTATGGAAAGAGAAAAAGGATCTGCATATAACAGAATTGAAAAACCTGGAATATTCATATGATGGAAAATGATAAATTTAAAACAATAAATAAATTTCCTGATGAAATTTTTTTACTATAAAGGAAATAGAAAAAAATATTAAAATCGGATATTTATTCAATGCTTAGAAAATTCTTGAATACCTATTACAAGGAAGGTATGCTATTTGAATATTCATTAATCAAGTTAAGTGGACAATCTACAAAAAAATAAGTACATTTCAGGAAGTTCTAAAGGAATTTGTACCTGGAAAAAAATGATAGAGTATAAGGAACTTAGCCACAGGGATGATTATGAATTAAAATTAAATTGTCTTGACGGAGCAATAAAGTACTTGGATTATAAGAGATTTGGACATATGGATGTAAATATAGAAAATGAAGTACCGTTAGTACCGTATTCTGTATATGCCGAAAGATATGATGGAGAAAAAAAGTTGAAATGCTTAAAACTTCAAGAAAAAGCCAATATACTTGTAAGTCATATAGATAAGTCCAGTTCCGCAATGGAGTTAAAATTATATGTTCACAATGCAGAAGACGAGCTGAAAAAAAGAGGTGATTTATAAAAATGTTGATGAATATGAAGAAAAGGATGCGGAAGAAATATTGCCAAGTTATGCAGGAATATTCACTCAGAACGAAACAGATAATATTGAAAACAATGTGGTAAGATTTTTCGTATATACTGATATGAACAATTGGGGATTTTATGTAGTTCCGGTTCAAAGACATGGAGATCAGCTATATTTAGGGAAAAAGCAATATTTCCCTTATGAAGATAATCTTAATGAAATTTCATATTTTGATGGGGAGCATTAATACTGTTATTTTGTAAATAGAAAATAAGCAAAAATTTAAAAAGAGGGGTAAAAATTCAAAAAAATTTATATTTTTTGAAATAATGATTAAATATAAAAAAAGGAGAAGACTTTGATAATAAATAAGAAAGATAATATAATCTGGTTATTACCTTGTATTTTTAATTTTTTTGTAATTTTTATTGATGGTTGGAATGTGTACTCCGAGAATAAATGAAAAAAATATGGTAGATACTACTAAAAAGAGAAACTTTAGAGATATTTACGAAAATGAAAGGTAAAGTTGAAGCTAAAGATTTTTTTGTCCATAGGACTTGATGTTCAGCTGCAAGTTGATGATGTTTTTTTAAGGAAGGTGCTAGGATAAAAAAAGGGGGATATTTTTAATTAAATTTAGTGATTACAAAGAAAGAGATTTAAATTCGAAAAATGCAGGAACTCAAGCAAAAATCTGGCTGTCAAAAATTCACAACTAAGATTTTTTTGAAAAAAATCAATATGGCGAAGGAGCAGACACTATAAATGATATAAATAACCTTACTGGAGAAATTAAAAGCATTGGAAGGAGAATTGATAAAATTAAACAATGAAAGCGGATTAGTACGAAGAGCTATAATAAGTCCAATTGACGGCTATATTGTAAAAATAAATGCCTTGAAAGGACAATATGCTGATTCATTAACTCCGGTGATAGTCCTTGCAAAAAGAGCAGGACGTAAAGATTGTCAGTGATCCTGTTAGAGAAAGTCAATTACAATATGTTAATGTAGGAAATACAGCAAGTATTAGTGTAATAAACAATAATAATTCTTATGAAGCTATTTTTGTATAAAATAAATGATACAGGTATAGAAAACTTGAAAAACACTGGAATTTTTTTAACTTCAGACTTTAAAAATTTAAGTTTAAATCAGGAAGTAAATATAAGACTGATTCATAAGAAGAAGGAAAATGTAATAACTGTACCAATAAATGCTGTAGTTAAACGAAAATCTAAAAAAATGGAAAAACTGATAAATATTATATTTATTTGATAGATAAAAATAATAAAGTTACTGAAAAAGAAGTTCTAGTTGGTATGAATAATGGAGAGAAAATAGAAATTTCTGGTGAAAAATATAAAAGAGGGAATGGAAATAGTAGTAAATCCCAATGATAAGATAAAAAAATAATGTAATTGTAAAAAGGATAGACTATAAGCAAATAAAGATAAATAAAGAAAAAGAGCTTGAAAAAAATTACAAAGGGAAAACGAACAAAAGAAAAAAAGATATAGAGAAAAATGAAGCTGAAATAATAAGGTTGAAAAAGAAATGAAAAAAATAGTATTCTAAAAAAATATCGGCATATTCGATTGTCTTAGTTTTTATTTGTATTTTTTTAATGGAAATTCAGTTAATCCGATGGATTTTTGAATATAGGTAAATAAAAAAATAATTTGAAATTATTCACCTGTATTCTTTTGATAGAAAACAACCTATACTATCTCCCATTTAAATAACGAATGTTTAATAAATTTTTGAATTGTGTACTATTTTATGATGGGATTTAGTATTAGTAGATTATTTTGTTTAATAACAGTTTTTACTATTTTTATTATTTTTCTTTATTTTTTTGCAGGATTGCTTATTACCGCAAATCCTGCAGCTATGGCTAGATTTCAATTTTATTTGTTTAATTAAATGGAATAACAAGTGGAGAAGCGAATATTTTTTGCACAAGCAGTAGATGAAATGATGGGACATCAATATGGAAATTTACAACAAAGAATTAACTCATCTGAAAATACTTTTAGACAAAGAATTTAATCATTTACGAAAATCTTCAAAACAGAATAATAAAATAAAAAAATATTTAGAATAAGAGCTGAATATAATTCCAATACTGCTAGAATAATTGATTATATAAGTAATGCTTACGGAGTAGGCGATGTTAATGAAAAATGAAAAAAATCAAGATGGGTAGCTCAAGCGGATGATATGCAGGAGTTATAACAAACAGATTCAAATTTAAAAGATATTGGAATTCTAAAGAAAATCAAACAATGCTTAAAGCCGGAGTGTTCAAAACAATGTCAAAAAAAGTAGATCATAATGGAGCATTACAATGGACAATTGGTGGAGATGGATTTGCTAACGACATGAAACGTAGATACTTAGTTGTAGATGAAATATTCCAGGTTAAGTTTGATTATCATTCATATGGTGCAGCAATTAAAAAAATGAATTAGGATATGAGCAAAAGAATACATCTAAGACCACATGGAAACTTAAAAATGGAATATGGAAGATTTAATAACAGGGGAGAAAATACGTCTGGGAAGTAAAAGGAAATGATTATTTCTCAATAAAACCAGAAATCTGGGAAGTATAAACAACAAAACAAAAAGTAAAAAGTAAAAAGGTACACAAGGTAGCTGGTTTGATATAAGAGGTGAAAAAAAGAAGATAGAGATGGAAATGGTAAATTTGACTTGAATGTCAGAATTGATAATACAAGATTTGGAGTAACAGTAAATGCTGGATATGAAACTAAAAGGTAAAAAAATGTTAAAAGGTGGAGTTGGATTAAGAGTAATTTTTCTAACCAATTTTTAAAAATTAAAGTTTTATTCTAGAAATAAATTATTTTTTTAAATTTTAAATACTATTTAATTTAAATAGAGTATGTATGAAAGTTCAAAAATATTATTTTTCGGATATGTTCTAATTTCAATATTATTAAAAAAACTATAAGAAACATTTTAGTTATGAAAAACTATATAAAAACAAATAAGGATTTTAATGATTCTCCATAATACAAAAAGATATTTATGTTTTATGTGAACATTACAAAATTTATATATTATACGGTAATTTTTGATTTAAAAAGGTGCTTTTTCATTGATGAAAACAATACAAGTTTCATTTTTAAGAAAAGGGTTATCTCCCCAAGAAGAAATTAATATTCTGATACATGAATTTGGACATTTTATGTTACACAAGCAATATTTATTAAACCGGAGAAGCTGATAAATATCATAATTTAATGGAAAAAGAGGCTAAATTATTTTGTAAGATATTTTTAAAAATTACAAATTAAAATAAATATAAATACAGAAAAAGAAGAGTTTAAACAAATTTAAGAGAAAAAAAGCAAAAATCATTCGAGTCTATTTTTGGGAAATAAAAATACTTATAATGTATATAAAAAATATAATGGAGAATAGAATTATGGAGTACAGTGAAAGAAGTAAATTTTTAAGTATTATTTACGAATAAATTGCTATTATATAGAAGAAATACTTGAAAATCGAGATCCTGTAACACTTTTTTTATAAGACCAAGAAGATTTGGAAAAACTTTAAATATATCAATGCTTAAATATTTTTGATGTTGAAAATAATAAACATGAGAACAGAAAACTTTTTTAAAAATTTAAAAAAATATCTAAAACTGAAAAAGGGATGAGTTCAAAGGATAGAGACATAAAGAATATCTTAAAACTTGAGATAGCATTTTATGATTGTCAGTAAATAAAAATAAAGAAATAACATAGATTCTGAATTTTTAGATAAAAAAATTAATAAAAAGTGAAATTTGGGGTAAAAAAAGTAAAAAAATAATATAATTAATATTGGAGACAATTTGGGGACAATATAAATTTTTAAAAATCTATTTTACATAAAAATATTATATTATAATTTGAAATAAATGCTGAAAAAAATAAGGTGTTTATATTATAATAACTCTCATATCACTTTACAAGAATTGGAGATCATGCTAGAAATCTTGTTGAAAAAAATGATTGAAAAATAACATTAAATAATTATTTTTAAAAATTACACAAAAATTGTCAACAAAATTATTATTTATTTAAGGAATTATTTCTAAAACTAGAGATAGTTCTTTTTATTTATTTTTATAATATTAATACTAATACTAAACCCAATTTAAATCACGAATTTATTAAAAATTTACACATATTTTTAATAAATTCAAATATATTTCCTAAATCTCTTCTAAATTAAAAAAACAGCAAGACTCATATAGAATCTCACTGTTTCCTATTTTTAAATATTTTCTGAACTGTCAAATTAATAAACAGCTCTGAAACCTATTCCACCTCGAGTATTTTTCCCTTTCGTATCATATCCAATATTAGCAGTTACTCCAAATCTTGTATTATCAACTCCAATATTCAAGTCAAACTTACCGCTTCCTTTTCTGTCATCCTTTTCACCTCTTATTCCAAACCAGTCGGCACTTGTATATCTCACTCTTGCCTTGTTGTTATTTTCTCCAACTTTTCCTAATTCATTTTCATAAGCTGCTGTCAATCCTACCGATAAATTTGTTCTTACTGCCAATGGCTGAACATATCTGAATTCCATTCCAACTTCAGGTTTAACTGAAAAGTAGTCGTTTCCTTTTACTTCTAGACGCATTTCCCCTCTGTCTTCTTTTATGTTGTTAAATCTTCCGTATTCCATCTTTAATGCTCCATAAGGACGTAAATGTGTTCTCTGGCTCAATCTTATATCATATCCAAGTTCATTCTTTATCGCAGCACCATAAGAATAATAATCCGATTTGGCCTGAAATATCTCATCGACAACTAGATATCTACGTTTCATATCATTAATCCCAGCAAACATATCTCCTGAAACTGTCCATCTCAATGAACCGTTATAATCTCCGGAAGGCGACATTGTCTTAAATATTCCGGCTTTTAATATTGTCTGATTTTCTCTTGAATTTCCAATATCTTTGAACCTAAATCTGTTTGTTACAGCTCCTGCATACCATCCACTAGAATTTCCAAGTTTAACGGTATCGTTTTCGTGAACATATGCCACTCCATAAGCATTACTTGTATAATTGATAACTCCTGCAGTATCTGAATTATACTCATCTCTCATGCCAAATACTTTTATTTTGCTGTTCTGTTTAGATGGCTTTCTCCAGTCTTTTCTAAGATGATTGAATTCCTTGTCCAGAAGGTTTCCTGTTGCATTAATTCTTTGTTGCAGATTTCCATACTGATGTCCCATCATTTCATCAAATGCTTGATATAATAGTATTTCCTCATTGTTTCCGATTGAATTTAATTTTTGATAGATTTGGTTTTCTCTTGTTCCCAGAGCTTTTATACCATATCTTTGTTCCAATCCATCAGCAAAATTATACGTATCTGTAACTTTTGTTGGAGTTACCTTACTATTTGTAGCCCAGTTTGTATACGAAGCCTTAGCCATATAGAGATTCGTGATTTCTCCTGTATCAGGATCAAGAGTTGGTGTAGCCATCCAAGTTAATGCTCCTGAATAGACATTCCATTTTGAAACTCCACCATAAACAATTGTTCTATTGTATGTATCCAAAATATTTCTGTCATTTATTTGAATATATTTGCTTGATGTATTTTCTGCCGCTTCTACTCCTATTATTAAATCAGCTTCACTTGTCAATGCTCCCAAGTTGTCAATTGACCGTGTGTAATTTTTGCTTGAAGTATCAACATAAAGTCCTATACTTGAAGCTGATACTGTTATTGGGTTTTCTGCTGTAGTTGTGACTAATGTAGGTTGAACTTCACCTTTTCCAGCTACTATAATTTTAGCTGTTGGTGATCCTGCAGGTGCGTCAATTATTACATCACCCATAGGTTTTGATGTGGCATTTTTAGTCATATCATATTCTTCCACTGCACCTTTTCCAGCAACATTTATAGTACCTCTGTTTATTATCGTTCCACCTTTTAGATATACTCCAACTCCTGATCTTGAATCAATATCTATTGTATTGTTGTTTTCAAGCGTTGAATTCTTACTTAGTACAACTCCAGTAACTCCTGACAAACTACTTGTTCCAGTTTTTATTATTCCATTATTTATAGCCTTTGCACCTTCTTCAACGTAAATACCTATTGTACTATTGGCATTCAAAATAATATCATGATTATTTGTAACAGTTGTTCCTTCTCCAACACCATACATTCCAATACTGTATTTTCCATTTACATTGATCGTTCCGTTGTTCTCAATATTTCCAGTAGTTGCAGGCGTACTTGAATCTCCCTATATATCCAGCGGCCATTGCAACACTGAATACCTTGTTAATTGGATCAGAGGCTCCAACAGATATTGTACCACTATTTCTAGCAAGTCCATTATTTACAGAATAAACTCCAACGTTTCCAATTCCTGTATTAAAATCAATGTTCGCACTATTTTTCAATTGTCCCAGCAGCATAAATACCATAATTATTTCCACTCGTACCTACTGCTGTCAAATTTGTATTATTTCTAATTACTCCAGTATTATCATTTGAATATGCATAAACTGAATCATTCTTCAGTGTCACATCTGAAATATTGCTTTCAATTGTATTCCCTGTTCCAACATTTACAAATCCGAACGAAGTATCCTCTATGTCAAATGCTGTTCCTGTATTCGTAATCTGCTGTCCGCTCCCAACTGTATACACTCCAACAGCTTCATTTTTTCCAACCTTAATTGTCCCTGAATTTAAGTCAACAGTTCCTCCTTTAGAGTACATTGCGACAGATCCATCGCCTACAGTTATGTTTTTTTATTGTTCACTTCTTCAAATCCATATATTCCAACGGCATTTTTTCCAATTGTTATATCTCCATTATTTATAAGCGGATTTGTACCAGTTCCAGTTGCATTTGTATACATTGCCACATTAGGGTCAGCAAGCGAAGCAGAATCTCCAAATGTGATTACTTTGCTGTTTACTGTGTCGTATGAAATATTATTTTTTGCGACTTTTGCATACATTCCGACATTCTTATCTTTTGCACTTGTAATTATCCCCGCATTTTCAAATACTGGCGCAACAGTTATATTTCCAGGTTCGTATGTCATTCCAACTCCTTCTTCGTCATCAAGAGTTATTGTACCTACATTTTGAAGCCCTGTTTCTGTATCGTATATTGTTACGGCACTTGTTACTGGATCTGTAAATACGTCTGAATAGAACATTCCTGTCGATTTATTTCCTACCGAGATATTTCCTTTGTTATAAATCTCTGTATTTCTCAATCCATATAGCCCTGTCGAGCTTTTTGCTATCTTTATGATACCTGTAGTATCATTTTACAACAATGGCATTTTTTTCCCATAAATTGCAGCTGAGTTTTTACCAGACAAGTCTATAGTTCCTTTATTTATAAGTGTTACTGTAGATTTTGGTGTAGCCAGATCTGAGTTTTCCTGCGCAATACCAATTTGCCCATCTTGAGTTCCTGTTATCGTGCTATTGTTAGTTATGCTTGAGTTTGAGATTTCAAGCAGATTGTAGTCATCGCTTGGATTATCCAGATTTACTGCCTGATCTACATTCAAATGACTTTGATAAAGCATAAATCTTCTATAATCGTTGCTTCCTCCTACTGTCGGCTTTTCTGTTGAGGCAAGACCGCTAAACAAATTTGAAACTGACGTATTTGACAAATTCATATTAACTTTTTGAGTCAGGAACAGTCTTGAATCAGCCTGCATATTTAATGTCAAGTTGCCAAGCGTACTTGTTGTACCGTCTCCATAGTTAGTTCTTGCCCAAGTTGCAACGTTCCCAGGTGTCAATGCCGTATAAGAAGCGATATTTCCTAATGTCCCTCCACCAGTATAGTAGAATGCAGTACCACGGGTAGTAGCTTTAGTTCCACCTTCAATAGTAGCGGTCATAGGCCCGTTTATAAGTACTTTTCCTCCAGGAGTATAGAACAGAAGTGATCCCTTGTCAGTACCAGTTCCTGTTACAACTGTGCTTGAGCCACCATTATTTCCAACAGAGATAGTTCCTCCATTATCAGCAAAGAAGTTTACTGCTCCATTGTATGCTTTTATATCAGCCTTGTCAATTTGAAGATTTCCAGCTGAATATATTCCTACAGAACCTTCATCTGTAACATCGGCATCTACATTCATTTTTCCACCAGTCAGATTTGCCCCTGCCAATGCAACAACTCCTGCAGTTCCTCTTCCATCAGTTCCAGTTGTAGCTTTTGAAGATCCCGAAGCGCCTGACACGGTAACGCTTCCGCCATTAGCAGTTACAGTAGAATTTTTACCTGCAACAAATCCGTAAGCTCCATCACCTGTTACAGTCGTATCCCCTTCGTATGTCAGTCCACCTTTATTTACAAATACACCATTAGCATTATCTCCTGTTACATCTATGCTTACACCTGAATCAATGCTGCTTCCTGTACCTTGATCGATATAGTATCCAGTAGTCTTATCTCCCTTTACAGTAATATCTCCACCTGCACCAAGACTAATTTTTGAACTTGCATTTGCATAAGCACCAATTGTTGAATCTCCTTCAGTAGTTATCGCTCCTGTATTTATGATTTCTCCATTTTTCCCGTTTTCACTGTCTGCAAACAGCCCAATTCCGTCTTTTCCGTCAATTGAATTAGCTGAATCTCCAATCTTGATAGTTCCGCTGTTTGTAACTTTTCCAGGTTTTGCTATAATTCCTATACTGTATTTTTTGTTTGCAGCGTCAGATTCTCCCAGTTCAATATTTCCACTGTTTATTATGTTTCCATCTTCTGTAGAATAAATACCTACATTCCCTTTACCTTTTAGTAAAATTCTATTTTTCCCGCTGTTAGTTACAGTTCCTGTAGCATAAATACCGTAGTTTTCTCCATCAGTTGCAGTACTTAGCATTTCCATATCTGTTGAGTTTATGATATTTCCGTTTTTATCACTTGAGTAAATAAATTTACCTTTGTTTCCTAATGTAGCCTTTCCACCACTTATTGTAAATGTATTTCCTGTTGATCCCGAATTTCTATTAACAAATCCGTAAGACCCATCTCCAATTTCATATTCATAGTTAGTGGCTGTAACAGTCTGACCATCTCCTACAATAAGAACTCCTCTTGCATCTTTCCCAACTTTTATCTTTTTAGTTCCAGACGCAACCATATTGACATCTCCGCCTTGTGAATAAATGGCAACTCCACCATCTCCGACTGTAATATCTCCGCTGGTATCCAGCTCCCATCCATACATTCCGATTCCATATTTTCCAAGTTCAATCGTTCCTGCATTTTCCAATGGATTCGTTCCTGCTGCAGTTGCATTCGTATACATTCCTATATTAGCATCACTTATGGAATTTGCTCCATCTCCAAGAATTTTTATATCTCCTGAGTTTTTTTAGCTGTTAGTTTGTTACTGTTACTATTAGCTTCTGAATACATTCCAACTCTTTTTACAGATGTCGCTGGAGTTGCTCCACCTAATTCAGTTCCACTAATCTCCGCTCCAGATTTATTTTCCATTGTTACATCTTGCGTCAAAGTTCCTGCCTTGTAGTACATTCCGATTCCGCTATCTCCGACAATAGCAATTTTACCTGCATTTTCAAGATTCTTTTCAGTATAATCTTCAGCAAAAAGTCCTACAGATTTTTCTCCAATCTGGATGTCTCCATCATTTATAATCTCTGTATCACCTTTTCCTGTATTCTTTCCAAAGATTGCGGCAGATCCTTCTTTTTTCATTGTGATAGTTGCACCCGAATGATTTTTTATAGTACCATCACTTGCATACATCGCAACCGAATTTTTTCCGCCTAGTTCAATAGTTTTCTTATTTTCCAGTTTTACCCATTTATCAGTACCGCCATCATTTTCCTGTGCCATAAGCTTCACGTTATCATCATCTGTTTGTAAAGTAGTATCGTTAATAATCCACGAACTTACTAATGCTATTTTTTTAAAGTCATCGTAATCCCCAGTATCAGCTTCAAATTTACTTCTATATAACAAATATTTATTGTATCCTGCACTACCACTATTATCAACTATATTTACTGGAAGAGCGGCTGTTAAAGCAGACAATTTAGCATCAGTATAAGAACCAACTATTAAATTAGAGTTTGCACTCATTTTAGCTGTTAAATTTCCTAGATTTGCATAATTAGTAGACAATACTGTTGATATATTTAATGGATACGTTCCTACTGCCGGTGTAGTAGCTGGCGCAATATAAAATCCAGACCCTTTTGTATCTATATTAGCCGTAGTTGCAGTCTTAAAATCTATAACTCCCGATCCATTTGTCATAAATGTTAATGAACTTGCCCCAGTATTAAACGTAGCACCTTCTAGGTTTATATTTCCGCCATTTGCATATGCACCAATAGAGGCACTTTTAGCTGTTATAACTGAACCTGTCTTGGCATTAATAACACCACTTCCTGTTGTATAAAGTCCAAGTCCAGCTTTTCCGTCAACTAATATTGTGGAGTTAGTATTGTCTATTTGTCCTCCTAATGCTGCTAAACCAACTGATTCTTGACCTGTTAAACTAATATCCGCATCATTTGTAACAGTCGTTGTCCCATCGGCAACTATTCCTTTAACTTTTTTTCCTGTCAAAGTTATTTTTCCATGATTTATAGTAGTTCCAGATCCCGCAGAATAAATTCCTGTTATTTCATCTGATGACCCAGAAATTGAATCTCCTGAAATCGCATTAATTGTCATAGTTCCTTCCAGTATATATTCCCAAACTTTTTCCAGCTAATGTTATTTTACCGTTATCTGTAAAAGTTCCTGTATTATAAATACCTGTCGAACCGCTAGTAGCTCCTCCATTTATATTAAGAACACCTGTTGATAAAAGTTCTCCTTTATCACCACTAGTTACAGCCATTCCAATACTATCATTTCCAGTTATATTTACTGTACCTTCAGTATATGCTTCCGCTCCATTTCCACCACCTGCCACAACTCCATAGATTTTATCTGTAGTGGCTGTTATACTTTTTCCAGCTTTCAATCTTACTTTTTCCTGCTGCATTAGCACGTAATATACTATTTTCAACACCTGTTGAACCAACTGTTATATCTTTTTATCCAAAGCTATCTCATATTTTTCGCTTACGAATAATGCACTTTTAGTTGTACTGCTACCAAATTTTACTGTCCCTAATTTTGCACTATCTAAAGTCAATACTGAGTTATTAGTTGAAGTAGTAACTCCTCTTAAAAATCCTATATTTTCTGTTCCATTTACTGTAACATTTATATTATTAAAATTACTAATCGGATCACCTGGAAAGATTTTTCCATGGAAAATAGCAATTCCTATATTTTTTTCTTTCCATTTTAAAGTAATTACTCCTGTTCCACCATTAACAGTTGCTACATCATCATAATAAATTGCAGAATTACTCACATAATCTTTTTGTCTATATCCGTAATTATTATCTCCGTCTATAGTTATATTTCCTATCTCAACAGAACTATTAGGTCCTTTTTAGTAGAATCAAGCCTATAAAATCCGAAATCAATTCCCACACTACTTGTTGCACTGTACCTATAATAATCTTCCCTTTATTATTAGTTTGCGGTGTCTTTGTAAATTTATTGTATGAAGGATTACCAAAATATTCAGTATCTATCATCATTCCTATCATATTACTACCACTACCTAGTGTTATCGTTCCACTATTATTTACAATTGAAGCAACTTGGTTATCAGGGTTTCTACCACCTCCACCATTTCCATTTAGCAATTGATGCTCTATTCCTACTACAGAACTTCCCACCGTTACTATTTAAAGTTACATTTCCATTAAAAATCAAATGTTTTGTCTCCTGGTGTTTCATAATAATCATATGGATTTACACTTACAAAATAAGATATTACGTGAAGCAGATGAATTTAATGTGTAGTCTCCTGTCATATTAACACTTGTTGGTACAACATGACTGAATATCGCATTCATAGATGGAACACTCATAGTATCTCCTGAAGATATTGTTCCTGCAGATGCAGTCGAATGTGGCCATACTCCTGAAGGTAACGATAAACTTGCTAAATTTCCTGGATTATAACTTACTGATCCTGACGATAATGTAGAACTATTATTTGTAACATTAAAAGTAGCCCCACTTCCTGAATAGCTACTAAAGTTCATCAAATGTATCCCCTGACTACCATGTATCATTGCCTGTCTATCCTGTCCAAATCCTTGTGCCTGAAATGTAATCTGTGGAACTGTAATAGGTGCTAATGTTGGTGCTGTCGGTGCTGTTATTGTCGGTGTTACTGGTGAAAACGAAAGTGGCGTTGGCAACGTAATACTAGGCAGCGTCGGAGGTGTTACTGTCAACGAGCTTATTGTAACTTGTGCAGGTTCCACTTGTGGCGCTGCTGGCGCTGTTACGCTTATATTAGGCGCGTTAAAAATTATTGTTTCTGGCTGTGCAGGTGTTGCAGGTGTTTTATCCGCAATTGTTATTGCCCCTTTCAGCACTTGTTTCGGTCTTATCGCCACACTTACGTTAAATCCTACTGTTGGCTCTAAAAGAGGTTTTACTCCCACAAGTCCGTATGAGTCTGAAACAAGTCCCATTCTTTGTGAGCTTGAAGCAGCGTTTTTTCTTGATCCAAGTGGCATTTCTTCATATTTGTCACTTAATGGATTTACAGCTCTCTCATATCTGTCTCCTCTTTCAAAAACTCCTTCATAGGATATTTTTCTCTTTATCTCCTCTGCCCTTATAAGTTCCATGCCAGTCATTGTAGAAATAATTTTCCCCATATTGCCAGCTGTTCCAAGGCGATTTTACAACATGATCTCCCTTGTTCCATTAATTGGATCAGTTCTAAATTTTTACTTCTTATTGATTTATTATTTTCAGCCTTAACTTTTTAAAAATTTTTCTTCATATCCTTTATAGATGTAGAAATTACACGTTTCTGACTTTCTATGCTGGATTCTTCTTCTGATAGCGCCGCAAACAAATTATTTGCAGTAAAAAGCATTCCTGACATTAAAAATGCAATTAATGACGATTCTGTATACTTGAAATTTTTTTGTTCTTTTTGCAAACGCACGTAAATCCCTGCGATATTTTCCTAAGATTATTTGTCATTTAAATATTTCTCCTTTGATAGTATGTTCTATATTTTTAACTACACTTTATTTTCTATAATTTTTTTCTAATATTAAATCAATTAAATCCAATAATTATAATATTTTTTTCTATTATTTTTATCTGTATTTTTATTTGATATTCCTGAAAAATATTTGTTTTTATAAAAAAATAGGTAAAAGTCTTAAAAAAAATTTGTACCTTATAATTTTATCAAATTTAAAAATTTGTCAATAGTATTTTTATAATAATTTCAAATTTGAAGTATATTTATTTTTAGATTAATTTATATTAAAACAATTTTTAAATTGGAACAATATCATTATAATTTATTAAAACCTCTTTTTATACGAAAAATTATCAATTTGAATCAGTCAATGTTTTTTTATTTTTAATATAGTCCTTTTTATTCAGACTGGAGAAACATACTTATAATTTTTTAGTTTATTTTTAAAATGGACAAGTATTATTGAAAATTCACAAAAAGGACTGTTAAATACAGCCCTTACACATTTAAAAATATCTTTTATCCGACAATTTGGCATCTTTTCGTTTTTAAACATTTCCAATAATTTTTTTCTACTGTCAGCTTTTTCTTTTCTTCACCTTTTTATATCAAAAATTACTTCTCCAGCATGAAGCATAATCAGTCTATTTCCATAAGTTATAGCATCTTGCATATTATGTGTTATCATAAGACTTGTTATATTATTTTTCAATAATTTCCTTTTGTCTTTTTCAAGAATTATTTTCGAAGTCTGCAGGGTCAAGTGCTGCTGTGTGTTCATCCAGCAGTAAGATGTCTGGACGGTTCAAAGTTGCCATTATTAAAGATAAACATTGCCTTTGCCCACCAGATAGAAGTCCTACTTGTGTAAACAGCTGATTTTTCAAGTCCAAGTCCAAGAGTTGCCAATTGTTTTTTTATAAAATTCGATATTTTTTTAGTATCCAGTCCAAAAAGTAAAATTAAATCGTTTTCCTTTATTTTTTTGCCATTGATAGATTTTTTTCCAGCACTCGTCATTGAGGAGCAGTCCCCATTGTTGGATTTTGATAAACTTGTGAAATCCATTTTGCTCTTTTATGCTGTTCAATACTAGTAATGTCATTTCCATTTAAAACGATGTTTCCTCCGTCTGGAATAATTTGTCCATTTAAAACATTTAAAAGAGTTGATTTTCCAGCACCGTTACTTCCGATAATTGTTATGAAATCTCCATCATTTATTGTAAAATTGAGACCTTTAAATACTTGTTTTTTTCCGTTCCAAGTTCAGAGAAGAAAGTCTTGTACAAATTTTTTTATTTCTATCATTAGTTCCCTTCCCTTTCTTAATTAATTTTACTTTTTTTCTTACCTTTTTTTAGCCTTTTTTTAATAAGCTCGTTCCATAAAATTGCCGCAAGTATTATCGCTGTTATAATTTTTGACATCAGTTGGTTTTTATTTCTAGTATTTTTTTATAATATTGTCACTGAAATGAAGTCCTTCATATAGACTTCTTGTCCATCCGTTTGACATTAACGCCAAGTTTATAATAAAATAATACATAAGAGAACCTATTGTAACAATTGAAATTTCATTTTATTATACGAGATTTTTTTCAATACTCCAAGTCCTAGAATAATTGCCGCAAGTCCAATAACGATTGTCCCTACTCCAGACTGTAAATCTGCAACTTTAATATTTTGTGCGAATAACGCTCCTGATAAAGCTACAACACCATTTTGCAAGCATAAGTCCAAATATTTTTAAGTCTTTTCTCATTTACCCCTAAACTTACAACTAGCTGTCTCATTATTTCCCAAAGCTCTTAACGCAAATCCAAATTTTTGATGTCAAAACATAATCAATAATCATTTTTATAACAAAAAGCTATAAGTACAGTTAACATCAATTTAACATCTTTCGTATTTGCAACATAAATAATTAACCCTATTACAAAAACAGTATAAGTAGCCAAACTTCTAATCATATACTTATTTTCCTTAATTTTTATAATCATAAAGACCTTTTTAAAATAAGTAAAAACAACAAAACATAATTATAAAAGGCACAAAAATCCTTTTTCATACAGAAATTATTTCATAAATACTTCTCTCTGGCGAAATAAATACATTTGGCATTCCGACAATTCTGAGTTTATACTATAAAGCCCGGTCATTACTAAAATCCCCGAAAGCAGTCCGTTAATTTTTTAAATAAACGTGCAATGCCCCTGTAATATATCCCGCAATCATTCCACACACTACTGCTAAAATAAGTCCCATAATCGGACTTGTTATTCCAAAGAAACCATTTTTAGAAAGTGCAAATGCTGCAAATACAAATCCTCCAAGTGGAAATGTTCCATCCACCGACATATCAGGAAAAATCCAGTATTTTTATAAGTCAAATACACTCCCATAACCATTATCGAATATATAAACCCTGTTTTTAAAAGCCTCTGGAAGACTTTTGCAAAAATACTAATAATTCATTCATTTAACTTTTTTTCTCTTTCTTTTCTATTCTCTCCAAAATTTATTTTTATTTACTGACAAATTCAGCTCCATTAAACATAGAATTTTTTTACATCCAGTCCTAATGCTTGTGCTGTTTTTTTCATTTACGTACAATTTCATTTTGTTTTGAAGTTTCAAAAAGGAATTTGAGAAACAGGTTTTCCTTTCAGTATTTCAATTGCCATTTCTCCAGTTCTTTTTTTCCTAATGCGTAATAATCAAGCCCCATTGTAAATAACGCTCCCAGTTTTACAGTGGAATTTTTCACTTGCAACTACAGGTTTTTTGCATTAATCGCTTCTGAAGTAATTAAGTTTGCTCCAGATACAACAAGATTGTCTGTTGGAAGATACAACGCATCAGTTGCTCCAAGTAAATTTTTTTAGTAGCCTGAGCTAATTCTCCAAAGTTGCTTATTCCTTGCAGCACAACTTCTATATTTTTCTTTAGCAATTTTTTTGAATTTCCTGAACTTGAACAGTCGAATTTTTGTTCTGATGGATTATATAAAACTCCAATTTTCTTTTAATCCAGGTTTTTATTTTTTTGCTAATAAGTCAAGCTGAGCCGCAATATTTTCCACTTTGTCACTTGTTCCTGTCACATTTGGATTCAGAAGTTTAGCACTTGCAGGATCAGTTACTGCTGAAAATAACACAGGAATATCTGTAATATTATTTGCCAATGCCTGTGCTGACGGTGTTGCAATTCCCAAATACTAAATCCTTTTTATCCGCCTTGTAATTTGTTGCAATTAAATTTGCATTTGTTACTTCTCCATTTGCATTTTTCATCAAAATCAGCTTTTATTCCAGCCTCTTTAAATGCATCTTCAAATCCTTGCTTAGTTAGATTAAGTGACGGATGTTCCATAAACTGCGTTACACCTATTTTATAGACCTGCTTGCCATCTGATGCCTGCGAATCCTTGCTCCCACTAACAGTATTATCGCCTTTATTTCCACAGGATAATACCATTAATAAAGCTCATTGCTACTAATAATATTTTTCATGTTATTTTTTCCTTTTCCCAATTGTTATTATATTATAATCTTATTGAACCATTTTAGCTTTGGATTTTATGTCTTCTGGCAATGAAATTCCAAGTGCTGCAAGTGTCTTTTCATTTATTACAATTTCATTTAAAGGCATTGTCTTTAAATTTAATTTCACTTGGCTTTTTTACCATTTTTCAAAAATATCGATTGCCATTTTACCAGCTTCTTTTTCCTATTTCATAATAGCTCACACCTTGTGTAATCAATGCTCCACCTTTTACATGAGCTGCTTCAGCACCAAATACTATTTTTTTAGCTGCTGTCGCTTTATCTGTAATCAAACTCACAACTGATGCTACAAGATTATCTGTAGGCAAGTAAACTGCATCTGCTTCTCTTACCAAATTATCTGCTGCCTGCGGAATTTCATTTGCTTGAACAATACTTTTTTTCAACAATACTCATCCCCAATTCTTTTGCAGCTTTTTTCAAGTCTTCCACTTGAATTTTTGAATTTTGTTCTGATGAATTGTAAATTACGCCAACTTTTTTTACATTAGGACTCAATTTCTTTAATAATTCCAGCTGCTGTTTTACATCCATTCTGTCACTTACACCAGTCACATTATTTTTTAAAATACCTGCAGATTCTGGATCTGTAATTGCTGCAAATACAACAGGTACGTCATTTGTTGCCTGTGCTGCCGGTTGAGCCGCATTTGTTGCAATGGCATAAATCAGATCTTCTTTTGAACCGACAAAATTATTTGCAATTAAATTTGCATTAGCTGTTTCACCATTTGCATTTTTCTCATCAAAATCAGCTGTAACCCCTGCTTCCTTAAAAGCATCTTTAAAGCCTTCTCTTGCACTATCAAGTGCAGGATGTGACGCAATCTGTGTAATCCCAATTCTATACTTCTGGAACCATTTCCACTTTCAGTTCCATTACCACCTTTACTACCATTAGAATTACCACAACTCAAAACCATAAATGCCAAAGCACTCACTAAAATCAATAATCTTTTCATAATCTTTTTCCTCACCTTTCCTACTATCCTACTAAATTTTTTTCTTACTATAAAATAATAACATTTTTCTCTTTAAAAGCAATATTATTATTTCCTTTTTAATTACTTTTTTTGATTATTTTTACTTCCTTGAATTTTTATCTTACTTAATATTTAGACAAATTATTAATAATAAATGTTTTATTACATATTACAAAAAAATTAATAAAGTAAACAAAAACTATCTTGAAAAATGAAAAAGTTATTATCTCAAGATAGCTTTGATTTATAAGAAATAAAATATTTTTTATTATTTAGCTTTCAGCAACTTTGTCTGCTAATTTTTCCAACTTTGAATTTTTACTACTTTTTTTAGCTTCTATTTGGATTGGATCTCCAGTTGAAGGATTTCTTCCTTCTCTAGCTGCTCTTTCTTTTTACTTCAAAAGTTCCCCAGCCTACAAACTGAATATTTTCACCTTTTACTAAAAAAATTCTTCTGCTGTTTCTAAAAAAAGCATTTACTAATTCTTCAGCTCTTTTTAGTTTCTCCAGTTGCTTTAGCATAAAGCATCTCACAAATTCTTTTTGACATTATATTTCCTCCAAATTCTTTTTATTTAGATTATTTTACTATATGTTACCACATTTTTCAATATTTGTCAAGATTTTTTTCAAATAATTTAAATTTTTATTTGTTTTCTCTGTTTGAAATTAATTTTATAATTTTCATTTACTGCAAAATGGTATTAATGCAAACATTAACACAACATCCCAATTTCCAAATGAAATTTTTGTTACTTTAAATACTTGTGCAATAGGTGCAAATGAAGTTAATCCTATTTGCAATGCAATTCCGATTATAATCGAATAAATTAAATATTTATTCTTAAAAATTCCAATTTTAAATATCGTTTTTTTGACTGTTTCTCATTGTCAATGAATAGAATAATTGCGATACTGTAAGCACAATAAATGCCATTGTTCTACCTTGCGTCAAGGCATGTTTTGCAGCTTCATTCCCAGCTTTTGCCATTGCTTCCAGCTGTCCCAGATTTCCAATCATCCCAGTTTCACTAATTCCGATATAAAATGCAGCTAATGTCAATAGTCCGATTAATGCCCCCGCCAATTACTGCCCGCATTCCTGCACCTTCAGAAAAGAAACTTTCCTTAGGATTTCTTGGGGAACGTTTCATTACATCCTTATCTCCTGGATCAATTCCAAGTGCTAATGCTGGTAAAGTATCAGTAACCAAATTTACCCATAATAATTGTGTTGCAACTAATGGTAAATCCCAATTTAACAATGTCGAAAGAAAAATACAGATTATTTCTCCCAAGTTGCACGAAAGTAAGAAAATTATCGTTTTTGATATTGTTATAAATATTTCTTCCTTCTTCAATTGCATGAACAATTGTAGTAAAAGTTATCATCTGTTAAAATCATATCACTTGCACCTTTGGAAACATCAGTTCCTGTAATTCCCATAGCAACACCAATATCAGCAAATTTAAGCGACGGTGCATCATTTACTCCATCTCCCTGTCATTGAAACAATGTTGCCTTTTTGTTTAAAAAGCTCTCACAATTTTCACTTTATGTTCAGGCGAAACCCTTGCAAAAACTCGATATTTACTAATATTTTCAGAAAATTCCTTATCTGAAATTTCATCAATTTCAGCTCCAGTCAAGCTCTGACTTATATCCGTTGCAATTCCTAGTTCTTTTGCAATGGCAACCGCTGTATTTTTGTGATCCCCTGTAATCATAATTGGAGTAATTCCAGCATTTTTTGCCTCCATTATCGAATCTTTAACTTCTGTTCTTGGCGGATCAATCATTCCAACAATTCCAACTACAACCAGCTCTTTTTCCATTTCTTCAGGAATAATTACACTGTCTACATCTTTAAACGCCACACCCAGCACACGAAGTGCATCATCTGACATTTCCATTGCCACTTTTAATATTTTTTCTTTCATTTCTTGCGTCAATGCAACAATTTTTCCATTTAACAGAATTTTATTTGCTCTTACAAGAATATTGTCAATCGCACCTTTTGTATGAACTCTATATTTCCCGTTTCCTTCTTCATTCAGAGTCGACATTAATTTTCTATCTGAATCAAATGGATTTTCACTAACTCTTTTATATTCGGCATTTAAAGCATTTTTTTCAAGATTAAATCTATCTCCCAGCACAACCAGCGCCACTTCTGTCGGATCCCCAATATCCTGCCCGCTGTCAATCGAAGCATCTGAACAAAGCACGAATGAACGAATTAATTCACTTTCATCTTTATTTGCCACAAAATCTCTTCCTTCTGACGGCACATCTCTCAAATTATCAAGGGTATAAGTTTTTACAACTGTCATTTTATTTTGCGTCAATGTTCCCGTTTTATCAGAACAAATTATATTTACTGCTCCCAATGTTTCCACCGCAGGCAATTTTCTTACAATTGCATTTTTTTTAGACATTTTATTTAACACCCATTGCAAGCACAATCGCAACAATTGCAACAAGCCCTTCAGGAATCGCAGCGACTGCCAGACTAATCGAAGTCATAAACATTTCCAAAATAGGACGTTTCTGAATAATTCCAACAACAAATATCACAGCACAAATTCCCATTGCAATATAACCAAGTATTTTCCCAAGCTCATCCAGCTTTATTTGAAGTGGAGTCAACGTACTTTCATCTTCATCAAGTATTTTCGCAATTTTACCAATTTCAGTTTCCATTCCTGTGGCAACTACGACACCTTCACCACGTCCATAAGTAGCCATAGTTGACATAAATGCCATATTCTCCTTATCTCCAACAGGAATTTTTTCATCTTTTGTAATAAAATCAGCATTTTTCTCACTTGGTACTGATTCTCCTGTAAGTGCCGATTCTTCAATTTGTAAATTTGCACTTTCTATAAGCCGCACATCAGCTGGAATAAATCTACCTGCATCAATTACCAAAATATCTCCTGGAACTAAGTCTTCTGAATTAACCTCTATAACTTCTCCATTTCTACGAACTAGGCTCTTAGGAGTCGTCATTTGCTGCAATGCCTCAAGCGCCTTTTCCGCTTTTGATTCCTGAACTACACCGACTACAGCGTTTATAAGTACTACCGCCATTATAATCAAAGCATCAGTCCATCCATGATGAATATCTACAATCAAATTTATTACAGCAGCTGCAATTAACACATAAATCAGCATATCCTGAAGCTGTGCTATAAATAACTGCAATAACGTTTTTAGCCTTCCCTTTCAATTTATTCTGTCCATATTTTTTTCAAGCCTGATATTTACTTCCTCAGTTGTCAACCCAACTTTAGGATCCACATTCAACTCTTTTTAAAACATCATTTTGTGATTTTTGTAAACCACATAATTTTTGCACCTCTTTCTTCTTTAATGTTCTTTTTATTGTTTTTATTTTTTTATTCAACTTTTACAATTTATACTCGACCCCTTTGAAAACTTAGATTGAAAATTGAATATTTCAAAGAATATTTCAAAATCAAATTTTAAAATTAGTTTTTAAAGTGATTTTTCTGCATCTATCACATTCAATATCCAACTCCTTTATTTTTTTAAATTATTTTTTTATATTATACACTAAAAATTCATTTTTATTTCACTATAATTTTAAAAATTTTTTCTCATTCTATTTTTTTATTCTACACTCAAAATTTGATTTATTATCTTAATTTTTAAAAATTGAGATAAATAAAACATTAACATTAAAAATAAAACAATAAGAAAAAAATAATGTCGATGATAAAGTCATTTTCTTTTTTTAACGATTTGGCTAATGATAAAAAAATAAAACTTACATTGCTACTCCTTCTGTAAAAATTTATTTCACATATGTGGAAAAAGCTGGAAATAGATTTCTATTTTACAGAACCATACTGCTCGTGACAAAGAAGTTGTAACGAAAACAATAACGGCCTTCTGAGAGAATTTTACCCAAAGAAGACCAACATATCAAAGATAGAAACAGAAGAATTGATAAGAATTTAATGCTGATAAACTCAAGACCAAGAAAATGTTTTAAACCATGTAACACCATTTGAAAAAAATTTTTTACACGAAATTAGTTTTAAAAAAATTTAGTAAAATATCGCAATTAATATTGCAATTTATGATTTTATTAAAAAAACTTTCTGCTTCGTCTAAAAGAACATTTATATTATAATTTAAAGTTTTTTTGTGCCAAAATTTTCTGGTGTAAGATAAAGAACTGCAACATAGCAATTTTTATTTTAGGATTTTTCCTATTGCAAGATAAGCATAAATTTCTTCTTCTCTATTATAATATTTAGTAACATAGTATCTGCTATTTTTCATAATTATGAATATATTCCAAATCTATCCCTTCTATAAATTCTTTCTTCAACAAATTATTTACAGACTTTGGATTATCTTTTATCCCTACTATAATAATATGATAATGATATATATTTACCACTTTCGCTATTTTTTTCGCTAAATATGAAAATCCTATATCTGTATCAGCAATAATTCTATATTTTTTTCTTTTTTTATCCCATTAACATCTACAAAACGTGGAGCTGAAAATGACATTGCCGTTAATACTAAAAACAAACCTAATACTAATTTTTCATACTGAATCCCTCCTATTTTTTATTTCAATAACCTTAATATCTTACAGTAATTATTATACCCTAAAAATTATATAAAGTCAACAGTATCAGAATTATATTAATTACCATAAAAATTACATCTAACAAAAATAATTTTTTTAACAAAAATAAAAATATAACAATATTTTTAACTATATTAATTTATAGTAAAACTGCCCTAAAACTGAACTCAAAAAGCTATGACTATTTTACTCAAACCCTAGATTTTTAAATTTTTTAGCAGTTCTATTTTAAACGGATTCAGTATATTTTTAAAAATAAATTCCAAAAATTATTAAACTTTATGAGTGTTTAACTAAAAAACAAGGAAAAATAAAAATCTCCTTGTATTTAATAATACTAGACTTGTTCGGAAAGCATATATACTAGAATTTAATCAAATAAATATTATGAATCAAGGGCAGCTTAGTCTATATAAAACACAAATATACTCCCTTTTTATCTAGTATTATCTTTTAAAACTAGAAAAGTATATTATATTTTTACTATTTTTGTCCACTTTTAATTTTTACTAATTCAAATTTATTTTTTTCTCTCTATTGATATTATTTTAATATCCAAAATTTGGATTTTCTATTACCCATTTACCATTCTTTCTATTAGCTTTCAAAATTTCTTTTCTTCCTACATATTTTCCATTTTTGTCATTTTATCCAATTCTTCATCCATCATTTCCATTTGAATTTCACTCATTATTTTAAAATATTTTTCATTGCCTTTTCATCTTTTTCTGAAATTGACTTTGAATACTCTTCTATTGTTTTTCCTGTTTTTCTTAAAAGGCTATTTCAAGTTTTTTAGAATTCTCTGAGCTTTTTCAAGCATTTTTATCAAGACTGCTCATACTTTTTATTTCATCCATATTAATAGGAAATCCCAATTTAACTTTTTACATACGCCTTATTTTCAGAAATATAATTTATCTTTTCTATTTCAATTTTTATAATACTTAAACATTGTATCCATCATTTTTAGAAATATAGTCTTCTCCCAAAAATCCTTTTGACTCATTTGCTCCATTTTTTACTTTGAATAGAAGCAGAAGCTCCGTTCATCATTTTATTCATAATTCCAAACATTTCTTCTTTTTGAATATATTTTGCTCACTTCTTTTTTTCAATTTGAGAATTATAGCCCTGAATAACATTTTTGAGATATTTTTTGTAGACGGTTCTATTTCTATTTTATATTTTTTCCTGCGTAAAAGTTGATAAACTTAACAATACAAATAAACTTAAAATTACTTTTTCATATCATTCACTTCTCTTTTTTTATAAATTTTTGATAACTTTTATTATTTCCTCTAAGTCTGTATGAGCTTTATCTAACATTGTTTTATATGCTTTTTTTCTTCATTTCATCTTTTTCCTAAAGGAGATTCCTTTACCGATCTATATTTTTCTGGAACATCTCCACTGTAAACTAGTTCCTTATATTTATTTTTCTACGGAAAAACTTTCCATTAACACTTTTTCTTGACAATCCACTTAATTTTATTGTATATTTCATATCCATCGTTTCAGTAGAAATTTTTCAATCTCTTGGAACATATATTGCTTTGTAACAAACATTCCATTTTTATCTCGTACCTGACCAACTTCAGTACGTCCCACTCTTTTAGGAAGTCCTTCATAAACTCTATATCGAGTATCCATATCACATGAAATAACTACATCAGCATACCCAATTGACATACTTCCCTACTCTTGCTAGCTCACTACTTATATAATTTTCAACTGTAGTTGGACACTCTGAAAAATAATAATGTATTTCTCCCATACTTTCATATTTTTCTTGCCAATTCTTTACTATCCCGATAATTAGGCACAAATTTTGCAGCTTCTTCAAAATAGTTTGCAGCTTTTCTATAACTCGATTTAGTATTCTTACGAACTTCTGCAAGTCCTAAATTATAACTTTTTTCCGCATCAATTAAATCTGCTCTTTTGCTTTTGTTTCATAATATCTAGTTTTTGGCTTGTCTGTAGTTTTCGTCATAACGCGAATAGGTTTTACTCGCATCTCAAATACAATTTTTCAGCATTTCTATAATTTTCCCGAGTTTTCAAATCTTTGTGCAATATCTATTAATTTATCAGCTTTTGATCTTGACATTTTTTTCATGAACTTCTCGATAAAACGCCATTTTACCACTATTCATTAATTCTTCCCATAAATTCTATATGCCCGTTATAGTATTTTTTACCGTCTGATAAATATTTTCATAATTTTCCCAGCTCATATTATCTCGTATTTTTCTGTGAAATAAGACTTTCATAATTTTTCATAAATTGAATTCAAATTATGCTCTCTAGTAAAATTTGTAAATTCATGTGATGCTGAATATTTATCCACTAACATATAAATCTGACCTAAAACTAGAATAACCTTCAATTTTTCATCAGGAGTTCCGTTATACGCCTTTCTTTCATAAATACTCACAATATTTGAAAATTTTTGCAATAAGGTCATTTTTACATCTGGTTTTATCTTCTGTAATTTGTGAGGATTTTTCAAAATATTTTAAAAACAATTTTTCATACTTTTCCAAATATTCTTTTTCTATCGTATGCTTCTGAGCCTTTTTAATTCACAGGAAATTACACAAAATATCAATAATAACATCAAAAATATTTTTTCATAGTCTTTACCAACCTTTCTATACACATATATCATATATAATTATAAAACAAAAACTTTACTTCAATTATATTATACAGATTAATTATTAAAGAAAAATGAGAAAAATTGTTTATTTATTAAAAATTTATAATTTTTATTTTTCTAGTTAACTAATTTCACATTTTTATGATATGCTTGACTTATAAAAAAATAATAAAATTAATCCATTTAGATTAACAAAAGCTAAAAAAATGCTCCATTCCAATTGATTGGCGTATTTTTTATGTTATAATGTTTTATAAATAAAAATAATCAAAGAAGAGGTGTAATTATGAATTATAAAAGTACAAGAGGCGGAAAAGTACAAAGCTCCACTTTTTGCTACATTACATGGACTTGCAAATGGCGGCGGGCTTTATATCCCTGAAAAATTACCAGAAGTTAAATTGACTTATGATGAACTAAAAGATTTGTCTTATCAAAAACTTTCAGAAAAAAATTATAAAACTATTTTTTTACAGAATTTTTCAGACGAAGAAATAAAAAAATGCTGTGAACAATGCTTATAACAATACTACTTTTTACTGATGAAAATATTGTTCCTGTATATAAATTAAATGGAAAAAGTAAGTTTTTGGAGAACTGTTTCATGGAAGAACATTGGCATTTAAAGATTTGGCTCTTTTCATTATTCCCATATTTGCTGCTTTTTAAGTAAAGAAAAAAACAAAAGAAGATAAAAATATTGATTCTGGCTGCAACTTCTGGAGATACTGGAAAGGCTGCACTTGAAGGATTTAAAAGATGTTGACGGAATTAACATTGTCGTATTTTTATCCTAAAAATGGAGTTAGTCCCAATGCAGGAAGAACAAATGCGAAAACAGCTTGGAAACAATGTAGAAATAGTTGCGATAAATGGAAACTTTGATGATGCTCAAAACTGCCATAAAAGTCATCTTTTTCAAGCGAAGAATTTAAAAAAATATGCAAACGATCACAATGTAATGTTTTTCTAGTGCAAACTCTATCAACATTGGAAGATTATTTCCACAAATCATATATTATGTGTCAACTTACGTAAACTTAGTAAAGTCTGGAACAATTAAGCCTAACGAGGAATTTAATGTGGTAGTTCCAACTGGAAACTTTGGAAATATTTTAGCTGGATTTATCGCTAAAAAACTTGGGATACCAATCAAAAAAATTTATTTCAGCTTCAAATAAAAAAATAAAGTTTTAGCTGACTTCTTCCAAACTGGAATATACAACAAAAATAGAGATTTTTATGCAACAAACTCACCATCAATGGATATTCTTCTTTCATCAAACTTTTGAAAGATACCTATATTACGCATTAAATGAAAACTCTGAAAGAGTGAAATCGAATTGATTACAAACTTACTTTTCAGGAGGAGAGTTGTCTGTAAATGAAGAAGAATTGAAAAAAATATTCAAAAATGAATTTTACGGAGAATTTGCAAACGATGATGAAACTGTAAATGCAATTAAGAGTGTGTATGAAAGATTATCATTATTTAATGGATCCGCACACAGCAGTAGCTTATTCTGTTTATGAAAAAAATTAGATAACAACAACTTAGATAAAAAAACATTCACACAGTAATAATGTCAACAGCACATCCATTTAAATTCCCAACTCCAATTGCAAAAAGCATTGGGACTTGATGAAACAAAAGAGCCTTTACGCAATTTTTAGATGAAGTATCAAAAAGTTACTGGTGTAAAATTCCCAGAAAAAGCTGACAGAAGTGAGAAATTCAGAAATAAGATTTTTCAAATGTAATTGATAAGGCTGAAATTCAGGACTTTGTGAAAAATATATAAACGATTTAAAATAAAAATTATTAAAATTTTTAGAAATTAATCTAATTTCAATAAAAAAATACTCAGGCAATAGTTATTTTATCAGACTGCTTGAGTATTTATTTTTATATTTTTATTTATCTTTCAAATTTAACTTCCATTTCTTTTTCCTAAAAACGCTGAGGTCTTGTAAAAATTTTTACCATTTCCGCCTCTTCCATAATTTTTATACTAAAAATCTGTTTAAAAAGTGAAAATTATATTTTAATCATTTGAAAATATTGAGTTTTATCCTCTAATTAGAAAAATTTGTAATAAATTCGTTATTTAAATGGTGTTTAGTATTACTAATTAATTCTATCTTATCAAAATACTAATTCCCTTCAATCACTTTTTAAAATCCGATATTCCAATTGGGCAACTTCTTTCTCATTCCACTTTACTCCCTTTTTTTATCCTTCAGCCCCTATATTGAAATTATACTGAAATAGCAAACAAAAATACAAGTAATTTAAACTCTTATTTTCTAAAAACCCAATCTAGTCTACATCATCCACATTAACTCTACCTTCCAGCGATCTCCCCAGCGTCGCCATATCTGTATATTCAATATTTCCTCCCATTGGAATTCCACTGGCAATTTTTGAAATTTTTTACATTTTTATCTTTTTAACAATTTTTGTCAAATAGAGACTTGTAGTTTCCCTTCCAAATCAGGATTTAAAGCTAATATAATTTCTTTCACATTTCCATCTAGCCTTCTCATTAATTTCATCAAGTTTAAATCTTCAATAGTAACTCCATTTAATGGATCAATTTTTTTCCGCCAAGTACGTGATAAAGTCCATTATAAGTTTCAGACTTTTCAAATGCAATTACATCTCGTACTCCTTCAACAACACAGATTACTTCCTTGTCTCTTTTTCTCATTGGCACAAATTTCACAAATATCATTTTTCCGATAAATTTCCACAAATTTCACAATGTTTAATATTTAGTATGTGAATCTTTTTATTATTTCAAGCATTCTATCAATATCAGCTTCACTTTTCTCAAGCACATCAAACGCAATTCTTGCCGCACTTTTTCTTCCCAATTCCCGGTAATTTTTGCAAAACATCTATCAAATCATCAAGTTTTTCACTTTTTTTATTCCTTTTCTTTTCTTATGTATATAAATAAAGGGAAAAAGGTATAAAACCGTTTCCCTCACAAAAAAATATTTAAATTAATTGTCAGTTAAATAATCAAATTTTTAATTATTCTCCAACTCTTTTCTACTCTGAATGTGTTAGTTGTTCCTTCTTTAGAGATTCCAGTTACCATTACTACTAAATCACCTTTGTTCGCTTCTTCATGGTTAGCTGCAATTTCTCTTGCTTTTGCGAAGAAATCATCTGTTTTATCCAATCCTTTTGCTACGTAAGCTCTAACTCCTCTTACTAATGCCAATTGTCTCTGCAGTTTGGTCATTGTCTGTCAAAGCAATAATTGGTATAGTTGGTCCATATTTTTCTAATCATTCTTGGTGCTCTACCAGTTTTTGTCCAACATACAATTAATTTAGCATCCAATGCATGAGAAGTACTTACTGCACCGCTTGAAATTGCTTCTGTAACAGAAATATCTGATCCTCCTGGAGTTTCAACTGTTTTGAATTTTTTAAATTCATCTGTTCTTTTTGAAATAGTAGCCATCATCTTAACAGCTTCTACTGGATATTTACCTTTTGCTGATTCTCCTGATAACATAACTGCATCTGTTCCATCTAAAGATAGCATTAGCAACGTCTCCTGCTTCTGCTCTTGTAGGGATCTTGGGTTTCTAATCATTGAATCTAACATTTGTGTAGCTGTAATAACTGGTTTTCCAGCTTTGTTACATTTTCTAATCATCATTTTTTTGCATGAAAGGAACTTCTTCTGCAGGCACTTCTACTCCTAAATCTCCTCTTGCTACCATGATTCCATCACTTAATTCCAAGATTTCATCGAAAGTTGTCAACACCTTCTTGGCTTTCAATTTTTAGGAAATAATTTGAATATTTTTTTCCACCGTATCATCTAATACTTTTCTTACTTCAGCAACGTCAGATGCTTTTTCTTATGAAATGAAGCTGCTACAAAAGTCAACACCTTGTTCACAACCAAATTTCAAGTCAGCAATATCTTTTTTCAGCTAATGCAGGCAATCCAACTGAAACGTCTGGCAAGTTTACACCTTTAGTTTCTCCTAATTCTCCAGTGTTTGTAACAATACAGTGAACTTCTCCAGCTGCTTTATCAACACTTTCAACTTTTAATCCAACTAAACCATCATCCAATAAAACTGTTGTTCCTTCATATAAGTCATCAACAATTCCTGGATAAGAAACTGAAAATTTTTTTCAGCATTTCCAACGAAAAGAATAATCAGTAGTAATAGTTACTTTTTTTACCAGTTTCTAATAATACATCTTTTTCCACCTTCTAATTTTTCCAGTTCTGATTTCAGTCCCTTTTAGTATCTAATAAAAATCCCTACTTCTCTACCTGTTTTTTTCATTACTTCTCTAATATTTTTAATTCTTGCTCCATGTTCTTCAAAAATCACCATGTGAAAAGTTTAATCTCATTACGTTCATTCCACTTTCCACTAATTTTGTTAACATTTCAATACTTTCAGTTTTTTTGGACCGATGGTACAAAACAACTTTTAGTCATTTTAATTTTCATTTTTTTCCTCCTAGATTTATGTTTAAAATTATTGTCTTAATTTATCAATGAATTTCTACTTTTTGTAGAAGATTTCACTTATGTTTGCGCGTTTCTCTTTTGAAACAAAAAAATACTTTTTAAAAGCTTTTATTATAAATTGTTAAATTTAAAAATACCTTTTTAGTAAATTAATAATTACAATGATAACATATTTGCTATTGCATAATCAGCTGCTGAAGTTTTTGAATAATTTTCCCAAGCATAAGATAGCTTATGAGTTGTTACTTCTTCACTTTGAATTCCAACCATTAATCCACCTTTTCCTTCTTCAATTAATTCAACTGCTCTTACACCTAACCTTGTTGCTAAAATTCTATCAAATGCAGTAGGTGCTCCACCTCTTTGAATATGCCCTAAGATTGTAACTCTTATACTTGTATCAACTCTCTTAGACAATTCTTCCTTAAGTTGCACAACATTTCCTACACCTTCAGCAACTACGATTATATCGTATAATTTACCATCTGCACGTCTTTTTTTGATTACTTCTGCTAAATCATCAATTGAGCTTTCAGTTTCAGGAATCATAACTCCGCTTGCCCCACCTGCTATTGCAGAATAAAGAGCCAAATCTCCACAGTTTCTTCCCATTACTTCCACTAAGTATGTTCTTTCGTGCGAAGTAGCAGTATCTTTTAATTTTGAGATAGCATCCAATATGATATTTAATGCTGTATCATAACCAACCGTATAATCAGTTCCAGCTACGTCATTATCAATTGTTCCTGGTATTCCAATTGTTTTAATACCATGTTCTTCGTATAAATAGTGTGCTCCATGAAATGATCCGTCTCCACCGATTACAACTAATCCATCAATTCCGTATTTTTTCAAATTAGCTGCTGCTTTTGCTCTAACTTCAGGATCTTTAAATTCAGGTAATCTTGCTGATAATAAAATTGTTCCACCTTTATCAGCGATTCCACTTACATCTAGTAATGTTAATGGAAAAATCTGATCTTCAAGCATACCTTTATATCCTCTTCTAATTCCATAAACTTCCATTCCTTTTGTTTATGGCAGCTTTCGTGACAGCTCTTATCGCTGTATTCATACCTTGTGAATCTCCACCACTAGTTAAAATTGCGATTTTTTTCATAGATTTTTTTCTCCTTCTATAACTATTATAATTAAAAATTTATTAACAGAAAATTTCTTTTAACCTTACATTTTTTTATATTATCATTTTTAATTTATGTTGTCAAATAATTTTTAAAATTATTGATTAAATGCTTATTTTCTCTATAAATTTATCTTTTTAAAATTATCCAGCTCTTTTTTTCAATGATTGAAATAACTGTTATATCGGCTGGAATCATGCTTAATATTTTTTTGATACAGTTCATTCTTTTTTCACGACAAACTTGCAGAAAATAATAAACATTCTCTTTTTCTTAGTCGAAAAGTATACCCGTCATTTAAGAAAAACATTGAAATTTATAGTTTTAAATGTTCCTCCTTGTATAAGCATTCTTGACAATACACACATTTTTTTACTTCATTAATGTTAAAATAAATCTCTTTTTCTAATTCTTCTTATAAAAGTAAAAATGAATTCTCCATCCAGCTCTTCCAAATTTTTCTGCCTTAAATCTAATTTTTTTCATAATTAAACTGAAAAAGCAAATAAATAATATAAACATATATTATCAGAGATGGCAACGGCAAAGAGCTTTTTCATAATTTTTCTCCCTTCAATTTGATTTGTACAATCTAAAAATTTAGTAAAAATTATTTAGAAAAAAATATGTTACAGCAAGTATTGTTTTCATATCACTTGAAAGTTTTATAACATCTTTTACATCAATCCATATTACTTCCACTTCTTCCCCATGGTCAAGCGACTGCTCTATTGGCTTAATATCATCAGATTTCAATCTTGCACTAAAAAAATACAATTTTTTTCGGTAGTATAACCTGGCGATACATACAATCCTTGCGGCAATTCCTCAATATCTGTTACGTCTGTTTCAAGTATCCAGTTTCTTCCTTTAATTCTCTAAAAAGCCGCCACTCTAGGCTCCTCATTTCCATCAATTAACCCTGCACAAGCTTCAATCGAATAATCTTTTTGGTCCAGGTCTAAACTGTTTTTACCAAAATTACTTTTTCCTTCGTTTCATTAAACAGCACAAAACATACTGCATGAGCCTTATCCAAATATTCCAAAGTTATCCCTGTTGTGGGGATGTATCATTTTTGCCCCTTTTAAAAATTTAAAACTATTATCCATTTTTGTTTATTGCATGATAAATAAATACCATACACTCCTTTCTTTAAAATTTTTTTCATTTTTTTATACAAATTTATTATCTTAACCCATTTTTACATTCAGTAAAAACCATTTTTCTTTTGCTATTTTTTCAGCTAATACCATATTACTCTTTGTATTCTCAAAATTATCAGCATATAAAAAGTAATAATCATTATCTTTTTCTTATACCATTCTTTAAATGGAGTTGGTTCAGCAAAACAAATATTACCATCATTTTTGTTAGGAATGTATACAAATTTTATTTCTAATACTACTTCATTATATTCCAAATTTCCAGTTTCATATTTCGGCTTACCAGGTTCTTTTTATCTTTTGTATTTTTAGGAAGTATTAATTCCATATCATTCCATAATATTTTTTTCAGTATCTCCTTTTTAAAAGTTCCCAACCAATTTTATTTCTTTTTCTTATCTAATTTTTCTATTTGCAAAATAAATTTTTTTTGATTCCTGGATATTTTCAGCGATCATATCACACGAGCTCACTCCTATTAAAAATACAAATAAATAAAATTATTTTTTTCATAATTGTAATCCTTCCTGTTAAATTTTTATAATTCTAAAAATGCTCTCAATCACATTCAACCCAATTTCCTTCGCAAAACTCCCTCGCAATTTCCATTTCTCTATCTTCCATCCTGTTAAAAATCAGTGCGTATCTGAACCAATTATCGTTCTAACATTATACTGCTTCACAATTTCCCAGAATTCTTTGTATGGATACATGTATCTGTCCCAGTCTGGATGTCTTTCAAATGTTTTTCTTATTCCGTTTGCATTTACTTCAAGTGGTACATCCATTTTTTTCTGCTGCTTTTTGCAATCATATGTGCAGCTTTTTTTACAGCTTTCATCCCAAGTCCGATAATTTATTACATACAAATCTGGATGTGCGATGTAGTCAAATTTTTTGCTTTCTATAGCTTCCACCATAAATTTGGCATAAGCCAGCACATCTTCTTCTGTTTTTATTTTCCAAGCATTATAATTTGTATTATCTCCATCTTTTCTAAAAGCATGGAGTCCTAAAATAAGGTAATCTAGTTTTTCCCTGTATTTATTATATTTTTTCAATAAATTCTGGAAAATATTCAATTTCTAATGATTTATAAATTTTTAATTTTATCTCCGTATTTTTTTCTTGTGCTTCTTCAATTTCCTTTCAAATATCCGTCAAAATCTTCTTCTTTCATTCTATTATTTTCATAATATTCAGGCATTGGAGCGTGGTCTGATATTCCAAGCTCGGTGTAGCCTTCCCTAATTGCCACCTTTACATAATCTTCAACATTTCCAACGGCATGTTCACATCGGTAATTATGAGTGTGAAAATTTGTCTTATTCATACGTTTTTCCCCATTCTGTTTTTTTCAAAAATTTTTTTCCTTTCGTATATTTTACCAATTATTTTTGGAAAAAAATAAAGGTTTTAAAGTAAATTTATTTTTGTTTTTTTAGTGAAAATTTTTGATATAATATAGATAAATTATAAATATTTAAGGAGGAAATTTTTTTGATTTCAACAAGTAATTTATCTGTCCAGTTTGGTGGACGAAAAACTTTTTGATGAAGTGAATATTAAATTTACAGAAGGGAACTGTTACGGTATTATTGGACCGAACGGAGCTGGAAAATCAACTTTTCTGAAAGTTTTAACTGGAGAACTTGATTCTACTTCTGGAGAAGTTATTGTAGAAAAAAATAAAAGACTATCATTTCTAAAAGCAGGATCACTTTGCTTATGAAGATGAAGAAGTGCTAAATGTAGTAATGATGGGACACGCAAAATTATACGATATTATGCTGCAAAAAAATGCTTTATATGCAAAAACTGAATTTACTGAAGAAGATGGAAATTTGGCGGCTGAACTTGAAGGGGAATTTGCAGAACTGGACGGCTGGGAAGCTGAAACAAATGCCGAAAAAAATTTCTAATTGGATTAGGAATTCCCGCTGAATTACATCACAAATTAATGAAAGAATTAACAGAGCCTGAAAAAGTAAAAGTGCTGCTTGCACAGGCTATTTTTGGAAATCCTGACATTTTATTGCTAGATGAGCCTACAAATGGACTTGATTTGCATGCTGTAAAATGGCTTGAAGATTTTTCTGATGGAATTGGAAAACACAACTGTACTTGTAGTTTTCACATGACAGACATTTTTTTAAACAAAGTTTGTACTCACATTGCTGATATTGATTACGGAAAAAAATTAAAATGTTCGTTGGGAACTATGACTTCTGGTATGAATCAAATCAATTAATGCAAGAATTAATTAGAAACCAGAATAAGAAAAAATGGAACAAAAGAAAAAGGAATTGCAAGACTTTTATTGCACGTTTCTCTGCTAATGCCTCAAAAATCAAAAACAGGCTACAAGCCGTAAAAACAACTTGAAAAACTTCAATTTGAAGATATGCAAGTTTCTAACAGAAAATATCCATATATTGAATTCAAACCTGAAAGGGAAGCTGGAAACAATATGTTAAAAGTTGAAAATTTAACAAAAACTATTGACGGAGAAAAATTCTTGACAATATTTCCTTTTACAATAAATACTGGGACAAAGTTGTCATTTTATCCAAAAATGATATAGCCAAGACAACTCTTTTCCAAATTTTAGCTGGAGAAATGGAACCTGATTCAGGATCTGTCGAGTGGGGAGTTACAACTTCACAAAGCTATTTCCCAAAAGACAACTCAGAATTTTTTTGAAAATGTAGATTTATCGCTAATCGACTGGTTAAGACAATTTTCAACTGATCAACACGAAGAATATGTACGTGGATTCTTAGGAAGAATGCTATTCTCAGGAGAAGAGGCAAGAAAAAAAGCCAAAGTACTTTCTGGAGGAGAAAAGTTCGTTGCATGCTTTCAAAAATGATGTTATCCAACGCAAATGTCCTATTATTAGACAACCCAACAGATCACTTGGATCTTGAAGCAATTACATCGCTTAATAAAGTCACTTGAAAGATTTGACGGAACAATCTTATTCACAACACACGACCACGAATTTATTCAGACAATTGCAAACAAAATCATTGAAATCACGCCAAAGGGAATTTTGGAAAAAGAAATGGAATATGATGATTATTTGAATGATGAAACAGTTGAAGCAAGATTGAATGAAATGTATAGCTAAGTTATTGTGTAATTTTTATTTTTTTAAAATAAATTATTGGATATAAAAAAATAGCAGGATTATATTTGTTAATATTTCCTGCCATTTTTTTATTTTAATTTTTTTAGTTTCTTTGTAATTGGCTTTGATGAACATATCCGTATATGTCACTATCCCAAAGTGTTACATAATACCAGTCTCCTGTCTTATTTATCGCAAAAACTTCTTCTCCATTTTTCTAACCGAGCTATTACTTTAGAAGAAGAACTAGGCTTTGATCTAACATTAGTATATCCTTCCTTAGAATATATTGAAAATTCTGTAACTTTTTTTAACATGCTATTATGAATATATCCTAAATAGCCAATATCACCAGCTTCAATATTCACTTTATACCAATTACCTTGTTTGTGAATAACCCGTATTATTTGATTATTTCGTGCGGTTGTTACAACTCTAGATTGGTTATTTGGAAATTCTCGAACATTAATTATTCCACTACTTGATGACCCTATGTAATACCAATCTGCCGTCAAAACAGTACTTAATGTGAAAAATAAAATTAAAAACAGAAACATCTTTTTCATAAAAATCACTCCTTAGATTTAAAAATTTTATTAATCTTTTTATCATTATAATTATACCTTATATTTTTCATTTTTTTGAACATAAATTTTTAAAAAAATAATAAAAAAATTTAAAATTTATATAAAAATAGCAGGAAAAAAATTTTTATAATCCTACTATTTTTGAAGTTTAATTTTTAAGCAATAATAAATATAGTTTATTTTTAATAATTAGTCTTGAAATCTACTTTCATGAATGTATCCAAATTTTTTTCCATTCGCTTGGTATTTTTGAAAGTCTTACGTGGTACCATCCTTTATTCTTATTTCCTATTGTGTAGATTACATCTTCACTATTTACTTTACCAATTACTTTAGATTTTAATGAACCTGCTGCTCTTACATTAGTATTTCCATTCGGTAGTACATTTCTTTCAGTTACTGGTTTTAATAGGCTGTTATGAATATATCCGTTGTATTCAGATTCAGAATCTACAGATTCTACTTTGTACCAGTTACCAGATCTTTCGTCACTATTCACAATATCTCCACTTGGCACAACTTTTACAACTCGGGATTTTGTTGTTGGAGAAGTTCGTACATTAATTCCATTACCCTTTGCTGATGTCATGTATGTTGCTCCCATTGAAATGCTGCTCAATGTTGAGAACATAATCAAAGATGATAATATTTTTTTCATAAGAATCACTCCCTATATTTAAACTTTTTAACTCTTTTATCACTATAATTATACCTCTTTTTATTTTTTTACAATACAAATTTAAAAAATATAAAAAAATAATATAAAATAGTAGAAAACATTAAAATTTCCTACTATCATCTGTAACATTAATAATAAATCAAAAAAATTTAAATATTACTTTTTTTAGCAACTTGATTACTGTAAATATAACCTCGCTGATTACCATTAAATTTTTATGTAATACCAGTCATCGTCTGTTTTACTTATTGCATAAACTGTCTGACCAGTTTTTAATCTAGTTTTTATTGCAGATTTTTGTTGTTGGTTTTTCTCTTATGTTGCTATATCCTACACTGGAAGTTATAACAAGTTTTTCCAATTGTTTCTTTTAATTGGCTATTGTGAATATATCCTGTGAATGACTTTTTTATTTCGCTATTATAATAAGTCACTTTATGCCAATCTCCAGATTTTTCTGTACTTTCAAGTATTTCTCCATTTTTTTAATAGTTTCTATAACTTTAGAATCTGTAGTAGCAGATTCTCGGATATTAATGGCATTATCTTTTGATGATGTTATAAAAAAAGCTCCCATAGAAACAGTACTAAACGCTAAAGACAAAATTAAAACTAAAAACATTTTTAAATTAAATTTTTTTCATAAAAACCACTCCTCCAAAACTAAAAATTTTATAATATTTGGCTTTTTTTCATTATAATTATAACTCATTTTTTTACTTTTTTTCAATAATAAAGTTATTTTTGCTTGGTTTTTAAAAATTTTTTTATTTTTGTGAACCTCTCCCTATAATAATTATAGCACATTTTATAAATTTCTCAACATATTTTTTTACTCTAAATCTTCTGCACCAAATGAATACGGCAACAATTCTTCTATTGAAGTAATTTTATATTTATTATCTTTATTTGCCAAAATTATAATTGTATCTTTATCTGAAAATTCTCTGATTACTTGCCTGCAGGCTCCACAAGGGCTAATTGGTTCAGGGTATTTCCTGTTATAACAAGCACTTTTTATTTTTTTCATATTCTCAGTAATTGCTGTTGTAATTGCATTACGTTCGGCACAAATTGTAAGTCCAAAGGAAGCATTTTTCCACATTGACTCCTTTTATGTTTGTGTCCATTATCGTCAATTAGAAGTGCTGCTACTGGAAATTGTGAATAAGGTACATACGCATTTTTTTAATAAAAGATTTACTTCATTAATATAACTTAATATTTCATTTTCATTTTAGAGACATTATTCTCACTCCTTATCTATAAAGTAATGTTATAGTTAAAACTGATTTAAAGCCGAACTCAAAAAGCTATGACTATTTTTATTCAAACCCTAAATTTATAATTTTAGCAGTTCAATTTTAAATGGGTTCGAGTATATTTTTAAATTTAAACTCAAAAGTTGCAAATTTTACAAAAAAACTCTAGATGTTTAATTTAAAAAAATTTTTAGAATTATTTTAAGTCATTAAATGATAACTGAACAACATTACTTTTTAATATTGAACTTAATTGTACTCCAATGAGCCTTATTTTCATCTCAAAAATTTAGATTTTTCAAGAGTCGCTTCATAAATTTTATTTTTCATTATTTGTAGCATTTTTCCAAAGTTCTGGAACGAGTATGAGTAACAAAAATTTGAATATCGAATTTTTACTGTAACTGTCTTTGCAAAATTCATTTTTTTCGATAAGTTTACGACTTAACTTGTTAGATTGCTTTTTTTAATTCATCATATATTATGGAAATATCATTTTCTTCCCGATTAAATGTTATTTCATGTCCATACGACTGCCTTTTTTTCTATCCGTATTTATTTCCGTAAAATGTAAACCACGAACTGTATTATACAAATATTCTCCTTTACTCATTCCAAATCTTCTAATTAATTCATTTTTTTCTCAATTTCGTAAAGCTGAAAAACAGTTGTCGTATTAAATAACTTTAATACTTCTCTAGTTTTTTTCCCAATTCCAGGAATTATAGCTAAACTTTTTATCATAAAATATATTCCAAAAAAATGTTCTCGATTCTTAAATATAAAGTAACCATTTGGTTTATTAATATCACTTGCAATTTTTTTGCACTAATTTTGCTAAATCCTATTCCAACTGAACAAGTAAGCTGAGAATTATCATAAATATATTGTTTAAATTTTTTTATAAATCTTTTCAATTTTTTTAAGATTTCATCTCTTTTATCAAGTTTCATATTTTTTTATTTTTGAATAAATTCTGTAATATCAATATAACCTTCATCAACAGAAGTAAATTCACACTTTTTTTCAAAATATTTTTTTATTAATCCCTGTATTCTTCTGCCCTCTTCAAAATAAATATCTTTTTCTAAGGCTCACAACAATAAGGCTGGGACATAGCCGTTTAGCCTGAACTGTTGGCATTGCTGATTTTATACCAAATTTTTCTAGCTTCATAGCTTGCTGTTGTAACAACTCCATGCCCTATTGCAATAGGCTTTCCCTAAGTTCTTTATTATCCCGCTGTTCAATTGCGGCAAAAAGCTATCCATATCATAATGCAAATAAATTCTTCTTTCTTCCATTACTAATTTCCTACTTTTTTTAAATTATTTTTTTAAAAACTGTATTGTCGGTAAAATCATATTAAACTCACCATTTTTCAATTTTGTATTTATATGCAGCTAAATTTGCAAGTTCCAGACTGTGTGTTACTATTATTATTGACTGCTGTCTTTCCTTATTTATTTTTCATAAATAGTTGGTTTATTAAATTACTTGTTTCTGTATCCAGATTTCCTGTTGGCTCATCAGCCAGAATTATATCAGGGTCATTAACCATTGCTCTTGCTATTGCCACACGCTGCTTTTTCTCCGCCTGAAAGTTCCATTGGCTTATGTTTTGTACGTTTTTCAAGCCCTACAAGTGCAAGAAGTTCCTTAGCTTTTTCTGGGCTTCATTTCTATTCATATTTTTTTATTTATTAGTGCAGGCATCATAACATTTTTCAAGAGCAGTAAATTCATTTAATAAATAATGAAACTGAAATACAAACCCTATTTTTTTCATTTCTTATAATATTTTTTTAGTTTTTTTCATTTCTATAATGAATTTTTTTCTCCGCCAATATAAATTTCTCCATCTGTTGGCTCATCTAAAAGTCCCAGTATATTTAAAAGAGAAGTTTTTCCCACTTCCTGATTTACCTTGAATGGAAATAAAATCCCTTTATTAAATGCTAAATTTATATTTTTTTAATATATGAATTTCTTCAACTTTTGTCTTATAAATTTTTATTAACATTTTTTTCAGTTCTATTATTTTATTTTTATTCATATTTCAATGCCTCCACTGGTTTCAATCTAGATGCTCTAGCTGCAGGAAAAAAATTGTCGATAAAAAAATACAACGACGAATGTTACTCCGTAAATAATGAGCAGTTCTTTTTGTGAAATATACAAAAGGCAATTCTTCCAAATAATATGTTCCACTTTTTCATATATATTTTAAAAAGTCTTTTTAAAGCTATTAATATAAGTGGCGATAATGCACTTGCCAAGATCATTCCAAAAACACCAATTATTAATCCTTCTATAGTAAAAAAATTCTACGAATATTTTTATTTGTATACCCAATTGACTTTAAAATTCCAATATCTTTTATTTTTTCACGTACAATCATATTTAAAAATTACAAATACAGCAAAACTTGCAATAACTAATAATAAACTTAAAATCGCAACAAGTACAAATTTTTTTCAAACTGCACTGCCCTTAAGAGATTTTTGATTAATTGTCTTCCAGCTTATTGCTCCATATTCCTGACTATTAATAGTATTGTTTACCTGATTCAAAGTTTCTTCCACTTTTTGCGGACTTTCAACTTTGATTCCAATTTCTGTTGCAGCTTGTCCCTGTTCCGATAATATTTGCATAGTTTGTAAAGGTACAATTATAAGATTAGAATCATAGTCTAAAAAAACCCGTTTTTAAATATTCCTCTTACTATAAGTTTTTAATGGTTTATTTTCAGCTGATACAAGACTTATTTCATCTCCAACTTTTTAGTTTCAGTTCCTTTGACAATTCTTCTCCAATCAAAAACTGAATTAAGCTCTGAAATATTATTATTTCCCTTAATTATACGTAACTTCAGGTCTGTTTTCACATTTTCAGGACTAATACCATTTGCCAGCACTCCTTTTTGCAAAGCCTTCACGTTTTATTATTGACTGGCTGTTAATTTGTGGAATTACAGCTTTTACTCCTTTTTATTTTTTTACATTTTTCTACAATTTGATTATAATTTTCAAAAATGACTTCTGTCTATTTTTTTATTAAAAATATGTGGACTCATTGTCAGTAATGAATTTATCATATTTTTTTCCAGTCCATTGGAAACAGTAAGCGATACAATAAAAAAACCGTCACAGCAATCGCTACTCCAAGTATAGAAAATATACTTTTGAAATTTTTCTTTCAACAACATGCCGAAACGCAATAAAAAAAACTCTACCATAATTGTTTTTCTCTCCTTCTAGTTTTTATATTTCTCACATTATTATCTGAATTATCTAATATTTATAAAAAAATTTACAATTTTTTTCTTTTTAAATATTTAATTTTTTTCTCAATTTGATTTTTGTATTAATTTAAAAAAATAATAACTCATTATTTATATTCAATCTAATTTGTATTTTCTTTTTATCTTTTGTTACTATTTCCAAAATTTTATCAACTTTTTGTAGAGCTGATTTTAGCGACTTTTACAGTAGCCCTTTCAATATCTGACATTTTAATACATAAATTTTTACAAATATTTCATTATTTTTCAATAACAATTTTGAAATTGAACAGAAGAAAAGATGCAATAGAAACATATCCAAATAAAATTATTATAAGGGTAATTTTTATTGGTGTCAATTTTTTTCAAGTCCTGCGATTCCTTTATACAGTGAATATCCTGCAATAAACACAAGTATTATATAGATGATGAAATCATATATTTCAAATTTGCTCTAAAAAAATATATTTATTTTTTTCTCATCTTCTATTTTTATATTTTTTTCAATTTTTGTCTTTTTAAATTTTTCTGTATTAATTAAATTATTCATTGTATATTTATTCTTACTTATAAAACTTTTTGATAAAAAAATTATAGTAAAATTATCTAAATCAAATTAATTTTTAAGTAATTTTACTATAATCTAACTTTCAAAAGTTATTCTACTATTTTTATAAGTAGATTCTCCTTCTCTTTTTTTAAATTTAAATCATTTCTTGCATATTTTTTTCTGTTTTTTTCCTTGTCGTTGGTATTTTTTTCTTTTCTTCTAGCAGTTTATTTTTTTCTTTCTTTTTAATTCTTTTTATATTTCTTTCTGTTTCCATTAAACTAATTTTCATTTTTCTTTTTTTCCCATATACACACTTACACTTTTGACCAATAAAAATGCACTACTAAACAAAAATATAATATTTCCAATAAAATAAAGCTTTTTCATTCTACTCCTTTTCAAATTTTACTTTTTATGAGTTTTTATTTTCTATCATTTCTTATTTTTTTCAATTTCTTTTTACAAAACTATCAAGACTATCAAATTTTTTTATAAACTGAAAGCAAATCTGACATAAGCAATTTCATCTAAATCTATTAAATAAGACAATATTTTATCTCCTAATTCACTAGATTTTTATTTCTCCAGAATATTCAGTTAAAATTTCTCGTTCAATTTTATCTATCATTTCTTCAATCTTTTTCAGTATCACTATGACGCTTTTCAAAAGCCCTTATAATTCCATTGTAAACCTTTTTCTCTCGAATACGGTTGCTTTTTGTCCGTTTTTTTCTTAATTACAGTTAATGATAATTCGGCGACTTTTTCATGGGTTGTAAACCTTTTTCCACAATTTTCACATTCGCGTCGACGTTTTTATTGAATTTCCTTCAAAATATGAACGGCTGTCAATAACTTTTTGTATTTTTCATAACCACAAAATGGACATCTCATAATTTTCACCAATCTTTCTTTTTAATTAAAAATAATTTTTAAAAATACATCTAATTTTCAGTGATTTTTAAAATATATTTAAAAATAGATTCAAGAAAGTTTTTGGAATCCGAAAAATTTAACTTATTAATTAATTCGTTTCTTCTTTTCTAATAATTTCAATAATTTCTTCATTTGACGTTGCCTTTAATAAATTTTTCTACAAATCTATTTTTCTCTTATTAATCTTGAAATTCTCGCCAACACTCTTAAATATTCATGTGCCTTACTTTCTGGACAAAAGAAACATAAAGAAAATATTTACATTTTCATCATCCAATGAATCATATGCTATTCCATTTCTTGAAATTCCAAAAGTTATTATTAATTCCTCCACAGCTTTTAGTTTTTGCATGTGGTAACGCTATTCTTTTTCCCAATTCCTGTTGAACCTATTTCTTCTCTTACAAAGATATCATTTAATCCAAGTTCTTCATCATTAATTAAGCCTGTTTTCTTTAAATTATTATATAGCTCTTTTTATTACTGCATTTTTATTTTTTTGCCTTTAAATTTAGATCTATTGTATCAGCTTTGATGTACTCAGATATTTTTTTAATTTCCATAAAAATTCCTCCATAATAAATTTCTTCACTTTTAATTCAACTTGTAAATTTTTTTATTTATAAAATTTTTCAAAAAAATAATTACCATTTTTTTAAAAAAACTGTATAACTTTCAAATTTTTTTCCTGAATTTCTGAAATATCAGAATTTGTTTTTTTAAAATTGTCATGATTTCTTTGTATATTTTTCCTTCTTTTTCTTTAATTAATATTGAAATTATTTCTTCAATATCATAAATACCATGTTCTATCATTATTCTCCTTAGGAATGATAATACAACATAGTATTTATAACCTTTTTTTATATATGGAAGAATGTCAATAAAACTCAATATTTCCACTAGTTTATCAAAAAAATTTCCATTTTCATCTGTCATATAATAAATTTTTGTCAATACTATCCAGTATATACAATGAAATTTCAAATTTTTTTCAATACTTTTTTTGGAATATTTTTAAAATTCTTCATAATTTCTACATCTTTTATTACATAGTAGCCATTTTTTTCTCTAAAAAGTGTAATTTCAACTTTATTTAGTGGATTTAAAGGAAACAATATTTCTTTTTGGATTTTTCGTATTCCGTAAGCTGTTGCCATAATTTTTTTCCATATTCCTTGCTAAATAATGTTACCTGTAAATCCGCTTCTCTCATTTCTTTCAAAAATAATACAATTTGTCTTTATTATTTTTCATATTTTTTTCTTTTTCAAAGTTTATTTTTTTATCTAAAATTTGATAATCTGTAAATTATTTGGGAACTTCCATCTTTTACAGCAAGTTTTTGTTGGATAGTAATATCCGTTTGAAGATTTATAATCACTAAAGTTTACTGTATAGCCTTTACTTTTTTTATAGCTGTTAGCCAATTGTTTGAAAAAGTAAAAGTATCACCATTTTTAGTTTGTGTTTTTTTAGCTCTTATTGTACGCAATTTATTAAATACTGCTAAAAATAGTTGCTTCATCTTTTTGAACCTTTTTGTGTTACAGTTTGTTTTTAAACTTGGATAATAAATTGTTTTCTTAGCTCCACTAAAAGTATAAACTTCACCTTTGTTAGTTTTTTTGGTGCTGTAATTGTTAATTTTAATGTACCTGAATTATAATTCATCACATAACTTTTTACTTCTTTTGTTCCCATTAATTGTAGCATCTTCTACAACATTTACAGTAAAATTACTCTTTTCCCAAAAATCCTTTGAAAAAGGAAAAATACTGACACCAATAGAAATAACAACATTACTTTTCTTCACCATTGTTAAATTTTTTTAACATATTAAACTCACCTCTTTATTTATTTTTAGATAATTGTTAATTATCATTACTCTATATATTAATACAACTTTCTTTAATTTATTTGTGAATTATCTTTATTTTTCTTGTTTTTCAGTTTTTATCTGATTTTTGTATTTGTGTATTTATAGTATCATTGATACTCCATTTATAAACTAGGACACTTTGAATATCAAATATTTGGAAGGTAGGTCTAAAGCTTTACTTCTTTCATTTTGCTAAAAAGCTCCTAAATCATTTAATTTGAAAGTTCCTATTTTAATTCCTTTTGGTAAAACATCACTTACTCCTGAAGTTTCTATTTTAAACACTGTATTTTTTTATTAACGATTCCAGCATTATAGTTTTTGCACAGAAAATGTTCCATTTCCGTTTCCACGTAAAATTTGCAACTCTCCATTTAATACTACACTTAACTTTGAAGTTTTTGCTTGTCAATAAAGTCACTTCTGAATATTCATCATTAACTTTAGAAATTTTACCGATTAAAAAGCCGTCAAACATTACTGGCAAATTCATTTTTGATTCCTTGAGCAGCCCCTTTATTTATGTACATTTTTCTGAAGAATTTCCATTTTTCCACAAGAGCTACGTCTGCAGCTATAAATTCAGATGGATTTTTTTGACGCATTTCAAGCATTTGCCGCAAATTTTTCATTTTTCCTGTTTTTAAATATGCAAGCTCCATATTCTGAACTTTATTTTTTTGTAGTTCAAAAATCTCTAGTTTTATTATTTTCAACATAATCTTCAATGTAGCTAATATCATTAACTCTTGACCTTAGCTTTAAGAACTTGCGTATAAAGCATACTTTTTTTACTTTTTACTAATCTAAAATTTACCGCTTGAGTTATCCCATCCAAAAAAATGTAAATGAACTTGTGATTCTATTTTTTTAAAAAGCAAATAAAAATTATTATTATAATTACTATTATCAAAAATATTTCTACCTGTGTTCTTTTTCTCATAAAAAAACTTTCGTCAAATTTCATTATTATGTAATCCTCTCATTTTTTTATTTTTTTCAAAGTTATAAAAAAACCAATCTCAAAACTTTTTAACATTGATATAATAACATATAACATATATTATATCAAGTTTTTTTATAATTAATTTTTCAAAATTTCATAAAAAGACACTATAAAAAGTGCCTTGAAAATCTATTCTTGACCTACAACATTTCTATAATGTTGCTCAAGTTTTTCCTTTTTTCTGGATTACGTCTTAAGTAATAGTTTACGAACTCAATTATATCTTCATCAACTTGAGTCGAAAATCTCTCATCTTCTACTTCTTCTGAAGTTTCTGTCCTATTTTGATAGCTTGAACTTGATTTAGCTGTATTAGATTTCCCAGATGATTTTGCCTTTGCTTCCTTTTCCTTTTTTCTTCCTGTAAAAGAGCTTCTTTTCTGTATTTTTCAAGAAGCGCCTTCTTATTTATTTTTACTTCAGCAAAGGACATTATTGAAATTGCTGTAATTGCAATTAAAATATATCTTTTCATTTTACCTCTCCAAATTTATAATTTTTAATATTAACTTTATTTCAATAAAGTTTCAAATTTATTATATCAGTATATGCAAAAAAACTTCAAGAAAAAAATAAAAGTTTGTATTATTGATATTTCATTTTTTTATAGTAAAATATGTTTAGTTATATCAAAAAAATTTTTATATAATTTAAGAAACTTTCAAAAAATATAAAGAAAGGATGAAATTTTATGAAAATAAAAAGAAATAGGAGAAAAAAATTAAAAATTGGAATAGATAAAATTGGCTTTTGCTATGCCAAAATATTTTTTTAGATATACGGGATTTGGCAATAGGACGAAATGAAAATGCGAATAAATTTGTGAAAGGGCTTATGCAAAGTGAAATGAGTATTGCACCTGTTACAGAAGATATTGTAGCACTTGGAGCTAGTGCCGCTGAACAGATTTTGGACGAAGAAGATAAAGAAAATATTGAAATGGTTATTGTAGGAACAGAATCAGGAATTGATCAGAGTAAAAGCATCTGCCGTTTTTATCCATAATCTTTTAGAAATTCAGCCTTTTGCAAGATGTATCGAAATTAAAGAAGCCTGCTACGGAGCTACTGCTGCTCTTAACTTTGCAAAAAATTATATTGAGCAAAATGAAAATGCTTCTGTTTTAGTAATTGCTTCTGACATTGCAAAAATATGGAATTGACACTCCTGGTGAATCCACTCAAGGTGCAGGAAGTATCGCAATGTTAATAAAAAAAGAGCCAAAAATCGCTGTAATAAATGATGAAAGTATATGCCAAACGCGTGACATTATGGACTTCTGGCGCCCAAACTACTCAGATTTCCCAATAGTAGATGGACATTTTTCAACAAAGCAGTACCTTGACTGTCTTACAACAACATTTGAGGAATATACAAAAAAAGATATAATCAGGATTTATCTGATTTTGATGCTTTTCTGTTTTCATCTTCCATTTCCGAAACTTGGATTAAAAGGCAATTAATTCAATTTTTGCAAAAAAAGTGGAAAAAAAGAAGAAAAAAATAAATTTTTTTAGAAAAAAATTTCATGCTTCAATAGTTTATGGAAAAAGAGTTGGAAATATTTATACTGGTTCTCTTTATTTAAGTTTTCTATCACTGCTTGAAAACTGTGATAACCTGAAAGCTGGTGACAAGATTGGAATGTATAGTTACGGAAGTGGTGCTGTTTGTGAATTTTTTTAATCTAACTCTTTCAGATGGCTTTAAAAAGTCATCTAAAAAAATAATAGATTAAATGATTTTAATAATAGAAAACAATTATCAATAAAGGAATATGAAGATATGTTTTTTTGAAAAAAATAATTTTTAGATGAAGAGGAAATTGTGATTTTTTTCAAATAACAGATTTATTCAGGAAAGTGACAACGCGTTTGTATTGGAAAAAAAGTGGAAAATCATAAAAAGGATTTATAAAAAAATAAAATAAATTATAATTGGAAAAGGATTGAACAACTATGAACTTAGAAGAACAAAGACAATTTATTTTTATCAGGAAAAGTTTACAATGATTTAACTCCAGAGCTTGTAAAAGGCTAGAGAAAAATACCGTTTTTTTAACAAATAAATATAATGAAAGTTTTGGAAAAACCTTCAGCAGAGCGAGAAGCAATCCTAAAGGAACTTTTGAAATCAATTGGAAAAAATGTGTATTTTGAGCCAACATTCCGATGTGAATTTGGATTTAATATTTCAATAGGAAATAACTTTTATGCAAATTTTGACTGTGTAATGCTCGACGGTGGCGGAATTGAAATTGGAAATAACGTTCTTTTTGGCCCAAGAGTGGGAATTTACACTTCCAATCACAGCATTGATGCAGAAGAAAGAATAAACGGGGATGCTATGCCAAGCCCGTGAAAATCGGCAATAATGTCTGGATTGGTGCGGGAGTTCACATTAATCAAGGAGTTACAATCGGAAACAACACTATTATTGGCTCTGGAAGCGTTGTTACAAAAGATATTCCAGATAATGTAATTGCAGCAGGAGTGCCGTGCAAAATTATTAGAAAAAAATAACAGAAAAACGATAAAACTGGCTACAAACCTTAATTTAAAACTATATTTTTCACTCAAGTATTAGAATTTATCATTTTTCAAATGCTTGAGTTTTTATTATAAATGAAAAATGAAAAGGAACTAATTTTAGATATGAAAAAGAAAATCAAAAAAATTAAACTGGCTTGGATTTCAAAAAGAACGGCTTGAAAGAATACAAATGTTAAAAAGCTAATGGCTTTTTAACCGATGAATTTGAACAAATTCTGAAAAATGAAAACTTGCCACTAGAAACTGCAAATCAAATGGCTGAAAATGGAATTGGAACATTTGCCTTGCCATTTAGCATTGCTCCAAACTTTGTTATTGACGGGAAAAGACTATGCTGTGCCAATGGTTACGGAAGAGCCGTCTGTTGTGGCAGGATGCAGTTATGCGGCTAAGATTATTGGAAAAATCTGGCGGCTTTTACAACAGAGATTTTTGGACAGGAAAATGATTGGACAAGTTGCATTGTATGATATTTTGGACTTTGAAAATGCTATTTCAATGATTTTGGAAAAATAAAAACGAGATTTTAAAAAAATTGCAAATGATGCTCATCCTTCGATTGTAGCACGTGGCGGCGGCGCAATTAATATTGAAGTGAAAAAAATATTAATGAATTTTTTTGATTGTTTATCTGATTGCCGATGTGAAAGAGGCTATGGGAGCGAATATTTTGAATACAATGCTTGAGGCAATAAAAATACCGCTTGAAAATATTACAAACGGAAAAAGTCTTATGGCAATTTTATCAAATTATGCAACGGAATCTCTTGTAAAAGCCCAATGTGAAGTAAATGTAAAACTTCTTAGCAGCTCAATGGAAACATCTATTGAAACTGCCAAAAAAATTGAACTTGCAAGCAAATTTGCAAAACTGGACATTTATCGTGCCACAACTCATAATAAAAGGAATTTTTAACGGAATTGACGCTGTGGTAATCGCTACTGGGAACGACTGGCGTGCAATTGAAGCTGGTGGAAATGCCTTTGCTGTAAAAAATGGCAAATACGAAGGTCTTACAACTTGGACTTTTGATGAAAGTACAAATAAATTAAAAGGAGAACTTACCCTTCCAATGCCAATTGCAAGCGTAGGCGGCTCAATAGGGCTAAATCCAAGTGTAAAAGCTGCATTTAATATTTTTAAGAAATCCTGATGCAAGGACACTGGCAAGCATTATTACATCAGTAGGACTCGCCCAAAACTTTGCCGCAGTAAAAGCGCTTGTTACAACTGGAATACAGCATGGACATATGAAATTGCAGGCTCGTTCGTTGGCATTGTTTGTTGGTGCGAAAAGGCAAAAGAAATCGATATTATCGTAGAAAGGCTTTTTGGAAAGTGGGAAAAAGTATTAATTTGGAAAATGTGAAGGAAATTTTTGGAAGAAATAAAAAGTACGAGATAAAAATACAAGAAAAATAGAAAAAGAGGTAGTTTAAAAATTGCTACCTCTATTTAATTTATATTTATTTCTTTTTACCGTTTTGAAATATTTTTTTATTTTTAGAAAATGCCTAAATTACTACATCATTCCTGGCATTCCCATTCCACCTGGCATTCCACCTGCTGGAGCTTCTTCTTTTTCATTTCCAACAGCAACTTCAGTTGTAAGTAATACTGATGATACTGATACTGCGTTTTTGGATTGCAGAACGTGTTACTTTGGCAGGATCAATAATTCCAGCTTTGACCATATCTACATATTCTTCTTTTTGCCGCATCAAATCCTATTCCATTTTCAGAATTTCTTACTTTTTCAATTACAACACCTGCGTCAATTCCAGCGTTAAGAACAATTTGTCTAAGTGGTGCAGATAATGCTTTTTTCACAATTTCCACTCCAAGCCCTTCTTCACCTTCCAATTTAAAGTCTTCGATGTCTTTTGCAATTTGAATTAAAATTGTTCCTCCTCCAGCAACAATTCCCTCTTCCACAGCCGCTTTTGTTGCATTTAAAAGCATCTTCAATTCTTAATTTTTTTCTTTCATTTCAGTTTCGGTTGCAGCTCCAACTTTTTATTACAGCTACTCCACCAGATAATTTTGCAAGTCTTTCCTGCAATTTTTCTCTGTCATAATCAGAAGTTGTTTCAGCAATAGAATTTTTTATTTGTCCAATTCTTGCTTGAATTTCATCTTTTTCTCCAAGTCCGTCTACAATAACTGTGTTATCTTTAGTAATTCTAACTTTTTTAGCTTGTCCCAAGAAATTGAGATCAGCAGTTTCAAGTTTAATTCCTTTTTCTTCAGAAATAACTTCTCCACCTGTTAAAATGGCAATATCCTGTAACATAGCCTTTCTTCTGTCCCCAAACGCAGGAGCTTTCACAGCTGCAATATTTAATGTTCCACGAAGTCTATTTACAACAAGTGTAGCAAGTGCTTCTCCTTCGACATCTTCAGCAATTATAAGCATTGGACGTCCTAATTCCACTGTTTTTTCCAAGATTGGCAATAATTCTTTCATATTTGCAATTTTTTTATCTGTGATTAAGACAAATGGATTGTCCATTTCCACAACCATTCTTTCAGAATCTGAAACCATATAAGGTGACAAATATCCGTTATCAAATTGCATTCCTTCCACAACATCCAAAGTTGTATCCAAAGAACGTGCCTCTTCAACTGTAATAACTCCAGATTCTCCAACTTTTTCCATAGCTTGAGCAATCAGCTGCCCAATTTCTATATCTCCTGCCGAAATTGCCCCAACTTGTGCAATTTCTTCATTTGATTCCACTTTTTTAGCTCTTTTTGTAAGCTCTTCAATAACTTTTTTAGAAGCAAGCTCCATTCCACGTCTTATAAATACAGGATTTGCTCCAGAAGCTACCATTTTTCAGTCCTTCTTTGATTAAAGCCTGTGCCAGTACAGTTGCGGTAGTTGTACCGTCTCCTGCCACATCATTTGACTTTGTAGCCACTTCTTTTTACAATTTGTGCTCCAAGATTTTCGATTGGATCTTTAAGTTCGATTTCTTTTGCTATTGTAACACCGTCGTTTGTTATCATTGGTGCTCCAAATCCTCTATCTAATACTACATTTCTTCCTTTTTGGTCCAAGTGTAATTTTTTTACAGCGTCAGCCAATGTATCCACTCCTACTTCAAGCGCTTTTTCTTGCATCTTCATTAAATTTTTATTATTTTTTTCCCATTTTTAATCATCTCCTTCTAAATTTTTGTAAATTTTTTTATTACGAAATTCTTTCATAATTTAATAATATAACTTTTTTTATTTTTAATAAGAAATTAAAATCGATTGTTTTTGCAATGTTTATCTTATTTTTTTAATGCATCTAATAAAAATTTCTTATTATTCAACGATTGCCAAAACATTGTCTTTTTTTCCAAAAATTAAATAAGTTTCTTCCCCATCCTTAACTTCTGTTCCAGAATATTTTTTTCAAAGATAACCTTATCTCCTACTTTAACTTCTTCTATTTTTTTCTTCCTACTGCCAAAAACTTCTCCGATTATTGGTTTTTCTTTAGAAGCTGTACCTGGGAAGTACAATTCCGCTTTTTTTGTAACTTCTTCCTGTTGAGTCTGTTTTTATTAAAAATTCTTTTTTTCCTAGTGGTTTAATTATCATTTTTCCTCCTAAATATTTTTTTATTTTTCACATTTTTTTAGCACTCTGTTAGCTTAAGTGCTAGTAATATAATAATACATTTTCAAATTTTTTTGCAAGTTTTTTTAAATTTTTTTAATCCAAAAAAATAGCTCAAAAATGAGCTATTTTTAAACATTTTTTTATTTTTTTATTTTTTTACCTTTATAGTAACTTTCTTTTTATTTCCTGTATGATTTTTTTCAGCTTTATCATTTTTTTATTTTTTTAACAGTATGATTTGAGGCTACTTCTATATTTCCTTTACTGTCAGTTCTAATTACAATTTTATCTTTATTCTTTGTCGAGCTTTTTGCAAGTGCAGGACCTTTATTTCCGCTAAAATAACTGGCTCTTGCTTCTTTTAGAGCTTTTTTAGCCCGTTTAATCTCCTCCTTTGTCAATTCTCGTTTTACAATAACTACAGGTGCTGCTGGAACTGGCTCATGAGCTTGTGTTGCATCAACTATTTTTACTTTTTCTGGTTTTTCTTTTACAATTGATGGCTTAAGTTTTTGTTCTTCAACTTTCTGGATTTTTTCCGGTTTTTTCTGAATTATTAATTTACTTATATCTGATTTATTTTTCATTAATCTGCTGTTCCTGTTTAGCTTTTTTTCCTCTGCCAGCCTTGCTGCTTCCTCCTCTTTTTTTCCTTAAGTTTTTTTCAGTTTCAATTTGCTCTTTCTGATTTTTTTATAATAATCACTTTTTAACTTTTTTTAATATCGACTTTGTACCCTATTGCAAGTAATGGAATTCCTATTGCAAGAGCTGAACCGACAACTATTAATTTTTTTCTTTTTTTGCATAACTATCCTCCCAATAATTAAAGTAAATAAAAAAATATTTTAATTTTAATTTAACAAATTATTCATTATATAATCTAAAAACATATTTCTTCTTGTTATACTATCACAATTTTGTGTTTTTTTCAATTTATTTTTTTACTTATATTGAATTTAAATATCTCCAAAAATATACATATAAATCTTTGAATTTTTTTGAATATATTAAATTATTTAAAATTTTAAATCTATATTATATTTTTTTATATTATCCCAACTTAAAAAAATAAAGTTTTAACATTTAATAAATATGCGAAATTGCCTTGATTTTTTTACTTAGAATATGATATTCTTTGCTTGTTAAAATGAATTATAAAAAAAATAGGAGGTAATATGGCTTTAATTATACAAAAATACGGCGGAACTTCTGTTGCCAATGCTGAACGTGTAAAAAGAAGTGGCTAAACGGGTTGTTAAGTATAAAAAAGCTGGACACGATGTGATTGTTGTTGTTTCTGCACCAGCAGGGAGAACGGATGCTTTAATAAAAAGAGCATATGAATTATCTGATACACCAAATAAACGTGAATTTGATATGCTTTTGACTTCAGGCGAGCAGATTTCTATTGCATCTCTTGCAATTGCTGTTTCTGAGTTAGGAGAAAAGGCAGTTTCATTAAATGCTTTTCAAGTAAACTTCAAAACAACATCTGCACATACAAAAGCTAAAATTATTGACATTGATACAGAACTTATACAGGAAAAATTAAATGAAGGAAATGTGGTAGTATTTGCTGGATTTCAAGGAATTACTAAAAATAATGAAATTACTACACTTGGACGTGGTGGTTCAGATACGACTGCTGTTGCATTGGGAGCGGCTCTTAATGCTGATGAAGTTGAAATTTATACTGATGTTGATGGAGTTTACACTGCTGATCCGAGAGTTGTGAAAGAAGCTAAAAAAATAGAAACAATCTCGTATCAGGAAATGCTGGAGCTAGCTGCCTCGGGAGCAAAAGTTTTACATCCAAGGTCAGTTGAAATTGCCGCAAAATATGGTATAAAAATACATTTACGTTCATCATTTGACGATTCTACAGGAACAATCGTTGAAAATAAGAAAACTATTGATGAAATTGAAAGCCAAAATATCAACACAAAAGGAGACGCTATGGAAAAAGTTAAAATCGTAGGTATCACATCTTCAAAAAAATGAAGGAGAATTACACTTTTTGGAGTGCCTGACAGACCAGGAATCGCTTCCAAAGTATTTTTCCAGACTTGCGAAATCAAAAAAATTAATACTGATATAATTTTTACAAAGTTCAAGTATTAATAAAGAACTGAATAATATTTCATTTACTGTAAAAAGTGATGATTTGAAAGAAGCTGTTGCGATTTCAGAACAAATAAAAGAAAAAAATCGGTGCTGAAGGAGTTTCTTACGAAGAAAAAAATTGCGAAAGTTTCTGTTGTTGGAATTGGATTAAAAAAACCCATTATGAAACAACATCTGAAATTTTTGACACTCTTGCAGAAAACAATATAAATATTGATATGATTTCTTGTTCAGAAATCAATGTTTCGTGCATTATTCGTGAAGAAGATGTAGATAAGGCTGTAAATGCTCTTCACAAAAGATTCATTGAAATTGACTAATTTTTTTATAAAAACAAAAGAAAGGACTTTGATAAATATGAAAATAGGAATTATTGGATTAGGAACTGTGGGAGAAGGAGTTCTTAAAGTATTAACAAAAGAAAAAGAAAGCATTTTTGAAAAATCAAGAGCCGACATCAAAGTAAAGTATGCTTGTGATTTGAATATCAACCGTGAATTTTTCTTTTCGATTTTGATAAATCAATCCTCATAAACGATTATAAAAAAATATTAAATGACCCTGAAATTAAGATTGTTGTAGAACTAATCGGTGGAGAAACTATTGCAAAACAAATAATTATTGAAGCTTTTGAAGCTAAAAAAAGTGTTGTTACAGCAAACAAGGCTTTAATTGCAAAATACGGAGTAGAATTATTCCAACGTGCAAAAAAAAATGGAGTTTCATTTCTATTTGAAGCTGCTGTTGGGGGAGGAATCCCTATTGTTACACCCTTTAATGGAAAGTTTAGTTGCAAATACAGTTACTGAAATTCGTGGAATTATGAACGGAACTTCAAACTATATTTTGACAAAAATGAAAGAGGATAACTTGTCGTTTGACGAAGCATTAAAGATTGCCTCTGAAAAAGGATATGCAGAAGCTGATCCTACATTTGATGTGGACGGAATTGATGCTGGACACAAAATCAACATTCTAGCTTCACTTGCCTATGGAGGTTCTGTAAAATTCAAAGATATGCAATTATATGGAATAAGAGAAATCAGCACAGTCGATATTTTCTCAGCAAATCAGCTAAATTCCACAATAAAATTAATTGCAAGCTCAAAACTGTTGTCAGAAACGTCAGCTCAAATTTCAGTTGAACCAGTATTAATTCCAAACAGCGAAATTCTAGCAAAAGTGGATGGTGTTTACAATGCAATCGAAACAACTGGTTCTTACACAGATAAGACTTTATTTTACGGAAAAGGTGCTGGAATGGATCCAACTGCATCAGCTGTAGTGGCAGACATCGTAAAAATTGTAACAAGAAACCACATCGAATCAGACTACTTCTTTAACTCTACAAAAGTATTTGAAATTGTGGATTCAAACACAGTAAAAAGATTCTTACTACATAAGAGTTTCTGATGATTTTTGATATAGAAAGCTCGCCATTTGAATTAATAAATCAAATTGAAAATTATTATATTATCTTGGCGAATGATATTTCAAAAAAATGAAATTAATGAAATTTTGAAAGATGCAAAAGAGAAACTTGTGTTAAGAATTATGAAATAATAGTCTTGAATAATTTATAATTTATATGATTAGGGGCATAATGTCCCCTTTTTATATGCTTTTATTTATAATATCTTTTTACAGCTATACAGTATTCTAAAAAAATTATTATCATACAAAAAGACGATATTTCTATCGTCCTAATCAGCATAGCTCAATAAAGAATATTTTTAAAAATTACTTTTTGTTCCTGCATACTGGAGTATTCTGTAATTACCCAGTCATGTTCTTTTCATATCCAATTCATTTCCACAAAATTTACAAATTTTTACCTTCAAAAGAGATAAATTACCTCCACATTTTGTACATTTTTTAAAAATAGACGGAGCACAGACCGCCTGTGTTTTACAATGTTCACTTTTTTTCAAGCTGTAATTTTTAAAAAAACTCTTTTTCTATTTTTTTATCTTATTATCCTTAAATTCTCTAAGTAACAACTTTGCACGTACTGTTGCAATTTGAATACCTTTTTTTCACTCTATATAAATCCATAGATAAGGATAATGTTTCAATATCTACGACTTTCTCATATTTTTTTCAAATATTCTGAAAGATCTAAATCAGAGAAAGCATTGACCTGATTCCTTTTATCTGCAAAATGAATTGCGTAAAAGTTTATTTTTGAACTCCTCCAAAAGAAACTTTGTATAGAAAAACAGAGGGTCTTTTTTTCTCACTTTTTGAGCCATTCTATTTTCTGAATATAATTTTCCTTTTGATCGATAAACAAGTTTAGAATTTAAAAAAATTTAAAGAATTGATTAAAAAGCATAACAACAGGTACAATAAACCACATTGAAATGGCTACAAATACAAATCCAAGAACAGAAAAATACAACTGCAGCTAATAATCCCATGATGACTTGCAAGTAAAAAGAATATTATAGCAAATGGTAAAGAAATCTCCATATTTTTTTAACGCTAATAAATGGTATAAGAAATCCTATATAAGCAAATGGCATTCCTCCAGCAAAGAAAAACCACGGAAAAAAATTACTTTTTTTATTGCCTCGCGTTTTCCTTCCATTACCTCGAAATCACGGCGAAATCCAAAACTGGCTACCCTATTATCTAAATCCTCAATAGTAAATTTTTGTTCCACAGAAATCACAACCATCAATTAAATTACTTCTAGATGAGAGGCTGCCGCAATTTGGACATACTACCTCATCTTTTTCCTACATTTTTTTGCAGATAAAAAAATGTGTAATGTGCAACTTCTTTATTATAAACTTTTTTATGTTACGGTTTTTCATGACGGAAAGTTTTTACAGAGTAAATTTCTTCGTACACATCATTTACATTGTATCTGCCATCAAAATAAAGAGTAGAACGAACAGGATCTGATTTTTTTGAGTAAGAAAGTCTGCTGGATTCCAGCCCCTATCTGTATACCCAGTTTTTTTCCATACGTTTTTGAAGATAAATACAGTGCCATAACATCTGTGTAGCATAATCTTGTATTTTGCTGTTGATTTTACTACCGCCTATATTATTCATAAATTCACTGTAAACTTCTTTAAATGAACTCATATTCCTTGTTAACTGATTATAGTCTTCTACAATTGGATATGCTGGAAAAAAAGTATTTTCAGAGGAAAACGTATTTTTTTAACTTTTAAACGATATTTCTCTTTGACCAAAGCATGAAAAAAACAGACCCGTTCCTAAACCAAGCATTATGTATCCTGAAAAATGAAGGTATACTATAAACCGATTTTTGGCGATGACGGCTTATAAGCAATAAAACTAATGATAAATCCTATAGTCCAAACAATTAAAGGAAAAAAATAAACATTTTTTTATTGTATCTTTTCCTTTTCATAAAAATTTTTTCCAGATTTTTGAAACATTCTAATTCCTCCTTACTTTAACATTAAGTTTCTATGATTTCCTGTTCTTAGGTTATTCAATAATCCTTATATGTCTTGACTTAAATATTCTTATCCATTTACTTGTCACTTTTTCATTGACATCTAATTTTTTTATTTTTCTAAATGTGTTTATTACTTTATTATATTATACCACATTATTTTTTTATCGTTTTTATTTCTTTGAATAAATTTCCCTTTTCCAATTTTTAATAATTATTGGAGAATAGCTATTTTTTTCATCTCACTTTATTATCCTATACTAACCCTCCCATTTAAATAACGAATTTATTATAAACTTTTCTAATAAAGGATCTAAACCTAATATTTTTCAAGTAATTTAAGATATAATTTTCATCTTTTAAATAGATTCTAGTATAAACTAATCTGTCGGAGCATTTTTTTCTGTGCTGGCAAAACTGTCTGAACATAGCGAGTTTTTTTGTCAGTGCAGAAAAAAATGTCGTAAACCAGCCATAGGTTGTAGAATTTGCGGCAATGTGCACTCCTACGAAGTAAAAAGAAAAAAAGTTGAATGATTATGAATTAGCTATTGAACAATCCTATTGTAAAAATTTATTCTCATTTTTAAACGAGGTTTAGTATAATTTTACAATAAAAAAATAAAAAAATCAGAAAATTCCTCAATCATTAAGTTCATTCCTGATTTTTATCCTATTTAAATTAAATTATTTCACAACTCTTAAAATGTCTTTTACAATTTGCTCCTTTGTTAACCTATTATTCTTAAATGCCACATCTGGAGCCACTCTATCGGTAAATTCTTTTCTAATACCATAATTTAACACTTTCATATCAGAAGCACCGTAAAATCTTGCAATTTTTTTCTCCAAATCCACCATCAATTACACCATCTTCCAATGTAACAGCTAATTTATGTTCTGCTTTTTAATTCGTTTAACAATGTTTCATCAAGTCCTGAAGCATATCTTGGATTAATTAATGTTGCATCAATTCCATTTTCTTTTTAACAATTCTTTCACTTCTTTTCCTAATTTGTAAAAGTTACCCAATCCTAAAAATTGCGATATCTTTTCCTTTTTCAGTAACAAGATATTTATTTAAGTCACTAAAGTCTTTTCGTACTTTCCCTGTATCTTCTGACAATTGAGACGGAACTCTTATTACAACTGGATGTCCTTTGTATTCAATTGACCAGTCTAGCATTGCAAAGTATTCTTCCTTGCTTGTTGGGGCTAGGAATACAATATTGGGAATATTTGATACTAATGGAATGTCAAACCAGCATAAATGAGTAACATCGCTCATGCCACCAAGTCCCCCACCAAAAATAAGGATTGTGGCTGGATTATTATTTATTGCCAAATCTTGTGAAAGCTGATCATAGGTTCTTTGAATAAATGTACTGAAAACTCCGTATATTGGTTTTCCGCCATTTTTAGCCATTCCCGAAATCATCGCCACAGCCTGCTCTTCTGCAATTCCAACATCAATAAACTGTTTTGAAAATTTATCCCTTCTATCCTTTGTAAATCCTAAAACAGTCGGTGTTCCAGAAGTTACCACGGCTATTGTCGGATCTTTTTCCATTTTATCCATCAAAAATTCAGCAGTGTCATTACTTAATCCACCAGAATAATTTACTTTGCTTTCTCCCGTTTTTTTGGATCAAAAGGCATTCCATAGTGCCAAGTTTCCTTATCCTTTTTCAGCGTAAGGCAGCCCTTTTCCTTTTTGAGTATGCACGTGAACAACTATTGGATGGTTAATATCTTTTTACTTTCTCAAAAACTTCTATCAAAGCATCCAAATCATTTCCTTTATCCACATAAACATAGTCAAGCCCCAACGATTTAAAATAATTATTTTGAGCCTGTCCGTTATTTTCTCTTAATTCTCTTAAATTTTTATAAAGCCCTCCGTGATTTTCAGCAATCGACATGTCATTGTCATTTGCAACAATAATCATATTCGTACCAATTTCAGAAGCCATATTAAGCCCTTCAAATGCTTCACCTCCACTAAGTGAACCGTCCCCAATAATTGCAATTATATTTTCTTTTGCACCTCGTAAATCTCTCGCTTTAGCAAGTCCAGTCGCCAAACTCACAGATGTCGAAGTATGCCCTACTTTAAAAGAAATCATGCTCACTTTCATCTTGATTAGTATACCCCGAAACTTCCGAATATCTATCTAAATCCAAAAAAATCCAAATTTTTTCTCCCAGTAACAATTTTATGCGGATAACATTGGTGCGAAACATCAAACACAAATTTATCAACAGGAGAATTAAACACTTTGTGCAACGCAATTATTAACTCAACTGCCCCAAAGTCAGGCCCCACATGTCCCCCTTTATTACTAACTCTGTGAAGCATTGCCTCCCTAATATCCTGAGCCAGTACAACCAACTCTTCTCTACTTAATTTTTTAAGTCCTCTGGCGAATTTACCTTTTCTAATGCCATCTTTTTCCCTCCTAAAATTATTATTAATTAAAATATTTTTAGTAAATTACTGTTGTCCAGTTTTAAAATATAAATTATTATTTTTTTGAGAATTTCATCACTTATTTTAATATCTAAACTATTAAAATCCACACTGTCAGCAATGAATCTACGAATTGTCCTTTTTTAATTCTCTTTCTTTTAAATTCAATATTTCCATTATTAATTCTTTAAATAATCTTCTTAAAATTTTTATCTTCGATTAAATCAATGTCATTGTTTATTTTTATATTTTAAATTATCTAAATAATCCATCAAACTGCCTCTCAATAATTTTTCACTACATTTGCACCCAAATTTTTAACAAATATCCCTTATAATTTCAAATGCTTTTTTTCTTATTAGTGACTATGCCTTTTAGTAATACTTGATATTTGTAAAATGTCCCTTTATAAATTATTCAAATAAAATTACTAACTTTTTACCAAATGCAGCTGCCAGCTTTTTTTCAATGTTTTTAGTGAAGGATTGGCATTTCCATTTTCTATTTTGCTTATATCTCCCTGAGTTATCCCCGTTAAATCCGACAATTCTTTCTGCGTAATATTTTTTTATCTTTTTCTTGCTGAAATAATTTCTCTTATAATCTGAAATTCAGCCTCAAGACTCTCATATTCTTTTCTAAATTCTTCATCTTTTAACTGTTCATTCAAAGAATCTCTAAAATATCTACTCATTTTTCTTCACTCCTTTTTCATATCCAGATATTCAGAACGAAATTTTTTTGCTTTTATTTATCTATTTTTTGGTGTTTTTTTGAGATTTTTTATAAACCCATTTGTCAGAATAATTTTTGTTTACTACCAAAAATATAAAACTCTCGTTATATTATTTACTTGCTGCACTCTCACTTCATAAATACCATCTCCTAAAAAAATTTGGAATAAGGCTCTCTGATATTATTTCCATCTGTTTCTAGCACAGCTAAGGTAAACCTTTCAAAAACTAGATTGCCTAATAATCTTCCACTGTCAAAAGATAGAACATTTAATTTTTATTAATACGATTGCTAAAATATCACAATACACCTGATAAAATAACTTTAAAATTAAGAAAAAAATATGTTGACAATAAATATCAAATATAGTAAACTATATATGAATAAATGTTCATACGTTAAAAATAACATAAAATTGATAAATAAAAAAAATTTGGGAGGTTAGGCTCATGAAAAACTAATGAATGTACGCTATTTATTGAAGGGTTAGATTGCCCTAATTGTGCTGCTAAGATTGAACGTAAATTAAATACATTGCAAAGGATTAAGGCAGCTACCGTTGATTTTCTTGGAAAAAGAGTTATTGTAGAGTCTGAAGATTTTTTTCACAAGATGAACTGGCAAAGTTTATTCAGACTGAAGTAGATAAAATTGAGGATGGAGTTAAGATTTCCACTAAAAGACTTCATTCCCATGGACACACTCATCATCACAGCCACAGTCATTCCCGTGTTCATAGCCACTCTCATACTCATGGAGAAGGGGATACTGATAAGATTAAGAAAAAAATTGTTAATTGGCGGGATTATATTTATTTTAGGAATTTTTTTATTCCAAAAAAACTTTATTTATTCCAAAAATTCGCAGTATTTTTTAGTAAGTTATTTCATTATTGGTGGAGATGTGCTGGTTTCTGCAGTGAAAAAAATATTTTTAAGAGGACAGGTTTTTGATGAAAAATTTTTTTGATGGCAATTGCAACCATTGGGGCATTTGCTATTGGGGAATATCCTGAAGGTGTGGCTGTTATGTTATTCTATCAGCTTGGGGAACTGTTTCAGGATATTGCAGTTAATAATTCAAGAAAATCTATTATTGCATTAATGGATATTCGTCCCGATTATGCAAATCTCAAAACTGATACTGAAATAAAAAAAGTAAATCCTGATGAAATAAAAGTTGCTAATATTATTGTAGTAAAACCAGGAGAAAAAAAGTACCTTTAGATGGAAAAAAATAATAACTGGAAATTCCACTTTTGACACTTCTGCACTAACTGGAGAATCATTACCACGTGAAGCAAAAAAACTGGAGATATTGTCCTAAGCGGATTTATAAATAAAACAGGGCTTGTGGAAATTGAAGTTACAAAAGTGTTTTTCTGAATCAACTGTTTCTAAAATTCTTGACTTGGTAGAAAATTCTAGCAGTAAGAAATCAAAAAAACAGAGAACTTTATTACAAAAATTTGCAAAAATATTACACTCCAATAGTCGTAATCACAGCTTTAATTATGGCAATTTTTTTCCTCCATTATTAATTCCAAATGCAACATTTACAGACTGGATTTACCGTGCTTTAATTTTTCCTTGTTGTATCTTGTCCATGTGCTTTGATTATCTCTATTCCATTAGGATTCTTTGGCGGAATTGGCGGTGCTTCAAAACATGGAATTTTGGTAAAAGGTGCAAATTATTTGAAGCATTGAATGATGTAGAAAGTATCGTTATGGACAAAACTGGAACTTTGACAAAAAGGGGTATTCAAAGTTACTGAAATTAATGTTGAAAATAATGTAAAAATAAATGATTTTGAAAACAATAAAACTGATTTGACACAACCTTTACTACTAAAATATGCCGCACACATTGAAAAAAATTTTCAAATCACCCTATTGCACAGTCGATAGTTTCTGAATATGAAAATTCTTTTTGCCAAAACTGATGAAAATATTGTAAAAGATTTTTGAAGAAATTTCAGGATTTGGAATAAAGGCTAACATAAACAATCATCAGATTTTAGCTGGAAATTCTAAATTGATGAACTCGGAAAATATTAGATTTGATAAAAAAAGAAAATTTAGGAACTGTGGTTTATATCGCATTTAACAGACAATACATCGGAAATATCCTAATTTCTGACGAAATAAAGGAAGATTCTCCAAAAAGCTATTAGAGGAATGAAAGCAAACGGAATAAAGGAAATTGTAATGCTTACTGGAGATAACAATGCAATTGGTAAAAATATTGCTGAAAAAAATTAGAAATTGATAAAGTATTTACCGAACTTCTTCCAAATGAAAAAGTTGAAAAACTGGAAGAAATTTACAAGACTAAAAGTGAAAAAGGGAAAGTTGTCTTTGTAGGAGATGGAATAAACGACGCTCCTGTACTTGCCAGAGCCGATATTGGAATCGCAATGGGAGGTGTTGGAAGTGATGCCGCCATCGAAGCTGCCGATGTTGTAATAATGAACGATGAACCTTCAAAAATCGTAACCGCTATGAAAATAGCCAAAAAAACTAAATCAATTGTATGGCAAAATATTACCCTGGCATTTACTGTAAAAATAATCGTTCTAATTCTAGGACTTTTTGGTGATGCAACAATGTGGGAAAGCTGTATTTGCTGATGTTGGTGTCGCTTTTACTGGCTGTATTAAATGCAACTAGAGTTTTGAAATATAAAGTTAATGAAAATTATTAATCTAAAAAGTAGCACTATAAGTTTGTCGCAATATATTATACAATCTATAAAAAAAGTACATATTAAGGATAAATGAATATCTTTGAATGTACTTTTTTTGTTTTTATAGTTACTAAAAAAATACACTAAGTGAACTACTCCCGCTTTTAGAAGCGGAAGCTTCTTGGGAAGTATCTTCTTTTGTTAGCCAAATATATTTACCAAGCTCTTCGGGCAGTTCCTACCCTGTCTTTTTATTTCCTAATATTTCAACATCTCTTTTCCAATGTTTTTTATATTCAGTGCCGCATTATAATCTCTATCAATCTCAATTCCACAGCACTCACATTTATAGCTTCTTTCTGATAATTTCAGTTCCTCTTTAACATTTCCACATTTACTACAAGTTTTCGACGACGGAAACCACTTATCTATTTTTAAAAATTGCTTTCCTAAAAACATCAACTTATACTCAAGCATCCTCAAAAAAACATTCTCCATCCATTATCTCCTACACTTTTTCCCAAAATTTAATGCCTGGCTCATCCCTTTCATATTCAAATCCTCGACAATCACAGCATTATGTTCTTTGGACAATTTTTTTCGATAATTTATGCAAAAAAATCTCTTCGACAATTTTTAATATACTCATGTAATTTTAATATTTTTTCGCTTTTTGCTTATACCAATTTTTAGAAAATTTTTACTTTCCTTGACAATGATTTCTGTAATTTCTTTAATTTTTTTCTTCTAACATCCTAAAATATTTTTGGATAATCAGCCCTTTGGTTTTCAGAACTGACAAATAATTCAGACATTGAAAAAAATCAAGTCCAATTACTTTTATCATTACTTGGCATTTTTTTGAATTTCTTTTTTTCAAATTCCGTCAAGACAGAAACATAGTAATTTCCATTACTGTTTGTCAATGTTACTGACTTTATCTTGTAATCCTTCGGTATTTCTCTATGATATTTTAATTTGACTTTTTTTCAATTTTGGCAAAACCAAATATTTGTTTTTCCTCAATTCGTATTGAATTATTCACACAATTTGTCGTATAACTTTTTAACACTAGTCTTTTTAGATTTGAACCTCGGAAACTTTGCTCTCTTCTGAAAGAAATTCGTAAACGATCGTTTTTACATTTAATTGAGCATTTGAAAGTGCCAGACTGTCTACTTCTTTCAAAAATTGATTTTTCACTTTTCAAACTAGCAGGTGTAATTATTTTTTATTTTTTTCCAATTTCTTCATAAAATTTATTTGCAGCATACAAAAATCGTATTGTAAACAAAACGAACACATCCAAAAGTCTTGTTTATCAATAATTCTTGCTCCTTATTTGGATAAATTCTGTATTTGAATGCTAAATTATATTTCATGAAATTACACCTCCTTTTTGATTTTTGAATATATTTTTTTAATTATCTCTGACGGTGCACCTCCAACACTTACAACTAAGTAACTTCTACTCCAAAAAAATATTCTTTCCACAATCTTCTCCTTATTTCAGGAAATTCTTTTTATCAACCTGCTGGGAAGCACTTTTTGTAAGTATTTACAAACTTAGAAAGTTCAGTATTAGGCATAGCATTAATCAACATATGAATATGATCAACATCATGTTCCCATTCTTTAAGAACAATGTTATACTTCGGACATATTTTTTTCAAAAAAATCTCTTTCAATCTATTAGAAATTTCATCATTAATGACTACTCTTCGATATTTTTATACAAAAAAATCATATGATAATTTATATCAAATACTGAATGATAATTACTATTATATAACATTATTATTACCTACTTCTATATTATTTCACTGAATAAATTATATCATAAATATATCCTTTTTTTCAATTTTTACAAAAGCAATTCATCTCCCGCTTGTAGAAGCCGGAGACTTATTGCTATCTTTTTGTTAAAATAAAACAAAAACAGAAGTTTATCTTTTTAGATTTTTTTCTTCTGATTTTTTTATAATTTTTTTCAGTTTTTTTAACAACTAGTCACTTTTACAAATCATTTTTCAATTTTTTCTTTATTACTTTCGCAGGAACTTCCCCACAACACTATTATAAAAAAATTATATTCCAGTCCTGCCTTTTAATTTTTCTAATTCCGTCATTTTTTTCACTTCCTTTACCCTATTTCATTACTAAAAAGAAATCAAACTATCAAGTCTTTTATTTCAAATCCTTACTTCCCTCTTCCAAAAATCTTTTATCTGGCAAAGTATTTCTTCGTCCTTAACAGTTTTTTTCTTTCCTATTTTTTTATCACCTCATACAAATCATCATAAATTCTGCCATAATCACCTTTTTTTCAGAAATAACCTTTTTCCTCGTGATAATTTCCATTATCATCATAATAAATTAACGTCCCATAATGTTTTTGGCAAATCTATTCCAAAAATCTGTATTGTCTGGCATATAAAAATAACTTCAAATGTTCTTCCTGTCTATCTTCCGTTTCTTTTTATAAAGCACCCTTTTGTTCCGTACACGATAAATGAAGCTCTTGGTTTTACTCTAAAATAGCTCCCTTTTACAGTAATTTTCAAACTTTTTCCCATTTTCTCTTTCGTAAAAATAAATCTATATCGTAATAATCATTCATCCGATTTGTTCCCAAGAAGCTGCCTTACATCATAATGCACTTTATTAGGCTTTCCATATCGTGAAATTATCTGATCCAAGACGTGCGTTCCATGCCCATATAAAAAAATGTATTTGCCAATTTTTCCATCATATTCCTTCACATTTTCAGGCACTTCTGCCCTGTAATAATCATAATTAGACTCAATTTCTAAAATTTCTCCTAATTTTCCACTTTCAATTACTTTCATTGTAGTCAAAAAAATCACTGTCAAATCTTCTATTATGATAAGGCTGCACAACAAGTCCCTTTTTTTCCTTTGCCAATCTAAACAGCTCCTCTGCCTCTTCCAATGTTTCAACAAAAGGTTTTTCCACAAGGCAGTTTTTTATTATGTTCCAACACTTCTTTAGCATATTGATAATGTAAATCAGATTTCAAACATATAACAATCAAATCAATTTCAGGATCATTATACAATTCCTCAATTTTATCAGTATAATTAATTCCGTCTATTCGTTCCCAAGTCCTATTTTTCCAAGTTATTAGTTACAATTGTTTTTACTTTTTATTTTTATCTTTTCTTTGGAGTAAAAAAATGGGAGATGATATCTGTTCGCACTTTTTCCCATTTCCTATAATTCCTATTGTCATCATGGCAATAACCTTCCTATTTTCTCCATTATTTTTAATTTCCTTTTGTATACCAGTCTAACTATTTTTGTTCCAGTCTTTTGTAAACTTCTATAAATTCCTTTGCCAATTCCTTAAATAAAATTGCTGTCATCAAGTGATCTTGTGAATGAACCATAATTAAACCTACTTCCATTTTTTTCTCCGCCTGCTTCTCTCACAATCAAATCTGTCTGTAATTCATGAGCTTTCAACATTTCTTCAGTAGATTGCTTCAGAAATTTTTCCGCTTCATCAAATTTTCCTTCTTTTGCAGCATTCATAGCCTGATAAGCCAAACTTTTAGTTTCTCCCGCGTGTCCAATCAATGTCATCGCAATCATTTCAATATCCAATACTTCTTCAGCCATAATAATTCCTCCTAAAAAAATTTATTTTTTTAATTTTTATATCAAAATTTCTTCTTAACTTTGTTATAACACACGTTTTTTTCTATATGTCAATTTTTTTCAATTTTTTTAGGCTATTTTTTTCGTCTATTTTTTTAATATTATTTTTCAATATTTAAAATATAATTTTTGATAATTTTCCTTAAAATAAACGATTTACAAATATATGTTTTTTTCGTGTATAATATATATCAAAAAGTTAAAAAAATATAATTTATATAAAAAAATATTTTATAAAATAAACCTTTTTTAGTAAATTTGTAATAATCAATTTTATTAAAGGAGAATTAGAAAATGGATATTTATATGCCTATTAATAAGCACTTTTTTTAGAAAATAAAAAAAATAAAGATTTTATTTTCAAAAGCCTTGAATAAAAAGGAACGTTATTTTTTTAAAGTACCTTTTTTACAGAATACAGCCTTTTAGAAAAAAACTAGAACAAACTGCTGTTTTACGCGATATTGAATTAACAGAAATAATAAAAGTCCTAAAATTTAAATCTTTTCAGCAGTTAAAAAAAGTTTCTAGATAATTTACAGCTGAAAAACTGGAATTTTTCTATTTTTTTAGTAATGATAAGGTTGTTATTTATGGACGTTTTTCCTATTTTTAGTATCTTACAATATTGTTTATTCAAAAATTGAATTTCAGTTTGCAAGGGAAATTCAAGCTGCTAGGAGAAATAATACCCTATTTTCATTGCTTAGACTTGATTTTATGATTTTTTTATGGGAGACGAAGCCATTTATAATTTTTTTATACTTATTTAATTTCAGATAAGAATTATAATAATGATACTGTTATTACACTTGAAAGATTGAAAGAAATTTTTTTCATATTGAAGATAAATATGAAAGATTTTTTTGATTTTTGAAAAAGCAGATTTTTAAAAAGGCAGTAGAAACTATTAATATTTTTTTCAGATATTAAGGTTATTTATGAAAAAAATTAAGATTGGAGAACATATAAATAATAGAGTGGAAAAAGATTCTTTTTAAAATTGTTGATAATAATAAAATTTTGAAAGAGAACAATATCGAACTTGTTCAAAAATATCAATAGCATTATGGATTTAATAAAAAAATGATATAAAAGATTTTTCATTATACTTATGAATTAATAAAAACATATATTTTGAAAAAAAAATTATGATTATGTGTACTAAAAATGTCAGCTTTGCAAAAACACTTTAAAAAAATAATATAGAAAAAAACAGTTAAAGAAAGTTTTACTGCTTGACTTGGCACAATTTTTCAAAAATTAATTTTTAGAAATGAATCGGAAATTCTAAATATAAAAAAAGAAAATACAGTACTCCTTTTTTTCCTCAACTGGATATAGCAAATCTTATGCGACAGAATCATTTGGAAAATGAGCTTAGAACAATTGTAGATGATGGCTATTTTTAATGAAATTCTTACTTTAAAAAAACGGACAAATCTTGAAAAAAAAGACTTTTATAATTTTAAGATTTATATTCAATATTTTCAAAATACAAAAAGTACTATAAAACTTACTAAATTTTTTTCTAAAAAAAAATATATTTTTATAAAAAAATTTTTATTTTTTTGAAAATATTTGTCTAAAAAAATTGCACGAAAAAAACTAAGAAAAATTTTTATCGTTTATTTTATTTTTTTAGATTTATAAAATCTCATTTTGATTATATTTAATATGAATTATAGACGAAAAAAATAATAACTTTTTTTATAAAAATTTGACTTATTAAAATTTAATGGTATACTATAAATATAAAAGTTAAACTCATTGATTTGATAAAACAATGAAATTACAAAACAATAAAAAAATTTAAGAAAAGAAGGAAGGATGATCAGAAATGAAAAAGATCTTATTATGTTGTGCAGCAGGAATGTCTACTAGCCTATTAGTAAACAAAATGAAAGCAGAAGCTCAAAAAGAGGAATTGAAGCAGAAATTTGGGCAGAGCCGCTTGATAAGGCAAAAAGAAGAATTTGCTAAAAGCTGATGTTGTTTTATTAGGACCACAAGTAAAAATACGCTTTACCAGAAGCTAAAAAAATTGCCGAAGAAAATAACATTAACATAGATGTAATTAATATGGTTGATTATGGAATGATGAATGGTGCCAAAAGTATTGGATCAAGCTTTAAAATTTACTTTAAGATGTCTATTTCTTTTATAATATATTTTTGTTTAAAGTTCAAATACTAATATTTGTAACTTTTCAAATACTGATATATATTATCTTGAAAGGAATCAAACTCCTTTTGTCTAAAAAGATATTAGTTATCAAATACAATTACTATAAATATTAGTATTTAACTTTTAAAAACAACTTTATTTAAATTTTTGTTTAGAATATAGAAAAACCACTTTTAAACTAAACTCTAATTTTTTTCATTTTAGTTAGTTTATAAGAAATTTAAAGAATGACTCAAAACTTCAGAATTATCCACATCATATTTATTGATTTAATAATTTATTCTTATAAATTAATTTGGTAAATATTTTTTTATCACGAACATATTAATTACATTATCTATTCATTTTAATATATAACAAACACTTTATTACTTTATTAATTGATTAAAAGCCAAATAATTAGTACAGATGAAGAATAATGTAATTTTTACAAACTAAGATTAAAATTTAAAAGAATTACCATTTAGGAGGAATTAATATGGCAAACATTATGGACAAATTTACATAATTTTTAGAAGAAAAAAATTAATGCCAGTTGCTGTAAAAGTGGCTAATCAGAGACACTTGGCAGCAATTAAAGATGGAATGGTCATTACATTACCATTTATTATCGCAGGATCTGTATTTTTGATTTTTAGGAAACTTTACCAATACCAGCACTAGCTGAATTTTATAAAAATAACGCAACTGGACAACTTATCGCAAAATGGTTATCCTATCCTGTTGACGTAACGTTTAATTTGTTAGGATTCATTGCGTGTGTTGGTATTTCGTATAAATTGGCTCAGTATTACAAATTAGATGAAATTTCCAGTACAATCTTTAGGAGTTTTGGCATTTTTTTACTAGTAACTCCTTTTTGATAATGGAATTCCATTACCTAGTATGGGAAGTGGAGGATTATTCGTAGCTATAATAATGTCACTTTTGGCAATAGAAATTGTAAACCTTTATTGTGAAAAAAAGAATATTGTTATTAAAATGCCTGATTCTGTACCGCCTGCAGTATCAAAAATCATTTGCAGCATTAATTCCAGGATTTTTTTGTTATTATGATTGCATTGATAATAAGAATTTTATTTGAAGTTTCTCCATTTGGAAATATACATAAGGTTGTTGAAATGGTCTTAATTAAACCGCTTACAGCATTAGGAGGATCTTTTTTAGGAATGACAGGACTTTCTTTTATAACTAATTTATTATGGTCTGCTGGAATACACGGTTCAAATCTAGTAACGGGAGGTATAGCAAAACCTGTATTAGATACGTTAATGGATCAAAACAGAATTGCGCTTAGTGCTGGAAAACCTCTTCCAAATATAGTTACAACTCAGTTTTTTGATATTTTTCACAATATGGGTGGTTCTGGAACAACTTTCTCTCTTGCTATTATGCTGCTTTTCCTTTCTAAGAGCAAACAGTTTAAAGAAATTGGTAAATTAGCAATTGGTCCTGCTTTTTTTAATATTAACGAACCTATTTTATTTGGACTTCAATAGTTATGAATCCTATTTTTAATCATTCCGTTTATATTGGCTCCGTTAGTTACAGTAATGGTTACTTATTTGGCGATGTATTCGGGATTAGTTGCAAAAGTAACTGGAGTCGCATTGCCTTGGACAACACCGCCTTTCATATCCGGTTTCCTTGCAACGAGCCATTGGTCGGGGACAGCCATACAAGTAGTAAACTTTTTCATAACAGCAGCTATTTACTATCCATTCTTTAAAATATGGGATGACAAAAAAATTACAGGAAGAAAAGTGAAATGGAAAATTCAAATTAATCATTAATAAAAAAATTATGATTAAATTAATAAAATATATTTTTACAAAAATACATTTTTTTGTGATATAGTATTTGTAAAGTAAAAATAATAAATAAAAAAATTTTAAGGAGTGATTACAATGATTAAACAAACTTGGACTTGGTGGAAAAAAATTAAATACAATTTAATATTTTTTGCCAGCTATGTTGAAATTTATTGTAATTACTATTATTAAATATTGTGAAAAAAGCATTGGTGAAATAAAATCAATGCTTTTTATTTTATACAATTCTCTTAGTCGGTAAAACGATTTAAGAGAATTTTTTTATAAATTTCAACTAAAAAAAAGAAAAAAATACTGGAAAGAAAAAAATACAATAATATAGAAAGTGAGATATTTTATGTTAACAAACAAACCTACTTATTACTACTCTATTATTAGAAAAAAATTTAGCAATTCCTATTTTTGCTGAAGATGAAAGACAAGTTATTATTGGGATTGATTGTGAATATTTTGATTCTAATGAATACAGTTATGACTCGTTAAAAATATACAATTCTTTTTGTAAAACAGAAAAGACTTTCTCCTTTTTGCAGGACTTTTTGGGACATTTGCTTATGAATCGATACATTTTTTTGAAAAAAATTGAAAAATTGAAAAAGAGCAGTTTAAATTTCCACAGTTTATTTTTTTGCCAATGCGAAGGCATATTTACACTACTCTAAGACTAGTAAAGGAATTTTTCATTTTATGGAGATGAAGAAAAATATTTTTAGTTTTTTAAATGATAAAATTTCTGAAAAAAATTTAATGATTCTGATTTATTTTATGATATAAAAACAGATTTTTGAAGAGGAAAAAAATTATATTATTATGAAATTATTGAAAAAGCAAAGGAATATATTAAGTCTGGAGATATTTTTCAAGTTGTACTAAGCGAGCAGTTAAAACTTACGTCAAATATGGATTCTCTTGATTTTTATGAAAAATTGTCAAAGGCAAATCCGAGTCCGTATATGTACCATTTTCCTACGAAATATGGGGACATTGTTGGTTCTAGTCCAGAAATACTGGTTGATATTTCATCGGATAATATTTATATTGCTCCTATCGCTGGAACTCGTCCCAGAGGAAAAGATGCCAACGAAGACGCATTTTTTTAGCAAACGACTTATTAAATGATGAAAAGGAATGTGCTGAACATAGGATGCTTGTTGATTTGGCTAGAAATGATATTGGGAAATTTGCAGAAAGTGGCTCAGTCGTTGTAAAAAATCTTATGCATATTAAGAATTATGAACATGTAATGCACATTGTGACTGATGTTTACGGGAAAAAGCGAAAAGATGTGTCGATATTTGAAGTTATTGCTCAGGCTCTTCCAGCGGGAACACTTTCTGGATCGCCAAAAATTCGTGCTATGCAAATTATTTCAGAACTGGAAAAATTTAAAAAGAAATGTTTATGCTGGTGGAATTGGATTTTTTGAGATTTAATGGGGATGTTCAGCTTGCGATTATTATTCGTACTGCTTTTTTTGAAAATAAAAAAATTACGACTTAAATGAAGTTGATGAGGTTCGGAATGTATTTATTCAGGCTGGGGCAGGAATTGTGTTTGATTCGGTGAAAGAAAAAGGAATATGAAGAAATTTGCCATAAAAGAGCGTCCGTACTGAATATTTTTTAAAAAAATTCTGTAATGAAGAAAAAAATAAAAACGATAAAAATGAAAATCGGAAAGGATGTGAAATAAATGATTTTTGATGATTGACAATTATGATTCGTTTGTATTTAATGTTGAGCAGTATTTGAAGGAAAATGACTGATGATGAAGTTATTACTGTTAGAAATGACGCAATTACAATTGATGATATAAAAATGAATCCTAGCAAAATAATTTTTTTCTCCAGGTCCAAAAACATCCAAAAGACAGCGGAATTTGCCTAGAAATTTTAAATAATATTGATGAACTGGGGAAATATTCCAATTTTGGGAATTTGTCTTGGGCATCAGGCAATTGGAATGAATTTTGGTGGAGAAATAAAAAGGCTTTGAAAATCCGTTGCATGGTAAAAACTTCAGAAATTACAGTTTTATTCGAAAATTCTGTATTATTTAAAAACTTGCCAAAAAAATTTAAAGTTATGAGATATCATTCGCTTTTATGTTGACGATATTCCAGAAGATCTTGAAGTTACGGCAAAGTCTGAGGATGGGGTTGCAATGGCTGTGGAACATAAAAGTAAAAAAATATTTTTTTGAATACAGTTTCATCCAGAATCAATTTTTACTGAATATGGAAAAATATGATACGAAACTTTTTGAATATTGAAGTTTCAGAAACTTTGCAAAAATAATGAAAAATTCTAAAAAAATATTAAAGAGAAAGGAAACTTTATAGATATGAATAAATATTTAAAAAAATTACAGGAAAAATATTGCATTGACAGATACCGATTTTTCGTGAAATCTGTAAAATTATTGACAGCAAGAATTATGACATTGTGCAGCTTGGAGCCTTGCTTGTACTGATTTCAGGAAAAAAGCCTTTATCCTGAATCGCTTACAGCGTTTGTAAAAAATATTCTAGAATACAGCACGACTTTTGAAGACGAAACTCCAATGATTGATGTTTGTGGGACTGGTGGGAGATGGATTCAAGACAATAAATATTTCTACGGCAGTTGCATTTATTTTGGGAGCGATGGGAGTAAATGTGGCAAAACATGGAAATCGTGCGATCTCAAGTCAAAGTGGAAGCAGTGATGTGCTTGACAAATTAGGAGTACCGCTTGAAAAACTCACTTGCAAATCAAATTGAAAAACTGCACGTAAAAAATCTTGCTTTCTTTCATGCCCCATTCTTCCACAAATTAGTTGGAGAAGTCCGAGAAGTTAGAAGCCGTCTTGGAATAAGAACTGTCTTTAACATTTTAGGTCCACTGCTTCACCCAAACACAAAATTAAAATACCAATTGGTTGGACTTTACCACGAGCCTGTACACAGATTGTACGCTGAAACATTACAACTATTGGGAAGAGAACATGTCTTAGTTGTTCGTGGAAATGATGGACTTGATGAAATCACGATTTGCGATGATACAAAAATTATCGAAGTAAAAGGAGATCAAATTCTTGAATATACAATTTCTCCTGAAAGTTTTGGCTTTAAACGGGCTTTTCATTCTGAAATTGAAGGCGGAACTCCAGAGGAAAATGCTGAAATTTTGATAAAAATCTTAAAAGGTGAAGAAAAATCAGCAAAATTTGATATTGTCGTATTGAATGCAATGTTTGCACTTTATACTGCGGATGTGGTGGATCACCCTGCGAAAGCGAAAGGAAATGGTTTTTCGAGGCGATTGAGAGTGGGAAGGTTTATGAGTTTTATAAAGATTATGTGAAAATTACAAAAATAATTTTTTTAGATATAATTGATAAAATTACTAATTTATGTTTTTTTATAGATTATAACTGATAAAAATCAAAAAAATATCTTTTTTTATTAGTTGTAAATATGATAAAATATTTATAGAGGTGATTTTATGATAGAAAGAAAAAAATTTATTTTGAAAAAAATTAAAGCCCTTTATAGATAAAGATATTATCAAAAGTCCTGACAGGTATAAGGAGAAGCGGTAAATCTGTAATGTTAAAATTGATTATGAAAGAATTGAAAAAAACAGTGTTGACGAAAATCAATTTATTTATATCAATTTTTGAAAATTTAAGAAATAGACATCTTTGCTATGCGGATACATTGAATGAATATATATTGGAAAAAGCAGAGAATATTCAAGAAAAATGTTATTTATTTTTGGATGAAATTCAGGAAGTAAAAAGAATGGGAAAAGTGTATAAATTCATTAAGAACAGAAGATAAGCAATTTGATATTTATATAACAGGTTCCAACGCCAAACTATTATCAGGGAGAACTTGCCACTTATCTTGCAGGAAGATATATTGAAGTTGAAATTTATCCTTTTTTTCATTTAAAGAGTTTTTGTTCAATATATCAAAATATAAATAAAAAAATATTTCAAAAGAAGAAATGTTTGAAAAAGTATGTCAAACTAGGTGGGATGCCATTTTTTTACATAATTTGAATTATGAAGTGGAATCAAGCATGCAATATTTAAAAGATATATATTCATCAATAATATTAAAAGATATTACTCAAAGAAATAATATAAGAAATACTGAATTATTAGAGCGAATCATCAATTATATCGTAATGAACATTGGGAATACATTTTCTGCAAATTCAATTTCAAAAATATTTTTAAAAAGCGAAAATAGAAAAGTTGCAGTAGATACTGTGTTAAATTACATAAAAGCCTGTGAAAACGCATTTTTGATTCACAAAGTTCCTCGTTACGAAATACAAGGTAAAGAAGTCCTAAATGTGAGTGAAAAATATTATATTGCAGACCATGGAATAAGAGAAGCAATTTTAGAAACAAACGAAAGAGATATAAATCAAATTTTTTTGAAAATATTGTATATTTGGAATTATTGCGAAAAAGGCTATAATATAAAAAAATTGGAAAAATTGAATAATTTAGAAATAGATTTTGTCTGTACAAAAACAAATAATGAAAAAAATTTATATTCAGGTAGCATATTTACTTGCCTCTGAAGACACTATAAAAAAAGGGAATTTTTACCATTTGAAAAAAATTAATGATAATTATCCCAAAATATGTAATTTCTATGGATAGATTTGATATGTCAAGAAATAGGGATAAAAACATTTTGAATATTATTGATTTTTTTATTGAAAGACTAAAAAAAGTTAAAAATATTTATTAATTAAAAATTTTTGGAAAGAATGGTGCGAATATGATAAAAACTTTATATAGAGAACATTGTTTAAGATATTTTTATAGTACCTGACATAATATTGCTTTTTATTAGTTACAATTTTTCTACCCTATGTTAGAATTTTTTTATATTTTTTGTTATTGGAAATATTCCTTTAATTTATATTTTTGTTTAAAAATAATAGCAATGTATTTAAGTTCGATAAAATTAAACAAAAATAAATAAAGTTAAAGATGAAGAAAAAAAGAAAAAAATCTAAAAAAATAAATTAAAATTAGTAATTTTTTTAATAAATTTAATAATGTTTAGTATTTATGTCAGTTTAGTAAAAAAATGAAATTTTTATACCAAATATTTAAAAAAACAAAAGGAGAAATATGGATATTTTTAGAAAAAAATAAAAAAATTAAAAAGAGATATACAGCTTGAAGAAGAATTAAAGTCTTTTAAAGCAATCGTCTTTAAAAAGGCACTTAATCAAAAAGGGAATTCAGGTTATTGGTGAAATTAAGAGGGCTTCCCCATCGAAGGGAAAAAAATTGCGAAAGATGATTTTGATTTGTTAAAAACAGGCACAAAGTTATGTGGATAAAGGAGTTTCCGCTTTTTTCGATATTGACGGAAAAAGGAATATTTTTAAAGGGGAGAATGATTTTATAAAAAAATTGTAAGGAAAAATTTCCAGAAATGCCGATTTTGAGGAAAAGATTTTTATTTATACTCCGTTTCAGGTAGCTCATGCTAAAGTTTTTGGGGGCTTCGGCAATTTTTGCTGATTGTGAGAATGCTAGATGATAAGACGCTTTTTGGAACTTCATAAGCTGGCACAGGATTTGGAAATGGATGTTCTGGTGGAAACTCATGATGGAGAGGAAATAAGAAGAGCTTTGAAGATTCCGAATTTGGAAATTTTTGGGGATAAATAACCGAAATTTGAATACTTTTTGAAGTTGATATTAGAACTACGGAAAAACTGATAAATGAAATTCCAAGCGATGTTTTTAAAAAAATTTGACTATTGTAAGTGAAAGTGGATTTTTTTGTCAAAAGAGGATGTGGAATATGCAGAAAAAAATTGAACGTGGATGGACTGCTAATCGGAGAGGCACTTATGAAAGGGCTTATTTAATAAACTCAAAAATTTAAATAAATAATTATGATTTTTGGAATTTAATTTTTCTTGAAAATAGAACTAATTTAAATTAATCAAAATTTATTAAATGTTTGATACTTATACTATTCCCCACTAAAGCAATGGAGTTTTTATAATTTGTTTAGCAAGGGGTCAAGACCCCTTGTCAGAAAAGTAAATAGAGATTATTTCTTTTTCTTCAAATGGGTTTAGTATTAAATAATAGTATTAGTAAAAATAGTTATAAAAATAGATTTATGGAAGGAAAAAAATTGGAGAAAAAAAGAAAATAATGTAGCAACTGATAATTTCATAGAAAAATACTACTAAATTAAAAGGTTTGTGGAATTAGGAGCATTACTGAAATTAATGAATTGAAAACTTTGGATATTGACTATTTTGGATGTATTTTTTTGCAGAAAGTCAAAGACAGGTGGATAGTGAACTTGCGGCTAAAATTACACGGATTGCACACAGGCATGGGGAAAAAGAACGGTAGGAGTGTTTGTAAATGCGATGATTGAGAATGTTGTAAAAATTGTGGAAGAAACAGATATCGATGTCGTTCAGCTGCATGGAGATGAGTCAGTAGAATATTGCATGGAACTTATTCAAAAATTAGAAAAAAATTGTACGAAAAAATTGTTTTTAGAAAACGTAAAAATTTCCCTGCTAAAACGAAGCTTTGGAAAGTTTTTTGGCGTGACTGATGAACTTCCCAATATTACTGACTACAAGCCATATATTGAATATCCTCTATTTGATGCAAAAGGAGAAAATCGTGGGGGAAATGGAATTGTCTTTGATTGGAATATTTTGAAAAAATTGGAGAAGTATTCATTTGTGCTGGCTGGAGGGCTGTCGATTGAGAATATTCAAAAAGCGCTTGAGTACAAGCCTGCTATTTTTGGATATAAACAGCAAAGTTGAAGTTAATAATAGAAAAAAATAAAAAATTAGTTGAAAATATTGTAAATTTGGTAAAAAAAGAAATAATAATAATTTTAAAATATGAATACGAAAGGAAAAAAATATGGAAAATAAACATTTTTAATGAAAAAGGCATATTTTTGGACAATTTGGTGGACAATTTGTACCTGAAACTGCGATGTTTGCTCTATCAGAATTAGAAGCCGAATATGAAAAGCTAAAAATGACAAGGAATTTTTTTGAAGAATTTGATGATTTGCTAAAAAAATTATGTTGGACGTGAAACTCCGCTCTATTATGCAAAAAAACTTGAGTGAACATTATAACCACGATATTTACTTGAAAAAGAGAAGATTTGAACCATACTGGTGCTCATAAAATTAATAATGCACTTGGACAGGGTTTTTACTTGCTAAAAAAATGGGAAAAGAAAAAAAGTTATTGCTGAAACTGGGGCTGGACAACACGGAGTTGCTACTGCTACTGCTGCCGCTCTATTAGGATTAGAATGTGATGTTTACATGGGGGCTGTTGATATTGAACGGCAAAAAGTTAAATGTTTTTAGAATGGAGCTTTTTGGGTGCGAGAGTTATTTTCGATTGAAGACGGGCTGAAAACCTTGAAGGAAGCGACAACTGCGGCTATTCAGTCTTGGGTTGCAGAGATAGAAACTGTAGTTTTATGTAATCGGATCTGTTGTAGGTCCTCATCCATATCCGACTATCGTGCGTGATTTTCAGTCAATTATCGGTTATGAAACAAAGGCTCAGCTTGATGAAATGGGAAAACATGCTGATCACGTGATTGCCTGTGTTGGTGGCGGAAGTAATGCTATTGGTATTTTTAGTGCATTTTTAGAAGATAACTCAACAAAACTTTATGGAGTCGAAGCTGGAGGATACGGAATTGACACAGATATGCACGCTGCTACATTGACACTTGGAAAACCTGGAATTATTCATGGAATGAAAACTTATGTTCTTCAAAACAAATATGGACAAATAAGTCCAGTTCACTCAATTTCAGCTGGACTTGACTATCCGGGAGTAGGTCCTGAACATTCACATTTATTTGATACAAAAAGAGCAACTTACGCACCAATTACTGATGATGAGGCAATGAAGGCACTAATGCTTGTTACAAGAAAAGAAGGTATTATTCCAGCAATTGAGAGTTCCCACGCATTAGCTTATCTTGAAAAATTATGTCCTGTACTTTCTAAAGACAAGAGAGAAACTATCGTCGTAAACGTTTCTGGACGTGGAGATAAAGATATACATACTGTTTTTCTGTGTTAAAAGACAAGGAAACTGGCGGAAAAAAATGGAATTTATGAGTTAAATGGAGGTTTAGAAAATGAGTGAAAAAAATTTAGATAAGAAAATTATTGATATTTTTTTAGAGAAAAAGAAAAAAAGTAAACATTGGTTATATTGTCGCAGGATACCCAAGCGTTGATTTTACAAAAACAATTTTTACAAAAATTTGGATAATACGGCTCTTGATATGCTAGAAGTCGGTATCCCTACTCTGATCCCATAGCTGACGGAAAATTGATTTCACAAAGCTTCATTTCTCGCTTCAGAAGCTGGAGTTACTACCGATACCGTATTTGATTTACTAACAGAAATAAAAAAACGATATTTCAAAACCTTTAATTTTTTTAATTTATTACAACTTAATATTTGCTTATGGAATTGATGAATTTATCAAAAATGCTGTGAAGCTAACATTAAAGGAATAATTATTCCAGATTTGCCTTATGAGAAGCCTTTGAAATGTCAGAAAAAAATTAAGAGAAAACAATATCGCTCTTATCCCTCTTGTAAGCGTTACTTCTGGAAATAGAATGAAAAAAATTATCTCTCAAGGTGACGGCTTTCATTTACGCAATCGGTTCTCTTGGAGTTACAGGTTCAAAAACAAGTTGATTTACCACGTTTAGAATCTTTTATTAATGAAATTAGAGAAGTTTCAGACTTGCCAGTTTCATTAGGTTTTGGAATAAAAAAATAACGATAACGTGAATACGATGAGAAAAATATGCGGATGGAGTGATTGTAGGAACGAGTATTGTTGAATTTTTTTAGAGAAAAAAATGATGTAAATTATTTGATTCAGAAAATTAATGAGTTATTTGAGTAAGTATTTAGTGAAGATAGTCAGAAATGGCTATCTTTTTATCAATCAAGGTATTGATTTAAAAATCACTAAGTACAAAAATAAAAATTATTAAAATAGTTAAATTCATATTTTTAGTATATAAAATTATTTTCTCTTTCTTTTATCTTAATATACTACTTTAATTTTGTTATTTAAACCAATTAAATTTTTAGAAATTTTGATAAAATTACCTAAAAACTCAATATTTATAAGATAAAATTTTTATTATCTTAATTATTAAATATTTATAATAAAAATAATGTGACTTTTCAGGAAGAGGAGTATATAACGAATCTTAGTTTTCTTTATACATTTGAAATTTTATAGTTTATTAAATTATTCATATTAAATTTTATATAAAAATGAAAGGGTGATATATTGATGAATGAAAATGAAGAAGAAATAAAAGAAATTAAAGGAAAAATGGACATATATATAAAGTTTGTAATAATTTTCTATATGTATTTTTATATTTACTCTTTTTCTTTTTCTTATAAAACTGCTAATAATAGTGAAGAAAATAGTGCTGATGAAAGTGAGTTACTACTGAAACAGTAGAGCAATCAAATTATCAAAATACAATCTCATTAAGTATTATCCCTTATACTTCAACAGGTAAAAATAAAATACCTTATATGTGCAGCTCCGAGTAGAGCTTTTTATAATGCTGATTCAATGGAAGGAAAAATTAAATTTAGATATTGTACATTTAATCAAGAATCTTTAAATGAGATCTATCATTAAAGAAGAATATAAATTCTTAACTATAAAAATTTTTAATTTAACTCAAGAGCAATTTAATTCGTTAAAAACTTTACATTTTACTATTTTAGAACCAAATAATATGTTATTAATCAAGTTGACGGTAAGTTTATGAATATCATGGTGCTTGGATAACGTCACCTTATGATAATAATGTTAATTCTGATAGTTTTTAAAACATTAAAATTTTAATTATCAAAAACTAACTAAAAGAGTTGGAGATATATTATTATGATAAAAATATAAAATATGAATGTCAATATTGTAAAATGAGATGGATAACAGCAGGAATACCACCACGAGGAAGAGGATACTCGAGTCCAAAAGTCTCCAGATAAAAACATAACTGGAAGCCTATAAAAAAATAATGTTTAAAAAGAAAAAAGTTAAATCAGGTGCTGAAAGAATAATACAAAAATTAACAAAAACTTACGAAAAACGTAGATATTTTTGTGTTTTTATAATAATCAATTTGAGCAGTATAAATTAGTTATAAGTTCGAAATATGAAGATAATGTTGAATTTGAAATTTTGATAAACTTTTAGACTCTGAAATTATTGAAAAAGGATTGTATCTATGTACTTATTTTGCTCATGATTTCGAAGAAATGAGAAGAAAAATTATGGCAAAAGTTTATGAAGAAAAAGATATAAAACAGATATTTGGGAAAGTATTTCTCCAAAATAAAAATTACTTTTGAAGAAAATGAACAAAATACCGATTATTTAATAGCTCTAGATGAAAATAGCAGTGTAAAAATTGGTGAAAATGCAGAAAAAAATAAATTTATAAATACCCTAAATAATAGCAAATATCTAGGGTAATCAAATTATGATAATCTATTTCTAAAGTCTTCGTATTCAAATTTTCTAATAACCTCAACTCCACCTTTTTTCTGTATAAACTGCAATCACAGGCAAATTTATCCCATTGAAAGTATTCGTCTTAACCATGCTGTAATGTGCCATATCAGTAAAAATAAGCTTATCTCCCACTTTTACAGGTTCATCAAAGGAATAATCTCCGATTACATCTCCAGCAAGGCAAGTAGGCCCTCCCAATCTATAAGTGTATTTCTTTTTCATTTGGCATTCCCGAACCAAAAATAAACGGGCGGTATGGCATTTCGATTACATCAGGGCATATGGCACGAAGCCGAAGTATCCATTAATAAAATATCCATCTCATTTTTGGTAATATCTAAAACTTCGAAACTAAAAATCCTGTATTCAAGGCAACCGCTTCTCCTGGCTCCAAATACACTTCCACATTATATTTTTTTCTTTTTATATAATTTATACATTTTACAAGTTTTTCAATATCATAATCTTCTCTTGTAATATGATGTCCTCCATCAAAAATTAAGCCATTTCATATTATACAGGTATTTCCCAAATTTTTTTGTTCAAAAATTTTTTTAATACATTTTTCAAGCGCATCTGAATTTTTGCTCACAGAGTGCATGGAAATGAAAGCCATCCAAGCCTTCAATCTCATCTTCCTTAAAATTTTCAAGTGTTACTCCGAATCTCGAAAAACCTTCCCGCTGGATTATAAATCTCTGTTTCAACTTCTGAAAATTCTGGATTTAACCGAAGTCCACAGCTAATTTTTTTACCATTCTTTTTCTTCAAATTCTTTCACTTTACTTTTTAAATTTTTTTCCATTGATTGAAAAGAATTAAAAAAACAATATGATTTGTTATTTCCATTATTTCATCAAACTCATCATCCCTGTAAGACGGATTAAAAAAATATGAGTTTCTAATTTTTTACCAGGATTTTTTTCAATTCCATTTCCTCATACCCAAGTCTTGCCTCAAATAATGAACTTGCAGTCGTACCATTTAAATATTCACTAATTAACGGATAGAAATAAAACATCGAAAATCCCTTTTGTGCAAGCAATATTTTACATCCTGTTCTATCAATTACACTTTTTTTAATGTTTCAAGATTTCTTTTTTTAACAGCCTTTCATCAACTATAAACGCTGGTGTTAGCAAATTTGTTATATCCATATCCAAATATCTGTTTTTGACATTGTTTATCATCTCCCTTTGTAATTTACACTTCACATCAATATTATAATTCAAAAATATTTAAAATTTATTCCTTATTATATCACACTTTTTCTCAAAATCTATAAAAAGATTATCCTAAATTTAATTTTTTTAAGATAATCAATTTTTTATTTTTTTATTTAAACATAATTCTAATCTGTTCTCAGTGCTTCCATTGGCTCTAACGCCGCAGCTTTTTTTGCTGGATAAACGCCAAAAACTAATCCTATCATTGTAGAAACGAATATACACACAAATACTACAACCGGACTTAATATTGGCGAAGTTTGTATAAATATGCCGATTAGGAGTGCCAATGAATATCCAATTACAACTCCAATTATTCCACCAAAAAAATGTTAAAATAACTGCTTCTATCAAAAAAATTGTATAAGAATGTGCCTAGTCTTAGCCCCAATTGCCTTTCTGAGTCCAACTTCCCTGATTCTTTCGGTAACACTTACAAGCATTATATTCATAACTCCTATTCCACCTACAAAAAGTGAAATGGCGGCAACTCCACTTATAAAAAGCGAAAGCATATTAAGAATATTATTAAATTCATCCAATCCTTGACTTGTTGAGTTCACGTTATAAATATCAGATTCACTCCCTCGGGTTTTCATCTTTTTCTTTTACAATTTCCATTACCCTGCTCATTTCATTTGCATCCGTAGCCTTTATTTGTAATGCAGTAAATTTATCTTGTTCATTTCCTTCTAAATAATTTAAGTAATTATTAGGTAAAAAGTCCCATTGCAGAGCATCTGGTCGCCTCCTCCCATACTTGCATACGGATTTTTAAATACTCCAACAATTGTAACTATTTCACTGTTCTTTTTTAAAATTTAATGTCAGTTTTTCCTATTGGATTTTTCATCAGGAAACATCTGGTCAGCTGTTGTATTATCTATTATCACATATTTCCCATCTTTTCTGTATTCAGTTGGCAAAAAAACTTTCGTCCTTTTACTATTGTGTAATTTGATATCTTAAAAATAGTCTTCCGTTACTCCAGTTCCTGTAAACATCTTATCCGAACCATCGCTTGTAGACAATCTAGCAAAAGTGCTAGAAGTAGGAGTTACTGCTTCAATACCTTCTATATTCTTCAATTCTTTAATATCTTTTTTTGCGTTAATAAATCCTGCGATTTATGAGTTTGTCCTGGTGAAGTATCAATTGATACTTCAAAATTTGATACTCCCAACTTGTTCAAATCTCCAGTAATATTCTCTTTAACTCCTGCTCCCAGTGAAGACATCATTATAACTGAAGATATTCCAATTATTATTCCAAGCATTGTCAAAAAGGAACGTACTTTATAACTAAACAAATTTGACACTGATAATTTTTAACAATTCCATAAAATCCATTTATATTACACTCCTCTCCTATGCTGGACAAGTTCATCCTTTTCTATTACACCGTCTTTTTAACCTAATAATTCTTTTTACAATGCTCTGCCACATCTTCCTCATGTGTAACCATTACAATCGTCGTTCCATTATCATTTAACTTTTTAAAAATTTCCAAAACTTCTTCTCCAGACTTTGAATCTAGATTTCCAGTCGGCTCATCCGCCAAAAAGAATTTTTTTGGATTATTAATTATCGCCCTTGCAATCGCAACCCTTTGCCTTTGTCCCCCAGACATTTCGTTTGGCTTATGATGTATTCTTTCTCCAAGTCCCACACTTTCTAGCGCCTCCGTTGCCTTTTTTTATCCGTTCAGCTTTTTCAAACCCGCATAAAGCGCTGGAAGAGCTACATTTTTCAACTGCAGTCATTTTTGGTAATAAATTAAAAAGTTTGAAAGACAAAGCCTATTTTTTTATTTCTAACATTAGCAAGTACATCACCCTTTATAGTTGAAACATCTTGATTATCTAAAATATATGTTCCCGATGTTAAGCTGTCAAGACAGCCTAAAATATTCATAAGAGTTGATTTACCACTTCCAGAAGGTCCCATAAAAGCTACATATTCCCCTTCCTTCACTTCCAGATTCAGCCCTTTCAAAAACTTTTTAATTCCATATTCCCATTTTTATATTTTTTTACTATGTCATTTACCTTTATCATAAAAAATTTACCTCTAAAGTTTATTTTTCCTATCTTGGCGGTCCACCAGGTCCTCCGCCTCTTTTTTTGATAGTTTTTCTTCTTTAAATATTACGCCTTTAGGTTTCATCTTTTTGTTTTTGATGGATCTGCAATTTTTTTATTTTTTTGTCCATCTTTAAGAGTCTCATCAGCAACAGTAATTACTTTTTCGCCTATTGATACTCCCGAAGCTATTTCGTAATACGAATCATCATTTAATCCTACCTTTACTTCCCTTTTTTTGAAACTTTATTACCTTTTTCCTACGACAAAAAAACATAATACTTTCCATTTTCATTAATAACCGAACTATATGGCAACTTTGTCACATTTTTACTTTCCTTATAAAAGATTTTTGCTGTTATTGTAGCACCTGGCTTTAATCCTCTAGTTTCGTTCAGATTAATTTTTTTACAACTGTATCACTTTCATCAAGAGATGAACTTTTCTTAGCCACTCCAGAAATTTGCGACACTTCTCCTTCCACTTTTTCTCCATCAGGTAATGCATCTGATGTAATTTCTACTCTTTGCCCTACTTCTATATTTTTTTACTTGTGTATCTGACAAACTCACTTCTGCTCTCATATTTTGAGAATCTGACACCTTAAATAAAGTTGTTTCTGTATTTACTTTATAATTTTCATCAGCAGTCATTTCTGTAATAACTCCATCTACTGGACTTGTTATTTGATCTTTTATAAGTGCCAAATCTTCCTGCAATGTTGCCAACTCTAATTTTGCAGTTTTTAATGCTGTTCTCGAATCTTCTATACTAGCCTTCTGCTCACTATCAACAGTATCCAAATCTATCCTTGAATTTCTTAGAGCCTTTCTTGCATCATCTACATTAACTCTTGTTTCTCCGCCAACTTTATACAATTCTTCAGCATTATATAAATCTCTTGATTTTTTTGTTGAATTTCCAAGCTTTTAGACTCTTTTTTTCTTCTAAGTGAGCCTTTAGCTTCAGCTATATTTCTTTCATATTTTTTTATTTCCAAAGTTTTTCATTTTTATTTTTTTCTCAAAGTTTCATTTTTTTATCAACTGGATAAAATGTTACAACTACATCTCCTTTTTTTACATTATCACCTTCTTTGAAAAAAATACTTTACTAACTCTTTGACTTGCTGTCGTATAAACTGACACTGCATTGTCCGACACAACTTGCCCTGTTTTTTTGAAACTGACAGAGAAATATCTCCCAACTGGACATTTGTAACTTCATATTCAGCTACATTTTTCTTTCTTTCCACAAGACACCACAGCAGCCATCACTACAGCCAGCATTAGCAAAAATTTACAAATCCTATTTTTTTATTTTGGGACTTTTTCCTTCTCAATACAATCGTTTCGACTATTTCAGAAATTTCTGTATTCATTTCCACAAAATCACCACTTTCTCAATTTTTCTTTTTTTATCTTTCATTCTATTTTTTTATTTCTTATACTACACATTTTATTTATAATATTTTATTTTTTTAGTAAATGCCGCAAGTTCATTTTTGGCAATTTCATAATCCATTACAGCTTTTTTTATAATTATTCCGCTTTTTCAACATAATTGGAATATGTGTCCAGTCCCAGCTCGTATTTTTTGCATAAATTTCATATTCCTTTTTTCTTAATTTTTCATAGTATTTTTCCGCTGTCAATTCATTTTGTCTGGTAAGTTGTATAAGTTATCATTTGCTGCCCCTACGTTTGACATTAGCTCATTTTTCTGTTCATACTGTAACTGCAGCTTATCGGCTTCATTTTTCAAGTCTTCAATTGTATCATTGTATCTCTTAAATGTTTTTAGAGACGGCTAGTCCCACGACAACTGAATGATCCTTCAGCGAATATCCGATATCTCCAACTAGTTTTTGGATATTTATAGTCTATTGTTTCTTTTTTCAGCTGTTCATTATTTAATTTTGTATTCAATTCTATTGTCTCAGCTTCTGATAATCTAAGTGCATAAAAAAATCATCCTTTTGCAATTCAACCTTTTTTTCAAGTCTTCCAGTTTCTCTTTTTTTCAGGCAAAGTCACATTATAGATTCCAAACTGCTCTGCCAAAATTTTTAAGTTCTCTTCCTAAATTCTCATATTTCAGTTGGGAATTTTTCATATTCCGTCTTTGACAGCTCAAAATCATATTGGGTAGCTGTCCCTAGCTCATACTTTTTTTGCCTGAATTGCATAATCTTTTTGTATCATCTACTGTAAGTGCTTCCTGCTCAATTTCCTTCTGTTTATTTTTTTATAATTTTTTTATACAAATCAATTAAATTTCGAATTTCAGAATTTTTCGTAGTTTCATTAGTAATTTTTTTGTATATTTCTTGATATTTCATTTGTTTTTTTATTATAATTATTGTCACTATATCCGAAATAATCATTTAAATTTTTAGAAATTCCAATTCTATTTTTGAGTAACTTCCCTATTTGTAAAATTATACCCATTCCTATAATAAAACATGCCATATTTTACATTGTTTTCAATAGTCAGACCATTTGCCTGCCCATGCAATGTGTAATTGTCGTCAGATGTTACTGTAATTTCATTCCTATCTCCATTTTTTTAATGCCTTGTCTTTTTATATCATATTTTTTTCAAGCTTACTGCATTAATTTTTTTGTAGTATAGAATTTTTCATACTGTGAAATCAAATCATCTACATTAGTCGCATAACTCAATGCACAAGATACGAATAATAGCAGTAAAATCTGTATTTTCCTATTTTTAAAGTTTAAATACATTTTGATTTTTTTAATCTCCTTTCCCTAAAAAAATAAAACATATTAAATTTTTTTAATGCTTTTCATTATAGCATTTATTTCATAGAATATCATTTTTGACAAGATTATGACTTTTTTTATTTTTTTCTTGAAATTATGTTTTAAGATATTTATTAAAATTATTCATTTACAATTTTATTTATTTATTATATAATATTTTTCAATAAAAGATTTGATGAAAAGAGTACTTACTTTATGGCAAGTTACAAAAATTTTGACTTTAAAAATTATATTTTTATTGTATACATCGCTTTAATTCTGCTAGTCGTATTTATAGTTTTCAAACTGGGAATTTTTCTATTCCCATTTACAATAGCGTTATTTTTTTCAATATTAGCACGCCCGCTTACGCGATTTTTACAAAATAAACTAAAACTTTCCAAAAAAATCGCTACAATAATTTCAATTGTAACATTTTTACTTATATTTTTTTCGGAATTATTGGCTGGTGTTCTCTAAAATTAGTCAGCGAAATTTATAAATTATCACAAAACTTAAATAGTTACAGTGAAATGATCCAGAAATTATGGACTGACAGTATGGCAAAAATTTATTCTTATTTAGGAAATTTCCCGTCAGGCTTTTACAAAACAAATAAACGATGCTATAAACGGATTTATTTCGTCAGGTTCAGCAAAACTTGGAACGTTTATAAAAGGGCTTATAAATTTTTATTACGTCGATTCCTACTTTAATTTTTATACATTTGCATAACAATTTTGGCAACTTTTTTTATAAGTCTTGACCGAGATAAAATTATCTCATTTTTGGAACAACAGTTTCCAAAATCTTGGCTAGATAAATTATTCAATATAAAGACAGATATGTTTACAGTGCTTGGTTTCCTACATAAAAAGCCCAGATAATTCTAATGACAATTTGCTTCTTTGAACTCTTAGTCTGCCTGAATTTGCTATCATTTCTTCATTTTAATGTAGCATACCCACTGCTTATGTCGATTATTATCTGTGCGATGAGATGCTCTACCAATTTTTAGGAGCCGGTACAATTCTAATTCCATGGGCTGTAATTTCTTTTTGCATTAGGAGACATAAAGCTGGGAATCGCATTAATAATGATTTATCTGATTGTTTTTGTCAGTAAGGCAAATGTTGGAACCAAAAATTAGTAAGTCAAAACTTAGGCGTTCATCCACTAATTACATTAATATCAATGTATTCTGGTTTCAAAAATTTTTTTGGAGTTATAGGATTTTTGATTGGACCGATTGTAATGATTATTTTTAAAAAAACGTGTTCTCTAAAGAATTAGAGTTGGATTTTTTTCAGGGATATTTTTTTGGTAATACAACAGATGAGCATATTTCTAATGTTCCAAAAGATTCTAAGAGAAAGCTTAATAATTCTGAAAATAGTGAAACAAAAAAAGATAAAAAAATAAAAAAAGGACATTATATTTGTCCTTTTTTTATGAACCTAATTCTACTCTCCTATTTCTTTCTCTTCCCTCTTTAGTTTCATTTGAATTTATCGGATTATTTTCTCCACGACCTATTAAATCTAAGATCCTATCTTTTTGAAAGTCCTAACTCCAATAATTTTTGAACTCACTTTTTCAGCTCTTCTAAGAGATAATCTGTTATTGTATGCGGCTATACCACTTTCATCTGTATATCCAACAATTGATACCAGATAATCATTTTCTTCAATATAATTTTTTTATATCTTTTAAAACAGAATATGCTTCTTCTTTCAAGTTTATACTATTCTTATGAAAATTCAAATCTTCTGCTCTAAGTGTTATAATTTCTGATTTTTAATATTTGAACTTTTTGTGGATTATTTATTGAATTTTCTTGAGTATTGGCATCTAAAGAAGCTGATTCCTTCATTTCTGATCGTATTTCCTGTTGTTGTGAAATTACATCTTGATCCTGACTTTTTTTGGAGATTGCTCTGGCTGTGTTCCGCCTTTATCCAACAAACTTGTATTTTTTCTCATTCTGCGGCAATGTAACTGTTATTAAATCAGGATTATCATTATCTGTCAGTTTCTCAGGATTTGGTGTATCCAATATTGGTACATTATTTTCACTATCCTTTTCTATATCCGCCACATTTGCACGAATTATATCCTTTCTCATATCTGAAGTTGTAACTTTTTTTCAGATACTGTCGGTACTGCCATTGCTACCATCGAGGAAACCGCAATCAATGTTGGCTTTTTCATGATTTTTTTCCTTCCTCCTTTTTAAAAATTCTTTAATTTTTTTATCTAAACCATATTTTTTTGATTAATTCATTATATTTTTCCATTTTTCTCATTTTTTTCAATTCAGCATTTATCTGTTTAATTAATTCAGGATTTTTTTCCCTTTGTCAACAGCCATTGCCATTCCAATTGGAGCAGGTTTTTTTCATCAAAAATTTCCATTTCAGGATTTTTCATATATTCAGTAGCCACTGCTTTTTCCAAAATAATCGCATCAATTTTTACCAGCCTTTAAATCTAAAATTGTATTTACAGTGTTTTCATTTGGTACAACAGTTGCACCTTTAATTGTTCTTGCTTCCATCTCTTGAATTGTTCCTAATTGCACTCCAATTTTTCTTTCCACTTAAAGTAGTTGGAGTAACTGCATTATTTCCTTTTTTTCTTAAGTAAGTTTCTTTAGATACAAAATAATCATCTGTAAAATCAACTGATTTTTTTCTTTCTTCAGTTGAACTCATTCCAGAAACAATTATATCAATTTTTCCCTGCTTTTTAATGCTGGAATCAACCCATCAAATGACTGGTCTATAATTTCAACTTTGTATCCGAGATTTTTCCCTATCTCGTTTATCATTTCCACATCAAACCCTGTTACTTGACCATTTTCAATATACTCAAACGGAGCAAAAACTGCATTTAATCCGACTCTTAATTTTTCTCCATTGTCAGCCTTCTTTCCGCACGAAATAATCCCAAACATAGCTAATGTTAATATAAAAAAATATTTTTTTCATATTTTTTTCCTCACTTTCTATTTTTTTAATTTTTTTAATTTTTTTCATTTCTAATCCATATTTTCTCATTAATTCTGAATATTGACCATTTTTCCTGCAACTTTTTCAATTCTTCATTTATTTTTTTAATAAGTTCTGAATTTTTTTCCTTTATCAAAATGCGATTGCCATACCATACGGCAACTTTTTCTTCATAAAAAAATTTCTATATCTGGATTTTTCATAAATTCCATTGCAACAATATTTTTCTAAAATTACTGCATCAGTTTTTCCATTTTTTCAAGTCTAAAATTATATTAACAGTTGCATCATTTGTTATAACATTCACATTTTTTTAATTTTATTAGCTTCGAACTCCTGAATTGTTCCCAATTGTACACCAACTTTTTTTACCTGACAAGCTTTTCCTTAGAATTTACAGCTATATTCCCTTTCTTTCGTAAATACACTTGTGTTGAATTAAAATATTCGTCTGTAAAGTCAACTAATCGTTTTCTTGCTTCAGTTACAGTTATTCCAGAAATAATAGTATCTAGTTTCCCAGCTTTTTAATGATGGTATAAGAGCGTCAAATGGCTGACTTTTTCATTTCAATTTCATATCCTAAATTTTTTCCAATCTGTTTTTATCAAATCAATGTCAAATCCCACTAATTCACCATTTTCCATATACTCAAATGGAGGGAATACTCCATTCGTTCCTACAATCAGTTTTTTTCATCTTTTTTTGTTTCTGTTTTACTTTCTCCCCACGATACTATCCCGAATATTGCTATCGTAATTATTAATAATAATTTTTTTCATTTTTATACCGCCTTTTTTTATACAAAGAAAATAAAAAGGTTTTTACTATTTTAATGATTCAACACTTTATCTAAAAAAATATCCTTGCCCTTTCTGATTTTTGGATTATCAAATAAATCTTGCGGTTTTGCATCTTCCAAAATATACCCTTCATCCATGAAAAACACTCTATTTGCAACATTTCTTGCAAATCCCATTTCGTGTGTTACTACAATCATTGTCATTCCTGCATTTGCAAGTTCTTTCATAACTTCCAGAACTTCTCCTATCATCTCAGGATCAAGTGCTGATGTTGGCTCATCAAAAAAAGAATTATTTTTGGGATTCATTGCTAATGCTCTTTGCTATTGCCACCCTTTGCTTTTTGTCCTCCAGAAAGTTTATTTGGATAAACATCTTTTTTTATCAGAAAGACCTACTTTTTTTCTAATAGTTCTAGAGCTAATTTTTTTCAGCTTCAGCTTTAGATATTTTTTCAATCTGATAGGACCCTAAAGTAATATTTTTCCATTACAGTTTTGTGCGGATACAAGTTAAAATGCTGAAATACCATTCCAATTTCTTCACGAACTTTGTTTATGTCCACTCCATTTTTCCGTAATATTTTTTTCCATTTACCCAGATTTCACCTGATGTTGGTTCTTCAAGTCTGTTAATACAACGTAAAAACGTTGATTTACCACTTCAGAAGGTCCTATAACCGAAATTACCTCACCTTCTTTTTATTTCTGTACTAATTCCTTTTTAATACTTCTAATTCACCATATTTTTCAAATCTTTTATTTTTTTATCATTTCAACTTCTTTTTAATTCGGTAATACCTTGAAATGAAGCTGATTCTCTACATTTTTTTATTAAAACTAATCATTTTCCTTTAATCTCATCTCCAATCGTTTCCCAATAAATGAGAATAATTTTACACTTACGTAATAAACTACACCTGTAAATAATATAGGTTTTACACTGTAATATACAGCTTGTAAACTCTTACTGTTCATTGTAATATCAACAACACTGATATATCCTACAATTGATGTTTCCTTAAATAAATTTATAAATTCATTTACAAGTGCTGGCAAAAATGTTTTTTTACTGCCTGTGGCATAATAATTTCATTCATTGCCATTCTGTAAGGCATTCCAGTTGCTCTTGCCGCTTCCATTTGCCCTTTATCTATACTTTCAATTCCAGAACGCACTGTTTCTTCAACATAAGCCGCACTATTCATTCCAAGAGCAATAACTGCCACCCAGTAATTATCAAATACTGCTATAACTACTGAAAGTATCAATAATTGTAAAAACCATTGGCGTTCCACGCATTATATCCACATACTCATCAATAACAACATCTTTTATCATATTAACAATTTCGTTATTTGTCTTTTTGAAATTTAAAAAAATGCTAAAAAGCCATTCCAAAAAAATATACCAATAGCCGCTCCTCCAACTGTTAATCCCATTGTAGTAATGAGGTAGCTATTCATATAAATTTGCCATTCTTTTCCTGTTAATTCCCGTGGAAATGCAAGAACCGCCGCAATTGTTACAACTGCTATAAAAATGAGGTCTTTACTAATTTCCTTGTTTTTGTAAATCTTTCATTATTTTTTTATGAACGTTTTTGTTCATATCCTCCTTATTCTTAATCATTATGATAATATTATACCTAATATTTATACGTTTTTTTCAATAAAAAAATTTTTTTATTTGTATTCAAAGAATATTAAATAATATTTCAAAATATTTTAAAATAAACAAATGATATAGTTATTTAAATTTAAAAAAATTCTCAACTGAAAGGAATTTATAATTATGAAAATATTAAAAAAATTTTTATTTTTTTCAATTATTATACTAATAATTATCGCTGGTTATCATATTTATACGCAAAATCAACTAAAAGTCCCAAATTCGATAGTGCAAAAATGCCATAACATCAAAATTTCCAATAGAATATTCATACCCTCTTGGAAAAATAAAACTGTTTTAATCCAAAAGTCTATTTTGAAAACAACAAATTAGTTATTGAAACTGAATATTTAAATGATGCACTAAATGAAAAAAATAAAGTGGAACAATGATATTTACAACTGATATTCGCTATGACACAACAAACTCAAATCTTTATTTAGAAAAATTTTCAAATTGAAAAAAATTAACTAAAGAAAATAAAGAAATTAATCTTGATAAAAATCCGCTTATAAGACCTGTACTTGACTATATTTTTGCCCAATTTGAAAAAGGAAATTGCAAATTTATCAAATATTGACAAATTTAAAATGATAAAGGATATAAAAAAATTGAAAATAATAAATTGACTGTTGTTAAATAAAAAAATAATTTTAATTATTATTCAGTTAAAATTTTATGTTTGAAAAAAACGTTCCTGAAACTCAACCAGTACTTCCATTTGGGAAACTGTATAATTTTTTTCCCATCTGGAATTACTATAAGTTTATTCTCTTCATCATCATACCTATACACAATAGCTCTACATATTCCACAAAATTCATCAACAGGTTCAAAAAAACTCCCAAAATATACACATCTATTTCTTCTCCATCTTCACTAATAGTATTTGGAATATATCCATAATTTACTGGATATATAAAATTATATTTAGGATGTCTTTCTCCCATTTTTCTATCCATCTTTACATGTATTTTTGTCCTAAAAATTTTTTTATAATTATCTAAACTCATAAAAATCCTTTTTTTAAATATCAATTTTTAATTTATATTTCTTTAAAAATTTTTCTGTTTTTGGTTTAAAAACTTCCTTTTAACATTCCTAAAAAAATATCACTGCAATAGAAACAATTATTATTATTCCCAGATTTGTCTTCTTAAAAAGTTAAATATGCTACGATTACCATTCCAATCAGAACTCTTATTATGTCAAAATTTGTATTTCCAGTAGAAGTAAAAAAATATCTGGAAATACTAATACTATTAGTACTGTATAAGGAAGTGCTTCAAAGAACTTATTAACTTTTAGGTTGTTTTCTGGAATTTTTACAAATATTGGCAATGTCCTCAGTATTACCGTCATGATTATGAGTGTCATCAAAATCATTGTTAAAATTCCTAAATTTTCGTTATAATTCAACCTTATCACTTCCTTTTCTTTCTATCAATTTCATCGTTTTTCCTGTTTTTCAGGATTTTTCATTATAATAAAAGCTGTGCGTATATAAAACTTACCAAAAAAACATTGTCAAAAATCATAACTCATCCTGAACTTACCTTATTTAAAATCGGCAAAAATGCAAATGCCATTTTTTTATAATAAGTGCCAACAAAACAATTCTTATATATTTTAAAATTTTGGCTCAAAGCCATTATTAACATACTGAAAAAAATATTGAATAAAGCACAAAAATTCATACTAGTCATAAGTGATTCTGGTAATTTTTCACCAAATATCGCTCCAAAAATTGTACCAAAACAGTAGCAAAAAAATATGGAATTGTATTTACTCCCATTATATACCATGCATTTTTAGCCTTTTTTAACGTCAGATATGTTACAGTTTCATCAGTAAGCCCCACGCCTACCAGAAACTTCTGAAAAATAGGAGTTTTTTCACCAAGCTGTCTAAAAATAACGATATTTAACAGTAAATATCTTAAATTGATAAGAGCAATAGATAAAAATCACTTCAACTGGAGGCGACTTCATCACATAAAGTATCTTTAACAGTAATGAATGAGCCCCTCCTGCATACATTCCAAACGATGTAAGTCCAATCATTGGCAAAATTTGGGAAAAACTTTTGGCTGAAATCAGTCCAATTGCAACTCCAAAGGGAATATAGGCAATTCCAATTCCAGTACCATCTTTTTAATCCCTTTAAATAGTTTTTCCAATTTTTCTTATTTGTGCCATTTTTGTTCTGATTCCTTCCTTATATAGTATTATTCTAACAATTTCAAAACAATTAGTCAAATATATAATATATATTTCTATCATATATAAAATATATTATTACTTTTAATAATCCCCAATTTTTTTAGCCACACTTCCATTCGCTTTTTAATGGAACTTTCTTAAATTTAACAGTATTTTTCCATAATTTTTTTCAATTTTTTTCCATGTATTCCTTAGCAAATTCATCACGAACTTCAAAAATCAGTTCATCGTGAACTTGAAGAAGCATTTTGATATTTTCATCATTTTTAAATTCCTCATAAAGTTCAATCATAACTTTTTATAATATTTGCCGCCGTTCCCTGAACAACAGTATTGACAGCCATTCTCACAGCCTGTGCCTGTACATTTTTTTATTTGTCGCATTAATTCCGCTAATGTATCTTCTCGTACCATAAAAAGTTTCCACAAAACCATGAAGTTTAGCTGTTTCTGTCACAATATCCAAAAATTTTTTCTGACTCTCGGATATTCCTCAAAAATATGTCGTAATATATTGAGAAGCCTCCTGAACCGTAATTCCCAGCTCCTTTGACAGCCCAAACGGCGTTTTTCCATAAAGAATACTAAAATTAATTACTTTTTGCAATACTTCTTTCTTGTCGTGAAATCTCATCTTCTTCCGTTTTTGAAAAAAATATCTTTCTTGCCGTCAAGTTGTGTAAATCCTGATTTTCCTGATACGCCTGCACCAAATGCCTGTCTTTTGACAATTCCGCCAAAACTCTCAATTCAATTTGTGAATAGTCAAACGAAATCAAACTATGCCCTTCCTTTGCAACAAAACCTGTACGAATCCTTATTCCATCATCTGTTCTCACAGGGATATTCTGTAAATTCGGATTTACTGATGAAAGCCGACCAGTAGATGTCCCATTTTGGTTAAAAGTCGTATGAATCCTGTCCTCTTTATCCGCCAGTTTTGGAATTGGCTCAATGTAAGTCGATAACAGTTTCTTATAAGCCCTGTATTCCAGCAACTTTTTCCCCAACCATCCGTTTTTTTCTTCCTGTAAGTTCCGCATTGCTGGCAATCATTTCCAGAACTTCTACATTTGTTGAATATCCAGTTTTTGTCTTTTTTTACCCGCTGGAATCTGTAATTTTTCAAACAAAACTTCCCCTAATTGTTGTGGCGAATCAATATTAAATTCTTCATTGGCAAGTTCGTGAATCTCATTTTCAAGCGTACTTAACTTTTGCTCAAGTTCATTTTTGAAATTCACTGAAATATTTTTTTATCAATTTTTATTCCTGTTTCCTCCATTTGTGCCAATACTGGTATTAATCGACTTTCCAGCTTGTCAAATATATTTAAGAACTGCTCATTTTGTAATCTGTTTCTAAAAATTGTTTCTAATTTATAAATAAAAAAATGTTCTCTTTGATAAAAACTCACAAATCACATCATCAGAAACATCGCTAAAATCCTTCTTTCTTCGTTCCTTTTTAAATTGCTCCTCAAAAGTTGCAATCTCAACACCAAACTCATCCAGAATTATTTCTTCAATTTCTGTAAACTTTCCGTCCCAAGTACATATCTTGCAAGCAGAATATCAAAAATATTCAGTACATTTTTTATTCCAAACCTGTCATTATTTATCCCATAAGTTTTACCGCCAACAGAATATCCAAAATACTCACTTTCTCCATTTTTTTCATATATTCTTTCACATTATAGGCAATAATTTCTTTCCCACTCAATAATTTATAAATATTCTCAATATTTTTATTATCTTTTTGCTCATTAGCATTATCACTTAAACTAAACAAATTAATCTGTACTCCAGACTCTGAATTTTTGATTTCCATTTTGCAAAAATATCCTGAAGTTCACTGTCCAAAAGCACAATATTCGTTTTTTTCATCACAAATGGAAATTCCAAGCATATTCTCAAAAATAGCCACTTTTTATCCATTTTCTCAATCACATAATAAAGCATCATTCCAACTAATAACTTTTTCCATAATTTTTCTCAAAATACACTTTTTCATCTTTAGTTTTTCTTAGTTTTTTTCAGTTTTCTGATTTTTCTAACGCAATCTCTTCTGCCTTTTTCTTCTGGGCCTCATATTCTATTACCAATTTTTTTCTTTTAAAAACTTGAATTTCATCAATTTTTTTGTCTATTTCTGAATTATGTTCGTACTCACATGCTCATAAAAATGTGAAATTCCATCAAAAAAATCGGATTTTTCCTTATCATACTCCAATTCCTGCTTTTCAACTTTTTCTCTTTCAAGTCTCTTTTTCCAATTTTTTTCTTCAGCGATTTTTATTTATTTTTTCTAAAAATTTGCTTTTTCTTCTTCAGTAAGTTCCTTTTTGGTTTCCATTTTGCAAAAATCTTTCCTTTTTCTTCTTCCCACAGCTTTTAGAAAAATCTTTTTAAAATCAAGCTCTTCATAAAGTTTCAAAAGACTGTCAAAATCCTTTTCCTCAAATTTCAATTTATTTTTTATCGTATTCAACATCAAGTTCTCTTTTTCACAGTTGCAAGTTCCCGACTTATAAAGGCATTTTCCTTGTCAGTCAGTAATTTTTCTTTCTGTTTCCCTTTTATTTCGTCAATATTTTCATAAATTCCTTCCAAATTTCCATAAGTCGTAATAAGTTTCACTCCATTTTTAGGACCAATCCCAGTAACTCCTGGAATCCCATCCGACTTATCCCCCATAAGTCCAAACAAGTCAGGAATCTTATCAGGCGTAACTCCCAAGTATTCAACTACATCTTCATCAGTTTTTATATGTTTAAATGCAGAATTTTTATCCCCTTTTCCAAGTAAGGCAATGTTAATTTTTCCATCTACAAGCTGTGCCAAATCCTTATCCCCAGTTATTACAAAAACCTCAATCTGCTCATCTTCATCATTAGAAAACTTGGTAGCAAATGTGGCAATCACATCATCCGCTTCCTGCCCAGCCTTCTTATATTTCGGAATTCTATACCCATCTAACACCTTCATAATAGTATCAATCTGCATAACCAGCTCTTCAGGCATACTTTCCCTATGTGCCTTATACGTTTCCAACTCCCCAGTTCTCTCCAACTCGTCCCTTTTCACATCCAGGCAAGCCACCAAATAATCAGGTCTAAACTCTCTAATCACGCTTTCCAGCGTATTAATAAATCCAAATGTCGCCCCAGTAGACATCCCGCTGCTATTTCTCATTCCCATCAGTGCAAAATGGCTTCTATACATAATCGCACTCGTATCCAATATAACTGCTCTTTTTCAACTTAATTATTCCTCTTTTTCTTTTTCTAAATTTTTAACATTCATTTATATTTGTACATTTTACCATTTTTTAGATTTTTTTCTCAAAGCATTTTTTTCTCAATTTGAATATGTATTCGACTCCTTTTATATTATTCCCATTTAAACAAGGAATAGTATAGGCTGTGTCTGAAAACTCAAAAATCTATGTTATTTTTTAATGTTCTTTTTATTTTTATGAATTATAAAAATCACGATAAAAATCAGTATTTATTATTTTTTTGATTTTAGAAAAAAATTTGTTAAAAATTCATTATTTTTGATAGTTTTCAGACACGCCCTAATACAATAATTATAATTTTAATAAAAAAATAACCTCTAATCCTAGATAAAATTTAAGAAAAAGAGATTATTTTTTTATTTTTTTCATATAATTTTACTTACAAAAATTTTTCCAAAGTTCAAAAATGTTTTTATATTTCTGATTTTTAGAATTTTTGAAAATTCTAATTTGCTAAATTAAAGCTTCCTGTGTTGCATATCCTCCTTCAATTGCAACTTCCTTCACTTTTTCCTTCTTCTGTTTTATTTTTAGTGAAAAAGTTCCAGTTCCAGCCTGATTTCCGTATTCTTCAATATAATCAACCACAAACACGTTTGTCATGTCGATTTTTTTCTTACCATCTGCCCTGCTGAAATTATTTCAAGGCTAGCTTGTCTATAAGCGTCGCTTGCTTCTGATGGTACTAACGACCATTGGGCGACTTTTTCTTGTGTCGTCTTCTGTATCTCCACTTGCTGCTGCCAGTATTTTTCCACGAATTTCCAAGATTACTCCCAAGTCTGTCGCTCTCGCATTTGAATCATCAGGCGTTTCAGAAATGTATTTTACATCTAGAATGCTTTCCTTATCAAGTAAAATTTCATTTTCCTGCCCTTTTACACTCAATCTGAATCCCATAATTATTCCCCCTGTTTTTATTTTTTTGACAATTAAATAATAGTACTATTTTAAAAATTAATTTGATTTTTAATTATCTGTTATTATTTTTACCTCAAAAATATTTATTTGTCAAGAAAATAATTAATATTATTTTTAATTAATCTAAAAGATATTTTTTTAAAGCTATTTCTTCATCAAATGGAATTGGAACTGCAACAAACTTCTTTCCAGCATCAATCATTCTTGCAATAATTTCACTTTGATTCTTTGGCAAATATCCTACTTTTTCTTTTTGAATTAAATACAGCCACTGCATTTAGGGAAATGCCGTTAAATTCACGGAATAAATCTAATTGAACTTCATCTTTAATTTTAATTGCAAAAATTTCTGATATATTTAGCCCCTTCCAAATAAGTGTCCAGTAAAAGAGCCGTTTTGATTTTTTTGTATATTTGTCAATTAATGTTTTTGCATATTCAAACATCATTTCCTTGCTAAGCTGGATTTTTTCCTCCCGTCCGTTATTTTTATGAATAACAAGAACTCCATTTCCAAAAATTGAACTCATTTATCATATAATTGCTCTGATTTTTTTAAAAGTTCAAAATAGTCCATCATTTCCTCAAAAATCATAATTTCTTTTCTGATTAATCTGAAAAGAGCCTTTTTTTAAGCTCAACCGATGTATTCTCAATATATGAATAATAAAATCTTCCATCAGGAAAAAAATTTCAATATCATAATTTCCCCATAATAAAGTCCATCAAACTCAAGTTTTATCCCACTAAAATTATTTATTAACATTTATCTTTCACCTCTTTCACATTTCTAGTAAAATTTTTCTGTAAAAAAACATTTCTGAAAAGTACTAGTTTAGTACAGAATTTTCTGAAATATTTTTTGAAAAATTTTTCCCTATTTTTAAGCCTTCCAGCTTTCCTTCAAGAAACAATTTTAAATTTTTTTCTCAACATCGTCCATCAGCTTTATCATACTTTTTTTCAGATTTCCAAGCAATATGCGGTGTAATTAAAATATTATCCAGCTCAAATAATTTAGAATTTTTTCAATTGGCTCAACACTTGTAACATCAACAGCCGCTGATTTTTATTATTTTTATTTTTTTAGTGCAAAATACAAATCTTCCTGATTTATTACAGGTCCTCTTGCAAGATTCAAAATTACTGCACTTTTTCTTCATCTTTTTCATTTTTTTCAAGATTTATAAGATTCCGTGTCGAATCAGTCAGCGGGACATGAAGCGTTAAAACATCACATTTTTCGAGAACTTCATCCAAGTCATATTGTAAAATCCCATCTTTTTCAATTACAGAGTTAGTTTTTTTCCATAATCCTTTTTCATTATTTTTTTACCACCATTACCTTCATTCCCAATATTTCTGCAACTTGAGCAACTCTCTGCCAATATTTCCAAATCCCACAATTCCTAAAAATTTTTCCCATCTGCATCATCTATCGGATATTTCTGATATTCAGGAACAGCAACATTTATCCATTTTCCTTCCTTAACTTCCTCATAATATTTATTAACAGGCGTTAATTCATTCAATAAAAAAGTAATCGCAAGTTGTGCCACAGAATTAGTCGAATACCCCTGAAACATTCGCTACTTTTATTCCAAACTCATTTGCGCTTTTCACATCAATATGGTTAAATCCTGTCGCTGTAATAAGTATCAATTTAAGTTTTTTTCAGCCTTCTCAAATTGCTTTTTTTCCCAATTTTATCCGAGTCGTTATTACAACATCCACATCCTTTATTCTCTCGTCAATTTCGCTAGAATCAGTATCTTCATACTCAATGTATTTACCGTATTTAGAAAAATTTTTCTTTCAAATCAATAGGTCCAGCCGTAATTCTGTCCAAATAAACTATCTTTAAATTTTTTATCCATAATTATCCTCTCTCTTTAGTTAATTTAATTTTTACATATTTATAAAAAGTTATTTTTATCAAATTATATTTTTCAATTAAAAAAATATACGTTTAATGTCAATTTTTACTTAAATCAAAGATTAAAAGCCTCTTACTAACAATTTTTTTATTCTGTATGGTAAATCTTTTTCCATTAACAAATATTCTTACTTTTAAACTTTTTAATTTTTGACAAAAAAATAAGGATTTTATTCAAAAATTATCTAAAAAAATTTAGGCTATGTCTGAAAACTCAAAATCTATGTTATTTTTTTAATGTTTTTTTGATTTTACAAATTATACAAATTACGATAAAATCAATATTTTTTTATTTTTGTTTTTTTGGAAAAAAATTTGTTAAAAATTCATTATTTTGATAGTTTTTCAGACACGCCCTAATTTACGAATTATATTCTCAAAATTTTTTTAATTCTTATAGAAAATTAATCTATATAATATCCACATCTGCTTTTTAATTTATAAATAACATCTTTTCTTTCTACAACAATCATAACTTTTTCCTTCAATTCCTTATCTCGCTTTATTTTTTTGCAATAATTTTTTTAGCTGGATTTATAGCAATAGCCTTGCCTACATTTTTTTGAACATTGTCAAGTCGCCTGTTGTATCTCCGTAAGCATATGATTTTGTCAAATCTATTTTGTACATTTTACAAAAAAATCTGCTATTGCTTTTTTGTTTACTCTTGGCATCCCACATTGGTATCACTTTTCCTGTAAAAATGCCATTTTCATTAACTTCATAAGTAGATGCCCTGTAATCCTTAACTCCATATCTTTCAGCCATTTTGCTGACAAGAAAATCTGGACTTCAGAAATAATTATAACTTTATGATCTCTTTCCTTGTGATATTTAAGCCTCTCACGTGTATATCGGTAAACTTTGTCTCCTTTAAGTTTCATTACTCTTTTCGCAATAAAATCCATATCCTCTTTGCTAAAAATTCTTTAATGCTTCCATATAAGTCTGACAAGTTCATCCAGATAATCATCATAATCCCTGAGTCCTATTTTTTCCCACTTGGAAAATTTCTCCTTAACTTTCCTTCCCAAGTCATCATATCAATATATTCATACTGCACAAGCATTTTAAAATGCTCAATCAGCAAAGAATCTATAAATTGTTCCATCTATATCAAAAAAATGCTGCTACATTTTCATCCGCATTCCCCCTTACTTAAATTTTTAATATTCTTTTTATTGCTATATTTTAACCTATTTTTTAGAATTTCAAATAAAATAAACAAGAAAAAGCATTTGTAAACTAAAAAAATAGCCATGCTTTATTAACAAAAAGTACAGCTATTTTTACTGATTAATATTTTAAAATTTACAAATTGTGCCCGCAATAGTCAAGGGTAAAAATGCAATTTACAATACAATTTGTGCTATTAAAACCCGTCTTTCCATAACTTCATTTCCTCGTAAAGTTTATTTACAATACAATTTGTGCTATTAAAACAAATTTTTCAATCATATTCAAGTATGATACTGAAATATTTACAATACAATTTGTGCTATTAAAACACGACAAGGGTGGAAAAACAAAATATGGAATAATTGATTTACAATACAATTTGTGCTATTAAAACTAAAAAGATGACGCAAAAAGTGTCTGAAATAATATTTACAATACAATTTGTGCTATTAAAACTAAAAAGATGACGCAAAAAAGTGTCTGAAATAATATTTACAATACAATTTGTGCTATTAAAACTTTCTACAGCCTTGAAATAGCGAAAAGGGAATATTTATTTACAATACAATTTGTGCTATTAAAACTATGAAAAATTTATATGTTACAAATTTACAAAAAATTTACAATACAATTTGTGCTATTAAAACTTTTATAAATATTAATTATCGAGGGTGCATTATTAATTTACAATACAATTTGTGCTATTAAAACGTATTTTTAGTTATTGTTATCACTTCCTCTATCTAGCATTTACAATACAATTTGTGCTATTAAAACGGAGTACTGACCCTATTTCACGCTTGCCTAACGAAGATTTACAATACAATTTGTGCTATTAAAACCGTCAGACATCTTAGTCCCAAGAGCATTTATTTCAATTTACAATACAATTTGTGCTATTAAAACTTTCACAGGCTAAGTATGAAAAGAACTTGGAGAAAAATTTACAATACAATTTGTGCTATTAAAACATCGTTTTTCAATAAGCTGCCTTGCGACACTTTTCCCCAATTTACAATACAATTTGTGCTATTAAAACTGAAAACATTTATGAAATTGATCTGCTTTGAAGAGAATTTACAATACAATTTGTGCTATTAAAACATTCATTATATTTCAGATATACAGATTTAACAGAACTATTTACAATACAATCTGTGCTATTAAAACTTAGATTTTATTAAGTTTGCTTTTAGATGAAATTAGTAATTTACAATACAATTTGTGCTATTAAAACTCAAACTTTTATAACAGAAGCATTTTTCAAGAACATCATTTACAATACAATTTGTGCTATTAAAAACAAATATGCCGAAACGCTTGCAGGAATACTTAGAAAATTTACAATACAATTTGTGCTATTAAAACGTTTTGAAACTTTTGCATGAAGCACTAAAAAGCATCTATTTACAATACAATTTGTGCTATTAAAACAATTTAAGAGAAATTTGCGGATATGAATTTAAAAAAATTTACAATACAATTTGTGCTATTAAAACATCTTTGAAAACTGCGAAAGAATAACAGATTAAACAAATTTACAATACAATTTGTGCTATTAAAACTACTCCAAGTCTCCATATCCTAATTTTTCCGTTTTTTTCATTTACAATACAATTTGTGCTATTAAAACAAAAAAATTTCAGAATAAACAGAGACATAATAAAAAGATTTACAATACAATTTGTGCTATTAAAACAAATTAAAAAAACAGCTTTTCAAAAACTTAAATAAACATTTACAATACAATTTGTGCTATTAAAACTTTCTGACTTGGCGTTTATGAGCCTGTCTTGTTACATTTACAATACAATTTGTGCTATTAAAAACATATGCAGATAAGAACAAAGAAAAAGAGGAAAAAAATTAATTTACAATACAATTTGTGCTATTAAAACGATACTGTAATTAATGTTAAGGAAATTAAGTACCGTGATTTACAATACAATTTGTGCTATTAAAACTAAATCCGTATTCAGTAATTTCTACTATTTCCTTGAATTTACAATACAATTTGTGCTATTAAAACTACTTCACGAAATCTTTTCAGTTAAGGAATTTAATAATTTACAATACAATTTGTGCTATTAAAAACACAGATGGGCTAAAAAGGAAACTCTTCACAAAAAAATAATTTACAATACAATTTGTGCTATTAAAACGGCTTCCGGTAAGCTACGCCGTGCATGTCCTTGAAAATTTACAATACAATTTGTGCTATTAAAACTAAAAAGGAGTTCTTATAATAGCATTATCCGTGACTATTTACAATACAATTTGTGCTATTAAAACTTAAATTTCAAAGCATCAATTTTTTTCTGAAAAAAATATTTACAATACAATTTGTGCTATTAAAACTATATGAAATATACCAAACGGAGTATCGCAGATACATTTACAATACAATTTGTGCTATTAAAACAATTTTCTCCAAATGATACTCCAAGATGTGTTGAAAATTTACAATACAATTTGTGCTATTAAAACCATGGGGACAATGGTATCGGTCAACGGCGAGATAGCAATTTACAATACAATTTGTGCTATTAAAACTAGACTACGAGGGTGCAACGTTCCATATAACAAAAAGCATTTACAATACAATTTGTGCTATTAAAACCAACACATATAACATTGTCATAGATATAGTAAGCCAATTTACAATACAATTTGTGCTATTAAAACATATCTTCCTTTTATGAAACCTCCTCCAAGTTCCTGATTTACAATACAATTTGTGCTATTAAAACTAACGTTCTCCTTCCTTGACATAGACGGATTTGACATTTACAATACAATTTGTGCTATTAAAACTAAAGTTATCAACAATCAGAAAGAGCTTTTATGAAGATTTTACAATACAATTTGTGCTATTAAAACAAACTTGAAACTGTATTTACGATTTCCTTGTTTTCTATTTACAATACAATTTGTGCTATTAAAACCCTTATAATTCTTATCCAGAATATCTTTTTTTCATCATTTACAATACAATTTGTGCTATTAAAACCTTCAAAAACTTAAAAAAATAGAATGTTAATAAAAAAATTTACAATACAATTTGTGCTATTAAAACAGGGTCTTCTTGCCAAAAAGCCCGTCCGTAGTGGACATTTACAATACAATTTGTGCTATTAAAACTGTGAAAAATTATGAAAAGCATTAAAAAAATAAAATATTTACAATACAATTTGTGCTATTAAAACAGGTACTGCCCATTTGTTATAAAGAAGTGTTTCAATATTTACAATACAATTTGTGCTATTAAAACAATGACAGACTATAAGGAATGCGACGTGCAAAGATATTTACAATACAATTTGTGCTATTAAAACCTCTGACATGTCGCTTGAGCTTGAAAAGCACAACACTATTTACAATACAATTTGTGCTATTAAAACTTATATGAACATTTATAATTGACAAATCTTGTATACATTTACAATACAATTTGTGCTATTAAAACTTATATTTACAGACTTACTGGAAGATATATTTATAATTTACAATACAATTTGTGCTATTAAAACTAAATCATTATTAACTTCCTTTGTATATCATATCATTTTTTTATCAATTTTGTCGATACCTAATTTTTCAAAAATTTTAAAGGTTGATTTTTATTTTAAACTAAAAATATTTAAGAAAATTAGTAAAAAAATCAGTGATTTTAAAAAAATCTGTCGATATACAGGAATTTTTTTAGTTATTAGGCATCGACAGATTAAAAAAATATTGAATAGTAGTAAAAGTTTACTATACGAGTATTTACTTTTATAGAAAATAGGATATAATATATTATATTTCAAAAGAAAAATAACAGAAAGAAAAGGTATAAAAAGACATGAGATTCAAAAATTAATATTGAATTAATAAAAAGGAAATAGTTTTTCCTGTTAATTGGAGATCAAAGATTTTGCGTATTTTTAAAAAGGATTGAAACAGTGTGATCTTGATATTTTTTTGAAGATTTCTTTTGGAACTGCAAAGCAGAAAAAAATTATACATGGGCGGTTTATTTTCAGAATGTAAAAATTTGAAAAATGAAATTAGATTTTTAGGCGATGAAAAAAGGCTACAATTAATTTTTTTCAGCGTACGATAATGTTGATAGTTTGAACATTTATAATGCTTTTTTTCAAGTCTTAGGTTTAAAGAGATAGAAATTTCGGAAGAAACAAAGGTTGTGGTTACTAACATTTCGATTTTACCGAGAAAAAAATTATAAAGGACAATGTATTAATCGTTAAAAACTATGTCCCCTATAGTTTGCCGTGATCATAATCAGGGAGACTAAAAAGATACATACTATATAGGAACAGACGATAAATTTACTGAAATTATAAAAAGAAATCTTTATACAAGACTTAAAGAACTGAAAGGAGAATATGTAAAAGAGATATTGAAGATTTGATAATAGATTCAAGTCAGACTAAAAAAATCGTTGTAAAAGCATTATGATAAAACTAAAAAAAGATAAAACTTTAAATTATGAAAATAAATTTAATGGTAAATTTTTGGATACTTCAGTTGGTATATTGAAATTGGAAGGAAAAAAAGTTATATTTTGGATTATATTTTATAATGCAGGACTTGGGAGCATAACTGGAAGTGGATTTGGAATGCTGGAAAAATTGAAATAATTTGAATTAGGAAAAGGTAGAAAAAAATGAGTGATGAAAAAAATAGAATTGAAATTGAAGGATTGGTTATTTAATGCTGGATTACTAGGATTTATAAATATTCTTGGAGAAGAAGCAAGGAATAATGGAGAACTGGAAATTGATAATAAAAATCGTTTAATAAAAATTTTTCTCCAAAAAGTTTTGGAAAAATTTCGAGTATAAATATTTTGATTTTTTATAAAAAGATACGGGAAAAACACTGACTTATGGTAAAATTCTTGAATTTGAGAAATATATTGATGAATTTGAGGAAAACGGAGAAAAAAATTAGAAGTATTAATGAATTAAAAATGATAAATGACAAAATTGCATTTTTTTAAAGCTAAAATTAAATCTGAAAGTTATAAAAAAAGCATATGATTTTTATAGAAAAAAACGGTACTGATAAAAATTTTTAGGACTGGAAAAGGAATTAAAAATAAAAAGAACCTAAAGAAAATGTTGATGAAATTTCTATGAAAAATGTAAAAAAATAATTTTTAAGATTATGAAGGAAATCATTGATTTTTTCAAAAAGAAAATAATGGATGAAGAAGGAAATATAAAAAAATTATCTTGCTGCTAAAAAAATATAGCTTATGTAATAATAAACAATGCCTGGAGCAGTGTATCATTTTTTTAAATAGGGCAAATGCCGCTAAAGATATTTATGAAGAATATAAATCATATTTTTGTAGAACCTGCATTAGAATATGTTAATGCTGACAAGTCTAAATTTAAATATAAATGTGTACTTTCGAATATGCCAATGAAGGATTATAAAAAAATACATTAGGATTTTTTTAAATGACACAGGTTTTTGATGTGAATAGAAAGCCGTCACATGTCTGGAATTTTGTAAATGATATTGCAGTAACTCCTTTAGTTACATTGGTTTATTCCTGCGTTCCGGCAGGATTTATATACGGAGCTGACAAAGGAATATTCGTAAATGCAAATCATAATATAGACCAATTATGTAAAATAAATAATGGAATTGCATATAATATTTTTAGAAGATGAAACAGAAGAAAAGAATATAAATCTGTATAAAAATTTATTGAAGGAAATCAAAAAGAAAAAAAGACAATACAAAAATATGAATTATCAGATATTCAGATTGTAAAGTTTGAGGAAGGACACTATAAGTTTACTTTTGTTATCACGAAATATTTTTAAAGCTTTTATCTGAAAAATAAAGAAAAAAATTAGATGATTTATTAGATAAATGGTATTTAATTGATAGAAGGTATTTTTTTATCTTTATGATACAACAATAACAGAATTGTTAAATAATCAAAATTTATTCTCATTAATAAACAAATTATGTTATTATAAGATTTCAAAAACAAAAATTGTATTGTAAACTAAAAAAATATAGAAGATTTGCTAAAAAAATAAATTTGGATTATATCAGGAGGTTGAATAAAGTGGATAAGCAAGAAATAGTTGAAAAAAAGGAAAAATAAGAAAACATCAGAAGAATTAACAGAAAAAGATATTTTCTATATAAGAAGAGATGCAATGATTTTTTTAGGGAAGAATATATAAGAAAAAAAGTGGAAATGATAAAAAGATTGGAAGTCTGTTATACAGACTTCAGAATGCTTTTGAGAATTAATAATGTTGATATGTTTATGGATGCACTGATTTCAGCTCATGCTTATGCAGGAAAAAAATATTAGCTCACTTTTTTTGCTAAAAGCACTTTTTAAATGATGAAAATTTTTCAGACATTAGGTCATGGATTTTTTTATTAGGTTTATTAGGTGAAGATAAAAAGTAAGAATGAAAAATAAGATAGATAAAAAAAGAAGGGAATGAATAATTATGAAGAAAAAGAGGTTTAACTTTTACAGCAATATTTTTTTGGCACAAAGTGCTAACTATGGAGAAGGAATAGGAAATGTTGCAGCATTAAAGAAATTATCAAGAAATAAGGGGAACAATACACATATATTTCTAGACAGGCAATAAGATATAATATTATAGAACAGCTTGGAGAAGAAAAAGTCACCAGTAAAAAGCAGAAGGAAGTGGAGATAAAAAGTAGTTCAGTTTTTCAGCAGATACGACAATTAAAGATTATCCTGAACTTGATTTTTTTGGATATATGAAAACAATAAAAAGGTGAAAAATTCTAAGAACCGTTCTGCAATAGTAAGATTATCAAATGCAATTTCATTGGAAACATTTAAGGAGATCTGGAATTTTTTTAACAAATAAAGGATTAGCTGATAGAATTGGAGAATTTCCAAATATAGCACAGGCTGAAATACATAAATCTTACTATAAATATACAGTTACTATAGATTTAGATAAAAATTGGAATAGATGAATTAGATAAGATTGAAGTTTCAAATGAAGAGAAATCAAGAAGAGTGAGAAAACTTCTAGATACAATTTCATTACTTTATAGGGATATTAAAGGAAGAAGGAAGATTTGAAACCCTTATTTATAATAGGTGGAGTGTATGATATAAAAAAATCCATTTTTTTGAAAAATATAGTGGATGTTAAAAAAATAACAAGATTCTAGCTGATAAACTATGCAGCGGAATTTATGATTATATAGAGGAAGATACAATTTCTGGAATTGTAAAAAGAACAGTTTGAAAATGATACAGAAGTTGAAGAAAAAAATTAAAAGGAAAAAAACATAAATATACTAGATGTTCCTGAATTCTTCAAACAGTTAAAAGAAAAAGGTTGATAATTATTATACAGAGAAAGTTGATGGATAACTATGAAGGCAGTTAAATTGAAATTGTATCAAAATATGGTGAATTATAAAGTTCCAACAAGTTTTCAGCTGAAAGAAAGCTATCCTTTGCCACCATATTCGACAGTAATTGGAATGGTTCATTCCCTCTGTGATTTTTAAGGAATATAAACCGATGAAAATAAGTATCAGTGGAAATTACTTTTTCTAAGGTTAATGACTTATATACAAGATATGAATTTAAAAATGGAAATCCTTTTTGAAATGGGAAGGCATCAATTAAATGTAAATGGTTATGGTATTAATAGAGGAGTTGCAACTGCTGAACTGCTGGTTGACGTAAACTTGACAATTCATATTATTCCGGAAGACCAGTCAGAAGAATTTTTAAATACCATTTTTTTGAAGCATTCAAATATCCAAGAGAATATCCAAGCTTAGGAAGAAGAGAGGATATTGTGTTAATTAAGGATGTTAGGATTGTAGACGTAGAAAAGAAAGAAATGGAAGAGGATTTAGAAAATGGAGAAGAAGTGTTTGCATATATTCCTTTAAGTTTTTGTATATGATGAAAAAGTTGAATTTGGTAATCCAACTTCAGGTGTTCGTATTTGCGGTACGAGGTATGAATTGACAAAAAAATTATGAACCTAAAAATATTGGTACAAAAACAAAACCAAAAATTTATAAGGGAATGGAAAAAGGAAGAAGTACTATATTCTTCAAATATAACAGCATTGGAAGAAGAAATAGTTCCAATTGATGAAGATAATGAAATTGTTTTTTTGTGAGTTGTAATTTATAGGAGAAATCAATTATGAAAAAAATGAGTTTTTGGCAAAAATCTAATGGTGAAACAATAATGGAACATACCGAAAATCTGATTAATAACTTTAAAAACTTTTTTTACAATATATTCTGAGATAAATGTGGATAAAAAAATTATTATTACTTGCCTGTATTTATCATGATCTTGGGAAAATAAATAAAAAAATTTCAAAGTAAGTTATCTGGTCAAAAGCAAAATGGAGAACTTCCTCATGGACTATTAAGTACTTCTTTTTATAGATAGCAAAAGTTTAAGTGAAAATGGTTTTGATAAAAAGTGATATTAAAGTTTTATCCTATTCTGTTGCATTACATCATGAAAGAGATATTTCAGAAATTGAAGAAGAAGATTTTTTTCGTCAGAAATAGAATTAATGAACATTGAAGCAGACTATTTTTCTAAAAATATTTGGAAAAAGTTACAAAATATATATTTTTGACTATGTGAATAAGAATATAGAAGAAAATTTAAAAGTATTCTATTTTTTAAAATCGAGAATGAAAAAGTAAAATTAAAGAAATTAAGTAAAAAAATATTATAAATTAAATGGAAGAATCTATTCTCAAGATTTTTATCTTATCAGAAAAGGAAACCTTTGAAACTTTTTCAAAAAAATATGTGATGTTAAAAAGGATTACTGAATAAAATAGATTATGCTGCAAGTTCATATATTCCGGTTGAGGAAAAAAATGATTTTTCTTGAAGAAAAAAATGGATGATTTTTCTAAAAAAATGTATTGAAAAAGGATAATCCTAAAAATGACTGGAACGAGTTGCAGAAGTTTATGATTCATAATCAAAAATGAAAATGTTGTAGTGGTGGCACAGACAGGATATGGAAAGACTGAAGCAGGGCTACTTTGGATAGACAATAATAAAGGGATTTTTTTCACATTGCCGCTAAGAGTAGCAATTAATTCCATTTTTTTAATAGGGTGAAAAAAATCAGATTGTGATTGAAAAAAACTAGAAAAATAGAATAGGGCTGCTACATTCAGATTTTAGAGAAATATATATAGAAGATACAAAAAAAGAAGGAAAAATAATCTAGAAAAAAATGGATAATGATGATCTGTTTATGTATATAGATAAAACAAAGCAGCTCTCCTTACCATTGACAGTCTGCACAATAGACCAGCTTTTTTTGATTTTGTTTTCAGAGCACCGGGATTTGAATTAAAAGTTGCTACACTATCTTATTCTAAAGTGGTTATTGATGAAATTCAGATGTATTCAACGGATTTATTAGCTTATTTGATATATGGACTGAAATATATTACAGATTTTTGGTGGTAAATTTGCTATAATGACTGCCACTTTACCAGGAATTATCATAGATTTGTTAAAAAAGGAAGAAATAAAATTTGTAACTACAGAACCTTTTTATAAATGATAAGAAAAGACATAATTTGAAAGTATTAAAAAGAAGTTATTAATGCTAAATTTATAAAAGAAAATTATAAAAGATAATAAAATTTTAGTTGTCTGCAACACTGTCAAAAAAATCCAAACAAATATATGAAGATTTGAAAAATTTAGGAATAGAATGTAAAGAACTAAATTTACTTCATAGCCGATTTATAAAAAAAGACAGAGCTGAAAAAAAGAAAAAAAGAAATTTCTGAATTTGCCAATCCTAAAAGATTTAAGGAAAATGTGAAAAAGGAAAGAGAATTAAAAAAATATTTGTGAAAATGGAATCTGGATTGGTACACAAGTAGTTGAAAGCATCTCTTGATTTGGATTTTTGATATTCTAATTACAGAATTATCAGATTTGAATGGACTTTTTTTCAAAGAATGGGAAGATGTTACAGAAATAGAGAGGTTTTTGGATGAAAAAAATATAACTGCTATGTTTTCACAGAAGAGTGTTCCGGAATAAAAGGGTTCCAAAGCAGTTATAGATAAAGAAATTCATAATAAATCCAAAGAAGCATTATTAGAAGTTGACGGATTGATAACAGAACAGAAAAAAATTGGAATTAATTGCTGAGGTTTATTCTACTGAAAGTCTAAAAGATACAGAGTATTATGGGAAATTAGTAAAAAAATATTTATGCTTTTGAAAAAAATTACATAGTGGAATATGAAAAAAACAAAATCAGAAGTACAGAAAATCTTTAGAAATATTGCTTCAAGAGATATAATTCCAAAAAAATTATTTATCAGGAAAATAAAGAAGAAATAGAGAAAAATATTGAAATCCTACAGAAGAAAACAAAGGGATTAAAATGAAAAAGAGCGGAAAAAAATTTAAGAAGTGAAAAAAATAGAAGCAAGACGAGAAATAAATCAATTTAAAGTAGCAATTCCTGAATATGAATTTGATGATATTTCTCCTGAACAAGTAGAAAAAAATAGAAATAAATGATTATGAAACATTGATTATTTTTAGATTGTGATTATTCGTATGAAAAAGGATTTGAAGTAAAAAAATAAAAAAATCGAGATTTTTTTGAAGATAATACTTTTTTTAAATGTTATGAGGTGAAACAATGGAAATAACAGGAATTATGATAAACTATTATTTTATATGCAAACGTAAATTGTGGTGCCAGTCTAAAAATATTAATCTTGAAGAGGAAAATGAAAATGTTCAGCTAGGAAAATTAATTGATGAAAAATAGTTATAGTTTGGAAACTAAACAAGTTATGATAGAAGAAACAGTCAACATTGATTTTTATCCGTAAATGGCAAGTTGTTCACGAAGTAGTAAAGCTGTGGAAGAGGCGGCAATTTGGCAAGTAAAAATACTATATTTATTTTTCTAAAAACAGCGTGGAATAAAAAAATTGAAAAAAAGGAATTATTGATTATCCTGTAATTAGGGAACGCAAGGAAATAATTTTTGACAAAAGAGGACGAAAAATACATTGAAAAAAATTTTTAATTGATATTGAAAAAAATTTGTAAAAATGAAAAAGCTCCTCCTGTAATTAATGATAAAATTTGTAAAAAAATGTGCATACTATGAATTTTGTTACATTTAAAAATTAATAAAAAAATATCATAAAGAGAGGTATAAAATGGCAGAAAGTTATTTTATTTTTTTCCAGCGGTGAATTAAAACGTAAAGATAATGTTATAAGAATAACAGCGCCGGACGTTTTAAAGATATAAAAATAGAAGTTACAAGAGATATTTACTTATTTGGAGAAGTTTCATTAAATACAAAATGTTTAAATTACTTGGCACAGAATAAAAATTCCTGTTCATATTTTTTTAATTATTATGGTTTTTACACTGGAACATTTTATCCAAAAAGAATCAAATGTTTCTGGAAAAACTATTCGTAAAAAGCAAGTTGAAAAATTATACAGACAATGCCAAAAGAATTGAATTAGCACAATTAATAATAGATGCAGCAAGCACAAATATTTTTTTCGAAATTTAAGATATTATCAGGAACGAGGAAAAGATTTAGAATCCATAATAACAGAAATTAAGGCACTGAAAAAAAGGAATTTTTTTAGAACAAACGAGATTAATGAATTAATGGGAATTGAAGGAAGTATCAGACGTACTTATTATACCGCATGGAATACAATTGTTAATCAGGAAATTGACTTTGAAAAAAAGAGTAAAAAGGCCACCAGATAATATGATTAATACAATGATTTCTTTTTTTGAATACACTAGTTTATACAGCATGCCTTTCAGAAATTTATGTCAGTCAATTAAATCCCACAATTAGCTATTTGCATAGTGTAGGAGAAAAGAAGGTTTTCATTATCACTTGATATTGCTGAAGTGTTTAAGCCTCTTTTGGCAGATAGAATTATTTTTTCTCTTTTTGAATAAAAAAATGATAACAGAAAAAAAGATTTTGTTAAAGATTCAAACTATTTTTTTACATGAAAGAAAATGCACAAAAATTGATTTTAAAAAAACTTTTAACGAAAGATTAGAAACCTCAATAAAACATAGAGATTTAAATCGAAAAGTTTCCTATCGGCACCTGATGCGTTTAGAAGCATACAAATTAGTAAAACACTTGCTAGAAGATAAAAAAATACGAAGGATTTAAAATATGGTGGTAATATGTATATAATTTTTAGTGTACGACATTCTAACAGAAGACAATGGTCCCAAAAATTTCTCGAAACGTATTTAAAATTTGTAAAAAAATATTTAACAAATGTACAAAAAAATCAGTATTTGAAGGAGAAATAACACCAGTATTATTAAAAAAACTAAACCTTGAACTAAAACGTCACATTCGTAAAGACAAAAGATTCATTAATCATTTTTTTAAATCACGTCAAGAAAAATGGCTAGAAAAAAAGAATTTTTGGGGAATAGAGGACGACAAAACTTCAAATTTTTAACAGCGATAGATTATAATAAAATGCGACAAATTTAAAAATAAAAATTTGTTAAGCTTTATAAATTTTAGATTTTAATGGCACAATTTGTATTGCAATTGACAAAAAGATATAAAAAAATAAAAATAGATTTTTAAAAATTTTAGAAAAAAATTAGGTTTAATATTGTAAAAAAAGAGAAATTAAATGAAAAGAAAAAAATTAAAAAGGATTAACTACTGCTTTATACAGAAATTAATCCTTGTTAGTAAATTAAATTATGTCCAACTTTTTGAAGTCAGATCATTTTTTTAGAATTAGACATTCCGTCTTTCTCTTTCTCTTCTTTCCCTTCTTGAAAGTGGACGTTGCGGTTCAGATGGCATTCTGTCTGAAACATCGTCACCAATCATTTCATTTTCATCGTGTTCGTATTTTACATTAGAAACTTCCTCGTGTGTCAAGTTATTCGTATCTTCTTCACCACGTACTCTTAATTTTCAGTATAAATGAACTTGTTTCACGTTTTATTGCATCTATCATTTCATTGTAAATATCATAAGCGACAATTTTGTAATCGTGAATTGGATTTCTTTGTCCATATGAACGAAGTCTTATTCCTTCACGTAACTCTGTTAAATCTTTTTAAATGCTGTCTCCATTTAGAATCCAGTACTTCCCAGCATTATATATCTCTCAATTCTTCTGAAAATTTCTTCTCCAATTGCCTCTTCCTTTTCATCGTAAAGTTTTATCAAATCATCGTAAACTTTATTTGAAATATCTTCTGCACTTGCATTTTCCAGACCTTCTGAAATTTCATATCCAAATGTTTCCTGAAGTTTATCTGACAATAAATTAAAGTCTTTTTTTCTCCGCTTCCTTCACCGACATAAGCTGAATTTACAATATCGTCCACAGTATCTGAAATCATTGCTGTAATTAACTCTTTTAAATTTTCATTTTTCAAAATCGCATCTCTTTGTTCATAAACGACTTCTCTTTGAGTATTATTTACATCATCATATTCAATAAGACTTTTTCTTGATGAAAAGTTTCTACTTTCAATACGTTTTTGTGCATTTTCAACAGATTTACTGATTTGTTTTATGACGAATTTCCTCATCTTCATCAATTTTTAGCATTTTCATCATTGTTTTTAATCTGTCTCCACCAAATAATCTCATCAAGTCATCATCAAGTGATAAGTAGAATTCTGATGTTCCTGGATCTCCTTGACGTCCCGCACGTCCTCTTAACTGATTATCTATACGTCTACTTTCATGTCTTTCTGTCCCCAGGATAAACAATCCACCAGCGGCGATAACTTTTTTCTTGTCTTCTTCACATTCCTTTACATACGCCTTATGAACTTCATCATATTCAGGTGTCCCTTTTACTGCCACTTTAGCTGCAAAAGATTCTGCATCTCCACCAAGTTTTATATCTGTTCCACGTCCTGCCATATTTGTTGCGATTGTTACTGTTTTGTAACGACCTGCCTGGGCAATGATTTCTGCTTCTCTTTCATGATGTTTAGCATTTAATATTTCGTGTGGAATTTTTTTCTTTTTCAATAATGCTGAAACTTCTTCCGAATGTTGAATTGATGCTGTACCGACAAGGACTGGCTGCCCTTTTTGATAAAGTTCTTCGATTTTTCTTGCGATTGCTTTGTATTTAGCTTTTTTATTCATATAAATTACATCTGGCAAGTCAACTCTAGCAACAGGTTTGTTTGTAGGAACAACAATAACTTTTTAAGCTATAAATTTGTTTAAATTCATCTTCTTCTGTTTTTTTGCAGTTCCCGTCATTCCTGATAATTTTTTTCATACATTCTAAAGTAATTTTTGCAATGTAATTGTCGCAAGAGTCTGATTTTTCTCCAGCAACTTCCAGTTTTTTTCCTTAGCTTCTATCGCCTGATGTAAGCCATCTGAATAACGTCTTCCATCCATAAGACGACCAGTAAATTCATCAACTATAATAACTTCATTTTCATCATTGATAATATAATCCCTGTCCAATTTAAATAATTCTTTTGCTTTTTAAAGCCTGTGTCAAAAAGTGCGTAAGTTCTACATATTCTGGTGAATATAAGTTATCAATTTTTTTAATATTCTTTCAACATTTTTAATTCCTTTATCTGTAATAGTTACAGTATGAGATTTTTTTCATCAACTTCATAATCTTCCCAATCTTCATCTGGTATTACAGTATTTTTTTCTTGTCCTTAATTTCTTCAGTTTTATAACTTCTTTTCAATCTTTTAGCAACTTCAGCAAAGGTATTGTACCATTCTGTAGTTTCTTCAGCGGCTCCCGAAATAATAAGCGGTGTTCTTGCCTCATCAATCAGAATCGAATCAATCTCATCGACAATTACATAATTATGTCCACGTTGTACTTTATCTTCAAGTTCTCCTACCATGTTGTCTCTCAAATAATCAAATCCGAACTCATTATTTGTTCCATAAGTAATATCGCAGTTGTAACTAGCTTTTCTTTGTTCTGGCGTAATATTTCCAACAATTACTCCTGAAGTTAGTCCTAAAAATTCAAAAAGTTCTGCCATAATATCTCTATCCCGCTTTGCAAGATAGTCATTAACTGTTACGACATGCACTCCTTTTCCTGTCAATGCATTCAAATAAATTGGAAGCGTTGCCATCAGAGTTTTTCCTTCCCCTGTTTTCATTTCCGCAATGCTACCTTTATGAAGAATCATTCCACCAATCAGCTGAACATCATAATGACGCATTCCCATTAGTCTTTTAGAAGTTTCTCTGACTGTTGCAAATGCTTCTACTAAAATATCATCTAGTGTTTCTTTTTTTAATCTTTCTTTAAACTCTACTGTTTTTATGCTGCAATTCTTCATCTGTCATTTTTTTCAAAAAGTGGTTCAATTTCATTAATTTTATTCACCAGTTTTTTTCATTTTTTTATTTCTCTCTCGTCTGATGTACCAAATATTTTTTTCTCCTATTTTTAACATAATTTCAATCCTTTCTCATCATTTATTTTTCTTTTTGTTACAAATTATCAAAATATTTGGCTTTTTATTCTCTTGCTCTTAAATTATTTTCACTTTTTTTCATAAGAAAGATTCCTATATCTCCAATATTTTTTTAGAATTTTTTTGAATATTTTTTTCTCTTTTTCCAAAAAAATATTCTGATTTTTTTCAGATGTTAAAAACTCTCTATTCTTTTTGCTTTTTCCTTACGTTTCCCTATTTTTCTCAGTTCCTGTGTAAGCTTTTTTTATTATTTTGGCTTTCAATTTGATTAATTTTTTTACAATCAAATCTTTTAATGTCTTCGTGTGTCAAATTATTTTTCATCTACAAAAATACTTAATTTATGACTAAATCCTGGTGTCCCTAAAAGACTTGAATAAGTCATCATAAAAACAATACACGTCATAATAAGCATTACATTCTTACGTTTATTTATAACTATTTTTCACTATATTTATACTCCCAAAAATCTTATCATTTTAATTTAAAAACTCACTTATTATATCATTTATTCAAATTTTTTTGTCTATTCATTGGAAAATATTCCCTTTATTTTTTTATTAATTTTTTTATAAAAAAATTTACTGCATTTTTATTTTTAAATTGTACCGCTATTGACAAAACAGAAATATAAGGTACACTTTTTATTGACAAGTAGATTTTTTTGTAAAAAAAATAAATAAAAAAATTAGGAGGAAGAAAAATGGCAAGTATTTTAGGGAGATTTAAAGACATTATGTCAGCTAATATTAATTCACTATTGGATAAGATGGAAAATCCTGAAAAAAATGATAGATCAATATGTGAGAAATATGGAAAGAGATCTTAATAGCGTAAAATCAGAAACAGCGGCGGTTATGGCTCAGGAAAGCGCTGCAAAAAGAAAAGTTGTAGAATGTGAAGATGAAATCAAAAAAATGGACACATATGCTAGAAAAGCATTAAAATCAGGAAATGAAAGTGATGCAAAATTATTTCTTGAAAAAAAGGCTACTCTTCAGACTAAATTAGAATCACTTAACAATGATAAAGGAAGTTGCAGCACAAAATGCTCTAAAAAAATGCGTGAAATGCACGATAAACTTGCAAGTGACATTCAAACGTTATCTGCAAAACGAAGTGAAATCAAGGCAAAAATGAAAATGGCAAAAACTAGCGAAAGAATAAGTTCTCTTTCAGGTGCAGGACCAAACGGAAACGTTTCAGCCTTTAATGCAATGGAAGAAAAAGCCAATAGAATGATTGACGAAGCAAACGCAAAAATGGAATTAAACATGCCAAAAAGTGACGGAATTGATGATTTAATGAAAAAAATATGATGATAATTCATCAGAAACATCTTCAACAGTTGACGATGAACTTGAAAAAAATGAAAAAGGAAATGGGACTAGAATAGGAAAAGGAGAAATTAATTATGGGATTATTCGGTAATCAATTTGCAAATGTCATTGAATGGGAAGAATACAATGATGATATGTTATTTTGGAAATGGTCAAACAAGGAAATAAAAAAAGGTTCAAGACTTATTATAAAACCTGGACAAGATGCGATATTTCTCTATAACGGCAAAAGTGGAAGGAGTTTTTTTGTAGATGATGGAAGATACGACATTGAATCTCAAATTATTCCATTTTTTTATCCACATTAAAAAGGTTTCAAATTTGGATTTAATTCTGGAATAAGAGCCGAAGTGCTGTTTATCAATACAAAAGAAGTTACTGTAAAATGGGGAACTAAAAATGCTGTCAATATTCCAGCGCCAGGACTTCCGGGAGGAATGCCAATCCGTGCTTTCGGTACAATGGCTTGTAAAATTGATGATTATAATGTTCTTATTGATAAAATTGCTGGAATTAAGCAACAATTTTATATTGATGATGTGAAAGAACGTGTAATTTCAATGTTGAGATCAACTACTTATGAAATGGATTTCAAGAGAAGGGAAAGATATGTTCAATCTTCAAATAAATTCATTTGAAATAAGTTCTGGAATAAGACAAGATTTAGACATGGAAATGAGAAAAAAATAGGGTTGTCTGTTCCAAGCTTTTCAGTTTCTAGTTTCAATTATCCCGAAGAAATCAAGCGAATGCAAGAAAAAGTTGCAGGACAAAGTATGGTTGGCGATGTAAACAGATACACTCAAATGGCTATGGCTGATTCTATGGGAAATGATTCTTCAGGGGAAATATGGCAAGCAATATGGCTGGAATGCAAATGGGAATGATGATGGGACAGCAAATGATGAATCAAATGCAAAACCAGAATAATCAAAAATCAACAATCCCAATCATCATCTCAAAATCAATCTTCAGCTTCATCCGATGCTACTCCACCAAAATTCTGTCCTGAATGCGGAACAAAAAAACAAATGGAGCAAAAATTTTTGTCCTGAATGTGGAAAAAAATTAGTATAATTAAATTATTAAGGGGTTACTTTAAACCCCTTATTTTTTTAAATCTAATATTAGTAATTATAAATATTTAAATTATAAAACAATTCTTAAAAATTTTTATCAGTATTATTTGAACTAACAATATCATATAATTTTTCAAAACAGCTTTTTGTTTTTTTCAACTTTTTCCTCAGTCAAAACAAATGCTTCTAAAAATCATATTTTTAGACTCTTGCACATTTTCACCATTATTATAATAAATTTCAGCAATTTTTTTCGTTTTTTTAGCTATCTTTTTCTCCTACTTTTTTTGAAAAATATTTATTCCAACTGCATGGTCAATTTCATCTTCTTTTTTTGCACGTCCAGCACCTATAATCATTGCTGCTTTTTCCAATTTCTTCTGTTTTTTTATTTTTATATATCCTTCTTTTTTTCAGAAAAAGATTTCCATTACGGATTTTGCTTTTTGGCAATAAATCATAATTATTTACAAGTTCCTTGTTTCCACCACTTTCTTCAATAAATTTAGATAAAATTTTCAATGCGCTTCCATCGTTTATTACTTTGTCAATTTTTTTCCTTCGCTTCTTCCAGTTCCTTTACTTCTCCTTTTTTTCCTTTAATGCCAAACTTGCAATTGTATAAACAACTTCTTTTTAAATCATCTGCATAGTTTCCTTTTTAGAAACTCTATTGCCTCAATAATTTCATTTGCATTTCCAACTGCATGTCCTAGCGGCTCATCCATATTACTTAACACAACCCTTACTTTTTCTGTTGGCTCCTTTTCCTATTTCAATCATTCTTTCCGACAATTTTTCAGCTAGCTCCAAATTTTTCATAAAAGCTCCATCCCCAACTTTTACATCAAGAATTATAACATCTGAATGAATTGCCAGCTTTTTACTCATAATGCTGCTTGCAATTAGCGGAATACTTGGCACAGTCGCTGTAACATCACGTAAAGAATACAATTTTTTGTCAAGAGGGACAATTTTATCGCTGTAGCCCATAAGCCCAACTCCTGTCTTATTGGCAATTTTCACAAGCTCATCTCTCGTAGTTGAAAACCTAAATCCTTTAATTGACTCAAATTTATCAATTGTTCCCCCAGTATGTCCAAGACCTTTTCCTGATAATTTAACATTCCCCATTCCAAGTGCTGATAAAATTGGGGAAAGTACAACAGTAACCTTGTCTCCAACTCCCCTGTACTATGCTTGTCCACTAAAAAAATCTGTTTATTTCATCAAATTTTATAACATCTCCAGAATCTCTCATTAACATTGTAAATTTTAACAATTCTTCCTGCGACATATCATTAAAGTAAACTGCCATAAGAAATGCCGACATTTGATAATCAGGTATATCTCCAGCTAGATATCCATTTAGCAAGAATTCAATTTCTTTATCTGAAAGTTTTTCGTTATCACGTTTTTTTGAATTATATCTACTGCTCTCATAAAATCAACTCCTAAATTTTTAAACTTCTACTTAAAAAAATGAAAAGAAAAGGTTGCTTAAAAGAACGATACTTTTTAATAATATCAACCTTAAACAACCATTTTTTTATAAACAATCTAAAAAAATTAAAATTTATACACTTAAAAAAATTATCTTGATGCTTTTTACAACAATTTTTTTCCATCTTTAATATCTTGTTTGATTTGTTCCAATTTCTTAAGATTTTTCTTCACCAATTTTATCTTTTTGTAAATTCAAAATTTGTAGTTCCTACACCATTTTCCTTGATTCCAAAAGTTTGTAACTTAGCTTCAAATTTTTCCGTCTACAGCAGCTTTGATTATATCAAATGTTGCATTATCAACATATTTTTAACATAGATGTTAAAATTGTTCCTGGATATAAACCGTCTTGATCAGAATCTACACCGATACCGTAAATATTTTTTTCTTTAACTGCTTGGAAAACTCCTAGTCCACTTGCTCCAGCAGCATGATAAATAACATCTGCACCTTGTTGAACCAATGTTTCAGTTTTAGCTTTAGCTGATGCCTGGTCGTTAAATGCATTGTTTCCTCCAATATAAACGGGTAAAACTTTAATTTCAGGTTTTACATATTTTGCACCTTGTTCATATCCAGCATAGAATCTGTTAATCAATTCAGATTCATTTGCACCAACAAATCCAATAGTTCCTGTTTTATCCATCATTCCAGCCAATGCTCCAACTAAGAATGAACCTTCTTGTTCTTTAAACAAGATAGAAGCAACATTTGGCAATCCGTTTACAGTTTCATCAATTATTGCAAATTTTTGATCAGGGAATGTTTGAGCTACTGCAACTAATGAATCTTTCATTGTATATCCAACTGCAATAATCAAGTCAAATTCTCCAGATTCCGCGAACTGTGTCAAAGCATTTTTTGCTTCTGTAGCAGGATCTTTGGGCTCATATTCCTTAAAAGTTATTCCCAATTCCTTCTGAGCTTTTTGTAACCCTCTAAAAGTCGCATCATTAAATGACTTGTCACCTTTTCCACCAGTAGAATATACTACCGCCACAGCTTTCTTAGAATTTGTTGAATCAGCAGATGTCTTTTCCATCTTTTACCTGCTCTCCCTGTAGCTGGTTTATTTCCACAAGCCACAACTAACATTAGTGCAAAAATTACACTAAAAAGCGTTACAATTCTTTTTCATTTTCTCCTCCTAAAAAAATTTTTTTATTTTTTTCTATATTTAATTATACCTTATTTTTTTCAAAAATTTTTAAAAATAGTATTTTTTTATTTTTTTCAATTTTTTTATAAATTTACCTAATCAACCAATGTCGGATTAAAATCTTCAACCCAAGGTAATCCAAATTTATTAAGCGCATCCATAAATGGATCTGGATTCATTTCTTCCCACATTAAATACTCCTGGTTTTTTTCCATTCGCCAGTAAGCACCATTGAAGCCCCAATCATTGCTGGAACACCTGTTGTATAGGAAATTGCTTGTGAGCTAACTTCCTTATAACATTCTTGATGGTCGCACACATTATAAACATAATAAGTTTTTTTCAATCCCATCTTTTTTTACCTCTAAAAATATTTCCAATATTTGTCTTTCCTTTTGTTCTAGGTCCAAGTGAAGCTGGATCAGGTAATACTGCTGTCAAGAATTGCAATGGCACAATTTGTTTTCCTTCAAATTCTATTGGCTCAATTGAAGTCATTCCTACATTTTCAAGCACTTTTAGATGAGTCAGGTAACTTTGCCCAAAAGTCATAAAAAATCTAATTCTTTTAATTCCTTTAATATTTACTGCAAGCGATTCCAACTCTTCGTGGTGCAGTAAGTACATATCTTTTTCACCAATTTGTGGGAAATTGTATACTCTTTTAATTTCCATTGGCTCTGTTTCTACCCATTTTCCATCTTCCCAGTAACTTCCATTAGCTGTAACTTCCCTAATGTTAATTTCAGGATTAAAGTTTGTTGCAAATGGATAACCATGATCTCCAGCATTTGCATCAAGAATATCAATGTAATTTATTTCATCAAAATAATGCTTTTGTGCATACGCTGAAAATACTCCAGTAACTCCTGGATCAAATCCGCTTCCTAAGATAGCTGTAATTCCGGCCTTTTCAAATTTTTCCTTATAAGCCCATTGCCATTTGTACTCAAATTTAGCTGTATCCAATGGTTCATAATTTGCTGTATCCAAATAATCGGTCTTAGTTTCAAGACAGGCATCCATAATTGTCAAGTCCTGATACGGCAAAAGCTACATTTATCACAATGTCAGGCTTATATTCGTTAATCAATGCCACTAATTCAGGCACATTGTTAGCATCCACCTGTGCAGTTTGAATTTCAATTCTTCCAGCATATTTACTTTTTTCAATTCTTTCCTTGATTTCATCACATTTCACTTTTCTACGGCTGGCTATCATAATTGAACTAAATACTTCTGAATTTTTGTGCACATTTATGACAAACTACATTTGATACTCCTCCAGCTCCGATTACCAATGCTTTTTTTCCCATTAATTTTTTCCTCCTCAATATAAATTTTTTTCTTAATAATAATATTATTTCAAAACCTTTTTAATCAATTGTTTTTAAATAATATTTTTTTCTGTCTTTCTTTGTCCATATTATACTGTAAAATCTCTATTCTGTAAATTACTTTTTTTACTTTTTTTGTTATTTTATAATTATTTCAATTTTTTTACAATCTACTTTTTTTACATAAACGAAAAAAATATAGTATAATTAGAACTGTATTATTTTTCAAATTATTGTTTTTATTAATAAAATTTACTAGATTAAACTAAATTTTTAAAGGAATTTGTTTTTTTAATATAAATGAAAAAAATATTGGAAGGAAAAATATATGCAGGAAAAAAAGAAGTTTTTTTAGATTTGAAAAAAAGTGGAAATAATTCAAAAGGTTTCTGGGTATTTGTTACGCTTGGTTTTTATTGCACTGTTTTTGGAGGTTTTTTTCATCCATTGCTGGTTTAGTGATGATGGGATACGGAGTTCATTTATTAACTAAAAATAAAATAATTGTTTACCCAACAGGATTTAGCATATTAGATGAAAATAATTCAAGAAATATTGCTTTTGAGAGAGTTTTAGGAATCAAGGGGAACTGAATCAAAAAAATGAGGATTATATATTTGAAAAAGCCTTTTTTTATGAATACAATGAACAGGAATTAGAAGATATTTCTAATAATTTTAGTAAATTTTTCACGTTCAATTATTTTTTTGACGATGAATTGCTGGAAAAAAAGATTTCGCACGTGTATTTAACGTTATAAAAGAGCAGTTTTAAAAATTATGTATTTGAAAAATATGATAACGATTTGGAAAAAAATCATTGCTTCTCCCTATTTATTTGGACAAATTAATAATGATAAGTTTATCTTCATAAAAAAATAAATCTTTTGGAAAAAAATAACTTATAAAAAAATATAAAATTAGAATACAAAGACAGGGTAAAAGTAACTACAAACAAAAAAAAGTTACATAACTATTGGAAAATTCCATAGAATTCAATCTAACCTAAGTTTTTGAGCCACAATGGAAATTTTTTTATCATCATTTGAAAAAAATGTGACACTACTAACCTTGTTAATGCTGTTCTTGTACAGGAAATTCTAACCCAAAAAAATATAAGATGCAATTTATTAAAAACTAATCAAAATTTTTATTTTTTTATAGATTCTATATTTTCTAAACATATTAAAAATCACTAAAAAATATGTTTTATTTACAATTTTTAATATCATTATTCAGAAACTTTAAAATTTAAGTTTAAATTAATTGATATATAAGTGAAAAAAATAGTATAATTAAAAATGAAAACAAATTTAGATATCTTTTTTTGGAGGGAAATAAATGGAAAAATAAGAATTTAGTAAAAAAATTTTAATTGGAATAATAGTTGCTTTGGTGCTAGTTATAGGCTCTATTGTCATAGGTGGCGGCATTTATTATATCATAAGTACGAAAAAAATAAACTAAATGAGATGGAAAAAAACTCAGAAAGAACAGGAAAAAAAGACAGCTAGAAAAATCAGATGATGGCTTCAATACAGACGCAACCTATTGAAAAAATAATAAGAAAATTGAAACAAAAACTAATGAACCTAAAGCTGAAGTCAAAGAAGTTGATCCGTATGAAAAAAAGATTTACAGCTTCTGATATGAATAATACGCTTGTGGAAATTAAAGGAGTGAGAGATGGAAACAGAGTATTAGTTCAAGTTTTTGGAAGGAAGAAACAAAAATAAAAAAAGGATATATAAATTTAAAAAGGTTTTAAAAAAATATAAGTAACTCTTCTTTAAGAAAATTGATTGGAAGTACCTGGGCTGCATCAGGTATTAATAATGGAGTGGAAATGGAATACGGATTAATACTTCATCAGCCAGATGCAGATATTGATCAAATATACAGTTATAATTTGAATAAAACGTTAATAGAAAATGGCTCAGGAGTAACATATGACTGTGGACGTGATACCGCAAGAAACTTTTGTACAAACTTATGATGCCTCAGCATGTTATTAAATTCATTATAAACAATTTCTCAGACAGTATAATAAAAAAATTACTGTCTGATTTTTTTAGACAAACTTATTTAAAAAAATTTTTATATTATCTTAAAAAAACAAAAAAATATATTGACATCCAACAAAATATAAAGTATAATTATGTATAAAATAACAGAAATTAAATTACTGTTTTTTTATAGAGGCAACAATTAATATTTAATACTTCTTTCAAATTTTTTTAGAAATTTAATGAAATTTAATTATAAATATGATATAATGCTATTAATCATTTCTAAAGCACACTCTCTTTACTAAAAAAATAGAGAATAAAAGATTATTAAATTTGGCGATAAAAATAATAAAATCAGTAATTTCAAGAAAGGATTAATTATGAAATTAGAAGAAAAGCAATTACCAGAAATGACAGTTCCAGATTTAGAAATTCAAAACTTTAATAAGGAAATCGAAACACAAACAAACTCAGAAAATGAATTGCCTTTATCAGAAAATTTAAATTTAGAAATCAAATCTGAGAAAGACCAAACTGAAAAAAATTGAAACTATCAGAACAAATTGAAGATCTTAATAAAAAAATGGATGAAATGAAAGAATTATTTTTCAAAAAAAATTTTTAAGCATAGACTTTGAAAAGGAAACTGCAGATAGACTTCATAAAGAACTGCAAGAATATAAAAATGATATTTATTTCAAATTTATAAAACCTCTTATAATGCATTTTATAGACATGAGAGAAAGTATGAGAAAAATGTACAGGATTTTTAATAATAAAACAGACGAAGATAAATTAAAAACTACTTAACAGCTATATAGAAGAAATTCAAATTATTTTTAGAAAATAACGATATAGAAATATACGAAACAGATAAAGATATTGATAAAAAAATGTTGATATGAAAAAAACAAAAAAATAATAAAAAAAATAGAAACACCGTATGAGGAGCTTCATGGAAGAATTTTTTTCATATTTCAAGTAACGGATATATGTATAAAGGAAGAGTTATTTCACCAGAAAAAAAGTAGAAGTTAATATTTATAAAAAAACAACAGAAGAATTGAAAGGAGAATAAAATGGCAAAAATATGTATTCGGAATCGATTTAGGAACAACTTATTCTTGTATAGCTCGTGTAGATGATTCAGCAAGAGCTGAGGTAATTAAAAAAATAATGAAGGAAGCAATACTACACCATCTGTAGTTGCATTTGAGGGGAATAACGTAATAGTTGGAGAAGATGCAAAAGCAGAGGCAGTCTTAAATCCAGAAACTACAGCGGCATTTGTTAAAACATTAATGGGGAAAACAGATTTTGCGTTTAATTATAATGGAGAAGACAAAACTCCTGAAGAAATATCATCATATATTTTAAGAAAATTAGCACAGGATGCTTCGGTACAGCTAGGAGAAGAAGTTAAAGATGTTGTAATAACTTGTCCTGCCTATTTTGGAACAGCAGAACGTACTGCAACTAAAAATGCTGGGAAAATTGCTGGACTAAATGTATTAGAAATCATAAGTGAACCTACAGCTGCCGCATTGTACTATGGCTGCGCAAAAGAACAGAATGAAAAAACAATACTAGTATACGACCTTGGTGGAGGAACATTCGATGTAACAATTATGAGAATAAGTTCTGATAAAATTGAAGTTATCTGTTCAGACGGAGATCACGACTTAGGTGGGAAAAATTTGGGATGAAGCATTAATGCATTACTTATCTGAACAGTTTATAGAAGAAATAGGATATGAAATTGAATTTGATGAATATGCAATGCAGGATTTAAGACTAAAAATCTGAAAAAAATTAAAAAAACAATTAACTTCAAAAAAACTCAAGCTGGAGATATGCTGGAAGTTATGGGAAATAGAAAAATATCTATAACTCGAGATAAATTTGATGAAATAACTTCTACTTTACTTAATGAAACTTTGAAAAAAACAGAAGAGGCAATTAAAATCGCCAAAGAAAAAGGATACAAAGTAATTGATGAAATTCTGTTAGTTGGCGGTTCCACAAGAATGCCGCAAGTAAAAAAGGCTTTGACTGAAAGATTTGAAGAAACTGAAATCAAAGTTCTGGAACCAGATGAAGCTGTAGCTAAAAGGAGCCGCCATTCATGCTGTAAACGTTTATGTAAACAATCAAAAAAAGTCTTACAGAAAAAGATTTTGAGTCAGATGAAGATGTAAAAGTAACAGTCGATGGAGATGAAAAAGAAATAAATGCAAAAGATTATAAAGAAGATTTAACATTCTCTCCTGAAATGATGAGCATTGGTGGAAATACTAGAGAAATCATTATTGCAACAACAAAAAGTTTTTGCTATAAAAAGTAGAAAATAAAGAAGGTCTCAAAAGATGTTTCAATATGATTATAAAAAAATGAAGCTATGCCTAATGGTATCTTAGAAGTTCCAGGAAACTTCAGCACTCTTCACGATAATCAGGCTTCCGTAAATATAGAAATATATGAGAACGACTATATGGATAAATACTTTGATGTAGACGATGATTTAAGAATAGGAAATGCAATATTAGAGTTGCCAGAAAAATCTTCCAAGTGGCTCTCAATTGAAATAACTCTTAAATTAAATAAAGAAGGTATTCTCGAAGTAAGAGGGCTCGATAAAACAGGAAATAGGGAAGTAAACGTAAAAATGGAAACAAAAGGCGTAATGTCAGATGAAGACTTAGAAAAAAATAAAAGCAAAAAAATCACAAGGTTTAGCAGTATTATAAAAAAACAAAATTCCAAAAAGATGAAAAATAAATCTTATAAGAAAATCTAATTATAAGAAAAAAACTGCTCAGATCACTTTAATGTCTAAAAAAATTATGATTTTTAAAGTGGTTTGAGTATATTTTAAATTTTTGGAAATTCTTTAGTTATAGGAATTTAAATCGTAAAAATATAGAAAAAAATAAAAAGGTATGGAAATGGCAGAAAAAAATAAAATAGAACATAACTGGTATGAAATACTTGAATTAACGTTTTTATCCAGTTGCTGAAGAAAATGAAGAAAAAAATAAAAAAACAGAATTGATGAAAAAAAGAAAACAATGGATAATAAATGGATCAGATATTATAAAAGGAACGGATTATAAAAATATACTTAAATTTGTACAATAAAGGTATTATATCTGAACAGATGCTAGGCAAAAAAATAATATAAGGGAAAAAAACTGATAAAAAGATGCAAAGAAATAATTATTTTTAAACCAATAGATGATTTTTTTAAATGCTATAGGAAATATTCCAATTACAAATGAAATAATAAAAAAATTGCAAAAAGAATCTAAAAAGAGATGAAAAGCTAGTTGTAAAAAAAGAATACAGCAATCTGGAAAAAAATAGACTTTGATGAAGCTAAAAAAACAGCATCAGATGCATATAATAATTATTGTAACTATATGAAGAAAAAAATTTAAATTTTTTTAACTGTATTTCGTGGAATTGACCAATATTTAAAAAAATATTAAATAAAAAAAATTTATATGATTTCTTAATTTCAGAAGGACTAGAATTAAAGACTTTGAGTGTTAATAAAATTGATGAAAAAAAGATTAAAAATTATTAAAAATCAGATGATGAAACTTCTGCCAAAAAGAAAGTTATACAGCGAATGTGAAAAAAAATGTTAAAATATACTGAAATAAAAACAGAATACGATGACTATTTGAAATATTTGAAATATAAAGAAGTTTCAGTAATATTATCTAAAATAAAAAAAATATTTAATGTAATAGGAACAACTATTTCAAAAAGACAAAGCGATAACTTTATTAATGAGATTACAGAAATATTAAAAAAATGAAAAAGAAGCAAGAGAAATATTTACAAATTTTTGTGATGAAAATAATTTTTCCATACAATATTTCAGAAACTTCAAATAATACAAATAATAATAACACACAAAACAATGAAAGTTTTGACAATTCTGAAACTCAAAAAAACAAGTAATAAATCTTGCGAAAAAAAGCTCTAGAAGCAATAGATGAATTCAGATTGGCTGATGCTCAGAATTATTTAAAAGAGGCAGAAAACTATTGGTCAGAGAATCCTCAAATTAAGATAATCAAAAACAAAAATTAAATAAAATAAAAGAGGAAATTATTAGAGAAATTGAAGAAATAAAAAAATTGTATAAGAAATGGCAATTATGGAATAGCAGAAGAGAAATATAAACAGCTAAAAAAATAAATATCCGTATTTAAAAAAATGTAGAAATTGAAAAAGCCTTTACACTCGAAATCGAGAACAAAATCAGGAAACTACTTCATCGGATACCCCAAGATACACAAATAACAATTATTATAGAAATTCAGCACGAACTCGAACTGTAAAGAAAAAAATAATGTTCCTATTTTTTTCTCTTAATTGGGATAATAGTCATTTTTAATAGCTGTTTTTCTCAATAGTTCAGGCTATGAAGCCAAAAATATCCTGAAGTAAGCAGTGTTCCTGTTCAAAAGCAATATCCCCGCTAAAACTGAAAATACTCAACCTCAAACTAGCAATAGCAATAAAAAAATAATAGTGAAAATGAAAATTCAAGCCAAGTACAAAATAACAATGACCAGAATCAAAAATAATCAAATACAACAAGAAAAAGACATCACAAGAACAAGAAATTATAAGTATAGATGATGCAAGCAATTTATCAGATTTACTTTCTAGAGTAAGACAGATTAAAAAGGTTTTTAAGTGGAGATCAGAATATATTAAAAAAATTATACTCCATTTGGATTACAAATTATTAGAAATTCTTTTTTTATGCAGAACATGGATACATATTTCAAAAAAATCAGGATATGAATGAATATTTTAACAATTTATCAGGTTATGAAGAAAGTAATCCTGATGCCACAACTATTGAGCAGAATTTTTTTCACAAGAAGATAGAAACTTCATAAATATAGTAAGAACAATGGAAAAAAATAGAAAGATGAGATGAGAATAAATGAAAAATAAAATAATAATTTTATCAATAATAATAGTGGTACTTTGTTTGGGAACTGGTGTATTATTATCCAATATCTATAAAAAAATCACAAAAAAACAAAAAGAAAAATGAAATAATAAATATTAAAAAAACAGAGAAAAATGTATCTCAAAAAATAAAAAGAGCAAAAGAAAATAAAAACATAAAAAAACAATAAAATCTGTATTGATCCAGGACACCAGGAAAAAAAGCTGATTTAAGAACAGAGGAAATTGCCCCAGGATCAAATCAAAGAAAAAGCACGAGTTTTAGGAGGAGCAACTGGAGTTGCAACAAAAAAAGCCTGAGTATGAATTAACATTGGAAATTGGGTTAAAATTAAGAGATGCTTTTTAAAAAAATAAAGGCTATAACGTATTTATGGTAAGAGAAAAAAATGATGTGAATATAAGCAACAAAGAAAGAGCCTTAATAACAAATAAAGCGGGATGCGATGTGTTTCTAAGACTTCATGCAGACGCAGGGGGTAGCGGTGCAACTGGGGCAAGTACGATCACTTCATCGATAAAAATCCTAATACTCGAGCCGTTCAGCAATCGAGTGATAAATTCTCAAAAAAATAGTTCTAGAAGAATATGTAAAAAGCCACAGGATTTAAAAAAACAGAGGAATCTCGTATAGGGACGACCTTACTGGAACAAACTGGTCAACTGTAACAAACACACTTATAGAAATGGGATTCTTGTCAAATCCTGAAGATGATAGAAAAAAATGTCTTCTCCCGAATTTCAGGATTTAATGATAAACGGAATTGTAAACGGAATTGAAAAATATTTTTTTCAGAAAAAAATAGTTTAGATTACTTATTTTTTTCAAATTTTAAAAATTTAATTCAAATATAAATTAACATTCTTTTTACAGTATTCTAATTTTTATTTATAATTTTTTTCTTAATTAACATATTTTATACAAATAAAAAAAGAATTATTATATGGTATTCTGTTTTTATGGTATAATATATTTAATAAATAAAATTATAGAAAAGGAGCAGGGAAAAATGAAATTAGGAGACAATGTAGATATTATAGCACCGTTAAACGTAAAAAAACAGCTGATATAAAAACTGGCTATCTTTTTATTAAATCCGACAATGGTAAATAATGGAAAAAAATAGAAAAATTTTGACAATGCAGAAGTTCCAGAAAGATACAAAAATGGAAAAAAATAAGATAGCTGATAAATATTTTGTGAAAAAACGATGTGCTATTTCAGGCAAAAAGGGAGTAAAATAGAAGTTGTCTATGTAGATCAGGATTATGAAAAATGTTCTGCCTGCCACACTCTATTTTTATTTTTAAGAGCTAACGAAAAAAATAAATCCCAAATATCTTCAATGGCTTTTTAAAAAAACAGAATTATTATTACTCTATTTTTGAAAAAATACAAGACAATGAGTGCAGTCAGAGCAGTAAATAAATCTGATATTGTCGAACTGGATATAGATCTGCCTGAAAGGGAAGTTCAGGATAAAATGGTAGAGATAATAACGAGTTTTTGAAAATGAAGAAAAGAATACAATAGACTATCTAAAAAAATCAAGAAAAAAATATATTGAAGAAAAAGTTCTTGAAAAAGAATCAGGTGAGAATAAATGAAAAAAATAAATTTTTTTAAACTTATAGAAGAAGAATTAGAAGACAAAAAAAATTCTAAAAAAATAGAGTTTTTTTAAAATATCGCTATTGTTATATGCCGTTTCTGTAAGTAAAGTTGTTTATGAAGAATTGGAAAAATTTAAGAGACGATAATTATCTATTTTTTGGAATATTTAAATTATTTAGGATTTGAATATAACTTAGAAAGTTCGTATTTGGAAAATGTAAAAAAATAGCGTCAGATAAACTGGGAATATTTAAAGAAACATATGATATAATTATCAATCATCCAAGCAAAGATGAGTACATCGAATGCTTAAAAAGAAATGGAAATGGAACTAAAAACTTGATATTTTTAAGAGGAAGATATAAAAAAATAGCGAAAAAAATTATACAGATAACATAATAAATCTGTCTATTATGCATGACAGCAGTATTAATCAACTAGCCTTATTGCTTTTTGGGCATTCAGGATGATGAAATCCTATACAATATTGATTTTTTTGAAGAAAATAATTTTTTTATAATGAAAAAAATAAATAATACTGAAAAAAATGTCATTATTAAACTCTTATCTTCTATGGCAAATTTAAAAAAACAGAAAACAAATCTGCAGTAATCATAACAAAGGACACACATTCTGATAAACTGATATACGATTTAATAAAAAAATACAAAAAAAGGTATCGTAGAAAAAGGAAGCCATCTATTCATTAAAAAGCTCATGAATTAGAAGAAATTATAAAAAAATAGATAAAATAGAAAGTATAATTTCCATGCCTCTTAATGGTATCCTAAAAAAATCAGATAATAATATTTAATGAAGAAAAAAATTAATAAAAACAATATCTTCTTTATTCAATCTCAACATTTTTTTGAAAAAAAGGAAGTGAAAAAGATAAAAAAATAGAAAATCTTAAGGATCTGTCAGAAATTTTTTTGAAAAAAAGAGAAGAAATAAATGGTATTTCAAGATCAATACCAAATGAAACCATCTTAAATAAAGGATGTAATTTAGATATCTTAAATTATGTTTTTTTAAAACAAAGGAAAAAGTTGATTTGGAAAAAAATTAAAACAAAAATTAACAGTTTTGACTTGATGAAAAAAAGCAGTAATGAATGTGATAATTTAATAAACAAGTATTTGAAGAAATTAATTAAAAGGCTGTTTAAGCAGCCTTATTTTTATTCTACACAGTTTAAATCAAAGTAAATCATTTACTGTTTTTCGTGTTTGATGAAAAATATTTTTTTATTCAAAGTCTTGACACTATAAAAAAATATATCGTATAATCTTATCAAAAGAAAACAGAAATTTAATTACTGTACAAATAAAAAAATAAGGAGATAAAAAGATGAAAAAAATTACATTTATTCTAATTTCGTTGTTTTTCACTTGTAGCTTGCGGTGGCGGAGGTGGAGGTGGAGGAAATTCTTCAAACAATCCAACCCCAACACCTCCAAATACAAATACTGGTAATTCAAACACTCCGAATCCAGCTCCTCCTAAAACCATCTTATAACACTTTTTAATGGAGAAATTATAGCAGCTGATAATGATAACTATAACATTCCTTATCGTCGAAGACTATCAGATGTTGATGGAGGCGAAAACAGTAAATTCAACTATTACGGAAATATAAAATGGAATGGGAATTTTTAGTTACAATAGCAATAATCCACAAAATAATTCAGAAAGATATTATACAGGTTACAATGTTAAGGTTGGTGTAATAGATACTGGATTTACTGGAGATTATTATGATGATTTATACCGTGAAGTAAAAAATATAACAAGAGTTTACAGTTCACGAAATTCCGGTGATGAAGATCATGGCTATATGGTAACGAGCCTTATAGCAGGAAAAGAAGGAATTGCACCTGATGCCGATATGTATGTTATTGATGGAACAGATGATGAAGATACTGACAAACTTAACGTTACAACTGATTTGTACCAAAAACTGTATGACAAAGGCGTAAGAATCTTTAATAATTCATTTGGAGCAGAATACGAAACTTACTCTGATAAAGGAGATGATTTTTATGAAAGTCAGCTTAGCAGAAGTACACTAGATTTTTATAAAACTGCTGTCGCTAATGGGAGCTTATTTGTCTTTTCTGCTGGAAATGAAGAATACAATACTTCTCTTCTTAGAGCCACGCTTCCATATTGGTTGCCTGAGTTAGAAGAAGGGTGGATTAATGTAAACGGTCTAACTTCAAAAACATCTGAACAAAAAGGAAACTTTAATTTTAGTAATTTTAAGCCTTTTGCAGGAGCTGCAGGGGCTAAAAACTGGACTGTAACTACTATTGCTGATTATTACATAGAAGTTGACGGATCAAGACGTGTTCGTTCTGGAACCTCATTTGCAGCACCACGTGTTACAGCGACAGCTGCCCTTATTAAGGAAAAATATCCTTTTATGACTGGTGACCTCTTAAGACAGACTATCCTTTCAACTGCAACTGATATCGGAGATGTTGGAGTGGATGATGTTTACGGATGGGGATTCTTGAATATTGACAAGGCTTTAAAAGGACCTGCATTATTTGATAAAAGACTTGCGCTTGGAGACGATGTCTACATCACTCTTGACGGCAGATCAAAACCATATGAATTTGATAATGATATTTCAGGAGATGCTGGATTAGTACTTCGTGGATCAGGGACTCTTATATTAAATGGAGCTGCTACTTATACAGGTGAAACAAACGTTGGAAACAATGTATACTTGAAAATCAAAAGAATGAATTCTCCAAGCACACTTTCCATAGGAAAAGAAGCCATCGTTGAAGTTTCCAGTTCAACTATAAATAATATTCAAAATGATGGTACATTTATAAACAATGGAAACTCAATAGCAAATAATGTTGTAATGACAAATGAATCTAAAATGTATTCTGATATCAATGCAAACTTAAAAAGCAACAAATGCTGAAGTAAACGGAATAGTAACAGTCACAAATAACAATGGTGAATATTTAACAAAAAAATGGTAAAAAAATATTGATATAATTACAGGAAACGTTACAGGTAATTCTGAAATAAAAAAAGTGATAATGGACTTATGACAGTCAACAAAATCAAAACTGAAAATTTATCAGCAAATATTTCAAGAACTGATACAATTGAATATGCAAAAATCCTTAAATTCCGATACAGAACAACTAAATACTGCAAGACAAATTGAAACTGCATTGGAAAAATGTTGACAAAAAAATTATGAAAGCGGAAAAAAAGAAGCAGGAATACTTGGTTCCAAACTTCAAACATTAAATTTAAATACTCTTGACAGTATGTCTGGTCAAATTTATGCATCGGCACAGGCTTTAACTTTTTGAACAAAGTGAAACAGTAAACAAGAATCTTTCAAATAGAATTTCAATGTTAAGTAAAAAGTATGGAAAATTCGGATAAAAAAATTTGGTTTTTTTGGACAAGTGGAATTTTTTTCAAAAGGAAATATTAAAAAAAGATGGATTTGCTAAAGGTAATACATCTGTAAAAGGCGGACAAATCGGTTTCGATATGAAAAATTAGCCCTGATGCAATTTTAGGAATTTCTGCAGATTACAGCAAGGGAAAAGTTAAATTTAATAGATATAATGGACAGTCAAAAAGCTGATATGACAGGTTTATCGCTTTATGGACGGCAAAAATTTAGGAAATTCATATATTGCAGGACGTGCTGGAATTGGATTTGCTGATAGTCGAGTAGAACGGGATATTATTGTTAATAATAATTATATCGAACATTCTAAAGTAAGTCATAATGATAACATAATTTCAGGATATTTTGAAACTGGATACGATATTAAAAAAATAAAGAAGGAGATTTTGCTGTAACTCCTTATGCCGCATTAGGTATGGACAAAGTTACACGTGGAAAATTCTCTGAAGAAAACACTAACTTTGGAATGAAGGCTGATAAAAAGTTATAATATGCCTTATGCATCAATCGGTATTAAAACAGTAAAAAAACTTTTTGGAAAGACAGATATTACTGGATATGCAGGCTATACTCAAGGACTCAATAAAAAAAGAATCTGGATTTTGAAGCCTCATACAATTTTTGCACCTGATGCCAAATTTAAAGTAAAAGGAATAAATTATTCAAGAAACAAAATTAACGCGGGAATTGGAGTGAATACAGAAATTAAAAAAACGGAGCAAGCTGGTATGCAAATTATGACTACAAACACTCTACTGATAAATCAAAAAGCTGATAATCACATGATTACAACAGGTATAAGATTTGAATTTTAAATATAAAATATAAGTAACATCAAAAAAAGCATCAATTTTTTTAATTAAAAAAATTAATTTTTTTAAAATAGCAATAAAAAGTAACAGTTGTTATAATATATTTACCAAAGTTCAAAGGTAGATTGGAGGTTATAATGAAAAAAATATTGATGCTAGCTGGAGCTTTGATTATATCTGCTGTATCATTTTGCAGATTTAGAAAGCACAATCAAAAATCACTATAGTAATAAAAACTATAGATTTAACGGTTGTATCAAAACCAAAACAAGAGGTGAAAAGTAGTGGAGCTGCTTCAACAGCTGTAAGAGATCAAATTATCTCATTTGCTCAAACAAAATTAGGTTCACCATATGTTTGGGGAGCAACTGGTCCGAATACATTTGATTGTTCAGGCTTCGTTGGTTACGTATTCAAAAAAGCTGCTAATGTAAAGCTTGCCTAGAGTTTCAAGTTCACAAGCAACATTTAAACCAAGAATTTCATCAATGAATATGACGAAAGGCGATTTGGTATTTTTTGAAACAACTGGAAAAGGTCGTATTTCTCACGTAGGTATCTATATGGGTAATAGACAGTTCATTCACGCTTCTTCTGGAAGTAGAAGAGTAACAGTTTCTAGTTTAGACAGTAATTTTTACAACAAGACATTTAGATGGGCAATTAATCCATTTAGTTAATCTATGAATTAATTTCTTATAAAATAAATATATTCTTTACATAAAAAAATCTTGTATAGACAAGAAAAAAACACAAAATTTAAATGATTTTTGTAATAAAAAAACTTTTGGAACAAGGAGTTATATTTTTATCTTTTGGTAAAATATTTCTCCTTTTGTTTAAAAATAAAAAAATGTATCCCTAAACTTTTCAATTTTTTTATTGTCCAGTTTTTTTGATACATTTTTTTGAAATTTATTTTTTTATTTTAGATTCTCATATTCATTCATTAAGTCAATAATATGAGCATTTTCAACTTTATCATTATCAAGTTCAGTAAGCCATTCAATAAACTGGTGCTCGTCCTTATATCTTCCAGTAAGTTTTGATCTGTTGAAATCTTTTTCTATAAAATTCCAGTATTCCACGCCGTTTTTTTCCACAAACTGTAATGTCTTGCCTTATATTTGAACATAAGTCCATTTTCAGCACAAAAATACAATACCTTCAGTATTTTCGAAAATTATCATAATTTTTCCATCAAGTCAATTATTTCGTCAAAGTTATTGCATTTTTTTGATTTCTTTTTTTCATTTTAATAACATCATCATCAAAAATTCAGCTCTTTTAAAAAAATCTTTTCACTAAAATTATTATCCACATGCACACCATTTATAAACAGACTATTATCAATTACATCTAAAATAAAAAAAGATGTTCCTTTCCAAAATAATCAACTATGTGCCTGTCTTCATTTGAAACCACTTCAAACACTATGGAGACATCATTTTTCGCTACAAATCCTAAAAATTTCACTTTTCATCTTTTTCACTTGCTTTTTTTCAAAAAGAGTTTCAAAATATTTGACGTGTGTTCCATTTGTTACACTTTTTGTTGCAAATACAAATTTTTTTCATCAATAACTGAAAAGTATTCCTAAGAATCCGTTGTATTTTTTTCGTAGGCTGTAACTGGATAAACTATGTTGTTTTTCAAGATATTCTCTTGTAGAATATTTATTTTCTCCGTAATTAAAGAATTTGTTATAGCTTCTTATTTTCACTTTTTCCAGTTTCTGCATCCACAAAAAGTCCACGTGCCTTAATTGTTGAATCATTCCATAACTTTTTTTCCGAAATACATTTCTACCAAAAATTTAATGAATACAAGTTTGGTTTTGTTTTTTTAACGCTAATCAGTTTACTTACAATCAATTTATTCACATCTTCATCCGCTGTCAAATTTATCTGCTTGTTTTTCTTTTGCCTTTTTCCAGTTCGTGCTGTAGATAATCTTTATCATAAACAGTGTTTATAACTGATTTCTGCAAAAATTTTATCAGGCATTACGTCCAAATATTTCAATTCTCCACCATACTCAACTTCTCCTTCCAGACAAATTGAATGTTCAGTTGAATTTACGCCTCTATGCCCATGAACCTGCACAAAATTCTGACATTTCCCTTTCAAATAATTCTCTTCATAAAGTTCTCCAATTTCTGTTTCAAAGCTTCCAACGCCGTTTATCATTTCGTTAGTCGATACAAGTGCTAAATTAGGGTACAAAAAGACAGTCCTGCGTGCGTGCAAAGAATTTTATGATTGTGAAATTTAAAAGGCATAACATTGTCTTAACTTTTTATAAAATTTTTCTAATTTCCCTTTTAAAAACTATCAATATTTTTTTCATTTTCCAAAATTGCTGGTAAAGTTACATTTAAAAATTCTTTTTGAGTTAATTTTTAAGATCATTGGCAAAAATTTTTCCAAGTGAATTTCATGATTTCCTTCAATCATTATAACATTTTTCCTTTTTATATAAATTCAGTATTAACAAAAAGTGTCTGTTTATGCTCAATTCCTCTATCCAAAAAAATCTCCTAAAAAAATACATACAAGGTATTTTTTTATCAAAATCCTTCACAATTTCAGAAATCGCTGTAAAAGCACGAATGAATATCCCCAATTATTCGAACTTTATCATATTTTTCCTGTTACATCAGCAACATAAAAAGTTTATAATTTCATTTATGTCAAAAAAATTCTTTTAAAACTTCCTGAAAGTTTTTTTCATTCTGAATATTCCTAAACATTCTGCTTATAACATTCTCATCAACCTGCTTATAGCTTTCTCTTTTTATTATTTTTTTAATACACTCTTCAAGTTGCGTATCAAGCTGGTAATAATAAATTGTATATTTATACTTGTCTGCAAGAGCCTTGTAGGAGTTCATTGCCCTTTTTGTAGCATGTGTCGCATCAACAACTGTAAATTCTCCCTTTTTCATTCTTTCTTCCAAACAGTTAAAAAGCATTTCCCAAGCCAGCCTGTCATTTTTTTCTGCGAAATTTCAAAAATCTCCAAATTTTTGTCAATTTAGGATTAGAAATTAAAAGCCTAAACTTATCAGCTTCAAGAGTGTATGGCTCCAAATTATTTTTTTCTTAATAAAGGTACTTTTTTCCACTTCCGACTGTTCCACGTAGCAGTAATAATGTTCTCATTTTTTCTCCTTTTTATTTTTCTTCTTCAGGATAAGTCATTCCCCATTCTTTTCGTAAATTTGTCATAATATCCATTACATCTCTTGTGTATTCTAATTTCATTTGATTAATTCCAGATTTTACAGATTTTTCCATATTTTGCATTTCATACTGAAGTGCATTTGCTGTTATCCCTTCTTCGATTTCTTCTATTTCTCCTGTTTCTGTATAAACAATTTTAGCTTTGTCAGCTCTCGGGTATTCAAGAACTTCAATGTATGCTTTTTCACAAGCAATTACAACTCTTTTTGGCTGTTTTGAATGAAGTGTCAGAGCAATTGTTGACATTTGCTGTTCCTTATTCATCATAATTATTCCCACTTGCTCATCTACGCCAGTTGGAGCATATTTTTACTTGAGATAGGACATTATCAGGTTTTGAAGTCATAAATAATCTTGTGATTGAAATTGCATAAACACCTATATCAAGTAATGCTCCTCCAGCTAAATTTCTGTTAAAGAATCTGTTATTCATGTCATATTCCTTATAACTTCCAAAATTTACCTGAATCATTTTTACATCGCCTAACTTACCTGAATTTACTATATCTGATAATTTTTGTGTAAAGCGGCATATTAAAGATTGTCATTGCTTCACCAAGAATAAGATTTTTTTCTTTTTGCAATTTTTTTACTGCTTTTTTTCCAGCTCTTCACTATTTAAAGTAATTGATTTTTTCACAAAGCACATGTTTCCCATTTTTTTAACGCTTCGAGCATAAATTTTTATATGTGTATTATGTGGAGTTGTAATATAAATTATATCACTTTCCTTATCAGCAAACATATCGTCTATTTTTTTCATAAACTTTTTTTCTGCGTCATATTTTTTTCAGCAAATTCTACAGCTTTATCGTAAGTTCTATTGGCCACGGCATATAATTTTTTTCCCCATTTTTTTGAAGTGCCTGTGCCATTTCATTTGCAATTACTCCTGTCCCTAGAACTGCCCATTTTAATTCTTTTTCCATAACTTCATTCTCCTTTCACATAATGATTACAATTTATTTAAAAGCATATTTTCTAATTGCTTTTGCTACTCCATCGTTTTTCATTGGTGTCAGTTGTATATTTAGCGGCGTTTCTTGCTAATTCGGAAGCATTTCCCATTGCAACGCCATAATTTGCATATTCAAGCATTTCAACATCGTTATTTCCATCACCTATTGCCATTACTTCTTCCTGCTTTATTCCTAATTTTTTTCTACTAAATCCTTTAATCCAGTTCCTTTATTATAGCCTTTTGGCAATACTTCATAAACATAAGACTGACTTAATACGCCTTCGTATCTCTCTTTTATCGTATCTTCATATTCTGTCTGAAATTTTTTTCATTTCTTCTGGATCTCCTAAAAACATAACTTTGACTATTTTTATATTTCCCACTTTTTCGCTTCTTCCAAAGTTATATCTGTAATGTCCGAAAATACAAACTGAGCATCCATAATAAGCTCTTTAGTTGGTTTTCTACCAATATTAAAAATAATGCATTTCATCAACTAGTGTAAAAGTTTATGTCATATTTTTTTCAGAAAATTTATATAAATGTTCCATATCGTCAGGTGTAATCTCTGCACATTCTATCAGTTCCCAGTCTTTTTGTTTTTATGAACTGAACATCCATTATTTAAAAATAACATATCCCTCCTGATCCAGTTCTTGCAACCCAAGTTCTTTATAAAACGGTAAAATCCCATATAAAGGTCTGCCTGTACACAGTACAATCTTTATACCAGCTTCTATTGCTTCGTGAATTGCTTCCTTTTGTGCTTTTTTTCAATGTGCTTTTTCTCATTTAACAAAGTTCCATCCATATCAATTGCAATTAATTTTATCATACTTTTTTTCTTCCTTTCTTCATTCTGATTAAAATTACAATATTAGTATACTTTATTTTCCCCATTTTTCAGGATTTTTACTCCATTCCAAAGCAATTCCCGCTTCATTTTGTGTCAAATAATCAGTTTGTGCTAATAATCTTATTAAAACATCAAAATTTGAAAGCGAACTGAACTTGCAGTTATATTTCGCATAATTTTCTTTTGCGCTGTCAAATCCGTAAGAAAAAAATTGATTTTTACTTCCAGTTCCTTACTTCTTCCTTTTTGCAGTACATCAACTGCTATAAGGCTACTCTTTCCTGTTGTGATTAAATCCTCAATTACAACAACTTTTTTCCCTTTAACTTCTGCACCTTCAATTTGTTTTCCAGCACCATGATCTTTTGGTTTGTTTCTCACATATGCAAGCGGTTTTTTCATTCTGTCGGCGATAAATGAGGCCCAAGGGATTCCTGCTGTAGCCACTCCCACAATTACATCCACATCTTTATCAATTCTTTCCACAAATGCTTCTACAATTGTGTCTCTTTCTTTAGAAAAAAACCTAAAACATAACGGTTATCACAGTAAATAGGGCTTTTTATTCCAGAAGCAAAATGTAAACGGCTCTCCTACGTTAATTTTTCACTGCCTTTACATCAAATAATGCCTTTGCTACTTTTTTTCTTCTAATGTTAAATTAGTCATAATTTTATTTCCTTTCATCTTTCAAATTTTTGATTTTTTTATTCTTTATAATTTAATTTTTCAAATTTAATTATAAAAATTCAATTTCTTTTCCCATTTTTCACATTTTCCTGAATTTTTCCCATTTTTCATAAACAATTTTTCCCATTTACAATTGTCATTGTATTTTTTTCCTTTTAATTTCCAATTTTCATAAGGAGTCCATCCACATTTTGACTCAATCGTGTCATCTATACCAACAATCCATTCTTTCTTAGTATCTACAACAATTATATCTGCAAAATATCCTTCCTGCAGTTTTTCCTCTTTTTAAAATTTTTCATTATCTTAGCAGGATTTTCACACATTAACTTCTGAATCATTTCAAGTGAAATTTTTTTCCTTTATTACAGGCATTTATCATAAGAGCAAGTGAAGTTTCAACTCCAGGCATTCCAAAAGTAACTTTTTCCAATTTTTTTCTTTGATTAAATGCGGTGCGTGATCAGTCCCAATTGTATCTACTTCTCCACGATTTATAGCTTCCCACAAAAATTCATTGTCAGATTTTTCTCTTAATTCAGGCTTCATTCTCAAAAGCATTTTGTTTCGCTCTGTACTTTCTCGAATTTCAGTATTTAAAAAAACAAATGATGCGGCGTAACTTCTGCATAAACTGGATGTTTTTTTCTGTATTCAGATTTCCATCTTTTTTTAGCATTTATAACTTTTTTTCAATTCTTCTTCCGATGGGATATGGCATACATAAAGCCCTTTTCCATAATTTTTTTATTGAGTTCTATTGCTTTGTCAATCATTTCATGCTCTGCGTGAACTAGTACTAATTTAGAATTTTCAAAGACTTTCTTCAAAATTTCATCATCTTCAATAAGCATTTCTCCAGTCGTAACATTCATAAAAATTTTTACTGTATTCGCTTCACTATTTTTTTCAAAACTTTTTTTATTTCCTCAACATTATCATTCTTACTCCCGCCAAAATGCAGTCCAAAAATTTACAATGGACTTCTCACTTGCCAATTTTTTTCTTTTTCCTGCAAACTTTCCAATGTTGTGGTTGTCGGAATTGTATTTGGCATATCATAAAAAGTTGTAACTCCAGCTTTTGCACAAGCACGTGAACCTGTTTCAAAATCTTCCTTGTACGTAATTCCAGGCTCTCTCATATGTGTGTGAACATCAATAACTCCCGGCATTATCAATTTGTGATCAACATCAACAATTCTCACATTATCTTTATTTTTCAAATTCTTTTTACATCAATATTTTTCAGAAATTTTTTTCAATAATTTCTCCATTTATTAAATTTCAATTTTATTTCCAAAAACATCTGTTCCATTTTTTTAGAATAATAATTTCTTTTTTTCCATTTTTTTATTCTCCAATTTTACTATTTTTCACAATTTATAATTATTTTTTTCTTAAATTAAAACTTCAGAAATTTCTTCTAAAATCATTTTAGCACTTTCCACAGGATTTTCAGCCTTAGTTATTGGACGCCCAACTACAAGAAAATCCACTCCCTGTCTTATCGCATCTGCTGGTGTCATAATCCGTGTCTGGTCATCATCACTTTTCCCATCAGCATTTAATGTAAATTTAGGACGTACTCCTGGACAAACTGTCACAAAAATCCTTCCCTAATTTCTCTTTCACATCTTTTTGCCTCCTGTGGCGAACATACAATTCCATGCATTCCGCTGTTTCTAGCAAGTGTAGCAAGATTTAAAACAATTTCCTCCAATTTTAGTTTACTTTTAAACATTTCAAAAATATCATTTTCTCCCAGGTTTGTCAAAATCGTAACTCCAATTAAAAAGACTTTCTGATTTGCTTTCCTTAACTAATTCAGCAACTTCCTTCATAGTTTTACTTCCATTTGAGCAATGGATATTAAACATAAACACATTTTTTTAATAGCATTCGCACAAGCCATTTTCACAGTATTTGTAATATCGTGAAACTTCAAGTCTAAAAATACTTTCTTTCCATTTTTCATGCAAGTAATCAACTAATTTTCCATCTGTATTAAGATAGCTTTCCAGCCCAACTTTGTACATAGAAATATTATCTTCCAGTTCTTCCACTAGCCTTTTTTTGCATCTTCCATATTATTATAATCCAATGCAACAAATATTCGCTCTTTTTGCTCTTTTCATCAATTTTAGCCATTTTTTTAACTATCCTTTCTTTTTAACTTCTCTTATTTCAAACGCTCCTATAAAAAAATCAGAAACAGAAATTCTATTGCAACTATCGGGAATACTGTAAAAAGTGGATTCGATTTAAAAAAACAGCAATCAATACCATCATTACAAGGTGTAAAAAAAAGCTGTAATTCCCCATGCTTTATAGTGAAGTGTAATCTTTATATTTTTTTGATCAGCTGATTCCACATTTATAACTTTTTTTGGTGTTTTTTGTAAAAAAACTGTTATATACCTGCAATATCTGCTCACCATAATCAAGATCAACTTCATTTTTTTACATTTTTTTAATTCTTCCACTCTTTTCGTTATTTATTCTTAATTTTAATACACCATTTTTTTTATTATTTTTCAAGCATTTTTTTGATTCTATTAGAATTTTTAGGCATTTAATTTTTTTCTCCTCTTTAATTCAAAAAAATTTGAAATTAAGTTACTAAACAAATTTATTGAATTTGTATTTCATCTTCAAAAATTATTTTTTTCACAATAAAAACATTTATATTTTGTTTTTTCTTCCAAATTATTTTTCATTTAAATCTTCTTCTACGCGGATAAATTTTGTTTCAATATTTTTCGTGATTTGAAATACATTTTGGATTATCACATTTCATAAGTCCGATAACTTTATCCAATTTTATCTAATTTTTGATTTTTCTACAACTTCATAATTGTCAATAATATTTATTGTAACATTTGGAGCAAGCAGTGAAATATTATTCAACTCTTTTTCTTCAAGTATTTTTTTCTTCAATTTTTATAATCCCTTTTTCTTCCCAAGTGAGCTGCTTGGCATATTTGTTGCAACTGTTATTCTTTCACTGTATTCTTTTTAATTTTAAGATTTCCACGATTGCAAAAAAACTTTTTTCTGACGGGATATGGTCTATTACAATTCCATTTTTTTATTGCCCGTATCAATAATTCTCTTCCTTCAGACATAATCTTTTCCTTTCCAAATATAATTTTCTATTCTAAAAATAATAAATTTACAGAAAAAAATTCCTTATCCTTTTTTTAAAACAGTCATCATCATTGCCTGCCTCACAGGAATCCCATTTTTTTAGCTTGCTTGAAATATAAAGCATATTTTTGTATTGTCCAAATTTTTTTGTCAATTTCATCAACTCTTGGCAAAGGATGTAAAATTATCATATCGTCCTTACATTTTTTTTCAATATTTTTCACGATTTATAACGTAAATTCCCTTCACTTTCTCATAATCTTCAACATCTGGAAATCTCTCTTTCTGAATTCTAGTCATATAGAAAAACATCAATTTTATCAAGACAGCCTCTAAAATCCTCCAGAATTTCATATTTTTATATTATGTTTTTCTCAAATCTTCCAGTAAATAATCAGGCATTTGCAAGATTTGCGGTGCTACAAAAATAAATTGTCGGATTAAAATGTGTAAGCGCCTTTACCAGCGAATGAACTGTCCTTCCATACTTCAAGTCCCCAACAAATGCAATTTGTAAATTCTCAAGCGTACCTTTTTTTCCTCTAGAATTGTATACAAATCAAGCAATGTCTGGCTAGGATGCTGATTAGAGCCATCTCCCGCATTAATAACAGGTTTTTTTGACGTTTCTGAAGCAAGTCGCGCCGCGCCGTCAAATGGATGACGCACAACAATCACATCTGAATACGCTTCCACCATTTTTTTATCGTATCCGTAAAAGATTCCCCTTTTTACAGATGACTGACTCACAGGCGGTAATGACAGGACATTTGCCCCAAGTCGCATTGCGGCAGATTCAAATGACATTTTAGTACGTGTACTCGGCTCAAAAAAATAAAGTTGAAATAATTTTTCCATGCAGAAATTTCAATTTTTCTTCTTCCGAACAATTCTCAATTTTTTTCTTGCCAGCTCTAAAATATCAAGAATTTCATCTTTTTCCCATATCATTCATAGAAATAATATTTTTCCACCACTATCTCTCCCTTGAATTTTTAATATTTATAGTCAATCCATTTAAAAAAATAAGAGTAAAAATATACAAAAAAACAATGGATTGGTTGTAGATAACATCCTAACTTTCTACTCTCGTTTTTAAACTAGAATTACTATATTTTTTTCTTAAATTTATGATAACAAATTTTAATGGCATTTGCAAAACTTTTTATTTTTATTTCAGATGTTATATAAAAATTCTAAATGATTATTACATTTTATTAAAAATTAAAAATATATAGAATATTGCAATATTTTTTTGGTATAATTAAAAATAAATAATAAAATGGGGGAATATTATGAAAAAAATTTAAAAATGAAAAATTTTAGCATTACTTTTTTTGTTTGATTTTTTTGCATGTACAAAGGAAAATATTGAAACAGACTTTTTCTCAAATTGAAAAAAATGATAAAACAATAACTATTGCATCATTTAATGCTCTTCGACTTGGAGAAAAGCAGAAGGATTATAAGGCATTTTTCAAAAAAATTCTGGCAAATTTTGACTTGATTGGGCTGGAAGAAGTTATGAATGAAAAAAAGGGATAAAAAAAGGTTCAGGCATATTTACAAAAATTAACGAAAGAAAAAAATGGGATTATATAATTTCAGAAGACTCTGTTGGAAGTGAAAAATTACAGGGAGTATTATGCTTTTATTTATAGGCGTGATAAATTTTTTTAGAAGCGAAAGGACTTGGATTTTTATAAAGAAAAAGATGAAAATGAGTTTATGCGTGAACCTTATGGAGCTTATTTTTAAGGCGGGAAATTTTGACTTTGTCTATATAATCGCCCATTCAGTTTTTGGAGACAAGGAAAAGCAGAGATTGCTGGGAAGCGGCAAATTATGTGAATGTTTATGAATATTTTTTTCAAAAACTAACTGATGAAGATGATATAATTATCGCAGGGGATTTTTAATACAGCAGCAGACAATATGGCATTTAAAAAAATCTTTCTGATAAATACAACGTTTCCTATATTTTAGAGCCAAATGAGAATTTAACAACACTTTCAGACAATAAACTGGTAGCTCATACGACAACTTTTTTTATAAATTCAAAAAGACAAAAAGAATTTACTGGAAATTCTGGCGTTTATAACTTTATAAAAAAATAATAATTATGCTATAATAAAAAAATATGTATCAGACCATTTGCCAATTTTTTTCAGAATACTCGATTTTACAAGACTTAGATTAATTAGTTATTTTTTTAAGAAAAAAATTTTTATTGAAATATCCCTAATTTATCCCTTTTTTTAAAAAAATTAGGGATATTTTTTTGTTAAAAAAATTAACTTCATCAGCTATTTTCTTCTCATAATCTTCACTTGTGTGAGAGTAAACTTTTTAGGGTTGTATTAATATCTGAATGTCCTACTCGATCTTGAATAGCTTTTTTAAAGAATAACCCATTTCTACTAATTTTTGAAATATGCGTATGCCTAAAAAGCGTGGATTGAAGATGGAATATCAGTTACTTTTTTTATAGTTTTTTTCTAAAATACATCACAAAAAGAACTTTGGAGTAATTCTCCTTTTTCATTTGAAAAAAACGAATCCATTGTCAACAAAAAAACGGAACTTCTTTTTTTGTTTTTATATTCAATCTTTGCTTCTTTTTAATATGTCCATTGTTTCTTTATTTAGATAGACTATTCTATTACTAGTCTCATTCTTTTGTAGAATTTTTGAATTTTCATAATTCCACGAAGATTGGAATAAATACTTTTGTTAATTTTTAATTGAATTATTTGTAAAATCAACACTATCCCAAGTTAGTGCTAATATTTCACTTTTTTTCTAGCGCCACTATTTAGTAACAGAACGAAAAATAATAATATTTCCGATTTTTTTCATTTTTAATAAAAAAATATCCTTTATTTTTTTAGTTCATCACTAGTATAAGAACGTTTTTTTCTCTTGCTTTTTCTGCCTCCTACTTTTTATATCCGAAATTGGATTTTTCTTCTAAAATTTTTCATTATTTTTTTATTGCAAATTGAAACATTTGATTTAAAATACTTTTTAAATTTATGAGATATAATTTTGAATATCTACTGGATAAATCATCAAACTTTTTTTGTAATTGATAAGTTGTAACTCTGTCTATCCTAATGTTTTCAAAATTTTTCTTTTTATAATTTGTTTTTTTATTGTAGAATTTCTTAAAGTGTTTTTTTATTCCAATTTTTTATATGATTCAAAAAAACAAATCAAACATATCAAAAAGCAACATTTTGTTATTAATTTTTAATAAATTTATTTTTCATATTCCATTTCAAATCGCATTTTTGTTTTTTTATACATTCTTTTTCGGTTTTTTTCCGCCATATCTCTCTACTTGCCTCCTTTTTTTCCAGTTTCATCAGTAACAGTAACTCTAAAATAATATTTTTCCATTTCTAAATCTTATCCCTTTTTTTCGTTCATAATATTCACCTCGATTATTCTCCAGAAATTTTTATTTCTAAAATCAATTACAGAGCTTCCTAAAATAGTGTAAGATTTTTCCAATTTTTGAAACCTTTTAATTTTTCCTTGTTTTTATTAAATCTATAACTTTTTGGATTTGAAATTCTTAAATATTCGGCAACTTCTCTTGTTATATAATTTTCATGTGCTTCGATTAACATTTTTCCTCCGTTTCCGTTATATCGAATTATTTTTGATATAACATATTATATTATTTTTCTTTTTTTATTTATGGTTACTTCGTTTGTAAAAGTGCTTTTCTTCTTCACTTAGTTTTTATTAATTCTTCTTGAGTATCTATCCCTAAAATTTCACAAATTTTTTTATAAACATCTAAATTATTTGTTTCTACTTTTTATTATATATTTCATTTGTTTTTCCTCCAGTAAGTTTTTTTGTTTTTCATAAACGTTTCCGATGATTTCAAAATCATCGTCAGTAAATCCATGATGAAAAAAATATAAACATAATCTTCTTTATCAATTAAATTAGCAATAAAAAGCACCTTTTTTTAAATCCAACAACTGTTTTTATACCAAGTTGATGTTTCATCTAGTTTAATTAATACAATATCTCCCTCATAAATTTCTTTACCATTTTTATCTTTAAGTCCTGTATACTGCATTAAGTCTTGCATTCTGAAAAAGGCGAAATGTTCCATTCTCCTTAACTGATATTTCTTTATTTTTCCAAGTGCAGCGATGAAACTTTCATCATTTTTTTCGTTTTTCTTTATCCCAAGCTCTAAATTTTTATTTCTCTCATCTTAATCCTCCTGTTTTTGTTTAAAAGTACCCTCAATTAATCCTCGCTTTTATCTTATAAGTAAACTTTGCGAAGTTTCTAAATGCACTCCAGCAACTTCTTCTCCGTTCTTAATTGCTTTTTTTGATTTTTTTCTTTTTTTCTATTTTATCGCTCTGAATCATGGTTACAAATTTTGCTGGTATTAAACTTTTTGTCATCAATCACTAAAGATGGTTTGTTATTTTTTTAATTGTAAAAGCTCCAGTTGGCGTTTCGATTTTTTTGGCTTTTTAGAATCTTCATAGTTTCAAATATTTTTTTCTTTCAGTTTTTTCTTTTTATCTTCTCTTTTTGCTTTCATATTATAAAAAAATCAGCTATTTCCTTACATTTCTTTTTCATTAGATTCCAGTTCTCTTATTTTTTTAGTTCCAGAATTTCGGATTTTTCTTCTAAAAGAAATCTGATATCTTCTTCAGCGTCTTTTTATATCTTGTTCGTCCAGCTCGCTTTCATCACTGTGTATGTATTTATCCAAAGCTGCTATATTGTGCAAATCATATATCAAGTTATTTACATTATTATTACTCATATTTTCTCCTATCTTATTTTCAGTTTTACATTTTCCTGCAGCCCCCTAATCAAAAGGGAAAGGCTCATCATCGTCATAGTCATTTCTGTCGCTATTTTTGACCGATTCCAGAATTTTTTTACTGTCAATAAATTCAAAAGTATTAGCCAAGACTCTTGTAAATTTCCTCTTTTTCTCCATTCTGCTCATAACTGCTTACGCTCAAACGTCCCTGTATAAGAATTCTGTTACCTTTCCTAAAAATATTCAGCTATATTTTTCAGCCGTCTTTTCCCAAGCCACACAGTCAATAAATTCTGCTTCATCTCTTGTTTTCTGCACAGCTAGTGTAAAAGTTGTGTATGCTTTTCCTCCTGAAGTATATTTTTAGTTCAGGGTCTCTTGCCATTCTCCCCATAAGTATTGCTATGTTCATAGTTTATGCTCCTTCCTTGAGTTCTCTGTTTATGTTTTTTTATATAATTTTTCAATTCTTTTAATCCTAGATTATCTAAATCAAGCAGATCTAAGTTGTTTAATACTTCGGTTTGTTTGTTCTCATCAACTTTTGAGATATTGTCCACTATCCATTTTATACATTTTTTTCTTTTTTTCGCTTGTTCTTCTTCAGATGTCATTTTTGATCTTTCGGTTTTTCTTGGAGTTTTATTCTCTTGTGCTTCTTCACCAATTTTATCAATATCTTCATTTGTATAAAGATAAAGTCCTATTCCTGACATCATAGCAAATAATTTTGCCATTCCTCGCATTTGAGCGTCATTTATATCAGATCCTGTTGGATTTGAAATAGGCTGGTTTCTTCCGTCTAAAAAGGATAACGTAGTTGTTCGGTTTTTCCCTTCAAACTTCATTTCAATTATCACGGTGTTATCGTGAATGCAACTGCCGTTTTCATTTAATAATAGTTTCCAGCTAAAAATTTTTCATCTATTGATTTTTCCAATTCTGTGAGCATAAGCCCAACTCAAATATCTTAATCTTTGGACTTTTTCCACTCTTGTATTTTTATTTCTTTTTGTTTTTTTACTGCCTCGTCGATGTTATATTTATATCTCTCGTCAAATGTTTTTAAGATTTTTTTATTTCTTCAATATTCATTTACCAATCCTCCGTTTTCATAATATTCGTACATCTCATTCATTTGCTTTTCATCATACTTGTCATTATCCTCTTTTAATTCTTTATTTAATAATTGCAAGTTTTTCAGCAATACTTTTTTAAATAATTTGTTTCTTTTCTCTGATTTTTCCAAATATTTACTAAACATAACGTTTTCCTTTCTGTATTTAAATATTTTTCTTGTCAGTTCTACCGCTTCATTTTCTGATATTTTTAAGTCTTTTTGAAATTATATAAATCTCGTAAGGGAGCAGGAACTGTTTTTTTCTAAAGCCCATTTACTTAGCCCCAAATCCTTAAGCACTTCTCTTAATTTTTTTAAACATAATTTCATCTCCATTAGGCATTTTTTTGTACTTTTTTTCTTAATTTCAATGCCTGTTTTTTTGCTGTAGCCAATCCATTTTACATCAAATCCTGCTTCTTCGAATTTCAGAAGTTTCAACATATCTTCCACATAATTAATTTTTTTCCACCTTCTGTTAAAACTTCCAAAAATCTTGTTGAACTTATTTTTTTGTTTTTAGTTATCAGAGTCTTAACATATCTATTTGTTAAATCTGAAAAATTTTATTTTTTTCTGCATTTTTCTTCAAAAAAATACTAAATATTCCGTATAAATCTAAAAATATTCAATGTTTCTTTTTTTCAGTTTCTGGATAGGCTCGATTGATGAAATTTCTATATTTTTATTCCTAATTCTGCTGATTTTTAAGAAATGTTTTTTTCTCAAATCTTTTTATTTCGTCATCATCAAATATTTTGATAAATACCCGTTCTTTATCTGAGCCTAAAATATCATCTAAAAATTCTATTTAAACATCTGCAAGTTCTAAGAATAATTTCTTCTAGACGAAAAATCAAACCATAAAGTATTTTTTTCAGTCATTTTTTTCTACTTTTTCCTTTATTTTTTTCATTTCATCAAAATCAATGTTCAAATGAAAATATGCTTTATAAAATCCACATAATCTAGCAAGTGAATAGATTGCTATCAGCTGTACTTCTTTTTTTCTGGATCTTCTAAAATAGTTTTAGCAAGTTTTGTCTTTTTCCTTTTTTTGAACTTTTTTTGATTTTTTTCTTAAACTACTCATATTTTTCTCCCTTTCATCTCTTTAATCACTTTAGGACACCACCACAGCAGCATAGCCATTAAGAATGGAAATGCTATGTTTCCTCCTGCTATCCAATGCCCTTTAACTCTAATCACTTCTATCTGCATTAGAGCAGTTGTTGTTATTAGAATTATCCACTTTATCAAGTTTTTCACTGTCAGCATTTTCTTCCTCCGTTTCCTTAATTTCCTCTTGTTCCATCTCTTTTTCTAACTGTTCCCTTATTGTCATATTTTGCCTCCTAAATATATTTTTCTAATTTCTTCAATGATGTTATTGTAATATCTGAAACTTTCCACTTGTTTATTGCTATGTCTTGATTTATCCAAAGCCCAATAACCATATTCATCCGTTTTTAAATTTTGTTTTTTAGCTATGCTTCCAACTTTCGTTGATGTAATTCCTAGCTTTTTACCAATTTCTGTTGCTGTGTAGCTTTTTTTCTCAATAGCTGGAAGTTCTAAAATTGGTTCATCATAAAGAGCATCTGCACTATAAATTTGTAAAGTTTCTCGGTATTTTTTTCGTTCGTAAACGATTGAGACAATTCTTTTTAAAATTCTGCTTTTTTTCTAATCTGATTTTTGTCTTTTTTTCGATGTCAAGCAAATCATTTTTTTAAATGTATTTTTCTTTAGTTTCAACAGTTTCTTTTTTTAGTAACTTTCTCAATCAATCTGTATCTCACATCGGCACTGTATCTTGCTCCCAGCTGTAAAAATCCCTTGAACATTCGCGATGTACATCGGTAATTTCCTGCCTGTTGTATCTTTTGTACTCACTCAACTCAAAAAAATGAGTTCAGCTCTTTCAGTTCCTAATTTACTGATTTCGTCTTTAATATCTCTCAAGATATTGTAATGTTCCTTTCCTGTTATCTCTGCAATCTCCAGAGATGTCATCGTTCCTTTTGCCCGTAAAATTTGTAAATCGTTCATTTGTTATTAATCCTCCTGTTTTTTTAAGTTTTGTATTAACTTAATTGTGCAATCTATGTAATAAAAATAATAAAAAAAGGGGTTTGGGATTGAAAGCCCGCTATAGTTGTAGATGGCACGATTAAATCAACACAAATGGCTGATTTAAATTGATTAGATTGTTAATGTCCTAAAAGTTTGCATTTTTCCATTTCAGCTATGCCCAAAGCCCATTTTTAATGCTTCTATTTTAGCTTCTAGAAAACGGCTGGAAAAAAACCTGTCTTTGATTTTTATTTGACTGTTTTTCCTGATTAAGTCTTTCTATTTTTTTCTTCAATTTCTTCTTTAGTTTTCATAACTCCCTGTTCAGATTTTTGTAGCTTTTTTTCTTTTTCTCCGAGTACTACCATTTCTAAAACTCTAGCGTACTCTTTGAGTTCGTCAAAACTCATATCTTCTAATTGTCTCTCTTGTATTTCCATCTTGTTTCCTCCTGAATTTTATTAATATCTTATCCAAACCCACTGCAATATTTACAATGAGCTTGGTAAAACATCAATTTATTTCCAGTTCGGATTAAAGATTAGTGGCTTTTGGTTGTTTTTTGTTAAATAGTCTTTTTGATTCTGTTTTTTTCAATTTCTTAGCTTCTCTTTCCTTTTTCACTTTCTCGTTGTTGCTGTTTACTAATGTTACTGCTTCAAATTTCATTTTATATTCCTCCTAATTTTTCTATTTTTATTTAATAATTCTTCTACATCAAATGTCATTCCAGCCAAATCATCGACTTCCTTTGTGATTGCTGCTAAATCCTGTGTGAGCTTACACAGTTTCTTATATGTTCTTTTTTTCTTACTTTGCTTGCGTTATCGGCAATGCTCTTGATTTCTGCCCAGTAGTGAGCCTTGCTTAAAGGTATCATTGCAATGCTTGTCTGAACTTCTGGCAATGTTCTTTTCCCTAGAAATTCATCAGCCAGTACATCTTTTTGCTTTCAGTTGATATTCAATCAGTTGCTTTTTTTCAGTTCTTCTGAAAATCTGCTTGGATTTATTTTTTTGCCAGCCATATTGGTAAATAGTCTAGTTCCAACATCAATCCTTTTTTTGTGTAATTCCGTTTATTTCTAGGTGCTTGAAATAACAAGCACTGTCTAAAAGTTCATCATTCTGTACTTTTTTTGTATTTGGTAATCTGCTTGACTTTTATTCATACCTAAGTTTTTTTACATACACTTTTTTTATTGAAACATAAATTTTTTTCCTTCTTCCCTTATTGCCATAATTCTTTCTCCATTAAATCTTACTTCTTTTACTTGTAATTCCATTCTAATTCCTCCTATATTTTTTTATATTTTTGTTTGGCTTTTTAAACAATACATATTGTATCACTTCTAATATAATATATATCATATAAAAATCTAAAATGTCAACATAAAAAAATATGAAATCTAATATATTTTATTTGAAATATAACTTAAAATAGAGTATAATACTAATAAAATAAAGTATTAGGAGGTTTTTTTAAAAATGATAAAAATACATCTTTCAAAAAAATTATGGGTGCTAAAAGAATAAATATTCAAGCATTGTCTGAATCAACAAAACTTAGCAGAAGTACTATATCTAATATTTACAATGAAAAAAAGTAAATAGAATAGATTTAGATACTATCTCAACTTTGTGTAAGGCTTTAGAATGTAAAATTGATGATTTACTTGAATATATACCTGATTAACCCCTTAACAATACCGCCTAAAATGAAATATATTAGTCGCCAAACAAAAATATAGAGGCATAAGCGGTATAGTTAAAAAGTTAATCTGCAAATGGAGGTTACAAAATGATTAAAAAAACAATATTCCAGTTCAAATGGCTGAAAAAAAGAATGAATATTCAAAAAGTTTCAGATTTAACTGGCATAAGTAGAACTACATTATCTAAAAATAGTAAATGATAAATTCACTAGAATAGATTTAGATACTATTAATCAATTATGCAAAGTTCTTGAGTGTACTACCCAAGATTTACTAGAATACATCCCTGATTAAGTTACTGAAGCCGTCCCATTTTTTTATTCGTTACCACACAAATAGGAGTTGAACAGCTTGAATAACTTAACCTGAAAGGAGGTATTATGAATATTTCAAAAATTACCAAAGGAGATTTATATGTCGAACCTAAAAACAATTGTTAGACATTTTTGGAACCCATAATGGAAAATGTAATTATTGCTGAAACTGGTATTTTCTTTTTTTACACGGAAAAACTTTTTGGCAATGTATACGTTTCCAATAACTCTAAATATTTACTTCACGGAACTCATAACGGTGAAATAGATAATAACGGCGAAATTATTATTTATGGTGTTTTTAAATTCTAAAAAAAGAAAGTTACTGGAAACGTAGATTTTTACTCCTGAAGCAATAATTAATATTATTGACTAATTGTTTTGGCTGATTGTTGCAATATTAAAAATGATTTGCTCATTTCGATATTTTTTTCAGTCAGCTCTTTTTATTTTTTTCTTTCAATTCCTCGATAGTTTTAATCTCAATGTTTATCACATTTATTTTCTCTTGCATTTATATCACCGCCTTTCTATGCTATTTTTTTAGTTGTTATAGTTACATCCACAATTTCATCTTCCCACTCTGCTTTCCTGATGTCCGTTATCGTATGTTATTACTCCAACTTGATAACTTTTTTTCAACTTGTTCATCGTATTCAAAGTTTTCAAAGTATTTTTTGAATCTCTGCCACTTCCTCGTTTGTGTATCCATCTGACAACCATTCTTTTAACCAATTGTCTAGCCATTCTTGAGTATATTCGATTTCATAATTTTCATTTACCTTTAGTTCTTCATCATCAAGCAAATCAAATATTATACCTCTTACCTCTTTTTTTCTAAGTTTGTCATTTTTATCAACTCCTATTTATTAATCTTCCTTGCAATAATGCAAGATGATTTTTGAAAAAAATATAGATGTTTATTAGTGTTCTTTCATCTACAAAACTATTATACCACATAACTTGCAATAGTGCAAGATATTTTTTTAAAAAAGTTGCAACTATGCAATTTTTTTAAGGTATAATATATTATAAAATGCAGATTAGGAGTAACAAATATGGAAGACAAGGAAAAATTGAGAAAAATAATAAAAAGATACAAGGCTACAAAAAAATATAGCTAGAGATAAAATATCCGAATTATTGAAACTAAAGGGAATAAAATATGCAGAATCTTCATTATCACGTTATGAAAATGGTATAACAGAAAGCATAAAAAGCAGAAGTATTAAAAGGAATTTCTGAAATATTGGGGTTAAATGTAGTTGAGATGTATAAATTGGCTGGATTATTAAGTGAAAAAGAAGACGATGTCAGAATTTTTAGGATTAACTAGAAGGGAAAAAGCTCAAAGACAAAAAAATTTTTTTAGAAGACAATGCCGTCTTTTTTTCTTTAATGACGAAAACGTTTCAGAAGAAGATAAAGACAAGTTAATGCTAGCTTTAAATAACGCATATTTTTAGATCAAAAAGAAATAAAAAAAGGGATAAGAAAAAAACAAAAAAATAGCCATTATTGGAGGAATGTGAGAAAGAATTTTGCATTAAGAGTGAAAAATTTGATAGAAAAAAATATAGAACAAAGAATCCTTTTGAAATTTGCGAAAGAGCAGGGATTGAAATATTGTATCAGGATTTGGGAGAAATTAAAAGGATTTCACGTAAGGAACGTTGGAGTTAGTTTAATAATAATTAATAGCAAACTTTCTGAATTAATGATGATTATAGTGCTGTTACACGAATTGGGACACGCTGTATTGAAGCATCCGACTAAAAGATATTTCTTTTTATGAAAGATAATTTTTTTGGTTATTCTAATCAATTAGAAAATGAGGCTAATTTATTTTTTTGGCAGAATTTTTTTATTTAATTACATTCGGTTAGAAGATTATTGTATCGGAAAAAGAAGAAGAAAGAGCATTGATGAGATTGGCGGAGTTGAAAAAGTAGGTTTGAGAAATGAAAAAAAGGGATAGGAGAAATTAATGAAATTAGAAAAAGAAAGTAAATTTATTGAATACAAAGCAGGAAAGGGTAAAATTCCGAAAAGATTTATGGGAAACATATAGTGCTTTTGCAAATACGAGTGGAGGGAAAATAATATTAGGAGTATCTGAGATAAAAATCTAAGAAATATGAAATTACTGGTGTAGAAAAAAAGCGGAATTGAGAGTTGAAGAATTTTGGAAAATGGTCACAAATCCAGAAAAAGTTAGCACAAATATTCTCAAAGAAAGTGATATTGAAATAAAAACTATAAAAAGGAAAAGATGTAATAATAATTAACGTTCCTGAAGCACCTTATACAAAAAAAGCCAATATATATAAACGGACATAAAGAATTATGCTATAAAAGAATAGGGGAAGCGGACAAAAAAAGCAACAAATGAAGAATTTAAGTATATGATTATAAACGCGTCGGACGATATTGATAATGAATTGTTAGAAAATTTCGATATTGAGGATCTGAATAAGAAAGATGTAATAGCTTATAGAGATTTGTTAATCGAAAATACTGGAGACGAAAGATACATTGATATGCCTTTTTGAGGATTTTTTTAAAAAGATATTGGTATTTTTAAAAAGAGATAGAAAAAAATTTAAATAAAAAAATCTTATTTATTAACAGCAGGAGGACTGCTCTTTTTTTGGAAAAATATAATTCTATAATAGATTATTTTTCCGAATTTTCAAATAGATTATTTTAAGAAAAAAATTCAGTATTTGATGTTGATTGGTTAGATAGAATATCAACAGGAGATAAGGATTTTTCCTGATATGAATGTGTTTTCTTTTTATATGAAAAACAATGGAAAAAAATTAGCACAATCTATTGAAAAATCGATTTAATTTAAAATGAAAATATGTCAAGAGATGCATTTTTAAATGATATGAGCGTAATGTTAAGAGAAGCGCTAACTAATACATTAGTTCATGCTTATTATAAAGATGATAAACCGATAAAAAAATTATTAATTATAATGATTTTTTTGGGAATTTTATAATCCAGGGAATATGAGGATTACAAAAAGAAGAATTTATACATGGCGGAACCTCAAAAAGTTAGAAATAGTGTGATTTCAATTTTATTTAGAAAACTTGGTTTTTGTCGAAAGAGCTGGATCGGGTGGACCTAGAATATTCAGGACAGTTGATAAATACGAGTTACGTTCCCCGGAGATTAATAATTCTGATATTGATACAGATATTAAGATTTGGAAATTTGAACCTATGGCTTATTATCAAAAATAGAGACGATACAGAAAGAAAGGTTTTTGGAAATAATTTTGCAAAAATAATTATATAACTAAAACTATTGCAAGTGAAAAACAATATATCAGAGTATAAATTCAGAAAAAGTATAAAAATTAATAGATGAAAAAAATTATTACGAAGAAAGGTAAAGGAAGAAGTGTAATATACGAATTAAAAAAATTACTGAAGAAGCGTTTATTCAAAAAAACTAAACAACTTTTTGGTTAATATAAACGAAGAAATAAAAAAATTATAATTAATCGCGAGATTTTTTTATGCTAATCGCGAGAATTAATTAAAAAAAGTTAAAAAAATTTATACATAGTAAAAAAAGGTTAAAAATCTGATTTTTTTATTGCTTAAAAGCAGAAATATATAAAAAAATAATCGCGAGATTTTTTTATGCTAATCACGAGATATTGAATCACGCAAAAAAATAAAATTAGGTTAAAAAAACAACAATCAAAAAAATTATTTAAAATTTATAGGGTTAATTTTGGTTTAAAAAAACATAAAAAAACGGAGGAAACCAAAATGAAAAAAATTTTTTTGTAATTTTTAACATTAGTATTTGTTAGTGTCAATACATTTTCAGAAACATTGTATTTCAAAAACTGCAAAGAAGCACGTGCGAAAGGGTATAAAAAAATATTAAGAAAGGCGAGCCTGGATATGCTAAACATTTAGACAGAGATAAAGACGGTATAGCCTGTGAAAGCAAATAGAATTTCAAGAGAATTGTTTCATAATTGAGATAATTCTTTTTCTTTTATTTTTTTCTTTGAAATATGATATAATTTAGTAAAAAGTTAAAAACAGAAAGTGAGGAAATTATGGAACAGCAGAAAAAAACGTTGGTATCAAAAATGGTGGGGATGGTTTATATTATTCTTTTTTGGATGATCGCAGTCCCAATTGCTATTTTTTTCAAAGTAAACTTAGTCCAAAGGCTAAAAAAATAGGTTATGGAATATATGTGGTATTTTTTTAATTTTAGGATTAGTTGGAGTGTTCGGCGAGGGAAATTCGAATCCACCAATAAAAAAAGTGAAAAATAAGGCAACAGTAAATAAAAAAATGAAGTCAAAAACAAAAAAAGAAGACGGCAGTTGTAGACGAAACAAAACAAAAACAAAACATTGAAAAACAATGTGAAAGCTGAAAAGAAAAGAGTTAAAGATGAATTTCAAAAAAATATGAGTCAAGACATTTAAAAATTATGGAACGATATGACTAATGCAATGCAAAAAAAGCGATGTGTATTCAGCTTATGGATATGCTGATGAGATTAAAAAAATACAATAGTCGATATAAATATAGAAATGAATAATTTAAAATGTAATAAAACAGGAGATGCTGAATTTGATAAGCAATGTAAAGAAACAATAGAATTAGGAAAAAGATGCATATTTAATGAAACAAGAAGCAGTAAACGATTTATTGAAATGGTTTGATGATTTGCAATCTCCCTAAAAAAAGGCTACCGAAGCAAAAAAATCTTTAGAAGAAGGCGGAAAGTACTGGCAAAAATTTTTATTTTAAAACTTGCTGCTTTAACAATAACAGACGAAGAGTTAAAAAAATTCTGAAACTAAAAAAATAAATAGAAGCTGTAAAAGGCTTCTTTTTATTTAAAAAAATATTCTTGCAATAATGCAAGAAATGTGTTATCATAAAACAGAGGTGGTGAAAAAAATGGAAATCGATAAATATACACAAATCAGAATGAAAATGATAGAGAAAAAGATTTTTTTGGAAAGATATACGAAAGAAAAATTGGATATTCTGACTGGGGATTAAGGTTAGCTATAAAAAAATAATAATACAGAAATAATTGAAAAAGGTTGAAAAATAATAAGAGACTTTTTAATTTTTTTATGTAAATTTTATTGCATTAACGCAAGAAATTATGGAAAAAAACAAAAAGTAAGATTCCAAAAAGAAAAGTAAGGAGGTGTGAGATGAGAATAATTAAAAAAATTGGGGCAAAATATTAAAAAACCAAACAATGCCCCAAATTTTTAAAAAAATTATAGAACATACGGAACTAACTCCAAACCACAAGGAGATCCTCCTAAAAATCCACGAAAAATAATTATCTTCTTGGATTAGGTGGTGGTGTCCCAGTTGGTTTTTGGATTATTACCTTTGGTAAAACTTTCTCCTTGCGGAGTAGGTTTTTGGCTGTGTAGGTTTAGGTTTATTCATCGCTATTACCTCCTTCGTGAAATTCAATTACTACATCTTTGTAAGGTATTTTTTTAGGTACAAAGAATAAGCGGTATATTCAGGTAAATTTTCAGGGTAGACTATAACATTTTTTTCATTAACAGTTCTAAATGGTCTTTATCATCAATAGACCATTCAAGGATATAACCAATATAAGATGTATTATCATTTAAAGTTCTTAAATTAATCCATTTTGATGTAAATTCGTTTCCATATTTAAAAACCAAAAAAATGGTTGCAAAATACAGAAGGGTTAGAAGAACGATTTGTAAATTTTAGTTTATATAACAAATTATAAATTGTATCATGTTCTTTTGTATAAGAATACAACAAAGCAATAACAATAGAGAATAACGAACTTAAGAAAATTTCTGTAAAATTTGGAGAAAATTTACCGCTTGAAATAGAGCTGAATAAATAAAATTTCAACTTTAAAAATTTTTTTAATATATAAACTAAAAAAATAAGAAACATTACCAATTATAAAAAGAATCAATTACAAAAAGTAAAATTATTATGTTTTTTTGAATAACTAAAATTATCAATAATGATTCGACCGATAAAAACCTGGCAATAAAAGATACAGAAAATTAGCCGAAATAACGGAAAAACATTAAGTAACACCTCCTTTCTTATGTATTTAATTTTATTTAGCGATATTATTATAACTCAAAAAGGAGGTAAAAATGAAATAAGGGAGGTGTGGAATGGTATTTATTATTTCAGAAACGTTAATAATATTTTTTTACTTGTGTATATAATTGCGAAGTTGAAAGTAGAGATTGAAGTTTTGCAGGGGAAAAATAATTGGATTAAAAAAATGCAGATTGCGTTTCAAAGATATTTTTCAAATAAAAAAAGAAGAACAGAATCAAAAAGAAAAGCGTAAAAACGTTTAGATATAAAAAAATTATCAAGTTAAAAAAAGTAGGAGATATACAAAATGGATGAGAAAAAAATTTGAAGAAGGGATAAATTGTTTTGCACAATTGCTCGGTTCTTTTCTCGAATTAAGAAAAAAATGGGATATACGCAGGAAGAGATAAACTGGGCATATAATACAATGAGCGGAAATTTTGTACGGAATTTTTAACGTAAAGAACTTATCCAATTTAATTGAAAGTAGAAAAGAAAAATTGAAAAAAATAAACAAAAAGCACTCTGAAAAGTGCTAAGAAAAACTTATGAAAATCTTATCTTGTGTTTATTATAGCATAGAGATGTAAAAAAATACAAGATGTAGGGAGAGGAAAAATAAAAATGGCGACTTTTAGAGTAAATAAAACAAGTGATTATACAGTAATATCAAATTATCATTTAAGAGAAAAAGAAATGAGCTTGAAGGCAAAGGGACTTTTGACATTAATGTTGAGTTTGCCTGAAAGATGGGATTTTTTCAATTAGCGGATTAGTTGCAATTTGTAAAGAAAGTGAATCAGCTATAAAGGCAGCTTTTAAAAAGAATTAAAAAAATATTTGGGTATTTAAGAATTGATATGATTAAACCAGATCAAACTAAAAAGTAAAAATAGAATATGTGTATAGCATTTTTGAAAAAAACCTTTGGAAAAAAAGGCAAACGTCAGATGGTTAAAAAGCAGAAGGTAGAAAAACAGCAGGTTGAAAAATCAACCTACTGAAAAATCAGTCGGCTGAAAATCAAGGACAATTAAATACTAATAGATTAAATACTAAAGATGATGATGTTAATAAAAAAATATTAATACTGAAGAACAAGAAAAACGATACGATAAAAAAACCGAATCTAACAACGAACATCAAATTTACGTTTTAGATTTGGCAAAAAAATAGAAATGTTAAAACTATGCAAAAATCAAATTACAGTAGAAACATCACTAATTACACACAGATATAAAAATACAGTCGCTGTATAAATTTCTTGGAAAAAAACAAGTTTCTGGAAACTTTTGAAAAGATACAGGAAAGCACCTACTTACTCGAACAATCCAGAAATGCTGGGCAGTTTTTTTCAATTGGCTATTTTCAGGTAAAAAAAGAGAATTTCCTAAGTGTATTTAATGACGTGTACATAGACAAAAAAACAGATCCATTGCAGAGAACGAAACGATACCGGCTTATCCAGAGCTGAGCGAAAAAGACTTTGATATGGATTCGATGTGGGAGGATTAATGATGGAACATAGAGAACTTGAAGAACAGGTGCTAGGTAAAATATTGTCAAGAATCGAAGAGCTGCCGCAATTTGTAGAATGGGGTATAAAAGCAGAACATTTCTTAACGCCTGAATTTAAACAAATTTTCCAAAAAATGCTGGATGTGTTGGACGAAAATGGGAAAGTAGAGATAACTGATTTCATAAAAACTGACAGTGAATGGGATTTGGTTTTTGAACTCATGGACAACTGTGTGCTTGTAAACTTGCAGAAACCTATTGATGATCTGATTGAATCGTATAATGAATACTGGGTCAAGTCTGAAATCAGTAAAATCCTTGAGAATGACTATTACACTCTTGAAACTAAGACTGAGCGTATACTTCAGAAGGTGAATGAACTTGACGTCCAGAAAAAAGAGAAGAACAAGGTTTTTGATATGAAAGACTTGTCGAAAATTTGGTACGAAGATTTTGAAGATGAGAAAAGCATTGTAAAGACACCGTTTGAAGATATTAACAGATATTTTACCTTCGAGCCTGGTTCGCTTGTAACAGTTGGAGCGAGACCTGCGATGGGGAAAAACGGCTTTTTGCATTAAACTTAGCGTTGCAGACTTCTAAAAACTATGAAGTTCTGTACGTGAATCTTGAAATGAGCAATGTACAGATAATGCAGAGATTTCTGTCAATTAAGACTGGCGTTGAGCTAAATAAAATAAAAAACAAGAAACTTACTGATGAAGAGCTCACAAGAATAAATTTTGCAGTTGGAGATTTACAAAAATCAAAAATTTAAGAGCATGAGCTGTGAAGACAATAACGATTTCAATTTTATTGTTAGAAAAAAATCAAGAAGCAGCACGAAAAGAACAGACTGAAAGTCGTAATAATTGATTATTTGACACTGATGACTGCCAGCGGATTTCAGAGCAAGAACTACGAAGTTGAATATATGGCAAATAGATTGAAACTTCTTGCAACTGAGCTGAACTGCTGCATTGTAATTCTTGCACAGCTGAACAGAGCTGTAGAAACAAGGGGGCAGATAAGCGACCGTTACTTGCAGACTTAAGGGATAGTGGCGGTATTGAACAGGCAAGTAATGTCGTAGCTTTTCTACATCGTGAGGACTATTACAAAAAAAATATTGAAGGAAAGCAAAAAGATTTTTCAACTTTAGAATTTATAATCCGAAAAAATAGAAGCGGAGAACTAGGGACGATTGAACTGGGGTATAACTTGAAAGTGCAAAAGAATAGGAGGACTGAAAAAAATGACTAGCTACAAAAAAATAGAAGAAATCGAAAACAAGAAAGCTGAACTCTGGAAAAAGAAAAATAGCTTATTCGAAGAGATTGATAAAATAAATCGAAAAAAATTGAAAAATGTGATTATAAAATATCAATGCTTTTAACTAAAACAGAAAGGCAAAACTGAAAAAGAAAAAGGAAGTGAAAATAAATGCTAAAAAGAAAAAGCGAGAGTAAGGATTACAGCAATAGATTTTTAATAGCCGTAAAGGCTGGAAACTGTATCATAACGAGGATTTGTACGGAAATACAGAAATTACAGATGACAGATTCTGGAACGATGTGCAAGAGGGATATTACAAGTTCAGTAAGGGTACAACTTTAATTGCCAATATTAAATGCCCCTGGAGAATTGAAGAGCCTTTTAAAAAAATTTTTGAAGGTACATGAGGTGATTTACGGTGATTAGGTTGGAATTACCAATTTACTGGAACGTAACTAAAAAAGAAAAAGAAAATTTATCGGAATGAACTGGTATCAGTCAGCAGATAAGCACGAGATTAATAGAGTCAAAAAGAATATCACGAACTGATTGAATCAAAAATTAATCGGTAACAAAGAAAAAAATAAAAAGGGTGTTACCAGGTGAGATATAAATATTTTTTTATAAAAAAACGATAATTCTGATTTAAGAAACATAACATCTGTTATTGATAAATTCTTTAACGATGCCTTGCAGGAACTTGGGATTGTTAAAAATGACAATGTAAAAATATTTTTAAAGAATCAATCGACCGAGTTGGTGGAATGGATAAGAAAAAAATCGAGAGTCGAAATAGAAGTGGAGGAAATTAAATAATGGATGGAAGGGTATATTTGGTTTGTTTTTACAATACCGAATGGCTTCGGTAATACCGCTATAACAATAAGAAAGCATAATTTTACGGAATTAGAGCTATTAGACGATATAACAAAAAGAGCTGCACGAAGCAGGAAACGAAAAACTTTGTGATAACAAATATAATTGATATAACTAAAATAAGAAAGGATTTAGAAGAATAATGGAACAATGGAATAAATTGGTCGGATTAGTAAAAGAATTTTATATTGCATTTGGACAAGGAAAAATATTTTTGCTATGAAAAATGAATTTGCTTGAAATGCTAGAAAGAGCAAATTTAAGAAATAAGCTGTTAATAGAGGAAGCCAAGGAATACATTGAAGCAGAAGTAGAAAACAATAAGGTTGAAATGTTGGACGCAGTATGCGACATGAATTATATATATATCGGAACTTTACTCGAAGAAAAAAACGGAGACGTAGAAGCAGTTGTGAAACATATTTTTTTTGAAGGAGATATGATATTTGAAAAAAATATGGGCCAAGATTGATAAGAATAAATTTGACAAAAATTTTTTTGTGACGCATTCGAGGAAGTCCACAGAAGCAATATGTCAAAACTTGAAAATGGAAAAGCAATTTTCAGGGAAGACGGAAAAATATTGAAAGGTGCTAATTATTTTAGACCTAACTTGAAACAATTTGTTGAATAAAAAAACAGGAGGAATATTGATGAATGAATTGATAAAAAAATAGAAGTAAACGAAAAATAACGAGCAAGTAGTTAGCGGAAGAGAATTACATAAATTCCTGGAGGTAAAAATCAAGATTTAATGACTGGTTCAACAACAGGATAGAAATGTACGGATTCACTGAAAACGTTGACTTTTGTAGCTATTACTAAAAATTTTAGTAACAGCTCAAGGGAATAAAAAGCAGCTATAAAGATTATTTGATGAAAATAAGCATGGCAAAAAGAATTGGCTATGATTGAGAACAACGAAAAAGGGAAGGTGATAAGAAAAATATTTTTATTGAATGCGAGAATATGTGGAACAGTCCTGAAATGATTCTGATGAAAGCAAATCAGATTCAGGGTAGAATGATTGAGAACTATAAAAAAAAGAAATTCAAGACATAAGGATTGAGCTGGCTTTATCAAAAAAAGAAATTGTTGCAGGAGTAACAGAAAATATAGATGTTTATCAGAAGCAAAAAAATACTGAATAGAGTTGTGAAGCGCAAAGGGGGCAATTTTAGCGAACGTTGGAATGAACTATATATAGTTTTTAGAGAAACATATGGCATAGATTTGAAAGCTAGGCGGAAAGGCTATGATTTGAAGCAAATCAAGAGTGGAGATAAATGTAAAAAGTGTGTTAGATTATGCAGTTAAATTTGGACATTTAGATAATTTGTACAATATAGCTTTTAAAATTATATGAGACTGATATGGATGAGATTATTCAAAAATATCAAAATTGGGTTAAACTAAGTATTAGTTTAGTTGCGATTTTTTTCGTTTCAAAAAAATAAAAAAACAAGGAAATTTTTATAATAATTAACAAAATATTCGTTTCAAAAATGAAAAAAATAACTAAATTTTTACATTTTGAATAAAAAAAACAATTGATTATGGAGAAAAAAATGGAAGAAAAAGAAATAAAAAGTCAAAAAGAATAAAAAGCAAATATATTATATAATACAGAAATGAGCAACCGTGAATTTGAATTTACAAAACTTAATGCTGATTTGTTCAAGGATATTAAATTTATTAAGAAAAGGAAGGCTAAAAAGAAATGGCTAAAAGAATGAGCAGGGAAAATCAGAAATTGATATATTGGTTTATAGATTGCTATGCCTATCATTTGAAAGGTGTAGACATAAATTGGCAGACTAGCAAGCAAAAAGCCTGCCATTTCTGATTATTTTCTTTACAAGGCAAAAGAAGATTTGAAAAAACTTTATATCAGGCATAGCGGAAAGAATATAAAGGAATATGAGCCTTTCAGAAATATGGAGAACAAGCTGAAAGACAGAATTGGAGATATAATTGACAAGAATTATACGAAAGAAAGCAAAATTAATATAATCACAAACGATTTAATGGATTTTGTAACTGATGAGATTCAAATGTTGTTTATAAAACTGAATGATACTTTTAGCTTGGCACTTAAATTAATGAGTAATACTGAAGCTGTGGCATTTACTAATTTCTTATTTGACTATTTTTTTGCAGAACGATATTGATATGTGGCAGGAAATACACGAACTATACAGACAACAGGAAAAACAGGAACTGGGTATACTGGATGTTGAAAAAGAAAATATGTGTTATTACAGGAAAGCCAAATGCACAATTAGCACATATTTCAAAAAAAGTGCAGGAGCATTAGGCGGTTATAAATACGACAAAGGTGTAGGGAACAGTTATTTACCTTTATCAATGGAGTGGCATATAGGAGTAGATCACGGAGTTGGTGGAGGTAGAAACAAATTAATGGAAAAACTTAAAAGAGTTGAATATAGAGCCTTTTTGAAATAAAGACAGATGAAGAAGTTAAGGAATTGAAGAAAAATATATAAAGGGCATTTTAAAGGATTTAAGGAGAAGAAATGAAAAAAATTATTATTAGCAGGACTTTTTAGTAACAACTATAAGTTGTAGTACATATTACGAGAAATTTCAGAAAGAGTGCAGGCAGTACAAAGTTATAAAAAAAGTTAAAATCCAAAAACAAGTAAAAAAAGATATATCTGAAATTTGAGAACGGAAGCATACATGAAGTATCGCCGATATTGAAATATGAGGATATAGAAGAAAATCGTAAATTGGAGAAATGTGATTTTTTTAGAAAAAGTTTTAGAAATTAGGACAATGACAGTTGAATATTTTTTTGGTCTTGAGGTATAATATATATTATATTTTAGGAGGAAAAAAATAATTTATGTGGAAATTTTTTTAGGGACTCCAACAGTTCAAGGAGCAATTTCAGGAGCTGTTGTTGCTTTTAGTTGGAACTATTTTTAAATAATTATATAAATGTAAAGAATAATAATAAAATTATAAAGAGTAATTTGGAAAAATTTAGAAAAAAACATTAAATCATAATAAAGAAAATTTAGAAAAAAAGAGCAAAAATTTAAAAGAAAAAAATTGAAGAAAAGAAGTTTTTTAAGAGAGAAATTAGAAATTATAGTTGAAGAAATTGTAAAAAGATCACAATAAAATAGGTGAAATTTTTGGACAATTAGCTAAAGGTGTCGACATTGAAAAAGTAAAGGAAAAATGTGAATATAAAAAAAGAAATCGAAAACGCTTTTTTTGTTAAGTTTATTATATTTTTGAGGAATTGCAGAGGTTATTAAAACATTATAACTACAGAACGATAAAGATATACAAATTAATGAATAAACAAACTTTCAAAAAGAGGAAGAAGAAAAACTTTTAGCAGAAGTATACGAAGAGGAGTATTGTGAGTCGAGTGTTGAATTTGGTGAATATCCTGTTATAGAAAAAAAGGAAGACAGGGAGTGTATAACGAAATACTAAAACAGTTAAAAAAATAGAAGCTAAAAAAATTAACAGAATAATTTAGAGAGTCCAATTTTGTTTGGACTTTTTTTATTGAAAAATATTTTAAAAAAATTCAGAAAGGAAAAATAAAATTAAATGAACGAAAAAGATATAGACAGAATAGCAGATAAAATAATAGAAAAAAATGAAAAATGATAAAGAAATAAAAAAACAGAGAAACAATTAACGCCATTTCAAAAAGACAGAAAAGTTATTATCAGAGTTATCTTTATTGAAAGGTGCTATTGATTCCAAAAAAATATGCTTATAGAAGATTTGAAGAAAGAGGGCATATCAATTCAGAAAAAGGAAACAGGAGTTAATGTACAGGCTAGTAAGGTGTATTTATCCGAACTAGAAAAGGTTGAAAATAAGATAGAAAAAAATTAGAAGAAGAAATCGCAAGGATAGAAAAACGTGGTTAATATGGTTGAAAGGGCTTTAGATACAATTAGAAATAACAAGTATTACAATATAATAGCGATGAAATACTTTTGATGAATTAACATTTGAGCATATATCTGAAAAATTAAATATAAGTGTTATAACTGCAAAAGAGATACAAAAAAATAAAAATGATTAGGCAGTTACAGCTAGTTATATTTTCGGATGATGTGATAAAAAAATATTAAATTGAAAAATGATACTTTTTTTGATATTGTATATAATTTTTTTAATATGTTATAATATGTCAAGATGAAAGAGTATGAGTTGAGTACTTGTCATTGAATCCTTGATTTTATATAAGCATAAGACAGTTTAAAGGCTGTCTTTTTGTTGCAAAAAAAGGAGGTGGTAGCATTGAAATTAAATGCAAGGCAGAAGTCTTTTTGTGAGTTTTTATGTAGCTAGTGGAAATGCTACTGAATCCGCAATAAAGGCAGGGTATAAAGAAAAGTATGCGAGACAAAATGCACCAAAATTACTACAAAATACTACGTTATCAAAATACATAAAAGAATTACAGGAAAAAAACAAAAAAACAAGCAGAATAATGACAGCGATTGAGAGACGAGAGTTTTTTAACAGAAGTTATTAAAAAAATGGAAATGAAAAAGGTACAGGATAGATTAAAGGCATTAGATATTTTTAAATAAAATGGACGGCGAATATATCGAGAAAATGCAGTTATCTGGACAAGTGAATACCAATCCGCTTTCAGGACTTACTACTGAGGAGTTAAGAGCATTAGCTGGTGGTAAGAATGGATAAAATGGAAATGATAAGGCTGGAAGCTGTTAAGGAATTATCTCGTAGGAACTTATTAGATTTTCTTATTTTTGATGGAAATGGAAGATATAAAAATGCAAGGCACATACAATTTTTGACAGATAAGGCACAGCAATTTGTAGAGGATGTCAAGAATGGTAAAAAGTCCACGATTATTTATTAGTATGCCGCCACGACATTCAAAATCTGAAACTATGACTAAAAAATATCCAGCTTGGGTAATTGGAAATAATCCTGATTTTGAAATTATAATTGCAAGTTACTCAATGGATTTAGCAAGAGACTTCGGGAAAATAGCTAGAGATACTTATAGAGAACATAGTAAAAACGGGACAGGGATTTTTAACACTGTTATAGATAGAGACAAAAGTGCTGGAGATAACTGGGGGATTTTAGAACACAGAGGAGCTGTTGTCAGTACAGGAGTAGGTGGAAGTGCAACAGGTAAAGGGGCACATATTGCAATTATAGATGATCCGTTTAAAAATAGGGAAGACGCAAACAGCAGATTACAGCGTGATAAGGTTTGGGCTTGGTATCAATCAACTATTCGTACAAGGTTAGCGCCTGGAGGTGGAATAATAATAATTCAGACTAGATGGCATGAAGATGATTTGGTTGGCAGAATAGTCAAGGAAATGGAAAATGGTACTGGGGAAATTTTTGAAAGTATTGTGTTGCCAGCCATAGCAGAAAAAAATGATATTCTCGGAAGAAAAATAGGCGAGCCATTGTGGGAAAAACGGTATGGAATTGATGAACTGGAAAATATAAAAAAAGCAATAGGAAGCCGTGAATTTTCAGCATTATATCAGCAGAAGCCACAAATTGAGGATGGCGGACTATTTAAGCGGCAATATTTCAAATATTTTGATGTGAAAAAAATGATTTTATTATAGCCGATGATAAAAATGTTAATATCAAAGACTGCTTTTATTTTCAAACAATAGATACAGCGATGAGCACTCATAAGAATAATGATTTTACGGCAATAGCAACCTTTGTTTGTGATAGGGAATGGAATTTATATTTAGTTGATTTAATGCTTGAAAGATTAGAAGTACCAGACCAATGGAATGTAATTAAGCAGTATAGGCATAAATATAATTTACGATTTCAAGCAATAGAGAGTAAGAGTAGCGGTATTGGAATAATGCAGCAGGCAAAACGTGAAGGTATGCCATTAAAAAGAATTAAAGGCAGATACAGACAAGATGACTAGAGCATTAAACATTTCAGTTATGTTTGAAAAATGGAAAAGTATTTTTCAATAAGAATTTAGAGAAATTATTGGAGCTGGAAGAGCAGTTGTTAAAATTTCCGAATGCTGTACACGATGACGCTGTTGATGTATGCAGTTATGCTGGAATTGTTATAAATGATTTAATACAAAATTCAAAAAAAGGTATATTAGAAAATTTATAAGCGTGTAGAAAGGAGGAAATGTGAGTATCAGGGAAAATGTAGTAAGTGCATTAGTAAAAGAGATAATATCATTAGGTTCAGTTTCAAGCGGAGAACAAAACATTGATGATAAATTATTGGAACAAATGTTAAAGGATATGGATATTGCTCAGGCATTGCAACTTATGACGCAGACAGTTACATCTAAAGAGTGGAAAAATTGAAACAGATGTACCAGAATATGTGGAAGTTGCTGAGAACATTCAACGACGTTTGAACAATCTTAATATATCAAAAGTTACTGGAAAATATTTTTGAGAGCCGAAATATATAAGAAGTCAATATTTGAAATAATATACGATAAGGATAGTTCAGGTAATACGATAATTAAAGATTTAATATTGTTGCCAAACAAATACATAAAGTATGATAAAGATAGCGGTTGGGTTATAAAAACTCGTGATAGCGAAATTGCGATTATGAGTGAGCCTAACCGTTTTTTTAGTTTGTGTCAATGAAGAAAGGCTGGATAATTTACAAGGAAGTACAGACTTATTGCCACTTGTACCAGTATTTACAGCTAAAGAAAGGCTGGAATCAAAATTAAATGCAATTATTGATAAATACGGAGATATAATTACAGTATTTGCTTATGAGCCATCCGCCGAAACAGATCCGCCAGAAGTTGTTAAGGCAAGGCAGAAAGATGTGGGAAGCACAGGCTAAAGATTTAAAAGCTGCGAAAGGTAAGGATGTGTTGGCTGTTCCAAGTGCTGGGGAAAAATCATTGAATGACTTTATAAAATTTATAAAGCTGGATGATTTGAAGCCTGAAATCTACCAGGAACTGTTAAATGAAAAAAAGCAAAAATCGGTTCAAAGATATTTGCTTGGAAGTACGCTTGTTGTTGGAGTGGACGGAAATAGCGGGAACAGAGCGTTAGGAGAAGTTCATAAGGAGCAACAGAACTATAAGATAGAATCCAAAGTTAAAAAAATTAGGGACTGGATTCAAAAATTAATAGAAATAGATGCGCAGCTTTTATGGATATGATTCGGGAAACTTTTATTTTAAATTTGTTGAAGAAATAGATGAAGCTGAAACACTTGAACTGGAAGACAAAAAGGACAAAAATTATATCAGAAAAAAAGTAAATTATATAGTGAAAATAGCTGAAAGCGGTTATGTTTTTTACAAAATCCAAAAATAGCTGAGATACTGGGAGTTGAAGAAATAGATTTAGTAGAAATTGAAAAGGAAAGCGGAAGTCTAGAATTTTTCCAAGTCTAAAAACTGAATATCAATAAAAATAAATAAAAAAAGCGTGAACTGATAGAAAAGAATCAAGCACGATTTGATAAATTTATTGATAACAATTTTTAAAAAAATGGCAAAAGAAAGTATTGAAAGCTGTACGTGAAAAAGATAGAAAAGGCAAATGATATTTTCGATTTATATGATTTAGAGTTTGATTATGATAATACACTAGAAGATATGTTGTTAATGTCAATACTGCAAGGATTTGATAACGCTGTTATGATTGATAATGAAATTGTGGAATTTTCAAATACTAGAACTACAACAAGAAATGCAGCACTTGATAATTTCCTGAAAAACATCCTGCTTTGTATAATGATATTGAGAACGAAATGGAGTATGCACGACAAAAATACTTTTGGATTAAAAAAGTCACAGATGTAAATGTTACTGAAAAGATTTTTAAACAAATGTCAAATACTCTTGAAAACGGTGGAACGTTTAAAGAGTGGGAAAAAAAGACGTGGATAACATTTTATCTCAGAGTGGCTTAACATTAAATGAGGGATATTTGAAAACAGTATTCAGAACTAACATGAATCACGCTTACAATGTGGGAATATATATGAAAATGGATAAATACAAGGAACGTTATCCATATTATCAATATTGCGGAACATTGGATGGCAGAGAACAGGAACATACAAGAGAATTGAATGGGAAAATATTTAAGATAGGAACACCTGAAGCTGATAAGTATTTTCCGCCAAACGGATTTAATTGTAGGTGCTACACAATATCTTTGACAGCGGATGAGGTAAATCCTGATGAAGTTGTAGGTAACGGAGATATAAAACCAAGATGTAGGAAGTTTTGCTGGTAATATTGGAAATGATGAGTACATAGCGACGCTTGAAAAGAATTATAAACAAAAAGTAGATACATTTGCCGATAAATATGATATTCCTGATTTTGTACTTACTAAACCATTGAAAAAAGACGGCAACAGTAGTATAATTGATACAATAAAAACAGTAAAAGAAGCAAATAATTATGCTGAAAAAGTATTAGGAGTTAAAGCTGATTATACAGGTATTGATGTACATTGTGCTAATGAGTGGAATCGTGGGCTTGCAGCTATGAAAAAAATAAATATCCAGAAGTTGCAGAGCAAATTAAATTTGTTGGAAGTATGCAAAAGAGAAATGAATTATTGAAAGCAGAATTAAAAAAATTATGCTAAGAATAATAAATTGGCAAAAGGAACTAAAGAATTGCTTGATTACGTTTTTAGGCAAATTGAATATAAAAAGTAATCGAACAGCGGAATCTTTTCATGCTACTAAATTAGGAAACAATCCAGATGAGAACGAAATTATAAAAAAATAGTAAAACAAGTATGCTGGAATATCATTGAACTCAAACTATTATAATAATTATGACAATGTTATTGCTGAAAGAAAAAGACAAGTAACTAACGGATGGAAACCTGTTGGCTGTGATACGATGAAATCTATTTTTTTGATCATGAGTTTGGACATCAGATTGATAAATTATTGAATGTTTCTGACACACAAAATGTAAAAAGATTTCTATAAACGGTACAAGGAAGAAATAAAAGAAGGTTTATCAAAATATGCTCTAACGAAAAGAGAAGAATTTATAGCTGAAGTATGGAGTGAGTATAATAATAATCCGAAACCACGAGAAATAGCAAAATGAAGTAGGGAAGTTCATAGAAAGGTTGTGGAGAGAATGGAAGGAAAAAAATCATTAACCGAAGCTCTAAAAACATTTGAGAAAAATTAGTTTGGAAGATATTCCTGCTCAAGAAACCCAAGAAGAAAGAAATGCAAGGCTTGCGAAATTAACACCAAAAGAAAGAGCAAAAAGCAATAGTTGATGAAATATTTGAGTTTAGTGGTGAGGGATTTTTTTAACAGAGGAAGAAGAAAAAGGAATGCACCTATGAATAATAAGAAAAGTTAATCACAGTTATTAATTTAGCTGTGATTTTTTTATGAAAGGAATTATTATGAGAATTAGTATAACAACCAATCTTGATAGTGTAAGTACAAGTTTTAAGGAAAAACTGAGAAGCATTAATAAAAACGAAATGCTTGATGAAGTGGCGTTCTATATGGAAAACGAAATGCGAAAAAGATTTGATACTGGAACAGATTACCAAGGGAATGCTTGGGCTTCTTTGAAATTGAGAAAAGGTAAGCCACTTAGTGATACTGGAATGCTTAAAGGTTCATTGGGAGTGGCTGAAATAAAAGGCAATACGGTTTCGGTATTTACTAATGCCAAGTATGCAAAGATACACGATAATGGTGGAGTGATAACACCTAAAAGTGCTAAAGTCTTGCATTTTAAAGTTGGTGGAACAGATTATTTTGCTAAGTCTGTTACTATTCCTAAGCGTCAGTTTAGTGGTGTAAGTGATAAAAATAGAGAGGACTTAGTAAAAATTCTTAATGATTATTTCGTTAATAAGAAATTATTTTTGTAATTATGTATATAAATTTAAAGTTCGGTTAACAGCCGAATTTTTTTATTATATAGAAATTTTAAAAAGAGAGGAGGAATAAAATGCCATTTGTATTATTTAAAGCTGGGGATTATGGAATAAAAGGGAAATGGAGTAATGAGCAATTATCTAATCTTATAAATAACAAAAAAAGGAATTGGATGTAATCCCTGTTTCATACAAGTGAATTTACAAAATTAGGAATGCTCAGAAATGAAATACCTGTTATTGGGAAGTTTTAAAAATATTTCTGTAAAAGATGATGAAATAATCGCCAACGATGTCGAGATATTTAATAGAGGAGAGTTTAAAGACAGGAAAGTAGATAGGTTATCTGTGGAAATAGAAAATGGAGAAATAACACGTGTAGGAGCATTGCCTGTAGGAGTAGAACCTGCTGTAAGTAATAGCGGAAGTTTTGCAAACGGTGAGTTTTCACAGGGCTTTGAAATGGATTGGATTAACCAAAAAAATATAATTGAATTTAGTAATAATAAAAAAATAATGATGGAGGAAATGGTGAAATGAATTTTGATGAAATATTGAAAAATTATTGGAATCAGACAGCGAAGATAAGATAAAGGCAGTCAATGAAGTGTTAAAAAAACACTATCAAAAGAGGAATTACAAAAAAATTGAAATTCCTAAAGATAAAGAGCCTGAAAAAAACAGAAGATGAAATCAGAGAGGAAGTTAAAAAGGAATTTGCAAGAGAACAGGAAATAAAAAGAATTTATGGCAAAAATTCTAATAAAATAACACCTGCTTTAAAGAAATTAGGGATTGAAGAGTTTGTTAAACAGTCTTTTGTTAATAACAACGGAGTTATCGAATTTTTCTGAAAATGGTAATAGCCAAACTGTAAAATCAAGTGATGTTTTATTTAAGTTATTTGAAAATTTACCAAGTTATGGCGGACATAAGCCATTAGAATTTGGCAGCGATGATGATAATATCTCAAGACAGCAGCAAATGATAGCCGATGAAATAGCAGGATATAAAGCTAGAAAATGGCTTAAAATAATTTAAAGTAAAGGAGTAATAACTATGAGAAATAGAGTTAAATTTTTTTAGGTAAAGATGAAAAAGACATTGTATTGAATGAGTTTATACCAAGAAAAACAGTAACATTGGCACAAGGTGAAGTTATAAAGTATGGACAGGCATTAATCTATGATACAGCTACTGGAAAATATAAAAAGTATCAATCTGGTACGCCTGGAGGTAAACTACCAAAAACTTTCTATGTTGGTGTGGATGAAGATGTGGATGCGACAAGTGAGGATTTAAAGATACAAGTTGTAAGAGCTAGCGATATTGATGGAAATCTTATAATTGGAGTAACTGAAACTGATTACGCAGCACTTGATAATTTAGATAAATACGGTATCAACGTTAGATTTGATAATATAAAGAAATAAGAAATAGGAGATGATAAAAGATGTTAAGTGATATTCAATTAAAATTAATGGCATTATTTGCCGTAGTGCAGCCGAAAGTGCAAACGCACTACTTGGATAGATTCGGAAATGCGAATCCAGAATATATGAGTGATAATGAAACTATTCTTTTGAAAGATTTGAATGATTATTTAGTAGAAGCAAGTATTATTGAAAGAGGTAGTGAAATCCCTTTCATAAAGGTAAACGGAATGGAAAGTATGGCAATTACGCCTGATATTGTAGCTGCTTCTTATGAATTAAAAACCTATTATGAATAACGGAACCGCAACGTTTATTAACGGACAAATGGTTGATCCGCAAAAATATCAAGAAGATAGATTACTTTTTGAAATTAAAAAAATGCAATTTTAAAAACTAAGGAAAAAAATGGCTGCAAACGCTTTCTTACAAGGAAAGTATATTCAAGCAAACTCACAAACTGAAATTGATTTTTAAATTTGATAGAGCAATTGCAAAAGATGCCAAAAAAATTGATAACTGGGTTACTTTTTTCTTTGACATAATTGATGATTACGAAAGAAAAAAACGGGGTAATGCCAGATAGAATCGAATTAGGGAGAACTTTATTTGACAAGTTAATTAAAAAAATAATGAGTTTATTGAGATTGCGAAAGCTTATTCAAATTCAATCGGGCTGTCTGCTGACGAAAAAGCAAGTTTATTTAGATTTATTAGGACAAAGAATTTCTAAATTGAGAACAGCTCAAGATTTTAACGGTAGAGATATAGCAACTGACAATATGATTTATTTGTCAAATGATAATGCCTTAGTTCCTGTATATGCAGCACTTGAAGCAGTGGATGCAACAGGAAAGCCTTTTGTATTTGTTGGACAGGAAATACTAGATGAAACAGCTGCTAATAAAGAGACTGCAAGAGCTAAAATGTTCTGTAAATCAGCATTTGCTCCGGTAGTTGCTATTAAAGATTTTATTGTAAGATATGAAATTTCTAATACAGACAGCATTGCTATTGTGTCTAATTCAAAATAGTAGGTGATAGAAATGTTGGAAAAAGTGGGAGTAGCTTCTGAAAACGGAGTTACTTCTGATACGAAACTGGATGAAAAACTATTTGAAAAAGTTCCATATATTCCAAAAGTGATAGCAATTGAAGTTTGCAGATATTCTAAAAGAACGGCACAAGAATTTATTGATTATATTGATAATCAGCTTATACCAGACTGTAAAAACTTTTTGTAACGGTATTTATAGGCGGAGAAAAGTATAGTTTTTTTAGATTCTGATACAAAAAGAATATTGCAGGAGCTTTATGTAGCTTGGAAAAATATACGAAAGTTTGGAAAAAGAGAAAATATCGGAAGACAAAAAGAGATACGCTTTATAAACTACTGGAAAGTTTAAAAGGAAGCTCTGAAAAACAGCGGCTCAAGTCTTTTTAAATGATAATAGATACGGTAGAATTTATAGGTTTTAGGAGCTGATAAGATGTTTGATACAATATTTCAAAAAAATTTGAGAAAGAATTAAAAAGAGTATCCTGATTATCAATTTTATATAACAGATGATTTGGAAGCGGAAGATTTTGTAATAAATTCTGTAATATGTGAAATATCTAATATTACAATCCACAATGCAAAAACATTACAATGCTACACTGAATTTTTTTATATCATAAAGCCTAAAGTGCAAGATGATTTAGGAAGTTTTATTTTTACAGGCATTAGATATTCAAAAGAAAATACAGGATTTGGATGAAAACAAAAAAATATTCTTTGCACCTAAAATGGAAATGCAATTTGGAGAGCTGAGAGCAAAAAGAAAAAAAGGAGACATTAAGGGTATGTTTGATAACAGGAGTGTTTGATACCTCTTTTTCCAATAAAGTACGTAATTGATAATAAAGAGAAATACAAACCTGTTGAGCATATATACCTAAATAATGGGAAATAAAAATATAAGACTGATAATTTCGGTCTTTTTGACAAAGGAGAGGATTGGAAATGAATGGAAGTCCAAAATTTGTTTTGGAAATTGAAGAAAGAGCAGGAACTGCAATAGCAAGAAGTGAACAGGGCGTTGTTGGTGTAGTACTGTTCGATAGCACGAAAGACACAGAAAAATACGTTTATGTCAGTAGAGGAGATGTCTTGCAGACAGACTGGGATAACGACAATTATAATCTTTTAAAAGATTTGGCGTTTGTAGGAAATCCATACAAGGTTATAGTTCGCAGAGTGAAAGAAGACGCTAGAGATAGCGTAAAAATAACTGATATATTAAGTGATTTAGAAAATGATGTTGACAGTATTGCTATACCAAAAGCCACCGAAAGTGAGACAGATGACTTAATTAGCTATGCAAAAAGTCGGCACAATACAGAACTTGGTAAATTGGCATTAGACTTTAATCAGGCACATTTTTTTACGTTTGTAGCAAGCGATAAAGTGCCAGATCATCACGCTATTATAAATAATGGAATAACAGGAGCAGTTGTAAATGGGCATGAATATAATGATAAGGAATTTGCATTGGCTATTGCAAGTATGGAAGCAGGATGCCCAATTTCAAGAAGTATTACAAATATGAAAATGGGATTCTTGGATAAATGTGATATTCCAGCAGAACCAGGTAAAATTACAAAAAAAGGTAAAATTGCGGTTAGTGTACAACGTGATGATAGCGGTATTAGCTACTATGTAATTAATCGTGGAGTTACTTCATTTATAACACCTGACACAAAAAAACAACGTAGATTTAGTAAAGTTAAAGTTGTGAGAAGTTTATTTATAATTACTGAAGACTTGAAAAAAATCTTGGAATGACTATAAAGGCGCAAGATTAAACGGTTATTTAAATAAAAATAGCTTTTTTTGAATGCGGTTAATGCTTACACTCAAAAGTCTTATGAATCAAGGAATACTTGACCCAGATTATTCAAATACTTTTGATATTGATATGGAGCAGCATAAACTGTATTTAATGACAGAAAAAGGAATATCAAGAGATGAAGTTGACAAAATGAGTGAAGCAAGATTGCGTAGAATTAATACGGTTGATGTTGTTTATGCCAAATGTGATGAGCTGATGCCGCTTGACTGTATGGAAGACTTTTATGGAAAAGCGATAATTCAAAGTTAGGAAAGGAATGATAAAGAATGGATATATTTAAGGCAAATCAGGTAATCTCTGGCTCGCACGGTACTCTTTATGATTGATGGACAGGTATTTGCAGAAGTATCTGAGGTGAAAATAGAAACAAAAATAGAAAGAAAAGAAGTATGGCTCCCTGGAGGACAAAAAGGAGAAAAAATTGTTGGAGCTAGCGGAGAAGGTACTATTAAAAGATACAAGTTAAACTCGAACTGGTTTAAAAAGTTTACGAAATTAGCTAAAGGAAATGAAGTATATTTTTGAATTATATTTCCAAATAGATGATCCTGATGTAGCAGGAGCAGAAGCTATAAGAATTACGGATTGCTGGAATAAAGATGGATTTTTCTTTAGAAGCTAAACGAGGAGAAGAAATGAATGAAGAACTAAAAATTGGATATCTTCTAACAAATCTTAAAGCTGTTGAGTTAATTTAAAAGAGAAAGGAGTAAGTTATGGATTTAAAAAGAATTGTTGAAAAACGTGAAGAAGCAAGTAAATATAGAGAAGAAAAAGTCAACAATAGAATTTACTTTAAAAAGTTATAGAGATACAAAATTTAAATTAAAAAGTTCCTGATTTTTCAGGGATTTGTAAGTTTTTGCTCCAAAATAGGTATTGATTTTAATGCCAGTAAAAAAAGAGATGCAACAGATATTTGTTGAAAAAGTCACTAAGTCGAACTCTGCTATATGCGAATACCTGTTTGATGCTTTTTTTATTGATCCAAACTTTACAGAGCTTGCAGGCGAACTGATGGCAGAATTGCATGTTCAAAAGCCGAATATCTGTATTTAAAGATTTCTTTGATGATAAGGAAATTTTTAGAAATATTTATATTAATTGTGAATAAGCAAACTGAATTATTTAATGAAAAATAAAAACCCTAATGTTGTTGCACTATAGATAAAAAAATAAGACGGATGTTGAACTTAATGCAATAATTTATTATATGCAAAAAGGCTGGACACCAAAGGATTTTTCAGATATAGAGAATGAAAATATGTGGCATTATTATGTAGTCGCTTATGAAATTGCACAGGAGCAGAAACGTGAAGAATTTAATGAATATGCAAGATTGGGAGTGATGGCATATGGCGGATAACGTTATAGCGATACAGGTAAATGTAGATGGAATAGAAAATGCCATTTCTCATTTCAATTCATTGGCTGAAAGTTTCGGGAAACTTGCACAAGGAGCACAGGAAGGTACAAGTGGCAACGAAACTTTGCAAAACAGTTTAGAAAATGTAGCGAATGCCGTTAAAGAAGCCTCTAGTAGCAACGATGAGTTAGGAAATAGTTTAAGTGAAATTGCGGACGCTGCAAATGAAGCTGGAGATGATGTAGAAAAATTAGGAGATAGTAATACTAAAGCTTCTGAAAGTGCTGATAAATTGTCTGAAAGTTCTGAAAAAGCGGCGGATAGTGCTGAAAAATTTGGGGGAAAGCAGTGATAAAACAGCAGAAGCCTTTGAAAAATTGAATACACTCGGGAAAGATGTGGGAGAAACCTTATCAAAATCACTAGGTAATAAAATACCAGACAGCATAAGGAAAATCGGAAGTAAATTTAGTGGCTTAGTTGCTCCATTGAAAAAAGTAGGGGAAGCTGGTAAAAAGGCTTTTTCGTTTTTTTGGGAAATAGTATCGGCGGAAAAATAAGCGATATAGGTTCTCGATTAAAAAAATCTTTTTCGATATTGTATCATCAGCCAGTGCCAATGGTGGTGGACTTGGAGCTATTGGTGGAGCGATTAGCGGACTTGCGGGACTTACAACAGGTCCTGTTGGAGCGGCTGTTATTGCGATTGGTGCAGTTACTGCTGCGACAGCTGCATTTAGTGTAAAGGCATTAAAAAGCTTCATCAGAATTTCAACAAGGAATGAATAAAGTTTTTTTACAATGCTTCCGGGAATTTCAAAAACAAGCGATGGAATCAATGGGAAATGATGTTATTGATTTATCAAACAAATATGGTAAAAGTGCAAATGAAATATCTGAAGCCATGTATCAGGCATTATCAGCAGGAGTTTCGAAAGAAAAAGTTAGAGAGTTTTTAGAAGTTGCTCAAAAAGGTGCAACTGCTGGAGTGAGTGATATTACTACGGCAGTAGATGGACTTAGTTCGATTGTAAATGCTTGGGGAGAAAATGCTATCAGTGCAGCACAGGCAAGTGATTTAATATTCACAGCAGTTAAGAATGGTAAAAACAAGTTTTGATGAAATTGCCTCAAGCATTGCCCAAGTATCGCCTATTGCCAGTGCGTTGGGTGTTAATTTTAGCGATGTTTCGGCTGCAATAGGAACTTTAACTGCAAAAGGTACTCCAACAAGTGTAGTTATGACACAAATGAAAGCCGCATTCAGTGAATTTTCAAAAAGGTTCAACAACGGCATCTAAGGAATTTAAAGCGGCGACAGGACAATCTTTTTCAGGAATTTATAGCAAAGGGCGGAAATCTGCAGACTGCTATGCAAGCACTGGAAACTCACGCTAAGAAAAACAGGAAAAATATTAATGAATTTTTTTGGAAGTGTAGAGGCGGGGTCTTTTGCATTATCACTGACAGGAGAAAAATACAAAATCATTTACTAAAAAAATATGCAAGATATGAAAAATTCTAAGGGTGCTACTGATAAGGCGTTTGCACAAATGGATCAGGGGATAACTGCAAATATGGGAAAAAAATAAAAGAAAGAATACATAATACAATGATACAGGCTGGACAAGCTATTACTCCGATGGCTTCTCAAATGTTACAGGGGTTTACAGGAATAATGCCTGCTTTGATATCAGCATTTTTCTCCATAGGTAGTTCCGTAATGCCGCTTATGAGTGGCTGGGCTAGTTTGTTTAATGGTTTTTTCAAACGATACAGGCAAATGCAAACCAGTTTGGTGCAGTTTTTCAGGGAATAGGAACGTTAACGACAGTTGTCTGGGCTGCAGTAGGGGCAGCGATATCAAAACATAGGAACTGTATTTAATGCTGTTTTTTTGGAATTATCATTAATTTGTTAGGTAGTTTTATGAGCGCTGCTGGACTTGCTGGCTCACAAGGGCAAACTTTTGCAAGTACAATATCAGGAGCATTTAGCACAATTGCCAGCATTGTGGGCGGTGCATTGCAATTTATAATGCCTCTTTTGATAGGATTGGCACAAATAATTGGGGGAGTACTTGGATTTGCAGTAAAAGGAATTGTAAACGCCTTTTTGCTTTTTGGGAAAACGATAACAGCGGTTGGCGGTTTTTTCAAAAAATTATTTGGAAAAGATGATGCAGAACAAGCCACAGCAGCAATAAATGAAGTGAAAAAGGAAATGGAAGAATTGAATGCTGAAGCTGCAAAACCAGCTGCAAAACAAGTCGATATAAATGCGCAGATTAACACTCAAATGGCTCAAATGGGCGCTAATGGTCAATTTGCAGGTATGAGTATACAACAAGTATCACAACCATCAGTTCCTGCACAACCTCAAACTGTAAAACTTGATCCAACAGCAAAAGTTTCAGTTGATCCTGCTTCACTTGCAAATACTCAAATGAAGATAGATACGTCATCATTCAATGAAATGCAAATGAAAGTAGACCCTAGTTCATTTTTCAAACACTCAAATGAAAAATAGACCCTGCGGCTTTTTAATAATTTACAGCAAGCGGTAAAACAAGTAAGTGCTGATATAAAAAGGCAATCCGCTTGACACAACTAGAAACAGCATTTTTAGGAGAGATTAAAGGTCAAATTAGTGCATTGAAAGGTGAAATTGCTTCTACCAGAAGTGCAATAGTAGGAAAACTTGGAGAAGTAGTAGGAGCTGTGAGAGCCATTAAGATTAATGTGAATGTACCTGTTGCTCAAGTGGTGATGCAATAGCAAAATAAAATTGCAGCAAGTTTGCAGAAAGGATAGATTATGGGATTATTGAATTATAAAGTGTACATAAAATTTGACGAAAGTGTAAACTATGAGGATTTGAATTTTTTTAGGAGCAATTCTTTTTAATACTGTTGATTTTTTTATCGGAAAAAAATTGGGAGATGATAATTTTATTGAGAAAGCTAAAAAAATGCTATCAGATAAAAATGAGCAGTGTAAGTGAACAAAATCCAATTTTTCTCTCAAATAAAATGACAAAATAGCAGAATTGAAAGAGTTTTTATTTATTTCCCGTTCCGCCAAGTGAACTGAAATTTAAAAAGTATCGGTGGATGGGAAAACATTGATACTGTAAACGGTATATTAAAGCTTAAAAAAATAAGAATAAATTGCAGTCTTTGGCTTTTTTTCTTCTATTATTCCAGAACAAAAATATAATTTTGCAACACACCATTTGCTAGATCCTTTTTACCACTTTTTTGTTATTTAAATCATTAGAAATGTCGGATAAGCCGATACGATTAATTTTAGTTGGAAAAATTAGGTAAAGGGACTCTTAGTTCGATTTTTAAATCCTGTGGACTTAAATTTTATGGCAACTGTAAATAAATTTGAAGCTAATTTTTGATGCTACAGGAACATTGAATTTTGAAATTGAATTTGAAGAATATCCAGAGTTCAGTGATATTACAGAAGTTAATAATCCAGAAGAAAAATTATTTTATAAGGTAGTGGATAAAATATGAAAAATAATTGTAACAGATCCTGATGGGAAAAAGATATGATTTGACGAGCATTGTAAAAAGACAATATTCAGCTCTCAAGCAGTATTGAAAAATATTACAGCACAAATGGAGTTTGAACTAGCTTACAATTATAGAGAAAAATATGCCATATCATACAATTGATTTAGATAAGGGAGCTTATTTTTGTGGAACTCTATGACAATACCAGCACATTAATATTTCAAGGAATCATTCCTAAAATTAGTGTTAATAACAAAGGTCCTAAGTTTACGGCGTATGATCCAGGTTTTTTATATATCACGTATTTCTGAAATATTTCAATTTGATAAACTTACGGCAGGAGAATGTGTAACAAAAAAATGCTAAAAAGAATTTGATATGCCTGTTGGAACTATAGAAAGTTGTGATGTGAAAATAGATGAGTATTATTATAAAGAAACTATTGCGGATATAATAAAAAAATTATAGAAACAATAAAAAGAGGATAAAGGGGAAAACTGGCATTTTTATTTCAAAGATAACGCTTTTCATTTTGTTAAAAAGAAATAGTGATAAATACTTGGATGGACAAGTACAGCCTAAAGAATATCAAATATATGTTGGCAATGGATATGTGAATGTTTTTAACTTTATCAAGGATGCAAGCTGTACATCAAGTTTTTGAAAAATATGAAAAAAATAGCATAATCGTTGTTGACGGGGATGACGAAAAAAATGAATAAAGTTGATACGGCAAAAGACAATGATAATATCAAGAAATATGGATTATTGCAATATATTGTCAAGCAGGAGAAAAAAATAATCAGGAAAAAAATCAGCTAAAAAAAGGGCAGAAGTAAGGATAAAAACAGTAAAAAGAGTGGTAATAGTAAAGATAAAACTAAAAAAAGAATAGCAAAGGAAAAACAATAAAAATTCAAAGCGTAATAAAAATACAGCTAAGAAAGGTAAAAAAATAATGGCTGGAAAAACTAGGAATTCAAAAACGTAACAAAAAAACAGCTCAAAAAAATGATAAAGACCTAAAAACAATAAAAAGAGTTCTGGTAAAAACAAAAAAAGTCCAAAGGAACTAAAAACGTCTAAAAAAAGGTTCAAAAACAAAAAAAGAGAAAAACCGATAAAAGGCAGCAAATGTCTTAAAGGAGAAAAATAAACTTGAGAAAACTTTTACTTTAACTGTTCCAGGAGTACCTGTTTTACGTGCTGGAGATTTAGTAAATATTCCTAAAAATAGCACAGGAATTTCTGGGATATTTGAAGTTAAAAGTGTTAATCATAATTTCAGCAAAAAAATATAGTTTTTTTATGGGATAAATATTTATTTTTATGAGTTTAACTTTGGAATTAGTAAAAGAATTAGAAAGCGAGGAATAAATATGGAAGATGAAGTATTACAGCCTGATGAGGCAAAACACTCTGAACCTGACAAAGCTTTTGATAATCTAGCAAGGGTATTACAAAAACTTTGGAAATCCTGATTGGAACGGTCCCTTTTTAGGAAAAGTTGTGAAAAGCACCTCCAAAACCTGGAAGTACAAATTGACGAGAGAATAATATTAAAAGCGGATAGAATTGTTGTTGCTTGGGAGAAGGTAGCTGGATATACTAGAGAATTTGAAGTTAAGGGAAATATCGAAATAGATGTAACTGATAGTGAAAATCAAGATTCTGGTGGAAATATTCACAATAAAATAAAGGCAAAAAGGAACATATAAAGCTAGTGGAACGAATAAATGGACTGATGAGTTAAAAAGTTGGAGATGAAGTTATTTTTAAACGAATTTAAGAATCAGAAAAAGTTTTATCTAGTAGACAAGGCTTATTATTATAAGGCAGGTGAATAGGAATGTTACCTAATTCAGCAATTACAGCACTCGACATATATTCTAGTAATAAAAATATTGAGTATGACAATATTGATATTTATTTTGACTTGAAATGGGATTTTTAAAAAAAGGTGATTTTGTTTATGAAAAAAAGGAACGCCAGTTCTTTTGACTACAAAAAAAGAAATTGTGAAGCAATGGATTATAAAAATGTTTGATTGTTACTAAAAAAATGCTTGGAGAGTTTATTACAAGGATGTATTTCCCTTTGGAGTTGGAATAAATAAATATCGTGGAATAAATCCGCTTTATCAGGATTACGCACAAAAGTGAAATAAAACGTGAAATATTAACTGCATTAAAAGAACATGAATATATAAAATCTATTAATAACTATTATTCGGATTTTAAAGAGGATAGACTGACATTTGAGTTTGATGTAATTCTAAAAAGATGAGGAAGGAACTCTTAATATTAGTGAAACTTTTGAATTTGACAATCTTTTATAGTGAAGGGAGGTATTTATGGTTACGAGGGAAGATATAGATATCTATGAGGAAGAAATAAATGAACTTGTCAATAATATTTTTTTAATGGAAGTTTTATGAGTAAATATAGTGATGTTGTTGGAAGTTTTTACTGCAGATATTGTGAGAGCGTTTTCAACGGAATTGATTGTACAGCAAAAAAATTATATGAGGAAATGTCAAAAAAATTATAATGTCGCTACTGTTGAAGGTATTTATCTTGATAGCATTTGTAGTGAAGATTATATTTTTTTAGGAAAAAAAGCAACTGCTGCAACTGGAACTGTTAGAATTTACGGAACAAGTGGAACATTAATTAAAAAGTGGAATGACGGTTGCAAGTAATAATTGCACATATACTATCACAGAAACTAAAATAGTAGCATACACATCAACTGGAGTTGTCGGTTATAGCGATGTTAATATAGTCGCAAAATACTGCTGGAGAAATTGGTAATTGTGGAATTGGAGAAATAAATAAATTTTTCTGAAAATTATGCTGGGCTTGAAAAGAGTTGAAAATCTTAATAACATTTCAAACGGAGCGAACGAAGAAAGTGACATAGAACTGCGGGAACGTAGGAGAAAAAAATATTGTCTAATCCGAGTGTGAATTATAATGCAAATATGATTAAGAAAATGATATTAAACAATTTTGAAAATATTAAAAAAATTAAGAATAATTCCGAGATGGAATGGTAAAGGGACAGCTAAAAATTATTGGAATTGGCAAATTGAATATAAAGCTAAAAAGATGAAGAGCTGAATGCAATAAAAACATATTTGGACAATGAAATCATAACGGATGCCGAATTTACTATAAAGACAATTAAGGAAAAAAAGTATAAATCTTACGTTTGAGGCTGTGTTAAATAAGGAATATAACGAAGAAAGTGCAATTGAACTTACAAAAAAACACCTTAAATCAAGTATTTTTGGATAAATTATTTGAAGAAAATAGAATTTATTATGCTGAAATAATTGATAAATTGTTGGAAGTAAAAGCGTTTAAGAAAATATCAAACATAGATATCAACAATACTAAAGAAGATATTTTTGTTAGACAATGAAGATTTGGTAAGTGTCTTGAACGTAACATTAAAAAAACTTTGGATTAGGAGGAGAAAAATGAGCGGATTTACAATGGATGCAAAAGGCAAAAAAATATTGAACAATTTATTTGAAGGTAAAACATATTATGCTGGACTTTTAACAGCTATCACAACAGGAGTAAACGGAGAAGAGAATTCCACAGAACTTGTATCAGCTTCATATGCTAGAAGAGCTATAAACTTTGCTTCAACTTCATCAAATGAAACAAGCAATACAGCTTCTGTAAAATTTCCTGAAGCAAGAGAAGATTGGGGACGTATCATAGGAATCGGAATATATGATTCATTGACTGGTGGAAATTTAATAAATTTTGCTACTTTTTGATGCAAGAGATGAAGTAATAGTTTATGCTTTAATGCAATATGAAATAGCAAAGAATTTTTTTATGTAATAGGATTTAGAAACTAATGGTTAAAAACGTACATCAAAAAGTCAATTGAATATATAAAAGATAATTTTAACATAAATGAATTATCAAATTTCTATGTAAAAGATTTTTGTAAATGATGGTAGAAATGATGATTTTGCTTTGATTAAAAGCAATCATAAAGTAGCAAATTTTTGTAAAGCATACAAATAAATTGTCCAAAATGACAGTATCAGAATTGTTAAATTATAAAGTAAGTGATTTTTTTCATTCTTTGTTGGTTTGGATGATTATGTAAACTTTACACAAAAAAATTACTGAGAAAAAGTTTCCGTTAATTTTTTTCATATGATAATGATTATGCTGATGTTATATATAATTTAGCTAAAAACGATTATTATAACAGTATGATAAATTCTATTCCTGGAATATTCAGAACTTCAAATCTTATACAAGATATATTTCATTTTACAGACATTGAATTAAAAATCGTTGGAATTTATAATAGGAACATTGGTGAAAAAAATAGAAGATTTATAACAGCAAGAAGTGAAGTTTTTAGAAGAATTTGAAGAGCATTACAAACTGGTATCAAGTAAAAATTTGCCGACAGTCTTTAAAAATAAACAGAATCATTTCTAAACGTATTTTTAAGACACTCAACTACTTTGCAGAATTTCAAAGATACAATGAAGTTGTATTTTATTTTTAATAATAAAGTAACAATAATAAATGACAAAAATAATTATCAATATATTGTAAACTTTAATTCTACTGTTGTGGATAAAGAATACTTAAATTATTGGCTAGAACTAATTTATGAATTTATACCTATTTGGTATGACATAAAAAAATTATATATTAGAAGGGAGAAAAAAAAGTGAAACAGACAACATTGAATTTAATAAAAAAATATAAATGAGAATACTTTTATACCCGCAAATACTAAAAAAATGAACTGTTTGAATTATTTCAATTAGATACAGTTGCTGATTTGAGAAAAGTTTCAAGAAATTTTATGAAAATATATGAACTTTTAGAGCATTTTTGATAGTCAGACTTCCAATGCTACAACTGAAAAAGAAGGTATTGTAAAGTTTGGGATGGATTCAGGAAGTGCAGTAGCTGCTGGAACTTGGATACAGGCAATAGGACAAATGCTAGGAGGGTATATAAGCAAAAGTTAGAAACAAGGAAGCTGGGAAATGGTATATAAACGATTTGACTGACGGAAAAATATATAAGTGTATACAAAATCATACAAGTGCGAGTTTTGATATTACTAAATTTGTGGATATTACGAATGTCGGACTTTCGGACAAGTTGGAAAAATTTATACAAAAATTGAAGAATATAATTTTTAATATCACTGGATTAACCGTTGGAAAAATTTTTAAAAACAGAAACATCGCAACTTTTAATTATTGATTCTGGTTCGCATTTCTATAACAAAACCAGCAAAATAATACAGTTCTTAATATTCCTCAAGATTTTCGCCCTAGGAGCATTCTTAATTTTTCTGCAACAAGTCTTGTAGGGGTAGACAACTCATTTTAAAAATCGATGCATCTGGAAATCTAATTAAAACTAATCCTGATAGCAAAAAAACGGAGCTTATTATTTTGTAATTACCTATATTTGTAACTAGAAAATTTATTTACTTTTTGGAAATAACGCTATAAAGTTTTCAGATGGTACTATATTCCAATGGGGAACAGGTTTTTCAGGAACAAAAGAGCAAGAATTTCTGAACACCTTGTCATCTGATTTTTTAAATATAACAAGCTTAGTTGCAACTCATATGGGGACAGTACCAAATAAAACAAATATCGTAGTTCGTATAACTGGAAGTAATAAATTTGCTGCAACTTCAGAGTGGGTTGAAGGGGACAGGATACTAATTTCATACATTGCACTTGGAAGATGGAAATAAACTTGTTTTATTCTGTCTAATATCCAACTGCAAAATAATTAAATATCCCTGTTTCCTGACTTATATTGTTACTTCCGTAGAGTCTATATAATCGAAAACTAAAGCTAGACTTGTTTATATTTAAAACATTCACTAAGTTTTCCGTCGATTTATTGTCGCCTTGATTCTGCACAAAAACTCCGACACATTTTTTTGCTCAAAAAGGTTTGTCAAAAAAACTTGATTAAAAAAACACTTGAAAGCGAGCCAGGAGAGGTATTTCTCGAATTAAAGATAACAGTTCCAGTTTTTAAAAACTAGACCACTTGTATTTCTATACAATTTTTCTATTCTATAATATTAGTAAAAAAATATTATAGAGGAGAGTGAAACAGATGAGTAAAAGTACGATTAGAGATAGAGTACGAAAGACAGGAAAACTTGTGGGAATAGATAATCTATATCCGCATTCACTTAGAAAAACAAGTATCAATCTATTAGCAAATGCAGGTGGAATAGATTTGGCAAGCGAGTTTGCTAATCACAACGGTGTGGATGTTACGAAAAAGCACTACATCAAAAAGACAACTGCAAAAGATAGGAAAAAAACAAGTTGCTAGAAATTCGCAAAAAGCGGGATTTTTAGCGTAAAAAAATTAAAAAGAAATTTACGAATTTGTACGAATTGTTATTGCGTTTTAAAAAATTTAATGTCGATTTTTAGAGACTTTGAGGCAATTTTATTTTGGGCCAACTTTTAAATTTTTATCAAATTACCGAAGTCGTCAAAACGTTCAAAGTCAATAAAAATTAACAAATAATTTTTAAAATTCTGTACAAATTCGTAAATTAGCACAGAATTAAAAATCGAAAGGAGAAATAGAAAATGGAAGGATTTGAAATATATTTATATGATAAAAAAATGGAAAACAAATTGGAATATATTTAGCACCATCATCGAGAAGAATTTGAAGCTGATAAATTAAAAATATTGCAGTGAATATGTTGAGGGAGAAAATTATATTTCCTATATTGAAATAAAGAATCCTATTATTGAAAAATAATGAAGTTAGGGAAATGACACTATTAGAAAAAGATTCAAGCTGGGGTTGTGATTTTTGGCAGACGGACAATATTTGGAACACGGAGAAATAAAAAAACTGTGGAAAAACCAAACCCATATAGCAAATGGGACAAAAAGAATAATACTTGGATTGAAGATAAAAACTGAGAAGTTACAGTATTTAAAAAGATGAAAGGTATAGCAAACAAAAAAAGAATTTGTGGATTTAAAGAAGAAATTGTCTGAATTAGAGGATGAAAAACAGAATTTGAAGAGTTAGGGTTTCCGACAGACCAAACTGAGGCTAATATTACTGAAATATCTGAAAAATGGATAATTTAAAAAGAGATTGCTGCATTGACGAAAGAAATTAAAAAAAGTAGAAAAGGAAGTGGCGTAGATGAGCGAAAGATTCAACAAGATTTTTAATTACACGTTAGCTGTTGAAGGTGGTTATACTAACGACAAGAATGATAAGGGCGGAGAAACAACTTGGGGAATTACAAAAAGAAGAAGCGAGAAGGAATGGTTATCGTGGTTCTATGAAAGATTTGACGAAAAGAGTTTGTGAAGAAAAATATTAGAAAAAGACTATTATTTAAAAATCGTTTGAATGAAGTGAAAAATGACAAGGTTGCATTATCCATATGCGACTGGAGTTTTAATTCAGGAAAAATGGGCAACTAAAAAGGCACAGGTAACGTTAAACAGATATTTTGGTTATAATCTAGTTGTGGATGGTATTTTTTGAAAGCAAGACTATAAAAAGCCTTGAATGAAGTGGAAGAACAAGGAAAATCTGAGGAGTTTTTGAGAGATTACCATAGTTTGCAAAGAAAATTTTACCATTCTATAGTTGAATACAATCCAACTCAGAAAGATTTTTTGACTGGATGGCTGAATCGTGTTGATAGAAAAGAAAAATATTTAAAGGAGATGGTATAAATGAAAGTAATATTGAATGTAGGACACGGTGGAGTAAGAAAAGACCCAGGAGCGTGTGGAAATGGATTTGAGGAACACGTTTGGAATAAGGATTTTGTAAACAACTATATCGTTCCTGAATGCAAAGAGCAAGGTTTAGAGTATGTTGTAGTGTATCAGGAACACTATTCCACGTTGCCGCAAAAGATAAACGGAATTGCAAATAAAGAAGATGTGACGTTATCGTTTCATTTGAATGCAGCTGAAAAAATGGCTAACGGAGTTGAAATGCTATTTTGGCACACTTCCAAAAAAAGTAAAGAGTTAGCGGAATATATGCAAGAGGCTAATATAGAAGCAACACATTTGAAAGACAGAAAAATCTTGCCACGTGTAAGAGGTGATAGAGGCTGGACATTGCTATATAAGACGGTAACACCTTGTATTATCGTCGAAAGCGGATTTATAACAAACAAAAAATGATATGGAAGTATTAGAAGCAACAAAAAAAGAACTTGCAAAAATATTATGTAGCGGCAATAAAAACTATTTTAAAGGAGTGATGTAAAATGAACGTGATAACAACAGTATTAAATCAATTTGGAGGAAATATAATAAATCTAGTGGCGGTAGCATTGACTGGATTTGTAGTAAAGGGAATTTCAACATATCTTGTAAAAGGATACAGATATTTGCTTTAAAAAGAAAATGGCAAGATACATAGCACAGTTTATACCAAATGGGATTGCATTTGGGGAACTACTGAAAGGAATCAAACCCAACGAAGAAAGGTTGGTGCAGGCTGTATTGACAGTTCAAAACTTGGTTTTAAAAATGTTTCCAGAAAGACTAAAACCAACAGTGGATAAATTGTTTGATGAAAAAGCAATTGCAAGAGAGATAGAAAAGACAGCTTAACGAGGAAAAGCAAGAGGGTTTAGTAAAGCCGACAATAGAAAAAAATAGCTTCTATTGTTGGAAATAAATTGGTTGACAAAGTTGTAGAAAAGGTGGTGGAGAGCAAAAAGTTCTCTGCTGCCAGTAACAGAATGAACTTTAATATAATTGATTACAGGCGTGATTATAGCAGAAGCAATGTGTATGCCGATATTAATTATAGGAACAACTTTAAGGGAGACAGAGAAGTGATGGCAAGGGCAGGGGTTCATCTATTACTTCGACAGGAAATAATTTTTGGAGGCATAATTAATGATAGAAGATTTGAAGTTAATAATAGATAATCACGGACTTTTCCTGATACTGTTCTTTTCAGGAGTTCTATTTGGAGTAGTGGCACAGAAAATGGTAGATAATCAGCCAGTGAAACCATATATAAAAAGGATAGCTGTTGCTGGAATGACAATGGCGATTGCTCTATCCCTTAATAAAGTGGTGGGGCATTTCAAAGCTGGATTTCTGTATCCTTGGAGTCCTGTTTTAGGATTTTTTGGAGAAGCTCTGTTAGAAACGGTAAATCAGAAAAGATATGGTATAAGCACTGGATTTTTGGAACTTTTACTGGAAAAGCTCGGATTTGTCAAGAAAAGGGATGGTAAAAATGAAGATATATCACAGAAGTAGAAAGTTTGCAATCGTAATGTTTGCGTTGATATTTTTAAATTCAGTAATCATATTGGAATTAAGAGGCTATCAAAGAAGACAAAATTTAAACTTGTTGCAGAGTAAACTAAAGAACGAAAGCAACAAAGAAGTATTTGGTTACATAGAAGAGAAGTCGAAGACAGAAGATTTAATTCTCCTGATAAGCACAAACTTCATCGCTTTAATGATAACCGTCGGATTCGACAGATTCGGAGTATTTGAGAAAAGCGATGAAACAATAAGAGAAAAACAAGAAAAAAACTTGTTAAATTGTTTTTGTAAGTTATTGGGATAGTCAGAAATGGCTATCTTTTTTTGAAACATATACTAAAAAAAGAGCCACAATAGGCTCTTATATATATTCTCAATAGCTGTCTTAATTTTTAGTTTTTCAGAATTTTCAAATCCTGAAGTTTCATTTCCTCCAGTTATATAATTGCTTTTAGAATATTTTTATCCCTAATTTATCCCTTTTTTTAAAAAGGGTTTTGATTAATTTAATAATATGATTGAGACAAATAATGTTAATATTATTCTAGTAAAAAATGTAGCATTGTGTAAATGTATAATTTTTAGCGAGTAGCAAAAAGGATATAAATTAATTATGCTATAAT